>Ga0194118_10000138_pt1 | contig 136070 bp, 132 predicted proteins | sample TA2MahsurfametaG_2_FD_148662 | JGI IMG/M metagenome (GOLD analysis project Ga0194118, IMG submission 148662) | Freshwater microbial communities from Lake Tanganyika, Tanzania - TA2015013 Mahale N5 surface | ecosystem: Environmental > Aquatic > Freshwater > Lake | place: Tanzania: Lake... | reverse complement strand
CGAGAGTGTTCGTGGCGGGAGTGGTTGCCAGCGCAGTCGCCGGTGCGCTGGTCGCGGAGACGATGATGGAGCCACGCATCCTGGAATGGAAGGCGCACTTAAACTCGAACTCTCCGGCCTCGGTGAAGGTGTGGAAAAACTCTTCGCCCTCGCCGAGGGAACCCGAGTCGAAGTTGCGGTCCAGGGCCGTGAACGTGTGAGGCATCGAGTCAAGGTTGATGACTTTCACGGTGGTGCCCACCGCAACGGTGAGTGGCGCGCCGTAGTTGAAATCGCGGATCTCGATGGTGGCGACCTCCGCAACCGCTGGTGCGCTGGTTGTGGAGGGAGCGTTTGTGGCGGGAGCGTTTGTGGCGGGAGTGGTTGCCGGTGCGCTGGTCGTGGGTTTGGGCTGGCGAGTTGAACTACTACATCCGAAGCTAAAGAAAAAGGCCGACAGCACGAATAGGCGGACTAGTGACTCCGTTCGACCCATGCGGATACTCAAGTGCTCATTTTCAGACAGGAGGGGCAACACCGTCAAATCGAGTCGGGCAAATCACCCACCAGGGACTGCCCCGCGGTAGCGAGAATGTCCAGCATCTTGAACAGCGGCTCGAGCAAAATCTCGATTCCGACGCTGTCGCCCATTTCGGTTCCGGTGCTCTCGAAGATCAAGTTGAGCGATCTCAAGATCGTCGGTCGCTCGCCACTCGTTGTCACCTTCAACATCACCGAGGGCTCGGCCGACATTAAAATTGCCGCCTACGCGTAGACCGGCAAGGGTTTGACCGGTTCGGGTGACGCGCGGTTCGTGGAGAAGGTCTCCGACACCGTGAGCACGTGGCAGGTGGGCAGCATGCTCGACAACACGACGTCCCTGCGCATCATGGTGACCGACCGGGCCGGCGTGGCCGCTTCCTTCGTGCATCAGTTCTGAACCCGTTGAACTGAACCAGCGATCACATCGTTTGGAGACTAACCATCTTCGAATGTCCGAGCACTATTAGGCTCGGCGTGTGCCGTCACCTCGGTTCATCGCGGCGATCGTCGCCGTCTCATCGCTTTCATTGTGGTCGTCGTCGACGCACGCCGCGCCTCCGCTCGGGCCGACCCCGATACAAGTTCTGGAGACCTTGTCGGTGGCCGCCGAGGACGGCAGTGGCTATTCGCGGTCGTCGTTCAAGCATTGGATCGACGAAGACCGCGACGGCTGCGACACCCGCCGCGAGGTTCTCATCGCCGAATCGCTTCGACCAGTCCGCGTGGGCTCTCGCTGTTTGATCTCGGGTGGTCAGTGGTTCTCGGTGTACGACGGACGTATCTCCACCAATGCGTCGTCTTTCGACATCGATCACGTGGTGGCGCTCAAGGAAGCCTGGGATTCTGGTGCCAAGTCGTGGACCGCTGAGCGCCGTCAAGCCTTCGCCAACGACTTGACCACCGCGTTCTCGCTCATTGCGGTGAGCGCATCGAGCAACCGCTCCAAAGGTGATCGGGATCCAGCCGAATGGATGCCTTCTCGCCGCGAGTACTGGTGTCAGTACGCCATCGAATGGGTCGGCGTGAAGGCCACGTGGTCGTTGTCGGTCGACCCGACCGAGAAGGCGGCACTCAGCCGCGTGTTGGTCGACTGCTGAGCCTTCGGAGTTGACTAGCGTCTCGGTCGTGGTGGGGCGATGGTCACTCGTGCTCGCAGCGTGTTTGACCGTCGCTGCGTGCACCGAACCGAAACCCGGCTACGAAGCCGTCGCGGAGACGACCCCGCCGTCATCGATCGAGTCGAGCAGTTCGCTCGCGCCGTCTTCCACGATTCCGGCGCCGAGTGGAGAACCCTTCGTGATCGGTGTCGTGAACAGCGAAGGCAACCCGGGAGTCGACTTTCCCGACTTCTCCATCGCATTTCGAGCCGCCGCCGACTACATCAACGCCGAGTGGGGCGGATTCGGCGGTCGTCCCCTCGAGTTGATCGTGTGCGCCACCAAAGCCAGTCCGGAGTCGTCACAGGCCTGTGCCCAAGACCTCGCCGCTCGCGGGGTCGACATGGCGATGATCGGTCTCGACCTGTTCGTCGCCTACGGAACGTTCGAGTCGGCCGGCATTCCGGTGATCGGAGCGGTGCCGGTGTTCGCGGGCGATTATTCGGCCAACGCCGTGTACATCACCGCGGGCAATCTCGTGGTGCAGGCGGCCACCGCCAACGCCATCGTCAGTGAGAAGTACCTCGGATTGAAGCGAGTGGCGATCATCGCCGCCGACAGTGCGGCCACCGCCGACGCGCTCACCTACCTCGAACCAGCGCTGAAGGCCGGGGGGGCGGAGTTCACCACGATCAAAGGTGGCGAGACCGAATCGGATGCTGGCTATCGCTCGTTGATGCAGCAGGCCGCGGCCTTCGATCCGACCGCGATCATCGTGTTCTACAGCCAAGCCGGATGTGTGGGACTCATGCGCGCGCGAGCCGACCTCGGTATCGACGTGCCGAGTTTCGCGTCGACGGCCTGCCTCGGCGACACGGTGATCGATGCCGTGGGTGACGACGCGATTGGTTGGTACTTCGCCGGCGCATCGGGCGGCCCCGAATCGGACGACTCGCGGACGATGAGGAAGTACGTAGCCGCCGTGACCGGTAAGCGACCCGATCAAATCGACCGCTACGGATTCACGTCGCTCGGTTGGGCCCAGTTGCTCACCATCTGGAAGGTCGCGGCCAACCTCGATGTGCCACTCAGCGGTGATTCCATCAACGACGCGTTCCGGTCGGGACGGGGCCGCTTCTGGGCCAGCGATGCCCCGTTGGAGTGTGGCTCGGTTCCGGCGTTGCCGAGTGTGTGCCTGTTCGAGATTCCCTTCGCTCGATACACCGAGAGCGGAGTCGAACCTGCTTTCGGGGGCGTTCAGGTGTCGGCGCTCGATGTGCTGGAATTCTGAGCACGATGACCATCTACCTCGCAGCGATCCTGGCCGGCCTCGGCGCTGGCGCGGTGTACGCGCTCATAGGGTTGGGCCTGGTGGTCACGGCCCGTGGGTCGGGTCTGGTGAACTTCAGTTTCGGTGCGATCTGCGCGTGGTCGGCCTACGTGTACTACGACCTCCGAACCAACGCGCGGTATCCGATCTTCGTTCCCGGGCCATGGCAAGCTCATCGATTCGGTGGTGACGACGTTCGAGTCACGGTGGCCTCCGCCGTGGCCATCACCATCGCGACCGCGGCCGTCATCAGTGCGCTGGCCTATGTGCTCATCTTCCGGGCTCTGCGATCGTCGCCGCTGCTCGCCAAGTTGGTGGCCAGTATCGGCGTCCTCCTCGCGTTGCAGGGAATGATCAGCATTCGTTTCGACGGCTCCAGCAGCATCAACCTTCCCTCCACGTTGCCGGGCGGGGTTCTCCGTCTCACCGACGATTTGGTGATCGATGTCGACGCTTTGTGGCTCGTGGGTATCGCCGTCGTCCTGGCGGTGGCGTTCTGGGCTCTGTTCCGGTTCACTCGTCAGGGGCTCGCCATTCGCGCCTCGGCCGAATCGGAAAAGGGTGCGGTGCTCTTGGGCTTCGCGGCCGATCGTCTCGCCATCTTCACCTGGGTCGCGGCGTCCATGATCGCGTCGATCGTGGGCATCCTCGCGGCTCCGGTCTTCCAGTTGTCACCGCTTCTCTTCACCCAGTTGATGGTTCCTGCGCTCGGCGCAGCTTTGGTGGGTCGCTTCATGTCGTTCGGTTGGACGGTTGCCGCGGGCTTGCTCATCGGCATCGTGCAGTCGTTGGCTCCCGCATTGCAGTCCGATTTCTCCTGGCTGCCCACACTCGGTCTTCGCGACGGCCTCGTCTTCGTCGCCGTGATCGCCGCTCTGGTGATCATGGGCAAGCGAATCCCCGAACGTGGGGCCCTCGACTCGGGCCGACTGGCCACGGTGGGCGACGGTGAGTTGCGGCCACGGCAAACCTTGCTCGCGGTGGCCACGGTGATCATCGCGTTCGTCACCATTCCCGACACGTGGGGCTTGGCGCTGCTCACGTCGGTCACCTTCTGCGGCCTCGCGCTGTCTCTCGTCGTGGTCACCGGGTATCTCGGACAGATTTCGCTCGCGCAGATGACGATTGCGGGCGTGGCCGGATTCGCACTGTCACGACTCACTGAGCGGATCGGCCTGCCGTTCCCCATCGCCCCCTTGATCGCGGCTCTGGTGGCCACTGCTTTCGGTGTGTTGGTCGGCGTTCCGGCCCTTCGCGTCCGTGGCGTGAACTTGGCCATCGTGACGCTGGCGGGAAGCATCGCCGTTCAGGAATTCGTCTTCAAGAACTCGGTGTTCGTGGGTGATCTCTCCAGTGGCGGTGCCCCCGTGAGTCGTCCCGAATTGTTCGGGATCAACCTCGGTCTGCGGAGTGAGGACGATCCGTATCGACCGGTGTTCGGCGTGATGGTGACCGTCGTGGTGGCCCTCATCGCCGTGTTGGTGGCCAACGTTCGCCGCAGCGACACCGGCCACAAGTTCCTCTCGGTTCGATCGAACGAACGCGCTGCCGAGTCGATCGCCATCGACGTGGCCCGCACCAAGTTGCTCGGCTTCGCGGTGTCGTCGTTCATCGCCGGCCTCATGGGCACGTTGATCGCTTATCGATTCGGTTCGGTCTCGGCGAACTCGTACACCTTCTTCTCGTCGATGGTCTTGTTGGCCTTCGCCTATCTCGGCGGCATCGCGTCGATCTCGGGTGCGGTTCTGGCTGGCGTGTTCGCATCCGACGGCATCGGGTTCAAGGCCCTCGACTCGGGCTGGGCCCGGCTCGGCATCGAATTCGGTCGGTGGGAGATCATCGTCGGAGCGATCGGACTCGTGTTCATGGCCGTGAAGAACCCCGAGGGTCTGGCGGGCACGGTTCACCGAGTGGGTCGCCGCTGGACGGCCCGTCGGCGCTGACGGAGAACTCCGGGAACCAAAGCGACTCTTCGAGCGACTCCTTCTCACTTGTCCTAGGAGGTCCCTTCATGTCACTGTCCACTCGAGTACGCCGCGCCCTGATGGCGGCATCGATCATGTCGGCTGGTTCGTTGATGGCGTTTGCGTCGTCGGCGTCCGCTCACGTCTCGATCGTCACCTACGGAACCACTTTCACGGCTGGCGCGAACAATGCCTTCTACTTCCGTGTTCCGCACGGATGCGACGGGAATCCGACCAACAAGTTCGTGATCGACATTCCCGCATCGGTCACCAGAGTGAAGCCCTTCCAGCAGCCCGGTTGGACCATCACTCGAACCCTCAGTGGAACCAGCACCACTCAGGTGGTGTGGACCGCCAACACCCCGGCTGATCGTCTACTGGACTGGCAGGTTCGCGACTTCGGCTTGCGGGCCACCCTCAATGGCAAAGCCGGCGACAAGATCTCCTTCACGGCCGCGCAGTATTGCGATTTCACAGAAGCCGGAACGACCAACACCGGTATGACCGCGGAGAACTGGGTAGGACCCGATGCTCCGACTCTGACACTGGTCGGAGCCGATGACAAGGTGACCAATGCCAGCGACCTGGCGCTACTGCGCAGCCAACTCGTTTCCTTGCTCTTCCGCGCCGCTCAGCCGGCCCAGGCGTCGCTCGCCAAGAGCGGTGCGCTCAACTACGTCGTCGACTTCTCGTCGGTGTGGAGAAACACCAAGGTCGAGGTGCGGTCCGGTGCCACGAGTCTCGGAACCGTGGCTTTGAACTCCCTCGGTGATGCGTCGGGAGCGCTGTCGAAGTCGGTTGCCGCCAACGTCAAGGCGGGATCGGTCATCACCTTCGTCTGGAACGGTCTGACCATCGCGAGCGCGACGGTCAGCTGACGATCACCGTGCAGACCACCTCGTGACCCGGATGTAACGTCAGTTGCGAGGGTCCGAGGATGGTCGCGGTGAATTGGAACGTGACCCGTGTTCCGCTGAGTTCGATGTCGTAGTTGTGGAGGTGGAACTCCTGCTCACGAGAGCTGACGGCCACCAGAGTCACGTTCGATCCCGCGGCGACGGTGAACGAGGGAGCGGAGCCCGAGTCGGCATCGCACGTCAACGACCGAGGGCCACTCGCCGGAGCGCTCGACGACGGACCCGCAGCGGCAGGTGACGAGACAGTGGGGGTCGAGGAGATCGGAGTGCTCAGAGATGTCGTCGATGTGGCCGCGGCCGTGTCGGGTGGGAGCGACTCCTCCGCACCACCCGTGATGCTCGCCGAGGTCGACGTGGTCGTCGAGTCGACGCCGACCATGGTGTCGACGGTCGGATCGGCGGTTCGGGTCGCCCCGCAGGCTGCCAGAACGATGAGGCTCGGAAGTAGGAGTCGTTTCATGTCTCAGGAGTCGTCTGGTTGGTGTTACTGGTTCCCAGGGTAGGTGAAACGACCGGGTGTTCGGGTTAGGTTCCGTCTCGTGATCCGCTTGTTCCAGCACGCGTACTTCGTGACCGACATCGAGGAGTCGATCGTGCAGTGGCACGAGCTCTTCGGCGCCGGCCCGTTCGCCATCGCGTCGCATCACAAGACCGACACGTTCGCCTATCGGGGAACGTCGATCGAAGCCGATGTCTCCTACGCCTTCGGGTATCTGGGCGATCTCATGATCCAGTTCATCCAGCAGCACGACGACCAGCCGTCGATCTACCGCGACATGTACGCCGCCGGAGAGTCGGGCTTCCACCACGTGGCGTACCTGGTGTCCGATTTCGCCGCCGAACGCCAGCGCCTGCTCGACATGGGTTTCGAGCCGGCCTGCGAGCTCCACGCCGACGGTGTGAACGCTTCGTACTTCGACACCCGCGCCGTCACCGGTGGTTTCACCGAAATCCACGGTGATCCTCCGCACATCGTCAAGGTCTTCGATCGCTGGCGTCGAGCCCACGCCGAATGGAAGCCGGGCGACTCGATCGTGATGGGTCGCTGATCAGTCGCCGAACACCTGGCGGGTGTAGTCGTTGGCGAACACCCGCTGCGGGTCGAGTTCGTTGCGCGCGCCGATGAACGATCCCCACTTCGGATACAGCGGGGCCAGGTCGCCAGCCGAGCGGAAGTGGAGTTTGCCCCAGTGCGGACGGCCGGAATAACTGGCCAAGATCTCTTCGACGTCACGGAAGTAGCGCTCGGCCACGGGCCACGGTGTTCCTTTGTACATGTGCACCGCGATGTAGGCCGATTCGCGGCCGTGGGCCGTGGAGAGGGTGATGTCGTCGGCGGCGGTGAATCGCACCTCCACCGGGAAACTCACCAGGTGGCCGTGGGTGTCGATCATGGAGCGGATGCGGCTGAGAGCTTCGGCGCAGTGTTCGCGCGGAATCGAGTACTCCATCTCCAAGAACTTGACGATGCGCTTCGAGGCGTAGATGCGGAAGCTGTCGTTCACGTAGGTGGACTGACCGCTCGACGGAAGGGCGGTGGCCAGGCGCGGGATGAGTGACGGTCGACGTCGGCCGATTTCGCACAGCGCGCCGAAGCCGATGTTTTCGATGAAGGTCTTCGACCACCAATGACGGGCGCGGTCGACCGGGGTGCGCGGCGGAACCGGATCGTCGGTCCGGTTGTTGCGCTTGGTGAGCGCCCACGGTGTGTGGGGCAGCCAGAAGAACTCGAAGTGATCGTTGCCGTCGACCAATGAGTCGAGGTTCTCAAGGAGGTCGTCGAGTTTGCGCGCGCCTTCTTGGGCCTGCAGTCGAAACGCCGGCACCACACCGAGCGTGTACTCGCTCACGATGCCGAGCGCACCCACGTTCACTCGCGCGGCCTGGAACACATCACCGTGCTCTGGACCCAGGTCGTGGACACGGCCGGTTCCGTCGACGAGCCGAAGACGCTTCACCTGCCCGGCCAACCCAGTGAGATGTCGTCCGGTGCCGTGGGTGGACGTGGCGATGGCGCCGCTGATGGTCTGATACGCAATGTCGCCCAGATTGGGCAGGGCCAGGCCCAAACCGTGCAGAACGTTGTTGAGCGCGTCGATCGTGATGCCGGCACCCACCGTGACCGTTGCGTTGGCCCGATCGACGTGGGACAGACTTCCCATGTCGTCGAGCCGAATGAGGTGGCCAGAGGTGGTGGCGGTCGCGGTGAAGCTGTGACCGGTTCCGACGGGCTTGACGGTGCGGCCCTCGGCGGCGGCTCGCTGCACGATTCCGGCGAGTTGTTCTTCGTCGTTCGGGCGGTGGATGTGGTGAGGACGCGAGACCTGATTGCCGGCCCAGTTGGTCCACTTTCCCTTCGAGTAACGAGCCACGGTTCAACAGTAGTGGGCGAGGGTCGGATCGTCGTCGGCCAGTACTGTCGCCGTATGAGTGAATCCTCTTTTCCCGCTTTCGTGTTCACGAACGATGGTGAGAATGTGACCCGCGGTGTCCGCACGGTCGGCCTCGGCGACATCGCACCCGATGGCGTCCTGATCGAAGTCGAATGGTCGAGCGTGAACTACAAGGACGGTCTGGCATCCACGACCGCGGGCAAGGTGTCGCGTATCTCTCCGATCATCCCGGGTATCGACCTGGCCGGTCGCGTGGTCGATCCGGCTGGTTCGTCGTTCGCGGTGGGTGCATCGGTGATCGCGCATGGGTACGACATCGGAACGGCACGACACGGGGCCTACGCGCGTTACTGCCGTGTGCCCGCCGAGTGGTTGGTGCCGATGCCGGCCGGCCTCACGGCGCGTGAGGCGATGGTGATCGGTACCGGCGGCTTCACCGCCGCCTTGTCGGTGATGGCGCTCGAGCGCCACGGTCTGCGACCCGGTGACGGTCCGGTTCTCGTCACCGGCGCCACCGGTGGCGTGGGAAGCATGGCCGTGTCGATGCTGGCCGGTCGTGGCTACGAGGTCGTGGCCAGTTCGGGCAAAGCGTCGGCAGCCGAGTTCTTGGCGTCGCTCGGTGCGGCGGCGGTGATCGACCGCAACGAGTTGTCGGCCGACGATCCGCGGCCCCTGCAAGCCATGACGTACGCCGGTGCGGTCGACTGCGTGGGAGGGTCCACTCTGGCCAACGTGTTCAAGAGATTGAAGTACGGCGGAGCCGTGGCGGCCAGCGGACTCACCGGGGGAGCGTCGTTCACCACGACCGTCATGCCGTTCATCTTGCGAGGGGTCGCACTCTTGGGCATCGACTCGGTTCAGACGCCGATGGCCGATCGCGTCGAGTGCTGGAATCGTCTGGGCGCCGACCTGAAACCGAGCGGCTTGGCCACGATCGGCCACGACATCACGCTCGACGATCTCGACGGTGTGCTCACCACCATCTTGAAGGGCGGAGTGACCGGACGCTACGCGGTGTCTCCGACGGCGTAGAGGAGTGGGTGCGGCCGATCAGGCGGCTAGCGTGTCCGCCATGGGCCCACGCCCGACACTCCACGATGGCACCTCCAAGTAGTACGTCAACCGTCGTCGTTCCGGGAACCCACCTGATGCCGGCCCTCCTGGGGTCGCGCGACTCGCATCTGCGCGCCATCGAAACGGCCTTTCCCGAGACCGATATATCGGTGCGCGGTAACGAGGTCACGATCCTCGGCCCCCAGAGCGACACCGTGGCCAAGCTCTTCGAGGAGTTGGTCCTTGTACTTCAACGCGGAGAGTCCCTCGACCCGGCCGTGGTCGGTCGCAGTATCGGCATGGTCCAGTCCGACGAACGGCCGTCGCGGGTTCTCACCGACGAGGTATTGCGTGGAGCCAAGGGCCGCTCGATCCGCCCGAAGACCGCCGGCCAGAAGCGTTACATCGATGCAATTCGCTCCAACGTGATCACCTTCGGCATCGGACCGGCCGGAACGGGCAAGAGCTGGCTGGCGGTCGCCATGGCGGTACACGCCCTGCAGTCGAAGGCCGTTCAGCGCATCATCCTCACCCGGCCCGCCGTCGAAGCCGGCGAACGGCTCGGCTTCCTCCCCGGCGACCTGATGGCCAAGATCGATCCGTACCTCCGGCCGCTCTATGACGCGCTGTACGACATGGTCGATCTCGAAGGGGCTCAGAAGCTCATCGAGCGTCAGACCGTGGAGGTCGCGCCGCTGGCCTTCATGCGCGGACGCACACTCAACAACTCGTTCATCATTCTCGACGAGGCTCAGAACACCACACCCGAGCAGATGAAGATGTTCCTCACACGCATCGGGTTCGGATCGAAAGTGGTCGTCACCGGCGACACCACACAGGTCGACGTTCCGGGTGGCCGCACCGGTCTGGTCGGACTCGAGCGCACACTGGCCGGGATCGACGGACTGAGTTTCGTGCATCTCGACAAGGGTGACGTCGTGCGCCACCGCATCGTGGCCGACATCGTGGCCGCGTACGAACGCTCGAGCGAGGGTCGCTCGTGACTCTGGGCCCCCCGCGCTTTCGACGCAAGACACGTATCGGTGGGGACGTCGACCCCGAAGTGTTCTGCGCCGACGAACAAGACGTCGTGCCCGTCGACGTGTCGCGGTGGCAGGACCTGGCGCGCAAGGTGTTGTCGGCCGAAGGGGTGCGGGGTGGAACCGAACTCAGCATCTTCTTCATCGCCGAGGCCGATATGGCCGAACTCAATCGTGAGCACATGGGTGCCGATGGTTCGACCGACGTGTTGTCGTTTCCGATCGACGGCGGTGAACTCGTCGACGTGGTGGCCGGCCCGTCGGGCGGGACTCGCGCCCCCGACCGTTCGCCGATCGACCGCGGTGATCTTCCTCTCTTGCTGGGCGACGTCGTCATCTGCCCCGAAGTGGCGGCGCGGCAGGCCGACACGCATGCTGGAAATCTCGACGACGAGTTCGCGTTGCTCGTGGTGCACGGCATCTTGCACGTGCTCGGATGGGACCATGCGACCGACGACGAGCGCGACCGCATGTGGGCGCGTGAACGTGCCTTGTTGACCGAACACCACTGGAGCGGCCCGGTGCCGAGCCGATTCCGACAGGACATGCCGTGACCGCATTCGTTGCCGCCTTCACCAGCCTCGACTGGCTGCTCTTGCTCGTGGTGATTCTGCTTCTCTTCGTGTTGATCTTCTTGGCCGTGGCCGAGATGGGTCTGTCGCGCATGACCAAGCCCAAGGCGGCCGCATTGGCCGAACGACGCCCGCGTCAGGGTCGAGCGCTCATCGATCTGATCGAAGAGCCCGAGAAGTGGGTCAACCCGCTGTTACTCACGGTGAACATTTGTCAGACGGTCCAGGCCACGCTCACCGGCGTGATCACGTCGCGGGCCTTCGGCCCGGTGGGTGTGGCGGTCGGCGTGGTGGCCAACGTGCTCGTGTTCTTCGTACTGGCCGAAGCGGTGCCCAAGACGTACGCGGTGCTCTTCTCCGAGCGAGCCGCACTCATGTCGGCTCGCGGCATTCGCGTACTCGTTCGTTTCCCTCCTCTTCGCTTGATTTCGCGCGGACTCATCAGGCTCACCAACTTCATCGTGAAGGGCAAGGGACTCGAAGAGGGTCCGTTCGTGAAGGAACAGGAGTTCCTGGGCGTCGTTGAGGCGGCCGCCATCGAAGAAGTGATCGAGAAGCACGAGCGCGACCTCATCGAGTCGGTGATCGAATTCGGCGACACGGTGGCGCGCGAGATCATGGTTCCGTTGCCCGACATGGTGACGGTGCACCAGTCCACCACCGTCGATGCCGCGATCGGTGTCTCGATCGAACACGGTTTCTCGCGTCTGCCCGTGCTCAACGATGACGACGACGTGATCGGTATCGCCTTCATGAAGGACCTCGTTCGCCTCGAGCGGTCGAGCGGTGGATCCAATCCGGTGTCGGCTCAGATGCGCCGACTCGTGGTCGTTCCCGAGAACAAGCCCGTTTCGAAGCTCATGCGCGAAATGCAGGCCAACAAGTTCCACCTCGCGGTCGTGGCCGACGAATACGGCTCGATCACCGGACTCATCACGCTCGAGGACTGCCTCGAAGAACTCGTGGGCGAGATCGCCGACGAGTACGACGACGAAGACGTCGACATCACCGCTCTGCCCAACGGCGATTTCATGGTTGACGGCGCCACCAGTGTCGGCGACGTGAACGATCGCCTGTCCACCCGGATCCCCGATGAAGAGTGGGATTCGATCGGTGGTTTCATCTTCGGCACCCTCGAACACGTGCCGGTGATCGGCGAACACGTCGACTTCGAAGGTTGGCGCTTCACCGTCTTGGAGTTGGAGGGACGGCGCATCCGAAAAGTGCGCGTCTCTCTGATCGAGGCTCAGGTCGAAGGCAACTGAAGCCCGATCTGTTCGAAGATCGCCGGCAGATTCGGATAGCGGCCGGTGTTGCCGCCGCCGTCGATCGACACGAACGACGCACTCATGTACGACGAATCGTTGCTGGCCAGGAACGCGATCACCGATGCGATTTCGTCGGGCGACGCGTAACGGCCGAGCGGAGCGTTCTCGGCAAACTCGTCGACGATCGGGGGAATGGCGAAGAAGGTTCCGGTGGCGTTGGTCTGCACCAGGCCCGGCGCCACGGTGTTGACGCGGATGCCTCGGGGACCGAGTTCCATCGCCGCCACGCGCGAGAGCATGGCCACTCCGGCCTTGGCCGTGCAGTACGCGGCCATGCCGCGACTGGGCTGAATGGCGTTGAGCGAAGCGACCGTGACGATCGAGCCGTTGTCGCGCATGACGGCTCCACTGTGCTTCACGGTCAGGAACACGCCGGTCAGACACAGATCGATGATGCGTTGCCACTCGCCGAGGGGATGTTCGGTGAGCAGTGCGTAACCACCGGCACCAGCGTTGGCGATCGCGATGTCGAGACCACCGAAGTGCGACACCGCGAGCGAAGCCAAGTTCTCGAGATCGATCTCTTGGGTGACGTCACAGCGAGCCGTGACCAGGCGATCGGACGATGTTTTGGGCGAGATGGCCGCCAGACCGGCTTCGTCGATGTCGCCCGCCACCACCATGGCGCCATCGTCGAGCAGTCGTCGTGTGGTGGCCAGACCGATACCTGACGCCGCACCGGTGACCAGTGCGACCTTCCCCGAGAGACGTGACATGCCGCGACCCTAGTCGGCGTCGGAGAGCGCTCTTTCGGCGACCATTCGCACGTCGTTGCGCCGAACCTTGCCGCTCGTCGTGCGTGGAATGTCGGCGACCACGATGTGCTTCGGCGCACAACGAGCCGGCAGGAGTTCCTTGACGCGACCTCGCACGTCGTCGAGTACGAGCCCACCTCGATCGGTGACGAGCACCACCACTTCGCCCCACTGTGCATCGGGAACGCCCACGATGCACGACGTGCGATCGGGGTAGAGGGTGTCGAGAACCCGTTCGACTTGCTCTGGCCACACCTTCTCTCCGCCGGTCTTGATCAGATCGTCGAGTCGACCGGTCACCGACAACGTGCCGTCGGCGTCGATCGAGCCGGAGTCGCGTGTGTGCAACCAACCATCGGAATCGACAGAGGTGGTTCCGTCCCGGTAGCCGCGCATGAGCATGGGTCCGCGAACGAGAACTTCGTCGTCGTCGCCGATCGACAGCTCGACACCGTCGAGGGCCGAGCCGTCGTAGACCACGCCGCTGCCCGTCTCGGTAAGTCCGTAGGTGGCGGTCACGTTGGCCGGACGGTCGGCGGGCGGGCGAGCGCCTCCGATCAGCACGGTCTCGAAGGCGGAGACGTCGACACGACCGAGGAGCGTCGGGATGAGTGACGTGCGATTGCTGCCGGCGCGAAGTGCCGCGGCAACCGTCGCGGGATCGGAGTCGGCACGGACCGTCAAGGTCGCGTCGCTGGCGAGGGCGCGACTCACGACGGAGAAGCCACCAATGTGCGCGAGTGGCAGACAGGCCAGCCAGTGATCGGACGCCGAGCCGTGCAGTCGAGCCAGTGATGCGCTCGATGACGCCGCGATGGATCGGTGGGTGTGCACCACACCTTTGGGTGCACCAGTGCTGCCACTGGTCGCGATCACCAGGGCGTCGCCTGGTTCGAGGGCACGACCGGTCGCGAGTTCGGTTCGTCCTGACGCGTCGACCACTTCGTGTGCACCCAGCAGTTCGAGCAGAGCGGCCTTGTCGGCGCGCGAGAGTCGTTGATCGACGGGGAGCACGGCAGCTCCCGCGGCCCAGACATCGATCAGGTGCGTGACGAATGCATCGCTGGCCGCAAGATCGAGCGCCACCAGGCGGGTCACGTCGTCAGGTTACGACTGCCCTGCGCTGAGTGGACCGGTGTGTGACGTGAGATCACCAGGCCGGATCGATGGGAGTGTGCACACCCATGGCCTCGTCGAGATGGGCCGCGACGTCGAGACACACGAGATCCTTGAAGCGCCACGATGCGACCTGCACGCCGACTGGCAGGCCGTCGGCGATCCCCGCGGGCACGACAGCGGCCGGACTCCCGAACAGATTGGGAGCCAACACCGCACGGAAGGTTTCGAACGTCGCCTTGGCGCCGTCGAGCGATGCGATGTCGGCCCCGTGTTCGAACGCGGCCATCGACCAGGTGGGGCAGAGGAGCACGTCGTACTGCTCGAACCACTGTGACCACTTGGCCGCCACTTCGAAGCGGCGCATGTGAATGGCACTCATGGTCGCCTGGTCGGCGCTGGTGAGTAGTTCGCGACCGTACTGAAGGAAGGTTCGACCACCGTCACCCATGACGGCCTCGAGAAGCGGTTGCACCACGGCGAGATCGCCGTTGAGAGTGGCACCCCACATGTCGATGCACTCTTCGTAGTCGGGAGGCGTGGCTTCTTCCACGTGGTGTCCGGCATCGGCCAGGGTGCGACCGGCCGCCCGTACGACCGCGGCGATTCCGGGATCGGTGCGACCTCCCGGAGGCTCGGCCAGAACGGCCACGCGCCACTTCCGATCGGTTGGTGCGCCCGTGAGTGCGGCCGGCACCGAGTAGGGGTCGCGTCGATGGGCGCCCCGCACGACGTCGAAGCCGATGCGCACATCGGATACGCGACGAGCCAGCACACCTTCCACGACCATGAGTTGGAACGCGAGGTTGAGTGCGGTGGGGGGAATCTCGGTCGCCCACGGAACGACACCGACGGTGGGTTTGATGGACGACACACCACAACAGTGCGCCGGGTTGCGCAGAGATCCGCCGACGTCGTTGCCAAGCCCGATGGGGCTCATACCCGAGGCCAGAGCCGATGCTTCGCCGCCGCTCGATCCACCCGATGTGCGATCGTGGTGCCAGGGATTTCGCGTGAGGCCGTGAAGGGCCGAGTCGGTGTGAATGCGCAGTCCCATGTCGGGCAGGTTCGTGCGCCCGATCGGAATCGCGCCGGCTCCACGCATGCGCTCGACCACTGGTGCATCATTCGGTGACACGGCCTCGGCCAGTGCGGGAACCGAATTGGTGGTGGGAGTGCCAGCCAGGTCGATGTTCTCCTTCACGGTGAAGGGGACTCCGTGCAACGGTCCCAAACGTTCGCCGGCCTTGACGGCGGCGTCGGCGCGGTCGGCGGCGGCCCGCGCTTCGGCATCGAGTCGACGCACCACCGCGTTGAGCCTCGGGTTGACGTCGTCGATGCGCGCAAGGTGTGCATCGACCACTTCACGACTCGACACGTCGCGTTTGGCGATCATCGACGCCAATTCGGCCGCGTTCTTCTTGCAGAGTTCCATCACTCGACCCCCTTCGGCGCGAAGGTTAGTCTCACCTCGTGAATCGCTGGCTCGTGGGTGCTCGACTGCGAACCTTGCCGGCCGCGGTGGTGCCGGTGGCGATGGGCGCGTCGCTGGCGGTGGGCGAGAGCGGTGCGATGTGGTGGCGGGTCGTGCCGGCCGGAATCGTGAGCCTGGCTCTGCAGGTGGGTGTCAACTACGCGAACGACTACAGCGACGGCGTGCGTGGTACCGACGACGAGCGGGTGGGGCCCACTCGACTGGTGGCATCCGGACTCGCCACACCCAGTGAAGTGAAACAAGCGGCGTTCTCGGCCTTCGGTGTGGCGGCACTGGCCGGACTGGTGCTGGCCGCGGCGACGTCCTGGTGGCTGATCGTGGTCGGAGTCGTGGCGGTACTGGCCGCTTGGGGGTACACCGGCGGCCCCAAGCCATACGGCTATCTCGGTCTGGGTGAAGTGTTCGTCTTCGTGTTCTTCGGGCTGGTGGCCACGCTCGGTACGGTGTACGTGGTGATCGAGCGCCTTCCGTTCGTGTCGTGGCTGATCGGTTCGTCGGCCGGGTCGCTGGCTTGTGCGTTGCTCGTGACCAACAATCTCCGCGACATCGACGGCGACGCCAAGGTTGGCAAGCGCACGCTCGCGGTCCGGCTCGGCGACGAGCGCACGCGACGGCTCTACGCCGGGTTCATGGTGGCCGCACTCGGCCTGTTGGTGATCGCCGCACCCTGGCGACCGGGAGCTCTGGTCGGCCTGCTCGCGTTCCCGTGGTTGCGCAAGCCGGTGCGCGGCGTTCTGCGCGGCGTTCGCGGACGTGGTCTCATCGCGGTGCTCGGCGACACCGGTCGATTCCAGTTGATCGCCGGCGCACTCGTCACTATCGGAGTCGCTCTGGTCGGCTGATCAGAGGTCGTTCGCGTCGAGCCAACGACGAATCGCGGCCGTGGTCTCGATCGGATGTTCGAGTTGCACGGTGTGGCCGGCACCTCTCACCACGTCGATCGTGGCGTTGTCGCCGATCGACGTCTTCATCTGCGCGGCGAGGTCACGGAACTTGGAGTCGAGTTCGCCAACGATCAGGAGCACTGGAACATCGAGAGTGGGGAGCCGATCCCACAACGGGTCTTGGGACCCGACTCCGCATTCGCGCAAGCTCGCGGCCAAACCAGCCGCTGTGTTGCGCCGACGGTCGTCGCGGTTGCTCTGCGTTTCGGTGAGCGTCGCGAACAGGTCCTGGGCCAACCACTCGTCGACGAACTGAGCGACGCCGACCGATTCGATTCGTTGGGCGAGCACCTCGTCGCGCTGCCGTCTTTCGACACGCTCGGCCTCGGTACGCAGTCCGGCCGTGGCACTGACGAGAACCAGACCCCGAAGAGTCGATCGATGGCGCACCGCCAGATCGAGAGCGACCCGTCCGCCCATCGAATAGCCCACCAACACGGTGGAGCGAGCCATCTCGCGTATCTGGGTGGCGAGGAGATCGGCCGTTCGGGTGACATCGCCTCGCACACGCGCCGAGTCACCGTGACCGGGAGCGTCGAAACACGTCGTGTCGATGTCGTCACCGAGCGAGTTGATGATGGGCGCCCATGACCGGGACGTCTGGGTGAAACCGTGAACGAAGGCGAGATGGCGGGCGTTGCCCGGTCGTCGTGTCGTGGCGAAGTGCAACGAGTCGGTCATGAACGCGCGTTGGCCGCGGCGCGGAGAAGAACGCGTTCGAACGTGTCGGGATCCTGGGCGCCGGGAATGGCCCAGGCCCCGTTGATCACGTAGGTCGGAACGCCGGTGATGTCGTGTTCGACGGCTCGCTGCAATTCGTCGGCTACCTCCGCTGAACCGAGTCCGGACTCGAGGAAAGCGACGACGACTTCGACGGCAACGCCGAGCTCATCGGCCACGATGGTGGCGAGTCGTTGCGCGTCGCCCACGTTCTCTCCGTCGGTGAAGTAGGCCTTGAGGAGACGCTCTTTGACGCGCGCTTGTGCGTCGAGACCCTGTTGCTCGGCCACCCACCACAAGACCCGGTGGGACAGGACCGTGTTCGAACGTTGGGCGATGTCGAATCGGAAGTCGAGGCCATCGGCGGCGGCGGTCTCGGTGAGATGCCGCAGAATCGCATCGGCGCGTTCGGGACCGCCGAACTTGCGGGCGTAGGCTTCGCGGACCGGTGTGGACGACGCGCTCGGCGCACTGGGGTCGAGTTGGTAGGCGCGGTACCGAATGTCGATGTGCAGGTCGGGCGCCTCGGCACGAACTCGATCGAGCGCGGCCTCGAATCGGCGCTTCCCGATGTAGCACCACGGGCACACCACGTCGGACCAGATGTCGATGGTCAGCGAAGCCGTCACATCGGTCACCCTACGGCTTGGACGGGGGCAGGTCGGTCTCGTGGCCGTAGCGTTCCGATCGTGGCCGCGGATGCACAAGCGTCGTTCTGTGCGACTCTCGTCGCCCAGTGGTCGGCCCTGGGTGTCGACACCGCGTACGTGGCCCCGGGTTCGCGATCCACACCACTGGCTCTGGCCCTCGATCAGGCGCCTGGTTGGCGGGTCGAGGTGTTGCTCGACGAACGCTCGGCCGCCTTCGCGGCCCTCGGTTTCGGCGTGGCGACCGGTCGTCCGGCCATCGCCTTGTGCACGAGCGGCACGGCCGCCGCACATTTCCATGCCGCGGTGATCGAAGCCGACTTGTCGGCCGTTCCTCTCCTCGTGGTCACGGGTGATCGTCCGCCCGAATTGCGTGACGTTGGCGCGCCGCAGACCATCGACCAGATCAAGTTGTTCGGATCGTCGGTGCGTTGGTTCCACGATCCGGGAGTGGCCGATTGGTCGACGCAAGCGCGTTGGCCGTCGCTGGCGGCCCACTGCGTCGACGCGTCGATGTCGGGTCGACCCGGACCGGTTCATCTCAATCTTCCCTTCCGCGAACCATTGGTGGGCGAGGCTTCCGTCGACGAGGCCGCTCATCGCGCGATCACCACCCAGCGCGGCCACTCCGTGGTCGCGCGCGACGAACTCGCGGCATTGGCCACACGTTTGTCGGGTCGACACGGCGTGATCGTCGCTGGCCGAGGGGCGGGAACTGCGGTCGACGACCTGGCGGCGTCGCTCGACTGGCCGGTGTTCGCCGAACCCCGAGCACTGTGTCGCGGTTCGCGAGTGGTGCGGCACTTCGATTCTCTCGTTCGCGTCGAATCGTTCGCCGCGAGTCATCGGCCCGACGTCGTGCTTCGTTTCGGTGAGCCGCCGGCATCGAAGGTCACCGGCCAGTGGTTGTCGTCGCTCGGAGTCGAACAGATTCACGTGGCGGCTCATCCGCAGTTCTTCGATCCGGACGCTCGAATCTCCACGCACGTCGTGGCCGACCCCACGGTGTGGGCGATGGCGCTGGCCGGCGAAGTCACAGCCGTACGAGACTCGCGATCTTCCGACACTTCGTGGTGCGCCGACTGGTGTCGGGCCGAGGTGGCCGCATCGGAGGCGATCGATCGCGCTTTGAACGACCTCGTCATGTCGGGTCCGCTGTCGGCCCGTTGCGCGGCGGCCAGTCTTCCGAGTGGATCGCATCTCGTCGTGTCTTCGTCGATGCCGGTGCGGGATCTCGAATGGTTCGGTGGCCGCTGCGATCGTCTCGTCGTGCACTCGAATCGCGGTGCCAATGGCATCGACGGAGTCATCGCGACCGCGATCGGTGTCGCCGGCGCGACCAGTGGCCCGGTGGGAGTGTTGATCGGTGACGTGGCCCTGCTGCACGATTCGTCGTCGCTGGCCGGGTTGGCCCGTCGCGCTGTCGATCTGCGCATCGTCGTCACCGACAACGACGGGGGAGGCATCTTCCATTACCTGCCGCAGGCCTCGGTGGTGGAGGCCGATCGTTTCGAGAAGTTGTTCGGAACTCCGCACGGAACGGATCTGGCCGCTTTGGGTCGGGCTCACGGTCTCGACGCGTCAATGGTGTCGTCACGCTCGGAGCTCGAGCGTGCGCTGTCGCGACCCGGTCCGTCGTTGATCGTCGTTCGCACCGATCGTCGAGGAGACGTCGACGTGCATCGCCATCTGCACGCCGCCGTAGCGGCCGCTACGGCCTGACGATCGCCGACACCATGGCCTGGAACTTGGCCTGAGTCTCGGCTAGCTCGGCATCGACGTCGCTGTCGGCCACGATGCCGCCTCCGGCGATGAGGCGCGCCGATCGACGATCGGCCGACAGTTCGGCGCAGCGAATGGTCACCGCGAACTCGCCGTTGCCGACCGAGTCGACCCAACCGACGGCACCTCCGTACCGGCCGCGGTCGAACCCCTCGTTCGCTTCGATGAGTTCGATCGCCTCACGACGCGGATGGCCGCCGAGGGCGGGAGTGGGCGAGAGCAGGCGAGCCAGAGCGACCACGTGTGGTCGGGGTTCGGACAGACGACCTTCGATCGAGGTGCCGAGGTGTTGAACATTGGCCACCTTGATGACCGAGGGTTCGGGTTCCCAGTCGAGATAACTGCACCACGGCAACAATGCATCGTGTACGACGTCGATCACCACGCGGTGTTCGACTTGATCTTTCATGCTGGCCACGAGTTTCTTGGCCAGCGCCTCGTCGGTGATCGGATCGCCGGTGCGCGGAGTCGTGCCGGCCAAGGGATGCGAACGAACCACGTCGCCGTCCACCGCGACGAGCAGTTCGGGCGACGCCCCGATGATGCCGTCGATGCTGTAGCGATAACTGGCCCCGAACGCGGCCCGCAGGCGCAGGAGGATCGCGTGCACGTCGAGGGGCTGATCGCTCTCGACGCCCACCTCGCGCGCGATCACGACCTTGGTCAGATCGCCGCGGCGCACCGCATCGCGGCCAGTATCGACGGCGTGTCGATACGTGTCGATCGGCGTGCGCGGACCGACGCGAAAGGATGCCGCGACCGGACCGGTCGACGTCGCGGTGAGCTGACGATCCGACTCGGTGGGTTGGTCGATCGTGGTGACGAACACTCCGCCGGCACTGGTCTTGCGCACGACGACCGACGGGATCACGAAGTTGGCCGGAGCACCGGGGCGGAAAGGCAGGCACCCGAGCGCCACCGGACCGGCCTGGCCGGCCGAGGCGTCGTCGTGATCGATCGCGGCGAGGAAATCGACGGCATCGTCGGCATTCACCGTGGCCGCGCGTCCGCGACCAGCGACACCGATTCCGTTACGAACGAACAGGTAACCGTCGTGGCGGCAAACGTCGTTCAGGTCGACCTCGTGTTCGAGAGGACGGGTGACGGCTCTCATCGTGCGTCGCGAGTGACGGCTCTCATGTCGCGTCACGAGTGGCGACGAGGAGTTGTGTGATGCCGCCGGACAGTCCGCGGTGTTCGGCGTCGGCGAAACCAACCGTGCGCAGGTCGGCCAGCATCGTCTCGGGAGGAGGCAAGTAGGCGACACTCTTGGGCAGGTAACGGTAAGCCGCTGGATCGGAGAGCCAACCGCCGATCTTGGGCACGATCTTGCCGAAGTAGATGCCGTTGCCCCAGCGAATGAAGCGATTGCGCGGCACGCCGACGTCGAGCAGTGCGATGCGACCCCCGGGCCGCACTACACGGGCCAGTTCAGCGAAGAAGGCGGGCAACTCGAGCAGGTTTCTCAAAGCGAACCCACACGTCACGCCGTCGACCGACGCGTCACCGATGGGCAAGCGCAAGATGTCGGCCTGAGTTCGGGGCGCACCGCTGCGATCGGCGTGGAGCATTCCGAAACTCAGGTCGAACGACAGTGGATGCAGATCGGCACGCCGGAGATCCACGCACAGATCGCCGGTGCCACTCGCCAGGTCGAGGACCCGACTGCCGGCCGGCAGGGCGAGGCGCTTGACCGCAAAACGCCGCCAACGAACGTCGAGACGGAACGTCATGATGCGGTTGACGAGGTCGTAGCGCGGTGCAATCGCGTCGAACATCTCCCGCACCGCGGTCACCTTGGCTCGACCGCTCGGGAGGGCCTCGGTGTCCCAGGAGGCGGGCTGGGGTTCTGACGTCACGGGCTCAGGCTAAGGCCGGGTGCGCTGGTCTTTCGGACTCGCCGACCGAGGTCACGGCCAGGCAGACTCACCAGGGGATTCGTGACTTCAAGGGGGACACCATGATCGACTTCACGTTGTCGGACGAACATCAGCAGATTCGCGATCGCGTGCGCGATTTCGTGGAGGGCACGATCAAGCCGGCCATCGAGCCGTTCGGTCATCGCGAGGAGATGGACGCCGAGTCGCACCGCGCCTATGTCGGTGAACTCATTCGCTTGCGCAAGGAGGCCGTCAAGCAGGGCCTCTGGTTGCCGCACATGCCCAAGGAATGGGGCGGGATGGGTCTCGGACACGTCGCTCTGGCGATGGTGCAGTCGGAGGCGGCCAAGACCCGTGTCGGTCCGTGGGTTCTCAACTGCCAGGCCCCCGACGAAGGGAACATGCACACCCTCGTGCACTGGGGAACCCCCGAGCAGAAGGAGAAGTACCTGAAGCCATTGTGCAACGGCGTGACGTCGTCGTGCTTCGCCATGACCGAACCCGAAGTTGCCGGTTCCGACCCCACGCTCATTCGTACCCACGCCATCAAGGACGGCGACGAGTGGATCATCAACGGTCACAAGTGGTTCATCTCCGGAGCCAACCGAGCCAAGTTCGCCATTCTCATCGCGCGCACCGAAATGGACGTTCCCGAAGGCTCGCGCGGTGCCAACACGGCGTTCATCGTCGACCTGCCGGCCGAAGGTTGGAACAACGTGCGTGAAGTCGAGACCATGCACGGCCCGGGCGGACACAGCGAGATCCAGATCACCGACCTGCGTGTGCACGACTCGCAGATTCTCGGTGGACGCGGTAACGGTCACCGCCTGGGCCAGTACCGTCTCGGCCCGGCCCGTCTGGCTCACTGCATGCGCTGGATCGCCCAGGCCGAGATGGCTCTCGACATGATGGTCGATCGTTCCCTCAAGCGGTACTCGCACGGTTCGTATCTCGCCGAGAAGCAAGGTGTGCAGTGGTTGATCGCCGACTCAGCGATGGAGCTGTACCAGTGCAAGTTGATGGTTCTCCACGCTGCCTACAAAATCGATCGCGGCGACGACTTCCGCACCGAGGTGTCGATGGCCAAGCACTTCGTGGCCAACAGCCTCAACCGCATCATCGATCGGGCCATTCAGGTTCATGGTGCGCTCGGTTATTCCACCGACACTCCGCTGGCGAACATGATGCAGCACGCTCGATGGGCTCGCTTCGCCGACGGCGCCGATGAGATCCACCAGATGCGCATCGCCGAGAACACCATCAAGGCGTTCACCGACAACGGCACCACCAAGAAGGCCACCGGCGACTTGCCGGTCTGATCAACCGCGAGCGGCCATCTCCTTGGCCCATCGATAGTCGGCCTTGCCCGACGGTGAGCGCACGATCGAATCGACACGGACAAAAGCCTTGGGGAGTTTGTACCGGGCGATGTGACGAGCTGCTTCGACGAGCAGTTCGTCGTCGGTGACCTGTGTGCCGGGTCGCAGCGCGATCACGGCCACCACCTCGTTGCCCCATCGTTCGCTCGGACGACCGGCCACGACGCAGTCGAGGACGGCCGGATGCGGCTTGATCGCGGCCTCGACTTCCTCGGCGAAGATCTTCTCTCCGCCCGAGTTGATCGTGACCGAATCACGACCCCGCAGTTCGATCATGTTGTCGGCCCGTAACACGGCACGATCACCCGGGATCACGTAACGCACGCCATCGACCACGGGGTAGGTGCGCGCGGTCTTGGCCGGGTCACCGAGGTAGCCGAGGGCGAGTCGGCCACTCTTGGCCAGCCAGCCCAAACCGTCGTGCCCGGGTTCGAGAACGCGGGTGAGATCGTCCGACAACACGTGGTTCCCGGGAGACACCGGGAACGCTCCAGTGGCGGCGGCTCCGTGAGTGGAGAGATGCTGCAACTGGCCACCGGCTTCCGATGATCCGAGTCCGTCGACCACCAGGAGCGACGGATGGTGATTCAGAAGTTCGTCCTTCATGTGACTGGAGAGTGGTGCCCCGCCCGACAACACGACCGTGAGTGACGACATGTCGTACGGGTTGCGGTTCAGTTCGTCGAGTAGTGGCCGAGCGAAGGCATCGCCGACGATCAACATGAAGTCGATGCGTTCGCGTTCGACCGTCGACCACATGTCGACGGGATCGAGGCGTTCGGGAATCGACGGAACGAAAACGGTTCCGCCACCGTTCCAGGTGCTGAAACTCACCCAGTGACCGGCGCCGTGCATGAACGGGGGAGCGATGAGAGAGCGGCGACCGGTGAGCGCGCTGATGAACTCGTCGACGGTCTCAGCAGTCTTGTTGCCGCCGAAGCACTCGACCAGAGCATCGGCTTGGCGCCACATCACACCCTTGGGCATACCCGTCGTGCCGCCGGTGTAGAGGATGTACAGGTCGTCGGGAGATGCGGGGGCTGGGGCGGTGGCACTCGACTGGGCCAGCGCGTCCTCGTACCAGACCGCACCATCGAGGAGAGGTTCGTCAGATGCGTCGGCAGCCTGAATGAACACACGCAGTTTCGGAAGAGAAGCACGAACCGACTGCAAGATCGGCGCGAACGTGGAGTGGTAGACGATCGCGGTGGCGGACGAGTCGGTGAGGAGATACGTGAGTTCTTCGGCCACGTAGCGGTAGTTCACGTTGAACGGTGCGACTCGTCCCTTGAACGCTCCGAGCATGGCCTCGAGGTACTCGTTGCCGTTGTGGAGATAGATCGCCAGGTGATCTTGACCACTCTCGTGCGATGGAATCGAGTCCCGTTCGGCGTGCGCGCCCAGTCCACACGCTTTGAGGTAGTTGGCCAGCCGGCGTGTTCGGTCGGTGACCTCGGACCACGTGAGGCGACGATCGCGAAACACGAGACATTCCTGGTCGGGTCGCGTGGCCGCGATGGCTTCGTGAATCTCGCCGACCGTGAACTGTCTCACGCGGCGACCCTATGACTCCGTCGGGGACCCAGCCAAGGCCAGACCAGGGTTATCGTGCCCACATGACCCATCGCCCCGTGACCGGACACCACTCCAACGACATCGTGTTCGGAGTCTTCATGCCTCAAGGGTGGAAGATGGAGTTGTCGTCGATCGACGGGGCGAGCGCGAAGTGGAACAAGGCGGTCGAGATCGCGCAGTTGGCCGAGCGTCTCGGCTTCGACTCGATCTGGGTGTACGACCACTTCCACAACGTTCCGCGCCCGTCGCACGAGGCGGTGTTCGAATGCTGGACGGCCATGGCGGCGATCAGTCAGTTGACGTCCACCATCCGCCTCGGCCAGATGGTCGGCTGTAACAGCTACCGCAACCCCGGTCTGTTGGCCAAGATCACCTCGACGCTCGACGTGATCTCCGGTGGCCGGCTCGAATGGGGTATCGGTGCCGGTTGGTACGAGAACGAGTACCGCGCGTACGGCTACGAGTTCCCCAAACCGAAGGATCGCATCGGCATGCTCCGTGAAAGTGTCGAGATCGTGCGGTCGATGTGGACACAGGCCGAGACCACCTACAAGGGCAAGTACTACGAGTTGAGTCGGGCCAACTGCGATCCGAAACCGTTGCAGGATCCGCACCCGCCGATCCTCATCGGTGGTGGTGGCGAGCAACTCACGTTGCGCGTCGTGGCACAGCACGGCGACTGCTCGAACTTCGGCGGCAATCCCGAGGAGTGGGCCCGCAAACGGGACACCCTGAAGCGACATTGCTCCGAGGTCAGCCGTGACGTCGACACGATCCGTATGACGTGGTCACCCGAATTGTTCGTGCGACGAAGCGAATCGGAGATCGACCGCACCCGCAGCCTCTGGGGCGAGCCACTCGAGGCCTGGCGAGCCGGCAACTTGGTGGGCACTCCCGAGCAGGTGTGCGAGAAGATCGAGGCGTACCGATCGCTCGGATGCTCGGGCTTCATCCCGTGGTGCGCCGACTACCCCGACACCGAGTCGATGGAATTGTTCGCGACCGAAGTGATCCCGAACTTCCGCTGATTCAGACGTACGAGCGGAAGATCACTTCGGCGACACAACTCGGCTTGGCCGCACCTTCGCACTCGAACGAGAAGGCGTAGGTCGACTGAATTCCGCCCGGGATGTCTTCGACGCCGATGAGGGTGACGCCCAGACGAAGCTTCGCGCCCACCGGAACCGGTGACATGAAGCGAACCTTGTTGCAGCCGTAGTTGACGCCCATCTTGTAGCCGGTGGTCAACACGACCTGGGGCATGAGCACGGGTCCGAGCGACAAGGTGAGGTAGCCGTGGGCGATGGGCCCGCCGAATGGGCTCTCCTTCTTGGCGCGTTCGGGATCGACGTGAATCCACTGGTGGTCACCGGTCGCGTCGGCGAACTGGTTGACCCGTTCCTGAGTGACTTCGAGCCACTCGCTGTACCCGAGGTGCTGTCCGATGAGCGACTTGAGTTCGTCGGTTCCGTTGATGATGCGCGGTGCCATGAAGCGATCGTAGTCAGCGGTACCAGACGCGCTGGTGCTCGCGACTGTGGGGGTGCAGAAGCAAGGCGCAGAGTGCGACTTCGAAGATGAGCGACAAGGTGTTGTTGCCCGAGATCCGGTCCCAGAGGCCGTATCCCTCGAAGTCGGCCAGGACCCAGAACCGCAGGAGGAACGGAGAGAACGCGGCCACCAGGCCGAGCCAGTACCCGAGGCGGCGATCGTTGGCCATGAGAAAGCCACCCAGAACGTGGGCCGCCACGACGGCCAGGCCGACGACCAGACCCAATCCGCCTTTGGTGACGCGGGCGAACCCGATCCAGTCGGACTCGTCCACGAGTCCGATGAGTGCGAAGAAGCCGTTGAGATAGAGAAGCAGTGTCGCGATCTGCAGCGTTTGCGGCTGCAACCGATCGAACCATTTGCGGGGGTCGAGCGAGGACATGCACGTACCTTCGCACACCCAAGGGTCCGATGGCTACCACGATCGAGCCGGAGCGTGTGGCGCGGGACCACTCGGTGAACTCGTATCGTGGTCACCTAGATGTCGGATCAATCAGCAGGTGACCGGACCGTTCGTTCCGGATTCGTGACTCTCGTGGGTCGGCCCAACGTCGGCAAGTCCACGTTGGTCAACGCGATCTGCGGTCGCAAGGTCTCGATCGTTTCCGACAAACCGCAGACCACCCGGCGTCAAGTGCGCGGTGTGCTCACGCGTCCCGGACTGCAGATCGTGTTCGTCGACACCCCAGGTCTGCACAAACCGGTGACCGCTCTCGGAGAACGTGTGAACGCCGCCGCGATCGAGAGCCTGGCCGACGTCGACGTCGCCTGTCTGCTCGTCGACGCCACGGCACCTTTTGGCACCGGCGACCAGTGGGTCGCGTCTCGGCTCGATTTGTCGAAGACGGTCGTGGTGGTCAACAAGTGCGACGCCGCCAGCCGCGATGCGGTGGGCGAGCAGCTGGCTCGCGCCGGCCTGCTCGATGCCGAGGCCTACTTCCCGGTGTCGGCTCGAACGGGGGAGGGCGTGGCCGCTCTCGTCGAGTACATCGCGGCGAAGCTTCCCGAAGGCCCGCTGTATTACCCCGAAGACGTGATCAGCGATCTGACCGATCCCGACTGGGTGGCCGAACTCGTCCGCGAACAATTGTTGGCCGAGATGCGCGATGAGATTCCGTATTCCATCGCCACCCGAGTGACCGAGTGGGAATGGCCGCGAGTCCGTTGCGAAATCATCGTGGAGCGCGAGAGTCAGAAGGGCATGGTCATCGGCAAGGGTGGGGCCATGGTGAAGAAGGTGCGCGAACGCGTGCGCCGTCAGTTGCCGCCGGGCATCGTCCTCGAACTCAAGGTGAAGGTCGACAAGGACTGGCAACGTCGCCCCGATCGCGTGCAGCAACTCGGATACTGATTCATTCGGAGCGGGTCAGCACGAAAAGCCGGTCGGCAACAGATTCGAGTAGTCGTCGCAGGCGACGAGTTCGCCTGGTTGGGTGAGATCGCCTCGTCCACGCGGCACCGCCTGCGGGCGGTTGCTACTCGTGAACACCACCTGGCCGATGCCAGCGCGACGCGTGAGCGTGAGAACGATCTGGGCGACGGCCAACCGCTGTTCGGCACCGGGCAGGCCGTTGACGAAGGCATCGGGAAGGTCGACGGTCGCACTACCTCGCTCGACCGTCACGGTGGTGGCGAGCCCGAACGGGATGGCCGAGCGCAGACCAGCGGCCACATCACCCTCCGGCAATCCCTCGACGAGAGCGGCGAGAACCTGCGGTGGTGCGGCCGGACTCAGTAGCAGACGACTGATCGGGACGACTTGGCTGCCGGCCACGAAGAACATCGTGACTTGCTCGACGGGAACCGTGGAAGACGTCGATTCGGGAGGAGTGGTCGTCGATTCCGAGGGAGTCGACGTGGTGGTGGGTGGTGTGGTCGTGGTGGTGGCCGAGAACACCTCGGGAATCGCATCGAAATCGAGCGGTCGATTGGGTGACGACTCGGGAACGCCGCACGCGGCGACGACGGCGATCGAAGGAACGACCATCGCCGCGATGATGGCTCGGTTGAACGAACGAGAGCCGATCCGTCTCATTCTCGACCTCCCTCGGGGAGTTGGACGACGAAGCGCGCGCCGCCGCTCGGCGAGTCTTCGACCCAGGCCAAACCGCCGTGAGAGCGAGCGTGCTCGGCCACCAACGCCAAGCCGAGGCCGGTTCCTCCGGCCCGTGAACGACCGGCCGAACCGCGCGCGAAGCGTTCAAAGATGCGGGCCCGCTCGCTCGGTGACACACCCGGTCCGGAATCCTCCACACCCAAACGAACGTGGGCCGGTCCGGACGCGCTCGCGAAACGTTCGATCGTCACGCGCGTCGCGCCACCGCCGTGAAGTCGCGCGTTGTCGAGCAAGTTGGCCACGATTCGTTCGAGCCGCCGTTTGTCGGCGTTGACGATTCCGGGACAATCGGGCGCGACCTCCACGTGAACGTCGGTGCTGCCGTAGCGCTGAGCGATTCGCGCGATGAACGGCGCGAGTTCGATGTCTTCGCGGTGAAGGTCGGTGATGCCCACGTCGAGACGAGACAGTTCGAGGAGATCGAGAACCATCTGGTCGAAGCGGCGAACTTGGCTGGACACCACATCGAGCGCTTGCTGAGTTCGATCGGGTAGATCGGCGCGGCGGGCATCGAGTACCTCCACAGCGGCGGCCAGAGCGGTGATCGGACTCCGGAGTTCGTGCGACACATCGGAGGCGAAGCGCGTCTCACGTTCGATGCGGCTCTGCACGGCATCGGCCATGTCGTTGAATGCGGTGACCAGCGTCGACAAGTCGGGATCGCCTTCTGACTCGAGACGGACGTCGAGTCCACCGGCGGCGATCGCGCCAGCCGCCTCAGTGACGCGCACGAGAGGTCGCATGAGGCGACGGCTGACGGCCCACCCCACGATTCCCGAGATCAATCCGATCACGAGAGTCCCGATCACGAGTGCCGAGCCGATGACGGTGATCGCGCGTTGTTCGTCGCCCACCGGGAACGCTTCGAAGTAGGCCGCGTCCACACTCGGCATGGCGATACCGATCGCGATGAATGCGTCGTCTCCCAGAGAGAAGCGTTGGTACGACGAAACGCCGCCGATGGTGCTGCCGAGAAGTTCGGCCGGAAAGGCCCCTTGGGTGAAGCGGAGATCCTGCGAGAAGTACAGATCTTCACGACCGAGGTGCAACACCGCGAACCCACCCTGCTCGCTGCGAGTGGTGCCGATGAGTTCGAACGATTCGGACCGGCGGGTGGCCAATTGTGAGCGGACCAGTTCGGCGTTGGTGATGGCCTGGCGTTCGACCACGTCGTCGCGACGTTCGAGGAGGTAACTGCGAGCCACCAGGAAGCTGACGAGAGAGAGGGCGAGCGACGTGACGAGCCCCACCAGAACGAACAACAAGGTCACGCGGGTGCGCAACGGCAGGCGAACGGTACGGGCCACGGTGAACATCCTGCCCGACGCCGGACATGACACCGCCCGACTCGGGGAAATCCAGCGAGTCGGGCGGCGGACCAAGGAGATATCCGGTTCCGCCGGATCGGCGAGGGCCAGGGGGAGGACGGCCCCCGTCGGTCCGACGTGAACGGGATCAGTTTCCCGACGCTCTGTGAAAGGACCGTGCGCGAATTGTGCGTTTTGTGTAACGAATTCGGCCGGTGGCCACGACCGGGCAGAATCGCATCGTGAACTCGCTCTTGTTCATCGAGGACGACGACCAGATCCGGCTCGCGCTGCGTCTGGCCCTCGAGGACGAGGGCTACCAGGTGCGTGAAGCCGCCGACGGTCGCACCGGGCTGGCCGCGTTCCATGCCGATGAGCCCGATCTGGTGCTCCTCGATCTTCGCCTCCCGGACATGTCGGGCTTCGAGGTCTGCCGGGCTCTGCGAGCGATGTCGATCGTGCCGATCGTGATGGTGACGGCCCAGACCGACACCAACGACATGGTGGCCGGTCTGGAAGCCGGGGCCGATGACTACGTGACCAAACCAGTGGTCCCGAAGGAATTGGCGGCGCGCATTCGCGCTCACCTGCGCCGCGTGCAGTTACAGGGCGACCCCACGGTGGAGTCGTCGAGTCTCATGTTCGGCGACGTCGAACTGCGCCGTGATCAAGGGATCGTTCTCAAGGCCGGACGTGAGTTGTCGCTCACCAAGACCGAGTTCAACTTGTTGTGCGAGTTCGCCGACCACCCGAACATCGTGTTGTCACGCGATCAACTGCTCGAACGGGTGTGGGGCTACGACTATCTGGGCGACAGTCGCCTCGTCGACGCCCATGTCCGACGGCTACGCGTGAAGATCGAGGATCAGGCCGACGAACCACGGCTCATCGTCACCGTGCGCGGAATCGGCTACCGGCTCATGCCTGCGTGATCGATTCGAGGAATCGACACACCTCGTCACTGTTCACGGTGCGGCGCATCGGCGGCAGTGCGGCCAGAAGTTGCTTGCGGTACTGAGCGGTGGCGAGCCGCGGATCGAACACGGTGACGACACCTCGATCGGTGGCCGATCTGATGAGACGACCCGATGCTTGAGCGAGCAGTGTGGCCGCGCGCGGCAGGTCGATCTCGCGGAATGCCCGGTCGCCGAGCAATTCGCGGCGGGCCGAGAGCAAGGGTTCGTCGGGTCGTGGAAACGGAATGCGATCGAGGGTGACGAGCGACAGAGTACGGCCAGGGATGTCGACGCCTTGGAAGAAGCCCGCGGTGGCGAACAAGCACGACGATTCGTCGGCACTGAACTCTTCGACGAGGCGGCTCTTGTTGGCATCGTCGCGCTGTGACAAGACCGGGACGTCGAGGATGGGACGCAACTTCTCCACGGCTTGGTCGAGGGCACGGAAACTCGTGAACAGCGCCAAGGTGCGGCCACCGGCGGCGACGATCAGTCGATACAACTCGTCGTGCATCGCGCGGGTGAATTCAGCAGTGTTGGGGCCGGGGAACTTCGATGGGCAATAGAGAAGTGAGTTGCTCTCGTAGTCGAACGGGCTGCCCACATCGATCGCGTCGTATTCGCCGTCCTGGAGCCCGACTCGAGTCGGCAGGTTGGCCGGCACGGTGGCACTCGTCAGAATCGCCGTGCGTCCCGACCAGATTCCGTTCGCGAGAACGGGCGCGACGTCGAGCGGTGCGATTTCGAGAACCGGATTGTTGGGCGATCCCGACACGTACGGGACGAATGTGTCGTTGATGCTCAGCGCCTGGTCGAGGTTGTCACCCAATCGAGTGGCCGCCTGTTGAGCGCGTAGTCGCCGTTGATCGGCATCGAGATCGCTGGTGTTCAGACCGCGAAGCGCCTCGAGCAGATCGTTGACCGCCAACCGGGCCGCGGCGAGAACGGCGGTGATCTCGGGAGGAAGCGGGGCCGTGAGTCGACTGCCGATGAGCGGCACCAAGATGTCGTCGAGCAGCGGGCCCTGACGAGTGAGTCGATCGAGGAGGTCGGGTTGGGTGAACACGCGTCCAGCAACGCCGGCCAGCCATCGCAGGCGTCCGCTGGAAAACGACAACGCCACGCTGTCGCTCATGATGTCTTCGAGTCCGTGCACCTCGTCGATCACGACCACGTCGTGCTCGGGAAGCACCGCACCAGCCGATGCCACGTCGAGGCCGTACAGATGCGTGTTCACGACCACGATGTCGGACTCGGCCGCGCGATCGCGCGCCCTCTCGGCGAAGCAGTCGCCTCCGGCCGGGCAACGACGGGCACCGGGGCATTCCTCACTCGACACGGTGATCGCCGCGGTGGTGGCGACGTCCAACCGACCGGGAAACTCCGAAAGGTCACCGGTGTCGCTTCCGTCGGCCCACTTGGCCACTTCGATGAGTCGCTTGGCGGGAATCGTGCGCATCTCGTCGGAGAGCGTCGGCGTGTCGCCGCTCGCTTCGGCGAGCCGTTGACGACACAGGTAGTTCTGGCGTCCTTTCACGACGGCCCACGACAGGTCGCGCTTCAGTTCTCGAGCCACGGTGTCACGCAACAGCGGGAGGTCCTTGCGCGCGATCTGGTCCTGCAGGGCCTTGGTCGCCGTGGTGATCACGGCGCGCCGACCCGAGAGAACGATCGGTACGAGATAACCAAGGGTCTTGCCGGTTCCGGTGCCCGCTTGAACGATCACGTGCCGACCGGTCTCGAGGGCTTCGGCCACGTGCTCGGCCATCGATCGCTGACCGGGGCGGTCCTCGGCGTCGGACAGACCAGCGGTGGCGACGTCGAGTGCGTCGCGTACGGACAGTGACTTATCTCGCGGCACGGTTCACGAACGCTGGTGGGCTCGCGCGAGGTTCAATGCGGCGTCGATGTCGTCGGCGGAGAAATCGGGCCACGTCTCGTCGGAGAAGTAGATCGGTGCGCCGGCGGCCTGCCACAGCAAGAAGTTCGACACCCGACGCTCACCCGACGTGCGGACCACCACATCGACCGGCGGCATGTCGGGGAGATACATCGCCCTCGACAGATCGTCGGCGGTCACCGGACGTCCGAGGGCCTTGGCACGACGGGCCGCATCGACGATCTCGGCGCGGCTGCCGTAGTCGAACGCCACGGTGAGCGTCATGCCGGTGTTGGAGCTGGTGTCGGCGATCGCCTTGTGAATGGCCCGTTGGACGTAACGAGGAGTCCGAGCCGAGGGGTCGTCGAACGGACGACCGATCCAGGTGATCCGGACGTTCAGTTCGTTCAATTCGGCCACTCGGCCGAACAACTTCTCGTGGAGGCCGAGGATGTGGCGCACTTCGCGTCGGGGGCGAACCCAGTTCTCGGTGGAGAATCCGAAGACGGTGAGCCAGTCGACGTCGCGTCGGACGCACTGGCGTACGACCTCGGCCAGGTTCTCCTCACCCGCTGTGTGGCCAGCCGTACGTGGCAGATGGCGGCGGGTCGCCCAGCGTCCGTTTCCGTCCATGATGCAGGCCAAGTGCACGATGCGAGGGTAGCGGTGAGGGCACAATGGACGGCGTGTTCCGTCGTCGTCGCGCCGTCGATCCTGTCGATCCTGTCGATTCCGTCGCGGGTCGTTCGAACGACTCCGATGACTCGCCCCGGGCTCGCCGTTTGATCGTGGTTGCCGGATCGGTCGAGGAGTGGGCCGCGTTCGACGAGGCGCAATGGTCCGAGCGACTCGCCACCGTGGGAGTGGCGGCTGCGGCCGCTGGCATCGAGTCGGTGCGCATCGTTCCATCGGCGGGTGATCGCGCCCGAGGGAGAGCGATCGGTGAGCGTCGTCTTCACGTGAACGGTTGCGAGGTCCTCGCCGATCCACGTCCCGATGGGCGAGCCAATGTGGTGGACGCCATCAACCAGATGTCCGGTTCCATCACCGAAGAGTCGTTGCAGAGCCAGATCGGCGGTTCGGGTGGTGACGTCGATCTGGTGATCGTTCTCGGAGCGCCCGACGTTCTGCCTCAGGCCCTCGTCTGGGAACTGGGCTACGCCGAACTCGTGTACATCGAGGCCGACTGGTCAACGTTGTCGAGCGAACACGTCCGGCGATCACTCGAAGAGTTCGCCGTTCGTCAACGCCGCTTCGGCGGAGTCATCGAGTGACGAGCCGCCTCTATCGCGACGAAGCCGTCGTCATTCGTTCGTACAAACTCGGCGAAGCCGATCGCATCGTGGTCATGCTCACACGCGAACACGGCAAGGTTCGGGCCGTCGCCAAGGGAGTTCGCAAGACCCATTCGAAGTTCGGCGGTCGCCTCGAGCCCCTCTCGCACGTGGCGATCCAGATCCATCGGGGCACGAATCTCGACGTCGTCAATCAGGTGGAGACGATCGATTCATCGGGCCGAATGTTCGGCGACCTCGATGTGATGACCGAAGGACTGTCGGTCTTGGAGGCGGTCGATCAACTCGTGCCCGACCGTGAACCGGTGCCCGAGGTGTTCCGCATGTTGGTGGGAGTTCGCAAGACCTTGGCCGAACGTCCTTCGGCGCTGGTCGTGCCGGCGTTCTTGTTACGCCTGTTGGCCGCCGAAGGTGTGCGTCCCGAACTCGATCGTTGCGTCGTGTGCGGAGAAGCCGAGTCGGAGACGACGGCGCTCGTCTCGATCGACCTCGAACGGGGCGGAGTCCAATGCGGTCGTTGTCGTTCGGGAGTCGGGATCACGGCCGGCGCTCTGCACTTGCTTCGCGACGTCCTCGACGGTCGTTTGGGTGAGGCCCTCGATCGTGCGCATCGCCCCGGCGGCCAGATTCTCGACGACCCCGTCGTGTCCGAGGTGGCGTCGATCGCCACGCGGGCTTTCGAGTTCCATGTCGAGCGTCGGTTGCGGTCGGTCGCGATTTTCGAACGCCACGACACACGCTCCGAGCCGTAGGCTGGGCGACCATGCCTGCGAACGACCTCGAACAGATCGTCAACCTGTGCAAGCGCCGCGGTTTCGTCTATCCGTCGGCCGAGATCTACGGAGGATTCCGGTCGAGTTACGACTACGGCCCGCTCGGCTCGCTGATGCTGCGCAACGTTCGCGAGTCGTGGCTGCGTGAGATGGTGCAGAAGCGTGACGACGTGGTTCTGATCGACGCCGCCATCCTCGGCCCGCCCCAGGTCTTCGAAGCCAGTGGCCACTTGGCCAACTTCAGCGATCCGTTGGTCGACTGCCGCGAGTGCAAGCAGCGGTTCCGCGAAGATCACCTCGTGGACCGTTCGGTGTGCCCGAATTGCAAGGCCAAGAACAGCCTCACCGACGCCCGTGCGTTCAATCTCATGTTCAAGACCTACGCCGGCCCGGTGGAGGGTTCGGGTGCCGAGGTCTATCTGCGCCCCGAGACCGCGCAGGGAATGTTCGTCAACTTCAGCAACGTTCTTCAGACGAGCCGCAAGAAGCCCCCTTTCGGCATCGCTCAGGTCGGCAAGAGCTTCCGCAACGAGATCACTCCTGGCAACTTCATCTTCCGTACGCGCGAGTTCGAGCAGATGGAACTCGAGTTCTTCGTGCCCCCGGCCGAAAGTCCGAAATGGTACGAGTACTGGTGCGCCACGCGTTTGCAGTGGTACATCGATCTCGGCATTCCGTCCGAGATGCTCCGCCTTCGTGCTCATGACGCCGATGAACTGAGCCACTATTCGGCTGGCACGGCCGACGTCGAGTTCATGTATCCGTGGGGTTGGGGAGAGTTGGAAGGAATCGCGCAGCGCACTAACTTCGATCTCACGCAACACTCGAATCACTCCGGTCAGCGACTCGACTTCTTCGATCAGTCCACCAACGAGCGTTACGTGCCGTTCGTGATCGAGCCGGCGGCCGGCGTGAACCGCGCCATGGCTGCGTTCCTCCTCGCGGCCTACGACGAGGACGAGGTGGGTGGCGAGGCTCGCACCATCTTGCGTCTGCACCCGCGACTGGCGCCGTACAAGGTCGCCGTGCTTCCGCTCAGCAAGAAGGACACTCTCACGCCGCTCGCCCGCGAGATCTTCACTTCGCTGTCCGATCGCTACATGGTCGACTACGACGACACGCAGTCGATCGGCAAGCGATACCGCCGTCAGGACGAGATCGGCACCCCGTTGTGCATCACGGTCGACTTCGAGTCGCTCGAGGACGCCGCGGTCACGGTCCGCGATCGTGACACGACCGAGCAGGTACGGTTGCCGATCGCCGAACTCGAATCGGCGTTGCGGCAGCGACTCGGGTTCTGAAGCGCGACCGCGAGGGTCTAGGTTTCTCTCGAGGCCGGTTCACAAGGTCTCATCGTCGAAGGGGAAGTCATGTCGAAAGTTGCCGTGTGGGCCAAGATCCCGGCCGCTCCGGGCAAGCGTGACGAGTTGGCCAAGGCCCTCGGAACCGCTCTCGAAACCGCCAAGTCGGAAAAGGGGACGATCTACTACATCCTCCACGCCGATCCGAACGAGGCCGATGTTCTCTACATGTACGAGATGTACGAGAGCCAGGACGCGTTGAACGAACACATGGGGTCGGAAGCCTTCAAGGCGCTCGGTCCGGCCATCGGACCATTCCTCGGAGGTCGTCCCGATCTGAAGTTCGTCGCACCGCTCGGCGGCAAGGGAGCCTGACCTGACGGCGCGACGCGGGACCTACCTCGACCGCATCCTCGACCACCATCGGGGACGCGCGGCCGACGACTCGCGTTCGCTCGCCGATCTGCGCGCGCAGGTCGCCGACCTCGAACCCTGTCGGGGTTTCGCCGCGCGTGTGCAGGCCGACGCCACGTCGGCACTGGCGGTCGTGGCCGAGATCAAGCGTCGCTCGCCGTCGAAAGGTGACCTGTTCGCCGATCTCGATCCGGCCGTACTGGCCCGGCAGTACGAGCTCGGCGGTGCGAGTTGCCTCTCGGTACTGACCGATGCCCCGCATTTCGGTGGCTCGATCGACGATCTGTGCGCCGCCCGGGCCGCGGTCGGTTTGCCGGTGTTGCGCAAGGACTTCACCGTGGCCGAGCGCGATGTCTTCGACACGCGTCTCATGGGGGCCGACTGCATCTTGTTGATCGCGGCCGCGTTGGACGCGAACGAACTCGTCGATTTGTGCGGCTCGGCACTTTCCATCGGGCTCGATGTTCTGGTCGAGATCCACGACGAAGACGAACTCGCCGTGGCGGTCGCGGCGGCGGCTCCGGCCATCGGAGTCAACCAACGTGATCTCGTGACCTTCGAGGTCGACCATGCCCGCGCCGAACGAATGGCGGCGGTCATTCCCGACTCGGTCGTGAAGGTCGCCGAGAGCGGTGTGCGCGATGCCGACGATGCGACCGCGCTGCGTCGGTCCGGTTACGACGCGATCCTCGTGGGCGAGATCCTCGTGCGATCGGGCGACCCCACCGCCGAAGTGCGCTCGTTGCGAATCCGGTAAAGGTCACCCAACGCGTCGGGCGCGACCAGTACTTTGGAGTCGTGTTCGTCAAGGTCTGCGGGATCACCAACGAGGACGACGCATTGTTGGCCGTGGCCATGGGCGCCGATGCCGTCGGGTTCGTCTTCGCACCGTCGCCGCGTCAGGTCGCGCCCCAGGTGGTCTACGACATCACGCGTCGACTCCCGCCGGAGATCCTCACCGTCGGTGTGTTTCGCGACGAACTTCCCGACCGGGTCTTCGAGGTCGCCAGTCGAGCCGGCGTGAAGGCCGTCCAGCTGCACGGCCGCGAAACGGCACGGCACGTGTCGATGCTCGCCGACAACATTCGCTGGATCATCAAGGGGGTGTCGGCCGGATCGCCCGCGGCGGCGCGGGCCAACGAGTACGGAACGGATCTCGTTCTCGTGGACGCACCCGAACCTGGTTCGGGTCGTCTGTTCGACTGGAAACTCGTGGACGAGATTCCCGGTGGTCTGCGACTCATCCTGGCCGGAGGTCTGACTCCCGAGAACGTGGGTTCGGCCATCGACATCGTGAAGCCGTGGGGCGTCGACGTGTCGTCGGGAGTGGAAAGCAGTCCGGGGCGAAAGGACGCCGTCAAGGTGCGGCGCTTCATCGCGGCGGCCCGAGCGGCTGCGCCGGCCGAATTCGAATCGGGCGACGACGACGTCTACGACTGGACCGACGAGTAACCGACTTCACCAGTTCGGGCGCCAATCGGGTGGGGTTTCGAGCGCTCGGGGGTGAGAACATGAGGGTGTGTCAGATCCTGTCGATCATTCGATCATGTCGGAACCGTCGGCCACCGGCCGGTTCGGTGAGTTCGGTGGCCGCTTCGTACCCGAGACCCTCGTCCCGGCGTGCCAAGAGCTCGAGCAAGCGTTTCGCGATGCGTGGGACGATCCGATCTTCCGCGGCGACCTGGCGGCGATCCTTGAGGAATACGCGGGTCGACCGTCGATCATCACCGAGTGCCATCAGTTGGGCGCGCGCCTGGGCATTCGTCTTGTCCTGAAGCGCGAAGATCTCAACCACACGGGGTCGCACAAGATCAACAACGTGCTCGGGCAAACACTGCTCGCCAAGCGCATGGGGAAGAAGCGAATCGTCGCCGAAACCGGAGCCGGCCAGCACGGCGTCGCATCAGCGACCGCGGCGGCGCTCATGGGCCTCGAGTGCAAGGTGTACATGGGCGCGGTCGACGTGGAGCGTCAAGCCCTCAACGTGTTCCGTATGCGGTTGCTCGGAGCCGAGGTCGAAGCGGTGCACAGTGGCAGTCGCACACTCAAGGACGCCGTGAACGAAGCCATGCGCGATTGGGTCGCCTCGGTCGAATCGACGCACTACTGCCTCGGCTCGGTGATGGGTCCGCATCCGTATCCGTGGATGGTCCGTCAGTTCCATCGCGTGATCGGCGACGAAGCACGTGAGCAGTGCCGGGAGCGTTTCGATGCCGACCCCGATGTGGTCGTGGCCTGTGTGGGCGGCGGTTCGAACGCCATCGGCATCTTCTCCGGTTTCGTCGACACCGCCGCGCGTTTGATCGGCGTCGAACCGGCGGGCGGTGCGGCGGTGGGTCGTGGCGTTCCCGGCGTCGTGCACGGTATGCGCAGCTTCCTGATGCAAGACGAATACGGTCAGGTGCAAGAGGCGCACTCGATCTCGGCTGGTCTCGACTATCCGGGAGTCGGCCCCGAACACTCGTACCTCGCGTCGATCGGCCGCGCCGAGTACCCGACGGTCACCGACGCCGAAGTGGTCGACGCCTTCCAGTTGATGGCGCGCACCGAAGGCATCATTCCGGCGCTCGAATGCGCTCACGCTCTGGCCTGGATCGTGCGGGAGAGCGGCTCGTTGCAGGGTCAGACGGTGCTCATGAACCTGTCGGGTCGCGGCGACAAGGACGTGGCGCAGATGATGGAGATCCTGTCCTGATGTTGCGTCTCGAGTCCGCTTTGCGGGCGCGACGAGAAGCCGGGGGCAAGATCCTGATTCCGTACGTCACCGGCGGTTTGGCGGGTTGGCAGGATGCCGTTCGGGCCGCCACGGCCGCCGGCAGCGATGCAATCGAGATCGGGATTCCGTTCTCCGACCCGGTGATGGACGGTCCGGTGATCCAAGAAGCGAGCCAACGAGCGCTCGATGCCGGAGCCACGCCCGTGTCGATTCTGAACGACGTACGGCGACTCGATGTCGACGTCCCGCTGGTCGTGATGTGTTACTACAACACCGTTCATCACGCCGGCCACGAACGGTTCGCCGCCCAGTTGTCGCAGGCCGGGATCGCCGGCGCCATCGTTCCCGATCTCCCGCTCGAAGAGGCCGGCCCGTGGTGTGAGGCGGCCGACGCCGCCCAGGTGGCCACGGTGATGTTGGCTGCTCCCACCGCCCCCGACGGTCGGCTCCCTCGGATCTGTGGGCGGGCGCGAGGTTTCGTCTACTCGGTCGGTCTGCTCGGGGTCACGGGGGAGCGGGCGACCTTGGCCGGGACCGCCACGGCGCTGGCCGGGCGTCTCAAGCCCCTCACCGATGTCCCGGTCGTGGTGGGTGTGGGGGTCTCCAATGCCGACCAGGCCGTGGAGGCGTCGCGCGTGGCCGACGGCGTGATCCAGGGTGCGGCGGTGGTCCGGCGTCTGCTCGAGTCGGGTGCCGATGCCGTCGGCGACTACCTCAGTGAGGTCCGTGGTGCCCTGGAGCGGCACTGGCCGACCCGCTGACATCGTGACTGAAGTCTTACTGCTAAATCGCTGATCAGGAGGGTTTAGCGTGAGGGGCACGAAATGAGTTACAGTCTCTCTGACGCTCATCGGGCCCGTCCCGATCCCCTAACCACATTGGAGATTCCATGCGCAAGTCATTCATGGTCGCGGCCGCCGCCGTTGCCCTCACCGTCCTGGCCGCCTGCGGCGACGACGAGCCCAATGTCGAGACTACGGTTGCAGCCGCCGAAGCCGGTGACATCGTCGCCGTTGCCAGTGGCAACCCCGACTTCTCGACCCTGGTGGCCGCGGTGTCGGCCGCCGGTCTCGTGGAGACCCTGCAGGGTGAAGGACCCTTCACGGTGTTCGCACCCACCAACGCCGCGTTCGAGGCCCTGCCCGCTGGCATCCTCGACAAGCTCCTGCTTCCCGAGAACAAGGACGTTCTCGTGAAGATCCTCACCTACCACGTGGTGGCGGGCAAGGTCATGGCCGCCGACGTGACCGCTGGTGACGTGCCGAGTGTCGAGGGTCAGACGATCGCCGTCACCACCAACGATGGTGGCGTTCAGGTCAACGGTGCCAACGTGGTTGCGACCGACGTGGCCGCGAGCAACGGTGTGATCCACGTGATCGATGCCGTGATCCTGCCCCCGGACGTCGACCCGGCCGCACTCTGATCAGCCTGTGAATTGTCGGCGTTCATGTGAATGACGCCGTCGTGAGCGGCCTCGCGCCGGTCGCCTCGTGCCACACTTCGGTGATGGCCGAGTGTGATCTGTGCGAGGCCGCTCGGCTGTCCGAGTGGCTCCACGAAGACGAACTCTGCTGGATCGCCGAGTGCGAAGTGTGTTCGGTGCCCATGGTCGTGTGGCGTGTACACGATCCGAATCCGCCCGACAGCGTGAAGCAGCGACTGCACGCGTTGTTGCGCGCGGTGGTCAGCGAGCACTTCGTCGACGAGATCTACATCGATGACAACATGCGCAACATCCCCGACCACTATCACGCCCACGCCCGTGGTCGCGGCAAGTGGGGAATGCAACCGCTCGAGCGCCGACGTTCGGACGAGCCGAACTGCTAGTCACGCCCGTTCGGATCACTACAGTTCGATCATGCTCGCAGTCGGCAAGAAAGCGCCCGCCATCAAACTTCTCGATCAGGACGGCAACACGGTGACGCTCGCGTCCTACGCCGGTCGCCGCGTACTCGTCTACTTCTATCCGAAGGCCGATACGCCCGGATGCACGCAGCAGTCGTGTGGACTGCGCGATATCGCCAAGAAGATCGGCGACACCGCGATCGTCGGCATCTCGCCCGACGCGCCGGCCAAGCAGAAGAAGTTCGCCGACAAGTTCGATCTTCCGTTTCCGTTGCTGGCCGACACCGAACACGTCGTTGCCGAGAAGTACTTCGTCTGGAAGAAAAAGTCGATGTACGGCCGCACGTACATGGGTATCGAACGCTCGGCTTTCCTGATCGGTGTCGACGGCAAGATCGAACATGCCTGGTACAAGGTCTCGCCCAAGGACACGCCCGCCAATCTGTTGAAGGCCCTGAAGTGACCGCGCTACCGCGGCCCATCGACGTCCTCCCACATCGTCCGCCGTTCTTGTTCGTCGACGAAGTGACTGCTCTCGAGCCCGGTCGCTCGGCCACCGGCTTGTGGAGACTCAGCGGCGACGAATGGTTCTACCCCGGTCACTTTCCCGGTCGGCCGACTCTTCCCGGTGTTTTGATGTGCGAGGCGATCGCGCAGTTGGGTGCGGTCGCAGTGCTCACCTCAGCCGAGCAGACGGGGCGACTTCCGCTCTTCGGCGGGCTCGACGGTGCGCGGTTTCGCCGTCAAGTGGTGCCGGGCGACGTTTTGACGCTCGAGGTCGAACTGGGGCGTATGTCTGCGCGTGCCGGTAAGGGTCACGGACGCGCGAGCGTCGACGGCCAGACCGCGTGCGAATGCGACTTGATGTTCGTTCTGGTCTGAGGCGTCGATCCGCGGGGGCGCCACGGGGCGTGCCGGCTCACGCGGGCGCGAGAACGATCGATCCGTTGTGTCCGCCGAAGCCGAAGTTGTTGGAGATGCTCGGTCCGGGCGTCCAGGGCCGCGGCTCTCCGATGACGAGGTCGATGTCCATCTCGGGATCGATCGTGGAGGTTCCGGCCGTCGGCGGAATGAGCCGATGTTCGAACGCGAGGAGAACCGATGCCGCTTCGAGCGCTCCGGCGGCGCCGAGCGCGTGGCCAGTGACTCCCTTGATGCTGGTCATGGGCGGCCGGCGACTGCCAAACACCTGCGCGACCGCCGCCGCTTCGGCGGCGTCGTTGAGGGGAGTGGACGTGCCGTGGGCGTTCACGTGGGCGATGTCGTCAGCGGTGAGTCCGGCGTCGGTGAGCGCCAGTCGCATGCACGCGATCGCACCGCGACCACCCGGTGACGGAGCGGTGATGTGGTGGGCGTCGGCGTTGCTGGCCGAACCGAGAACCTCACCAAGGATGCGCGCGCCGCGATTGACCGCATGTTCCCACTCTTCGAGAACGAAGATCGCTGCACCTTCGCCCATCACGAATCCGTCACGCTCGACATCGAACGGGCGACTACGACCCGCGGTGGACAATGCGGTCATGTTGCCGAAACCGGCGATCGCCACGGGGGACCCCGCCGACTCGCTGCCGCCGCTGATCATCGCGTCACAGCGACCCATCGCGATGAGGCGAGCCGCGTAGGCGAGGGCGTGGGTGGACGCCGCGCACGCGGTGCACATCGTCTCGTTGGGCCCTTGGAGTCCGTAGCGCATGGAGATCGCGGCCCCGGTGGCGTTGGCCATCATCATCGGAACCAGGAATGGCGACACCCGCCGCTCGCCCTTCTCGATCAGCACTCGCACTTGTTCTTCGAGAGTGTGAAGACCGCCGATGCCCGTACCCACCACGACACCGAAGCGTTCGGGATCGACGCCCACGTGGCCGGCCTGAGCGAAGGCTTCGGCGGCTGCGGCCAAACCGAATTGTTCGACGCGGTCGGCGCGCCGAGCTTCCTTGGGGGAATCGAAATACGGCGCCGGATCCCAGTCGGCGATGTTGGTGGTTCGTCCACCGGACAGCCCGGGGCCGAGGAGTCCGGACCAGAACGCGTCGCGACCGACTCCACAGGGCGCGACCACGCCGAGACCGGTGACGGCGACGCGCCGTCCGAGCATCAGAGTTTGCCGACGATCAGGTCGAAGGCCTGACCGACGGTCTTCACACCGTCGATCTCTTCCTCGGGAACCTCGATGTCGAATTCTTCTTCGAGGGCCATCACGAGTTCGACGAGGTCGAGGCTGTCGGCTTCGAGGTCGTCACCGAAGCTGGCCTCGGGCACGACTTTGTCGGCGTCGACACTCAACACGTCGACGGCGCACTTGCGGAAGCGAGCGAACAGTTCCTGATCCATGGTGTCCTCCGTAGGGGTCGTTGTCATCGTAAACGGTGCGGGTGGCTCAATGCCCCATTCCGAGGCCTCCGTCGACCGGAATGACCGCTCCGGTGATGTAGCCAGCGGCATCGGACGCGATGAAGGCGATGACGGCCGCGATCTCCTCGGGGGTCGCCATGCGACTCAAGGGAACGGCCGCGGTGAGGGCCTCTTGCCTCTCGGCCGAGAGGGCCGCGATCATGTCGGTCATCACGGGGCCGGGGGCGATCACGTTGGCGGTGATGGAACGCGACCCCAGTTCGCGAGCGATGCTGCGGGCCAGACCGACCAAGCCCGCTTTCGAAGCCGCGTAGTTGGCCTGACCGGCCGACCCCAGCAGACCGACCACGCTCGACACGAAGATCATCCGGCCGCGTCGGGCGCGCAGCATTCCTTGCGCCGCTCGTTTGGCCACGCGATAGGCCGCGTTCAAGTTGGCGTCGATCACGTCGACGAAGTCACTCTCTCCCATGCGGAGCAAGAGGCCGTCCTTGGTGACTCCGGCGTTCGACACGAGAACTTCGACCGGTCCGAACTTCTCTTCGATCGCGGCGAAGGTGGCGTCGACGTCGGCGTTGGAGGTGACGTCGCACTTCACGCCGAACAAATCGTCGGGCGGAGGTGACGAGTTGTACGTGACGGCCACCTGGTCGCCCAGAGATGCGAAGTGCCGCGCGGTGGCCAGGCCGATACCACGTGAACCGCCGGTCACGAGAACGACCCGGCTCACGAGATGGGTCCCCAACGCAGCAGAGCCGAGGCCGCGGTCATTCCGCCACCGAAGCCGACGAGCAGAACGAGATCACCTTCGGCGATGCGGTTCTTGTCGAGCGCGTCGGCCAGGGCCAAGGGAATGGACGCCGCCGACGTGTTGCCGGTGCGATCGAGAACGATGGAGGTGCGCTCGATCGGAATGCCGAGGCGATCACAGGCGGCCTGGATGATGCGCACATTGGCTTGGTGAGGGATCACGAGTGACACGTCGGAGCCGGTGACGCCCGCTTGGGCCATCGTCTTCTCGGCCGAATCGACCATGACGCGCACAGCCCGGCGGAACACTTCTTTGCCTTCCATCTGGATGGTGCCACCCACTTCGGCCCAGAGGATGGAGCCAGCCGAACCATCGGCATCGATGTCCCACGCCACGAGTTCGCCTGGGCCGTCGCACGACGAGACCACCACCGCGCCAGCACCGTCGCCGAACAGCACCGCAGTGTTGCGGTCGGTCCAGTCGGTGATGCGCGAGAGCGTGTCGGCGCCGATCACGAGAACATTGTTCAGGCCGACGGCGATCATTCCGTGCGCCGCGACCAGTCCGTACACGAAACCACTGCACGCCGAGTTGAGTTCGAAGACACCACACCGCAATCCGAGTGCGTCTTGTACGGCCGCCGAGTTGCCCCACTGTTTGTCGGGGGTGGTGGTGGCGAGGATCAGCGCGTCGATGCTCGACGGATCGATACCGGATCGCTCGATCGCCATCCGTCCGGCCGCGATCGCCATGGGGATCGTGGAGCCACCCACGTGACGCTCGTGAATTCCGGAGCGCTCGACGATCCAGTCGTGGCTCGTCTCGACCATCTTCTCGAGGTCGTGATTGGTGAGGATCTTCTCGGGCAGGTTGGTGCCCCAGCCGAGGATGGTGGCACCGCGTGCCGATGACGGAGTGCGCGGCATCTCAGTGCGTCCGCAGCCAAGCGATGGGTTGACGAGAGGTGACGCGCTCGCCGTCGACGGCGATGTAGGCCTGCAGGACCCCGGCGAAGGCCGACCGCACCTCGGCGTCGCCGACGAGTCCGATGACGGTGCCGACGTCGACCCGAGCGCCCGCGCCGATGGCGGCTGTCGGGGTGAACACGCCGGCCGACGGACTCACGACCAGCCGTTCGGTGGCGAAGAGATGCTCACCTTCCAGCTGAGCGGCGCCGGTGGGCGACGCGGCATTGACCCATTCGATGAACTTGTCGAGATCGTCGGGAGTGGCCACCGAGATGGTGCGGGCCGACTCGAGTGTTCTCTTGGCCATGCCGGTGAGAATTCCTCCAGGGCCGAGTTCGGCGATGCCGGTGACACCGAGTTCGCCGAGTGTGAGCAAGCAGTGCTTCCAGCGGACCGGGCTCGACAATTGTGCCGACAACAGCCCCGACCATTCGTCGCCCGACGCATGCGCCATCGCGTCGACATTGCTCACGACCGGTACTTCGGTGTCGCGCGGAGTCGCATCGGCGATGGCCTGACGTAAACGATCGCGAGCCGGTGTCATGAACGGCGTGTGGAACGCGCCGGCCACCTGAAGAGGCATGGCCTTCTTTGCTCCGAGTTCTTTGGCGATCTCCGACGCGCGGGCGACTCCGTCGGGAGATCCCGCGATCACCACTTGACCGGGTGCGTTGAAGTTGGCGACCCACACATCGGAGTCGGCGCGACGGCACGCCACTTCCACCAACTCGTCGTCGAGTCCGAGTACGGCCGCCATGGTGCCGGGATTGGCTCGTCCGGCGTCGTGCATCGCGGCGGCCCGTTCGCTCACGAGGCGAACACCATCGTCGAAGGCTAGGGCGCCGGCGGCGGTGAGAGCGGTGTACTCGCCGAGGCTGTGACCGGCGCAGAAACTGGGCTCGACACCGAGCCGTTCGACGGCGTCGAGAACCATGAGGCTCGACACGAACGTGGTGAGTTGGGCGTTACGCGTGTCGCGCAGCTCCTCGGCGTCGGCATCGAGCAAGAGGTGGCCGACGTCGCGACCGGCGATGTCGGATGCCTCGGTCACCAGTTCCCAACTCTCCTGTTCGACCCAGGGGCGACCCATGCCGGGTCGCTGCGAACCCTGGCCGGGGAAGGTGAACGCGAGCACGTCCGAACGATAATCGGCTGGTCGATGGGGTCTCCGACTACTGGCAGGTAACCTCGTCGTCGCGCCCCGGTAGCCCAACGGCAGAGGCAGCGGCTTCAAACTCCGTACGGTGTGGGTTCGAATCCCACCCGGGGCACCACACGCAGGCTTCTTCCCGAACCCGACTCATAGACTCCCGGCATGGGTCAGCGAATGATCGAGCGGCGACTCCGCGAGACGTCCGATCGCCTGCGCCGTCTGCGCGAAGAGCTCCGCATCGTCGACGAACAGTTGGCCCATCTGAGCGACGAAGCCGACGACCTCGGCCTGCGGGCCCTGGTGTCGGAGACTCCGGGCGCATCGGCCGAGTATCGGGAGGCTCGGCTCCACGCCGACGCCATGCGGACCCACCGCGAGGAGGTCGCGGCCGGTATCCACGAGTTGGAGGCCCGTCAGGACCAACTACTCGAAAAACTGTCCCACGGCTGATCACGCCGAAGGCCTCACACGGCGAGAGGGTCCCCGGACCCGGCCGTTTGGTTGAATGAGGTCGTGAGCATTCGCGTCGTCGTCGCCGAGGACGAGGCCATCATTCGCCTCGACCTCACCGAAACCCTCCAGGAAGAGGGGTACGACGTCGTCGGCGAAACGGGACGTGGCGATCAGGCCCTCGAACTCATCCGGTCACTGCGCCCCGACCTGGCGATCCTCGACGTGAAGATGCCGGGTATGGACGGTCTCGAAGTGGCCCGTCACATCGCCGACGAGAAGATCTGCGGCGTGCTCGTTCTCACCGCGTTCTCGCAACGTGAGATCGTCGAGCAGGCGCGCGATGCCGGAGCACTCGCGTACCTCGTGAAGCCGTACCAGAAGAGCGACCTCATCCCGGCGATCGAGGTCGCCATCGGACGTTTTCGCGAACTGCAGACGCTGTCGGGGCACGTCGACGCGTTGGGCGAACAACTCGAGGCGCGCAAGATCATCGACCGGGCGAAGGGTCGTCTCATCGACGAGTTCGGCTACAAGGAACAGGACGCCTTCGCCTTCATTCAGCGCACCGCGATGAAAGAGCGCTCACGCATGCGAGACGTCGCCGAGAAGATCTTGTCGGGCGAAGTGGTCCCGTGACCGCTGACCGTCCGCGACTTCTTCTCCTCGACGGCAATTCGCTCACGTATCGCGCGTTCTTCGGCTTGCCGACCGACATGGTCACGGCCAGCGGTCAGGTCACCAATGCGGTGTTCGGCTTCACGTCGATGCTGGTGACGATGTTGAAGGACCATCGGCCCACGGGTCTGGTGGTCGCGTTCGACCGCTCGGAGCCGACCTTTCGCCACGAAGCCGAACCCAAGTACAAGGCGCAACGCGAATCGGCTCCCGACATCCTTCGTCAGCAACTCGGCATCGTCCGCGAAGTGTTGGCGGCGCTGGGTGTTCCGGTCATCGAGATCGCGGGTTTCGAAGCCGACGACATCATCGCCACCGTGGCCGACCGAGCGGTGGACGGCGGGTTCGATGTCATGATCGTCACCGGCGACCGCGACAGTTATCAACTCGTTCGTGACCCTCATGTTCGCGTGCTGTACAACCGACGCGGCGTCACCGATTACGCGCTCTACGACGAGGCCGGCATCGTCGAGAAGACCGGTGTCACCCCGCAGCAGTATCCGACCTACGCGGCGTTACGCGGCGACCCCAGCGACAACCTCCCGGGCGTTCCGGGCGTGGGGGAGAAGACGGCGGCGAAGTTGGTGTCGAAGTACGGGACGCTCGACGGAATCTTCGCCCACACCTCCGAACAGACGCCGAAACTGCGAAGCGCACTGGAGGAGAACCAAGAACTGGCTCGGCACAACGAGTTCTTGATGAAGTTGCGCCACGATACGCCGGTCGAGCTCGATCTGGCCGACGTGCACATCACGCCGAACGAAGCCGAACTGCGCCGTCTCTTCGATCTCCTGGAGTTCAAGACGATGTGGTCGCGCCTGCGCGGCGCGCTGTCGGCCGCCGGTGTGGAAGCCGGTGCGTCGGCAGACTCGAACGACGATGCGTCGGCCCCGAGCGTTCTCGACGTGTCGTTCGTGGAAGCCGGTTCGGCGGACGACGTGCTGTCGTTCCTCGCCGCCCACGACGTGGTCGACGTGGCCGGCGCGTGGGATGGCGAGCCCGGCCGCTCGGATTTGCTGGGCCTCGCGCTGTCCGCCATGTCCACTTTGTGGGTGTCGCGCGGGTTGCTCACCGATCCGAACGTCGCCCGAGCGCTGTCCGCTCACCGGGTGCGTGGTCACGACCTCAAACCACTGATGCGGTCGGGTCTGGCGATTGGTGTCGATCTGGCCGGCCTCGAACTCGACACCGCCATCGCGGCCTATCTGCTCGAGCCCGGTTCGAACGATTACTCGATTGGTCGGTTGCTTTTCGACCGTACCGATGTGCGTCTGCCCGAACTCGGCGCCCCCTCCGGACAACTCGACCTCGATGGTTCGGCCGCCAGTCCGGCCCAGGACGCCGCGGCCCGTGCGGCTGGTGTCGCTCCCTTGGCATCGGCGCTCGAGTCGTTCCTCGACTCGGAGTCGATGCGCCACCTCTACTCCGATATCGAAAATCCACTCGTCCGGGTGCTCGCCAAGATGGAGCACGTCGGAATCGGCGTGGATGTCGAACGTCTGCGCGAGATCGGACGGCGGCTCACCTCCGAGGCCGAACGCCTCGGTCAGATCCTGCAAGAACTCGCGGGCGGACCGTTCAATCCGAATTCGCCGACTCAACTCGGTCGCATTCTCTTCGAGGAGCGCGGACTCACACCGCCGAAGAAGACCAAGACCGGTTATTCCACCGATGCGGCCACGCTCGAAAAGTTGCGCGACGAGTGGCCCGAATTCATCGACACCTTGTTGCGGTACCGCGAGTTCGAGAAGTTGCGCGGAACGTACGGCGAAGGACTCGTCGCCGAGGTGGCCTCCGACGGTCGGATCCACGCCACGTTCAACCAGACCGTGGCGCGCACGGGTCGTCTGTCGAGTGATCATCCGAATCTTCACAATATTCCGGTGCGATCCGACGAAGGTCGCGTGTTCCGAGAAGCGTTCGTCCCGGCGACAGGCCATTCGCTGCTGGTGGCCGACTACAACCAGATCGAACTGCGCTGCATCGCGCACCTGGCCGACGATCCGGGCCTCATCGATGCTTTTCGAAGCGGACGCGACGTGCACCGTGCCACCGCGGCTCAAGTGTTCGGCGTCGACGAAGGTGACGTGAACTTCGACCAACGATCGAAGGCCAAGATGGTGTCGTACGGCTTGGCTTACGGAATGGAGGCGTACGGGCTCGGGCAACGGTTGGCCATTCCGGTCGGCGAAGCCGCCGAGATCCTCGACGCCTACTTCACGGCCTTCCCGAACGTGCGCGACTACATGGATCGCACCGTGGCCGAGGCTCGTCAACGCGGCTACACCGAGACGCTGTTCGGACGGCGTCGTCCGATCCCCGAACTCCTCAACGACAACTTCCGCATTCGTCAGGCCGGCGAGCGTCAGGCGATGAACGCCGGTATCCAGGGTCTGGCCGCCGACATCTTCAAGGTTGCTCTCGTCCGCATCGATCGCGCCCTCGAAGAAACACGAAGTTCGAGCCGACTCGTTCTGCAGGTGCACGACGAAGTGATCGTGGAGGTGCCCGAGGCCGAACGCGATGTGATCGGCCCACTCGTGATCGGCATCATGGAAGGCGCCGCCGAACTCAGCGTGCCATTGGCCGTGAACTTCGCGTGGGGTGATTCGTGGGCGGCGGCCAAGGGGTGAGTCATTGGTTCGAGCCGCTGGCCGATCACATGGGTGAGGCCTACCTGCGGTACTCGTTCACCAAGGGAACTCGCCAGGAAGTCGACTTCTTGTGGGACGCGCTTCATCTGGTCGCTGGTGCGCGTGTTCTGGACGTCGGGTGTGGCCCGGGTCGCCACGCGCTCGAACTGGCCCGCCGCGGTGCGGTGGTCCACGGCATCGACATCGCTCAGCGGTTCGTCGAGATTGGGCAGACGGCCGCGGCCACGGAGAATCTCGACGTCACCTTCGAACGAGGCGACGCCCGTGACCTTCGTCGTCAGCCCACGCGGGGCGTGGACGCCGTGGTGTGTCTGTGTCAGGGCGCCTTCGGGCTCATGACCGAGTCCGGTGACGATCAGGGCGTTCTGGACGGTTTGGTCCATCAGGTCCGACCGGGTGGATTCATCGCGTTGTCGGCGTTCAACGCCTACTTCGCGGTGAAATATCACGAAGCGGCCCGGTTCGATGCCGCCACCGGGGTGAGTCACGAGGTCACCGAGATCCGTTCGCCGAGTGGTGAGGTTCGTTCCGCCGATCTGTGGACCGGCTGCTACACACCCCGCGAGCTGCGTCTGATGCTCGGCCGGTCCGGGGCCGAGGTGGTCGACATCTGGGCGGTGGCCCCGGGGGACTACCGCCGCGACGAGCCCGACACCGAGCATCCCGAGTTCCTGGTGCTGGCTCGACGGGTCTGAGGGGTGCGGGCCGCGGGTATCCTGACCAGGTTCCCCACCGGGAACGTCAGTCGTATTCCAGTCTCAGTACATATCCGTATCCCTACAACGTCCCCGTCCGAAAGCGATTCTCCCTTGTCCGATCTCCTGACCTCCTCCAGCCCGATGGGCACCTACGACACCGACGGCAACTACACGCCGCGGAAAGTCACCGAAAACGACCTCGACAAGCCCTTCAGCGAAGCGATCGAAGGCACCTTGGTCGATGTGGAGGACGGCCAAGTGGTGCATGGAACCATCGTCAAGGTCGACAAGGACGAGGTTCTCCTCGACATCGGTTTCAAGAGCGAGGGGGTCATCCCGTCGCGCGAGTTGAGCATTCGCAACGATGTCGACCCGAGCGAGATCGTCAAGCTCGGCGAGCAGGTCGAAGCGCTGGTCCTCCAGAAAGAAGACAAGGAAGGCCGCCTCATTCTGTCGAAGAAGCGCGCGCAGTACGAGCGTGCGTGGGGCAATATCGAGAAGAAGAAAGAAGCCGACGAGATGGTCGAAGGCCTCGTGATCGAGGTCGTCAAGGGCGGTCTCATCGTCGACATCGGGCTGCGCGGATTCCTTCCCGCTTCACTCGTCGAACTGCGTCGCGTCCGCGACCTCCAGCCCTACGTGGGCAAGGTCCTGCAGGCCAAGATCATCGAACTCGACAAGAATCGCAACAACGTCGTGCTCTCGCGCCGCGCGTACCTCGAAGAGACGCAGAAAGAAGCCCGCGACGGCTTCCTCTCCAACCTCAAGGTCGGCGACGTTCGCGAAGGCGTCGTGTCGAGCGTCGTGGCGTTCGGTGCGTTCGTCGATCTCGGCGGCATGGACGGTCTCATTCACGTGAGCGAGTTGTCGTGGAACCATGTCGACCATCCGGGCTCCGAAGTGGCCGTGGGCGACAAGGTGACCGTCAAGGTTCTCGACATCGACTACGACCGCGAGCGCATCAGCCTGTCGCGCAAGCAGACGCAGAAGGATCCGTGGGAAGTCTTCGCGTCGTCCCACGAGGTCGGCCAGTTGGTGTACGGCCGCGTCACCAAGCTCGTTCCGTTCGGCAGTTTCGTGCAGGTGGGCGAGGGCATCGAAGGCCTCGTGCACATCTCCGAGATGAGCACCCAGCACGTCGATGCGCCCGAGCAGGTCGTCACACCGGGCGAAGAGTTGTGGGTCAAGATCATCGATCTCGATCTCGCTCGCCGTCGCATCAGCCTGAGCATCAAGCAGGCCGCCGAGGGTGGCGAATTGGCCGAGGAGTACCGCAAGCACTTCGAGGTCGACGAGCAGGGCAACTGGACCGCCGGTGCCGACGATGCGTCGCGCGAGGCCACCTGGGCCGAGTACTACGGCGACAATCCGGGCGAGAATCCGAACCCGCCCGAAGCCTGATCGTCACTCGATCTCGACGATTCCGAGGCGGAGTGCTTTGACGAGCGCCTTCGTCTTGTCGTCGACGTCGAGTTTCGAATAGATCGACGACAGGTGATTCTTCACCGTGCGCGCGCTGATGAAGAGTGCTGCGGCGATGTCGGTGTTGTCGAGACCTCGGGCCACCAGGGCCAGGACCTCGACCTCGCGATCCGACAAGGGACTCGTTCGCGCGTCGTCGGCTCGCGTCGGGGTGTCGCGGGCGATCATGTCGGCCGAGATCGCCACGTCACCGGCCGCCACACGTCCGATGAGACTCACCAACTCGTCGGGAGCCGACGACTTGGTGCAGTAGCCGCGCGCGCCAACACGGAGCGCATCTTCCAGGACCCGTCGCTCGGAATGCATCGTGAGGACGAGCACCTTGATCCGGGAGTCGGCGTCGACGATCGAGCGGGTCGCTTCGATGCCGTCGACGCCGGGCATCGAGACGTCCATCACGACGATGGCCGACCGATGACGCAGAGCCTCGTCGATCGCGTCCGCACCGTTCGCGGCCTCGCCCACCACACGGTGACCGGTGTCTTCGAGAACGCGACGCAATGCCGATCGAAAGATCGTGTGGTCGTCAACCAGGACGAGGTCGATCGAACGAGGCGAGGTGGTCGCGGACATGATTTCCCCGCCGTCACCGTAGTGCCGTCCGTCGCCTGTGGTCACGGGGCAATAGCGTCTCGTTCATGATCCTCGTCGGACTCACGGGTGGTATCGGCTCGGGCAAGACCACCGTGTCGGAGATGTTGGCCGCTCGCGGCGCGATCATCGTCGACGCCGACCAGATCGTGCGCGACGTGCAGCGACCGGGTTCGCCCGTTCTGGCCGCCTTGGCGGAGGCTTTCGGCGATCAGGTGATCGATGCCAACGGTGAGCTCGATCGCCCGGTCGTGGCCCAGATCGTGTTTTCCGATCCGGATGCGTTGAAGAAGATCAACGCGATCGTTCATCCGGCCGTCGGCAAGGAGATGAACGATCGGATCCTCGCGCAACGTTCGACGAACAACGTGGTGATCCTCGACATTCCGCTTCTCACGGAGAATCCGCGCGAAGGACTTCAGGGAAAGATCGTGGTCGACGTTTCGGTCGAGACGCAAGTGGCGCGTCTCGTCGCTCATCGCGGATTCTCCGAAGACGACGCTCGGGCACGGATCGCTCGTCAGTCTTCGCGCGACGAGCGGTTGAAAGGGGCCGACTTCGTGGTCGACAACAGCGGTGACCGCCCCTCGCTCGACGCTCAGATCGACCGCCTGTGGTCGTGGCTGACGTCGCTGCCGCAGTTGCCACCCGACTACGAACCACCGCGTCCGAAGAAGACCACATGACCGGACCGTCCACCACGGGCGCACCGACCTTCGCGGTGGTGTCGGAATATCAGCCGGCTGGCGATCAGCCGACCGCGATCGCCCAACTCGCCGACGGCATCGAGCGCGGGTTGCGCTTCCAGACCTTGCTCGGCATCACCGGATCGGGCAAGAGCGCGACCATCGCGTGGACCATCGAGAAGACCCAACGACCCACGCTGATCCTCGCACCCAACAAAAGTCTGGCCGCGCAGTTGACCCAGGAGATGCGTGAGTTCTTCCCCGACAACCGGGTCGAGTATTTCGTGAGTTACTACGACTACTACCAGCCCGAGGCCTACATCCCGTCGAGCGACACGTTCATCGAGAAGGACTCGTCGATCAACGACGACATCGATCGTCTACGTCATTCGGCCACCGCGGCGTTGCTCACGCGTCGCGACACCATCGTGGTCGCCTCGGTGTCGTGCATTTACGGAATGGGCGACCCTGACGAATACCGCGGTCAACTCGTCGAGTTGCACGTGGGCGTCGACTACGACATGCGCAGCATCCTGCGTCGTCTGGTCGACCTTCAGTACGACCGCAACGACATGACGCTCGGTCGTGGCAAGTTCCGGGTGCGGGGCGACACCATCGAGATCCACCCGGCCTACGAGGAGTCGGTGCTGCGTGTCGAAATGTTCGGCGACACGGTCGATCGACTCTCGATGATCGACCCGCTCACCGGCGAGAACTTGCGCGACCTCAACGAAGTCATCGTGTTCCCGGCCACGCACTATGTGGCCGGTGACGAACGAATGCGCCGGGCCGTGCTCGGGATCGAGGCCGAACTACAGGAGCGTCTGGCCACCTTCGAGAAGGACGGCAAGCTGCTGGAGGCCCAACGTCTCCGGATGCGCACGCAACACGACCTGGAGATGATTCAGGAAGTCGGCTACTGCAACGGCATCGAGAACTACTCGATGCACATCGACGGACGTCAGCCCGGCGAGCCACCCTTCACCTTGCTCGACTATTTCCCGGACGACTACTTGTTGGTGGTCGACGAGAGCCACGTGGCGGTCCCGCAGTTGCACGGCCAGTTCGCGGGCGACCGGAGTCGCAAGGATGTTCTCGTCGAGCACGGTTTCCGTCTGCCGAGCGCCCGCGACAATCGCCCGTTGCGCTTCGAAGAGGTGCTGGGCCGGGTCAACCAGTGCATCTTCTTGTCGGCCACGCCCGGGCCGTACGAACTCAAGGAATCGCAGCAGGTCGTCGAGCAGATCGTTCGCCCGACCGGTCTGGTCGATCCCGAGGTGGTCGTGAAACCCACCAAGGGTCAGATCGACGACCTCATGGAGCAGGTCGAGAAGCGCGTCACCATGGGTGACCGCGTCCTCGTCACGACTCTCACCAAGAAGATGGCCGAGGACCTCACTGACTATCTGCTCGAACAGGGCATGCGCGTCCGCTACCTGCACAGCAATATCGACACCATTCAGCGAATCGAAATTCTCCGGTCGTTGCGTCTGGGTGAGTTTGACGTGTTGGTCGGTATCAATCTTCTGCGTGAGGGTCTCGATCTGCCCGAAGTGAGCCTGGTGGCGATTCTCGACGCCGACAAGGAGGGTTTCCTGAGGTCGGAGACGTCGCTGATCCAGATGATCGGTCGCGCGGCGCGAAACGTGGACGGCCAGGTGATCATGTACGCCGATCAGATGACACCCTCGATGCAGCGAGCGATCGAAGAGACCAATCGCCGTCGCGAGAAGCAACTCGCGTACAACATCGAACACGGCATCGATCCACAGACAATCCGCAAGGCGGTGGGCGACATCTTGTCGATTCTGCGCCCGGATGGTGACGGCTCGGCTCCGGTTCCGGGCAAGGATCGTCGTCGGCAACGTGAGCGCGACAAGGTTCAACGCGAACTCAAGACGCTTCCGCAACAGGAGTTGGCCCGGCTCATCCAGACTCTCGAGGACGAGATGCACGAGGCGGCCGCCGATCTGAAGTTCGAGTACGCGGCCCGGTTGCGTGACGAAATCAACGAGTTGCGACGCGAGCTGAAGGACGCTGGCTGAGAGGGTTCCGGGTCGGCTCGGTAATGTCGGCGGCGTGTCGGATCGACTGGTCGTCAGAGGTGCCCGCGAGCACAATCTCAAGAATCTGAGCGTCGACCTACCGCGCGACAAGATGATCGTGTTCACCGGCTTGTCGGGAAGCGGCAAGTCGTCTCTGGCCTTCGACACCATCTACGCCGAGGGTCAACGCCGCTACGTCGAGTCGCTCAGTGCCTACGCCCGCCAGTTCCTCGGGCAGATGGACAAACCCGACGTCGACGTGATCGAGGGTCTTTCACCGGCCATTTCCATCGACCAGAAATCGGCCAGCCGTAATCCGCGCTCGACCGTGGGCACCATCACCGAGGTGTACGACTACTTGCGTCTGCTGTACGCCCGTATCGGCGTCCAGCACTGTCCGAAGGACGGCACCAAGTTGGCGCGGCAGACGCCCCAGCAGATCGTCGATCGGATCATGACCCTTCCCGAAGGAACGCGCTTCCAGGTTCTGGCCCCGGTCGTGCGCGGTCGTAAAGGTGAGTACGAAACCCTCCTCAACGACATCGCCGGGCAAGGTTTCGTACGCGCTCGTATCGACGACGAGGTCGTCGACATCAACGAGTTCTTGAAGTCGGACAAGAAGCTGGCCCGCTACGAGAACCACACCATCGAGATCGTGGTCGATCGACTGGTGCGGCGCGACAACATTCAACGTCGCCTCACCGACAGCCTCGAGACGGCCCTTCGTCTGGCCGAGGGTGTGGCCGAGGTCGAGTTGGTGGGCGACGGCAAGAGCGAGGACGAGAAGCTCACCTTTTCGCAGCATCTGGCCTGCCCGAAGTGCGGATCGTCGTTCGACGAACCGGCACCACGAAACTTCTCGTTCAACTCACCGTACGGTGCCTGCGAAACCTGCGACGGTCTGGGAACGACGTTCGAGGTGGACGCCGATCTCGTGATTCCCGATGGCGATCTGGCCCTCAGCGAGGGTGCGATCTCGCCGTGGCGCAGCGCTCACACCGGTTTCTTCCAGCGCATCCTCGAATCGGTGGCGACCGATCACAAGATCGACATGGACAAGCCCTGGAACAAGTTGAGTGCCAAGGCTCAGAAGATCGTTCTGAACGGCCTGCCCGGGACGATCACGGTTCGCTTCAAGAATCGCTACGGGCGTCAACGCCAGTTCAACACGACGTTCGAGGGTGTGATCCCGTGGATCAAACGTCGCCACGAGAGCGCGGAGAGCGACTGGAGCCGCGAGCAGTACGAGGGCTACATGCGCGAGGTGCCGTGCACGGCCTGCGAGGGAGCCCGTCTCAAGCCGTCGACGCTCGCGGTCACGGTCAACGACAAGAACATCTCGGAAGTCTGCGAGATGCCGATCGGCGATTCGTCGCGCTTCTTGGCCGAGCTCACCCTGTCCGATCGTGACCGCATGATCGCTGAGCGAGTGGTCAAGGAGATCAACGCTCGTCTGGGTTTCCTGCTCGACGTCGGACTCGACTACCTGACCCTCGGTCGTTCGGCCGGAACCCTGGCCGGCGGGGAAGCACAGCGCATTCGACTGGCCAGTCAGATCGGATCAGGTCTGGTCGGAACCCTGTACGTGCTCGACGAACCGTCGATCGGATTGCATCAACGCGACAACCGTCGACTCATCGACACGTTGCTGCGTCTGCGCGACCTGGGCAACACCGTCTTGGTGGTCGAACACGACGAGGAAACCATCCGCGAGAGCGACTGGATCGTCGACATCGGACCGGGTGCGGGCGAACACGGTGGCGAGGTCGTGTACAGCGGCCCGGTGAAGGGCATCACGAAGGTGAAGGACTCTCTGACCGGTCAATACCTGGCCGGGAAGAAGTCGATCCCGGTGCCATCGACGCGGCGCTCGCCGGGTGCGCAGTGGATCGAAGTGGTCGGTGCCCGTGAGCACAATCTTCAGAACATCGACGTGAAGATTCCCCTCGGCTGTTTCGTGGCCGTCACCGGCGTGTCGGGAAGCGGCAAGAGCACTCTCGTGCGCGACATCCTCCTGCCGGTCCTGATGCAGAAGATCTACAAGTCGAAGGATCCGGCCGGTCGACACAAGAAGATCGTCGGCATCGAGCATCTCGACAAGGTGATCGACATGGATCAGTCACCGATCGGTCGTACGCCGCGTTCGAATCCGGCTACGTACACCGGTGTGTTCGACGGAATCAGAAAGCTGTTCGCCACCACCGCCGAGGCCAAGACCCGCGGTTATCAGCCCGGTCGTTTCTCTTTCAACGTGCAGGGCGGACGTTGCGAAGCCTGCTCGGGTGACGGGACCATCAAGATCGAGATGCACTTTCTCCCCGACGTGTACGTGCCGTGCGAAGTGTGCAAGGGCGCTCGGTACAACCGTGACACCCTCGAGATCACGTTCAAGGGCAAGAGCATTGCTGACGTGCTCGACATGCCCATCAGCGAAGCCGTCGAGTTCTTCGCCAATCAACCGGCCATCGCGCGGCACATGCATACCCTCGTCGACGTGGGTCTCGGCTACGTGCGTCTCGGACAATCGGCTCCCACTTTGTCGGGCGGTGAAGCGCAGCGCGTGAAGTTGGCCACCGAATTGGCCAAGCGCAGTACCGGCCACACGATCTATCTGCTCGATGAGCCCACGACCGGTCTGCATTTCGAAGACGTCCGCCGACTGCTCACCGTGTTGTCGCGTCTGGTCGATCAGGGCAACACCGTTCTCGTGATCGAACACAGCCTCGACGTGATCAAGACGGCCGACTGGGTTATCGATCTCGGACCCGAAGGCGGTCGTGGAGGGGGAACGGTCGTGGCCGAAGGAACGCCCGAGACCATCGCCAAGGTGTCCGCGAGCCACACCGGACGCTTCTTGAAGCCTCTCCTCGCGTGATCGATCAACCCTGCTTAGGCTGACCTCATGGTGCAGCGGCCGCCCAGTGCGAGCATTCCCGATGCTCCGGGCTCGTACCAGTTCAAGGATGCCAGCGGTCGGGTGATCTACGTGGGCAAGGCCACGAGCCTGCGCCAACGACTGGCCAATTACTTCCAGGACCCGGCCCTCCTGCATTCGCGTACGGCGCAAATGGTCGCCGCCGCCGACTCGGTCGAGTGGATGACGGTGCGCAACGAAGTCGAAGCACTCATCCTCGAATACACCCTCATCAAGGAACATCGTCCGCGTTTCAACGTTCGCTTGCGGGACGACAAGAGTTATCCGTTCCTGGCCGTGACCCTCGACGAGGAGTGGCCGCGCGCGGTGGTCGTGCGCGGACGTCGTAGGCCGGGTGTTCGGTACTTCGGGCCGTTCCCGCACGCCTATGCCATCCGCGACACGCTCGACCTCGTTCTTCGAACCTTCCCGGTGCGCACGTGCAGTCCGGCCAAGTTCAATCAGCATCATCGCCTGGGTCGTCCGTGCCTGCTCTTTCACATCGAGAAATGCAGCGGGCCCTGTGTCGGCGAGGTCGAGCGTGCTCGATACGACTCGTACGTCGACGACCTGTGCTCGTTCCTCGACGGACGAACCGACGACGTGGTGGCGCGACTCACCGACGAAATGACCGAAGCCGCGGCGAGCCTCGAGTACGAACGGGCCGCGCGGCTGCGCGACCGGCTGGCCTCGGTGGCGCGGGCCATCGAAAAGCAGATGATCGTGGCCGAGCGGGACGAAGAACTCGACGTCATCGGGATCGACGATGACGAACTGGAGGCGGCGATCCAGATCTTCTTCGTACGCAACGGTCGGGTGGTGGGTCGGCGCGGTTCGATCGTCGACAAAGTGGAGGACCTGAGTCGGGCCGAGTTGGTCACGCGTGTGGTCGAGCAGACGTACGGAGACGGACCGGCCATGGGAGTTCCGAAATTGGTCGTGGTTCCCGACGTGCCGCCCGACGCCGTCGCGCTCGAAGAATGGCTCACCGAGCGGCGAGGCTCGCGGGTGGAAGTCCGTTTGCCACAGCGCGGTGACAAGCGCGAGTTGTTGGAAATGGTCACGCAGAACGCCCGAGAGGACTTCCTGCGTCACCGCATGAAGAGGGCGAGTGATCACAACACTCGCAGCCGGGCACTCACCGAACTTCAAGACCTACTAGGTCTTCCCGAGGCACCCCTGCGCATCGAGTGCTTCGACATGGCGCACCTACAGGGAACCGACTACGTCGGATCGATGGTGGTGCTGGAGGACGGTCTGCCTTCCAAGCGCGAGTATCGACGTTTCAAAGTTCGTGACGTTCCGGGTAACGACGACTATGCGGCCATGGAAGAGGTGTTGACCCGTCGCCTCCAGGCCTACATCGACGAACGTGATGCGAGCCTCGAGCCCGATGAGCGCGAGCGCCCGCGTCGGTTCGCGTATCCGCCCCAACTCCTTCTCGTCGACGGAGGAAAGGGTCAACTCTCGGTGGCCCATCGGGTGGTGACAGCCCTCGGTCTCGACGCCGAGATCCCCGTGGCCGCCCTGGCCAAGCGTTTCGAGGAAGTGTTCGTGCCGGGGCGTGACGAACCGGTGGAGGTTCCGCGTGGCAGCGATGCACTCTTCATGCTGCAGCGGGTGCGTGACGAGGCTCACCGCTTCGCCAACACGTTCCACCGCGAATTGCGTGGCAAGCGCATGACCGCGAGTTCACTCGACGGCATCGACGGCTTGGGAGAGGCCCGCAAGCAGAAGTTGGTGAAGGCCTTCGGGGGAGTGAACGCGGTCAAGAAGGCCAGCCTCGACGACCTACTGGCGCTGTCGTGGTTGCCCGACTCCGTCGCCCGAGCGGTTCACGCCAAGTTCAACCCGGTGATCACCGAAAATTCGGAATGATCTCGTCCACGAATCGTGCGTAGCTGGCGCGACGTTGATCGGAACCGGCTCCGAGACTGAAGTCCGGAACGATGATCTCGTCGAAGCCGACGTCGCGGTATCGCGCGATCGCGGCGCAGATCTCGTCGGGTCCACCGATCACACTGCGGTCGGCCGGAGCCTTGGCCCGGATTCGGTCGGCCTTGTCACGATCGTCGGCGAGGAAGAAGAAGGCCTGAACCGATCGTCGAATCGAACGCGGATCACGACCGAGTCGTTCGCACGCGCGATCAAGAGTGGCCGCCTTCTCACCGGCCGTCTCCGGAGTGCCCCATACGTTCCACTCGTCGGCGAGACGCACGGTGATGCCCGTCATGCGCGGCCCACCGGTTCCCACCAGAAGTGGGAGTCGACTCTGCACCGGCGTCGGCTGGCAGGCGGCGTCAGTGAAAGTGAAATGTCGCCCGTCGAAGTTGGTTCGGGATTCGGTGAGAAGGGAACGGACGATCTGGATCGCTTCCTCGAATCGATCGACACGGTCCTTGGGAGACAGCAGATCGAACCCGTAGGCCCGATGTTCGTTGATCTGCCAACCGGCTCCGATGCCGAGAACGACTCGACCATTCGACACGCGATCGAGTGACGCGGCGATCTTCGCCAAGACGGCAGGATGGCGAACGGTGGTCGGACTCACCAACGATCCGAGACGCAACCTGGACGACACCGCGGCCACCGCCGACAAGATGGTCCAGACTTCGTGAACATCGCCGTCGACGACACGCTCGTCGTCGGTGTTCGGCATGAAGTGGTCGGCGTACCAGAAGCCGTGCCATCCGGTTGATTCGGCCCAGGCGACGAGATCGGCCACTTCGGCCCACGGACGTTCGGCCGATGGCCACACGGAGAAGTCGAGAGTCGTGCTCATGTGATCACCGTACGTGGCCGACTCGCCAGGGCTACCCTCGAAGAGTGGCCGATGACTTGTGGGAGCGCAATGCCTCGTGGTGGATCGATGGATTCACGGAAGGGGCCGATCCCGAGTACGTGGAACAGATCCTGCCTTTGGCGGCTCGTGAGTTGGAAGGTGCCCGTCGAGTGCTCGACGTGGGCTGCGGAGACGGTCAGGTGGCCCGATTGGCCAAGAAACTCGGCGCTCATTTCGTATTGGGTGTCGACCCGACGTGGAACCAGATCGTGGTGGCGGCTGGTCGCGACGGGGGAGTCGAAGTGCTGCGTTGTGACGCGGCCGGTTTGCCGCTGGCCGACGAGTCGTTCGACGCCGTGGTGGCTTGCCTCGTGTTCGAACACATCGACGCCGTCGACACCGCGCTCGGCGAAGTGGCCCGCGTACTGCAGGACGGTGGCCGGTTCTGTTTCTTCCTGAACCATCCGCTCCTCCAGACTCCTGGATCGGGCTGGATCGACGATCAGGTGCTCGATCCGCCCGAGCAGTACTGGCGAATCGGCGACTATCTCATCGAGCAGACGACCGTCGAAGAAGTGGAGAAGGACGTCTTCATTCCGTTCGTCCACCGGCCGCTCAGTCGCTACGTGAACGCCGCGGCGCGACACGGTCTGTTCGTGGAGTTGATGGAAGAGCCCGAACCGCCGCCCGGTTTCCTCGCTCGGGCGGCCGAGTACGAAGCGGCGGCCACCATTCCGCGGCTCTTGTATTTGCGCTTGGTGAAGCGCACGGCGGCAACATCGAGATCAGCTGCATCGTCGAGATCGATGAACTGACGTCGCCCGATCCCAGCAGTAGCGTGACGGTCAGTGGCTGACATCCTCGTGATCACCGGTCTGTCCGGAGCTGGACGCAGTGCCACCGCGGCCGTCCTCGAAGACCTGGGTTGGTACGTGGTCGACAACCTGCCCACGACCCTGGTGGAGACCATCGTCGAATTGGCCAGCGCTCCCGGCTCGAGTATCGATCGCTTGGCGCTGGTAGCGGGCCGTCAGCATCTCGAGTTGATGCCCAAGGTGGCCGGGTTGCGTTCGCAAGGACATCGGGTTCGTGTCGTATACCTCGATGCGTCGACCGCCGAACTCGTGAAACGTTACGAAGCGACCCGTCGGCGTCACCCCTTCGCATCGGAGAGCGACGGTCTCCTCGAGGCCATCGAAACCGAACGGGCACTTCTCGAAGCCATGAAAGGCGACTGCGATCTGGTGATCGACACCACCGCTCTCAACGTTCATCAATTGAAGTCGCGATTGGTGGGTGTCTTCGACGACGGCTCGACCGAGCGGTTGCAGGTGGCCGTCGAGTCGTTCGGCTTCAAACACGGCCTCCCGATGGACGCCGACATCGTCATGGACGTCCGGTTCCTGCCCAATCCGCATTGGGACGAGGCGCTGCGACCCATGACCGGGCACGACGAACCAGTCCGGAGGTTCGTGCTCGATCGACCGGCGGCCCAGAAGTTCGTGTCCGACCTGGTGGAGATGCTCTCGGGAATCCTGCCCGAGTACGCCGCCGAGGGGAAGAGCTACCTGACGGTCGCCATCGGTTGCACCGGGGGACGCCACCGTTCGGTCGTGGTGGCCGAGGAAGTGGCGCAACGTCTGCGCGCGTCCGGCCAGCCCGTACGCACGAGTCACCGTGACGTCAGTCGTTCGTGACGGGTTGATGAGGCTCGGTCCCGAACCGGCGAACTAACTTCGTGCCGCGATGTCAGAAGCGTCGTGGGTCAACGAGCCAAGGAACCAAGCAAACAAGGAGCGAATGGTGACAGTTCGGGTCGGCATCAACGGATTCGGTCGAATCGGCCGCAACTTCTTCCGCGCGGTCAACAGTCGAGGCGCTGACATCGAGATCGTGGCGGTGAACGACCTCGGGTCGCTCGACACGATGGCCCACCTGTTGAAGTACGACTCGGTCCTGGGCCAGTTGCCCTTCGCCGTCAAGGCCACGAAGTCGGGGATCAGCGTCGATGGTCAGGAAATCAAGGTCCTGAGCGAACGCGATCCGAAGAACCTGCCCTGGGGTGACCTGAAAGTCGATGTGGTGATCGAGAGCACCGGAATCTTCACCACGCGTGATTCGGCCGCGGCTCACCTGGCTGGCGGAGCGCCGCTCGTGGTCGTGTCGGCTCCGTGCGACAACGCCGACGCGACGTTCGTGTACGGCGTCAACCACAAGGACTTCGACTTCAAGAAGCACAAGGTCGTATCGAACGCCAGTTGCACCACCAATTGCTTCGTGCCGCTGGTGAAGGTGCTCGACGACAATTTCGGTGTCGAGCAGGGTCTCATGCAGACCGTGCACGCGTACACGGGCGACCAGATGCTGGTGGACGGACCGCACAAGGATCTGCGCCGTGCGCGTGGTGCGGCCATCAACATCGTGCCCACGTCCACCGGCGCCGCTCGCGCCACCAGCCTGGTGCTCGAGAGCATGAAGGGCAAGCTCGACGGCACGTCGCTGCGCGTTCCGGTCCCCACCGGATCGATCGTCGACTTCACGGCCAACCTGAAGAAGGCGGCCACGGTCGAGCAGATCAACGCGGCTTTCAAGAAGGCAGCTGCTAGCGGTCCCCTCAAGGGCGTTCTGCGTTACACCGAAGATCCGATCGTGTCGAGTGACATCGTCACCGATCCGCACAGCAGCATCTTCGATGCCGGCCTCACCGCGAGCATGGGCAAGATGGTGAAGGTGTTGGCGTGGTACGACAACGAGTGGGGCTACAGCAATCGTCTCGTCGACACCACTCTCTTCGCGGGAGCCAAAGTCCCCAAGCGTCGGTGACCGACGTGTATCGCGACATTCCGACCCTCGACGATCTGGGTGACGTCGCCGGCAAACGTGTTCTTGTTCGTACCGACTTCAACGTCCCGATGGAGACGTCGGCGTCCGGTGAGCGTGTGATCACCGACGATTTCCGGATCCGCGCGGCGCTGCCCACGATCAACTGGCTCACCGAACGGGGCGCGTCGGTCGTGTGCGCGAGTCATCTGGGCCGTCCGAAAGGCGCACCCGAGCCGAAGTACTCGATGGAGCCCGTGCGACGACGTCTGGCCGAACTTGCTCCGGGGGTCGAACTCCTGGAGAACGTGCGTTTTCACGCCGGCGAAGAAGCGAACGACCCGGCCTTCGTGGCCGAACTCGTGGCGGATGTCGACGCCTTCGTGAACGACGCTTTCGGAGCCGCCCACCGTGCCCACGCGTCGATCGTCGGCCCACCGCGCACTCTGCCGTCGGCCATGGGACAACTCCTGCAGCGTGAGGTCGAGGTGTTGCTTCATCTGCGGCACCGCCCCAAACACCCTTTCGTGGCCGTTCTTGGCGGTTCGAAGATCTCCGACAAGTTGGGGGTGGTGGAAGCGTTGCTCGACGTGGTGGACGCACTCGTGATCGGTGGAGCGATGTGCTTCACGTTCATGGCGGCCCAAGGACTTCCGATCGGGGACTCGTTGTTCGAGCCCGATCAGGTCGACACCTGTCGTCGCTTGCTCGCGCAAGCCAAACCCATTCACCTCCCCGAAGACATCACTGGTGTCGACGCCGACGGCAACTACGTGACGTTCGGGCGCCGTCTTCCGCCGGGCGCCAAAGGTTTCGACATTGGACCCGGGTCGGCGGCGGCGTTCTCCGACATCATCATGGATTCGCGCACGGTCTTCTGGAACGGCCCGATGGGCATGTTCGAAGACGAACGTTTCGCCAACGGAACTCGCACCGTCGCGCAGGCCATGGCCGACACCAAGGCGTTCACGGTGGTTGGGGGCGGCGACTCCGCGGCCGCTCTCGCTCAATTCGATCTCGACGATCGCATCGACCATGTGTCCACCGGAGGTGGCGCATCGCTCGAGTTGCTCGAACTCGGTGATCTTCCTGGCCTCGACGCCCTGAGAAAGGCACCCAATGCCCGCTGAACACGACCGTCGTCCGCTGATCAGCGGCAACTGGAAGATGAACCTCAACCACTACGAGGCGATCCAGCTCGTGCAGAAGTTGAGTTATCTCGTGACGAAGGACGACTTCGCCAAAGTGGACGTGAGCCTGCATCCTCCATTCACAGACATCCGTAGCGTGCAGACGCTCATCGAGGCCGACGAGTTGCAGTTCGCTCTCGGTGCGCAGAACACGCACCACGACGACAAGGGTGCCTTCACTGGTGAGGTGTCGCCCACGTTTCTGGCCAAACTCGGCGTGCGCTACGTGATCTGCGGTCACAGTGAACGACGACAGTTCTTCGGGGAGTCGGACGACCTGGTGGCCAAGAAGGTGGCCGCGGTGCAGACACACACGATGACCCCCATCGTGTGTGTGGGTGAGACCCAGGACGAACGCGAGCAGGGTCGGACCCTCGAGCGGGTGTCCGGCCAGGTTCTCGGGTCGTTGGCCGGGCGCAACGCCAGCCAGGTGGCCGACCTGGTCGTGGCCTACGAACCCATCTGGGCCATCGGAACCGGTCTGACCGCCACGGCCGTTGATGCTCAGGACGTGTGCGGCGCGATTCGCCAGGTGATCGCCGGAAAATGGGGAGCCGAGACGGCCCGAGCCGTGCGGATCCAGTACGGAGGTTCGGTGAAGGCCGGCAACGTGGCCGAACTCATGGCCCAGCCCGACATCGACGGTGCCCTGGTGGGCGGCGCCAGTCTCGACCCCGATGAGTTCGCCCGGATCGTGCAGTACCCCTCTCACGGTTCCTGAACCGTTCGGCAACCTCTCGGCAACCTCGCCTCACCGTGGGCACCTCCATCGCCGAACCACTCGAAGTGCAGAAGATCCCCGGAGACCATCAGGCACGAGTGAAAGAGCTGCTCGAGTTGGTGGGTCTGTCGCCCGACCATTCGCGGCGTTTCCCGCACGAGTTCAGCGGCGGGCAACGTCAGCGCATCGGTATCGCACGGGCCTTGGCCTCGAATCCGAAGTTGCTGATCCTCGACGAGCCGGTGTCGGCCCTCGACGTGAGCATCCAGGCCGGTGTGGTCAACCTCTTGGCCGATCTTCAGGATCAACTCGGACTCGCGTACGTGTTCATCGCCCACGACCTGTCGGTGGTTCGCCACGTGTCGCACAGCGTGGCCGTGATGTACCTCGGAAAGTTGGTCGAAGTGGCCACCGCCGAAACTCTGTACGAGCGAGCCGCGCATCCGTACACCCGGGCGCTGCTCTCGGCCATCCCGGTACCCGATCCGGGCGTCGAGCGCCGGCGCCGGCGCATCATGCTGGAGGGCGACGTGCCGAGCCCGATCGATCCGCCCTCGGGGTGTCGATTCCGGACCCGTTGTCCGAAGGCCCAGGACCAGTGCGCCGTGGAGGAGCCGGCCCTCATCGATCGCGGTCAGGGTCACCCGGTGGCCTGCCACTTTGCCGACTGAGCCAGTAGGCTCGAATGCCGTGCGCGACATCATCATGTACCTCATGGTCGTCATCAACGTCGTCTCGACGATCGGGATGATCGCTGGCATCCTCATGCACAGCGGTAAGGGTGGTGGCCTCTCCGACATGTTCGGAGGCGGTAGTGGTGCGGCACTCGGATCGGCGGCCGCCGAACGGAACCTCAATCGCATCACGTTCGTGCTCGCTCTGGTCTGGGCCGTTTCGGTTCTCAGCCTGGGCTTTCTCCTCGTGCGGTGATCGAGTCCCGGCTGTATCGTTCTCACTCCACGTCGAAGTGGCGGAATAGGCAGACGCGCTAGCTTGAGGGGCTAGTGATCGTAAGATCGTGGGGGTTCAAGTCCCCCCTTCGACACCAGTGACACGTTTGTCACGGGGTCTCTCACCGGTGAGCATGACGAGCGTGCCTGACTAGCGTGATTGTGTGAAGTCGGTCGTTCGCATCACACTCGTTCTGAGTTGTCTGACTGCCTCCGTGGGCTGGACCTCGAACGACGCGCTGCCGCCACCGTCGTCGTCTTCGTCGCCGTCGTCGTCGACGTCCGAATCCGAGCGCAGTGTTCAGGTGGTCGGTGGAGTGGCGGCTCCGGCGCGCTGGGGCTCGTCGGTCGTTCGGATCATCACCGACGGCGGAAGCTTGTGCTCGGGGACTCTGATCAGCGCGTCGTGGGTTCTGACCGCCGCCCATTGCGTGGAGAACCGCGCGACCATCTACACCGGCTCGACGACCGTGGCATCGTTGGTGTCGGCCGGCGGGGCGACCGGCACCGCCCACCCGTACTTCTCGACCACCAGTCTGTCGATTCGCTACGACTTCGGTCTCTACCGCCTCGACGCTCCGGTGTCGGTCGACCCTTCGGTGCTCCCCGGCCTCGCGTCGTACGACGACACCTGGGCCTGGCAGACGGGTGGGCTCGTCACGGTGATCGGCTGGGGGCGTACGGTAGCTGGCGGTGCCGCGAGTTCGAGCCTCCAGTCGGCCGACCTGAACGTGGTGGCCGATACCGACTGTGCGCGTCTCGATCTGTCGCTCGGCGTCATCTACGACCCATCCACTGCGCTGTGCGCTCGTTCGACGATCTCGTCGGCGTGCAACGGAGACTCCGGTGGGCCGGTGGTGGCCCTCGGAACCGACAACCGATTCCGCATCGTCGGAGTGACGAGTTACGGCCCGGTCTACTGCGTGGGACATTCGGTGTCGGCCTGGGTGCCGGCCGGCTTGGCCTGGGTTCGTTCGGTCACCGGACTCGAACTGGGCGGTGCGTCGGCCATCACCCGCGGCCTCGTGGTCACCCGAATCTTCGGTGCCGATCGCTACGAGACGGCGGCCGCGGTGTCGGCCTATTGGCGATCGACCGACGAGGTCTTCATCGCGACGGGAACCAAGTTTCCCGATGCCCTGGCGTCCGGCGCGGCGGCGGCCCGTTTCAACGCACCGTTCCTCTTGGTCGACGCCAACGGCGTGCCGCAATCGACGCGTCTCGAACTCGAACGCCTCCGTCCGAGCAAGGTCTACGTGGCCGGCGGAACCGCCGCGGTCTCCGACGCGGTGTATCAGCAACTGCGGGCGCTCGGATCGTTCGAACTTCTTCGCATCGGCGGCGCCGATCGCTACGACACGGCCAATCAATTCACACAAATCGCCTGGGCCGGGCAGAGGAGTTCGACCATCTGGGTGGCCAGTGGTCGCGACTTCGCCGATCCATTGATCGCGTCTACGGCGGCGGCGGTCTACGACCGGCCGTTCGTGCTCATCGACGGCATCAACCCGCTACCGACGTACACCCGACAGTTGATCCAGACCTTGGGGCCCACATCCATCCGAGTGCTCGGGCCCGACACGTCGATCTCGAGTGCCGTGCTGGCCGATCTCGCCACGTTCGCAACGGTGAGTCGCATCAACGCCCTCGACGTTTCGGAGCGCTCGTCAGCGGTGTGGGCCGACATGTCCACCTCCAAGTGGGCGGCGGTGGCCACCGCCACGAACTTCCCGGACGCCCTGGCCGCGGTGCCGTTCTCGTCGGTCGACCCGGTGGCGCCGTTGATGCTCATTCCTCCCACGTGTGTTCCGACGACGGTTCGCGACCGCATCGCTCGACTGGGTGTCGTCAAGTTGGCCATCTTCGGTGGTCCGGCCGCCGTGAGCGAACGGGTGGAGTCGCTCGGAGCCTGCTGACGAACCTCGAGACCGTGGAGCGGTCTCAGAGGTGGCTGCTGATCGCGGCCAGGAGCGTGTCGTACTCGTCGTGGGCCATGAATTGCGGGAACTCGCGGCGCACGTTGTTGGGAGCATGGAACAAGAATCCGGCGTCGGCCTCGGCGAGCATGGCGGTGTCGTTGTACGAGTCGCCGGCCGCGATCACGCGGTAGTTGAGCGCCTTCAGCGCGGCCACCGCGTGTCGCTTCTGATCGTTCATTCGTAGTTCGTAGTCGACGATGCGATCGTTCTCGACCACGAGACGATGACACAACAAAGTGGGCATGCCGAGCAGTCGCATGAGTGGTTGTCCGAACTGCTCGAAGGTGTCGGACAGGATCAGGACTTGCGTGCGGCTCCGCAGTTCGTCGAGGAAGGAGCGAGCCCCGGGCAGTGGGTCGAGGGTTCCGATCACCGAAGCGATCTTCGACATCGTCAGGTCGTGTCGATCGAGGATCTCGAGACGACCACGCATCAAGACGTCGTAGTCGGGCTCGTCGCGTGTGGTGAGACGCAACTCGGGGATGCCGGTTGTCTCGGCGACCGCGATCCAGATCTCGGGCACCAGGACGCCTTCGAGGTCGAGGGTCACCACGGTTTGAGTGCGTGACGAGGCAACGCCCATCAGCGGGCTCCGGTCGACTGACGAATGCGACCCTGGAACCACGCCAAGGCGTTCTCGTGGCGGGGACTCAGCGGTCCGGCTTCGTACACCCCGGCATCGAGATTGCGTTGCACGAGTTCGGCGATCGTCTGGTCTTCGTCGAGAGTGATGTTCGACATTTCGACCATGGACTGGATCTTCTCCTCGGAGACGTCCTGTGCGAAGTAGTCGTAGACCACAGCGGTTCGAGTCGACGACAGGGGCACGATGCGCTCGACGTTCATGCCGTCGGAGTACACGTTGATGGCGAGATTCGGATAGCGGAACACCCACACCCCGGCGGAGGCCGAACCTTCGACCTGGCCGGCCCGATGGATGCAGTAGGTGTCGTCGGGAACCTCGACCGAATACGTCTTCATGTCGACGGCCGAATTGAGGAGCGGATGCAGGAGGGGGACGTGGTAACCCTCGAGGTAGTTGTCGACGTACGTCTTCCAATTGCACTCGAGGGTGCGAACCAGACGCCGCCCGTAGGCGAAATCGGTGAAGGCATGCTGGCGAACGGCGGTGTCGAGCGAACCGAGAGTGGATGCCAACGCCGGTGCGTTCTCGTCGAGATTGACGAACACGAGTGGGCCCCAGGTTTCGACACGAATCGGTCGAAGGGAGTGGTCATCGGGTGTGGGTGAGTCGCCGAAATCGCGGGCCGACTTCAGGGAACCGTCCCAGCTGAACGCCCAACCGTGGTAGCGACACACCAGATTTCCGGTTTGGCCGCAGCCCGGCCACTGGATCACGCCGGCCCGATGTGGGCACACGTTGTGGAAGCCGCGTAACTCTCCCTGAGGATCGACCACCACCAGGAGCGGATAACCGGCGATCTCGTCAGCGACGTAGTGGCCCGGTCGTGACAACTCGGCGGTGACCCCGAACATCAGCCATTCGGAACCCCAGATGACTCGTCGTTCGTTCTGATACTGGTCGTGGTCGGAGTACCAACGAGCGGCGAGGGCACGAGGCATGTGCCCATGGTACGCGCGTTCAGTCGCGTCGCCCCAAGACCGGGTGAGCCGGAGGCAGGACGATCGGATGGCCCAACCAGATACCCACGTTGTCGCCCGAACGGCCGTCGGCTCCCTCGTCGTGAAGTTGGAGAACGACGTCGGCCACGGTGTCGGTGGGCATCCACGAGTCGATTTCCCTCTGTGAGGCGGGTCGTCCACGTCCGACGAGCACCGCTTCGCGCATCATCTCGCTGTCGGTGGCACCGAGGCAGATGTTGTTGACTCGAATTCCGTATTCGCGAAGTTGATGAGCCCAGGTCTGGGTGAGGCCGTTGAGCGCCCACTTCGAGGCGTCGTACGCATCGAACGGACCGGGGCCGAGTGGTCGCCGAGGTGCTCCGGACCAGGCACAGGATTCGGAACCTTCGTGAGTCACCACCTCGGGAAAGCCGCAGGTGTGGATGTGGTCGGTGGCGATGTTGATGATGTGCCCCGATCGCGCTTTCATCATGTGCGGAATCACGAGACGGCCAAGGACGTACGGCGCTCGGGTGTTGACTCGCCATAGTTCCTCGACGTGCGTGATGGCGGTGTCGATGGGTGCGTCGATGGGTGTGAACCGCACCTGACCGGCGTTGTTGATGAGAACGTCGAGACGTCCGAAAGTCCGAATCGTCTCGTCGACGAGTGACCGGAGAGTCGCATCGTCGGTCACATCACCACGCACGGCGAGAACGTCGACGCCCGATCGACGAAGTTCGTCGGCCGTGGTTTCGAGTTCGTCGCGAACATCGATGAGGACGAGCGAATGACCGGCCCGGCCGAACACGCGGGCGAGCCCGCGGCCGAAGCCGACCGCGGCACCGGTGATCAGCGCGACCGACATGACTTCAGAGCCCCATGTCCTTGGCGATGATGCTCTTCATCACCTCGGTGGTTCCGCCGTAGATGGTGGTGATACGGGCGTCGGCGTAGGCCCGCGCGATCGGGTACTCGCGCATGTACCCGTAGCCACCAAAGAGTTGCAGGCACTTGTCGGCCACTCGCTTCAAGAGCTCGGTGCACCAGTACTTGGCCGCGGCCGCTTCGGCGGCGGAGAGACGACCGGCGTTGAGGGCCAACACACAGGCATCCACGTAGGCCAGGGCGACGTCCACTTCGGTTCGCTGTTCGGCCAGGACGAACTTGGTGTTCTGGAACGATCCGATGGTGGTGCCGAAAGCCTTGCGTTCCTTCACGTAGTCGAGAGTCCAGTTCACGCAGGCGCGGGCCGAGGCCAGACTGGCCACGGCGATCGACAATCGCTCCTGGGCCAGATTGCCGGTCAGGTAGTGGAACGCTCGGCCTTCGTCACCGAGTCGATTCTCGACGGGAACTTCCACGTCGTTGAAGAACAATTCGGAAGTGTCGGCACTCGTTTGACCGATCTTGTCGAGGTTGCGTCCACGCTCGAACCCGGCCATGCCCCGTTCCACGACCAGCAACGACATTCCGGTGTGGCGCTGCGTCGGGTCGGTCTTGGCGGCCACGATCACCAGATCGCTGTTGATTCCGTTGGTGATGAAGGTCTTCGATCCATTCAGGATGTAGCGATCACCGTCGCGTCGCGCAGTGGTGGCGATGCTGGCGAGATCACTACCCGTACCCGGCTCGGTCATGGCGATCGCGGTGATGAGGGATCCGGTGGCGATTCCGGGCAGCCAGCGCTGCTTCTGTTCGTCGTTGCAGATATCGGTGAAGTAGGGCGTGGTGATGTCGTTGTGGAGGGTGATCCCGTTGCCGGCTCCGCCGATGCCGGCCAGGGCCAGTTCTTCACCGAGGATCGCGTTGAAGCGGAAGTCCGTGCTCCCGCCACCTCCGTACTCCTCGGGGATGGCCATGCCGATGAAGCCGCTGGCGCCGGCCTTCGAGTACAGATCGCGCGGAGCGATGCCTTCTTCTTCCCATCGGAGATAGTCGGGTGCGATCTCTTTGTCGATGAAGGTTCGGAAACTCTCGCCGAACGCGAGGTGATCGTCTTCGTACAGTGAGCGATCCATCGTGGTCTCCTCAGGCCCAGCCGCCGGCGTAGGCGACGAACTGACCGGTCGTGAAGCGACTACTGCCGTCGAGGAAGGCCATGCAGAACGACGCGAACTCGGTCATGGTGCCGAGTCGACGCATCGGGACTTGAGCTTCGATCTTGGCGCGCACTTCGGGATCGGTCGCTCCACTCGACTTCAAGAAGGCCGGGAAGTCCATGAAGTTGGTGCCGACCGCGTTCACCTGAACGCCGGTGCGAGCGACTTCGTCGGCCACGTTCTTGACGAGCATCGTGGCGCCGGCGCGGGCCGCCGAATAGAGCGGTGCACCCGGGGTGGGTCGCGCCGCCGACGCACTCGTGATGATCAGCACCTGTCCTTGGGCCGCCTCGGTCATCACGGGCACCACCGCGCGTAGGAAGTTGTACGGGGCTTCGACGCAGCCCACCAACACTCGACGCAGATCGTCGACCGTCGACTTGGTGAAACGACCGGTGACGATGTCGCCCGAAAAGGCGACGGCCGAGTCGATCCGTCCGTATTCGCGTTGGGCCGCTTCCACGAGAGCGCTCGCGCCTGACCCGGCGAGATCCGAGCCACCGGGGACCGAGACCAGGCGTCGACCGAGACCGGCGATCTCGTTGGTCAGGGCTTCGTCGGCGTCGCCCACGACGAGATCGAAGCCGCGCGCTGCGAGCTGCTTGCAGAGGTCAGGGCCGACGTAGAAGCGTCCGTCGGCGACGATGGCGACCGGTGATGGACTCATGGGTCGAAAGTAGTTCACGCCACTAAGGTCGGCCGAAGGGGGGAGTCATGTCGGCAAAGCGCATCGACGAGTACGAAGGTTTTCGAGGCCGGATCGGTCGGACCCACGGGGAGTCCGAGCCGTGGTGGCCGACGCGGGCCCATCCACGAGCGGGATCGCCCAACGTCATCGTGGTCCTGTTCGACGATCTGGGGTTCTCTCACCTGGGCTGTTACGGCTCGTCCATCGACACACCGAACATCGACCGACTGGCCGATGAAGGGCTGCGGTTCACCAACTTCCACGTGACTCCGCTCTGCTCGCCCACGCGGGCCGCTTTGCTGACGGGTCGCAATCATCACGCCGTGGGCATGAGATCGATCTCCAACTTCAACTCGGGCTATCCACACATGCGCGGCCACATCTCCAACAACGCCGCGACGATCGCCGAGGTGTTGCGTGACACCGGGTACGCGACCTTCGCGCTCGGCAAGTGGCATCTCTGTCCGATGACCGATTGCTCGGCCGCCGGTCCGTTCGATCAGTGGCCCCTTCAGCGAGGGTTCGATCGGTTCTACGGCTTCCTCGACGGTGAGACCGACCAGTTCCATCCCGAACTCGTCTACGACAATCACTGGATCGAACCACCCGGGCGCCCGGAGGACGGTTATCACCTGAGCGAAGACCTGGTCGACAAGGCCGTGGAATTCGTGCACGACTCGGTGGGCGTGCGGCCCGATCGGCCGTTCTTCATGTACTTGGCGTTCGGAGCGACTCACGCACCTCATCAGGCCCCGTCGCGATACCTCGAGAAGTACCGCGGAGTCTTCGACGAAGGTTGGGACGTCTGGCGCGAGCGGTGGTTCGCTCGGCAGAAGGAACTCGGGGTGATCCCGGCCGATACCGAGTTGGCCCCGCGCAACCCGGGTGTCGAAGCCTGGTCCGATCTGTCCGACAATCAACGTCGTCTGGCCTGCCGCCTGCAAGAGGCGTACGCGGCCTTCCTCGATCACACCGACGATCAGATCGGCCGTCTGATGCAATCGCTCGAGGCGCTCGGAATCGCCGATGACACGATGGTCGTGCTGCTCGCCGACAACGGAGCGAGCCAGGAGGGCGGCCCGTTCGGCGTGCTGCACGAGATGAAGTTCTTCAACTTCCTGATCGAGACGCCCGACGAAGCCATTTCTCGCATCGACGAGATCGGTGGTCCCCATTCGCACAGTAATTATCCGTGGGGCTGGTCGCAGGTCGGCAACACGCCGTTCAAGTGGTACAAGCAGAACACTCACGAAGGTGGCATCCACGTGCCGTGCATCGTGCGCTGGCCGAAGGGACTCGAAGCCCGCGGTGAGACGCGTGATCAGTTCCATCACGTCAACGACATCGTGCCGACGATTTACGAGGTTCTCGGCGTGACGCCGCCCGACGTGTATCGCGGGTACGAGCAGATGCCGGTGTCCGGAACGTCCATGACCTACACGTTCGGCTCTCCTGAAGCGCCGAGCCGCAAGAAGGTCCAGTACTACGAGATGCACGGCCACCGTGCGATCTACCACGACGGTTGGAAGGCCGTGACGCGCCATCAGCCCGGCGTGCCGTACGACGATGACACGTGGGAGCTGTACCACGTGGCCGTCGATCGCTCGGAGGTCAACGATCTGGCGGCGGCCGAACCCGAACGCCTGGCTGAACTCGTCGCCCTGTGGTGGACCGAAGCCGAACGTGAAGGAGTTCTTCCTCTCGACGATCGCGGGCTCGAATTGATGGGCGTTCGCTTCGCCGACAACTCTGCGCATCCGGTCGACCGAACCTATGTGTATCGACCGCCGATGGCTCCGTTGCCCGCACAGGCTGCGGCCGCCCTGGGTGGCCGCAGCTGGGATCTCGACGCACACGTCTCGTTGTCACCCGGTCAGGGTGGCGTCGTCTACGCGTCGGGAACCGAGAACTCGGGGATGAGCGTGTACGTCGAAGACGATCGGCTGGTGTTCGATTACAACATCTTCGGCGAACATCACGTGGTGCGCTCGTCCGAGCGCGTTCCGGACGGCGCGTCCGTTCTGTCGCTGGCTTTTCGTCGTGAGGGCAAGACCGGTACGGCCACGTTGGCCATCGATGGGCGGCCGGTGGGTCAATTGGCCATCCCGTTCGTGATGCGCACCATGAGCAGTGTCGGTCCGTCGGTCGGTTACGACCACGGTTCACCGGTGGCCGAGTCGTACGCATCGCGTCGTGACGGCTTCCCGTTCGAGGGACGACTCGACCGTCTCGAGATCAGGCTCGTGCGAGCAGCGAGTGAATCCGACGTGGCGGCGTCGGAAGCGCGCGCACAGATGGGCCGTCAGTGATCTGAAGCAGTCGAGCGGTTCGTCACGACGTCGGGATCGACACGTCGAGCAACGTGAGGGATCCGGACAGTTCGGCTGATTCGCCCACGGGTACGACCAAGCCAGTCGACTCGACGAGGTCGACCGGGCGAGAGCCGACCGAACCGGATCCTCGTCCGTCGAGAACGAAGAGGAAGCGGAACTCGCGGTCGACGACCGGCTCGAAGATGGCCGTGGCCTCGGCGAGGTGATGCACTTTCACGTCGGCGACTCCCGCCGTTCCGTGACGAATTCCGGTGTCGGCCGACCGCCAGCCCGCGGCGTTCGCGGTCCACGTGGCATCAGCGGCGACGAAGTGGACGAAACGTTGCCCCGACCACTCGCGATCGGAGCGGCGAACGTCGGTGGGCAACCGAGTGGACGGATCGGCGTAGGTGACGTGTTCGGCGGGATAACCGATTTCGACGACGTGCATGTCGTCGGAACTCTCGAGAACTCGGTGTCGGATCCGCGGTGGTTGGATCACGCAGTCGCCGGCTTCGAGGACGAACGGCTCTCCTTGATCTTCGTAGACCACCTTGACCCAACCCTTGTGGCAGAAGATGAGTTGGAACACGACGTCGTGGAAGTGCACGTAGTCGGGAACCGGTCCGGCGTTCGGAATGCGGATGTGAGACGCGATGACCGAGCCACCCTGTCGGTCGGGCACGAGGTCGCGGTACTGCATTCCGGCGCGCCCCACGTGCCAGCCGTCGGATGGCCCGGTGTGAACGAATTCGGAGACGAGGGGTGGAAGCACGAGGGGTTCGTGGGCGGGAAGCCATTCGATGGAGGTGCCATCGACCAGACGCTCGACCCGAGCCCGATCGATGTCGTCGCTCACGAGCCTGATGACCGAGTCGGCGTCGGCGATGCTGCTGGTTTCGAGATGAACTCGGCAGCCGTGGCCCGACAACGTGGCCGACCGGGGCGAGTCGGCCGGAAAGATCCGCTCGACCCGAAAGCCCTGGTCGAGCAGGTAGGCCATCGGAACGTCGATGTCGTTCGAGTTGACCACGATGCCAGCGGTGAGCACGCGACGACCCTATCGGAGCGATGAGTCGCGACTCCGGTGATTCGGTTCCGAGGTGACCGGATCGGCGATACTGGAAACTTCAGGGGGTGAACATGTCGATGAACGAACTGGGTTTCTACACGTTGCCCGGAGCACCGAAGTCACCACGCGACCTGATCGACGAGGTGCGCGACGGAGAACGACTCGGGCTCGGATCGTGCTTCATCTCCGAGCGCTTCAACATCAAAGAAGCAGTCACGCTCTCGGGAGCGGTCGGGGCCGTGTCCGAGACGATCGGCATCGCCACCGCAGCCACGAATCACAACACGCGACATCCGCTGGTGACCGCGTCGTACGCCACGACGATGCACCGTCTCACCGATGGCCGGTTCTGTCTCGGAATCGGCCGCGGTATCGCACCGATGTTCTCGGCGTTCGGTCTGCCCAAGATCACGACTGCTCAGATGGAGGACTTCGCGCAGGTGATGCGGCGACTCTTCGCGGGTGAAGTGATCGTGGGTCACGACGGCCCGATCGGGAAGTTCCCGGTGCTGGCGCTCGATCCGTCATTCGACGAGAAGATCCCTCTCGGTATCACGGCGTTCGGTCAGAACACTCTCGAGCTGGCCGGTCGCGCCTTCGACTGCGTGATCCTGCACACCTTTTTCACCGACGAAACCTTGGTGCGTTGCGTACGCACCGTGAAGGAGTCAGCCGAGCGCGCCGGTCGCAATCCGGCCGCAGTCCGTGTCTGGTCATGTTTCGCCACGATCGGCGACCACATTCCCGAAGACGTTCGCCTCAAGAAGACGGTGGGACGGTTGGCGACGTATCTCCAGGCGTACGGCGACTTGATGGTCAGCACCAACGGCTGGGATCCGAAGGTGCTCGAGCGTTTCCGTCAGGACGAGTTCGTGCGCACCTTCCGCGGTGCGCTCGACGGTGTGGCCACCACCGAACAACTCGAACACGTCGCCACTCTGATCCCCGACGAATGGTTGGCCCCGGCGGCCGCCGGATCGCCGGAGAACTGCGTCCGCAAGATCAACGAGCAGTTCGATCTCGGTGCCGACGGTGTGATCCTGCATGGCGCGAGTCCGCACGACCTCGAACCGATCGTCACCGAATACGCGAGGACTCGACCGGCCGGCCGGTTCGATCACCTCGCCGCCAATCCAGGAGGTTGAAGTGGCCACCACCCGCAACGGTTCGGTCGAGATCTACTACGAAGTCTTCGGACGTGTGGACGAGCCGCTCTTGATTCTCGTCAACGGGCTCGGCAATCAGTGCATCGCGTATCGCCCCGGACTCATCGAGGAGTTTGTCGGCCGTGGCTTTCGAGTGGCCCGATTCGACAATCGCGACGTCGGTCTGTCGAGCGATGGCCCCGACGGTTACACGCTCGGCGACATGGCGTCGGATGCGGTGGCGGTGCTCGACGCCATCGGGGACGAGAAGGCTCATTTCTTCGGCGCTTCGCTGGGCGGCATGATCGTTCAGACCGTCGCGATCGAGCACGCGAACCGAGTCCTGTCGATCACGTCGGTGATGTCGACGACGGGAGATCCCGAAGTGGGCGGCCCGACCGAAGAGGCGCGAGAACTACTGCTCACTCCGGGCTCGACCGATCGCGACCGAGCCATCGAGTTGCACCTGGCCGGCCAGAGGGTGTGGGGCAGTCCCGGTCTCGTCGAGTGGGAGGTTCAACGGCAGATCGCTGGCGAACTGTTCGATCGGGCCTGTCGTCCCGACGGTGTGGCCCGTCAGTATCGCGCCGCGCGAAGCGACCGCTCGCGGTCCGAACGTCTGCGTGCGATCGCGGTTCCGTTTCTGGTGTTGCACGGCACCGCCGACACGTTGATCGACATCTCGGGAGGGCGTCGTACGGCCGAGGTCGTGCCGGGCGCGACTTTCGTGGCCATCGACGGCATGGGTCACGACTGGCCCCGTCACTTCTGGCCGCGTCTGGCCGACGAAGTCGCGGGCTTCGCCCTACAGTCGTGAGCGGAGAATCCGATGACCGACACCGCGAGTACCCCCGTACGCCAGCCCGTCAGCGACTGGGCCACCGACTACGACATCTTCGACCCTGAATACGTGCGCAACCCGTTCGTTGTCTGGGACGATTTGCGTGAGCGCTGCCCGATCGCGCACACCGATCGTTGGGGCGGATCGTGGCTCCCCACCAAGTACGACGACGTCACACGAATCGCGCGCGACATTGAGCGCTTCCCGTCGGGCGGCGGTATCGCCGTGATTCCTCCGGTCGGTCTCGATGGCGCTCCCGGCGCCGGCCCCGGAGCAGGTGTACCCGTTCTGCCCTACGGCGTTCCGCCCATCAGTGCCGATCCGCCGTTGCACACCTGGACCCGTCGCTTGATCCTGCCCTGGATGAGTCCGCAGAAGACCGCCACCTACGAGCCGATGACCCGGGCGCTCTGCGACAAGTTGATCGACGGTTTCATCGCCTCGGGGCAGGCCGACGTGGCCGCCGATTACGCGCAGCAGATTCCGGTTCGCGTGATCGCCCACATTCTCGGTGTGCCGCCCGAACTGAGCGACACGTTCACTGGTTGGGTACGCGACGTTCTCGAGTTCGCGTACGACCCCGAACGACGTCGACGCGGCGTCATGGGAGTGGTCGGTTTCTTCCAGAACGCCTTGGCCGATCGGCGAATCAACCCGTCCGACGATTTGATCTCCGAACTGCTGCACACCGAAGTCGATGGAGCACCGATCGAGGACTCGGTCATCATCGGTATGTGCAGCCTGTTGCTGATCGCTGGAGTCGACACCACCTGGTCGGCCATCGGTTCGTCGCTCTGGCACTTGGCCTCACATCCCGACGATCGGCGCCGCTTGGTGGATCACCCCGAGTTGATGGACACCGCGGTCGAAGAGTTCCTGCGTGCGTATTCACCCGTCACGATGGCCCGGCGTCTGCCCGAGGACGTCGAGTACGAGGGCTGTCCGATGAAGGCGGGGGAGCGAGTTCTGATGAACTTCCCCGGCGCCAATCGCGACCCGGATGTCTTCGAGAACGCCGACGAGGTCATCATCGACCGTCAGATCAATCGGCACGTCGCGTTCGGAGCCGGTATCCATCGGTGCGCCGGATCCAACTTGGCTCGCATGGAACTCCGTGTGGCCATCGAAACGTTCATCCATCGCATTCCCGAGTTCGAATTGATCGATCCGGCCACGGTCACCTGGGCCGGCGGTCAGGTGCGCGGTCCACGCGAGGCACGCGTTCGGTTCTGATGGCATCGTCGATCGAGGCACCGATGCAAGGCACGGTGCTCTCCGTCGTTCCGGTTGGTTCGCTCGTGCGTGCCGGTGGTGCGGTGGTGATTCTCGAGTCGATGAAGATGCAGCACGACGTCATCGTCGATCATCCGTCACGAGTCGTCGAGGTGAAAGTCGCCGCCGGCGACACGGTGATGGCGGGATCGCCGCTCGTGGTGGTCGAGTCGGCCGATGTCGCGACCGCTGATACGCCCGACGGCGATGTCGCTGGCGGACCTCGGGTCGATCTGACCGAGGTGATCGACCGTCATCGCTCGGGTCTCGACGCGGCCCGCCCGGAAGCGACCGGACGTCGGCACGAAGCCGGTCGTCGAACGGCCCGCGAGAACGTGGCCGATCTCGTCGACGTCGACTCCTTCGTCGAATACGGACCACTCGTGATCGCCGCTCAACGTCGACGCCGAGGCGTCGACGATCTCATCGCCCGCACGCCGGCCGATGGACTCGTGGGTGGCATCGGACGTGTGAACGGCGAACTGTTCGCTGGTCGTGAGTCGCGGGTGGTCGTGATGTCGTACGACTACACGGTGCTGGCCGGCACCCAGGGGCAACAGAACCATCGCAAGAAGGATCGTCTCTTCGATGTGGCCGAACGGCTCCAGGTCCCCGTGGTGTTCTTCGCCGAGGGCGGAGGCGGTCGACCCGGCGACACCGATGGTTTGGGCGTGTCCGGGCTCGATTGCTGGGCGTTCCATGATTTCGCGCGACTCTCGGGACTCGTCCCGCTCGTCGGGATCACCGGTGGTTATTGCTTCGCGGGAAACGCGGCCATTCTCGGCTGCTGCGACGTGGTCATCGCTCTCGAAGGTTCGAACATCGGCATGGGTGGTCCGGCCATGATCGAAGGCGGTGGGCTCGGTGTGTTCGAGCCCACCGCGATCGGGCCGTTGTCGGTGCAACGTGTCAACGGTGTGGTCGATCTGGTGGCCCAGGACGACGCTCATGCGGTCGTCTTGGCCAAGAAGTATCTGTCGTACTTCCAGGGACCCGTCGGTTCATCCGTGACACCCGATCAGACGGGGTTGCGCGACGTCGTCCCGACGAACCGCAAGAAGGCCTACGACATGCACGACGTGTTGGACGGCTTGTTCGACATCGATTCGGTTCTCGAATTGCGGCGGGATTTCGGCATCGGCATGATCACTGCCTTGGCGCGAGTCGACGGGCGTCCGGTGGGCGTGGTGGCCAACAATCCGGTTCATCTGGCCGGAGCGATCGACAGCGACGGGGCCGACAAGGCCGCGCGGTTCATGCAGCTCTGTGATGCCTTTGATCTTCCGATCGTCACTCTGGTCGACACACCCGGAATGATGGTGGGCCCGGACGTGGAAGAAACCGCCCTGGTGCGCCACTGCAGTCGGCTCTTCGTCACCGCCGTCAACATCACGGTGCCGGTCGTGTCGGTGGTCGTACGCAAGTCGTACGGACTCGGTGCCCAGGCCATGATGGCTGGCTCCACCAAAGCGCCCTTGGCCTGCGTGGCGTGGCCCACCGGGGAGTTCGGAGGTATGGGACTCGAGGGTGCGGTTCGTCTGGGTTACCGCAACGAACTCGTGGCCATCACCGATCCGATCGAGCGCGAGGCGACCTTTCAGCAGATGGTCGACCGCATGTACGAGCACGGCAAGGCGTTGTCCGTCTCGACGCACTTCGAGATCGACGACGTGATCGATCCGGCCGACACCCGCCGTTGGATCAACGCGGTGTTCGAGTCGGCTCCACTCGCTACTCGACAGGGCAAGAAGCGACCCAACGTCGACACGTGGTGAGTGTCGTTTCGGTCAGAGACAGACGTCGTACGGCCTGATCGGAACCCGTGGAAGTTCGCGACCGGTGGCGTTGCGAATGGCGTTGGCGATCGCCGGTGTGACCGAGATGCAGGGCGGCTCGCCGACTCCCTTGGCTCCCAGCGGTGACTTCGGCTCGAATTCCTCGATGAACACGGCCTCCACAGCGGGAGCATCCAGGAAAGTCGGCAACAAATAGTCGGTGAAACTCGGATTGCGAACCTTGCCGTTGGTGACGACGATTTCTTCCATGACGGCGAGTCCGAGGCCTTGAGCGATGCCACCCTCCACTTGGCCGACGCACGAGAGGGGGTTGAGGACACGTCCGACGTCCTGGGCCGTGGCCACTTGAACGACTTTCACGAGACCGAGTTCCGGATCGACGTCGACGACCGCGCGGTGGGCCACGAAAGCGAACGCAACGTGGCAGTTTCCCTGGCCGTTCTCGTCGAGGTCTTCGGTGGGCGGGTGGTGATACTCGACGGTCTCGTCGATCTCGAGATGTGCGATCACGTCGGACACCGCAACGCGGAAATTGCCGCGGGTGTCGACGACGTCGGTTCCGTCGATCGCGAGATTCGCAACCTCGAGATCGTGATACTGCGCGACATGGGCCATCACCTTGTCACGGACCGCGACGCAGGCCGCGTTCACGGCTCCACCGCTCATCCACGTCTGGCGGCTGGCCGATGTGGAGCCAGCCGAGCCGACCTGGGTGTCGATCGTGTCGAGGAGTACCTCGTCGACACCGAGAACGGTACGAGCGATCTGTTGAGCCAGCATGACGAAGCCTTGGCCCACTTCGGCCGTGGCGAACTTGACCGTCACCACGCCGTTGGAAATGCGACACCGAGCGGTCGAGTAGTCGTCGAAGCCTTCGCTGTACATCATGTTCTTGATGCTCACGCCCCAACCGATTCCACGGCGGATGTGCGAACGGTCGGCGGTGCGGCCGGACCCGCCCGGAATGTCGCGGAAGTCGGGATCTGATTCGAGATCAGGCGGCAGGGGAATGGCGGCCGTGGCGCGAATGCATTCCTCGACGGGAGCCACGCTGTCGACCACCTGGCCGGTGATCAACCGGTCGCCTGTCTCCATCGCGTTGAGAAGGCGGATCTCCACCGGGTCGATACCGCAGGCGGCCGCCAACTTGTCCATTTGACTCTCGTGGGCGTAGCAGGCCTGCACCACACCGAAGCCGCGCATGGCACCACAGGGAGGATTGTTGGTGCGAACCGCATAGCCGTCGACCAACGCGTTGTCACACTTGTACGGACCCTGGGTGTGCGTGATGCCGTTGATGAGCACGGCCGGAGACGTGCTGCAGTACGCGCCGCCGTCGAACACCATGCGGCTCTCGATCTTGACGATGCGTCCGTCTCGGGTGGCGTGGTGTCGCATCCAGATACGGGCTGGATGACGGTGAACGTGGCCAAAGAACGATTCTTCGCGTCCGTACGCGATGCGAACGGGTCGTCCGGTACGGAGAGCCAGGAGGCAGGTGTGGACCTGAAGCGAGATGTCCTCGCGGGCACCGAATGCTCCTCCGACGCCGCCCAGAACGAGCCGGACCTTCTCTTCGGGAAGACCAAGGCAGGCCGCGATCTGTTTGCGATCCTCGTGCAGCCATTGAGTGGCGATGTAGAGCTCGACACCGTCTCCGCCGGAGTCGGGAATGGCCAGAGCCGCTTCGAGGCCGAGGAAGGCCTGATCCTGCATGCCGATCTCGTAGTCGCCTTCCACCACGACGTCACCTTCGACCGATTGATCGCCGGTCACGATGCGCTGATGACGAAAGACGTTGCCGTGCGGATGGATTTCGGGAGCACGACCGGCGATGCATTCTTCGGGATCGACGACCGGGTCGAACACTTCGTACTCGACCTTGATCGCTTCGAGTGCTCTCTTGCACGTCTCGGGATGATCGGCGGCGACGGCAGCGATGGGCTCACCGCTGTACCGAACGAGATCGCCCACCTTGGCGAAGACCGGCTGATCCTGAACGATGAGTCCGTACGCGTTGAGCCCCGGGACGTCGTCGGCGATCACGATGACTTCGACGCCGTCGATCTTCCACGCGGCCGTCACATCGATGCTGACGATGCGCGCGAAGGGATGCGGACTGCGCAGAGTCGCCCCCCACAACATGTTCTCGGCCCACGTGTCGCTCGAGAAGGCGAAACCCCCCTGAACCTTGGCCACACCATCGGGACGAGACGCGTTGGTGCCGAGAGTTCCGGATCGCGGTGGCGAAACGACCGAGACGTTCATCGGGCACCATCCTGTGTCGAGGACCGACGTGACACCGACACCTGTTTCACGGCGTCGAGGATGCGCCCGTAACCGGTGCAGCGGCAGATGTTGCCGGACAGTGCTTCTTTGATCTCGAGATCGGACGGCTCGGGATTGCCGTCGAGTAGATGGTGGACGGCAACGATGAATCCGGGAGTGCAAAAGCCGCATTGAACTCCGCCGGCATCGAGGAACGACTGCTGAACGTCGCTGAGACGGCCGTCGGGGCCGAGGCCTTCGACGGTTCGGATGGAGGCACCTTGGGCCGAAGCCGCCATCACGAGACACGAGCACACCGCTTGGTCGTCGATGATCACCGTGCAACTACCGCATTCACCTTGTTCGCAGGCTCCCTTGGCGCCGGGAAGGCCGAGGCGCTCGCGTAGGACGAAGAGCAGACTCTCGCCGATCCAGGAGCCGCGAACATGATGTTCGCGACCGTTGACACTCAACGTGTAGATCTCGGAACCGATGGCAGTCATGAGTAGGACCTCGTGAGGAGTCGTTGGGCGAGAACACCGACGGCGTGCCGGCGGTAGGCGGCCGTCGAGCGGTGGTCGTCGATCGGTCGCGATGCTTCGCGAACCATTCGGCCGAACTCGGAGAGAGTTTCGACGTTCGGAGGAGAAGACATCACGTGGTTCGCCACCAACCATCGTTCGGCTTCGGTGGCCCGAATGATCGTCGGTCCGACCGCTCCGAGTGCCACGGCCACGTGATCGATCGAACGGACGAGACACACCGATGCCGTGGCGATCACCATGGCATTGCGGGTTCCGACTTTCGCGTACCCCTGCCAACCTTCGACCAAGGGCAACGTGACCGACCGAACGAATTCGGACGGCTGGAGCGAGTTCTTCTTGACGCCCACCATGAAATCGGCGAAGCGGACTTGGCGTTGTCCGTTCGGGCCCACCACATCGATGAGAGCGTCGAGAGCCGAGAGAATAGGAAGGCCATCGCCCGCGGGCGAACACGTGCCGAGATTGCCTCCGAGAGTTCCGGCGGCGCGAATCTGCGGTGAACCAACGGTGCGGGCCGCTTCAGCCAGGGCCGGCACGAGACGCGCGAGTTCTCCCGTTTCCATCTCGGCGTACGGCACTCCCGAACCGATGGTGACGGTGCGTCGTGACGTGTCGAGCGACCAGGTTCGCAGTTCGGAAACCCGGTGCAGCGCGACCACGTCGCCGGGGCGGCGGCCGTGCAGGTTCACCTCGACCATGAGATCGGTGCCACCGGCGAGAAGAGTCGCTTCGGGATTGTGCGCGAGCAAGTCGACGACTTCGCCGACACTGGTGGGGAGAGCGACGCTCATCGTGGTGACCCGTCCCATCCGCAGAAAGCGTCGATCATCGCCTCCACGTCGCCGAGCGGGTACAGAATCGGGCAGGTGCAACCGTGCTCGATGTAGTGGGCGACCTTGGCGCGCGCCTCGGAGGGGGTGCCGCTGGCGGTCAACATCTGAACGATTTCGTCGGGGACCAACTTGCTGGCCTTCTCGACTTGTTCGTGGGTGGCCGGCCACGTGAGTACCTCGCCCACTCTGTCGAGAAGCGACTGTGGAACTCCGGACGCCTTCATGATGTGGGGCTGCTGGCCGAGGTACTGCGTGACCATGAGACGGGCCATGTCGAGCGCGGTCTGGCGATCTTCGTGGACGCTGCACACGACCAATTGAGGACGATCAATGTCGTCGAGTGATCGGCCGGCTTTGGCGGCGCCCTTCGCCAGCGCCTCGACGGCTTGGTCGTTGTAGTCGGGGGAGACCAGATAGTTGAGAACGGCACCATCGGCGATCTCGCCGGTGAGCTCCATCATCTGCATACCCGTGGCGCCGATGTAGATCGGGACATCCTTCGGTCGGCGCTCTTGGTAGACGTAGTCGAGTTCGACGCCGTCGAGATGTACGTACTCGCCGTGGAACGTGACGTTCTCGTTGTTGAGGAGAGCGCGCACCGTGGTGACGATCTCGCGCATGACGCGCAACGGCTTGGCCCGGTCGATGCCCACCTTCTGGGCCAGCGGATCCCACCAGGCGCCGATGCCGAGGATCACGCGGCCGGGAGCGAGGTCGTCGAGGGTGGAGAAGGTGGCGGCCAAGCGGGCCGGATTACGACTCCAGCAGTCGACGACTCCACTGCCCACCTTGATGGTGTTGGTCACGCTGGCGAACGCGGCCATCGGTACGGTGGCTTCGCGTACCAGGCGACTCTCGGCCTGCCAGACCGCGTCGAAACCGCGCTGTTCGGCGTACTGGGCGAACTCCATGCCCTCGCGGATGCGGTGCGCATCTTGAAGGTAGATGGCGACGGGTTGGATGGCGGTCATGGCTGAATCGTACCTTTACGTTTTGTCAAGACTGGGCGATCACGCCAGTGCGGAGTGGAGACGGGACGCCGCTTCGGCGGCCTTCCGACGGACTTGGTCGAGGTCGACTCGCGTGGGTCGACCGTCGGCCAGAAGAACCTCACCGTCGGCGCGCACCACATCGATGGCACGAATGCCCGGAGTGAATGCGACGTGCCACGGCGAGTCGACGTGGTCGTAGCTCCAGGTGACCCGATCGTCGCGACACTCGGGGAGCAGATCCCAGGACGCGGCCAGCCAAGCCCAGGCATCGTCGGGGCTGGCACTAATGTCGTCGTTGCGGGCGGCGACGTACGCGAGGCGGAACTCTTCGAGCATGTCGGCACCGATGCCATCGGTACCGAGAACGATGCGATTGGATCGAGCCGCTGGTCGCGCATAGCCGACCGAATTGTTCATGTTGCTGCGCGGATTGTGGGCAATGGTTCCGGGTAAATCTCGGTCGAGGTGGACGCAATGAACGAGTAACCAGTCTTCACGGGCCAGCGACGACAGGCGCCGACCGGCCTCGAGGTCGTCGATTCCTTCGGCCACGTGGATGTGGACTCCCACACCGAGGTCGGTGGCCAACCCGGCGGCGTCGTGGAGCAATTCGTCGCCACACGTGAAGGCGGCGTGCACTCCTATCAGGCCACGGCCGCCAGCCCGGATGAATCGCTCGTTCTCGCGGAGCCCGCGTCGCCCACCGTCGACGCCGTGGCGATCGGTGACTCCGTACGCGCACACCACGCGCACGCCGACTTCTTCACACGCTTGGGCGATCACGTCCAGGCTGCCCTCGATGGCATTTGGACTTTCGTGGTGATCGATGATGCCCGTGGTGCCCGAGCACAACGCCTCGACGGCGCCGAGTTTGGCCGACCAGTACAGCGTGTCGAGATCGAGGGCCGCGTCGAGACGCCACCAGATCTGTCGCAGCGTGCTCAAGAAATCGTGCGGGGCCGAGGGCGGGGCGGGCATGCCACGAGCCAACGACGAATACAGATGGTGGTGCGCACACACCAAGCCGGGCGTGGACGAGGCGGTCACTGTTCGTCGGTGTCGTCGTTGGCCGGACGCATGGGCAGCACGGTGCGCCAGTTCCCGTCCCACTGATGCAAGGAAGCGGCCACCGCACCGGCGGTCGGAACCAGCCCGATCTCGCCGACGCCTTTGATGCCATACGGGGCGTTGGGCTGGGGTGATTCGACCAAGATCACGTCGATGGTGGGCACGTCTTTGGCCCGCAGGATTCCGAGTGAGCGCAATGTCATGTTGGTGGGGAACCCGGTCTCGGGATCGGAAGGGAAATCCTCCGACAGCGCGTAGCCCAGACCCATGTGCACCGACCCTTCGATCTGACCTTCGCACAACGTGGGATTGACGGCTCGGCCAACATCGTGGGCGGCCACCACACGATTCACCTTGCCCGTCGCGCGATCGACACGCACCAATTGAGCGGCGTAACCGAACGTCGAGTGGATCGTCGGATTCTCGACTTCTCCGAGTTTCTGCGTCCAATCGACTCGGTATTCGCCGTAGTGGTCGACCCCGACCGAACAACCCGCTTCCTTGGCCGCGAGGCAGGCTGCGCGTACTGCTCCTGCACCCATGAGGGTGCCGCGCGAACCCGTGGTCTGGCCGAACCCCAACTCGCGCGTGGTGTCGACGATGACGCGGATGCGCTCGGGTGCGATGCCCAGCTCTTCGACCACCACCTGCAGGGCGACGGTGTTGATGCCCTGGCCCATTTCGGTCCAGCCGTGGCGAACTTCGACGACTCCGTCGGCTCGGAAATGAACGACGGCGCCCGTGACTTCCTTGAAGCCGTTGCCGAGTCCGCTGTTCTTGAGGCCGAGGCCGAGACCGACCGCATCACCCGAGGCAATCGCGGCGTCGTAGTGAGGCTTGATCTCGTCGAGGCAACGCTCGGCCCCGAGACAGCCATCGTCCATGATCTGCCCGGGTCCCCACACCTGACCCGGTCGGATGACGTTGATCTTGCGCATGGTCCAGCCGTCGATGCCCACGCTCTGGGCCAGACGATCCATCACGCCTTCCATGGCGAACTGCGCTTGGTTGGCACCGAAACCTCGGAATGCTCCGCACACCGGATTATTGGTGCGCACGGCGACGGCTTCGACATCGATCGTGGGAAGTTGGTACGGGCCCGACGCGTGGCCGGCCATGCGTTCGAGCACCTTCATGCCGACACTCGCGTAGGCCCCACTGTCGCCGATGGCGCGCACACGCAGTGCGGTGAGTCGGCCTTCGGAATCGCACCCAGCGGTGTACTCCATGCGGATGGGGTGGCGCTTGGCGTGTATGAGAAGCGACTCTTCGCGCGACAACGTGCACTTCACCGGACGATCGAGGAGCCAGGCCGCCAGAGCGGCCTGGGCCTGATTGCTCATGTCCTCCTTGCCACCGAACGCTCCACCGTTGGTGACGAGTTCGACCGTGACTTGGTCGTTTCCGATACCGAGCACCCGGGCGATGTCGTTGCGGTCGTCCCACACACCTTGGCCGCCCGAGTAGACGTGGAGGTGACGGCGGCCATCGCGAACGCTCGGGACCGCCAAGGAGCTCTCGGGCTCGAGGAACGCATGCTCGATGCGCTGTGTCTGGAAGACCTCGGAGATCACGTGGGACGAAGACGCCAGCGCTTCATCGACGTCTCCACGCCGATACGTGCTGGTGCTGAGAACATTGGAGTCGGTGCCCCACACCGAAATGTCGGACGAATCGATCGCGGCGACGGGATCGGTGATCGTCGGTAACACCGCGTACTCGATCTGCACGAGCGTGGCGGCCTGACGAGCGATCTGGCGCGTTTCGGCCACGACCACGGCCAGAACGTCACCGGCGTAACTGGTTCGACCACCGACCGGGATCATGATCGGCCAGTCCTTGTAGATGAGTCCGACTCTCAACTCGGCCGGAATGTCGGCGGCAGTGAAGACCGCGACCACACCGGGAACCGCGAGTGCGGCTGACGTGTCGATACCGACGATGTCGGCGCGAGCGTGGGCGGTGAGATGCAGTGCGGCGTGCAGCATTCCAGGGATCCGGATGTCGTCGACGTATCCACGGTCGCCCAGAGTGAGTTCCTTCGCTTCGTACTTGGTGCCACGACTTCCGATGCCGCCGGGAGGGACAGGCGTGAGCTCGATGCCCTTCGCCACGGCGTCGATGGCGTCGAGAACCTTCACGTATCCGGTGCATCGGCACAGGTGGGCACCGAGGTGCCGCGCCATGTCTTCGCGCTTGAGATCGGCGCCTTTCTTGTCGACTTGGGCCTTGGCCCGCATGACGATGCCGGGGATGCAAAAGCCGCATTGCAGACCACCACAGGCGGCGAATGCATCGGCGTAGGTGTCGCGTTCGGTCTGGGGCAGACCTTCGAGAGTGGTGATGGTCTTGCCGGCGACCTTGGCGAGGGGTTGTTGGCAACTCACGACCGGACGACCGTCGATGAGAACCGTGCAGCAACCGCATTGACCGGACGGCGAGCAGCCGTCCTTGGGCGAAGTGATGTCGAGTTCGTCGCGCAGAGCCGCCAAGAGGTGTGGGTGGTCGCCGCGCACGCTGACCTCGCGCCCGTTGACCGTGAGCGACACGGGTGTGGTGATCACGTCGGTCATGTTCAGCTCCTCGGCGGTTCGATGACGCCGCGTTGACTCGTGAGGCGGGTGTACACCTCGGGACGGCGATAGCGATCGAAGTCGAACAAGGTCTCCTTGTAGCGGCGACACCATTCGAGATCGCAATCGGCACTGATCAGTTCGTCACCGGTGGTGATCGTCTGGGCCACGATCTGCCCGGAGGGCGCCACGATGCTCGATTGGCCGAGTGAGTCGACGCCTTCTTCGACGCCTCCCTTGGCGACACCGATCACCCAGGTTCCGTTCTGATACGCGCCCGCCTGCATCACGAGCGAGTTGTGGAAGCCCTGGAGGATGTCCTGCGACGGATCGGGCACGTAATGAATCGGCGTGTTGTAGCCGCACAGAATCATCTCGACACCTTGCAGACCCATCTCGCGGTACGACTCGGGCCAGCGACGGTCGTTGCAGATCATCATTCCGACGATGCCGCCGAAGGCGCGCCACACCGGGAAGCCCTCGGGGCTCGGCTCGAAGTAGTAACGCTCGGCGTGCTGGAACGGGCGATCGGGTTCGTTGGTTTCGTGACCCGGAATGTGCACCTTGCGGTACTTGCCGACGATCGAACCGTCGCGTTCGACGAGGATCTGCGTGTTGTAGCGATGGCGGGCGCCGCTTCGATCGGGCTCGGTCAGTTCGGCGTAACCGAGACAGAAACCGATTCCGAGTCGACGGGCCTCGTCGAACAAGGGTCGAGTTGCCTCGTTCGGCATGGCGGTCTCGTACCAATGATCGGACTCGCCGATGTTGGAGATGAACCAGCGCGGGAAGAAGGTCGTGAGGGCCAATTCGGGAAAGACGACCAGTTCGACACCTCGTTCGGAGGCCCGACGGAGCAGGACGAGAAGGCGCTCGACGACGTCGGAACGTGAGTGATCGCGATTGATCGGACCGAGTTGGGCGGCCCCGACGTTCACGATCCGCTGAACGCCGATGTCGTGTGTGAAGTGAGTGGACACGGTGTCTCCTCTGGGCCTACGGCTTGCCGATGGCTGGTTCGTGAGCGTGGGCGGAGAACTCGGTGTGCGCGAGTTTCCACATCACGTCGAGCAGGATGTCGGTTCCCTCGACCAGGTCGGCTGGATCGGTGAACTCGGCCGGATTGTGGCTGATACCGAGGTGTGACTGGGTGAAGATCATCGCGCTGGGGCAGACCCGGGCGAGCATCTGCGCGTCGTGTCCGGCTCCGGACGGGAGTCGCATGTTCGAGTGGCCTCGTTCGTCGATCACCGTCTCGATGAGGTCGACGACACGATTGTCGAACACGACGGGTTCGAAGCGAGCCAGGCGCCGAGTCGAGATCGTCACTCCTTCGTCGGCCGCGACCTGAGCGAGGAAATCGGTGATCTCGGTCTCGGCCCGTCGCAGCGTCGACTCGTCGGTGTTGCGCACGTCGAGAGTGAGCGTGGCCGAGCGGGGAACCACGTTCACCAAATTGGGGACGAGGTCGATCTTGCCCACCGTGCACACCTGGTCGCCCCCGTATCGCGTCGCGAGATCGCGCAGGAAGACCACGATGCGTCCCGCGACCAGGGCGGGATCGTGTCGCAACGACATCGGCGTGGTTCCGGCGTGATTGCTCTGACCGGTGATGGCGACTTCCTGCCAGGAGATCCCTTGTACGCCCGTCACCGTTCCGAAACGCTTGTCGTCGGCCTCAAGGCGAGGACCTTGTTCGATGTGCAGCTCGACGAACGCGTGGGGCGCCGCCGAGGGGCACGGGTGAGAGCCGGCGTAACCAATGCGTTCGAGTTCGTCACCGAGGCGCGGTCCGTCGATGGCCGGTGCATCGAGTGCTTCTTCCACCGACATCCCGCCCACGTAGACGAGCGAGCCGAGCATGTCGGGTTGGAAGCGGGCGCCTTCTTCGTTGGTGAAGAACGCGACGGCGAGCGGTCGCGGGGGAGTCAGGCCGGCTTGCATCAGGGTTTCGATCACTTCGATACCGGCCAGGACTCCGAGGTTGCCGTCGTACCGTCCTCCGGTGCGCACGGTGTCGATGTGCGAACCGGTCATCACCGGCTGGCCCCGACCGACCGACCAGGTGCCCACCACGTTGCCCACGGCGTCGACCACGACGTCGAGGCCGAGGTCGCGCATCCAGGTCACGACGAGATCTCGACCATCGCGATCGGCGTCGGAGAGAGCCAAACGGCACGAGCCACCGCCGTCGATGGGTCCGATCCGGGCCAACTCGTCGAGGCGCGCCAACAGGCGCGCTCCGGACACTCGGACCCCTCCCAGTGACGTCACGGGACGAGTTTACAATTTGTCAAAGACGTCCCGACGGCCTTTGAACGGGCATAGTGGCGTGGTGGTGGGGCGATGACCGGTTCGGAGATCGCCGTCATGTTGGTGGCGGTGTTGATCGCATCCACGGCTCAGTACACCGCCGGTTTCGGCTTCTCTCTGCTGAGCGTCCCGATCATGGCGCTGGCGCTCGAGACTCACGATGCGGTGATCGTGGCGACCTGGCTGGGCCTGATCACCAGCGGCTACCAGGCGATCGAGAGTCGCCGCGCCGTCGAGTGGGGCACGGCCCGCCGACTCCTGATCGGAACCCTCCTCGGTATCCCGCTGGGCCTGGTCGTCTTCACGCAAGTCGCCGAGTCGACTCTGCGACTCGTTCTCGGTGTCAGCGTTCTGTTGGCGACGGTCGTTCTGGCTCGCGATTTTCGGCTGACTCGTCCGGGAAATGGCCCCGAGTGGATCGCGGGAACCGTGAGTGGGGCGTTGGCATCTTCGTTGTCGACGAATGGCCCTCCCTTGGTGTTCGTTCTGCAGGCGCGTCGCATGCCGATCGTGACGTTTCGCGCGACCTTGAGTCTCGTGTTCACCGTGGCCAACATCGCGTCGTTGATCGGATTCTTCGTGACCGACGAACTGGACGCCGATGTAAGTGCTCGGAGCGCACTCGGGTTGCCGTGCCTCGTGATGGGCGTGGCCGTCGGATCGTGTCTGCGGAAACGAGTCACCGAGGACAGCGCCCGCCATGTGGTGATCGGACTGCTGGCTCTGGCCGGGGTGTCGGCGGTGATCGCCGCGCTGTGATCAGTTCTTCGGGATCAGTTCTTCGGGGTCAGTTGTTTCGGCATCAGCCGCCACCGAAGATCGTGAGCCACTGCTCCTTCGATTTCGGCTTCAGGACGAAATTGTGGCTCCGTACCTCTTGCAGGGTTTCGGAAGGTGGCGGCGAGTAACGATGTCCGGGATACACGATCGTGGTCGACGGCATCGCGTCGAGACGTTGAAGGCTCTCGAACATGTCGTCCGGATTGCTGCCGGGCAGGTCGGTGCGCCCGCAGCCGTCCAGGAACAAGGTGTCACCGGAGATCAAACAGCCGTGCACGTGAAAGCATTGGCTGCCCGGTGTGTGGCCTGGAGTGTGCACGAGGTCGATATCGACCGATCCGACGCGAACACTGTCGCCGGCCGTGTGGGCGCACAGATCGGTCTCCGTCAAACCGGTCGTGCGTGTCACCCAGGGAACCTCGTTTTCGTTCACGTGAATCGGCACCTGAATGCGCTCGAGAAGGCGCGCGACACCTTCGATTCGGTAGCCCATCATCGAACCGCCCACGTGGTCGGGGTGGTAGTGGGTGGCCAAGACGCCAGTGACTCGAAGACCATCGGCCTCCACGATGTCGACGAGATCGTCGACTCCGTACGCCGGATCGACGATGACGCATTCACCAGCGCGACGGTCACCGATCAGGTAGACGAAGTTGGCCATCTGAGTGGCCAACGGATCGCCCACGGCGAAATCGTGACCCGAGAGCAGTTGGCGGAAGTAGAGGTCGTCGTCGGCCATCGGCCCTACGCTAACCCCGTGTCGATCGAGCGTCTGACCAGACTGAGAGCCGGACAACTCGTCCCGTTCGGCGGTGACCAGGTGGCCGTGGTTTCGACCGAACTCGCCGCATCCTTCGTGGCCGGTGACCGATTGGTGGTCGTCCAGGAGACGGGCGACCTGATCAGGATCCCGGCGTCGGTTTCGTCGCTCGTGGATGCGGCGGTGTCACGGGCGCGGGGAGCATTCAGCGAACTCGCGAGGGTGTCCGACCAAAGTCTCGATCGCTTCTACGACGCGATGGCAGCCGCTTTGGCGGACGATCGCGTCATGTCGTCAGTACTTCACGCCAACCGGACCGACGTCGACGATGCGCAGACGCGTGGTCGCTCGACCACTCGCCTCGAACTCAGCGACAAGATGCGTCGAGACATGATCGAGGGCGTTCGACTGTGGAGGCACATCGACGTTCGGCGCGACGCATCGGTTTCGACGATCGAGCACGCAACCTGGTCGGTCGAGGAACGTCGGGCCCCACTGGGAGTGGTCGCGTTCGTGTTCGAAGGTCGACCCAACGTCTTCGCCGACGCGACCGGCGTCCTTCGAAGCGGGAACGCGGTCGTGTTCCGCATCGGAAGTGATGCTCTACGCACGGCCCGAGCTCTCATGGACGCCGTGGTTCGACCGTCCCTCGTCGCGGCGGGACTGCCCGAAGGTGCCGTGGTCCTCGTCGAATCGGCCGAACGTTCGGCTGGTCACGCTCTGTTCTCCGACCGACGGGTCGCTCTGGCGGTCGCTCGCGGGAGCGGTGAAGCGGTGGCGCAACTCGGTGCAGTGGCTCGCCAAGCCGGAGTTCCCGTGAGTTTGCACGGGACCGGGGGAGCGTGGATGGTGATCGCATCCGACGCCGACGCGTCGGTGATCGAAGCCGTTGTCGACGCCTCACTCGACCGCAAGGTCTGCAACACGCTGAACGTCGCGTGCGTGATGCGCGATCGTCCCGAGCATCTCGCCGCCCTGTCGAGTGGTGTTCGGCGCGCGGCCGCGCGTCGCGCGGTTCGTCCGATCGTTCACGTTCGTGCCGGCACGGTGCTCGACGCGGCCGACCTCGGTGAGGCCGACGTGATCGTCCATGACGACGACGTCTTCCTCGCTCACGAATACGAATGGGACGAGCGGCCCGAGTTGGCCGTTCGATTGGTCGATTCCGTCGACGAGGCGGTCGGACTGTACAACGCGCACAGTCCTTGGTTCGTCGCCTCGCTCATCTCCGGCGACGACACCTCGTTCGAAGATTTCTACCGCAACGTCGAGGCACCCTTCGTCGGCGACGGGTTCACGCGGTGGGTCGACGGTCAGTACGCCCTGCGACGTCCTGAACTCGGTCTGTCGAACTGGCAGAGTGGACGCCTGTTCGGACGGGGCGGAATTCTGTCGGGAGACGGAGTGTTCGCCGTGCGTTACGTGGCTCGGCACAGCGATCCGACGCAGCGGCGCTGAGTCAGCTGAGGAACGAGTCGACGATTCGTCCGGCCAGCTTCGCGCCCGGCCGGCTGGTGTCGCTCCATGTGGCGAGAGTGGCCAGTGAGTTGATGCCGATCCAGCGAAGAGGTTCGGGCTCCCACCGTCGTGAACGATGGCCGACGAACGGCACCCGAGTGAGTTCGGTGTCATGGCCTGCGACGAGATCGGCCAGGATTCGGCCGACGAGATTGCTGGTGGCCACCCCATCGCCCACGTACGCGCCGCCCTTGAGCACGCCGGCGTCCGGGCCGACCGACATGGTCCAGTCGCGCGCGGCCGCCAGCGGTCCTCCCCAGTGGTGCGTGGTGGCGACGTCACGAAGCACGGGGAACATGTCGCGCAGTGTGTGTTCGAGCGCCTCCTTCGTCGGAATGTGTTGATCGAACGACGGCGAGATGCGACTTCCGTAGTGGTACGGCGCTCCGCGACCACCGAAGGCGATACGACCATCGGCGGTTCGTTGTCCGTAGATCACCAGTCGCCGCAGATCGGCGAACGTCTCTCGTTCCGATAGACCGATTGCCGACCAGGTCGAATCGTCGAGGGGCTCGGTGGCGATCATCATCGAGTAGAGGGGAACCACGCGGCGCCGCTGCGACTTCCAACGGGTGGAGTACGCCTCGGTCGCCTGAATGACGTGTCGAGCCCGAACAGGACCGCGCGAGGTGTTCACGAGTCGAGAATCCAGATCGAGCGCGGCGGTGTGTTCGGCGATGAGGACTCCCCGTTGCCGCAGCGAACGGGCCAAGCCGGTCACCAAGTGGTAGGGCTGGATCGCGGCGCAGTCGGGATGGAACAGAGCACCGAGCAGGCGAGTGGTGTTGAGGCGTTGTCGCGCCGTGTCGGCATCGAGGAGTTGCACCCGATCGCCCGCGAGTCCCCAACTGGACGCTTCACGCACCGAGTCGTGAGCGACCTGCATCTGACGTTGGTCTCGGATGGCGCCGATGTAGCCACCCTTCTTGTAGCCGCAGTCGATTCCGAGGGAAGTGGCCTGTCGGCCGACCTCGTCGACGGTCTCGTACATCAGGTGCTGGAGACGAACGGCCTCCTCGCGCGATGACATCGCGGCGACTCGATCGAGTGACATCGGAAGAATCGACGAGCACCATCCGCCATTGCGACCACTGGCGCCGAATCCGACGTGGTTGGCTTCGACGACGAGGATGCTCGTGCTCGGGGACGCGATGTTCAGGTAGTGCGCGGTCCACAGTCCGGTGTAGCCCGCACCAACGATCACCACGTCGACGTCGTTGGGCAGACGGATCGTGTCGTCGTCGGCGGTCCGACCTGGCGTCGCAACGCCGTCTTGCCACAAACAGGTCTCCACCGTGTCGACTGTAGGCGACGAGGTGCTCAGCCCAGAACGACGTTGTCGATCAGTCGGACGTCACCGACCGTGGCAGCGATGAGAACGACTACTGAACCGGTGTCGTTCGTTCGTTCGGAGAGCGTCGAAGGATCGACGACCGCGACGTAGTCGACATCGAGGTCGACGAGTTCGGCGGTGACGATGGCTTCGAGTTCGCCACGGCCACGGACGCCGGATTGCCAAGCACTCGACGCGGCACGAAGCGATCGAGGTATCGCCAGCGCCTGAGTGCGGGCCAGCGGGTCGAGACGAACGTTTCTGCTCGAGAGAGCGAGGCCGTCATGATCGCGCACGGTTGGTGCGACATCGATGGTCACAGGAAGCCCGAGATCGATGGCCAGACGTTTGATCACGGCGACTTGTTGAAAATCCTTGGCGCCGAAAACCGCCACGTCGGGTCGAATGACCGAGAAGAGTTTGGTGACGACCGTGGCGACTCCATCGAAGTGTCCTGGGCGGTGCCGTCCCTCGTATGGTTCGGATACTCCGGACACGGTGACACGAGTGGCGAAGCCCGATGGGTACATGTGGTCGACTGATGGCGCCCAGACCAGATCGACGTTCGCGTCACGGCAGGCCGCGAGATCACGGTCGATATCGGATGGGTACTTCGCCAGGTCGGCCTTGTCGCCGAACTGAAGGGGATTGACGAAGATGGACACGACCACGCTCGCGCCGAGCGAGTGGGCGCGCTGAATGAGACTCACGTGTCCGTCGTGAAGAGCCCCCATCGTGGGAACCATGACGACCGGGCCATTCGGTCGGAGACGATCGGCCGCCAGCGACGCGTCGGCCGGCGAGTGAACGACTCGCACGACGTCAGTTGAACGAATGATCGAGATCGGGCCAGGTGCCATCACGAACCTCATCGACGAACGAGGCGGTGGCGTCGATGACGGCGGTGCGCAGGTCGGCGTACTTCTTGGCGAAGCGGAAATCGGCCTCACAGAGCCCGAGTACGTCGTGCATTACGAGAACTTGACCCGAGCAATGGGGACCAGCGCCGATACCGATCGTCGGAATGCTGACTTTGTCGGTGATCTCGGCCGCCAGGTCGAGCGGAACGCCTTCGATCACGACCGCGCACGCACCGGATTGTTCGACGGCATGAGCATCCTCGAGAAGCCGCTCACGGCCGCCGGGCTCGTAACCAGCGGTGCGGCCCTGGACGCGGTGGCCACCCATACGGTGATAACTCTGCGGTGTGAGGCCGATGTGTCCGACCACCGGAATGTCGGCGGCGGTGATGGCGGCGATGGCCGAAGCGACGGTGACTCCACCTTCGAGCTTGACCGCCTCGGCGCCCTCCTTCATCAGGCGAATCGAGGACTCGACAGCCTGCTGAGCACTCGCTTGATACGAGCCGAAGGGGAGATCGCCCACGACGAGCGCCTTGGTCCGGGCACGAGCCACGCAGCGCACGTGATACGCCATTTCGTCGAGATCGACGGGAATGGTGTTGCGCTCACCTTGAACCACCATGGCCAGCGAGTCGCCGACGAGGATCATGTCGACGCCCGCGAGATCGACGAGGCGCGCGAACGTGTAGTCGTACGCCGTGATCATCGAGATCCGACGGCCGCCTTCCCGCCACGCAGCGAGGTCGGGCACGGTGACTTTCTTGCGCTCGGTCATGGGGGCCTCAGGGGGCAACCTAGCGATGGAGTCCGAGAGCGCCACTACCGGAAATCGGGGGTGTTGTGATTTCCGACTCAAGTCCGGCACCTATGCCTGACCGGGATCACGACCGGGATCACGACGGTTCTCCATAGAGTCAGCCCGTGCCCGCCCCGCTGCCACCGCGCCCGATGAGTCCACTTCGGGGCCGGATCGTGCGCCTTCTTCACCCGGTCGTGCACGCCGTGTGGGATCGAGTGGTCGAGGCCGGGGCCATCGGCCCCGACTCTCGGCGCGGTCGTCTCTTCGGTCGGTTCGGATCCGGAAGCGTGATCTGCTTTCCCGTCAACACCCTCTACAACGAGAAGTACATCCGGATCGGACGAAACACGATGATCGGCCCACAGTGCACTTTGTCGGCCGGGATGATGCCCGGCCAGGAGTGTCTCACCGATCCTGTGGTCTCGATCGGCGACCGATGCTTGATCGGGAAGGGTTCGGGCATCGTCGGCCATTTCTCGATCGAGATCGGCGACGACGTGTGGACCGGTCACAACGTGTACATCACCGATCAGAACCACGGGTACGAAGACGTCGATCGGCCGATCTCGGTGCAGACGATGCCCGAGAAGCCGGTGCGAATCGGCCGGGGATCGTGGCTCGGGTACGGAACCGTCGTGCTTCCGGGTTCCGACATCGGCGAACACGTCGTGGTGGGAGCCAACAGTGTCGTCACCGGCGTCATTCCTTCGTTCTCCGTTGCCGTCGGATCACCCGCGCGTGTCGTTCGCCGTTTCGAGAACGGTGAATGGAAGAGCGTTTAGACGGCGAGATCGGCCGGAGCCGAGCAGGGCCTCATGCGATTGGCGACGGTGAAGTCGTTGATGTACTCGGAAATCGGGGACCCATCGATGACCGACTCGGGGAACGGCGGATTGTCGCCACTTCGTAACACGTCGGTGTAGTCGCGACGGTCGGACATGAGCGTGCGGTAGTACCCGATCCAGGTTTCGACGAGACGGCGATCGTCGCCGACCGCCGGCGCAGTGGCTTCGAGTTCGTCGAGCATGCTGTCGATGATGTCGGTGGCTCGATCGATGAGATCGGCTCTCTCGGCCAGGGCACCCTCTCCGACGTCTTCGATACGGCGAGTATCGGCCAGATCGTTCCGGCGAATGTTGGCGTTCTCGCAGACGACCACGGCACGTTCGGTCCAGGCGACGTCGCTCACCTTGGCCACCGACTGCTTGGGCGGAAAGAAAAGGGCCCACACCCAGAAAGCGGCGATGGCGAGGCTGATGAAGCCCAGCACGACGCGCACGATCGTTCGGCGACTGGTGTTCACGACCGAGGGCGGTAGGACGTCGTGAGAAGAAGTGCAGCGCTACCCAGACCGACGACGGTGGTGACGATGGCCCCGGTCCATCCATCGACATGGATGTCGAGGGCGTGATCGAGCGACCAACGACCCGGCCCGATGACGCCGACCGACCAGGCCATGAGAGCGATCGTCGCGCAGTACTCCCAGCCTTGATTGGGCAAGAAGACGAAGAAGCCCACTTTCGCGTGAGCGACGACGATGGCCACGATCATGATCCCGATCACTCCGGCAGCCGACAAGGACGTGAAGAGCCCGAAAGCCAGTGCGAGTCCGGCACCGATCTCGGTCGCCGCGGCCAGACGGGCCTGGAGGTGGGGCCACTTCATACCGATGGATCCGAACCAGGCCGCCGTGCCCGAGAGACCTCCGCCTCCGAAGATCTTGTTGTAACCGTGGTACGCGAGGAATCCACCGATGCACACGCGAACGACGAGGAGACCGACGTCGATCTGGTCGAGACCAGCGAGTGCGGCGCCGAGGGAACTCACCCGCACGACACTAGTAGTTGGGCCGTCGTTCGAGCCCGACTGCTACAAAGGAAACGTGACGACCGAATCGCGCTTTCGCAAGAGGGTGAAGCTCGTCACCTCTCTCGTGTCGTACCGTCGAGCCGATTTCGCGGTGGCGGTAGCGGGAGCGAGCGTCTTCGCCTTCGGCACGGTCGCGTCGTCGTGGGTCCTGCGCTGGATCATCGACAACGTGATCATCGAGCGATTCGAATCCGGCTCGATCGACGCGTCGGCTACCGCGGCCGGAATCGCGATCTTCATTCTCGTGGCGATCGTTCGAGCGGCCGGAGTCATCGTTCGTCGTACGTGGGCCGGTAAGGCGCAGTGGGGCATCGCCGAGGATCTCTCCGGAGAAGCGATCGAAGCCGTCGTGCGCCAGCCCGTTCCGTGGCAGCGTCGCCAGAGCACGGGCGATCTGATGACGCGCGTCGGCGTCGACGTCGAAGCGGCGGTTCAGGTCGTGTCGCCGCTGCCGTTCTCGACCGGGGTGGTGCTGATGCTCGTGATCGCTTCGGGTGGCCTCATCGCGGCGGATCCGTTGTTGGGTGTTCTGGCAACTCTCGTGTTTCCCGTGATCATGTCGCTCAACCTCGTGTATCAGAAGCGTGCTGATCGCTGGTACGACTTGGCTCAGGCCGAGCTCGCTACCTTGTCGTCGGCGGCTCATGAGAGTTTCGAAGCCGTCACCGTGGTGAAGGCTTTCGGCGCCGAGGCGCGCGAAGCGAGTCGTCTGTCCGACATCGCGTTTCGCGTGAGGTCTGCTCGTGTCCAGGCCATCAAGGTGCGTTCACTCTTCGAAACGCTTCTCGATGTGGTTCCGAGTTCGGCGAGTGTTCTGATCGTTCTGCTCGGCTCGTACCGTGTCGCAGACGGTGCGATGACCGTGGGCGATCTGGCGTCGTTCATCTACATCTTCACTTTGCTCGTCTTCCCTTTGCGGATCATCGGCTATGCGTTCAGTGAGATGCCGCGATCACAGGCCGGATTCGATCGGGTCAAACAGTTGGTGGCCGAGCCGGTGGAGTCGGACCCCCGTCGTGGACTTCTGATCGAGTCCGGTGGCGTCACTCTCCGTGACGTCTGCATCGAACAAGGAGACGGTCGAGAGGTCCTCACCGACATCTCGTGCACGTTTCCGGCCGGCGCTCTCACCGCGATCGTCGGGCCAACCGGTTCGGGCAAGACCTCGCTTCTGCATGCTCTGGCGGGATTGCTCGCTCCGACGAGCGGAACGATCTCGGGACCGCTCGACGACTCGGCCCTCGTGTTCCAAGAGCCTTTCCTCCTGAGCGGATCCATCCGCGACAACATCGCATTGGGACGAGTCGTGAGTGACGGCGCTCTTCACAACGCCCTCGGGGTCGCGCAAGCTGACTTCGTCTTCGACCTGCCTGGTGGACTCGATGCCGTGGTGGGAGAGCGAGGCGTGGGCCTGTCGGGAGGACAACGACAGCGAATCGCCCTCGCCCGTGCGATCGTGGCGGCGCCGCGAGTACTTCTCCTGGACGACACGACCAGCGCACTCGATCCGTCGACGGAGGCCGCCGTTCTGGAGGGTTTGCGTCGCTCTCTTGCCGACACGACGGTGATCGCCGTGTCGTCGCGGCCGAGTCTGGTCTCGAATGCCGATGTGGTCGTATTCATCGATGGTGGGCGGATCGTCGACAGTGGTCGACACGAGGAGATCGTCGGTCGTACCGAGTCGTATTCCGTGTTGATGAGTGCGTACGAGAGCGACCGAGCGTGAGGGCACTGTCGTGAACGAAGCGGAATTCTCCCACGGTCCCGTCGCGACGATCGGTGCCGGTGTGCGCGCCGCCCCCGCTCTGAAGTCCGGCCTCTCACTGACTCTGGTTCTCGCGTTGATCGGTTCGGCCGGACGCGTCGTCGGTCCAGTGGTGGTGCAGCAGGCGATCGATCGCGGTATGGACATCGAAGGTGGACTCGCGGTCGACACCTCGTTCATCAGCCGCCTCTGCCTCATCGGATTAGCGTGCTTGTTGGTGACGGGTCTGGCCCAACGAGCCGCGGTCAAGCGGCTCGGTCATCGCAGTGAAGAAGCACTCTTCGGGTTGCGTTCGCGTCTGTTCGAACACGTCCACCGTCTGAGTCTCGAAGATCACAACGACGAGCGACGCGGCGCGCTGGTGGCGCGGGTGACGTCCGACGTGGAAACCCTCTCGCAGTTCTTCTCGTGGGGCGGATTCGCCTTCATCTTGAACGGCGCTCTCACGATCGTCGTTTCCGCGGTGATGTTGTCGTACGACTGGATCCTGGCCGTCACCGCAATTGTCGTGTCGGCGCCCCTGTATCTCGTGCTCCGTCGAGTCCAGCGCCGTCTCGTCGCGGCGTACGACGCGGTACGAGCCGCCAATGGTCGGGTTCTCGGCACTGCGGGAGAAATCATCAACGGAGCCGAGACGCTGTTCGCTTACCGTTGTGGACCCGAGTTCGCCGGTCGCGTCGCCGAAGCGACAGCCGAGCGACGTCGAGCACAGACCCGCGCATCGTTGATCGGAGCGTTCCTGTTCCCGAGTGGCGAAGTGTTCGGAACCTTGGCCATCTCGGCCGTGGTGATCGTGGGTGTGTGGCGTGGAGAGGCCGGCGGTCTCACCGCGGGTGCATTGGTCGGATTCGTGTTCTTGACCTATCGCCTACTCGAGCCGATCGCCGAACTCACCGAGGTGCTCGACCAGACGCAGACAGCGATCGCCGGCTTAAGACGTGTTCTCGGCATCCTGGCGATCCCCGTCGGACCTCTGCCGCCATCCGATCCGATTCCGTTGCCACGTGGACCTCTCGACATCGTCGTCGACGACGTGAGTTTTCGTTATCGCCCACGAGGAGACGAAGCCGAAGAGGCTCCTGCACTACGCAACGTCGACGTCACGATCAAGGCCGGAACCCGTGTGGCGATCGTTGGCGAAACAGGATCCGGAAAGACGACCTTGGGGCGACTGCTGGCTCGTTTCTCCGATCCGACGGTCGGTGACGTTCGGATCGGTGGCGTCTCTCTACGTCGGATCGACAACGACGAACTGCGCCGTTCCGTGGTTGTTGTTCCGCAGGAGCCATTCCTGTTCGACGACACGATCATCGCGAACGTGGGTTTCGCTCGTCCGGGTATAGGTCGCGACGACGTGACGGCATGTGTCGACTCGCTCGGACTAACCGACTGGATCACGAGCCTGACCGATGGCCTCGACACCCAAGTGGGGAACCGTGGCTCCGCGCTGTCGGCTGGCGAACGACAGTTGGTCGCACTCATTCGTGCGGCCGTCGTCGATCCTCCGATTCTGGTGTTGGACGAGGCGACGTCGTCGGTCGATCCGGGGACCGAAGTGAGCATCGCACGGGCTCTCGACATGCTGAGTCGAAATCGCACGACCATCTCGATCGCGCACCGTCTGTCGACCGCGGCCCGAGCCGATCGCGTCATCGTCCTGGCCGATGGGCGCGTGGTTCAGGACGGACCTCACGATCGTCTCGTCGTTCAACCGGGACCGTACGCTCGGATGTACGCCGACTGGATCGAGTCGACGTCCGTGACCGAGTCGACCTCTCTGACCGAGACAGACGGCCGTGGTTGAGGCCGTGACGCGACAAGGAGATTGTTGAGATGGACATCGTTCTCGTTCGCCACGGTGAACCCGAATGGGTTCGCGACGACCTGAACGTCGACAATCCGCCGCTGACCGAGCGTGGCCACCGACAGGCGGCCGAAGTCGCTCGAGTGCTGCACGGTGAAGAGTTCGACGAAGTGTGGGTGTCGCCGTTGGTGCGAGCTCGCCAGACGGCTCGTCCGCTCCTCGACGATCGCCGGCTCGTCGAGCCGATTCAGGACTGGCTGGAGGAGATCCGTAACCCCCTGTGGCACGGCACTCCGCGTGAACGGGCCGACGCGGCCTATGCCGAAGAGCGTGGACGACCCGCCGAACAGCGTTGGGAGGGGCTCGTCGGCGGTGAGCCGGTTCGAAACTTCGTCGACCGTATTCACACCAACGCTGGTTTCTTCTTCGCCGAACGCGGGATGCGCCCCAGTGAACAAAGTCTTCCGGTCTGGGAGATCGACGATCCGAACCGCCGAATCCTGTTGGTTGCCCACGGCGGAACCAACAGTGTTCTGATCTGTCACCTGCTGGGTCTCCCGGCCACCCCGTGGGAGTGGGAGCGCTTCGTGCTCGGCCACGCGTCGATCAGTCGTCTGTCGTCACACGCGATCGGCGACGGCCACACCTTCGGTTTGACCAAGTTGAGCGATGTGGAACACTTGGCTCACGCCGACCGCACGTACTGAACGGACTGAATCGTGACAGACATCGATCCCATGGCCGTGAAACTCTTCAGTTTCCTCGTGTTCACGAAACTCGAAGGCGCGGTCACGGCTGGCATGATCCATCTCGGAGACCGCTTGGGTCTCTACCAGGCGATGGCTTCGCTCGATCGCCCGCTCACGATCGACGAGTTGTCGAGTCATTTGAGTCTCGCTCCGCGCTGGGTTCAGGAGTGGGCGCACAATCAGGCCGCGGCTAAGGTGATCGAGTTCACTCGCGACGATCGAGGTCGTGAAACGTTCTGGTTGCGCCCCGAGGCCCGAATGGTTCTCGCCGACGAGGAGAACCCGGCGTTCGGAATGGGAATGTTCCACCGTCTGCCCCAGACGATGGCGGCGCTCGAGCGGCTCCCGGAGAGTTTCCGCACCGGGATGGGTCACGACTACGACAGCCACGGACCCGAGGGTGCGGTCGGCATCGAGCGCTCGTTCGAACCGTGGTCGAACGCCTTCTTGATCCCCCTCGTCGTGCCGGCCCTCGATGGCGTGGTGTCGAAGCTCGATGGCGGTGCCCGAGTCGCCGACATCGGCTGCGGCGCCGGTGGCGCGGCCCTGCGTTTGGCGCAACGGTTCCCTCGTTCCGAGGTGGTGGGCTACGACATCTCGCGATACGCCCTCGATCGAGCCGAGACGAAACTGCGCGAATCGGGCGTCGCCAATGCTCGCTTCGTCGACCCGCGACGAGAGCCGCTTCCCGATGATGGCTCGCTCGATCTCGTCACGGCTTTCGACTGCGTACACGACATGACTCATCCGGCCGACGTGATGCGGGCCATTCGTCGGTCGCTGAAGCCTGACGGAACGTGGTTGCTCGTCGACATCAAGGCCCTCGACACGTTCGAAGAGAATGCGGCCAAGAATCCAATGGCCTCGCTGATGTACGGAATCAGCGTGATGTCGTGCATGTCGTCGGCGCTCTCCGCCCCCGGAGGGGCCGGACTCGGAACCCTCGGCCTACCCGAGTCGAAGGCCCGGGCCATGGCCGAAGAAGCGGGTTTCACCCGCTTTCGACGTCTGGACATCGATCATTCCGTCAACGCTTTCTACGAGGTGAGACCATGACAACCGTGACACTCGACGACATCAGGACCTTCTCGACCGGTCTCAGCCCGTGGGCCCATCTGGCCACGGTTGGCTCCGATGGCGAACCCGACGTGGTGCCCGTTCATCCGTGCTGGGAAGGCGACGTGATCTGGATCATGGTGGGTCGTGACTCGGTGAAGTCCAAGAACGTGGCTCACGAGCCTCGGGTGGCGCTGCACTGGCAGGTGACCGAGAACGGCGACGGAGTGGAGGTCTGGGGGCGCTCGTCGTTGCACGGTGACGTCGAGACCAAGCGTCGACTCTGGAGCGGTGTGTTCGATTACGACCTGAACGCGTTCGCTCCGGGTGGACCCGACAACAGTCCCGACACGGTCTTCATGCGGGTCGACGTCGACCGAGCGATGCTCATGCGTGCCTACGGCATGGCCGGTATCGAACGCTGGAAGCGTCGCTGACGTTCGGGTCGCCGCGCATCCGCAAGAAACACGAAAGGATCACGATCATGGCATCACTGGAAGACATCAAGACCGACAGTCGTCGGTACGGGCCATTCGCGTTCATCGCGACGACCGGGGGCGATGGTGAACCGCATCTGGCACCTGTCGCGGTGAACTGGATCGGAGATCAGATCGCCGCGTTCGTTCTGTCGAGTAGTCGCAAGGTGCGCAACGTTCGGCAGAATCCCCGAGCCACCGTTCACTTTTCGGTCGGCGAATCCACGAAGTGGGACAGTTGCATCGTGTGGGGTGATGCCCGTATCGCCGATACCACGGCCGAGCGCGTCGAGCTCTGGGACAAGATGGGTTACGACCTCAAAGCGTTCGAGCCCGGTGGACCCGAGTCCGACAATCACGTCTTCTTGCTCATCGATCCGGTGCGCGCGACGATCCTTCGTACCTACGGCATGGCCGGTCGGGACGCCTGGCGCCGTTCATGAAGCGCCTGTCATCGCTCGATCGCTCGGTGGCCGAGCGAGTCGCGATCGTGACCGGTTCCGCGAGCGGAATGGGTCGGGCGACCGCACACCTCTTCGCCGACGAGGGTGCACGCGTCGCGGTGGTCGATCTGGGCGAAGAGCGGGTCGATGCGGTCGTCAGCGAGATCGAAAGAGCCCACGGCTCCGGACGAGCTCTGGGTTTCGCGCTCGACGTGACCGACCGTGCCGCACTCGCATCCATGGTGAAGCGAGTGTGCGACGAGTGGGGACGAATCGACGCTCTGGTGAACAACGCCGGAGTGTCGCTGGTCTCGAGCCTTCTGCAGGACGACGATTCGTTCCTCGATGCGTGGCGCCGAACCATCGACGTCAACCTGTCGGCGTACGTGCACCTCGCTCGGCTGGTGGTGCCGGTCATGAAGCAGGCCGGCTTCGGTCGCATCGTGAACATCGCATCGACCGAGTCGATCGTCGCGACGGGGGGACTGGCGGCCTATTCGGCCTCGAAGTCGGGCGTAACCGGGCTCACGCGTTCAATGGCTGTCGAGTTGGGTCGGTTCGGCATCACGGTGAACTGTGTGTGTCCGGGTCCGATCAACACCGGCATGACGTCTGGCATCCCTGGCGACGCCAAGGACGTGTACGCGAAGCGGAAGGTTCCGTTGCGGCGTTATGGCGAACCTGAAGAAGTCGCCCAGATGACTTTCTCGCTCTGTCTGCCCGCGGCCAGTTTCACCAACGGGGCAACCCTCGTGGTCGACGGCGGAATGACGATCAGACACACGTAGTCGCCGACACGCGTAGTCGCCGCGCCATTGGCGATTCTCAGGCCGGGTCGAAGATTCCGGTGAGTCCGGTCGGCTGATGCTCGCCGATGATCAATTGCTCGAGGACGCCGAGACCGGTGTTCTCGCCATCGCGAACTCGACAGACGGCCTGGATGTGCACGTGGCGCGGCTCGCACGGTGTCGTGACGGGAAGGTTCCATGCTTCGGCGCCCACCGCCAACTCACCTTTCCAGTAGCCATGTCCCCACTCGGGGTTGAAGTAGCCGATCCCGGACATGTGGAACTCGTAGAGGGGTTCGAAGACGAGATGGCGCAATTCTCCGCTGGGTAGGGCGAGGTCGAGTGAGAACGACTGGGCCCAACGAGTTCCTGGGCGAAGCGACGTCGAGTAGGCGATACGTTCGGCTGACACGGCGGGTGCGTCCCCGTCGTTCAGGACGAAGCCGACCTCGTGCCAGCGAGACCCATCAGCGAACTCGTTGACGTCGAAGTGCGTGGCGTAGGTCTCGAAGTTCACCGGAGCCCACAACCAGTAGTACTGAGGTTTGTTGGTGGGTGCTCCGAGATCGGCCGGTGGTCCGATCGGGCGCACACCCCACGAACGATCGCGTGATCCGTACGAACCAGGTTCGACCTCGTGGCGCTCACCTTCGACTTCGATCCAACCCGACCAGTGGCCGAACTGTGTGAGGCGGGTGTAGTCGGTGGTGATCCGCTGACCGGCCCGGGCCAGAAAATGCGGTTCTTGAACCGGACCGCTGCGAGCGACGAACTCGAGATCGGCCTTGATCGCGTGCTCCGGCGAATCGACGATCACGCGGTGCCGTTTCATGGGTTCGACGATGCGAACTTCGATGGGCCCGACGTGGTTCGCGCGAGCCCGATCGAGTGGTGCGCGGCCCGAAGCGTGGAGGGAGATCTGCCGGGATCCGGCCACCACGACCGAGAACGATGCGTCGACGACGTGCCGGTTGGGGTAGAGACCGAGCGCGACGCCGAAGTAGAGCGACGCGTCGCGGCGATAGCCGTTGAAGAAATAGCGGTCGTAGTGATTCGGATCACTCGACGCAGTGAAAGCGATCGGTGAACTCGACGGATGAATCGGATAGTCGTCGAACGATGTGAGCACGGTCACGACCGTACTTCGCTCCGGGAAGTTCGGCCGTCAGCGGTCCGTAATAGGGTCGGGTCGTGCGGACGATCAGCCCTCGCTCGTATTCGCGGCTCGCGCTCACTGCCCTGGTCTTTTTGTGTGTGATCGTCCTCACGGGTGCGGCGGTGCGTCTCACAGGTTCGGGTCTCGGCTGCGAGGACTGGCCTCGCTGCAACGAAGAGCGTTTCGTCGACGTTTCGTCCACGCACGGCGCGATCGAGCAGGTCAATCGGCTCTTCACCGGCCTGGTGGCCCTGTCGGTGATCTTGGCCGTTCTCGGCGCCCACCGGCGGCTACCGCGACGCCCCGACCTGGTTCGCTTGGCCTGGGGTCTGGTGGCTGGGGTGGTCGGTCAAGTCGTCCTGGGCGGGATCGTCGTCCTCACCGATCTGCATCCGTTGGCCAACCAAGGTCACTTCTTGTTGTCGATGGTCCTCGTCACCAACGCGACGGTGCTGTGGGTCCGCGCATCCGACGAACAGCGTGTCCATCGAAGCGGTCAGCGGTCTCTTTCGCAACAGTTGGCGCTGGTTACGTTCGTCCTCGGCTGTGTCGCTCTGTACACCGGAACCATCGTGACCGGCTCGGGTCCGCACGCTGGTGACGAGGAAGCGCGTCGATTCGGTTTCGACATCTCCCACGTGGCGCGCCTCCACGGAATCAGCGTCATCCTCTTCCTGGTCGTCCTTCTCGCAACCATCGCCGTCATTCGCCGAGCCAGGGACGAGTGGAAGTCGATGAGTGGAGTACTCGAAGCGACGATGGCCATCGGTGTGATTCAGGCCGCGATTGGCTACACGCAGTACTTCAACGACATTCCGTCCGCCTTGGTGGCCATTCACATCGTCGGTGCGACAGCGATCATGATCGCTCTCACACGGCTGGTCACACAGTCGAACCGCGTCTCAGTCGACGTCGCGTAAACGGTCACGAACGGCTCTGAATTCGTCGACCATCGTGTGAACGATCGACTCGACCGGCTCGACCGACTCGATACGGCCCATGACCTGGCCGGTCAGTGCGATCGAGGCTTCCATGTCGCCTCCGAAGTAGAGATCGAGAGCGCGGCTCATTTCGGTGAGTGGAACGTTCTCTCGTCTCTCCAAGAGAGTGGTTCGTTCGGTTCGCAGTGCGCGCAAACCTGGGCGCGAGTGCCGGTTCAGGAACACCGTGTCGGTTTCGGCTCCGGCCACGATGGCGTTCTTCCAGTTGTCGTGTACCGGAGACTCGGCAGCCGACACCATGCGGGTGCCGAGCTGGACCCCTTCGGCGCCCAGTGCGAACGCGGCGGCCATCGACCGGCCGTCGCAGATGCCGCCGGCGGCGATGATCGGGACGTCGACCTTGCTGGCGACCAAGGGCAACAGGACCATGGTGGACACGTCGCGTGGATTCTTGAACCCTCCGCCCTCGCCACCTTCCACGACGAGACCGTCGACTCCGGCGTCGACGGCCTTCAAGGCCGCTGACAACGTCGGAACGACGTGGAACACGGTGAGACCGGCTGCTTTGAGCTTCTCCGTGTACTGACGAGGATCACCCGCCGAGGTGGTGACGAACCGAACGCCCTGGGCCACCACGAAATCGACGATCGACGGATCACGCACGAAGAGCTGTGCGATGTTGACGCCGAACGGCCGATCGGTGATCTCGCGCATGGTCGAGATCTCGTTCCGAACGGCGTCGAGTTCTCCCGAGGACGTTTCGATGATGCCGAGTGCACCTGATCGACTCACTGCTGAAGCGAGTTGCGAGCGAGCGATCCAACCCATGGGCGCTTGCACGATCGGATAGTCGACGCCGAGCAGACGCGTGAGTCGGTTGTTGATCGGGGCCGGTCGGTTCATGTGCGCACGGTAGTTCGTGCCGACAGAGCGACCAGTGGCATCGCAGCCAGCACGAGACCGGCTCCGATCCAGCCGACGGTCGAGAGTCGTTCGTCGAGGAACGTCACCGCGAGGACGGCCGCGACGGCTGGCTCGAGCAAGGTGAGCATCACGACCGTGGTCGGAGCGAGCGTGCGCAAGCCCCAGCCGAACGCGACGTAGGCGATCGTGAGTGTCACGAGAGCGAGCCAGGCCATGACGATCAGGCCGCGGCCTTCACCGAGCCAGGCCAGATCGCGAACGAAGAGAAGTGGGCTGGCGAGGAGTCCGCCTCCGAAAAACAGCAGAGCCATGGTGCTCGTCGAGTCCGCACCCGCGCCGATCGCGGTCGAGCCCGCCTCGGTGTAGAGCGCGTAACTGGCGCCGGCCAAGACCGCGGCCACGATGCCAACGGTGTCGGTTTCGAGTCGGTCGGAACCATCACCGATGAGCAGAACCAGTCCGATGCCGATCATGACGGCAGCGAGATACCACAGGGGCGCCGGTGCCGGGCGATGACGAAACGCGCCGATCAGCCGACTGGCCAGGGGACTGACGGCGATCGTGATGACGGTGGCCATGGCCACGCCGGTTCGTTGGGTCGCGTCGAAGAATCCGAGTTGGTATACCGCGACCCCAATGGCCCCCACGCCCAGAGCAGCCCGGTGTCGACGCCACATCGACAGTCGTCGCCCCGCGATGAGGCACAGCGCCGCTCCACCCACCAAGAGCCGAACCGCACCGGCGGCCAGTGAATCGGTACCGGCCGGGGCCTTGGCCAGAGCGGTTCCGGTCGTGCCGAAGAGGGCGGCCACTCCCATGACGGCCAGGACGGATTCGGCGAACGGGCGGCTGGCCGGGGAGTTGGCCGCTGTCGGTGTGACTCTTTCGAGCGGCACGCACTCTGAACTACCATCTCGGCGTTCCGTCATCACGGATGACCAATGGTCGTCCGGGGCGTATCGGCTGAGTGTCGCCGATGTGTCGTTGCGGTGTCGGACCTGGGCGGGGGGTTCTCCCCAGGTAACTGGACGAGGAAGAGACGGTTTTCGTGGCGAATCGCTGGAGACGATTGATCGTCTTGCTGTTCGGCTTCCTCGCCGTCTTGGGCTGGGCGGCCACACCGGCCTCAGCCGACGGCGTTTCGCTTCGCGCACAGGTCAAAGAGCAGGCCCGTGGAGCCGGTGGTGAGACCGCCAACAAGCCCATTGCCGGAGTCGTCATCGTGGTCACCGACGAAGCGGGCAACGAGGTCGGTCGCGGTGAGACCGACGACAAGGGTGTGGTGGTCATCGAACTGCCGGGAAAGGCCAACTACACCGTCACCCTCGACGAGGACACCTTGCCGGACGGTCAAGCTCTGACTGGCACCTCGCCCGCCACCCAAAGGCTCACGGCCGAGAGTTTCATCACGTCGACCAAGGTGGTGAACTTCTTCACCGGCGAGTCACAGGGAGGCTCCCAGAACCTCGGCGAGAAACTGGCCCAACGTCTGGTCAATGGCATCCGGCTCGGATTGATCCTGGCCATGTGCTCGGTGGGTCTTTCGCTCATCTTCGGGACCACCGGCCTCACCAACTTCGCGCACGGCGAAATGGTGACCTTCGGAGGTCTGGCCGCCTTCATCTTCAACATCACGGGACTCACCTTCCTGGGCTTCCTCGGTTTCCTGCCCGGAGTCACCGACGACGGGAAGTTTCACATCCTCATCGCTGCGCCACTCGGCATCGCGGCCGGTGGTTTGTTCGGCTGGGCGCTCAATGCCGGAATCTTCGCTCGACTGCGTCAGCGCGGAATCGGCTTGGTCACCCAGATGGTGCTCACGGTCGGCCTGTCGATCTTGCTACGCAACGTCTATCTGTCGCGGTTCGACAGCCGCACCAGGCCCTATGGCGACTACTCGTTGCAGAAGTCATGGGAATTCGGGCCGATTCAGATCACGCCGCGCGACTTCACGTTGTCGGTGCTGTCGGTGGTCATCCTCGTGGCGGTCGCCCTCGCGCTGCGGTACACGCGTCTCGGTAAGGCGACGCGCGCGGTGTCCGACAACCCCGATTTGGCTTCGTCCACTGGTATCGACTCCGAACGGGTCGTCAAGTTGGTGTGGATCCTGGGCGGAGCATTGGCGGCCACCGGCGGCGTGTTCCGCGGACTCGACGAGCAGGTCAGCTTCGACATGGGAGCGCGTCTGCTGTTCTTGATGTTCGCCGGTATCACCTTGGGTGGCCTCGGCTCCGCCTTCGGCGCCCTCGTGGGCGGTTTCGTGGTGGGTGTTCTCGTCGAAGTGGCGAGTTTGGTGGTGCCCAGCGAATTGAAGGCCGCACCAGCCCTCCTGATCTTGATCCTCGTGCTCCTGTTCCGTCCGCAGGGCATCCTCGGTAAAGCGCAGAGAGTGGGGTAGCGATGGATTGGTCGCTCATCTTCGAGAACACCCTCAAAGGCTTCATTGGCATCAACGCGGTGTACTTCGCGCTCGCTGCTCTCGGTCTCAACGTTCAGTTTGGTTACACCGGGCTTCTCAACTTCGGCCAGGCCGGCTTCATGGCCTGCGGTGCCTATGGCCTCGGTATGACGGCTCAGTACTTCGAGATCTCCATGTGGTGGGGCATCCCTCTCGGCATCCTGTTCTCGGTCGGGCTCGGTCTGCTGATGGGTGTTCCGACACTGCGATTGCGTGCCGATTATCTCGCGATCGTCACGATCGCCGCGGCCGAGATCATCCGCTTGGTCGTGCGATCGGTCCGCTTCAAGCACTACTTCGGTGGTAGTGACGGCATCAACAACTTCTCGCGGACGTTTCGCGATCTGGGCAACAAAGTCGGTATCGACGAGGCCTCGAGATATGGTTTCTCGCCTTTCCGGTTCACCGGCCGTGAACTCTGGACTCTCATCGTCGGTTGGATTCTGGTCGCGCTCCTCGGCTTCTTCGTCTACACGTTGATGAAGAGTCCGTGGGGACGAGTGCTCAAGGCCATTCGCGAGGACGAAGACGCGGTTCGATCGCTCGGCAAGAACGTGTACTCGTACAAGATGCAGTCGCTGATCCTGGGCGGCATCCTCGGAACGATCTCCGGCATGATCTTCGCTCTCGACCGGGCAGCCGTGCAGCCCGACAACTACAGCCGCGACGTCACGTTCTACATCCTCACTGCTCTGGTGCTCGGTGGAGTCGCCCGGGTATCCGGTTCGATCATCGGTCCGATGATCTTCTGGGGAATCTTCACCTTCCTCGACAACTTCATGCGCCAGGTGGCCGACGACCCGATCCGCATCGGCAACTTCCAGGTAATGGACTCGACCGATGTCGGTCCGCTCAACTTCATCCTCATCGGTCTGACCCTCATCTTGCTGATGGTGTTCCGGCCTCAGGGTGTGTTTGGTGATCGCAAGGAGATGGCGTTCGATGGCCGCTGAGCGTTCGTATTCACCCTTGGCGCAGGCCGCCCGTTCGGCCCTGGCGGGTTGCGAGAAGGTGCCCGGATCGCGCAAACCCGATCCGATCCTGGTCGCTGATGGTGTTCGTCGTGAGTTCGGTGGCATCGTCGCCGTGGACGTCGATCACATCGATGTGCAGCGCGGCTCGATCACGGCACTGATCGGACCCAACGGAGCCGGCAAGACCACGCTGTTCAACCTTCTCTCCGGCTTCGACACTCCATCGACCGGTCAATGGTCGTTCGACGGACGAGACATGGCCAAGGTCGCACCGCACAAGACCGCCGCGCTGGGCATGGTGCGCACGTTCCAGCTCACCAAGAGCCTCACGAAGTTGTCGGTGATCGAGAACATGCGTCTCGGTGCCACCGGACAGCGGGGCGAGAAGTGGTGGAACGGCTTGTTCGCGAGCACCTGGAAGAAACAGGAGGCCGAGATCACCTCTCGGGCCGAGGGGCTGCTCGATCGCTTCACGTTGTCGCACATGCGTGACGAGTTCGCTGGCGCCCTGTCGGGTGGGCAACGCAAGTTGCTCGAGATGGCTCGTGCGCTCATGACCAACCCCAACTTGGTGATGCTCGACGAACCGATGGCGGGAGTCAACCCGGCCCTCAAGCAAAGCCTCAACGACCACATCCGCGGCCTCCGCGATGAAGGCATGACCGTGCTCTTCGTCGAACACGACATGGACATGGTTCACGACGTATCCGACTGGGTGATCGTGATGGCCGAGGGGCGAGTCATCGCCGAAGGGACACCCGACGACATCTCGAAGAATCCGGCCGTGATCGACGCCTACCTCGGCGCGCACCAGGGTCGTTCACTCCTGGAGGAGGACGCATGAGCAAGGTTCTCCACGCCACCGACCTCGTCGCCGGGTACATCCCCGAGGTCAACATCCTCAATGGTTGCAATCTGGAGGTGTCGAGCGGCGAGTTCGTGGGCATCATCGGCCCGAACGGCGCCGGCAAGTCGACCTTCCTGAAAGCAGTGCTCGGGCAGTGCAAGGTGCGTTCGGGTCAGATCTTCTTGAACGAACATGAGATCACCGGACGTAAGGCTCACGAACTCGTCGCCATGGGTGTGGGCTACGTTCCGCAGACCAAGAACGTGTTTCCGAGTCTCACGGTTCGTGAAAACCTCGAGATGGGTTGCTTCCTGAAGCCTTCGGTGTTCACCGAACGTTTCGATTACGTGGTCGACATGTTCCCGCGACTGGGTGAGCGGGCGGCTCTGCGAGCCGGCTCGTTGTCTGGTGGCGAGCGTCAGATGGTGGCGATGGGTCGCGCTCTCATGATGAAGCCGGCGATCCTGCTTCTCGACGAACCGTCGGCCGGGTTGTCACCACAGCTCCAGGACGAAGTGTTCGTCAACTGCCGGACCATCAATCAGTCGGGAGTGGCGATCTTGATGGTCGAACAGAACGCTCGCCGTTGCCTCCAGGTGGTGCACCGCGGCTACGTACTCGATCAGGGTCGTAACGCCTACACCGGTTCGGGCCGCGATCTGCTGAGCGATTCGAACGTGATCGAGTTGTATCTCGGCACGCTCGCCCGCTCGACCGGCGGCTGAGCCGTTATCACGTCCCCCGGTTTCCCGGGGGAGTCTGAGAATGAGAAAGGCCCCCCGGTTTCCCGGGGGAGTCTGAGAATGAGAAAGGCCCCCCGGTTTCCCGGGGGAGTCTGAGAATGAGAAAGGCCCCCCGGTTTCCCGGGGGAGTCTGAGAATGAGAAAGGCCCCCCGGTTTCCCGGGGGGCCTTTGCTTCACTCGATCAGAGCGAGTGGGTGATCACTTTCCGGCGTCGAAGTTCTCGCCGAGTGCGTTACCCATGTTGCCGTCGGTGCCGTACCAGTTCTTCACCTTCGGACCGATTCCGCTCTCGACAGCAACGCGCAGGATGCGGCTGCCTTCGTCGAACGAGATCAGAACGACTGCGTCCGGATCGGCGGCGACCACGTCGGCCACTTCAGCGTCGAACGACGCAGCAGCCGGGTCGTAGGCCTTGACTCCCTTGACTTCGACACCTGCGGCCTCGAGCACGTTCTTCACGACAGCGGCGATGCCGTTGCCGTACGCGTCGTCGAGGTTGAGGATGTAGGCCGAAGCGTTGCCGTCTTCCACGATCTGGTTGGCCACCACGGCGCCCTGCAGACCGTCCGCCGGAGCGTTACGGAAGTACAGGTTGTCGTCGGGGTAGTCGCTCAGCTTGGGGCTCGTGTTGGCCGGGCTGAACATGGTGATACCAGCAGCGGTGATCTTGTCGATGACCGTGAGGGTCACGCCAGACGAAGCGGCGCCAACGATGGCGTCCACGTTCTCGCTGATGAGACGATCGGCGGTCTGCGACGCGATGTCGGTGGAGGTGTCGCCAGAGTCGCCCTGCGAGTACAGGACTTCCTGGCCGAGAACGCCACCCGCGGCGTTGATTTCGCTGATGGCGTACTCGAGGCCGGCGTACTCCGGTGCACCGAGGAAGGCAAGGTTGCCGGTTTCGGGCAGGAGCGAACCGATCTTCAGCTGGCCGTCACCCTCACGGGTGGCGGTGGTGGTGCCGAGAGCGACGATTGCCGAATCGGGAGCCTCTGCCTGGATCAGGTTGTCGTTCGACTCTTCGGTGATGCGGTTGTCAGCACCGAACTCGAGCATGGCGTACGAACCCTGGAGGGGCTCGCCGTTGCCGTTGAACTCGTGCGGGCCGGAGATTCCGTCATAGTCGGGGTCTCCGCCAGCGGCGATGATGGCCTTGCAGTCGGCGAAGGTGGTGCACTTCTCGCCGTCCTTGGTGATGCCGACGATCTCGTCAGCATGCTTGGCGCCATCGGTGCCAGCCTTCTCGACCGCCAGAGCGATCACGACGGCAGCGTCGAACGCCTCACCGGCGTAGTTGAAGTCCTCGAGAGCAGCGTTGCCCTTCGAGACCCAGAAGTCCGAAACCTTCTGGAGCCACTCGTCGCTGACTTCAGCACCCTTGGGCGTGGTGCCCTTCATGCCCTCGAGCTCGCCACCAGCGGCCGGAGCCTCGGTTGCGGGTGCCTCGGTGGCAGGTGCTTCAGTAGCCGGAGCGGCGGTGGTGTCTGCACTCTCGTCGTCGCCACCGCAGGCTGCGCCTACGAGTGCGAGACCAAGAATGAGAGCCCCAACGCGGCGTGCGCGGGTCTTCTGCATGTTTGGTTCTCCCCCTATGGAGATGAGGGGCGGATGCCCCATTGGTTTAGGAAGGGCACAGGTTACCCCGGCTCCGGAAAAGATGACTTCTGTTATCGGTGTTACGGTCGGATCATGAGCGAAGTCCTGTACAAGGTCAACGACCACGTGGCGACCATCACCCTCAATGCTCCGGAGCGGCTCAACACCATTTCCGGGGGGATGCTGAACGACCTGTCCGATGCCCTCCTGCAGGGCGATCGTGACCGTGACGTGCGCTGCATCGTCCTGACCGGAGCCGGCAAGGCCTTCTGCGCGGGCCTCGATCTGGCGGCCCAGATGGGTCAGAAAAAGGCTCTCGGGGTCCTCGACAGCGGGGGAGACATGGGCAGTGAGTTCGACCTCCGGACCGCCCCGCCGGTCGTTCTCCACAACCTCGACACCCCGACCATCTGCGCTTTGAACGGAGGCGCGGCCGGCTACGGACTCGATCTGGCCTTCGGCTGCGACATCCGGATCGCCGCGTCGACCGCGAAGCTGAATCCTGGTTTCGCCAAGCGCGGAATACTTCCCGAGAGCGGTGGTACCTGGCTGTTGCCGCGCATCGTCGGCTACGCCAAGGCCGCGGAGATCTGTTTCACCGGTCGAACGTTGTCGGCGGCCGAGGGTCTCGACCTCGGGCTGGTGAATCACGTGGTCGAACCCGATCAACTGCACGACCGCGTTGCGGAACTCGCCGGAGAAATCGCAGCCAACGCTCCACTCGCCGTGCGGGCCATCAAGCGCATGATGCGCGCGGCCGAGACCGAGACGTTCGAGCAGAACATCCACCACGTGTTCTTGCAACTGCTTCCGCTTTTCCGAACGAACGACTTCAAAGAGGGAGTCGCCTCGTTCATGGAGAAGCGACCCGCCAACTTCACCGGTCGCTGAACCGATCATCGATGTCGTCGGAACACTCGAGCGACGAAGAGATCTCCCTTCTCGAGGGTCTGGCCACCACTCGGGCCATTCGTCGTTACACGAACGATCCGATTCCGGAGCACGACCTCAATCGAATTCTCTGGTCGGCGTCGCGCGCACCGTCGGGATCCAACCGCCAGCCGTTTCGATTCCTGGTTCTGCGTGACGGTGATCGCGCACGACGAGCCAAGGCATTGCTCGGACAGGCCTTTCGCGCGGGCTGGGACTCGAAGAGATCGACCGATGGCTACGACCGATCCGAAGATTCGGCCAGTCCGAAGGCTCGCCAGGCTCGTGCGATGCAGTACTACGTCGATCACTTCGAAGAGATTCCGGTGGTGGTTCTGGTCGGTCTGGTTCGGTACCGCAGCGCGAATCCGTACGAAGGCGCTTCGGTGTACCCAGCCTGCCAGAACTTGTTGTTGGCCGCCCGCGCGCTCGGCTACGGCGGTGCGCTCACGATGTGGCACCAAGGGGTCGAACCAGACCTGCGCGCGATCCTCGACATTCCCGAAGAGGTCGCCTTGTCGGCGTGCATCACGCTCGGTCGTCCGCAGGGGTCGCACGGTCCGGTGCGGCGTCGTCCGATTCGTGAGTTGGTGTTCGACGATCGTTGGGGTCAGGAAGCCGAGTGGGCACGCGATCCGGACGGAACGGGATTCACGGTCTGGAAGGCGCGGTGACGCGAGAAGAAGCCGAAGCGTTGCTCGGTCTCGTCGGACCGTACGACGAGAAGATTCTGCGTGGTCATTGGCGGCGCGCCGCTCGAGATCATCATCCCGATCGCGGAGGATCGAACGATCTGATGGTTCGCATCAACGAGGCGTATTCCGGGTTGATGTCGGGCTTGATATCGGACGATGAAGCGACTCCAGCCGATCCGCCCTCACGACCGACGCAACACCCTCGGCCGAACACCGATCCGATCGTTCGCTCCGTCGATCGCCCGGCTTTCGTCATCGACGCACTTCCCGTGGTCGCCTTCGAGACGCTCCTGTTGGCCGCTCGTGTTCTCGGCGACGTGGTCGATGACGATCCCCCGTACGTTCTCGAGGCCCTGATCGATCATTCCGGAGTATCGACGTGGTGTCGTCTCGACCTCGTTCCGGACGCCGGCTCCTCGACCGTTTCGATCACCACTGATGGACGAGTTTCCGCCGAGCAGCTCTGCCACGTCTGGGTCTCGACGGTCAACGAGTTGGGAGTCGTTCAGTGACTGCGGTGTGCAGCGGCCTTGAAGATTCGATCTCGAACGGCGCGACCCACGCCCACGTCATCGGGTAGCAAAACGGCGACGCGGCAAAGTGACTGCCGGTCGCAGTCGCGCAGAAGCGAGTAGAGGTCGTGGGCGAAGCGCAAGGGATCGCTCCGCCCGTCCAGAATTCGGTCGACGTCGCTCGGTGGCGAGTCGGATACGTCGACCGGCACGATCGTGCAGTCGGGGGCGTAATGACTTTCCAACATCCCGGGTGCTCGCGACGGGCCCGAGGCGCTGGCCAGCCGACCCACCACGTCGGCGATCTGTTCGGCGCTGATCGATCCGGGTCGGAGGATCTGGGGTGGATCGACCGAGCAATCGACGATGGTTGATTCGAGGCCGACCTCACATGGACCGCCATCGAGAACCATGGTGACGTCCGATCCGAGATCGGACCGAACGTGTTCGGCCGTCGTCGGGCTCACGCGACCGAAGCGGTTCGCCGATGGGGCAGCAACTGGCCGACCGAACCGCTGAAGGAGCCGCAGTGCCACTGCGTGTCGCGGAATGCGGATGGCGACGGTGTCACGTCCGCCCGTGACGACATCGAGAATCATCGGACCTCGTTCGACGATGATCGTGAGCGGTCCGGGCCAGAAGGCCTCGGTGAGAACTTCGGCGGACGACGGCCACGATCGACTGAGTTCTCGCGCAGCCGCGAGGTCGGCCACGTGCACGATCAGCGGATGATCGGCGGGGCGTCCCTTGATCGCGAAAATCTTCCGGATCGCTGACGGCGACGTGGCATCGGCACCGAGTCCGTAGACCGTTTCGGTGGGAAGGCCGATGACGTCGCCCGACTCGAGTACTCGACGTGCCTCGTCGATCTGGTCGTCAGTTGGCGAGGAAGTCGAGGACGGCATCGAAGAAACCGAAATTCTCGGTGGTGGCGAAGTGATCGCAGTTGCGCAACGTCACGAGACGCGCGTTAGGGAGAGCGGCGGCCAAGGGATCACCAGGGCCGGCGAAATCCTTGTCGCCGATCACGACGAGCGTCTCGGCGCTGACGCGTCGGAACTTTTCGGGGTCGAACGGCTGCGACGGCCTCTTCATGATCGCGGTGAGTGCGACGCGGTCGTTGCCCGTTGAGTCGGCGTACTGCACGAAGAGCCGACCGATGTTGTCGTCCGGGTCACCGCGTCCTTCGAGGGCGGCCACGAGTCGTTCGTGGGCGACTTCGTCACGGGGCTCGATCACGTTCTTCCCGATACCGGCGAGCACCAATTTGCCGAAAGACGACGGCTGTTCGATGGCGGTGCGGAGCAACGTCATGGCTCCGAGGGAAAAGCCCACGGCATCCACCGGACGATCGCCGATGGTGTCGAGGATGCGAGCCGTGAGGTCGGAGTAGTCGTTCGGATCGTGGGGCCGGGGTGCCGAACCGTGTCCGAGCAGATCGACGCCGATCACCTCACGACCGATGTCGGTGAGGAGATCGACCAGGCCCGACGAACGCCAGGTGGACTCGAAAGAACCTCCCCAACCGTGCACCAGAACGACCGGACGGTTCACCACAGGGGTCAAACTACCCCGTAGCCTGTGGCGGCCCTTCTTATGAAGTTCATCAACCACCAACCGCCCTACGACCTGACGTACAACGACGTCTTTCTCGTTCCGAGTTTGTCGTCGGTCGGATCACGTCTCGACGTCGATTTGCAGACCACTGACGGTGTGGGCACCACCATCCCGATCGTGGTCGCCAACATGACCGCGGTCGCGGGTCGTCGTATGGCCGAGACCGTGGCCCGGCGCGGTGGGTTGGTCGTGCTTCCTCAGGATATTCCGCTCGACGTGATCGATGAGACGGCCCGTTACCTGAAGTCTCGACACCACGTGTACGAGACGCCCATCACGTTGTCGCCCCACAACACTGTGGGGGACGCCCTCGGGCTCGTTCACAAGCGGGCTCACGGGGCCGTCGTCGTCGTCGACGCCGATGACCGTCCGATCGGAATCTTCACCGAGGCCGATGCCGCGGGGTACGACCGTTTCACTCAGTTGCACAACGTGATGTCGACCGATCTGTTGACCATCGAGTCGGGTACCGATCTCGAGAAGGTGTTCGACGTTCTGTCGGGTCATCGGCTCACCACCGCACCGGTGGTCGACGCGTCGGGCCGCATGGCCGGTTGCGTCACGCGCAAGGGGGCCCTGCGCTCCACTCTGTATCGTCCGGCGGTCAATGCCCGAGGCGAGTTCCTGACGGCCGTTGCCATCGGCGTCAACGGGGAGCCCGCCGACAAGGCCGCGCGTCTGCGAGACATCGGTGTCGACGTTCTCGTGGTCGACACCGCGCACGGTCATCAGGAACGGATGCTCGAAGCCGTCCGCGCCGTTCGCAAGAGTGCACCTCAGGCCATCGTGGTCGCCGGCAACGTGGTCACCACCGACGGCACCAAGCAGCTCGTCGACGCCGGCGCGAACATCGTGAAGGTCGGAGTCGGTCCAGGTGCCATGTGCACGACCCGCATGATGACCGGTGTCGGCCGTCCGCAATTCTCGGCGGTGCTCGAGTGCTCGCAAGCGGCCCGTGACGCCGGTGCGTCGGTGTGGGCCGACGGAGGAATTCGGTACCCGCGTGACGTGGCGCTCGCTCTCGCGGCCGGAGCGGGCAGCGTCATGTTCGGTTCATGGTTGGCCGGCACGTACGAATCGGCGGCCGACACCCTGCGTGATCCCGACGGACGTCTCTACAAAGAGAACTACGGCATGGCCTCCAACCGTGCAGTACGCAATCGCACTCGCCGAGAGAGCGTGTTCATGCGGGCCCGCAAGGAATTGTTCGAGGAAGGAATCTCCTCGTCGCGGATGTATCTCGATCCGGAGCGTCCAGGCGTCGAGGACATCATCGATCACATCGTCGCCGGCGTTCGCAGCGCCTTCACGTATTCGGGCTCGGCCACGGTCGCCGAGTTCCGCGAGCGGGCCGTCGTGGGTATCCAGAGTGCAGCCGGATACGACGAAGGGCGTCCGCTCGGTCAGAGTTGGTGACACGGTGGCCGTCGTCGCCATCGATGGTCCGGCTGGTGCCGGCAAGTCGACGATCGCTCGCGCTCTGGCCAAGCGGCTCGGAGTCCAGTATCTCGACACGGGAGCCATGTACCGTGCCGTCACCGCCGAAGCCCTGAGGAAGGGTTTGGCGCTCGACGATCCCACCGCCGTGGGTTCACTGGCCGGCGAATGCGTTTTGCACGTGGGTCTCGATCTCGTCACGATCGACGGTCGCGACGTCACCACCGAGATTCGGACCCCGGAAGTCACCGCGGCCGTCAGTGTCGTGGCCGCGCTCAGCACCGTGCGCGCCGAAATGCGTCGACGTCAGCGTGAATGGGGCGATGCGCGCCGAGGTGGCGTCATCGAAGGGCGAGACATCGGAACGGTCGTCTTCCCGGATGCCGCCCTCAAGGTCTTCTTGACCGCGTCGCCGCGAGTGCGGGCCGAGCGGCGCGTCGCGCAAGCCGGTGGAGACGTCGATCATGTGGAGGCTTCGATCGCCGAACGAGATCGACTCGATTCCACTCGACCCGACAGTCCGCTGGCCGAATCGTCCGACGCCGTGGTGGTCGACACCAGTCACTCCACGATCGACGAAGTGGTCGAACACATCGTTCGCTTGCTCGGAGACAAGTCGTGATCGGGGTCGAAACGTTTCTCGCCGGTAACTCGCTGTCGAGTCGGTCGTTCTATCAAACGGTGCGATTCATCGTGGTGGTTTTCTGTCGCGGTTGGATGCGTATGACGATCGAGGGTCGGGAGAACATTCCGACTTCTGGCGCGTTCGTTCTGGCTCCTGTTCACCGCAGTTTCATCGACACACCCATCGCTTCGGGCTGCACGCGCCGTCGTCTTCGATTCATGGGCAAGGACTCGATGTGGAAGAAGCAGCCGTTCCGTTGGATCTTGTCGGCCCTCGGAGCGTTCCCGGTGACCCGAGGCAGTGCCGACCGCGAAGCGATCGTTCGTTGCATCCAGGTTCTCCAGAGTGGCGAGCCCCTGGTGCTCTTTCCGGAGGGTGAACGCAAAGCCGGACCCGTCGTTCAACCTCTCTTCGGCGGCGCGGCCTACGTCGCGTGCAAGGCCGGTGCACCGATCGTGCCGGTCGGCATCGGTGGCAGCGAACGCGCGATGGGCAAAGGGGCCAAGTTCATCTGGCCGCGCAAGGTGCACGTGATCATCGGCGAACCGCTTCCTGTGCCCGCCGGCATCGACGGGCGCATGCCTCGTACCGCCGTGAACGAGACATCCGAGCGATTGCACGGCGAACTGCAACGGCTGTTCGATCTCGCCCAGGCGCGAGTTGGTCACCCCAACGTGACGAATCGCTGAGCGACGTCGGCGAACGTCAAGACGTCGGACAAGCCGCACAGCTCGCGGGCCGAATGCATGCTCAGTTGAGCGACTCCGGCGTCGACCGTCGGGATGCCGAGCCTCGTCGAGGCGATCGGACCGATGGTCGATCCACACGGCATGCTGTTCTTGCTCACGAAGACCTGGTGCGGGGTGCCCGCTTCACGGCAACAGCGGATGAAGAAGGCGGCCGTTTCGGGGCTGGTGGCGTACCTCTGATTCGCGTTCTGCTTGAGAACCGGGCCCCCGTTGGCGATCGGACGATGCGCTGGCTCGTGTCGCTCGGGGTAATTCGGGTGCACCGAATGTGCGCAGTCCGCCGACAAGCACGCCGATCGACCGAGAGCGTCGTGGAACGTCGAACGGTCGGGTCCGTGGAGTGCCTCGAGAGTCCATTCGAGCCACGGACCACCAGCACCGTGAGTGCTCTCCGAGCCGACTTCTTCGTGATCGAAGAGAGCGATCACGGCGGTGGGTCCAGTGGAGGACTGAGCACGGCGGAGGATCGCTTCGGTTGCGGCCCAACACGACACCTGATTGTCGATTCGTCCGGACGCCAACAGTTCGTATTCGGCGCCGATGAGACGCGCCGACTGGGTGTCGAACAACGACAACTCCCACGACACGATGTCCGCTGCGTTCTCCCCGGCGAGGCCGGCCAGCCACTCGACGAACTCGCCGCTCCGGGGTGATCCGAGACCCCAGACGGGGAGAAGGTGGTTCTGGCGGTCGAGGACGAGACCCTTGTCGTTCACGTCGCGATCGAGATGCACGGCGAGTTGAGGTACTCGGGCAACGGCGTCGTACGAGCGAACGAGCCTCGATGATCCGTCGGTCATCGTCAGACGTCCGGCCACGCCGAGATCTCGATCGAGCCACGAGTTGTTGAGGATCCCGCCGTAGATCTCGACGCCCAGCTGCTTCCATCCGAAGGCTCCGTCATCGGGACGTGGCTTCACCCGAAGGCAAGGCGAATCGGTATGGGCGCCGATCACGCGGAATCCATCCGCACTGGCACCGTCATCGACCCAAGCGATCAGGAGTCCTTGCTCGGCTCGGAAACCTCGCTTCGGTACATCGGAGAAGGAGTGACTCCGAACGAAGCCAGCCCGTTCGAGTCGATCGGCCACGTGGGCCACAGCGTGGGCGGGCGACACCGAAGCGTCGAGATGGGCGAGAAGTGATCCGAGGTGATCGGGTGTCCCGGGCATGACGTGATTCTGTCAGGTCATTTCTGGAACAGGCCGATGGGCAAGCCCGATCCGCGCAGATGCGGAGTTTCGTTGAGCGTCACGACCGATCGCTCGCCGGACTTGGCGGCAGCCACGCGATGGATGGAGGTGTAGTTGGGATAGAAGAAACCCCGTTGGTCACCCAAACCGATGGTTCGAGCGATGTACGCGTTGATGACTCCGCCGTGGCACACCACCGCGACGCGCTGCGAGGCGTGATTGTTGATGATGGTTTCGATCGACACGACGACCCGCTCGACGAAATCGGCTTCCGACTCTTCGGTGAGCGGCCACTTGCCGTCGAGCATGTCGCGCCAGCGAGGATCGTTGGTGGCCTTCAATTCTTCGACCGGAACGTATTCGTTGCTGTTTCGGTCGAACTCGGCGACACCATCGACGATCGTCATGTCGAGACCCTGTACGGCCGCCACAGGTGTCGCCGTCTGTCGTGCCCGCTGCATCGGGCTCGCGTACACGGCATCGATGGTCTCGGTCCGGAGGTACTCACCGAGAAGACGAGCCTGTTCGAGCCCGGCGGTCGACAATTCGGGATCGGCGATTCCCGTCTCGAGTTCGCGACGCACGGGTATGGCGTGCCGGATGAGGATCAGTTCCATCGATGAACTAGATAAGCAGGTATGGCTCCCGACCCACCCATCGGACCCCTGTCCGTCCTGGCGTCGGTCCAGGAGTTCGGGCCGACACGTGATGCGGTCTCGTCGTCGGCGACCCGCGTCGTCCTGGTGCACGGAAGCATGGATCGACAGGGGGCTTTCGCCCGATTGTGTCGTTCGTTGACCGACGTGTCCTGTTCAACCTACGACAGACGCGGCTACGCACGATCACGGCATCTGCCCGGACCGTTCGACATCGCGGCTCATACGGCCGACCTGATCGAGGTGCTCGAGTCGTTCTCCACAGTCGGTGATCGTGGTGCCAGCGCCCGTCGTGTCGTCGTGGGTCACAGTTTCGGTGGCGTGGTGGCTCTGACGGCAGCGTCTCGACGACCCGACCTGATCGACGGATTGGTGATCTACGAGAGCCCGATGTCGTGGGAACCGTGGTGGTCACGAAACTCGGGCGGTGCGGCCGCGCTCGAGTCGGCCGACCGACCCGAGGTCGCCGCCGAGACCTTCTTGCGACGCTTCATCGGCGACGAACGCTGGGACCGTCTTCCCGACCGGACGCGCGCACTTCGTCGGGCCGAGGGCGTCGTTCTGGTGGAGGAGCTGGGGAGTCTGCGCCGGGGGAGACCGTACGACTTCGATCGCATCGAATGCCCGGTCGTGGTCGGTGTCGGAACCCGGGCCCGCGAGCACATGCAACGAGGAAGTCGACTCCTTGCCGACGAATGCGGAAGCCTTCCGTTGGTCGTTCTCGATGGCGCCCACCACAACGCTCATTCGAGTCGGCCGGCCGAATTCGCCGACCGACTTGTCAGACCTCTGCTCGATCTGCTGCAACGGCGTTGATCGGAGCTTCGACGTCGATCAGAGCTGGAGATCGACGTCGAAGCCGAGGAGGCTGCACGAAACGCTGGCCCTCGACGACGACACCGACGACTGGTCGATGCAGTCGTCGATCTGAGCGCGCTGTGTGAAGACCACCACGCCCAGCGCCAGTGCCACGACCACGATGATGAGCCGAGCAATCGTGCTGACCACGATCTTCACCAGGATCAGCCCGATCACGATGGGAAGAAAGGCGCCGGCGGTCACCAGGTTCTTCAGTGTGTCAGCGGCGACCGAAATCACGATGCGAACCCTAGGCGATCACGGCACGCCGGGAACGTGACTGTGAGAACATCTCGATCATGAGTGACATGAACCCGGTTCGTTTGACCACATCAGGCCCCCCCGAAACGGTGCTGCCGCCGACACCAGCCGAGTTGCTTCACGCGTTGAAGCAAGCAGCAGGATCGTCGTCTGCGCTCAACGATGTCGTCGCGCGTCACCCCCGCTCGAGTCTCGTGTGGGCCGAACTGGCACGGGCGACCGATGACCCCATTGCTCGGTACGCCTTTTACAGAGTCGGTTACCACCGAGGTCTCGATTCGTTGCGCGCGAACGGTTGGCGCGGATCGGGCTACGTGCGCTGGGCTCACGAGGGGAACCGAGGTGTGTTGTCGTGCATCGCCGGACTTGCGCGGAGTGCGGCCGAGATCGGAGAAAGCGACGAAGCGGAACGCTGTCGCCTGTTCGTCAGGCAACTCGAACCGATCGCCATCGCTGAATTGGCGTGACGACTCACGGCTTCGTCCTGGCTGGTGGCCTCAGTCGTCGCATGGGCGTCGACAAGGCGACGGCTCTTTGGCAAGGTCGTCCCTTGGTGGTCAAAGCACTCGACGTGCTGTCGACGTGCGACCACGTCACCGTGATCCATCGTCGGCCCGATGCGCTGACGTCGGTGCTGGACGATCACGTCGAGGTCGTCGTCGACGTCATCGTCGACGACGAGGGCGGCGAGGGTCCACTCGACGGACTGCGCACCGCGTTGCGTCGTTCGTCGTCTGATCTGACCGTCGTTCTGGCCGTCGACCTGGTGGGAGTGACCACCGCATTGGTCGGCACGTTGATCGAGGCCCTCGAACCGAGCGACTTCGTCGCGGCGGCAGTCGGACACTCCGGGCAGCGCCAAGGGTTGATCTCGGTCTGGCGCACGACTGTCGCGCGCCCCATCGTCGATTCGTGGTTCGCGCAAGGGGAGCGTTCGGTGCACGCGTTGCTCTCGACGATCGACGTCCGTTGGGTCGACGTCGACGACGACGTTCTTCGAAACGCGAACACACCTGGAGATCTCGCCGCGGAGTAGGTTGGTTCCGCAATCGAGGAGTTGGACATGGTGAAGGAAATCGACGTCGAAGGTCTCGATCGCTTGGGAAGCGTTCCCCTGATCGACGTACGGGAGCCCGACGAGTACGCAGACGGCCACGTGCCCGGAGCGTTGCTCGTGCCGCTCGGATCCGTGCCGGCCGCCGACCTGTCGCAGTATCGGGGCTCGACCTTGTATGTCATCTGTAAATCGGGTGGACGCAGTATGCGCGCTTGCGAATTCTTGGCCGACGCCGGATACGACGTCGTGAACATCGCCGGCGGAATCATGGCCTGGGTCACCAGCGGTCGTTCGGTCGTCGAAGGATCGTCACCGTCGTGACGTTGCGCTGGATCGACAACGACGCCGACCTCGCCGAACTCATCGGTGACATGTCGGTGGCGTCCCGCATCGCCGTCGACACCGAGTTCCACCGAGAGCGCACCTATTACCCGCGTTTGGCTCTCATGCAATTCGCCTGGGAGTCCTCGGGCAACCAGCACGTCGCGTTGGTCGACCCACTTGCTTGTGACGTACGGCCCCTCATCGATCTCTTCCAATCCGAGCGTCTCTTCGTGTTCCATGCGGCTCAACAAGATCTCGACGTCCTGTCCCATTCACTCGGAACCGGTCCCGCTTCGATCTTCGACACTCAACTGGCGGCCGGTTTCGTCGGCTACGCCACTCCGTCACTCGCCAATCTGGTCAACGCCGAACTGCGTCGTTCGCTTCCGAAAGGCGATCGACTCACCGACTGGCTACGCCGTCCTCTCACCGAGGCCCAGAAGGACTATGCGGCGGCCGATGTCGAGTATCTGTTCGAGTTGACCGATCGCCTCGAGAAGTCGCTTCGTGAGCGCAACCGGCTCGAATGGGCGCACGAAGCGTGCCGAGAGCTTCGGCAGCGCAAGGTTGGTCCGTCGGACCCGACCTTGGCGTGGACGAGGATGAAGGACGTTCGGGCCATGCGGTCGCGGACTCGTGGCGTTCTGGCCGCGGTTGCCGAGTGGCGCGAACGTCGCGCCATGGCGAGCGACATTCCGCCGCGCCAGGTTCTTCCCGATTTGGCTCTGCAGGGCATCGCTCAACGAGAACCACGTTCACTCGCTGATCTCGCCCAGGCCCGCGGTGTCGACGACCGGCACACGCGGGGCTCGATCGGAAACGAGATCCTGGCTGCCGTGGCGCGAGGTCTCGAATGGCCGCTCGAATTTCCGGCCGTGGAAGGAGACGAACTCGATCGGCGCCTGCGCCCGGCCGTCACCTTGGTGTCGGCGTGGCTGAGCGAGGTGGCACGGCGCGAAGAGATCGACCCGATGCTGGTCGGCACTCGCGCCGACATCGTCGAGTTCCTGCGCGACGAACCAGAGGCCCGGCTGGCGCACGGATGGCGCTTCGACCTCGTCGGCCGGGACCTCGGCGCTCTGGTCGCGGGTCGCACTGGTCTGGCTTTCGACGGCCACGGAGGTCTCGTCATGTTCGAGGCTCCGTCATCGAGTGCCCTCTGACCAGGCTTTTCGCCCCAAATCCCGAGCAGGCTGGTCGGCCAGCCCCTACACTTTCCGCGTTCGGCTTCTCAGCCGTGTTCAGCCCCCAAGAACTAGTTCGGAGCCCTGCAGTGAAAAAGGGTCGACATCGCCGCTTCGAAGAGGCGCGCAAGTTGAAGCAAGCCGGTCCCAGTGCGTTCGACCTGGGCCTGGGCAACGATCGCTCTCCGCGCTCGGAAGATGACGAATACGCCGCCCTCGCCGAGAAGTACGGCGTGGTTTTCGATGAGGACGATTCCGACCTCGATGACGAATCCGACGACCAGTAGTTCGTCGATGAATCACCAGCTCCGGAACGTAGCTCTCGTCGCGCACGTCGACCATGGCAAAACCACCTTGGTCGACGCCTTGTTGCGTGCGACCGGCACCTTTGCCGCCCACCAGGCAGTCGTCGATCGTGTGTTGGACTCCAACGACCAAGAACGCGAACGAGGCATCACGATCCTGGCCAAGGCGGCGTCCATTACCTGGAACGGCGTGAAGATCAACTTGGTCGACACTCCTGGTCACGCCGACTTCGGTGGCGAGGTCGAGCGTGCTCTCACGATGGTCGACGGCGTCATCTTGCTCGTGGACGCGGCCGAAGGACCGTTGCCGCAAACGCGTTACGTACTGCAAAAAGCGCTGGCCCGTGACCTGCCGGCGATCGTCGTGATCAACAAGGTCGACCGCCAGGATGCGCGCCCGGACGAAGTTCTCGACGAGGTGTATCAACTCTTCATCGACCTCGAAGCGGCCGACCATCACATCGAGTTCGACGTCATTTCGGCGGTGGCGCGCGAAGGTCGTGCGATGAAGGGCCTCGGCATGCCCGCGCCGGACGGCGATCTGACCCCGTTGCTCGACGCGATCATCTCGCGAATTCCGGCCCCGCCCGGAGACCCCACCGCTCCGCTACAAGCACTCGTGACCAATCTCGACGCCAGTGATTACCTCGGTCGATTGGCCATTGGTCGCATCTATCAAGGGCAGCTGCGCAAAGGCGAGATGGTGGCTCTGCTCGAAGAGGAATTCGCCGAAGGCCAGCCGCCGCTCAAGCGCCGCCTGAGTTCGCTGATGTCGTTCGCTGGTGTCGGCCGGGCTGACGAGGAAGTTCTGTCGGCCGGCGACCTCTTCGTCGTGGCGGGATTTCCCGAAGTGGAGATCGGCGACACGATCGCCGCTATCGACAACCCCATCGCATTGACGAGGTTGTCGGTCGACGAGCCCGTTCTGGCCATGACATTCGGTGTCAACACGTCCCCGTTCGCCGGCCGCGAGGGCAAATATCTGACGTCGCGGCACATCCTCGATCGTCTGCGTCGCGAGGTGTTGGGCAACGTGTCCATCAAATTGCGCGAGACCGATACAGCCGACGTGATGGAAGTGGCGGGTCGTGGTGAGCTGCAGTTGGCAGTTCTCATCGAATCGATGCGACGCGAGGGTTACGAGCTCCAGGTGAGCCGACCCGAGGTGATCACCAAGGAAGTGAACGGCAAGAAGTTCGAACCACTCGAGCGCGGAGTCTGCGACGTGCCCGACGAGCACGTGGGCACCGTCACCCAGGCCCTCGCTCCACGTAAGGGTCGCGTGACCGATCTTCGTTCGGGCGATCCGGGGCGAACGATCGTCACGTTCGAATGCCCGAGTCGTGGCCTCATCGGATTTCGTTCACTCTTGCTGTCGGCCACGCGCGGGACCGCGATGCTGCATCAACACCATGCCGGCTGGACACCGTGGGCGGGCGATCTGCCGCATCGCAGTGGGGGCGCGATGATCGCCGACCGCGAGGGGATGGTCACGGCGTACGCCCTCGACAATCTTCAGCTGCGTGGAGAACTGTTCGCCCAGCCCGGCGACAGGGTGTACGAGGGGATGGTCGTGGGCGAGAGTGCTCGCGGCGACGAGATGGTGGTCAACGCCGTGCGCGCCAAGGAGAAGACCAACATCCGAACCCACAGTCATGACGACGGCGTCAAGTTAGCCGCCGCACGTATCCACACGCTCGAGAGTGCGATCGAATGGATCGCCGACGACGAGTTGGTCGAAGTGACACCGGCGAACATCCGGGTTCGCAAGCGGCATCTCGCTCTGGAAGATCGCCGCAAGGCGTTCAAACAGGCCAACGCCTGACCGTTGCGTCACTCAGGATTCGCGCCGTAACGGGCCGACGCGCTACTTCTTCGCTGACGTCTTCGCTGTCTGTTTCTGGCGGCGAGCCGCGAGCCGTACCTCGGCCTCGTGCGGAAGTGGAGTGTTACGCGGCCGCTCCAGGAGCTCAACGATGCAGTCGTACACCTTCTTGCCCACGAGTTCGACGATCTCGTCGCGAAGGTGCTTGTAGACCGGGTCGCGGCCGACGAACGCGTCGGGAGTGTCGGTGCACCACCAGTGGAATTCGTCGCCACTCACACCCCAATCGCGACGCTTCCATTCGCGCAGAATGGTGGTGACCCAGCCGGTGTCGTCTTCGGAATGCTCGAGGTGTACCGGCAACTGCCAACACACCGTGGGCTTCCAATCGAGCGGTCGTTCACCGGCTTCGAGAGCTCCGATGTGAAGAGCACAACCTTCGCCGCCGGCGAAGCCCGGACGGTTCAAGAAGATGCAGGCTCCGTCGACGCGTCGGGTGGCGGTCTCTCCGCTGGGCATCTTCTTCAAGAACCCGGAATTGGCCTTCTTCTTGAACTGCCAATTCTTCTCGGTCAGGCGGACCGCATGCTTGACGACCTTGGCCACGTCCTCCTCGTCACCGAAGTGAGCGCCGTACGAGCAGCACCCCTGGTTGAGGTGTGTGGCATTGGTTTCGAGGACTCCCTTGCATCCCTCGCCGAAGATGCACTTCCACGACGATCGCAGGAAGGTCGCGTCGACGATCCAGGTGCGCTGCTCGGTCGGGTCTTCGAACGAGACCATTTCGTGCAGGTCTTCGTAGCGCTTGTTCACGCCGGGTACGGGCACTCGTCGAGGGGTCACCCGGACAGGCTAAGGGGAGCCAGAGGTAATCTGTGAATCCCATGACTCGTCGCCCACCGCGTACCGCCAACGAACTTCGTCAGTCGTTCACCGACTTCTTCGTGAGCAAGTCGCACACGGCCGTCCCGTCGGCGAGTCTGATCCCGCACGATCCCACCGTCTTGTTCACCGTCGCCGGCATGGTTCCCTTCAAGCCGTACTTCGTGGGCGACGAGATCGCACCGTTCAAACGGGCGGCCACCGTCCAGAAATGTGTTCGCGCCGGCGGCAAGCACAACGACCTCGACGACGTCGGTCGCACCAAGCGTCATCTCGTGTTCTTCGAGATGCTCGGCAACTTCTCGTTCGGTGACTACTTCAAGGAATCGGCCATCCCCTGGAGCTGGGAACTGGTCACCGAGTACTTGGGCTTCGACGGCGACCGCATCTGGGTGACCGTGCACACCAGTGACGATGAGGCCGAAGCCATCTGGCACGAGCAGGTCGGTGTTCCGCTCGACCGCCTCCAGCGCCTGGGCGACAAGGACAACTTCTGGCAGATGGGCGACACCGGACCGTGCGGACCCTGCTCCGAACTGCACATCGACCGTGGACCCAGTGTCGGCCCGGACGGTGGCCCTCTGAACGATCCGCACGGCGACCGTTTCATGGAGTTCTGGAACCTGGTCTTCATGCAGTTCAACCAGGCTCCCGATGGATCCCGCACACCGCTGCCCAAGCCGTCCATCGACACCGGCGCCGGCCTCGAGCGCATCCTCGCCTTGGTGCAGGGAACCGATTCCGTGTGGGAGACCGACGCGTTGTTCCCGATGATCGAACAGGCTCAATCGCTCACGGGAGCCACGTATCGCACCGGCGACTACGACGACCGGGCCAGTTTCAGTCTGCGCGTTCTCGCCGAACACGCCCGAAGCAGCGCGATGCTCGTCGGCGACGGAGTCTTCCCCTCGAACGAAGGCCGCGGTTACGTGTTGCGCCGAATCATCCGACGCGCGGTTCGCCACGCTTACTTGTTGGGTACCGAGCAGCTGGTGATGCCCTCGTTGGTTCAGACCGCGGTCGACGTGATGGGCCAGGCCTATCCCGATCTCGTGTCCCAGCGAGATTTCGTGGTCGACGTCCTGACTCGCGAAGAAGAGCGCTTCCGTCAGACGCTGAAGACCGGAGTCGCGATTCTCGACGGAGAGATCGCTCGCTCGTCCGGACGTCTGGCCGGCGAGACCGCCTTCTTGCTGCACGACACCTACGGTTTCCCACTCGAAGTCACCGAAGAGATCGTCGGCGAGCGTGGCCTCACCGTCGACCGCGAGGGCTTCGACCGGGAGATGTCCTTGCAGCGCGAGCGCGCCAAGGCCGCTCGCAAGGGTGCCGGGGTGGCGTCCGAACTGCAGGACCGCTACCGCGAAATCCTCGAAGAGTTCGGAACCACCACGTTCGTCGGGTACACCGCCGACGAGTCCGCCGCCCGCGTGCTGGCCGTGGTCGAGAACGAGTCGGGTCTCGACGTCTTTCTCGATCGCACTCCGTTCTATGCCGAGAGCGGAGGGCAAGTGGGCGACACGGGCCGAATCGAAGGCCCGTCGGGCGTCCTCGAAGTTCTCGACACCACGTTCGCCGTTCCCGGTCTTCGCCGCCACCACTGTCGAGTGACGTCGGGCATCGTGTCAGCGGGGCAGTTGGTCCATGCGACCATCGATACTCGACGTCGGGCCGCCATCCGCCGGCACCATACCGGGACGCACATCTTGCACTGGGCCTTGCGTGAGGTCTTGGGCGAGCACGTCAAGCAAGCCGGATCGCTCGTCGACGATCAGCGGCTCCGCTTCGACTTCAATCATTACGCAGCCCTGTCGGCCGACGAGATCGCTCGTATCGAAGAGCTGGCCAATCACGAGACGCTCGTCAACACCTCGGTCAACGCGTACGAAACGAGCAAAGAGGAGGCTCTCGCCAAGGGAGCCATCGCCTTCTTCGGCGACAAGTACGGCGACACGGTTCGTGTCCTCGAGGCCGGACCTTCGGTCGAACTGTGCGGCGGAACCCACGTGTCGGCGACCGGAGACATCGGAATCATCAAAATCGTCTCCGAGGGTTCGATCGGTGCCAACCTGCGTCGAGTCGAGGCCGTGGCCGGATCGCGCAGTCTCGACCTCTTGCAACAACAAGACGCGACCCTCGGAACGATCGCCGATCTCGTCGGAACCGACGACGTCGTCGACGGTGTGAACCGGAAGATCGCCGAACTGAAATCGGCCCTCGACGAGATCAAGGCCTTGAAGGCGCGCGCGGCCCAGGGCCGAGCCGCCGAGTTCGCCGCGGCGGCTTCCGACGGTGTCGTGGTGCAACGCGTCGACGGTCTGGCCCCGGACGAGTTGCGTGATCTGGCGCTGGCGGTGCGCGCCGTGGCCGGCGTGCACCGGGTCGTGCTCGGAGGTCTCACGCCGACCGGAGGCGTGTCGCTCGTCGCGGCGGTGTCGTCCGGTCAGGGTTCGGCGGGAGATCTCATTCGAGACGCGGCCAAGGCGGTCGGTGGTGGTGGCGGCGGCAAGGGTGACGTGGCGACGGCTGGTGGCAAGAACCCGGCTGGGCTCGACGAAGCACTACGTATCGCGGCCGAGGTGGCGCGCTCCTGATGCGAGCCCTGGGCGTCGACCTGGGCACGAAGCGAATCGGAATCGCACTCAGTGATCGCTCAGGATTGATCGCTTCGCCGTATTCGGTGATCAGTCGTACGTCGAAACGTCGCGATTGGGCCGAGATCGCGCGCATCGTGACGGCGGAAGACGTCGAAACGATCGTGATCGGACTCCCGTTGAGTCTGTCCGGACACGAAGGGCCGGCCGCCGCGAGTGCCCGGCGCGAGGCCGATGAAATCGGTACGGTGACCGGTGTGCCAGTGGTTCTGTTCGACGAGCGCCTCACGACAGTGGCGGCTGATCGTGTTCTGAAAGAAGCCGACATACGGGCCAGCGATCGTCGTCGTCACGTCGACAAGGTCGCGGCGGCGATCATGTTGCAAGCGTGGCTCGACGGTCGATGAACGAGAGTCGCAGTTCAACCGGAACTTCGCTCGACGAACCGTACCCGGCTGATCCGTACCCGGCTGATCCGTACCCTGCTGATCCGTACCCTGCTGATCCGTACCCTGCTGATCCGTACCCTGCTGATCCGTACCCTGCTGATCCGTACGAAGTACTGCCCGCGGTCCGGTTGTCTCGCGGTCGCCGAGCGATCAAGACGGTGGCCTTGTTCCTCGTCGCCGGCCTCGTCATCGGCGTCATCTCGTACGGCTGGTCGCAGTGGAGATATCTACACAAGGTCAATCCCTCGGGCGATCCCTTGGCGGCGACCACCTTCGAGGTCCGCGACGACGACGACTTGCGTACGGTCTCCGAACGACTCGAATCGCTCGGCATCGTGGTCGACGCCGGGACGTTCCGACGCTATGCCGCCGACGAAGGCGGTCTCACCGTGGTGCCGGGTTTCTACACCCTTCGCCCGCGAGACCACATGGGAAATCTGCTGCGGGCTCTGCGCACATCGCCGGCCGAGACGTTCGTGAAAGTGACCTTCCCCGAAGGATTCACGGTGAGTCAGATGGCCCAACGTCTGGCCGACGAGATTCCCGGCTTCGATGCCGAAGCGTTCGTCGCGCGAGCGCTCGATCCGGCCTCGGTTCCGGGCACCGAGTACGTGCCGGCTGGAGCTTCGTCCCTCGAGGGATTGCTCTTCCCCGACACCTACTCGTTCGCCGTCAGTGAGAAACCCGTGCAGATCCTCAAACGGATGGTCGACTTGATGGCACGAGTCGGCCGTCAAGAGGGTCTCGATGACGCTCCGACCGTGCTGGGCTTGTCTCCGTACGAGGTTCTCACCGTTGCGTCATTGATCGAGCGCGAGGCCAAAGTGGCGGCCGACCGTCCGAAGATCGCCCGCGTGATCTACAACCGATTGACACTCGGCATGAATCTCGAAGTCGACGCGTCGCTGTTCTATGGCCAGGATCCCGAAACCGAATTCGCCACTCTCAAGGCCACCGATTCGCCGTACAACACCTACCTACGTAGTGGTCTCCCGCCCACGCCGATCGCCAATCCAGGGCGGGCGTCCATCGCCGCAGCATTGGCCCCCGCACCCAATCCCCGGGCCAATGACCCCATCTGCCGGAATATTCCCGCGAATTCGCTATGCGCTTACCTGTATTACGTACTCATCGACGCCGATGGCAATCACGAATTCGCAGCCACGCTCGAACAACACGAAGCCAACATCGCGATCGCCAGGGAAAGGGGAGTCTTGTGAGTCGCACGATTTCGGGTCGCACCCGTGTCGCTGGCGTGATCGGGTGGCCGGTCGAGCACAGCCTCTCTCCGGTGTTGCATGCAGCCGGCTTCGCATCGCTCGACATCGATTGGACGTACGTGGC
>Ga0194118_10000134_pt1 | contig 137492 bp, 136 predicted proteins | sample TA2MahsurfametaG_2_FD_148662 | JGI IMG/M metagenome (GOLD analysis project Ga0194118, IMG submission 148662) | Freshwater microbial communities from Lake Tanganyika, Tanzania - TA2015013 Mahale N5 surface | ecosystem: Environmental > Aquatic > Freshwater > Lake | place: Tanzania: Lake... | reverse complement strand
ATGGTCTACCACTAACCTTTGTCATAAACTCACCACCTTGCCCCATCTTTCTATCTTTGAACTTAACTTCTTTACCAAAACCAGGATACGAACTTTCACAATCACTTGTTCCAATTAGTGTAGAACCATCGCCGTCTTTTGGAATATAGAGAATAGAATCCTGTTGATACTTACTGCCAAGATTTATCAAGTCTTCTCGCAATTTTCCTTTGTCTTTCAAATCAACAACAAAGTAAACATTTTCTTTAACTTCTTTTGCATCAGGTGTTCCGTAGTTTTCAATATAAGCACCTTGAACTGCAGTAACACCGTAACCCATCATTTGAAGATTGGCATATAATTGTCTGTTTCTTTTTTGATTGTCACCTTTTGAATATGGTTTATCTTCAGCTGTAGCACAACCTTCTTTGGAACGAAATGCAGTTATTGTGCCACAATCATGTTCTTCCATATGTTTTGACAAACGAGCAAGTCCACTCTCGTTTAATTGTTTATCTGGTAATAAATGTTTTAACTTTGCCATTGTTTCTCTCTGTTATGTAAACTGTTTACAATAAATATCAAAATTATTTCTTATCTGTTGAACCGAAACCACCATCGCCTCTGTTACTATCGGACAATTCTTGCACTTCTTCCAAGTGAACCTTTGGATATGGAATGATTATCAATTGAGCAATCTTATCACCAATGTCTGGCATTTCAGCTCTATGATAATTTGAATATGGAAATTCAAATCTAACTAAAATCTCACCACGATAATTTGAGTCAATGACGCCAACTGAATTTTTTAGTGAAACTCCTTTTGGTGCTTTTGTTATTGAACTTCTTGGGAAAAGTAATCCAACATGACTACTTGGAATTTCTACAGCAATTCCTGTTCCGTATTCCATAAATGTGTCTGTTCTTCTAAACGATGTTGAAGTTAAATCCATACCAGCGTCACCGTCTTGAGCATATTGTGGTGTTACTGCTTCTGGAACTAATTTACGAAATTTTACCGTTAGATCAAAATCATTTTTATAGTTTACCGTTACATTCGGATTTGATGTATGCCAATCCATTTTAACCTCCTACATTCCAAAATAATGCATCTTCCGATGCGTGTTCTTTAATAAATGACCAAACTTTTGAGTCATAGTAATCCGAAGAAGGAAACGGTGGTTTCTCTGCGGGTTTACATTTTTGTTCAAATTTATACTTTGATATGAATACTTCTGCCCTACCCCTCTCTCTGTCTGTTGTATTATGGCCAACTCTAACACCATATACTTTCGCATCTGGCCATGCTCTCTGTAATCCCCTTGAAAGAACTCCTGAACTTATACAAGACCAAACTTCTTTTGGTTTGATTGGCAACTGGTTGGCAATTCTGGCAACTTCATCAATAACAACCGGATGGTCAAGACCGAATGGTAATAATTGTGTATCAGGTGTTTCAAGTGCATACTTTTTAGCAACATGCTGAATATGAGTGAGAAATCCCATAGGAACCTCTATAATGTTTGCACCAATAGATAGTGCTTCTGTTGTTAGCGGTAAATGTTTTCCTTTCGGAATAACAACGGTTGCCTTCAAACCTAAATCTTTACAAGCATAAGCAAGTGCTACTTGAGCATAGCCAACTCTTGGAGAAGCATATACCCATTCACGAACATGGGATTGTGATTGAAGATAACGATAAAGGAAACGTCTTTTTGTTCCACCTGGAAGCAAATCATCACGAACCACCCAAATGTTTTCGTGTTTTTCGATAACAATTTCGGGTAAAGTTATAGTGACATCTTTCGTGGGATATTGAAAGAAGTCTGACATTTTTCACCTTAAACCGATGTGATAATTGATTGATAATAAGATTTTGGCTGAACACCAATGACTTGTTGAACTATTCTACCATTTTTTTCAAATATGATAGTTGGAACGGCACGAACACCGTATTGTTGTGCTACATCTGGATTGTTATCAATATCAATTTTTTGATAACCAACCGTTGGGTTCTCACTTCGTAATTGATCAATTACGGGCGTTAAATGTTTACATGGTTGGCACCATGTTGCAGTGAAATGTTTAATTGTGATCATAATCTGTTAATTTATTGTTAATGAATGAACAACCAAATATACAATTTTTTTTAATACAAAACAAGCAAAAATTATCTTGCCAACTTTATTCTAATCAATAAATCATCATCAAATGATTTCCGAACAGGACTACTCATTTTTGCAATTGCAAGTAATTCGTATTCATCATTATACAAACCGATTGATGTTATGTAAGAAAGTGGCTGTTCTGACATACAATTATATTTCAATTTATATTGTGATCCAGAGGCATAAGAAGGATTGTTTGTATAATTTGCTTCATCGTGCGGTATATGTATAAAATAATGTTTTACACCAAAATTCTTCTCACGTCTTGCCTTCATTGAATTTCCAGTAGCAGCAGCTCCACTTATTGATGTATACAACTTGAATGAATTATCACCATTTATATTACTACCGGTTACAGTATTAAATGACAATTCATTATTTAATCGATTTGCACTCAAAACTATAACGCCAAGAGCAGGATATACTTTTCCGTATGTAGTTATGTTTGGATTTGTTGATATACTTCCGGTTGCACTATCATGTATTCCCAATTCTAAACTTCCACTAACAACATCATACGATGCATACGGATTTTCGTTGCAATAATTGAAATCTGTATACGATGAATTATCTATGAGGGTTATTACTTTTGGATTTGAACCGGACACTTTAACATTACTTCCGGTATGAAGATTATTAGCAATACCACTTCCACTCAACTCAGCAAGATTTATTTCAAAGTTACCAATGTCTAATTTATCACCAATTGATTTTCTATAAAAATTTATCACATAAACATCATCCGGTGTTTCCAATGATCCAGTATTGTAAAATGTAAAATTTGTTTCAGGTAAATCCAATGTGGATAATCTATACTGTGAGTATATTGCCTTTGATGGTGTATCAAATGGTGTATCTTCTGTATATGTTGATCCCGATCCATTACTGTTTCCGTATGTTACAGTAAAATATGGTTTTTGATCACATTCATTACAACCATATACATCATAGAAATATGCATTTGAAGCAGTTGCAGTTGAAGATGTTGTATAACAATCTATTGATTCTGATGCATTAAATAAACCATGAATTTGAGTTTGTATGTTTCCAGTTATTATACTGCTAGTTGGAATTGTGTGATATATTAAACTCTTTCTTTCATCTATTTTTAATGAAGGTTTACACTTTTCTATTTTTTTATCACGTATAAAATAGGGATATAATTCGTATTTATCTAATAAATCTTTTCTGATTATAGATGTTGTTCCGTCTCCTCTATCTCCTGATGCGTATATTCTAAAATCATCGGCAGAAATTTGATCTGGACAAACTAAATAATACTTTCCAGTTGTTATTGATTTACACCCACACCCCAACTCATTTACTTCTACGGGTTCTTCTACAAATTCAACTTCAAGACACCCACACCCTTCAATATCCCTATTCAATACTTGGTCTTCCCAATCAACAAAAACATTTTCTCGGTAGTCTATACTGGATGAATACTGCAATACTGGTGGATTTGCACTATCAGATCCATAACACGGTTGTATTCTTTCATACTTTACTTCATATTCTTCTTTCACCACATATTCAGTTCTTAATCCAGAATAACATTCTCTGTATGGAACTTTTTCCCGTTTCCTACTATCAAGGAAAAATCTATAACCAACTGGTAATTCAACATCATCTGCAGTCCAAAGTTGATACACTCTTGATCTAAGTCCTTTATATTTAACTGAAATCTTATCAATACCATACGGCATATAAAGACCATCTGGTAAACCAAATGCTATTTTTATATTATAGTTCAATGTTGCTTCATCAGGTGCAATAGATTGGAACAATCCTTTTGCTCGTTTACCATTTAATACTAGACCAGTTTCAAATTCTTTCTGAATATAATCATTATCAAGGTATATTCCCAAATTATATTTTTGTGCTATTATACTATTTTCGAGTATTTTTGCTGCGGTTGTAACTACCATATTTGAATCGTAATATACTTTTGAACCGTCAATATCTACTTCAACATAACACTCCCCATCATTTATAGAATAAATAACCGGCTCTCTCCAAGGACCCAATGGGTTTAATTGTTTAACTGCCTGAATTGTTGGTGTTGAATTAAAACCACTAACTATTTTTAAGTTTTCAGAAAAAATTGTTGATTTTTCTAATTGTTGAACCGTATAAATTTCATTTCTTTTTTCACCAAAAATGGATGCATCTCCATAGTTTGTTGATGCGTCAAATACTGCAGAAACTTCTAATTCTGATGTATTATTTTTGTTATCGATGGCATCATACCAACCAATAACTAATTTCAAATTAGTATACGGCAATGAACCTGTAAACCAAACCCATCCATTTCCGAGAATTACATAATGGAAATCTTCTATTAGAGTAATATTTCTTTTTAAGTCAATTATTTTGAATAATGTTATTTTTGCAGTAGAAACTGTATAATCAGTTGCTAAAGTAAACCCACCGATACCCCGAAGACTTAAATCACTTTTCCTATAATAAACCGGCAATCTATATTTGTAAAGATGAACTGGTCGTCCACCGGGTGAACTTTGTTTGTATATTCTATCAACTTGTTTGAATGGAACTATATCACATTTAGGTATAGGTTTCCATTTACCATCGGCATCTTTATACCCCAATGGATATGCAGGTGATAAATCTGCATTCAATCCACTTGGTGTTGTTCCAAATTCTCCATAAGGAACACCATTGTATATTGGTCTTCCATCTGAATTTAGTGGCAAAATTTCTTCTTCTACTACTTTACCATTAGCGTATGTAACCTTGTAACGAGACATTTATCACCTTATCCCATAGAACTAATTACTGCACCATATTCTTTTGCTTCAAACTTTTCTCTAACAATATCCATAATACATTTTTCAACTTCTTTCTTATATTGACCAATGAAATATGGTGTTCCTTCTTCTGCCTTTTCAATTTCTTTTATTGCTTCCAATTTAGTAACACACTTCTTTTCACCAACTAATTTTGCAAGTTCAATTAGTGCCTGTGTATCATCATCCTTTTCTTCAACTGCCTTTTCAATTTTATTTATAGCAGTTTTTACTTTTTGTCCAAGTCCTTCATCTTCTTCTTTTATCAAAAGACTTTTTAATTTCAAAGATTTCATTGCAAACTCCAATGTTTATTTACGAGATAATAAAAAATAAAGTCCAAAAAATAACAGCGCTACCGAATAGAATATAATATCGGTAACGATGTAACTCTCGGTAAGTTTTGTTACTAAAGCAAAGGCCGCATCGAACCCAAGAGGATTGAAAAATGTCCCAAGCACTAAACATATTTTTGCCAACACATCTTTTAATTGTTTGGAGTTTCTTTTTGACATTACGCCATCCCATGTAGTTGCCTTTGTGTGAAAAATACTTCTGTAACTATAAATATGGGATAAATAAAAAAGGGTGATGTTTCCACCACCCTAAACTTAACATCTAATCTTATTTTACTTTGATTGTTATTTCTTCGGGTTCCGTTGGTTTTTCATACGGAACTGAAATATGAATAATACCGTTCTCAACACTAGCAGTAATTCCTTTCAAATCATATTTGATTTTACCGTTTGGTAATTCAAATCTCAATTCAATTGTTTTTTCACCAAAGATGTTTGTAACCTTTCTGTGACCTGTTACATTAAGGATATTGTTTTTTACCGTAATGTTAATATCCTCTTTTGCACAACCAGGAACTTCTGCATAAATGTTACGAACTCCATCCGCGTCTTGAACTAATGTTCGAGTATTAAAACGAGGTAAATCAAGATGTGTTTTTGACAACTGATTTACAACGTCATCCCATAAATTGTCTCTACGAAGAATAGAATTTAGCGTTACCATAATAACCTCGAAAAATTAAAAATAAAAAAGTTAATTAGATAATTTAGCAGCTTTTGCTTCGGCAACAGATGCTTGATTATACGGTGTAATCAATTTCTTAATTGCACTTGCCGCCTTACGAGCAATAGCAGCATCTTTCTTTTTTGTTGAATTATGTGCAACTGTAAACTCATTGAATAAGTTTGTTAGTTGGGCATAGATTTCTTGCTTGGCCATAAAACCTCCTGTGTATAATATAACCTACATTATCTCCGGTATCGGTAATTTTGCATTGGTTATACTTTGTATAAAAAACTTGCGAATTGTGTCTCGCATTCCTGAAACTTTACTTTGTTTGTTAAATACAACATCATATAATTTTTCAAATGATGCAGCATCAGCGATAGTATACTGATCTCCCAAAAAGAAATGTATCATTTCTTCCGGTGTTTGTGTTACAAAACTTTCACTACCTGCAATAGTTTTACCGGCTTTGATAATACTACCACCTTTACCGGCATAACTTTTTGCTAATCTATAAATTCCTTTGTCATGTCTCATAACATACTTCTCAACTTCAATCGGAACATCCTTATCGGTTTTCTTTAATACTTTGTAATCAACCGCAGAAACAACTGCAGCCAATAAAAAATTTCTATATGCTTGTTTATATTTTGACTCACCCTTTGAATAATCCGGTGATGAATAAACAAATTGTGTCCAATTAACATTATTTGATAACATGAAATCAACTTGCACAGGTTCTTCGGTAACTCTGCCGACTATTGGAAACGGAATAGAAACTTGTGAGAACCCACGAAGTGGCTTTGCATCATATCCCATCTTTTCCAATTCCTTTATCAACCAATCCAATACATCACTTAATTTCAAACCATTGGCGGATGCCAATTGATCCATTGAAATACCAATGTCCAAGTCACCTGATAATTGAACATCAGGTTTCTTTCCTGCACTACCGAGTATGAAACAATCTGTTCCAAAACCGATAAGACCGAGTGGTTTCAAAACAACTGTCTCAATTTTTGAGACAGTTGCCGCCACTTCATTTTGTTTAATCGCCACGGCATCGGGAAACATATTCCCACCTTCTGTCAATAATTTCTTTAATTTAATCATGTTATATCAAAAATATGTGTTATAGTTCTTTGGATAATGTGTTTAATAATAATTATACTTTATTTTTATTTTACTTTACCCAAACCATCAATTCTTTCATGCACGAATTTTATTTCACCAACAACTTCTTGTTGTGATTTATCAATTCTTTCGTGGATGAACCGATGTTCTTTTTCAATAACCGAACTCAAGCTATCAACTCTGGAATCAATCATTCGTCTAAAATAATCATCTGTTGATGTAATTCGTTGATCCAATTGATTAACTACTGTATCAACTAACCTCTCTAAATTATTTAGTTCTTTGTTTAATCTACTAATTTTGAACATACCCACAACTACAACCGTAACTGCCGTTAAGACTGTAACTGCACATACACCCAACCAAAATGAAGTTATATCCATAACTTTTCTCCTTATTCCCAAAGAACTATAACATTATTATTTATTTTATTTCACAGGCACCACCAGCACAAGCCAATTCGCCAGTCAAATCTGTATTGTCTTCCAACTCAACAACATTACTTAAATCAACATCGTGCAGAGTTTCCATTAACTTATTATACTTTTCTTCATCAATATCTTCAAAAGGTGCCTGTATGTATGTTCCACCGTCATAAGGCAATACTGAAAGACCATTGAAGTGTTCTTTATTTTCCCACATCCAATTACCAACGGCATCCCATTCGTGTTCGCGGATAGATACTGTTGCAGATATATTATGTGTGTTCATACCTGTTCTATGACCTGGCTTAATCCAATTCTGATTGAACCATTTTACTCTTTCCAATAATTGTAATGGACTTTCACTACGAAGTATTGAACCCTCTGGTGACTTTTGTGGAACACCAATTACAGCAGTATCATGTGGGCGGAAGTATTCATCTTCTACCAATTCGGGATGATTGATTGAAAGATAAGTATAAATTGCCTCATTCTTACCAACACGAACACGGCGTAGATAATAGTCATTATGCCATGCATGAATGCCTGATGAACAACCCAATGTCAATGATGATGTTCCAGCAGGTTTAATCGTTGTTGTTCTTGCGGATTTATTGATACCGATAAGTTCCGCAACTCTTTCGTTTTCTTCTCTTGATGCCTTAGCAGCAGCTTTCAAATCCAACTTTTGAACTTTACCAGAACCGATACCTGTCATACCAACACCGAGAAGTGCATCCTTTTCAGTTGTTCTTTGCCATATTGGGCGAAGATAATGAAAATCCGTATAACCTGCCTGCAATGTTCCGATGAAAGAAGCGGCACGAACTCTATCCTCCAAATCTTCTTGACTTTCAACATCAGAAACATTTACCTCACACAAGTTACAAAATTGGAATGGGCGAAGTGCAATCTCACAACAAGGATTTGTTCCCCAATCTTTATCGTTGGAAAGATAAATACCCGGCTCACCTGCATTTGATAATTCTATTTTCTTCCAAAGTGATTTGAAAAATTCTTCTGTTACCTTACTACGAAGAAGAACCGCAGAATTATTCGCTCTGCCTCTTTGTGGATTGAGTTCCCACCAATTTCCAAACTTACATGAAATCATATCGTCATCATCGGCAGAGAAAAGAGAAATAAGAGCTGCACGGCGAATACCACCGGCAAGAACTGCATCTGCAATATGACAAACAATATCGTGAACTTCAATCGGTGAAAGTTGTTCACCGTCATTTTTAAGTTCAAGAATTGCTCTAATCTTTTCAATACAAATTCGTAGTGGTTCTGGACCCGGTGCCTTCCCACCACTTGTAATAAGACGGGCACCCTTGTGACGAATATCTGAATAATCAAAACGGATAGATGAACCACCGGTGAAATATGATTTCGTCAAAGCTTTAATTGCATCTGCCCAACCTTCAATTGAGTCACCGATAAGAAATCTTCTTTCTTTTGATTTAGGTCTGTGGATTGGTGGCAAACTTTCTACATGATGTTTCTGAACGGAATAACCTACACCGGTTCCACCAAGAAGAAGAAACATTACTTCACCGAAAGCACGCCAGTCATCTATTGGAAGATAAGCACAATTGTATATTCTGTTAGGACTTATTTCTATTGGTTTACCACCGAATTGCAATGAACGCATTGATGGTAATACTTTCTTATCATATACCATTTTATAGACATTTTCAATTTCATCTTTTAATTTTGGATATTTTCTTTGGTGCATTTTTTTATTTCGTGTCACCAATTCTTCCCAAGTTTCCCTACGATTTTTTTCGGGAATGAAACGAGCATACTTCATGTAAACTGTGATCTCAGACAAGATGCGATTGCTGATGTCCATTTATTTCTCCATTGATTTTTTTATTGAAAACGGTATTTTTTAGGTATAAATCAAAACCATACACGAATAAGTATATGGTTTTGGATAAAAAAAGTGGGTTTTTCTAAATTATTTTTCCACTAAAACCCTTCCAATTCTTTGAACTTTTGTGAAAGAGCTTTCTTAACATTCACGTCACCTTTCATTGATGTTTGAACATTTTGTCCCATGTCAGAACTTGGTTCGTATATTTCAATGTGGCCAGTCATTGTATTTATTTTACTTGGGAATGTCATACCATCAGGACCGAAACGATTTTTAATAATATGCCATCTGCCTGTTCCACCAACTTTATCATTCAATTTTCTTGATAGAGACATAATGAAATCTGCAATCATAATTTTGTTATATGATTCTGAAACTTTACCACCTTCAATCACATCATCTTCAAGAGCAGAACGATTTGCTTGTGATGCAGTCCAAATAGGTATTCCATAAGTTCCGCCAACACCACGCAAGTCTTCATAAATATCATTTAGTTCCAATCTTTTATCACCGGCTTTTGCAGGTCTTATCAAGTCTGCATAATCAACTATAACTAAATCAGGTGGTTTACCTTGACTGATGCATTTCTCTATATGTGATGTTATTGTTGTGATACTTGCGGTTTTGGTTGGATAATACTTTACAATCAAGTCACCTTTGATAGTTTCCATTGTATCACGGATTTTCTCTTGTGCATATTCTTCGTTAAGATTTTGAAATGCAATCTTTGTAAAGTAAGCATCAAATCTTCTTGCAACATAAAACTGATTGAGTTCAAGTGTATAATAAACAACTCTCTTACCGGCCTTAACTGCTTGAGCGGCAATACTTACCAATCCCCAAGACTTACCGCCACCGGCAGGAGCAATGATAACACCCAACTCACCAGCAGCCAATCCACCGTTTGTAATATCATCAACTACATTCCATCCAGTAGATACACAACTTCTTGCACCTTCTTCATAACGAGCAATAATATCTACAAGATATTCATGTCCAATATCTTTGTCAGTTCCGGCTTTCAATGCAGTATCAATTTTCTTTTTTATTAAATCATACTTACCACTCTTAAGCAAATCAACCGACTCAATAATTGCAACTTTCATCTTTTGATTTTTACAAAATTCAAGAGTAGTTGATTTAACATATTCTGCATCAGAACTATCTTTATACTTTGCACTTTCTTTCAGAGCATCTGCAATAGTGCTCTTCAAAACTTTATCTTCAACGGTAATCAATTCAGACTTGAAAACTTCAGCAGTTGGTGCAGTTTTATACTTCTCATAATAGGACATTATCTTTTCAACAACCCAACTATTTGCTTGAGACTCAAAATAATTTGGTTCGATAATATCTGAAACTTGTTGTAAAAATGCTCTATCGTTTAATAATGAAGTGACTACTTTTGTCTGAAAGGTATGACCATATTGGGATAAATTATCCTGCATATTTGTTCCTAATGGAATTTAATGTTGTAAAATTATTTTGAACCCATACATCCCAATTCAATAAAACATTTTGTAGTTTATCTTCTACAAATAATTTATTCAGTTCAACTTTATTGATACCGTCAATTTCACCATCAACTAAATGTCTTAATGTTGATTTAGTGCTTTGTGAAATTTCAACATCACTCAATTGCATTATTCTATGATTGGTTTGCAATACATTTAGGTTGTTCTTTAATTCTTGAATTGCTTTGGATTTATTATCATGTAATTTACAAATTTCTACGAACATTTCCAAATCAATTTTTCTTTTTTCTGATAATTCTGGAAAGAATTTTAATATCGTTTTGTCACCGAGACCACGAATGCCAACTACATTATCACTCTTATCGCCAAGTAAAGATTTGTATATGATATAATTCTCACACCAAATACCCGTTTCTTCCAAAAGGTTTTCTGGTGTATACATTTTCTTTTTGGTTGGCAGATAAACACTAACTCTATCCGAAACCAATTGTAAAAAGTCTCGGTCATTGGAAAGTATTACACATTTTTCTTTGAAATAAGAAGAAAGGTAGGCAATCACATCATCTGCTTCTATTTTATCAATGGAGATTATTGTTAGTGGCAAATTTTGTAGGTATGAAAAAACACGAAACAGTTGATACTTAATTGAGGATTGTTCATCTTCAATATCTTCAAACCCAACTACACGGTTTAACCGTGACTTGATTGCCCTACCTTCCTTATAGTTTGAATAAATTTCTTTTCTTCTCTGTGAACCACCCTTACCATCAAAGACAACAACAACCCGTGTGGGATTAACCATACGGATTGTTGCTCCAAGAGACTTCAAGAAACCAGATAATCCACCAACATGAATACCATCTTCGTTTAATGTTGGGATGGCAGAAAATGTGCGTATAAAAAGGTTCATCCCATCTACAATCAAAACCTTACTATCACGATGATAGTTCTCTTGTTCTTGTTTTTCTGTTTCTATTTCTTGTAAAAGTCTTTGATATTTACGGTTCATACTTCATCTTGTAATAATGGTTCATCGGAAAGTGTTACGTCATCTATGCGTGCCTCATCCAGTTTCTTATATTTCATAATTACTTTCTCAGCGATTTCATCATAAACTATATCATACAATTGGGGATTACTCATAATCTTTTCAACAAATTCCTTTGATTGAAACTTAATGACTTCTCCAGTTCTTTTGTCTGTCCATGAATACCATGCACCAGATTGAGAAACAAGATTGTGTTCTTTCATCACAGTTAGCCATGATGAATAATCATCTATACCACTATCAAAATAAACTTCATATTCACATTCACGCAGCGGAGGACCTACTCTGTTCTTCACCAATTTCGCCTTAATCCTTGAACCAACAATTTCATCACGACCTTCTCTCTTTGCTTTTATGGCACCGATTGAAGAAAGACGAAGACGAACAGAAGCATGGAAAGGAATACCTTTACCACCAGGTGTTGTCCAAGGATCAGAAAATGCTGGAGCATTGAGTTTCTGACGAAGTTGATTTGTAATAATCAAACAAATACGCTCTCTACCGATAAGATTTGTAATCTTTCTCATTGCCTTTGAAATGATAAGTGCCTTTGCCGTAGCATAACCATCCTTATCAAAATCTGCAGCCATTTCTGTTTTAGTGGATGCACCGGCTATCGAATCAACTACTATCGTTACCAATCTATCTTTATCGGATGAACGAACCTTATCAATGATAACATCAACGGTTTCAAAAATATCTTCTACTGTTTCCAATGGAATGTATAACATATCTTTCAAGTTCAAACCGATTGCGGTTAGATATTCAGTTGATATTGCATTCTCGGTATCAATATAAACAGCAAGACCACCTTTCTTTTGTGTGTTAAGAAGTGCATGGGCTGCCAATAGAGATTTACCAGATTGTTCGAGACCTGTTATTTCAGATACACGACCAACAGGAAAACCACCATACTTACGATTAGAAATGGCCAAATCCAACATGGTTGAGCCAGTTCCTACCCATTCTTTTACTATCGTAGGTGCATCACTATCACCTTCAAGAAAGTAAGCAGTCTTAATGTTTTGAGTTTTGAATTGTTTGTTTATAGTTTCGGCAATGAGCCCACCGAGTTCATCGGAAAGATCACTCTTTGATTTTGCCATAACTCACCCTTATTAAAATAAATCATCAAATGTAACACCGACATCTTCTGCAGGTGTGTTTGAGCTGTCACTCTTTTCTTGTTTGTAATTGAGATCTTTTGATTCTTCTTCTTGTGAAGAAGCACCCATCCAAGTTTGTAACTGAATCTTCAAATCATCATAAGATGGTTCTGGATACAATTCTGTAATTTGTGGTTGTGACTTAATCTTTTCAAGAACTTCTGCACTTTCTGTAATAGGTGTTTCTTTTGGTTTAACACGAATACTTGTTTCTGCATAAGTCTTACCGGCTTCTTCTGGTGACTTAACGGTAACAACAATGTCACGACCAGATTTTGCATCAGACAAATCACCGTAATCAGGATCAACAAAGAAAGCAAGTAGTTCTTCATAAATTTGTTTACCAAATCCCCAAAACTTTACACCTTCATTTTCTTGACCACGAACAATAACAGGAACATAGATACGCATTTTGGGTTCCAATTTTCTACCCATTACCCAATCTTCTTTATCACCAGTTTGTTTAAGTTTTTCTGCAAACTCAACCACTGGATCAGGACGACCAAATGATGCAGGAGAAAGAATAGATCTCTTACCCAAATTGTAATGGAAATACAATTCGATAAACGGATTTTCTCTGTTATGAATGTAGGGAACAATTCTGATTTGAGTTTCACCCGGATCGGGTTTCCAAATGTTAGATGTGCGATTGTTTGTGTTTTTTAGAGAGTTCAAACGACTCTTGATTGCATCTAGGTTAATAGCCATGATGTTTCTCCAAATGTGTAATAAATAATGTTTAATCGTTACTAAAAGAATGTTATGTCTAATAGAACAATACTAATATATGAATTTAATGTTTAATAAGCAAGCAATTTTTATTTTATTCTATAAATAAATATGGGAAATCCGAAGATTTCCCATATTATCATTTATTGTATTTCATAAGTTCCTTTAATCTACGAACAATCGTTTCTGGTATTTTTTCCACATTGAATGTGTTATCAACCCAAGCTGGTGCATCATCTGTTTGAGGCATAACATCACGCTTTGGAGCACCTGCAACTGGAGGACTTTGTTTTTTCAATGTTTCTACATTACCCCAAATATAGTCCGCAATCGCTTCTGGTGTATCGCCTTTATCATATTTCTTAAACACTTCAACAACTGGCTCTTTTATATTATCAATAACATATTTTTTCAATTCACTCTCACCAACTTGAAACAGATTTACACCACCACCGGCTGCAGTTGGAACTGTTCCAGTTTGAGCAGCAATACCAATTTGAGTGGCTTTAAGTGCTTCGAGTGGTTTTTTAATATCCGTTAAATCAACTGCCTTTATCTTTGCATCAGGATTAAGACAGAATACTTGTGACCAACGGTGGTGTCCGTCAATAACAAATTTACCACCACCACCTGTTACAATTGATTTTCCAGCAGGTGCAACTACACCACCTTTCAAACAGGCCTCTGCACTTGCAGCATCTTTTAACGGATAGCTCAATGATTTATCCATAACAACTTCATTTTGAGTTGGCTGTAAATCTGTGCAAACAGGAGAAGCGGCAGATGTTTTAACTGGAGCATCTGACGATAAAGATTTTATGGCATCAACAAATTTAGGATCCTTTATATTATCACCCAGCTCTTTTACAAATGAAACATAATCTTTTTTAAGAATTTTTTTCAATTCTTCTTGTGCATCTTCTTCATTTAGTTTTACTTTAACTTCGTTTACTAAACTTTTCAATGAATTTTTCATCAACATTCTCTCTAAATCGTATTAACAAATTCTTCTTGTATTTTAAGTTCTTCTGGCGATGCCTGACCAGTTTTACCCCAATCTGGAAGAACAGACATTATATGAAATGCCTTAGCACTTCTAACATCTTTCATCCACTTTCCTGATGTTGGATTATCTTTATTTTTTAATATGTTCACATGATTTGCACCAGGAAAAACATATAATGGCATACCACTTTCTTTTGCCAACATCACAGAATGTTTTAATGGAACTATATTATCACTACCGCCGTGAATAATTGCACCGTTACCGCTAATTTCAGAACCAGTTAAAGTTACCGTTGGCCATTGTCTATTCCATGCAGGAGCAACAAGGTAAACGGTATCTGGCTTTTTTGCACCCATTGATAATGCCTGAAGAAGTATTGCTCCACCACGTGAATAAGCAATCAATGTTTTAGGATTTTCTTCATTCAAATACAATATCGCTTTTTCAATATCTTCGGTTGTTACACTTGTTGAGTCAGAAAAAGCAGGACATCCTGTATCTTGTTCTGGACTTGTCCATTCTACATTACACGCATCAACCCGCATATCTTTTGGTTTCATCCCATATCCATGAAATGCACCCTTTTCAATTTCAATTTCTTTTAGCAAGTCAATTAACTTAATCATTTTTATCTTATATTGTTTGATAACAAATGAGTTCTTACTATTTCTTTTATCTTCTTACGAAGTTTATTTTTTAATCTTTCTTCAACCTTATCTGATTTTTTTTGTGGTTCTTCCGATTCAGGAGGAACTTCATTAGTCTGAATAGCAGTATCTACTTCTTCTTGTATTTTCAAAGAAATTTTCTCAGCAACATGATTTAATTCTGACAAAAACATTTCTATAACTTCTTCATCTTCGGCCGTCAATCTTCTTTTAATAAAACCGGATATTTTTTCTGTTAATTTTTGAATATCATTTTCATGTTTTTCTTTTTCACTTTCAGTATATGGCATACTTTTTAATGAATTAACTGCCTTATAGAGTGTAATTAAATCTGAATTGTTATGGAATCTAGACGATATTGATTGTAACGAGTCCTTACCACTTCGGTATGAATCTGAATTAAACAATTTCTTAAATAAAAATTTTATAGATGAAGGACTTTCCTTTGGAAACATATACAATATATTACCCTTCCCCTTTTCTGCCAAATTTAATGCATCAATTAATACAATATAAGTAAAAGGACTAATTGCAGATTGCGATATTGATTCATTTACGATTTTTCTTTTCATTTTTTTACTCATGGTATTAGAGTTATTTTTGAGTCTTTTTGGATCAAATAAACACTTATACTTGTTTTTTTATTAAAAAAGTGTAATTTACCAGACATTGGCTTTTTATATTCGTAGCCAATTGATTTTAGTGCATCTATTATCTCATGTTCTTTATACTTACTAGCATCTATAACATTATCCGGAAGCATTGATATATCTGTTAGTTTCTTTTTTAGTTCATCAAAAATTGTATCAAATCCACTTGCTTCATTGATAAAGTTAAACTTGCAAAAAACATTTACAAGTTTTTTTGTAATTTCATTTATCAAATTTTCTTTGTTGTGTTTATTTTTCATGTTTTATCTTTTAATTGTTCTCATAATAAATATAGAATTGAAATTAAATTACCAATTATACACTCTAACTAAAAATATCTTAACAACACGGAAACCTTCTTTATTTTTAAGAAGTGCACAATTACGGTATCTTTCCCATTCAATAGGATATTTTTTATCAAGTATACCATTATTCAAATTCATTATCAATTCATTTAGAGCATTTATTGTGTATATCGTATTTGTTTCTCGTTTTTGATGAACCATTATTGAATTTGGGAGAAATTTTTTGTAACTATCCATTATGACATTATACGAAAGTATTACATCTTCTTTTGTATCAAAAGACTTAAAATGAAATACTTTGTTGTTTAATATAGAAAAATTTTCTTTTATATTATCCAAAGTTTCTTGAACTTGGTATTTTCTTGCAAAAGTACATACAAGCTGTGTCTTCAATAATTTTCTCTCATTTTTTGTAAATTTCCGCACTTAATATAAATATGTTCCTAAATTTGTTTAATGTTACCAAAATCCTCGCCAACATAAATTTTTATTGACATATTATCTGTCTCAAATGCAGACTGCAGAGTGTCAATTAAATCCATTTCATCTGGATGAATATCAAAAACAAAAGCATCATAAAGATACATCATAAACACAGACTTCTTATTTTGTAAATGTGGTAAAATACTTTTTATCTTACGGACATTGTATTCGGTTTCCAATGATTGAAGAACATAATTGAATACTTTATTAGGTGTTGCATCTTGAATATCTCTGAAATTCTTTTCGTAAAACCAAGACTTTACCATGCCATCGGTTTCATATAAGGAATACATTTCATCTATGAGTGCCTGAACTGATCTAAAGAAAGTGTGGTTCATAAATTCAGGCGTAATTGTTCCATATATGTTTTGAAATACTTTTGATTTGAATTGGTCATAGTCCATGTCCATATCCAAATCACTCTGTATCTGCTCATACGGATGATATTCAAATTGATAATCCAATATCTTAGCAAGTAGTTTTATATGGAACGCATCATAATCAAATTGAACTATCTTACCGCCTTCAAATCTTGAACTAATTTTATCTCTACTGCCGTCTTTCTTATTCATTGCAGAGAAATTAAAACCATCCCAAGCATTACTCGGTCTACCTGTTGCAGTATACCACATATAATTTTGTTTCTTCGTTTCATCGCCAACAAGAATATCATTCTTTTCTATTTCATGGAATACATTTATGAAATCATTACAGTAATCTATACAACTCTGTTCAATTGGGTTTTCTGTATAAACTCTCATAACATATTTTGCAATCTTTCTTGCCCATTCCAATTGTTTTGAAAGTGGTATGACATGACCTAAATCTTCTATTTTGTAAAATTTATTGGCGAGCGTTTCCATACCCTTCGGATAAAATTCTTTTGGATTGATATAGTCTGATGTATAATAATGTACATATGAATTTAGATCGATACCATCATTGAAACCGTTATATGCCAATGCTTTCTTATTGAATACAAGTGTTTTTGGATGCAATTTTATTTCATTTAACTTAATGTCTGTATCTACTTCATCTGGATGTGTAAAATTTATGTATTGTTCTTCCCCATCGGTAAATAGAAAATACATACCAATAATGCCAACTGCAGACGGGTGTTTGTTTGGATTGCTTGTAATTGGAATGCAAACCGAAGGTTTTTCTTGAAATGTCATAATAAAGTTTGTATATTAACAGTTAATACATGGTCGTGGATTGAATTGACCATCATATTTACTAAATTCTCTATAATTGTGCAATAGTTCTGCTAATATACGAAATTTTTTTGAATGCCGCAAAACAATTCTTCTATTGGTATCAACTACTCCAGGAGTAACTAATATATCATTTTTATAGACATCGTATTCAGGACCGGATAGTTTCCATGGAATAGCTATTAAACCATAAAGAAATTGGTTTATTCCACCATTTTTTGTGTTGTAAGTGGATGCCTGTTCTTGATCAATCTCATATAAAACTCTATCTTTCTCGTTTCTTTTATACACAAAAAATCTTTGTATAACACCCGCTTCCAACTCTTTTGTAGTTGGCCTTCTTTTAACAACAGATGGAGACCTGTATCTATAAAACTGTGTGTTTGTTCCCAACAGTTTTCTTTTTTCTCCGTTTGAAAACACAGTAAAATGTTTTAGATCAAGATACTTGAAATAACTAGCATTACCTTCTTTATATCTAATCAATCTTTTTGATTTAACAGGATCCCAATCTCTTTCTGTATATTTTTCACCTGTGGAATACTGATGATAATAACCACTATATTCTTTCCAATCATCAAGATACATCAATTCCTGTCCTTTGGTAAATAAGTTTTTAGTAATTTGATTTTCAGAATAAAATATCTTTTTTCTTGTTGCCATTACATACTCCGTTAAAGTGTTCCACTTCCGTCCATTTTCAATCTGGCTGCAGTATGTAATGTGGTTTCCCACATACCACCAGATATTTTATGTTCAATTTTTGTAATAACAAATACTAATTTATTATCAACATAAGTTTTCGGGACAAGATTTGTTGATATTACATCACCAAACCTAAATCCACTAACGCCATCTATCGTTATAGAAAAATCAACTGGATATAATGCCATATTTAACCAATGTGCATTTCCAGGACTTGTGGACATTTTTTTTAATTTTGCCAAATTTCCTCTAAACGCCTCACACCATGCATCATTGAATCCTGTTTTTGAAAAATTTTCAACCGCCTTTACTAATTTTTGTTGAACTGCCGCTGCATCGCCTCCAGACGCTGCATCTGCCTTTACTTCTATATTTGCAGGTTTATTTGCACCACGAGCTTTAACATAAGCAGCCGCTGCCATTGGTGCAGGTGGTTTTGACGATATATTAACATTCTTTATCAGTGGTCTATAAATATCTGCAGTAAATTTTAATGGTGTAACTTTATTCGTATGAGTTGATGATAAATTTGAATCTTCTATTGAAAGAATACACACTGCCAATTTACCATCAGCGTTTCCATCAAAATTGCTCGGTGGTTCGCATAAAACTGGTGATAATTGATACATTTCTCCAGAAGCAACATTTATTCTTTTCAATAATGTTTCAAACCAATTTGTTAAGTTTTTATAGAAAACATTTGCAGAATTTTCTTGAATAAAATTTTTGAAAGTTTCTTTTATGTAGTCTGTTCCAATCAATATGCCGCCTATGTTTATGTCATTTCCATTGACAAATGCAGCATCTTTATACTGTGGTACACAGTCTCCGTATTTTCCCATAACAGCTGAATCAGGAAATACAACATCAATTGGAAATGCAGACTGTATTGGTAATTTTTGTGTTATATTACCTTCAACCGCGACTTTGAATACTTTTCCCAAACCACCGCCGCCACCTTCAAATTTTTCTATTATCTTATTTGCGAAATCAACAAGACTATAAACATTCACATACCAAAATGGTTTAACAGCAGCTGATTCAGGCGGTGGTGGTGGTGGATCTGGGTTTTCAACTTCATCCTCCTCACCATCGGATTCTTGATACGGCCATGCAATTCCAACATAGTCTAACATTTTGCTAACCGTGTTACCAGCAGCAAGATCAAATACTTCTCCTGCAGCAGCAGGAACCCAAGTTGGTATACCAGCTCCACCTGATGAATCTGGCGGTGGAGTTGGCACATCTCCATCAGTTCCTGCTGCTCCCTCTTCTTTTCCAGTTCCTAAATCTGCATCAATAATAGATGCCAAATTATTTCCTTCAACAACAACTTTTGCTGGATCTGTTACTTCACCAGCAGCACCTTCCTCTGATTTTGTTGATTGATCTCCAGAAGCACCAACTGCAATAGTTGCGGCCGATACAATAGATATTGTTGCTGATAATGATAAGTCTACATTGAATGACCAATTGAAATTACTTATTATTCCAGTAAATGCCTGTTTACAGGCAGGACCACCATAGCTCCATCCCCAAGACATTTTAACTTCTTTTCCTGGAACAAAATATGCACTATCAACCCCTTTCATAGAAAATCCACCAGCACTTATTTCCGGCCAAAATGAAAATGCAAAGTTTCCTCGTAAAAGAGATCCAATTGTTCCATCATTAGTTACATCAATAGACGTTAATAAAGGAAATCTTGGCAAATTATTTGAGTTGTATAATTTTAATGCACCACTTTTATCACTCATAACTCTGTCACCTGGAAATCCAAGAGGAATGCCCCCACCAACAACATGACCATATGCGGTTTTTCCATATGACCATTCTACTGCTTTTGTATTTTTTCCACCACGAACTCTAGTTCCTACCTGTGTTGCTCTAGCAGCCAATTCACCCTTTACACTTCCACCAACATTATGATAAAAGGGATTATCATATCCACTACTCCATTTTGGCATAAAATATTATCTCCAATTATTGTAACCATCTAATAAGGAAGCTATACCGGTATCTTCTTGATAATACGGTATTCTTATCACTAATCCAGCAGGAACATCAAGACTACCTTTACCTAAATTATTTGCCTTAGCAATAACAAACCACAATGATTCATCATTATAGTATTCTTTTGCCAATATATCCAATCTGTCACCTTCTTGTGAAAGAATTTGTGTATCTTCCGCTTTATTAAAATTTGGATAAAAAACAGTAGATAGTCTTCTGACGAATTTATTTATTCCGTCAGATTCTATCTTTCTAGCATTTTGAACAATATATGTTCCACCATATCTTTTTGACATAATTCCTCTTATGTAAATGATTTCAATATCACTTTAATAAATATCTATACTGTATTATTTACCATTTATTTCTTCTTCTTTCCTTTCTTTTTCTTTTTGGAATTAGTAGCAGGAGTTTCAATTCATGGCGTGTTACCAACTTGTGCATTAGCAGCATTCGCTTGTTCTAAAGCATCCGCTTGTGTTTGATCCATAGCAGTCCCAGCAAGCATAGAATCTAATTGATCTGATGTATTACCAGACGGATATGTTCCTGGATCTGGTACATTTATAGGTTCTTCTGGTCTTGCCAAACTAAATCCACCGGTATTTTGCTGTTGACCAGTTAAATTTGGAACCAAATTCTGTGCACTAACATCAGGATTTGTTCCTGTTGCAGCCGGAAGGTTTGCATTAGGAGTTCCTGTTTGTGGAACATTTGTTGAACCACCATTTTGTTGATTTGCGGCATCGCCTGTTCTTACTTCTTCTTTCGCAACAAAACCAACATCGCCTATTGTATCTTTTTGAGTATCTTCTCTTGCTGTTTCATCAACAACTGGAATTTGTGTTTCTGTTTCTGGCATTGGTGATGACAATTGAGTATCATCCAATTCAGGAACACTCTGTAAATCTTCTGATGCATCAAAAGCTCTGAAGTAATTTACTTTGTTTGCCGCCTTCGGTAAAAGTCCTGTTTCCAGTGTAGCATCACTATCATCATATAGTGAATACATAACACCATTATATTCTGGTCTGTAAACACCAACCGGAGTAAATCCAACAGAAACTTCTATTGTTTTTGGTAATTGTAAAACGCCAGGATTTGATAAATTCAAATTACCGGCTTTAACATTTGATTTTCTATCGCCTTCAAGGTGTGCAGTTTCCCATGTAGTTCCAACATTGTCAAAACTATATGATAATGAACTTATGAAACCTGGCATTTTTCTATACAAATGACCTATATTCAAACGAATCATAGGTCCACGAATTAGTCCACCCTTTGTATATTCGGGTGCAGTCCATGACGATAAAAAGTTCAATTTACGCCACGATGCTTTCATTTCATCGCGAGATCCAATATGAACAACAAATCCAAAATTTATATTTCTTTCATATCCATCATAAACATAGAGTGGATCTCCTCTACCCATATATTTTACAGGATTCCATTTTGGATTATGACTTTCATTTATATTATTAAAAGTTGCTCTAAATGCTATTATTTCTGCAGGACGATTTACTCCACCGGATGCAATTTTCAAACCGGTGAAATAAAATTCAATCATATCATTTGTACCTGGAATAGATTCATTATTATATTTTCCCTTTTCATATACCAAATCGGTTGTTATATTTTTTGATACTTTTCTGTAATCCAATATGTTTATCCTATCTCCTCTGAATTGACGACCTGGTTTTAATTTTGCTATTCCAGATTGTGTTTTTGAATCTTTAACATAAAGCAAATTTGTAATTGCCGGTATATTTCTTTGAGAACCTGGTTCACCATGTGCACCCAAACCGAAATACTTTTCCAAATTTCTAGAGTGAAATTTAGCAAATCTTGGATCAGATACAAAGTATTCTTTATCTGCTGTATCTGGAACAGTTGTTACTTGACCGTCTGATCCTGTAACTTGGCTTGCTGATCCACCGGCATATACATCCCATCTAAAATCATTATATTTTCTAAATCTGTTTGGAACACTTGGATCTGCTTTTTTCAAATTACTATATGTTGCAGTTAAATACTTTTTTAATGGATTTAATTCATCCGGAGATGATTGATTTATTTTTTCATTAGGAATAGTTGCAACACCTGCATTTACAAAATCTGTTCTACGAACTCTATCTACTATTGTTCTTCTTGAAGGATCGTAAGGATCCAATTGTTTAATTCTTTGTATAGACTGATTTTGTAATTTTATAGGACTTGGTAAAATAGTTGATGGCGAAGAAGATTCTTCTAACGGTCCATTTAATATCTCTGATAATTTTCTTATTGAACCAAAAACCTTTTTATCCGTTTCAATAAAATCATTTACTATTTCTTGCGAGTATGTATTACTATCCTCACCAGTAAAATCTGTATAACTATAATACTGATTTCTTCTGGCGGTTAAAGGAAATTTTGGATTTTTACCGCTTGTTATACTCCAAGGTGGTGCAGTGTATGCACTTGTTGGTGTGCTCGTTGATGGTCCACCTGTTGGTGAAGTTGCTGCTGGAGCGCCATTTGTTGGTGGTGTTCCAGTAGTTGATACAGTAGCACCTGCACCTGGAGGTGGAGTTGTTGTGCTTGGAGCAGTTGGACCATATTCTGACGGTGCAGCAGCAGTATTAACTATATCTGATTCAGGAAGAAGTGGACTTGTGCTATAATAAACTAAATGTGGATGTCTTGATTTTCTTATTGTAGTTCCACCAATTCCTAATGGAGCATTGGGTCCTCCAAAATTACTAGATATTCTGCCTATGTTTGGTTCTAATGAATTATCCCGTGATACATTTGTCACCGGTTGAAAGGAATTTGGTAATAATTCTTTCATCAAACCGATCAATCTGTTGTAGTCTGTTTGATCACCGTCACCGTCTGGTGTTTCTAATGATTTCCAAATATCAGATGTTGGATCCGGCCAAGACTTATATTCACGAATTTTTGTTGTATCTTCATATTTGTTTAATTGAGCAGAATCAATTGCACCCAAAATACTATGTCTTGGTATTCTCAAACCAATTGGTGATCCACCAACATTTGCAATCAAAGCAAGTGGATTGTATATTTGTGTTGGAGACATACCTAATGTTGTAATTGATGAAAGTGTGTCTATAATGCCTTGAGAAGGTCTAGTATCTACGCTTGGATTCATCAATTGTAAACCGACTTGTTTTGCAAGAAATAACAATCCTTTTGCAGATAATAAAAACTTACCTATACGGAAAACATCCTGAACTATTCTTTCCGCAGCAGTAACCGCACCACCCCTAACGAGACCTTCATCAAATCCTATTCCAAATCCCCATCGTTGTCCTATATCTCTTAAAACATATGGTTGATCAAAACCAAAATCTTTATTGTATGAATCATCCCTTAAATTAAATTTAGTATATTGAACATCAAGTGGTGTTGGTGATTTTTTTGTAATTGCCCATTTTGCCAAATAACCTTTACTTTCCGTAACATCTTTCATTGTTTTTGCATACGGGTTGCCATAATAACTCGGTTCAGCATTAACTTTTGAGTCAGGAACTTGATTTGTTAGTGATGCTAGAACACCAGCGGATGACCATGACTTTTTAGCAAAAGTTACAGGTGCATATTTTTCTCTATCGGATATTGATATTCCACCGGCTGATCTTTTAATTTCTAATCCTGTTCTAGATCCTGGATCAGAATTGTAAACTAATTCTGGTTTTATTATTGGATAAAGCGTCTCTGCAAAAGAGTTCATCTTAACCATAAATCCACTTTTTTCAAATGGAGTAAAACCAAAGAAATTAGTTGTAGGTTTATCATTTACAGGTGATTTATTAGGACCACTTTCCGTTGATAATGATGAATAACCCGAAGAAAGTTGTGTATTTGCCTTATTATCAAAAAATGTTACAAACCCTGCATCCGCAGTTGTGTTACGACCTACACCATTTGGATTTGGTATACTATTTCTTACAATTGGTCCTATTCCAAAATACTTAACATTTGGTGCCTCAGACCTAGCACCTTTCCAATTATAGTTTCCAAAATCTGGAGTATAAAATGTTTGATATAAAGCACTTAATGTTTTGAAACCCTGACCAGCTTCATCTGTAATATAATCAACATTTGGTGCTTCAGATCTACCACCTTTCCAAGTAAACAAACTACTTTCGGAATTATATTTACTTTCAAGTAATGGTGGAAACAGTCCAAATCCAGGTGCATTTTGATTTACAAAATAATCAACTGCAGGAGCATTGCTTCTTGCTCCCTTAAATGTAAATTGTGATATGTCTTGGGTATATTCGGATGCAAGTGGTGCAGCAAAAGTTGTAAAACCACCACCTTGATCATTAACCAAAAAATTTACTGCGGGAGCAGCATCTCTACCACCTTTCCACGTAAATTCACTAATATCTTCGGTGTATTCACTTTCAAGTTTTGGGGCTTTTAATGTAAAACCTTTGTTGTAACTATCGGGAAAATAGTTCACCGGAATAGGTTGGCTACCCTTAAAAGTAAATTTTGAAATATCTTTTTTATATTCGGACTCTAATGCCTTTGGGAATTTTGTAAAACCAGGTGCACTTTCATTTCCAAAAAAATCAACAGTCTTTGCGGCATCTCTGCCTCCATTCCAATCGAACTCTGATGAATCTTTTACATATTTTGTTTGTAATTTTTCAGCTTTTCTATGAAATCCAGCAGTTGTAAATTTTCCAGCTTTATCAAAATAATTTACTTCCGGTGCAGAACCAGGACCGCCATCCCAATCAAATTCAGAAGATTCTTTTATGTATTTTGTATCAAGTTTTTCAGCTAAACGATGGAATCCTTTTGTGGTAAATTTACCACCTATATCGAAATAGTTTACTTCTGGTGCAGAACTACGACCACCATCCCAATCAAATTCAGAAGATTCTTTTATGTATTTTGTATCAAACTTTTGAGCTAATCTATGGAATCCAATAGTCGTAAATTTACCAGGCAAATCAAAATAATTAACTTCTGGAGATTGACTTCTTCCACCATCCCAATCAAATTCAGAAGATTCTTTTATGTATTTTGTATCAAACTTTTGTGCAAAAGTATGAAAACCTACGGTGGAATGTCTACTATTTAGGTCAAAATAGTTTACAGCAGGAGCATCTAATCTAAATCCATCCCAATCAAATTCAGAAGATTCTTTTATGTATTTTGTATCAAACTTTTGTGCAAAAGTATGAAAACCAACTGTTGTATTTTTTCCAGTTAAATCAAAATAATTTATTGCAGGAGCATCTGATCTAAATCCATCCCAATTAAATTGAGAAGAATCCTTTATGTATTTTGATATTTGAAATTGAGTAAATGTATTAAAACCTTCTGTTGTGTGTTGTTTCAATAAATCTAAATAATTTACAGCAGGTGCCTGACTTCTATCACCATTCCAATCATATATTGAAGACTCTGGAATATATTTGGTTATACCTAATTGAGAAAATTTGTGAAAACCCTCTGTTGTATTTTTTACAGTCAAATCAAAATAATTTACAGTTGGTGCATTATCTCTAGTTCCATCCCAATCATATATTGAAGAATCTGGAATATATTTTGTTTCCAATGATTGTGCAAGTATATGAAAACCCACATTTGTATTTTTTGTAGTTAAATCAAAATAGTTTACGGCAGGTGCAGTAGTTCTGTCTCCATCCCAATCATAGATAGAAGTTTCTGGAATATATTTTGAATCATACAATTGAGCAAATGTTTGAAAACCAGCATTTGTATTTTGTGATGTCAAATCAAAATAATTTATTGCAGGTGCTGATCCTCTATCCCCATCCCAATCATGTATAGAAGTTTCTGGAATATATTTTGAATCATACAATTGAGCAAATGTATGAAATCCAGTATTAGTATTTTGCCCCTCTCTATCAAAATAGTTTACAGCAGGTGCACTTGTGACTACCCCTTTCCAAGTAAAATCTGATGAATCTGCAATATATTTTGAATCATACAATTGAGCAAGTCTACCGAATCCAAGTGTTGTATATTTGTTTGTAATATCAAAATAATTTACTTCTGGAGAACTTGCACCATTTCCATCCCAATCGTGAACCGAAGATTCCATGATATATTTTGTATCATACAATTGTGGAAATCTATTAAATCCAGATGTTGTATTTAATTTTTTTATATCAAAGAAATCTACTTCAGGAGCACTATCAGATTTTCCAGTCCAAGCAAATATAGAACTATCTGGTTTATATTCTGTCTCATACTGTAATGCAAAAGTTGTAAAACCACTAGTTGTAAACTTTGAATTTTGATCAAAGAAATCTGTTTGTGGTATATTTGCAAAACTAAACTTTGAAGAATTTGGAATATACTCTGAAACATTTGGTTGAGCAAATGTTGTAAATCCAGTTGCATTATCATCTACCATAAAACTAACTGCTGGAGCAGCAGCAGTTTTACCATTCCACCCATATATTGAAGATCCAATTATTTTACTATCACCTATTTGTTGTCTTGCTGTAAAACCAACTACATTATTATTCTGAAAGAAATTTACTTCTTGTGTTCCAATTACAGAAAATTTTGATACTGATGGATCTTCATTTCTTCCAGATGGATTTGTCTTTTGAATAGAATCTATATTGTAAATGGTATTATCTTCAAGTTGTATTGATTGTAAATCATATTTTATAGTATCAACAATTTGTGATGGAGACATTTCCATCAATCTTGATATTGGAACATATCTCAACGGTTCATCATCAAAATTAAGAGATGTTGTATCTTCCAATAATTTTGAAGACAAATCAACTTTCAATATCTTTGTATCTGGAATAGTAACAAAACCATCAACTGGCAATTCCGTGAGTATTTCAACAGTTTGATCAGTTCTATCTATTGATAAAGGATTTCTTTCTAATGCTATGTTTGGATTGATAACATTATTTATCGGTGAAAACAAATCAGAATTTATTACAACAGATTGTGCAGATAAGTCTGCAAATAAAGGTTTTCGTATTATTAAAACATTTGGATTTTCTATATTATCCGATGCATCATCTGGATTTATCAATAACTCCGGACTTTGTTCAGACCTATCCAATGATAAAGGTTTCCTTTGAATTTGTATATTTGGATTTTCTATATTATCCGAAGCATCATTAGGATTTTTTGTTAATTCGGGTGATGATAATTCCAATCCTGATGTTAATTGTGAATCTTCTGGATTGACATTAGAATCATTATTATTTGTTCCATGTTGTTGTTTTTCTATTTTAATTTCAGATTTATTCAACATACTGACGAATTGTTCCTGGCGAATTTCACCAAACTTTGATGCAATTTGTTCAATGGATATTCTACTAAAATTTAAGTCTGTGAATGTCTTGTTTATGCTAGAATACTTTGATACAGAATTTACTAAACCGTTTTCTATAACATTTTTAATAATATCATCAAACTTTGAGGTTTCCAAATAATTCTCAATAGGTTGTGTTTTGAAAGTGCGAATATCATCTAACTTTGTTGTTTCTAACCTATTTTCAATTGGGGATGTATTAAATGCCTTTGTATCATCCAATTTTGTTGAACTTAACCTATTTTCAATTGGAGATGTATTAAATGCCTTTGTATCATCAAGTTTAGTAGAACTTAATCTACTTTCTAATGATTTTGTTTTGAAAGGTTTTATATCATCAAATTTTGTTTTACTAAGCAATGATGATACACTTTGGGTTTTAGGTGCAGAAATATCAGGTGACATTTCAGCCAATTTATCAGTTATTGGTTGTAATGTTGCAAAATTTTTGCCGTCTTTCGCTTTTGATGCCTCAGGAGTTATTTTATCTTCGCGTGAAACTTCGGAACGAAATTTGGATAAATCTGATCTTAAATCTACCAATGGCATTACTTTTCCTATTTGTTTACTATAAATATAAAAATTGATAGATTGTTATACTCTACGACCATAAGTATTATCTATTGCTACATTGTAAGTTTTTCTTACATCTATTTTACTTTGAATTTCCTCAACAGTCTTATCACCAATTTTTATTATAGTTGGTTGCGAAGTTATTGAAGACATTATTCCGATTAACTTTTCAAGTTTTTCAACAACAGGATCTTGACCACCCTTTCCTTCTTTACCAGCAGTAGCAGCTGAATTTGCCATTGGCGAGGATGACATTCCAGTTGCAGGTGATGCAGCACTTTGTGGAATCGATGTTGCCTGTACAGCAGCAGGTGTTGATTTTTCTCCACCACCGCCACCAAACAGAGATGATATACCAGAAACAACACCACCTATTCCTGGCAATGATGTTGCCATTGAAGATATACTACCAACAATTGAACTTATGGTTTCTCCAACTTTTTGTATAGGTTCAAGTAATGCACCTATCTTCGCATCAATTGATTGTAAAACTGCAAGTTGTGAGTCTGTGCCACCAGCGGCAGTGGTTGCACCACCCATCGAGTCCATTGCTGAACCAATCTGTTTAGTTGCACTTGCACTAGCAACTACTGAACCCTGTGGTAGAGATACAACTTCTGGTCCTTTTTCACCAACAAGTGTAGCACCACCCTTTGTTATTGTACCACCCGTTGCCGCCGCACCAATTTTCTTTTCACCTTCTGCACCCTTAGCGGCTTCATCTCCTCCGCCCGCAAATGGATTTAGTGAATCTGGAAGAAAATCCAACATTCCTTTTGCCGCATCTTTTATCGTATCACCCAAACCGGAAAACATACCTGTAAATTTGTCAAACAGGTCTTGAACTAAATTAAATGGTGCCATTATGAAATCAAGAATTGCCTTACCTATTGTTTCTATTCCACCTTTGAAATCACCGGTAAACATTTTTATTATACCGTCTATCAAACCTTTTGCTAAATCAAATGGTCTCATTATGAACTTCAAAATGGAACCACCTATGTCCATTATGAAACCACCAATTTTTTTGAAAACATCTGTAATGTTATTGAAAAATCCATCAACTTGTTCAGTTAATTTTGTTCCAAAAACCGCATCAATTACAGTTGCAATACTGCCCCAAATTAGTTTAGGTATTCCTAAAAATATGTTAATAACATTATCTATTATGGAATCTCCAATTTGCTTTAAGCCACCTTCAAAATCACCTGTGAACATTTTTATTATTCCACCAAATAAATCTTTCAAAATGTTAAATGGTGCCATAATAAAATCAATTATTTTACCACCCACCCCAAAAATAATATTACCAACTGTTTCTTTTATCCACTTAAATACTTCATCAAGTCCTGCAGTCAAATTTGTTCCGAATAATGCATCAATTACACCAGTAACCATTCCTAAAATTTTCTTCGGAACACCAAGAAAATATTCAACCAATAAATTACCTGCGGATTGAGCTGCACCTTTGAAATCACCTGTAAATAATTTTACTACAAAACCAATACCTTCTGTTATTAGTGTTATTGGTTTTAATATGAATGATAATAGATATTTACCGATTGCATTGATTGCAGGTTGTAGTCTTTCAAACAATGCCTTAACACCATCCATAATTCCACCGAACTTACTACCAGTTTCAGTTGCACTCTGTAATGGAGTAAATGCCTTTGATATAGTTTCACTTATACCCTTAAAAACATCCCAAATAGGACTTATCACTGCCTTCCAAAATAGTTTAGCAGGAGTTATTAAGCTAGTTATTAAACCCTTACCTATTTCTATAACTGTTCCTTGAATAAAGTCCATAACTTTACCGATACCATCGAATATGGCAGACAATCCTGCACCTGACTTTTCACCTGTGTCCATTACTGAAAATACTTCTTGGATTGCATCTATTATAGGTTGTATCAAAGCAAAAACAAGTTTTAATGGAAACATAAATGACTTGAATATCAATTTACCAATACCAATCAATATAGTAAATACGGGTTTAATTGCACTCATAATACCATCAAATGTATCAATTAAACTAGATCCACCACTTTCGGCATCAAACATTGCATGAACCATATCAACAAGCGGTGTTATCAATTTTTCAGCAGATTGCTGGATTTTTTTCATTACATCGCCGAGTTTTTCTGCAAAAGTTGCAGAATCTTTTTCAGCAGCCAGTGCTAATAATTTATCAGCAGCACCTTTTTTTCCAAGAGCTAATTGTGCCTCAGCTTCTTTTCTCAATCCTTCTGCATTTTGTAGATGTTTTTGTTCAAGCATTTCAGAAGAAAGCCCAACATCTTTCAACTCTTGTGCCTTAGTAAGCATAGTAGTCATTTCTTCAACAGACATACCCATGGCCTCTGCCATTGACTTTTGTTGAATACGATTCATTTCAGTAAATTCTTGTAATGATCCAGCTTCTTCCAACAACGTATCTTGCAGTTTACCGATTTCACCACTTAATGCATATTCTCTAGCTTTATCCAAATTCAAATTTTTACCGGTTAATACTCTGGCTTCCATTTCTTTAGCAAGTGATGTTTCTATATCTAATAAACCATCACCAATTTCTTGAACTTTTTTCAAATCTGTTCCAAGTAATTTTGCCTTTTGAGCGGCTTTAACCAATGCATCGGATCCACCCTTAAATGCAACAGCAACTTCTTTTGGAACGGAAGCAAGTGCTTTCATTGCAGCTCTATCGGTCATAAGACCTTTGCCCATTTTAACAGTTGAATTTGTTAAATCACCAATAGATTTTCCAGTAATTGCAGACAATGTTTTTATATTATCAACCTCTTCTGCACTCATACCAAATTTTTCTGTTAATACTGCCGTATCTTGAACAAGTTGTTTCATTTTTTGACTAGCTGCACCAGTTCCTTTTGCAATAGAAGCAACATCTAATCCACCCATTGATTCACTAACAGTAGCCATTGATTTAGCAAGTTCGCCTGCATTTAATCCTGTTAGTTTCATTTCACCAGACATCTTTTTTGCAAGCTCATAGGTTTCTCTTGCTTCTTTTTTATTTCCGCCCATGGACTTTTGGACTTCTGAAACCTCTTTATCTACACCGGCAAATGCAGCAATTATCAACCCAACGGCAGCAAGAATACCAAATATAACAGCTTGAGGACCCGCCAATAGTGCCATGCCAAATTGTTTAGCAGCAAGACCTAATGCCTTAAACCCAGCAAGTCCGCCCGCTTGAAATCCAGTCATTACATTAGTAAGAGCTCCACCTAAATTTTTTGTTATATTTTCTTTGAATTTATCAAAACCTAGAGTTTTTATTAATGCACCGCCACCTGGTATTTTTTTAACAGAACCTTCAACCCCATCAAATACTTTATTGAAACCAGTTGAATCAACAAGTTCTTTCATTTCTTGTGTTTTTTTTATTATTTCTTGTTGTTTTGTGGCTTCTTTCTCATTGAGTGCATTGGATTCTTGTTTAGCAGAAATAATTGCATCCAATCCTTCTTTTTGTTTTTGATAAAATTTAACAGCTTCCATATCCCTTTTTGCTGTTGCATCCATTATGTCCATTTCAATGTTACGGATACCGATTTCTTCTCGTTTTGTATCTAACTGTTTATATGAACCCTTTACAGCTGCTTGAGTAGCGTCTGCCATGTCTTCTTGGACTTCGGACAACAAAACACTTGTCTGATAATCCAATTTTATGAATTTGAGGTTTTCTAATCTTTGTGATGCATTTTGTGTAGCGGCTTGTGCTAAAGCATCTTGACGTGATTGTAGTGTGTTGTTTATGTATTCTTCTAGTTTTATTTGTGCAGAAGAATTTTTAAGTAATTCTTTCCCCTTTGATTCAACAGACTCTTTATTTTTTTGTATTTCTACTTCATATCTATTTAATTCTTTTTCAATGTTTAGAATTTCACTTTGTTGTATTTTTATTTTTTCGGCTTCTTTTTCAAGTTGTTTATTTGATTTGAGCATTTCTTGCGTTCTATCAAGTGAATCTTCTTGCAAATCAAGAATAGATTGACTTATTTCTTCTCTCTTTTCATCAGACTCTAAAACTTTTCCGTTAATATCTACTATTTCTTTTGTTATACCCCTTTTTTGTTTTTCTAAATCTAATAGCTGAAATTGAATTTGTGAAGCTTCTTTCAAATTAACAACATCTTCCGATGAAAGTATTTTTAATCTTTCTCGTAACGCGATGAGTTCTTTTGTAATTTCCGCCTCAATTTTTCGCAAATTGCTAATTTCTTCGGCGGTTTTTTTGTCTACTTTATCTGCCATTTATTCAAAGAAAAATTAAAAAAAATAGTTCGTATACATAAATATACGAACTATGATTATTTCGGACTAAATACCGGTCTATTGACTTTATTTGTAGATGGGTTTGTTTCTTTCATTTTATTATTTTGTTCTTCAACAAATTTTGTTATTTGTTGAATATAAAATCTACGAAGATGAATAGGCATTTCATATACCTCATTCCAAGTAAACCCACCTTGACCGTGATAGCAAAGACTAAAAATTTCTTGATGTAAACCTAGTTTATACTCAATTCCCAGGCCAAAAAAATGAAACTCCCATTGGGATGTCTAACTCCTTTACCTCACCAGTTACATCTGAAATAAATGTATATGTCAAATCAAGGTCAGGTGATATTGATTTGATATATTGTCTTAATGCCCTCGAATCTGCCGCAAAAAGCTCGTTATCAACAAAATTATTTATATTTGCTCTTCCAGAATCACCATCAACTGCAATAATGAGATGTTTGAGTCTTGTTGTTAATTCTTTATCAATTCCAGTTCTAGCAAAACTTTTATTCATCGATTTAATTTCAGATTGAATTTCTTTTTCTAACCTATGAGTCATAAGACGGAATGTTACAACTCTTTTTGAATTTGGAAGTTCATAGTCAAATTCATTTTTTCGAGACTGAAATAAGCTATAATCGACCTCCTTGTGCTCGATTTCAGTTAAATCTATTGTTACTTTTTGTTTTGTTCCAGTAGAAAATGGATCTTCAACTTCAACTACATAATCTTTACCATAACCTAAAATCCTCGCAGCAACCATAATTGCATTTTTATCACCAACATATAAATCATTATAGTCTATTGATGTAACAATCAAAGACTCAAACAACTTATCCAACACCACACCTTGTTTAATCAAGTTTTGTGATGTTAATATATCTTCTTCACGAGCAGTCATATATTTCATTTCAATCACACCATTAGATAATGGATTCCCTTCGTGATACAATAAACCTCTTGAAGGCAAAGGTATAATTTCTGTTGGAAATTTTGATTTCTTTACTTCGGTTTGTTTGTGTTCTGAAAGAAGTTGTGCTTTAATATCTGCATCTGAAACTGTTTCTTCTGTGGGTAAATCATACCCAGTTGGAATTTTTGTCATAACTAATCCTATAACATTGTTTGTAATAAAACATTCTAATTTACTAATATAAATATGGGTATACCGAAAAAATCAGCATACCCGTATTTTTTATTTCATCATTAATATAATAATACAAATTGTATTAGTATTGAAGGATAGCATAATCGTATGCAAGTGTGAGAGAAATCTCAACAAATGCATCAGAAGACCAATCCATATCACCGAATGTAGTTGCAGTAATGAAAGCACCTTTGAGTGTCCATTCTTCAACCTTATCACCAACAGGTCCAAGAACATGAAATGTTATGTCTTTCTTGTAAAAGTCAGAATAACCATCACGACCTGTTACTGATTCATGTGATAAACGAACCCACTCCATAACTGCCTGTGCCGCTGATGGAACAATTGGATCATAGAGTTTAATAGAAACATCTTGCCATTCACCCTTACCTTTAACTTTTCTTTTAATGTTAATGTGATCCAATGTTATGGGATTAAAACTGATATTTGGGCGACCAGCACCTTTTATCAAATAAGCCGGAACTCCCTCAATATACATAATAAAACGATTTTGTAATTTCGGCTCAAACGGAGTAAAAAACACTTCCGTGGGATCAAGTAATTCAGCCATTTATATCTCCAAATTAAAATTATTCTTTTAGATAAATATACACATTTCAAAAAATGTTGGGAAGAGTATTTCATCTCCCCATTTAATTCAATTAAGCACCTGGAAATGCCGCACCTGTTGATTGAATGTTGAAATCAAGAATGATAAATTCAGCAGTCTTTGCAGGTTGTAGATATAATTGTCCATAAAGAATGTTACGGTCAATAATATCCGGCGTATTGTTACTTTCATCCATGATAACACGGAAGGCATATAGACCTTGGCGTTGTTGGATTGATTCAAGATATGGGTTCACAATGTTCAAGAAACGAGTTCTTGTTTGTGATGTGTTTTGTTCAAACACAAGGTATCTTGTAGAAGAAGCAATAAACTTTTTAGAAGCAATCAAGAGTCTGCGAACATTGATACGGTCAAGTGCAGATGGGCGACCTTGAAGTGTTTTTTGTCCCCATACACAAACGCCTGTTGCAGGAAATACTGCAATAGGATTTATTCTTGCCTCGTATAATGTATCTCTTTCAGCTTGTGTTAATCTGGTTTTAACTTCAACAACTTCTGTCAAACCACCGCGATTAAGACCAGCAGGCGCAAACCATTCAGCGGCAACACGGTCATTGAATGCAATAACGCCAGGAAGAACAACAGAAGGTGGAACCCAAATAGGTTTGTTTTTATCGAAGTCAATAATTTTAACCCAAGGATAATATGTAGCAGCATAATTTGTGTCAAGACCTTCTGAATTGGATGTTGCACTTGCAATATTATCATTTATTCCAATTGAATCCATTACATAGAAAGCATCACCACGATTTTCACACATATCAATACCATATGTTGTTATTGCAGAATGCAATGAGTGTAATACACCTGGCATAGCAATCAAGTTAATATCAAATTCGTCTGCATTAGAAACGGCATCAATTGCCTTTTTGTAAGCAACATATCCGTCAGCAGATGAATTTGAAATGTCAAATCCTTGTGTGTTTCCAGCTTCAATATATGTTCCTGTTTTCTTTTGTATATTTGGCTTATTACCGTCAAATCCACCTTGGAATGGCAACATAAATTTACGAGAATCAAGAGCAGTATTTGTAGTTAAATCAATTGATGAACTATAAGCAGTTGCACTTGATGGGAAACTTGCACCCGCATTTTGTTCATAATCGCCAAGGTAGAAGTCTTCATTAGATCCTGTTGTTTGATTATCAGAAATAGGCAATGGTCTTAAATAGTTAAAGTTATCTGTATTTGAGAAATCATAATCGAATCCCCAGTAAACTCTTCTATTGTAAGCACCGCCAATTGTTTGGTCTGTTACATAAGATGCAGAAGGTGGTTGTGTAAATGCACTTGGTATTGGTGATATGAGAGCACGGAAACCAAATGGAACTAGGTTAGGTGAAACGCCACCATTAGTTACTGCATCTGTTGTTTCAACACGAATATATTTTGATTTATTAGAATAGTCACCATTAACAACAACTTTACCTTCATCTGTGATTGTTATGTATCTATCACCGATAACTCTAGCAATATATTTTGGTGAATTTGAATCAAGATTACACTTAAATGTTTCAATAACAGAAGGACGAATATCCTCGTCTTCGTAATTGAATGGAGTTTGTGGTAATTTAGATTGATCAACATATCTAACAACAACATCAAAATCACCATATTCAGAACCAGCAATCGAACCAGCAGGACGAATGTTTGCAATACCAACCTTTATTTCATAGTTTGAATGAACACCATGAGAAAGAGTGTGGAATCGGAACAAGTCTGATGCACTTGCACCAACTTTTTGTGATGTCACCCAAGGTGTAGATGCTTCTAAATAATCTTGCAAAAAGTCCCAAGGTGCACCACTTGATCCAGTTTCAATCAATACAGTTGTTAGGGGATCAGCAGCAATAGATGCAGATGCCTGTTGTCTAAAATTAACATAATTGTAAACTGCATGTGTTCCATACGGGTTATACCCATATAAATCGCCGATATATGAAGTATTTTCAGGATTGATAGATGAACTAAAAGGCACACCATCTTCATTTGTTGCATTTGTAAAGAATGAAACATCTGTTGTAAAGTCACCAGCAACAGTTATTACAAAACTACCACTTGCATTTGCAGTGATAGTGGAATCAGCAAACAATGATGTTGAGTCACCACTTGTAACAACAAATGTAGGATGTAAGAAAGAAATCAATTTCTTACCCCATGATCCAGTTGCAACAAGTGCAATTGGATGTTTCAATGAATAACCGCCTGTGCCCATAACTCTAACTATGGTTGCACTACCTGCATTATTCAAATAGTTTTTTGCTGTGTATGGAAGATATGATTGCTCAAATGTTCCACCAAATTTTGTTAAAAATTCTCCATATCCTTGAACTACGGTAGGGACAAATGCAGGTCCCTTGAGCGTTGGTCCTATAAGAGCAGCACCAATTTGACCAATCCCCTGTTGAAGGAATGATAGATCATTTTCATTAGTAAACACTCCAGGACTTACAATTCTTTCATTAGCCACTTATTATCTCCAAAAAAATTATAGAATTAAGTCTTCATATAAATATGAAGTAAAAAATCCAAACTACGAACCAGACGGAATAAATTTACCGGAGTCTATATCTAAAATACCATCACCATATTTTTCATTTAAAGATTTAACAAGAGTTTGTTCTTCGTCTTGTAATGTAGTATATTCCGTGAATAATTTTTCACGTAATTCTTTCATTTGATCCAATCTCTTTGTCAATAAATGTAACTCTATTTCAACTTGACCAATTTGTGCAGTTGTTCGAGCATATTGTGATTGTAAATTTTTAACCGCAACAACATCATCATCGGAAAAATTTTGTTCAGTTGTATTTGATGTAACTTCGTCTGCCATAAAAACCTCTTAAATAAAATATAAAATAACAAATATAAATATGTAAAAAAATATCAAAAACTATTATGTTTCATCAAATTCAGTTGGGTAAACATCCGGAGATCTATTGATAGATACATCGGTTAGTCTTTTTACCTTTTCTCTGTAATGTATTAATTCTTCATCTGTTTGTTTATTGAGTTTACCAAATCCTTTTTCATTTTTACCAATGCGAAGAACATTTCTTCTATCGGAATTTGAAATTCCAAATTCATCATTATTTTGAGAAAGTTCTGCGGATTCTCTAGCAAGAATAGAATTTATATCACTAAATGCCTCGGATGTAAAAACAATTTTATTGGCAGTAACCAATCTCTTTGTTGTTGTTTGAGCAGCAACATCTTTTGGTAATAAATAAGCATGAGCAGTAATCTGAAAAGAAGCACGGACAATTCTATCTTGACCTGTTGTATTACTATTCTCCATTCCAATACTATCCATATTTGTAGAAAATTTGAAAAAGTTTTTATCACCAAATGATTGACCACTAAAATACACAAAATTTTCTACAATGTAATTCAATTGATTTTGATATTCACACCAAGCAATAAAATCGTATGAAATATCAACATAATCTGGCATAGGAGTCATAAAGTATTCAGAGGGTTTTTTCTTTTCATATTGAGTGCTAAATCTATCGTATGGTGTTGTTGCATTATATTTTTGTCTCATATAATACGCAATCTGATTTACATTAGCAACTTTATTTCTACGCATTTCCGATTTAATGTTTACGCTTGAACGGCGAAAAGTAATCAATGGTGCAAGTGTTTTTCCCTTTTTATCTTTTAGGAAACCATCTCTTTGAATAGATGCCCATTTTTCAGAATTTGCATAAATGATTGGAACCGATATATTCTCACCACCATCTTCAACTTTTAATTGCATTTTTTGATCGATAAACGATTTTATTGCAAAATCAACATCATATAAAGTAATTCCAAGACTTCTTGTTTTATCTTTATCCCGTCTTACTTGTAAATCTCGCCTATAACCTAAATCAGTTCTTGGGTTTTGTATAGAATTTTTGTCATCTATAAAACTATCACTTGTTCTACGAAGTGGTGGTTTCCTATATTTGCTAGAATTATTCATTATATGTTGCTCGGTATATCATTATTATCAATTGGAATTGCCGGTCTAAATTCTTCAATATGTATTCTTGAACGTCTTGTCAAGTGTGTATTTGCAATAATAGAAACATTATGACCCCATTTTTCAGTTGCAAAAGAATAATCTGGATTTTTTCCGCCGAAAAATTGATTTTCTTGAATTGAATCAACTTCCCAAAAATCACCATTATATTCTATGACATCACCAACTTCAATAAAAATATCAACCTCTTTCAAATACTCTCGTATAAATGCAAAGTTTGCCGCCTGTTGGTAGTCTTGTCCAAATTCAGTTCCTTCATATGTCTGTGCTTGATAATCTATCAATGACGGAACTTTGATAGGACTGTGATATACTTTTTTATCGGATTCATTATACAAATTTGTTTTTGTATTTTCCAATGAAAGTTTGTAAACTGCAACCTCTGTATCAATTATATCATTGACCAATTCCATATTAAACTTGTGAACAAGTCCAGCATCTCTGGTTCCATGAAATAATGGCATTATTTTATCCTATGTAAATTGATAAAGGAGTTCCATTCAAACTAGCTGCAAGTGCTTCAGTTTCTAATCTTTTTGCTTCTAATAATTTACTTCTGGTCATTGTATCTAACATAGTTCTTAATTGTTCTACCAATGCCTGTTTTTCTGCAGTTGCTGCAGAAAGTAAATCGGCAGCATTAAGAGTTGTTTCACCATTTGGTATTGGTATACTTCCATATTTACCGCGAATATATCCAAGCATTTCTTTTGCTAATGCCAAACCAAAACTGTATATCCATGTTTTTCCCGGAGAATTTATTTGTGAATAAACCATATAATCATAAGGTGCATTTGACATATCAGAAACCTGTCCACCCGGATATTTTAATGGATTACTTCTTTCTTCTTTTACAATATACTCAATCCACAATTTGAAATTTTTTGTTGGTACTGGAAATATACGAAGTTCATTTTTTATTATTTCAAATGTAAAGGCAGATTTACGCATTAAATCATTGAACTCTATTGCTTGAATACGAAGCAAATCTGCATACATTGGCATCAACATAAATGATACACCAGTAGAATAAGCACCGAACCCAAATGTGTCAAGCATTGCTTGATTTCCCAAATAAGGATCGTAAAATCTCATTGAAGCCGGTGGGGAATAGTGATGTACTTTTTTTATTTCTATTGAACCGGTTGGAACTTTTACATCACGTATTAGTGTATCTAAATCATATCGTTGTTTTCCAACAGTAATATCAATAGATGAAGAATAAAATTTAACATTACCGTTAGTAAAAGTTTCACTACCATATTCGGTTGCAAGTTGAACAAGTGGACCCATTCCAGTTGAAATGTTGCGTTGTGTTAAATTTGATCCAGTAGATGCACCTATTATACTCAAAAGATTTTGTTGTATGTTGAATTGATTTATGTGATATGAATACTCATAAACTGCTTCTTCAAAACAAGTATAAAAATTTACATCTTGCAATTCAACATCAACAAGTGGATAACCCAATCTTTTAGCACACCAATCCGCAAAAGGATCTGCTTCTGCTTGAAAATCAGCATCGTTATCAAATGTTCCAAACGGTGTGCTACCAGTTGTAAAACTTGAACTACCAGGCCAAATAGGAATATCTGTCATTTACTTCTCGGTTTTTGTTTCTTCAAAATACTTCAATATATCATCAACAATAGGATGACGGTGGTTTGTTTTTAACTCATAAACCCCCAATCCATTTATCTTGTCTTTCATATTAAATAAATATGGAAGACCAGAATCTTTTTTCTGTTTTAAGTCAATTTGTGATATATCTCCAGTTAAAATCATTTTTGAATTTATACCAAGACGAGACAATATCATTTCCATTTGTGGTTTGGTTACATTTTGTGATTCATCAACTATCACACAAGAATTTACAAATGTTCTACCACGAAGAAAAGAGATAGGAGCAATTTCTATCTTATCTTCAGCCATTAACTTTTCAATTTTTTCTTTATGGTATAACATATTCATATTTGCTTGAATAGGAGATACCCAAGGATCCATTTTTTCTTTTATATTACCAGGAAGAAATCCTAAATCTTCATTCGATACCGTTGGTCTTGTAATTATTATTCTTTCAACTTCACGATAGAAAAAACATTCAAGGGCAATTTGTGTTGCAAGTAATGTTTTACCAGAGCCAGCTTTACCAACAAATACTGAAATTGTATCACGAAGAGCATCAGCTTTTATCCTCTTTTGTTCGTCATTAAGAGTAAGTTGGAACTGTATTTTATTCTTAATAGTTTTTCTTCCTTTTTTTATACCAGTTGTATTAAGACTTGATACTTCTTCTTCACTCAACAAATGTTCATTGTTATTCGTTTCTTCGTTATATTCAGAACACATAATGGCTCCTATAATAATTTAGAAAGGGTATCTCCCATTGATTTTACGTCAGCTTCAATTTCGGATAATATGTTATCCAATTTCTCAACTTTATGGGTCCATTCAAAACCTACAATAGCGATAAATTCCGATCCTTTTCGTATCGGATAAACCACTGCTGATTTAGACCCTCTCTGTGAAAAAAATGCTTTTGTAATTAAGTCCTCTATATTATCTACAACAGGATATACCGCCTTATGATTTACTACATCTTCAACGAAGTTTGAGTAAAGAGACATCGGTAAGTTCTGATATTGCTTAAACTCTGTGCTAACCCCTTCATCGAGTGATTCAAATGAGGTTGAGAGTTTGGTCATGGATTTGCCTGTCTTGTATTTACCACCGTTATGTCTTTGAAGTATAAATGCACGCTGACATTTATATTCTTCTAACAGTTGATCTAATATGGTTTGGATAAGTTTGGAATGAGAAATCTCTCGGTCAATTCTTTTTTGTTTGTATTCACCATATTTGTATTTGAGAAACCAAGAAAGAAACACACCAAGTAGTGTGGCAATACTTGATACCGCCAAAGAAATGATGTCTATGTATTGAATTTGAGTTTCCATTTGTAATAAATAGCAAAGTGAAAATAAAAAAGGGTGACAAATGTCACCCTTATTAAAATTTATTTTTGTATAATTACTTCTTAATATAAAGTAAATTACCTTCTTTTATTTTGAATTTACCAGTTGATTTATATGATTCTGTTTTTACTTTTTCTACACTATCTACTAAATTTATACATATATTTGCTACTGTCCATGCTAATAATGCATAATGTATTGCCTTTATTATATCAACCCCAACACCAACTCCAGGAAATAATATCTTTGCAACTAATTCTACTGTTATTTCTCCAGTTTTCTTTTTAACAAAAATTTCCATTATTTCACCAAATAGAGTTCCAAGTAGTTCAAATCCATAAACACCAGGACCACCAACTGTTTTTGTTAAATTTGAAAAAGCTCCAAGTGCCTTTGGACCTACCCACTTTGCAACAACTTGTCCTAATTTAGCAAATGGCATAAAAACCCATTGTATCAATTCTATGGCATAATGAACAACTTTTTTTAATGCTGGATTTTTTATAGCATCATCAAGATGTTCTACCGCATATCCTTCTTTTAGAGTATTTCTTCTCTGATTTCTTTTCAGTAATTCGGTTACAACTTTATTATTTGAAAGTAATTCATTTCTTTTACTGATAAAACTTTCTAATGCCGGTATAGCAGTCAAACCTTGTTCTGCCGCCTTTGAATCTATTTTAGGTTCTTGATCAACAGTTCCTTTTCCTGCTAATACATCTTTTTCCCAGAATGGTGCAACAACCCATTTTTGAAACCAACTTGTTTTCCACCAACCACATGTATCACTTAATTGTTTGAGTTCTTTAATAAAATCTGGATCAGCAATTAATTTTTTATCTTTAAGTTTGCCTACCATTTCTTTCCCAACATTTCCAACATTTGCGCCCATGTTACATAATTTTAACAAACCATTTTTTGCTGAATTGATTACTTCTTGGACAAGTTCCTTAAATTCTGCCCATATACTTTTTAATTTATTCCAACCACCTACTATTGCTTCTTTTGCCTTATCACCCAAACCTTTCAAACCATCCCATATATCCCCAAAAAATCCTTCTTTCAATCTCAATTCTATTTCCGATGAATTGGATATTATATTGACATTTTCATCTAATAATTTAACAGTAGTTTCTGTTAATGATTTTGTTTTTGTTTTTGAAAATAATACTTTTAATGCCTTTTGTTCATTTAATGTAAAAATATTGGATTTTAACAATGAAATTATCGCTTGTTCATCAAGTGATACTGCTCCACTATTTACAGTATTAAATCTAGATGTAATGTTTTGCTCGGACATTACTTCGTTTACAAGATGTTTCAATGAGTCTGATTTTTTAATTTTAGATTTCATGTAAATTAGTTCCAACTTTCTATAATAATAATCTCATACATAAAATAAATATCTAACAAAAATAAAAAACCCCATAAAAATGTATGGGGTTTTATTTCTTAATATTAGCTTAAATTATTTTTTCTTTAATTTACTATTCAGAATTTCAGCAACAATTGGTTTAAGTAATCGTGTTAATTTTTCTTGAAGTCTTTGTTTTTTAACTTTCTTAACATAAGATTCTTGTAATCTTTTTTTATTTTTAGTATTATATTCAACAAGTTTTTTAATAACAGATTCTCTTAATGGTTTTAATCCACGACGCATTTGATAATACGATTCCATTTTATCTTTTACATCTGGACTATATGGTGGCTTAATATCTATTTCACCAGCTGCAATTGCCTTTGCAACACCATCAACTTCTTTACCGTTGATAACCGGCATTTCAATTCTTGCAGGAGCACCAGGCATAATTTCTTTTGGTAATTTATCTGCATTAGCCATAACAACTTTTTTACCGGCCTCGAAATCACCACCACCAAGAGTTTCCATTGCTTTAGTTACATCCTCTGGTTTTGTTTCATTCCCTTTATCATCTTTATATCCCTTTTCTTTCCATGTGTCTATTATTTTTGCAAATACAGGACCTTTGAAATCAGCTATATTTCCTTTACCAGCATTACCACCACGACCAAATTGGCCTACTGTTACAACATTTAGTGCACTAACAAGTGCTTTACCTGGAAGTTCTATTTGAGTTGCAGTAATACTTGCACCGGGATCCGCAAGAAATGTTGCTGCCCAACGGTGGTGTCCATCCATAATATAATTATCTGCTGAAATTATGGATTCCAAATCTCCTCCAGGACCTCCACTAAAAATTCCAACTTTATTTATCATTCCTATTGCCATACCAAGTGCCTTCTCTGGAATAATTTCTGTTTGTGCTGCTTTCAATGCACTAGCAGCAATAGAAACTTTTTTACCAGCAGCAACATCGTCTTTTGGATCACCGTCTTTTGTTCCGGCACCAATAGCAGCTTTTGCAGCATCTTTTGGAACTTTACTTAAACCTAGAACATCGGTAGTTCCAAGTATTTCATCGTCTTCAAACAGTCTTCTCTTTTTGTTAGTCTGTTTCATATCAATTTCCCATTATTACTAAAAATTACATATTTGTAAAAAAAGTGATCCGTTTGAACACTCACAAATAAATATAAATTAAAATAAAAAAAAAAACAAAAAAGGAGTGAGATTTTTCTCACTCCTTTATTTTTATTAACCCAATACGGTTTAGATGTCACCGAGAGAATCGATTTGTATAAGACCATAGAACTCTGGACGAACAATCTTCTTCGCATAACGAGTCATCACGCCTTTTCTTGGTGTGAAGTTCGTTGGATCATATACCAACGGTGTCATTACAAGTGGAATGTATGGAGCATACACAGCACCAGTTTCGAGGAATTGTGTTCCACGGAAACCTACAAGAACTTGATTTTCAAGCATGTAAGGATTCTTGTAAACTGTGATACGGCCATTCAATTGACCAACTTTTTGAACACCCATTGCGAATTTCATACCTTCACCATCAACTGCATAGCCAGGCATTGATTCAAGTATTGTAGCAACTTGTGGAGAACATACGAGGAAGTTTGCACCACCACGAAGTGTTTTCTGATGAATTACGTTTGATACTTTTTGAATCTTTGTGCCAAGTGTTTGGAACCATGTTTGTTGATTGTAAGCGGATGCCTGTGCCTGAGCAGATGAATAGTCACCAAATGCACTTGTAGAAGCATCATATGTGCGACCAATACGAGCTGACCATCTTTCTGTTGTTTGTGCATTCTTAATCAACATATCAAGAATTTCCAAATCAATTTCTTGTGAAATGTATTCAGACAACATAGATGTCAATTCAGCTTCAGCATCAATTGAGTGATAAGCATTCAAATCTTGTGCAAATTCAGGTGTCCATACTGCCTTCAACTTACGTGTTTTAGCAACGATGGACTCTGAACGCAATTCAAGATTGATTTCTGGTATACCCAAATCTGAACCAGCTGAACCTTCTTCAAAGTCATTACGTGTTGTGGAAGTTGGTTGTTTCTCATAAGCAATACCTACTGTTGCAGGAGCAGCAGAAGCAGAAACAACGAAAGTAATGGTTGAACCATTGTTTGCAGTTGTTGTGTATTGTGGGAAATAACCAAGAATTGTTGAGCCAGATACTTTGAAAGCACGAACTGCCTCAAGATCAGGTGTTGTGAAAGATGCAGATTGAACTGTGATAGTCATAATATGACCAGCTGCGAGTGATGCAGAGTAAGCATCTTTAAATTCTGTGTCATGTTGGAACAATGATGGTGTTGAGTGTGATACAGATCCGGTTGTAAATTCTGTTGAAGACAATGCAGCAGCTTTTGTAGATGTTATTTGTGCCTCATTGATTGAATAACCGAAACGACCTGCACCATAAAGACCGCCTGAAGGATCAGCATCTTTTGCATCTTTACCTGTTACACCAAATACTGAATCAGCTTGTGAATCTTTACCGGATCCAGCAGTGAAACCAGGTTGTGCTGTTCCATATTTGAAGTCCAAGAAGAACACAAGACCAGAAGGCAAGTTCATTGGTTGAACAGAAACAAAATCTTTCGCAGCAATTTCAGAGAAAATACGGCGAACCAATGGAAGTGCAACACCTGCCCATTCTTCTGAACCAGCTGCTGTACCTGTTCTGCTTGATTCGTCGATAAGTTGTTTTGCTTGATTTTCGAGAAGAACTGCAATAGAGTTCTTTTCATATTCGTTTTTCAAATTATCAAGAAGACCAGTTTTTGCCCATTTATTGACAATTTGCTTGTTTTCTTTGATAAGTTGCTTGTGGGGATTCCCAGAAGTATTTAATAAATTTTGTATACTCATTGTTTTTTCCTTAAAAAATTATTTCAAACCTGCTAATTTACGTAAACGATTTGCCATATCATCACCTTCATTCAAGATTGGTTTTGATGGGCGGGTACTTGCGGTTGGTTTTGACGCGAAAGATTCTTTAATTTGTTTAATCTTTGTTGTTCTCAACGATTCGCAAAGTGTAGCATAGACCAATTTAACTTCACGAAGACTTGATGCACGATCAAAGTTTTCGATAACAGTCATTTTTTGTTTTTCATTGAGTGAATGCTTGCGGAATAACTTGTTAGAGAAGAGCAATTTTGAGTTCAAAAGATTGACTTCATTGATTTTAGAACGCAAGAAAGAAATTACAGCATAAGCTTCACGAAGTTTTGCTTCTGCCACTTCCTTTTCCTTTTCTTCTTCAGCTTCTTCAACTTTTTCTTCGTCTTCTTCTTCACGAAGAGCACGGAGAACTTCTTTGATGTCTACTTCTTCTTCATCTTCACCTTCTTCAACTTTTTCTTCTGCCTTTTCACCTTCTTCTTCTTCACGAAGAGCACGGAGAATTTCTTTGATTTCAGCAACTTCTTCGGAATCTTCATCTTCTTCTTCAACAAGTTGAACAAGTTTTTCACCCTTATCTTCTGTGCTGTCATCAGATGCAACTGCGGAAGGTTTCTTGTTGTCACCGCCACCGATTTCGGATGAATCAATGTCTTCTTCTAATTGACGAATAATCTCCATCAATTCTTCATCCATTGGTTCTTCTTCATCTTCACCTTCTTCAACTTTTTCTTCTTCTTCACCTTCAGCTTCTTCAACCTTTTCTTCTTCTTCTTCGGCTTCTTCAACCTTTTCTTCTTCGCCTTCACCTTCTTCCATAGCAGGTTCTTCATCATCACCTTCGCTATAAAATCCGTATTCTTCTACGGGTGCTTCTTCTTCACCCTCACCTTCCTCAACTGGCTCTTCGGCTTCTGCCTCCTCTGCCAACTTTTTGGAAAGCATAGACTGCAAACGCGGAGTGAATGCTTCTTCCAATGCCAATTTAGCGTTTGCTAATGCTACTTCCTTAACGGCTTTTGCATCTGCAATAGCTTCTTTCAATAAATCATTCATAAAAATCTCCAACTATTTTTAGTGTTATTTGAAACACTAATTGCAATAAAAAATAATATCGGACTCTATAACGAATAGAGTATTATGTAAGTATAAGTATAAGGAAAGTTATTTTTTTTCTATTTTTTCGATAGGTTTTTTTGTAGGATCATACTGAAAGATTGATTTTGCATCATTTTCTGTATAGATGTATCTCTTATTTCGGTCTTTTGTATCTATTTTCTTTTCATCGGCCATAGTTTTGCTCCACTAATATCTTGTAAATATTTCTGGTATCGTTAAATCCTTGTATAGTATATCTACAATTTCTTGGAAGTGTTACCTCTGTTTCGTGACAATAATCATTTGAGTGACATGGTAATGTTAGTATAGACGTTCCAGCAGGAATTAAAAATTCAAATAATGGCAATCTCTTTTTTCCAGTTCCTTCTGTAATTAAAGGGTTTAATGATGTTGTTACAAACGATTTATCTACCCATTGTCCTGCATCAATAAACATTTGTAATACTTTTTCATTTTCTACGGAACGATATGAAACTATATTATATTCTAATTTTTGTAATTGTTCGTCAAATGCATAGTTCATTTCACGAATAGTAAATGCATTCATTGCACTTTTATATTGTTTTTCCCTTTTATCGCCTTCTTTTGGTTTACCTAACTTTAATTGTTTTTGTATTTCAGGTTTTGTTAAACTTGGTTTAGCAAATCTCAATATGTTAATTATTCTTTCAGTATTCAAATAATAATAACCCAATGCCATTAGAGTTTCTTTATCTATTGATTTTGGTGTTATTAAAGAATACTTTGATACTGCAATCATTTCTGCTCGTTTGTATAACTTTTTAAAATTTACCCCATCTTCATCAAATCTTAAATCATACATATCAATTATATCTTCATAATCATATTCCAACAGTTGTTCACGTGTTTTTGGATATAGATTGTCTGTTTTGGTATCTAATTTTTCTGCATCAACTTTATTCAAAAAACCAACAGTTTTTAATCCAGTTTTTTCTTCATTTGGTTCTTTTGGTTTTTGTTCTGGTTTTTTTTCTGCTTTATCACCCGCATCACCTTTTGGTTTTTCTTCATCAGAAGTTGCAGAATCTTCTTTTTTTGAATCATCGGTTTTAATTTCTTCTTCAGAATCAGTTGATGTTTCTTCTGAAGAAGTTTCTTCTTCTTCTTCTTTTGTAGTTTCTTTTGGAGCAGATTTTTGATGTTTTGTTGGATCAAAACTTTTTTTACTTATGTAATACGACTTTCCACTTTCTTTATTAACAACAAGCATTTTTTTAGGATCTTCGCTTGCAGGTTTTTCGTCTTCTTCTGATAACGAAAAAGACCTTTCCAGGTTTTCAATAACTTTCCGTGTTTCGTCACGGATTAGTTTTTCAATACTAGCAAAGGTCATTTTATCTCCATTAAATGTTTTCTGAATCGAGTTTTCTCTGTCTTCTTACAGCAGCATTTCTTTTTTCAGATTTTCTTTTTGATGGTTTAATATATTCCATGCGGTTTTTATATTCTTCAAGAATACCGGCTTCCTTTACCTTACGTTTAAATACCTTAATCATTGTATCTACATTCATTCCACCTGCCTTAACTTTAACATGAGCAGGTTTTGAACTGGTATAAACTCTGTCTGACATAACCATTTTTTCCTTTATTTTTTTATTTCGTAAAATGTTCCGAGTTGTTTACCTATGTTCTCGTAGATAGACTCCAGGGTTCTTTGTAATTTAACAATTTTTTCCGATATTTTTTGAAATTCATTTACAGATTCTCTCAATCTTTTTGAGTTTCTTCTATGTGATACACCTTCAAACCAATCGCCAGACTCCTCAACCATGTTTTTACTTGCAAATTCAACAAGTCTTTTTATTTCAGAAACTATTTCTGGTAGTGCCTTTGAACGATGAACTACCTCTCTGTATTGATTGTATTTTGAAATTGCCTCAATATATTGTTGTTTTTGTTCAGATGTAAGAACTTTTGTACTAAATTTTTCGTTCATTACTTCTTGAACAGCATCCGAAACAAGTTTATTTATTTCTTCTCTTGTCATTGATGTTTTTGTTTCACCAACTTTTTTAGGAAGACCTTTATGTGATGTTCTAGCATATTTTTCTAATTCTTTTTCAGACATTGATGACGCCAAATCCTTTACAGATTTACTAACATCACTTGAAGCAACTTTACCTCTTTTGTAAGAGAGTGCAAGTCCCATTAACTTCTGTTGCTGTTGTGATAATGCCGGCATCGTTATCTTCCATCAAATATACATTCACAAACATTACCAATTTCACAAATAATGTTTGTTATATTATTGTGGATGCGATTTATTTTAGGATCTATTTTTGCAATTGTTGAAGTTGATATACCTTCTGTAATCAATTCTTCATGTAAACCTTCTTTCATTCCTTGTGGATACATAAATGCACCATGAGTTGATGGGTTTGAAACAAAATCCCAACCAATCAATTCAAAATCATCTTGAACTTCAACTGTGCTTTCACTTATTTCTTCAACAGAACCTAAACCTCTTGATGATATTCCAAGACGAATACCCGCATCAAGAAGTTGTTTTAGGATATTTCCGGATGGTGTTGGTAGTATCTCAACTGTTCCAACTACATCATTACCTTTCCAATCTACACCGAGAACATTATGTGAAACATTACGAAGATTGATAACCGATGAATCTGGATGATCAAGTTCACCGAGCGCACGATTTTCTTTTATTTGATTTTCGGTATACTTCTTAACTTCACGCATTAAAATCTTTTTAGGATATACTCTACCATTTTGATTTTTTACTTCAGCTCTTTGTAAAACACCCGAAACTATAACTTTACCGTCATTTTTCTTTTCAGATTCGGTAATCATTTTTGGATTTACATTAAAAAGTATGGTGTCTACGAGTAGTTCTTTCATTTTTATGCACCTAATTCGTTAATCTTTTTTGTAATTCTATTTATTCTTTCGGATATTTTTCTCAATCTAGTCATTGATTCACCCCAAAGAGTTCTTTGATCAACATTCATTTCTGTTTTTAATCTCAATGCATGTTCAACAACTCTTTCTACTTCGTAGATTGTTCTATTTATATTCTTAATTGAATCATTTATTTTTCTGTTTGAACTTCTTGTTTCATCCGTTCTAAAATCTTTATATGTTCCTTCCGAAATTAAACCCATTGCCTGTTTGTAGGTTGATTCATAATTTTTCTTTTTTGTTTTAGGAACAAGTTTATATCCATAAACTTCTGCAGTTTCTTTGTTGTGTTCTTCAAAATCTTCTTCACTCTTAGCAAAAGCATTTGGCGTTTGGTATCCGGGAACACCAGCAGTTGTGCTCATTTCATCTAATGATAATTCTTCTGCAAACTGACGGTATTCTTCTGATTCTTTTAATTTTTTTATGAAAGACTCTACATTCATATATTACCTAATCATTTGATTACGAATTAAAACATATACGGTTCCACTATCCACCGTTACACTCTGTAATGATAATTCGTGTATAACTGCAGCAGTGCTGGCCATAGCAGAAAGTGGAATGGTCCCACCTAAAGACAATGATGCAGTTCCCGTAGTTCCATTTGGTACAATTATACCACCTGCACCAAAATTAGAGGAAGTAAAAGTTGTAGTTCCGGTTTCACAAGTTATTGATTGAAAGAATTTTCCAGGATGCCCCTTTCTTTCAAATTCACTTGCCTGTGAAGCAGGAAAATTATATGGGTGTATTTGATTAACTGCCATTATTTACTCCATGATAAATCGTCTATTAAACTGTAATAACGAAGTAGAGCAGAGATATGATTTTCTTCTACTTTCTTTATCGTTTCATATTCATCCAAAAGTCCTGCAACTTCTTGTAATTTTATTTTTAGAGATTTGTCTTTTACCCTATGCATATTTTTTGTAAACAATCTTTTTATAGTTACCGCTTCTGTTTGAACAAGAGACTTTAAGTTATTTGTATTACTAACATTTTCTATGTATTCTCGTAATAATACCTTTTGTGATTCCGTTAAATTACTATATTTTGCATTAAATTTTTCAACAAGATACTTGTAAGCCATCAAACGAACTTCTTTTGGTTCCTGTGCAATAGCAACATCTTCGGTTATTACGGATGTATTTTGTTTTGATGTTATACTTTCAAGTATGGTTATACGAGACTTTGTAATTTCAACTGGATTATCCAATTCATTATATTCAAAAACTTTGTATACGGAAGCAAGAAGTTTGTAATTTTGAACTTTTGTTTGAAAAAATGTATCAATATCAAAGTTTTCTTTGATTGATTTTATCAATTCATACTTTTCGTTCTGTAATTTATGTTTGTTTAATCCACGTCTTGCTTTCAATACTGCCTCTATTAACATATTTGCCTTTGTGTCTGACTTTAATTTTTCATCACAAAGGGTTTTATACAATTTATATTCTTTAATAAGTTCTGTGTTCTTATTAAAGAATTTTTTGAGAATCTGAATGGCAACAGATTCGTTGGAGGAAATGATGTCTGATGTTATTTGACGAGTCAATAACTCAAACAGCATTGCAGTATTTTTGAATTTAGAATGTTTAATTTTCTTCATTGTTCCTTATACCTGTTTATGTGCACTTTCATAGAATAAATATAGGCAATTTTACAATTCATCTAATAAATTGTTCTCATTCAACAAATTTGATTCATTTTCGTGTTTAATAGTCGGTTTAAGACTTTCCGATATTATTTTTTTTGTTTTAATCTTTATACCGGACATACTATCTATCAATTTACCTATATCACGGTTTTCAAGTGATAACGGTGAATTTCCTTTGTAATTTACTTTTGGTGAATTATTAACCTTCAATGTATTACCAATATCTTTCTTTCCGATTGGATCCCTGCCAAATGGACTGTTATCTGTTCCATAACTTAAATTCTTAGCAGGTCTACCAGCTCCAGGCCAACCACCTTCTGGAACTTCATTATCGGTTATCATTTTACTACCACCACGAATTTGCATACTTGCAATATCATGTGGTGTTCCAAATGACTCCTTTGTTACTGCTGGATCATTTCCTTCATTTTCAATTTGTTTTTGACGGAACATATGTTTAATATCTTCAAGAACTTCATTCTTTTCAAATTCTGCTTCGTCTTCTGAAAGGTTAAATATGTTTGAATAAATATATTTCAATGAAAATAGTTTCTTTTCTATCAGTGTTCCCGCCAAGTCCACTTTTTCTTTCATAAGAGCAACTTTTTCTTGTTCATATATGATAGAAGGTCCTGTTAATCCCAATTCAAAGTTTACCAAATCTGCATTTTCATATCCCTGTGAATATAGATGAACAATAGCAATCTTTGTCAATTCAGAAATCACAATTCTCTGTACTCTTTCTATTGTTCTAGCAAAACGAATATCAAGAGCGGCAAGTGTTGCCTTTCCTTCTATACTTTCATCATAGCCCAAATACGGTTTTGGAACTTTTAGGGCAGCAAATATTTTACTTTTAAGATATTCAATATCTTCAATTGCTTGATATTGTAAACCTGCAAGTGTTTCAATTTGTGTACCAGATTGTCCACCACGAACAGGAAGATAAAAGTCTTCCAAAAGATTTTGCATATTAAAACGGAGATTGTAGTCACCAGTCTGTTCATTGATAACGGGAGTCTTCTTCATTCTATTCATAAGGTTATTCATGTATTGGTCTACTTCAGCCGGTGGTATATTACCAATATCAACTTTGAAAATACGTTTTTCAGGAGCACGCATAATACGATGTATCAACATCGCATCTTCCATTAAAACTAGTTGTTTGTAAAGTTTACGAGCACCTTCTAAAATTGATTTACCATAAGGAAGATAATTAGTATCACCTAATAATCTAAAATGTGCCATTTCATAATTTTGAAATTCACCTCTACCAAGAGGACCTTCGTATACAAATTTTGTCATATAGATATGTTCCGGATCAGTTCCTTCTTCTCTTTGAACTTCATATGGTGAAAACGGAACAACATTTGTAACACCCAATTCTTCCTTTACATCCATATACAAATAAAAATCACCGTATTTACAAAGATTACGAATCCATGGCCAAAGATTATATTCTATATTAAGAACATCATAAAAAAGATTACGAAGAATTTTACGTATATTGTCATTGTCAGTTTTGATAGTTAAAACATCACCTTGATTATTTTTGAGTGTGCTTTCATCTGCATATATGTCAAGTGCAGATGATATTATGGCATCTGTGTCCATTGATTCATAATCAGTATAAAGATCTATTTTTGTTGCTGCGAATGAATTGTATTGATTGTATACTGATATTGGTGTTCCCTTTGTTCCATGTAATCTGCCATATCTATCAATAACTTTTGATGTGTGTGGGTTTCCATCACCTTGATAGCGAGCAGTATCAACAACTTTTAATTTTTTACCACCAACATTACGAACAACAACATTAGTAGAAAAAAGTGTTTTTAGTCTATCAAACAATGATTTATTTTGTGCCATTTGTCACCTATTTTATGTAATATAAACTTAATATAAATATGTAGGAAAAAATACAAACTCTATTTTATTAACCAAGTAAGGTCTTCATTTTGACCATTGACTGTCATATTCCAACCATGTAGGTCATCTCCATATTGATATGAAGGTTTTAGTGGTGTTGTTGATTTCCCCATATAATCCAAACTCATTCGTGTCTTCATCAGTCCTTCTTGACGAAGTTTTAGAGCAGTATCTCTAACCCAAAGTCCTATTGCAAATGACATAACCAAGTCATCATTATATCCTGTTTGTGCCTCTGCCTTTGCACCATTCCAAACAAACACATATAGTTCTTGTGTTAATCTTGAAGACTTTATTATTGGTAATCTTTCACGAAAATATGTTTCCAATTTTGAAATCAAAAGTGGTCTTGTTTTAGCACTTGTAGTAAATCCAGGAATCATTTGTGCCTTGTCTTTTAAGTCATAACCCTTTGGAATATGAACGGATGGATCAGTATACCCATCTTCACGGTATGTATAATAAAGATTTGGATAACCTCTATCAATAATCTGTTGAATTGCTGCCCACCCAATGTTAGCATTTTCAACTACAAGAAGAGCATCGTTATATTCTGTTGCAACTGATACTAACATATTACCATAAGTTTTTGTATCGAGTTTACCTTTGTATTCTGCAACTTGTTCCATATTTTCTACATCAATCACATGGAATGCTGAATTATCATTTCCGTCACCACGAGCAACGTCAGCAATAACCATATATGTTTTATTTGGTTCTGGATAATCCCAAATCCAATAAGCATCCTCTGCACCACGCCGTTCTTTTGGTTCACACACATAAGTTTGTTCATACCATTGGACAAGTTCACCATCAATTACGGAACGACCAGATGTAAGAAAATTTCCATCACACTCTTGTTTTGCCATATTAGGACCCAATAGTTTGTCTTGTTCATCGCGCCATTTTTGGTCACGGTCTGGATGAACTTGCCATAATAATTCTATTGGATTAAATGCACTTTCTTTGTTTATTGCATTTACCCATTGTTTATGATAAAAATTACCAACACCATTTGGAGTAGAGTTGATTATTGCAGTACCACCGGTTGCAAGTGTTTGTTGTGCAGATGCCCATATTCTATCTATATCATCAATAAAGGCGGCCTCGTCTATGATAAGAAGTGAAAGTGCTTCAGAACGAGCAGAGTCAGCTGCAGCAGAAACGGCTTTAATTTGTGAACCGTTCTTAAATCGGAGTGAAAGTTTATTATCTTCTTGAACACCAGTCTTTAACCAACTTGGCATATTATCATACATAACACGAACTTTTGTAACCAAGTTTTTAGCAGTTTCTTGTTTTGTAGCAATAACAAGAATGTTTTTATCTTGATTGAATAACATCAACCAAAGTGAATATCCAGCAATAACTGTGGATATACCTAACTGACGAGACTTTAATACAATGTTCCACCGGTTAGTGTTAAATTCTTTGAGGACATCTTCCTGAAATGGATATAGGTCGAATAATATCTTGCCACGGGTTGGATGTTGAATTTTAGCATAACGCTTCATAAAGTATACCGGATTAGCGGCACACTTTGCGTATTCTTCTTTGATAATATCTTTTAGATTCTTACTCATTGAACTGCAAATACTATCCCAAGAGTAGTTCCAACACCAGTAAAGAACCAAAGTAATTTATTATCATACCATTTTGGTTGGAGTTCATCAATAATTTTTTCCAATTCTACACTTCTTTTTTTACAAGCATCAATAGCTTGGTCACGATTTTTTAATTGTTGGTGATATAAGTCAAAACGAGTTTGGTGAAATTCTATTAAAGTATCTTGAGCATTTACAACTGCGGTTAGATATTCAACTGAATCACGAATTAGTTGAATACGATTTGCCATCTTCACCACATCGGTTTTCTTAAAACATATAACAGAGTCATTTTCAACTGCAAACACAGTTGTTACTGAAAATAATAGGGCAATTAAATACTTCATAGATTAGTCTTTCAAAAAGTTGATAATATACTTTGTGGCTTCATCAGGATTTTTTATTTCTTTATCACGATAAACATAGAATTTTTTTCGTATGATAAGAATACTGTCCTTACGAACTTTAATTAGTGAGTCTAATTCATCAGCTCTTTTTTTCAAATTAGTATAATCAAACTCATATTTGTTTATTAAAGCGTCTAAACTATCTTTTGTTTTTGTTGATGTCTTTATCTGTTCTTTTGAACGATTATTGTCATAAACTAAATAAACAAAAAGTATTGCAAAAACTCCAATGACAAACATTTTCACATATTTGCCAATTTTTTCTTCCAAAACACCATTCATAATTAACCTTTTGTATAAGTTGAAACCATTTTTGCCTTACCACGACCGGTTGTACCGTGTTTTCTTTTTCGTGATACTGCACTTCTTTTTTGTTTTTTTGACATTGAAGCGGCTTTTGATGCAGGAACACATTTGGGATATGCTCTTTTACCACCTTTTCTTGCCTTACTACCAGCAGAGGCGCCGCATGGTGGATGGCCACCACTTTTTTTATTACGAGAAATATCAACCCATTTTTCTCTAAACCAACCAGTAAGACCACCACTGGGTTTTTTTCCTTCGATGATTACTGATCGTAGATATTTGTTTATTATTTCTCTTACTATATTTTCTGTGCATTTATTCATATAGATAAATATGTAGTATTATGTTATTTTAACTGATCCATATTTTACATATCCAGTTATATTGTCTAATTCAAGATTTTTTTGTTCAATCATATAATCGAATATGTAAAATAATCTATTTCTATCTTGTCCTTTTAAGTTTCCAATCTCTGGTATCAATTTTTTATTAAACGTACTATCATATTTTATTTGGTTAGGTACAGGTCTTTGGAAGTCACTTAAAGCAAATCTTATTATAGAATCTGCATTATATTTTCCATCAACACTACGAACTATATTAGATAATCTTAACTTTACTCTATAATCAGAAACTCCTTTTGTATCGAACCCACCCATACCTTTATCAGAACCAGAAGTTCCAGATGTTCCACCAGTTCCACCAGAACCAGAAGTTCCAGATGTTCCACCAGTTCCAGATGTTCCACCAGTTCCAGATGTTCCACCAGTTCCACCAGAACCAGAAGTTCCAGATGTTCCACCAGTTCCAGATGTTCCACCAGTTCCAGATGTTCCACCAGTTCCAGATGTTCCACCAGTTCCACCATTACCTTTTGTTCCAGATGATCCATCCTTTCCACTTGTGCCGGAAGTTCCTGTATCAGGTAAAGGTGCACTTAAAATTGCAACCCAAGGCAATATACCAGGAATTGGTGATGGAAAAGCGGGTATTAGTCCATTATATGTTCCTGCTATTTTAGTATGATGTGCAACTAATGCATTATACAATGTATCAGCAAACATTTCAAATTCTGGTTGGTCAAATGCCTTTATTAAATCTTTTTCCAATTCCGTAGGTTCTCCTGGAAAAAGAACAGTTGTGCCTTTTAACGGACTTATCGTAGGAGGCAAAGTTGGTAATGGTGTAAATATAGCTTTCAACCAATATGCACAAAATCCAGTTGCCATTAAAATAAAACCTTCTTTTGTATTTGTAGTTTTATTGGTATCAAAAGCTAACTTGATAAATTTTTGCAATGTATCTTTATCACCACTAATAACTGATGAACCAAAAAATGTGCAACTAGAACCTATGTTTGCCAAATCATATGCATCAGCAAGTATTTGTGCAGCGTGGTCTGTATCTGTAACATTATTTGTTCCCATTTCGGGAGTAAGCATCGACTTGAAAGTTGCTGGGTTCATATATTAAGTCTTATCTATTGCACCTTTGCCACTTGACGGCCATCCAAAACGGCATGACCAATATCTTGCCTTATGTCTTGGTCCGGGAGATTGACAATTGTGACGAGCACGAAATGATTTTCTACGAGCTGCATTACTTTTTTTAATACGCATGGTTTTCTTACCACCTTCGCCCTTGTGACCAAAGTTTACTTTTACGATATTACCATTTGGTTTTTTTACATACACGGAAAATTTTTTTGGACCACCCGGTGTTCTGAATGGTTTACCTAATGATACTTTTCTACCACGATATTCTGCTTCATTCATCATATTAGGTTCACTTTCTTGTAAACGAAAATGTAATTCGGTGATTTTACCACAAGCATTTGTAGCATATCCTTCAAGTTGATAGCCAGGATTTACAATAGTTTCTTTTACATTACGAAATCCACCACCTGCAGCTTTGTATGCTTTAACAAGAGCACCTGAAGCATATGCACTTGGCCATACTTTATATTTACTTTTAATTCTCGATTTTATTCTCGAATAAAGTTTCTTATTAGTTGGAACTGCTCTTTCAATTATTACCGCTTTCATAAATTTCTCCGTTTTCTTTTTGGTGGTTCATCAATAATATCTTGCTCATCGTAATCTGAATAGTATTCATCACCTTCTCCATTTTCTATCTTTGTAAATTTGTTTGCAAATTGTTCTGATGCTACTGAAAAAAGACTACCAACTACTATGTAAAGAAAACCATCGAATATAAATTGTTCAACTTTCTTATCATAAAAGGTTGATACTATTGCCATAAATATCATAACACCAAAAGAAAAAAACATCATCACACGCTTGGATGATATTCTACCACTAAAACCACTAAAAGTTTGAGCAACTGGATTAAGTTTATTCAACTCTTTCTCCTAAATCCTTTTCTAACTTTTCAATAAAGTTCTTTCTAAACTCTGCAAATTCATTTTCTATTTTTTCTAACATTTCTTCTTTGTTGAATGGAGTTTTCCATTTTTCAGTATCACCAAAATCATTTGAAAATTCCATGTTTGATAATTCGTTTGCAACTGCATCCTTGTCTTTTTCAGCTTCTGCTAACCAAGCCATTGCGTTTTCTTTCAATTTTCTTTTTTCATATTCATCCCACTTACCTTCCAATCGAATTTTGTGTTCCATTTCAACTACACAATCAAAACACATTCCATGAATGCGACGCATTTTTTCATCTATCTTTTTTGGAAACATACATACACAATTTTCTTTTCTACAATTTGGAAAAGTATTTAAGTAATTATGTAACTCTTGTTGCCATTCTTTCCCAAGTTTTACTTTATACCCATTCTTTTGTTCCCACTCATTTCCATCTTCATCGAACCACTTGTCACCAATTTTGCGGGATATTTTATCTTCTGAATTATCTCCAATATAACCTACCGCAATTTTGTTTTGACTTTCGTGTTCTCCCGCAAGAAGTTTTTTTACATCATTCAAATTATCAATTTTAATGTCCATAACATAACCTTTTACTTTATTATTTCGTTGTAAACTTTGTTCCAAAATTTTCTTGTTATCATGTGGATTGGTCTTAAACCATTTTTATCGGATTTTACTTCTTTCATTTTTCCACGTTTTGTATTGAACTTGGAAACAACCATATTGAATATCTCAACATCAAACCAACCAAATATAGAAATAAAACGAGACTTTAATTCAGCTAATTTAGCACTTCTATCAGCCAAAGCAGAAAAAATACTTTTTTGTGTCATCTCGCCAAAACTTGGAATATTGTAACGAACATGATTAACAATCATATAATATACATACGGATTTTGAATATCTTTGTATGCCAATTGACTACTACCATTCCAACACATCAATCTTTTGTAATCCTTCAACTTTGATACATCGTCTTTATCAACCGCATAAATTACAATGGTGCTATCGTTATCAAATTGTTCGATAACATCTGTTGCATGAAATGGTGTATTTGATTTCATAATCCGCTTAACATTATGACGACGCATAATTGCAGACTTTTCATCAAATGTTAGTGGTTTTTCTATTGGATCAGTGGTATCGTCTGTAACAATATAAACATTTTCTTTATCAAACTTACGGCAAATTCTATCATATTCTTCTCTATGATATATTGCCATCGGTTGAAATTTACCAGGATAAATTACAAGAACATCCTTATCTACCAAATCATTTTCATTGAATATGGCAAGGTTCATTTCCTTAATCAATTTTGTAATTTTGTTATTCATTTTCTGTTCCAGGTTTTACAGGCCAAGATATATTGAAAACATCAACTTGTAAAGTTATATCTCGTAGTAACTGACGATATAATTTCCATTCTTCTTTTTGTTCGTCTGTAAAAGGACTGTCAAGAACTTGTGTCCAATCACTTTCCATCAATTGTATATTCCTACGAGCACGAACATTACCCCATTGGTTATCTATTTCGTTTTGTATATCTTGTTCTGATTTTTTTCTTACAGTTTGATATTCAACAACTTCGTTTTCTTCAACAGAAAAATAAGAACCATCAATAATATCATCCACATCTTTTTGAGCTTCAACAAAACGATACGGATACCAACCATAAGTTTTCAGAGTTTCAACATCAAACAAATGAAAGTTTGAAACATTTGCCCAAATAATAGGTAATGGTCTATTACTTTCTTTAACTATACCATTTTCTACAAATGCATATCTCATTGGAAATTCCTTTGTTCATTAAATATCATATCAATAAATATGATTACTGAATTAAATTCCACAATTTCTTCCAATCAATATAAGGATCTAATTGTCTTTCATAACCCATATGAAGAGCAAGTGACGGTATTGGTGTAAATAACTTCACTTCCCAACGCCAAATATGATTGATAGTAGTTCCTTCTTGTATTTCATTTGCCTCACCCCACTCTGTCATGTATTCAGTTGCACAAGTATAAAATCTACTCCAGAACTTACGGACTATTTCAGGATTACACATAAAAGTAAATGTTGAATACTTGTTTGTTCTCCAATGTCTATCTCTACCGAGAACAACGCGAGTTTCATCAATAAACTTTGGTAAGTAATTATCTGGATCATCGTATGGGTGAATGGCAACTTCTGTTCCTAAATTCGTTTTGAAACGAATGTAAGCGTCCACCATATCAAGTATTGCATTCGGATAATGTAGGTAATCATCTTCCACAAAATAAACTAAATCGGCAGTAGATGAACGACCTCTATCAAATTGTGCATGTCCAGATGCATTCCATCCACGCAATTCTAATGGGTTAAACTCATATGTGTGTTTAGATGTTTTGAAAATGTCATGTAACCCATCGATCAATTTTTGTGATGAATGGTCATCAAACCAAACAAAGTGAATCTTTCCATCATATTGTTCTGCAGACTGAATCAATGACTTAATACACTTAATAACCAATGTAGTTTTATCAACACCACAATATCTTGGTGTTGGATTAGCATGAATATCTATGAAACTATGTGTCCGTAGAACAATATCTATGCTCAATCTATTGGAATCCATTATTTTGCATATCCTTCTGCTAATTTTGTAAGTTCTTCACGTATTTTTTGGAAAGGAGCTTCCCATTCACCATATTTTTCTTGTCTGAACAGTCTAACAGTATCATACCAACGAGAAGTATTACCTGGAACAACCCACGAATAGTAAGGCATGATTGGCGTAACAATCCATGTGGGTTTACCCATAGCACCTGCAAGATGTGCAATTGACGTGCATGATGTAATGATAACATCGCAACCTGCAATAATGTTAGCAGTTTCATCCCAAGACTTCATTTGTTCACGCATATCACCAAATGGAAGACCATCAACTAGATTTTCGTCACGCTGAAGTGAATAGAGTGTTGTATTTGGAATATCATGTAGGTTTATCATCAATTCTGGTGGAAATCTTCGGTGTTGTTCATCTTCAAATTCAGGAGAACCACTCCAACGAATACCAACTTTAAGATGATTTGGTTTTGAAAACAATTTTCTTGGTTCAGTTGGAAAAATAAACGGTGAACCGTCTAAATCTTCGTATTCCATACCCAAAACATAAGCGGCAGACATAGCCGGAACCCAATAATCATAGTGTGCACACATAATTACTTCATTGTCTACACAAATAAAACCGTGACGAGAGAATAATGCCTTTAATTCTGGTGCACAAGACACCAAAACTCTTGCACCCATCTCCTCAAATCTCTTAGCAAAACGAAAATTAAGAATTTGGTCTCCATAACCACCTTCACAACGGAAAAGAAGTGTTTTGCCCTCAAGCGGTTCATCTTTCCATATGTTTCCTGGCAATGCAGGAAGACCAAAGACATCAATGAAACGACCATAATTGAAATGTTCAAATGCTTTTTGCATATTACCCTTACGCATTTCGTGCCATCCTAAATTAAAAAGAACACGATAGTCATTTTGAGGTTGGTCTCTCAATATCTCCTCACTTCTTTCGGGTGCACCGTTAATGGCATAGGAAAGTGCTTCATCAAGTGGATGAATTTTTTGTTCCATAACATATAACCTTTTTATTCTTCAAAAGTATAACAAATATACGAATAATTTACAATATAAACAAACTTTATTTTTAATTAGTATCTTTTTATACCAACAAAATGAAATCCCTTAGCACTAAAATCAACCCAAGTTGTTTCATTACCAATTTGAACTGGCGATGACCTCGCAATAACTGTTCCGTCACCTAAATTACCGGATGTGTTTGATCCCCATAACCAAAGTGTTCCATCTGTTTTTTGTGCAATGAATTGTCCACCTGTACTTATTGCTGCCTCTACCCTTTGCCAATTTGTATCGATACCAAGTTGAACTGGAGAACTACGATTTATTGCCCTATTAGTTTCAAATCCAGGTTCACCGGATTGATTGGCAGCTCCAGTAGTTAATATGTATCCATTATTTTGAAGTAATACTGTATGTTGTTCACCTATACTGGCAGAAACCCATGATGATAAAGTGCCAACTTGAACAGGACTACTACGATTTATAGTGTCACCTAATCCAAGCATAGCGTTTGCGTTCCTTCCCCATGCCCATAGAGTTCCATTTGTTTTTATTGCCATTGTAGAACTACCACCAACTGCACCGGATGCCCAATTTGTTTCAGTTCCTATTTGAACTGGACTACTACGGTTTGCTAAATCATTCAGTCCAAGTTGTCCTGTATTATTGAGTCCCCATGCCCAAAGAGTTCCATCTGATCTAACTGCAATCATATGAAAGGTTTGCATTAATGGGAGACCACCACCACCTTCACTAATAAATGACCATGTTCTAGTTCCTATTTGCACTGGAGAAAGCGTAAAAGTAGTAGTTCCATCGCCATGGGCTCCGTATGAGTTTATTCCCCATGCCCATAGAGTTCCATCCGTCTTTAATGCAAATGCCTCTGCGAATAGTGATGAAACTTGAGACCAATTACTCAAAGTTCCAACTTGAACTGGACTGGATCTATTGTTGCTTGTACCATCACCGGTAGCAAAGTACCCCCAACCCCAAAGTGTACCGTTTGTTTTAACAGCATGAGAATGTAAATATCCAGAAGAAACTTGTGACCAATTACTCAAAGTTCCAACTTGAACTGGACTAGATCTCCATATATCATCGTTTTGTCCTAAAGAACCAAAAATATTCGCGCCCCATGACCATAACGTATTATCATTACGGACTGCTAATGTATGTAGATGATCTCCCCTTGATACATTATTCCAAATTCTAGTTCCAATTTGTGTTGGACTACTACGTGAAATGCCATCATTATGACCAAGTACACCACCTGAGTTTGATCCCCAGGACCAAAGAGTTCCGTCATATGCTATCGCAAGTGAAGCTTCATCTCCGGTAGTAATACTTGTAAAAGTAGTATAAGTATCTACATAATTAGGTCTACTGCGGTCTCTAAGCAATCCCAATTGACCATTATCATTATTACCCCATGTCCAAAGAGTTCCATCGCCCCTAACTGCCATAGTCATAGAAAGACCCGCCGCAACATCTGTCCATGTTCTAGTTCCAACTTGAACGGGCGATGATTTACTTACTACGGTTACATCGCCCAATTGTCCAGTTCCATTATTACCCCATGTCCAAAGAGTGGCATCGGAACGAATAGCGGCTGAATGAATTGCACCGGCGGAAACGGTTGTCCATGTTCGTGTTCCAATTTGAACGGGCGATGATTTACTCGTCTGGATTCCATCGCCCAATTGACCAAAAACATTAAAACCCCAACCCCAAAGCGTTCCATCTGTTTTTATAGCCATTGTATGTGAACGACCTGCAGAAACATCTTTCCAATTAGTTAGAGTTCCAATTTGAACTGGGCTACTTCTATTTGTTGTATTACTTAATCCAAGTTGCCCTGCACCATTTGAACCCCAACTCCACATTGTTCCATCATTTCTAACGGCAAGAGTATGACCATCACCTGCTGATCCAGACACCCAATTTGTATCATAACCAATTTGAACGGGCGATGATTTAGTTCCTACGGTTCCAATACCTAATTGACCAACATTATTAGAACCCCAACTCCACATTGTTCCATCTGTTTTTATAGCCATTGTATGTGAACTACCTGCAGAAATATCTTTCCAATTGGTAAGAGTTCCAACTTGCACTGGACTTGAACGGTTTGTCAAATTATTCAGTCCAAGTTGTCCTGTATCATTGAGTCCCCATGCCCATATTTCATTTGAAAAAACGTAGGGATTGTATGATCTAGAAACATTTAATATAATATTTTTTATCATAACTTAACCTTACACGTTTTGTGCACCGATAAAACCATACCAATTAGTTCCTTGATTTGTAGTAATAAAACCGTAAATATCTTTTTTACCGTTTGTGCTTGTTATCGCAGGAGCAGAACCGCCAGACCAAGTTACCGCAGAACCCCATTGCCAAGTATAAGGTATTCCAGTTCCAGTTGTAACGAGTGTAAAACTTCCTGCATAATCTGTTGGTGGTGGATTTGAAATTGTAAATGTATTTACATTATTATTCCAACTAACTTCAAATACATTTGCAGTGCTTAAATCTAATGTTAGACTTGTTGGTGTTCCACCAATTAAAACAGTTACTTCTCGTTCTTCAACATCGGTTAAACGAGCGGTAGCAGAAATATATGCACTACCAGTAACGTTAAATATCGTTCCGTCAAAATTTAGATTACTTTCAGCTACCGCTGCATTTGTAGTTCCATCGGATGTAAGTATTCTATTATCTGCAGGATTTGATACCGTATTGAATCCTGTTCCTGAGGTTCCTGATGAACCTGAAGCACCAGCAGCACCAGATGTTCCTGATGAACCAGAAGTTCCTGATGAACCTGAAGCACCAGTGGCACCAGATGTTCCTGATGAACCAGAAGTTCCTGATGAACCTGAAGCACCAGTTGCACCAGTTGCACCAGTAGCACCAGAAGTTCCTGATGAACCTGAAGCACCAGTGGCACCAGTGGCACCAGCAGCACCAGAAGTTCCTGATGAACCTGAAGCACCAGTTGCACCAGTTGCACCAGTAGCACCAGAAGTTCCTGATGAACCTGAAGCACCAGTGGCACCAGTGGCACCAGCATGACCAGCAGCACCAGAAGTTCCGCTTGTTCCACGTGTTCCCGATGAACCAGATGAACCTGAAGCACCAGGAGGACCAATGGGACCAGGTGCACCAGATGTTCCTGATGTTCCACTTGTTCCAGATGGTGCTGCGATATAACTTGTTCCGTTTATTATTAAATTACCAATTATATCTATGGAACCTGTTACACCAAGCGAACCAGATATTATAGATCCATTTGATGCCGTTACTGATGATAGGTGTGCCTGACTTCCACTTACTATTATTTTCTTCCAATTAGACAATCGGTAACTCCACGATTTATATGAATACTTCTATAAATATGTGATTTTATGATTTCAATAACTTTTCTATATGTGGTTTTACCATATCAAATGTTATTGTTTTTGTACATTCAAATTGTCTTTCAGTTCCTTTGTGTTCAGGACACCAATTCCAATCTCCTGGATCTAATTTGTGAGTATTAAAACACCCATTACAAACATTTGAATTAAATATTCTATAAACATTATCACCACTAAATTCAGAATACGGTTTACTAAAACCTGATATTAAAATTGTAGGAATGCCCAATGTCCATGCTAACCAACTTAATCCAGATCCAATTCCAACAAAAAATTTACAGGATAATAATTCTTTTATCAGATTTTCTATAGATCCCTCTGGCAATTTTATTGCGCCATTTGGATGATAGTTTCCCATATAACCATCATTTTCTTTTGAAACTATTATGGTTTGATGATTATTTTCTGTTAAATAGTCCGTTAATTCTTGCCATCCAGTTGGATTATTCCAATACTTTGTTTGAGCAGTTCCATGTATACCTATTGCAACTTTATTTGATTTTTCAACAGAAGGTATATCTAATTTTGCACGAATTTGTTTGAAATCTAAACCAAGTTGTGCACATGCAGTATATTGTAAATTTTGATGTCTATAATCTATTGGTGTAAAATCATAATTTGCTTTATCACCATCATAATACCATCCAATTCTATACATGGCGTATAAATTATGAACAACTAATCCAGGTTGAACAAATTGGATGTTTGGGTAATTTTTTTCAAAAAGTTTATTCCAAAATGTAGAGCAAATCACTTCACAGTCCCATTTTTTTCTAAACTCCTCTACATATGGAAACCATGCCAAAGTATCACCCAACGCCTTTGAATCAAGCGATATAAATACTCTTTTATTTTTTGCATCATATTTTTTATTAAAAATAATTTTATTTTCTTCATCATAAACTTTACAAGTATACTCTTCAAAATACTTTTTGCTTGTTTTTGCCCAAGAATTTGAAGATAATACCGTAGAGTAATCACAGTTATTATTTTTGTTCCAAAATTCAACTCTAAAATTTTTTTCAATCGGTGATTTTATTTCTACATATCCACCATCAACAAAATGATGTATAATTTGAATTTCATTTCTTATTATATTTTTGTTAAACTTAATATCGTCATACATAATTACCTCTAACACAATCATTTATGAAAACATATTCATTAACATTTGAAGCAATAATGGAATCTTTTATACCGTGAAATCCTTTTATTAAATTTTTATCGTATGGGATAAAGGATTGATGTCCCCACCCATAACCGTAATCATTCATATTAACAGTTTCGGCGTTATCCATATCATGTGTGTAAAAGAAATGTACACAATTCAAATTTACTGTGTTTACAAAAAGATTATGTTCTTTCGGTGGTATTCCAAGTTTCCACAATAAACAATTTAATATCAATTCATCATGTAAAAATTCTTTTTTTCTTATTTCATCTATACCGTTTGAAAAACAAACAGATTCCCATTCTTCAAATAAACTTTTGTGATTAGTGTTAAATGCCATAACATTTGTAACACCCTGTGGAAATTTTTGTGTAGGTAATTTCATGTATTCTTGTAACAAAGGACCTGGAATATATTGATCACCAACCAATGTATAATCCCATGCATGTTTTTGTAACAAGGGACCTGCATCTAATTCTGGAAGAAACCTAAACATATCATCTATATTGGGTCTAACTTGTATATCTGCATCAAGAAATACAACATTTTTATATCCCCTGCTTAACAAATCTAAAAACAATTTTGGTTTCATAAATTGCATATATTGACCGTCTTTTATATCACCATCGACATAATAACTTATATTTTTTAAGTTTGGATAATCCAATTTACATTCATAATTTATCGAATAATGTATAACATCCGATGTTGAATATGAGTCCAATCCAAGTATCAATTGCTCGGCTAATGATTCAAAGTTTTCATTTGAGTAAATTACATAGCACTTTGATTTATCATTTATATTTTTCTGATATATCAATTTGTGATTCTGATAGATGTTCAAATATACAACATCATCCATCCAATACAAATTAAAATTATTATTAGATACCGTAAAAATTTGTTCAACATTTGGTTGAAGTGTTGTCATTTGAAAAACAACATTGTGGTTAAAAACATTTTTCAAATTTATCAAACAATCGTTTAATGTTATGTTTGATATATTTTTTACAGTTAATAAACCATTTTCAAATTTACATTTTATTTTACTTCCAAGCATAAATTATACCCCAAGTATGTGATACAATATAATCATCATCATTATTCCGTTCCCATTTTGCAAGTCTAAATCTAAAATCATTTTTTGCAAGTTTTTTTATTATATTCATAACACGATAATTTTCATTCATATGAAACTCTATTACAAACTTTTTTATCCTTTTGATATTGTCATCTGTTATACTATTGAAAAATTCATACTCTGCACCCTCTATATCTATTTTTAGTAGATCTATTTCATATTCATCCACATACTTTTCAATCAAATTGTTTGGTGATATACATTCTACTTTTTTTTCTATTCTATTATCCGATGAACCAAATACATTTGAATTAGAAATACTTGAAATACATGATCCGTTAATATCTTCATAAAAAGATGTAATACCATCATAAGAATGAATTGCCTTATTTATTATCTTTATCCTGTTATCTTTTCCGTATGAATTTTCAAGTATTCTTATGTTGGTAGAATCCGCATCTACCATGTAAACTTTTGAATTTGATGCAATAAATGGTATACTAGACATACCATAGTTTGCACCAATATCAACATATGTTTTTATTTCGTTTGGTTCAATGTTAAATTCATCATACAGATTATATTCGGAAAAATCTGAAAATTCGTTGTATTTTATGTCTTCAAATTTATGTTTTAAGAATTTTTTGTGTAACGGGTGTTTGTAATCAAAATCTATTATTCCGGTGTTCTTTCTTACCACTCTATCTGGAAAATAAATTTCAACATAATATCCGTTTTTAGCATTTGGAACATATCCAGAATGTGGTGGTACAAACCACCATGTAGATCCAGGAGTTATATTCGTATTGGTTTGAACATCAATTACGGTATCGCTGTAATAGTCAAATATACGAAATTTGTTTATAGTTTCATGTTTCGTATTGTTTGATATGTAAAATCTGTTTTCTTCTTTAGAATAGGTAAACGATATATCAGAATAATTGTAGAAAAGAATATCTATTTTGTTATCACCATAAAAAGTTTCTTTGTCTTTGAAAGAATATATTTCATGTAACAAATTTTTATCTATTACATTTTTTTCCCAACAATTTTCAAGAACATTATTTACACTAAACATAGAATCTATTGAATCATAAAAGTCTATGTTTTTCAAAACAAAATTAACATTTGTGAAGAAAGAATTTGTACATAATATGTTATTTCCCCAATTACATGAAACAAACTTATATTTGTATTCTTTAATCCAATCCTTGAACCTACTAACATCATTCAATTCTATGTCATAACATATCTTATACGCCCATTCTATTCCATTAGATTTCAAATGATTTAGTGAAATTTGTATTAAGTTATTTTCTGCAACTCCATGTGAATACCTTTTATCATCAACTACATTTTTTTGTTGATAAAAATAAAAATCACACATTTCTTGCATTTCAACCGGTAAAGGAGAATGACTTGCTATTACAAAGTAATAATTTTCTCTGCTAATAATTTCTACATTTTTTTTCAATAATTCATAACCTTCTCTTGAATTATGAAAGTATGTTAATATAAATCCAATTTTAGTATCTTTCTTCATGGTAAACCTTATCTAATATGGAAATTCCTGATGCTTGTTTTGTTATTGGTTTTTCAAAAATACCGATTTTGTAATTATCTAATTTTTCAGCATATAATAAATCGGTAACATTCCATTTTTCATTTTCAAAAAGATTTTTGAATACATTGTATGATTTTTTTGGTATCAAATATGCATGTGCTCCATAAAATTTATTAACAACCCAATAATCTTTTTTCTTATCAATTATATTTGTATTATTATGAAAACCAAATGAGAACATTAACAAATCTGTATCATTTAGCGTTTTGCACGCAAAATTTAATTTTTCAATAAATTCATCGTAACTCACATCAATAATTGCATCACATTCAAATACAAGAATATAATCTTCATTTTTATTTATTCCATCTAATACTGCATTCTTGTGTGCAAGGTAGCATCCATAATGTCCAGGTGTCAATTTTCCACCAGGTTCAAAACTAATTTTATCTGGATATTCACACGTTTCTTTTGGTGGTAATTCGGTATATCTCCTGTTTACACATGGAATATACTCTATTCCATAGTTTTCTAACTTTGATAAAGAAATCATAGAATCAACTTCTCTTTCAGTATCAATATCAGTAATCATGTGCATAGCAACTATATTTTTTTTATGCACTTTTTCTTTTAATTTGTTATTCATGTTTAATACATGCAATAATTTTTTAACATTATCATTTATATCTTTTGTTATGTAATTAACTCTATCATCGTATTCATTACCGTATGTTTCTAATTTTTTTATGAAAGTTGGTAATCCGTATGACAATGCTTCCTTTACAACCAAAGGATTTAATTCAAGGTTTGATGTAAAATAAAAAACATCAGCGGCTTTGTAAAATTTATCAACATTTTCTCTTTCACCATGCCATATACAATTTGATGGAAATTTATCCATTATCGGTTTCCAATAATTCTCAAAATTACCGGCTTGATTTCCAACAAAATGAAATTTAATTGGTTTATCTTGAAGTTTTCTTGCAAGTTCAATTAGTTCACCTTGATTTTTTCCCGGAGTAAATAAACCAACATTGAGTATATGCTTAAAATTACTATCAAATCCTAATTCTTTTTTAGCATCATCTTTATTATATTCATTTTTATCTATTGGATATTCCCAAATATCACAAAGTTCTTTTCCAAATTCTTCAATAAAAATATCTTTGCTCCAATTTGAAACAAGTATGAACTTATCTGCTGAATAAATTATTTCCTTTGGATTTGTATTTGATCCATGGGTTGTTACCACTATTTTATATTTTCTATTATCCGAATAAATTTTGTTCAAATCTTCGTTTACAATGAAAGATTGTGGAATTTCTTGAAAATGAATAACATCGGGAGTTATCTCCAAAATAACTTCGTGTATATTTTTGTTGTGATGGGATAGACTGTAAAAATTATTTCCTAATAAATTTACAATCTTATTTCGTTGAACGGTTAAAATTCCGCCTGTAATATCTTGGTATTCAAGACAATATACATCGTATTTATTTTTTATACTTTCTATAAATTTAAAGGTATATTGCGGTAGACCACCTGTGGAAAGATGTGGCACCACAAACAAAACTTTTTTCACAAAAAACCTTTTTATTATTTTACATATAACTGTTGAAGTTTGTATACAAGGTCATATACAACTTGTACTTCTTTTCCTTGAAAAGTACATTCAGAAACTAACTTTAATAAAAATTCCAGTTCCTCCTTGGTAAAAGGAGGAACTGAAACGTTTTGTCTTTCTTTTAATGAATTTTCTTTATTTACTAAACCCATAATATAGCCTATAATTTTTTTCATAACAAATATAACAATTTTTAATAATATATCAAAGCAAAATTATCCTATCCAAATGTACGCCTCTTTGGCGTCAATGTCAACACCGATTGTTCCGTATGCAGTTGCACCGCCGTATTGTGGAGCTGCAGGTGCATTACCAGTTGTCCATTGTTGTATTACACCCATAAATGCATCAGGTGCAATAGTAACTGCAGTTGGTGATAAATTATTTTGAAGTGCCCATCGGTCTGCATCGGCATCAACTCCCAAAGCATAGCCGGTTGTTGAACCTTGTTGAACAATTATACCACCATCGGTTGATGCATTTGATCCAGATGCAAAAAGAGCAAATTTGTCTTCAACTAAAAGATTTGTTGTATCCAGTGTTGTTGTTGTTCCACTAACAGTTAAATCACCAGATACAGTAAGACTTCCAGAAACAGTTGCATTAGCGCCATTAAGAGTAATTGCAGTTGTTCCATTACTTGCCTTAATATCGTTACCACTAACTTTCAAATCACCAGCAACTTCTACATCACCGGTTCCACTAAATGTGAGGGCAGTTGTGCCACCATTCATCTTAATATCATTGCCACCAACAGTAATATCGCCTGTTAAAGTTACATCAACAAATGTTGGACTGTCTCCTGTTTGTAGACCGGTATCAACATCTGTATTTACACCGTTAATTGTTGCACGGACTGTGCCTTGTGACGGTGAACTGAATGAAGAACCACTAACTGTTCCACTTGGAAGAGCAGATACAACACCACTTGTAAATGTTGCTGAGTTTGTATCTAATGTAATGTTTGGGGTGCTTCCTTCACCACTTGTTGCAGATGACAGAAGAGCACCAGAAGCAGATACAGTAGCAACATAATTACCTGTTGTATCTGTTCCAAGAGCAACCGAATTGGCTTGTATTGTTGCAACACCGGTTGATGCATCTATAAGAATATCGCCGCTAACACCTGCATATGATGATGAATTAAAGAAAGTTTGCATTGAACCAGAATTAACATTTAGTGTTTCACCACCAACTGCGGATAAACCATTACCAGCAATATCAGTTAATAAATTTGATAATGTAATTTTCTTATTACCACTTGTTGCATCACCGGCATCATCATTTACAAAAAATTTGTCTGAACCTGCAAGTGTTGTTTTTGCAGTTGTTGGGAATGATGGTGTTGCTGTTACACCTGATAATCCACTACCATCGCCTGTAAAAGATCCGGAAAAAGAACCAGAGAGTCTTGTAGATGCCGATGTAGTTTGAATTTGTTGATTAGTACCGACTAACACACCAACCGAAGCACTAACCGATGCTAATTCGGCCACACTACCCGATACTATGATTTTTTTCCACGCTGCCATTTAATTCTCCAAAATTAAGTTGTTTATATGAATAAATATAGATTACTTCCTGAAATAACTAAACTTCCTGTTGAATCTATTATAGGAAGTTCATTTATAGATGGTAATACAAATTTTCCTTCAACGATAAGACTACCAGTTACATAAGCTGAACCAGTTAATATAAAGGTGTTTACATCAAAAAATGAACTACCAGTAACAGACAATGAACCTGTTATCTGGTGTATATCGTCTAAACTATCACCAAATTTTGATGATCCAGATACCAAAATTGTTTGATAATTAACTACCGATGATGATACCACATAAGTTCTTGCCGTTATTGTTCCGCCTACTAAAAGGTTTCCGTCAAAATTTGCATTTGTTGCATATAATGTTGAAAATCTAGGTGAATCACTTTCTGCCAAACCTAATACACTCCTTTGACCTGATCCAGAAACAATGTTTGTTCCAAATAAATGTGAAAGTGTTTGTGTAGAAGATGATACTATACCACTTGGTTTATTGAGTATATTATCCCAATAAACACTACCACTCAATTCACCATCAGTAACAAATCCTAAATCTTGAATTTGCTGTGAAGATGAAATTACACCACCACCAAATATACCACTAAAAAGTGGAGCAGTAATTGTTCCTTGTGATGTAAGTGAGCCACTTAAAAATAATGAACCAGTAAATTGGTGTGTATCATCTATTGTGTCACCAAATTGAGTTGAACCAGATGCCTTAATTGATTGTATATCAACTATCGATGACGATACCACATAAGTTCTAGCAGTAAGAGTTCCATCAATAAATGCATTACCATCTATTGTTAAATTACTACCAGATATATTTCCAAATACAACATTATCACTTGTTCCTAATCCAATAGAACTTCTTTGTGTAGAAGATGATACTATTCCCGTTCCACCTAATACTTGAACAGAACTTGATACAATTCCACTTGGTTTATTTACAATTTCATCCCAAACACTTGAAGTAATAAATCCAAAGTTTTGTATTTGTTGTGAAGATGATATTGTGCCAGCAGCAACAAGATTTGTCAAACCACTACCATCACCAACAAATGTTCCATATAATGATCCAGATACAAGTACAGAACCTGTAAACTGATGGGTGTCTAGTATATCGTTACCAAATATAGTTGAACCACTACTGAATGATTGGGTTACATTTATTACCGATGATGAAATAATTAACTGTCTAGCAGTTAAATCACCAGTTAGGGTAAGGTTATTAAATATTGGTGAATCCGTTGTAGCAAGACCAAGCACTCCTCTTTGAGCAGAACTTGATATTACATTTGTTCCAACAAGATGTGAAATGGTTTGAACGGATGAAGATACTACACCATTAGGTAATGATGCCGCACCGATATTGGTTAATTGTGAACCGTCACCCTTAAAATAGTAAGCATCAACAGTTCCAGATACAGCTAATAAAGTAACAAGAGATCCAGTTCCATCAAGAAGTGTTGAGTCATCAACAGGATCCGTTTGAAGTAATCTATAATAAGACTCGGAAACAAATAGATTGGTTAGGTCTCTTTGTGAACTTGGCAATTATTCTCTCTCATTAGTTTTCTCATATAAATATAAAAAAACTGCTAATACATGAATTTTTTATGGATTATTATATGGAACCACTATCCAATATACATCATCGGTCATTGGTGTTGCAGAATTACTATCAATGTTAAACCCGTCTATCCTCTTATTTGTTATAGAAAATGAACGAACATCAGTTTCAGGTGTTAATGTAATAGAATATCCAATGGTCGAGTAACTTGATGAAAATGCAACAGAAGCGGTATAATTAAAACCTGTCATGTCAATTATCCATTCACCACTTGAAATTACTCCTGATTTTATACTTGATACATACGATGATGTTCCTGCATATGAAGCAGTGCCATTTAATGAACCCGTAAATGATCCAGTATATGAACCGGTTCTAGATGAAGATGCAAAATTGTCTAACCACCCAAGAGATCCAGAGTAATCATTAAATGAACCCGTAAATGATCCAGTATATGATGGATATGTTTCTGTATAGTTTTCATACGATTCTGACCACATTGATAGTGATCCCGAATACAATTGATATCCAGATTCAAGTATAATACTTCCGGTATCATCGGTTTCTATTATATTGATAATATCTAATGTTGATATATTTTGTATACCGTATTGTGCCATAAATGTCTCTTTTAATATGAAATAACAACAACTACACCACTACCGCCTTTACCACCGGCACCAGATTTACGACCATTTGCACTTATTGCAGATCCACCGCCACCGCCACCTCCGCCAAAATCGCCACCGGCTCCCCCTTGTGCTCCGTCTAAATTATTCCGTTTCCATCCTCCGCCGCCACCTAAACCTATTTTTACAAATAATGAACCACTATATGCTCCACCTGCACTAGCAGTTGCTGCAGTAGTTGTAGATAATCCACCTTTCCATAAACCAACTTGATCCAATCCATAAAATGGCGATGCAATGTTGTTATTAATAGTACCATTTGGATTTGATGCAATTATAGAACCACCATTTCCACCTGCAACATTTCTTTCACCCGTTTCACCGGTTGAACCACCGCCACCTCCACCGCCAGTGCAACCAATTAAATATACCGGAGCATTATGTCTAGAGTTAGCGTTTGTATCATTTGGAGTTTCGTTTTGATTGGCTGATACAATCACTCTTCCCGTCCCACCAGCAATTCCTGGAATAAATCCAAGTCCACCTATAGCAATACCGCTGTATACATCAACACCCATGGTCCCCCAATTGGTTTGTGTATCTGATACATTGTATTTATTTACATCTCTAACTTGAGATCCGCCTCCTAGTCCGGCAAAAGGAAAATCATATGTTCCTTGATCAGTAGTTATTCCTCTAGAACCGTTTATACCACCAGGAGCAATAAATCTACCAAATATAGATTTTCCGCCAGATTGACCATTATTACCATTAATAGCATCAGTTGCAGTAGCTGCAGTTACAGGAGCAGCACCATTTCCTCCACTTCCTACTTGATAAGATACAGTTGCAGCTAAATCCGATGCCCTAACAGTAGCAAATGTTATTGCTCCACCACCACCGCCACCTCCGCCAAATAATTTACGGCCTGGAGAAGTTCCACATAATGCTCCTGATCCACCGCCACCGCCACCGCCTATTAGTATAATATCAACTTTATTAACACCAGTTGGTTTTGACCAATAGTTGGATCCATTTGTATAAACTTGTAAATCAGTTATACCAGCATTCCCTATATCACCTGTTCTATAAAATTCAATTACACATTTTTCAGAATTTGATGGAAGTGTTGTTCCTGATATAGAAGTTACTGTGTATTGATAATACGGTGAACTTATGTTTAATGTAGATACACTAAATATGAGTAGAAGTGAACTTTCATTGCTATTACTTCTAATTATGATAAATCCTTTTGTTGAACTAGTGGAATCATCCCATGTAGCCAAATAACTACCAACTGATGCACTATCAGCATTTGTTGAATTTATTGAAAGAGTATAGGTTGAACCGTTTGATATTGTTGCACTGTTTAGTCTAAATTGTCCTGAGCTAGGAATGGTATTTGTGGTTGTGTTAAAATTATATTCCAAACCACCCTTATCCCCTTGAACACCAGATGTTCCTCTTGTTCCAGAACTTCCTGATGTTCCTCTTGTTCCAGAACTACCGGATGTTCCAGAACTTCCTGATGTGCCAGAACTTCCTGATGTGCCAGAACTTCCTGATGAACCTGATGAACCAGAAGTTCCACTTGAACCAGAAGTTCCTGATGAACCTGATGTTCCACTTGAACCAGAACTTCCTGATGAACCTGATGTGCCAGAACTTCCTGATGTGCCAGAACTTCCTGATGAACCAGATGAACCAGAAGTTCCACTTGAACCAGATGTTCCTCTTGTTCCTGATGAACCTGATGTACCAGAAGTTCCTGATGAACCTGATGAACCAGAAGTTCCTGATGAACCAGATGTGCCAGAAGTTCCTGATGAACCTGATGAACCAGAAGTTCCTGATGAACCAGATGTTCCTGAAGATCCAGATGTCCCACTATTTCCAGTTCTACTAAATTGTAATGCACATTGTTCATTTGAACTTGGTAAAGTTGCAGTCCCAGCATTCAAAATAGTTCCATTTATTTCAAGTCCTGTTGCAGAAGGATTACCACCTATATTATCCAATGATGTCACTTCAAAAACTATTACGGTTGTATCACTATTTTCATTTCCTCTAATTAAGATATATCCCTTTTGAGTTGAATTTGAATCATCCCATGTTTCAATAAATGTTTCCATTGAAACTGTATTAACATCAAAATTATGTATGTATAATTGTGTTACTGATGATGGAGTTGCTGAATTAAATCTAAACTTACCGCTATTCAATCCTGTGCCAGTTGTTGATGAATTATCAAATCTGTATTGTATACCGGCTATATTACCTTGACTGCCACTTGTTCCTGCAGTTCCACTTGAACCAGAAGTTCCTGATGAACCAGAAGTTCCTGATGAACCAGAAGTTCCTGATGAACCTGATGTTCCACTTGAACCAGAAGTTCCTGATGAACCTGATGAACCAGATGTTCCACTTGAACCAGAAGTTCCTGATGAACCTGATGTGCCAGAACTTCCTGATGTGCCAGAACTTCCTGATGTGCCAGAACTTCCTGATGAACCTGATGAACCAGAAGTTCCACTTGAACCAGAAGTTCCTGATGAACCTGATGAACCAGATGTTCCACTTGAACCAGAAGTTCCCGATGAACCTGATGAACCTGATGAACCTGTTGTGCCAGAACTTCCTGATGTGCCAGAACTTCCTGATGTGCCAGAACTTCCTGATGTGCCAGAACTTCCTGATGAACCTGATGAACCAGAAGTTCCACTTGAACCAGAAGTTCCTGATGAACCTGATGTTCCACTTGAACCAGAAGTTCCTGATGAACCTGATGAACCAGATGTTCCACTTGAACCAGAAGTTCCTGATGAACCTGATGTGCCAGAACTTCCTGATGTGCCAGAACTTCCTGATGTGCCAGAACTTCCTGATGAACCTGATGAACCAGAAGTTCCACTTGAACCAGAAGTTCCTGATGAACCTGATGTTCCACTTGAACCAGAACTTCCTGATGAACCTGATGTGCCAGAACTTCCTGATGTGCCAGAACTTCCTGATGAACCTGATGAACCAGAAGTTCCACTTGAACCAGATGAACCAGATGAACCAGAAGTTCCACTTGAACCAGAAGTTCCTGATGAACCTGATGTGCCAGAACTTCCTGATGAACCTGATGTGCCAGAACTTCCGGATGAACCTGATGTGCCAGAACTTCCTGATGAACCTGATGTTCCACTTGAACCAGAACTTCCTGATGAACCTGATGTGCCAGAACTTCCTGATGTGCCAGAAGTTCCTGATGAACCTGATGTTCCACTTGAACCAGAACTTCCTGATGAACCTGATGTTCCACTTGAACCAGAACTTCCTGATGAACCTGATGTGCCAGAACTTCCTGATGTTCCTGATGTGCCAGAACTTCCTGATGTTCCTGATGAACCAGAAGTTCCACTTGAACCAGAACTTCCTGATGAACCTGATGTGCCAGAACTTCCTGATGTTCCGGATGAACCTGATGTTCCTGATGAACCAGATGTTCCACTTGAACCAGAAGTTCCTGATGAACCTGATGTGCCAGAACTTCCTGATGTGCCAGAACTTCCTGATGTGCCAGAACTTCCTGATGAACCTGATGAACCAGAAGTTCCACTTGAACCTGATATGCCAGAACTTCCTGATGAACCTGATGTGCCAGAACTTCCGGATGAACCTGATGTGCCAGAACTTCCGAATGAACCTGATGAACCAGATGTTCCGGATGAACCAGATGTTCCGGATGAACCAGATGTTCCGGATGAACCAGATGTTCCGGATGAACCAGATGTTCCGGATGAACCAAAAAATGTCCCATCTAATCCAGAAGTTCCTGATGTTCCGGATGAACCAAAAAATGTCCCATCTAATCCAGAAGTTCCTGATGAACCTGATGTGCCAGAAGTTCCACTTGAACCAGATGAACCAGAACTTCCTGATGAACCTGAGGTTCCAGATGAACCAGATGAACCAAAAAATGTCCCATCTAATCCAGATGTTCCTGTTGAACCTGATGTGCCAGAAGTTCCACTTGAACCAGATGAACCAGAACTTCCTGATGTTCCTGATGAACCTGATGTGCCAGAAGTTCCTGATGTTCCGGATGAACCAAAAAATGTCCCATCTAATCCAGATGTTCCTGTTGAACCTGATGTGCCAGAAGTTCCTGATGAACCTGATGTGCCAGAACTTCCTGATGAACCTGAGGTTCCAGATGAACCAGATGAACCAAAAAATGTCCCATCTAATCCAGATGTTCCGGATGAACCATTATTTCCTGAAGTTCCAGATGTTCCGGATGTCCCATTTAATCCATCGGTGCCAGAAGTTCCTGATGTTCCAGTTCCACCAATACCGGATGTTCCTACAAAAGAACTTGATATTACATTTGCATTGTATATTGTTACTTCACACCCATCCCACTTTATGTATGATTCATCACATATTGGATCACATCCAGATGTTCCAGCCGCACCTGCAGTGCCAAATGTTGGATTGTATGATCCACTACTACCTACAAGAAATGAAGAACTACCAATCATTGTAAATATAAAATTTGAAGGTGTTGCTCTAAAATCAAAAATAGATCCACATTCATTTATCATATTTATATTTGTTTCGGAGAAGGTATTTACACTTTGACTATGAGGATTGCCTTGAGTTAATCCCCATCCAAAATGAGAAGGAGTTGAAGGATTTTGAATTGCATTGTTTACCCCACTATAACCATAAGACTGAATTGCTGATCCTGATGTTCCGGCTTGTATGTTTGCATACAATTGAACACCACTTGAAGTATATGGAGAAATAAATGTAGATCCAGTTATTATATTAGTTCCACCGTATATGTAACTATTTCCACCAACAAAAAATGCATTAGTAAATGATGCAGAAACATTTGATTCTTTTAGACTATCATTAAAAAATTGTATCTTAAAATCAAGATATTCATTTCTATGATCCTGTTTCAATGGTGCATATATGGTTGTTCTATTTGGAGTAAAACCAAAATCAACATCCTCTTGTATTCTTATATTCGATAATCTTATGCCATCATTTACAAGAAAACGAACTATACCAGTTCCATTTTTTACAACAGGTAGTTTTACGGTGTAATCTTTATTTACTTTATTATCAAATATTCTACCAATTGGAATATCTGCAACCAATCTACCGTATTCAGAATTATTTGCAAAAGCACTTCCTGTTACATATACTCTAAATTTTGGAGTTCTGGAATCTGATTTACTAGGTCTTATGGTATAATCGAATTTTAAGTTGTAAACAGAATCATCATAAAATTCAGTAGCGGCACTTGAAGTTTGTTCAACAAAAATTTCTTGTATTCCAGTTAAAGGTGATGCAACAACAGTTGATATTCCAACAAAGGTTTCATCATTAGCAACTGATCCAGTTGTTATATTTGCAGATGGAGCACCGTTTACAGATACCGCTTTCCAATAACTTGCAGATGAATTTAATTGGTATGTTACTTGTGTTCCAGCAGATTTTACTGTAACATTTTTTGCAAATATACCGATTGGATGATCTATAAATTTTGATGAAGTATCTACCAATCTATTATTTTGTAATACTCTTTCATCATATATTAACTCATATGATTGATTTGGTTTTACGGCACTTCTAGCAAAAACTTTTATTCTAGATGAATTACCAACTTCAGGATCCAATCCAGAAATATCAATCTGTGCATATGTCTTTACATTTTGTGTTATATTTCTAATAGTTGGACTTTTGTAATACTCTATTTGATACGGTTGATTTGAAACAGAACTTAATTTTCTATAAATCCCATCTGATCCAGTTATGTAAACTGCATCTTTTAAGTTTAATTGTCTTGGTCCAACTACCTTATCAACGCTTGATGTATATTGAAATGATGAAGTTTGAACGGTTGGTCTATATCCTGTTGCAAGAGATCCAAATGTTATTTTACCATTAACAAAATCGGAATTGAATAAATCTGTTCTAGCAGTTAATCTTGGTGTTCCGTCTTCTTTTAACTCATAGTTTGCATATCCAGATTTTACATCCAATTTTGTTGGCGTATTTATTTCTTCTATTACAGAAAATGTTTTTTCCTTAATAGAAACTTCTGGAACTTTTGAATATATTATTTCGCTTTCATTTTGTTTTTTTGGATCAACAGAAAGTTTGTGGTTGTATTTGTAATTATACTTCTTTATATTGCTTTTAGTTAAAGGTCTTCCCGTTCTATCAACAGTTACAGTTGCTAGAATAGTTATTGTGCATTCACCTGCAGGAACAGTCTCATAAACATAAACTGAAACATTTATTAGATCTGTTTTTTCTCTTGACTCTAAAACTTCATGGTATATTGGATTACCATTCTTATCAAGAATTTCTATGTCTATTGGAAACTTTGAAGAAACTACTTTTTTATTTGGCTTTATCTTAAATATATTTTTACCGGCAGTAAATACATCGGGTATAAATTTCAAATCAAGAATGTTTGGTGATTTATTATTACTATCCGTAAAGGTAGTTTTTACATCTATGTATTTTCTGGGTAACCGTTTCTTTTCTAACATCCTATGTCTCTATTTTAGAAAATCCGTTTTCTTTTTTAATCTCAATGTGATTGTCCACCATATCACGAACACTATCTATGTGTGATATAAGTATTACAAATTCAAATTGTGTTTTCAAATACTCCATGAACAGAGAGAAGTTTGCCATAACAGTTGGATCAAGAACACCCAATCCTTCATCTATTGCAATAAAGTTTGGTCTTGGTAAAGACGAAACTTGTATCAATGCTGTTCTGATTGCAAGTGATGAAATAAACTTTTCCATACCACTTGACAGTTCCAAATTCCAAAAACGGTCATCGTCATATACTATGTATGTATTGATACTCTTTCCGTCTGTATCAAACAGAACTTGGAAATCGACCACGTTTGCCAATATATTATTTGTTTCTTCTTGAATACTTGGCAAAGCATTACTTATCAATTCATACGGAACACCGTTTCTGTTTACTGCCTTTAGGTAATAGTCGTATGCTTCATATTCTTTTTCAAGGTCTTTCAACTTTTGTATAGATACTTCACATTCGTCTATTACCTTTTCACTAACCTTTACATTACCATTATACTCTAAAATACTTTCATCAATTTTTTTCAATTCAACTTTTAATAGAGTATTCTTTTCAGTTTCCAATTCATCAATTTCTGATTGAATTTTGTTATTCTGATTGATGGCATCTTCATTTTCTTTATACTTTTCAATCTGAATATCTATGTTACCAATTTCATCATGTATTCTTTTCTGTTCTTCTTTTGCAGAAAAAATCTGTTTTTCTACCGAATATATCTGCTTCTCATATTTGAAAGCACTATTTTCAAGAGAATGTAATTTTTCTAATTCAGAATAAACAAATGAATTTTTTGTAAATTCCTCGTTCAAATTACGCAATTCAAAATTCAATTCATCTCTGTCTTGTTCAAATCCCCAAATCTGTGATTTTGCTCTTTCTGCATCCTTAACAAATACATTATTTACACAAAACTCACAGTTTGGATCATACTCATGATCTTTCAAATTATCAATTTTATCTTGACAATGTTGAACTTTTAACTTTACACTACGCAAATCAGCTTCAAGTTCAGTTATTCTGTTACGAACAATGTCAATTCTTTCTTTTCTTACCATCAGAGTTTCTTTATCAAACTCTTTCGATAAACCAAGATACTTCGAGTGTGATGTCTTAGCATCATCTAATTCATCTTCTAATGACTTTATTTCATTTATTAAATCATTACTCTTTCTATCTAATAAATATCTCTTATCCAATAATGATTGGACAGATTTTGAAGAAAAATTGTCTGCAATTGGAATTAGTTTTTTATTCAATTCTGAAATTGAAACGGTTAATTTTTCTATTTTTTTCTCAATATAACCCTTCTGGTCAGTTGTTTCTTCCAAAAGTATTGTATTTGCTTTATGAATACCGATGGCATCTGCTAATTTTGTTGAATGGTCTTGTTTCTTAAATTCCTTGACCAATGCCTGCAATCCCTTGACTTCATCCGTAGCAATAATGTTTAATTCCTCGAATAAATTTAAGTCAAAGAATTGTGCCAACAAATCTTTTCTATCCTTTTGTGCTTTATCTACGAAGTTTGTATTATTACCCTGCAATGACATTGCCGTTAGGACAAAATCATCGTAATTTCCAATATACTTCCGTATGGCGTAATTAGTCCCATCACGGTCTTCGCCGTTGAGTGATACCAAGTCACCGTTTTCTTCATACCAAAAATCTACATTAACTTTTACATTTCCTTTCTTTTCTTTCGTGGCAACTCTCTTTATGTAAAAGTTTTTCTCACCAATCATAAAATGTAGTTTACATTGAAAGTTATCTTTTTTATTATTGAGAACTTGTGCTGCTTTGAATGTTCTCGAGCATTTATCAAATAGACAGAACATAATTGCATCAAGAATGGAAGACTTACCACTTGCATTTGGAGCAAACAATCCGTATATTCCATTCATCCCATCTAATTGTATTCTGTTACCCTTTCCATATGAAAACATATTTTCAAATTCAAATGAAATTGGTTTCCATATAAGATTACGAACAACATCACTTTCTGATAATTTGGTATTTACATTTCTGTTGATACCCCTAATCTTTTCAAGTATATCATCCGTTACCGTAAACTTGTCATTTACATAATTAGTAATCAATTTGTTCTGATATTCAACATCACGAATTTTACCAATTGGATTTACTTTTGTTTGAACATTGCCATTACTTGAACCAACAAGATGTTGTGTTCTAATATCTATAACATTTGTCAATGACTTTAATTCAGTCATTATTTGACTGACTTCGGAATGGGGTGTGTTGGTTATACGCAATCTAATTGAATTATACTTTGTCCATTTTGTTGGCAACTTTTTAATTTTACCGTTTTCAACATCAATAGTGTGATATGACCAATCGTTTTCAATTTCAATAAACTTTGATTTCTTATTCTTAATATCCCATTCAATAATACCATGAACTAAACCTTCACCATAATTTTGTTGTATGAGTGAACCTGCATAAGCAAACTTCCCATCAACGTCAAGATATTGAAACTTATGAATATCGCCAAACATTCCATAATCAAATCCATCAAACATTTCAATCTTTACATCATTATGTTTCATAAGAACACCGGTATCGGTTGCTGCTCTATCAACGGGTCCATGATACAATACTATTTTTGTTCTGTTTCCAACCACATCTTTTGCCAAAATAAAATCTTTTGGATTTTCATAAACCGAGTTAAGAACAAAATCAACATTTTGTAAATAGTAAATACCACTCTGTTTCAAATAAAATAATTGATTTTTTTCATCTGTCAATAGTGATACAATTGGTGAAAGTGCATCCATTCTACTCATGTTATTTAAGTTACAATCGTGATTACCAGCAATCAAAATTGTTGGTGCAATTCTTGAAATAGTATCAAGAAATTCTGTAACCATTTCCACAAGTTCCGGAGTCATATCTGTTTTTGCATGAACAATATCACCGGCAAGATATATGATAGTATTTTTGTTTTCAGCAACTTTACTTCTACAAACATCATAAAGTTTTTTGAATACACTACGATATTCGTCATGTCTTTTTAGATTGCGAATATGAACATCCGATATGTGTAATATCTTTTCAACTTCACTAATAGCGAATGACCATAATGTTTCTTTACGCATACAATATCCTCTGTTTAATTATATCATAACTGTCTGTTGGTGGTGTAACTGATTTCAAACTTGAAAAATCTTTGAAACCCATTTCATTTATATCTTTACTTTGCATTTGAACTATTGATACATTTATACCTTCTGAAAGAAGTGATGAGGATATTTTTATGGCATCCGAATAAGCATCATTATCAAGTGCAACAATTATTTTTGGTGGTTTACGCAACAAAATTCTTTCTCGAAGTTTTGGTTGAATTATTTTGCCGAATAGTGGAACTGCATTATATCTGGCAGTAATTGCATCGAATACACCTTCAACAAGTGTAACCGGTTCATCCCAATCAATAAAACAATCAAATCCAATAACATCTTTACTCCATTTTGGATTTTTATATTTTAGAGTATCTTCTTCAAAAATAGAACGAGAAACAAAAAAGTTTAGATTGAAGTTTTCATCATAAGATGGAACAATAATTCTGCCAGAATAATTACCATTAGGACAATAACCAATCCCATAACGCAATATATCCGTTCTACCGATACCTCTTAATTTCAAATAATTTAATGCTTGTTTCATTTGCATTTTTACTTGAATGTCTTTTATCTTTGGGTATTCGTATAAACGGATAAATTCTTTTGGTAAAACCAATTCTTCTTTTGTTTCGGATTTATCTTTAATGTATAGATTTTTTGTTTTGAGTATTTTATTTAAGTCATCTAGGTATTGTTTACCTGCTTTTACTTTTTTGAATAGTGAAACTATACTTCTACCTTTAGCATTACTAACCCAACAATGCCATGGATTTTCACCGTTATTGTTTACAGTTAAATCAATTTCAAGTTTTGGTTTGTAATGACTGATGAAAGGTGAGAAGAATGAATAATTGTTGCCAGATGTTCTTCTACCTTTACCAAGAACTTTCTCAACAAGAGATAACAAATCGTAATTTATCATAACCACACTTTACGGAAAATAATACTTGTAACAAATATAAGAAAAATTTGTTACAATTACAAGCATTCTTTTAACCATTCTTCTGCCAACCGCTCCGTGAAAGGTTCCACCGTATTTCTTTCATACTCCCGTATTTTATTCCAATATTCATTGCTGAATGATGTAATTTTGTTGGTAGCATTCGGAAGATTTTGGTCTATGGTTAGCCCCATGGCTTCTTTAAGAAGATTTTACTTTTTCATTTTACGTTGAACTATTGCATCTTGAAGTTCGTATTGTAAACTCATTACTAACCACCCTGTATCGTCTGAAATAGCGTCTGCAATTTCATCTTCGTCATCAACTTGATACGTTTTACCTATTACAGAAGCAACAAATTTTTTCTGTTCTGCTGGAGATACATCCCCATAATCGTCATCTGATTCAAAATCAAATTCAACAGCTGTAATTTTCGCATTGATTTTACCACTGGCTTCATTGATGTTTTCCTTCAAAAGACCAGCAAGTTTTTGCATTCTTTGTTTATTCATTCATAATCTCCAAAAAAAATACTTGGTATACCAATAAATATAAGAAAAATTTGTTACAATTACAAGCATTCTTTCAACCATTCCTCTGGTATTTCTTTCTTTGCCCAACGCCACCCTTTCTTATCACAGTATTGAGCATAGGTTGTTTTACTTCCTTTGTATAATTTTGCATTTGGATTTTGGAATACAAAACGAATATCTATACCAGGATATTGGTCAAATATCAAATCAAACTTCAATCGGTCTGTCTTTACCCATCTACCCTTTGTTTCAATATACATTTTGTTGCCATCCGTTTTGTTTAGGACAAAATCTGGTGTATAATTGTGTTTAGTTTCCGGTTGGATGTAGGATATTTTTTCACTTTCGTAACTGAATGATTTACCGTTTTCTTTCAACATATCATTTACTATATCTTCCAAACCACTACGAAAACCATGTTTAATTGCAACTTGATTTCTACGCATATTACATATCAAACCTTACAATGATATTCATATCTACATCGTCTCTTTTTTCTATCGGATTTGCCACTTTAGCAACTGCAACTAACTCTCTATCTTTATTGTATAATCCAACTGTTGTTATGTATGGATTGAAATATGGATTAGTTACATAGGTATCTAATAATGAAGGACCGGATTGCACATCTTTTAATATAGATGGATTTTGTGTATAATTAAATTCATGTTTGCGAATTTTACAAACAATTTCATGTTCATACATTGTTGTTGTGCTTCTAAATTGTCCATAAAAACCATCTGTTAAATCATTGTAATCAAAATTACCAGTTTCACCTAAAAATGTATTTGCATATTTAGGTCTTGGATCAGAAACAACAACAATTCCTTTTTTGTAAAATATATTGCCAATTCTATTGGTTTGATATGCAGATCCTGTTTCAAAACTGTTATCATACAAAGAATTTATTTGATTTGAGGTTAAACCTTTTTTGTAAATACGAATTTCATCCAAAGAACCAGATAAACATTTTGTTCCAGTTCCATCATCACCAATATAAAAATTGTTATTATTTAGTATTTTATTTGAAACGAATGCACTTGAAGATGCATTTAATGCACCGTTTAACCATATTTGATAATTGCTTCCTGTTTTCTGACACACAACATGATACCAAGAATTTGGCGTTAATGCACTTGAAGTAACAAATGCAGTCTCTAATTCTGAACTTTGTCTAAATCTTATTGAATTTGGTGAAGAAGATGACACATTTAATAATGAAATATCAAATGGATATTGTTCCGAAACACTTAAAATTGTTGATGTTATTCCATTTATATCTTTTTTTTCAATTGTATTTTTATTAAAGATTGCGTTGTAATCGGAAGTAAGCATTGATTGTGTTGGTGGTATTTTCATCCAAAAACTAAAAGCAAAATTGTTTAACCTTGTAAAATTAAAATACGGTGCTTCTTCTACTTGAAAATAAGAACCATATAAATTAGCAGAAACACCAGTTGATTCATTTGTATCACTTGTTGGTATTCCATCATTGTAACTTATTTTTTTCGGATTAAATAATTTTACATTATATCTATTTCTCGAAGTATCTAATACATATTCCAATTTTTCATTTTTGTAATTGTATTCTCTATACTTTTCATTGAAACCAACATATAGAAGATTATTTTCTATCGGTATAAAATGTTCAGTATCGTATGAAGTATCTATTAGATTACCAAATCCGTCATCAACTACTGTAAATTCTTTTGAAGATGTGCTACTGTAATTGGTCATAGTAAAACTTTTTTTCTTTATTCCTTCACCAAAAACACCCATTGGAAATACAACCATTGAACTTGATTGCCAAAGATATGTTAATGTTGCATCCTCTGTAATATAAACAGGAAATTTTCCTGTTTGATATTCTGTATAAAAAGAATGGTCAAGATGATACCATAAAAGTTTTGGATCTAAACTTTGTGAAGTAAAAACTCTTTCATATAAAGAAGAACTTAAATTTGCAACTTTGCCAAAATACTTATGATTTTCTGCATATAGTGCACGGTATACTTTTGTTCCAATTTTATCGTAATAGTATTGGTCATTTGTATCTGTGTTTATTTTCCAAAGTTTATTTGCCTCAAATGACCTAACAGTATAATCACCGGCTTTTAATTTTTTCCAAGCAACACTTATTGTATTTCCGAATTGAAATGACATTAGTTTGTTCTCACTTTAACTTGAAATATACATTCATCGCTCTTCTTTTTTAGAATTGGTTTTTCTAATTTACCAACTGCAATAAGTTGTCTTTTATTATTATACAAACCAACGGTTGTTATGTAAGCAAATGAATCATCTACTGGTGATTTATAGCGTAGTTCTTTATTACTACCACTTACATAAGTAGGATTATTTGAATAACTCATTTCATTTGGTCGAACTCTACAAAAATATGTTTCTACTAAATTACATTCCGATGATCTAGCAAACCAAGAACCATAGTTATTTCTTACACTATTTGGTGCAGTTGAACCACTTATTGCATAAAATAATTTTTTAATGTTATCACCATCAATAGAAGCAGTAACGGTATTAAATGAACATGATTGATCCAAAACAACACCATCTAAAATAACAATACCCTTTTTTGGAATAACTATACCCCAAGCATTTGAACCACTATCATCATATACACCATCTAAAAGAGATCCAGAAACAAGGTAGTAATAATCTTTTACTTCTTCCATGTATGTTATTTGTTCTTTTGAGTCAGAACTATCATCTATCAATGTAAATATAGTATTTGATGCAGTATTGAAATAAAAATTACTTCCTGTATTGTATAATTGATTTGGATTTGAAACAATGGGAGAAATAGTCATTTGAAAATTACCAGGATCTAACCTGTCCTTAAATGATTGTCTATTAAAATGTAAAACATAAAAATAGTTACCGTTTGCACCATTCTTAAATTCAAATTTACCATCAGTTTTATCAAAACAATCTAACATATATTTACGAAACATAGTTTTTGCTGGCAAAAATTCTGTTGTATATGTTCCGTCTATTTGTGTATATGAAGAACCTGATCCAGATATATGTGCATATGCAATATCAAATTCGTGATGTGTATTTATATCACTTGGCAATTTATCATAAACAGACATATAATAATTTTGTTGATTGGATAATACTGAACCAGTATAGAATGTTTCCAATTTTTCATTTGTTGCACACCCAAATAAACCTCTTGTAGTTTGTTTTTTTATGGCAGGTGTATAATCGGTTTCTTTCGATAATTCCTTATAGTTTAATGATGGAACACCAAGATTTAGAGCTTCATTTATGAACTCTATTTCTGGAAAAACTGAACCACTTGTTGTGCGATTTAATACAGTAATTTTATCTGGAGTTACAAAATCGTTTTCTTTTACAAAATCAACGTAACTTTTTAATAATTCAAGAATGTATTTATTTATTTTAAGTCTATCTATTTTCATTTGTAACCATTTTATTTTTAATAAATAATTTTTGTATATTAAATTTCTGTATCATCTATTAAAAATCTAGTATCTATCGGTGAATCAAAAAATGTTTCTGCAAGTTGATCTTCTGTTTCAGATTCTTCAATTTCATTTTGTTTGTCATTAAGTGCAGCAATAAAATTCACACTAAATTCAATTAAAGATACATCTTTTTGATCCTCTATAACTATGTCAGTTAATACTTTATCGTATGAATTTAACTTATCTAATGCATACTCTATGCCTTCAATAAATTCTAGATAATCTAATCCATCTTTAACATGAAATTTTGAATCTTGTATTAGTCTTATGAAAAATTCTGCACTTTTTCTTGCAATAACATTATCAACAACTTTTTTTAATCCAACTCTTGGCAACAGCTGTTCGTTATGAAATTCTAATCGTAATACTTGATCTTGCAATTCATCTTCAATTACTGTTAAATTGTATAATTCACCAAAAATACTTACACTTGGAACCATGTAAACATAAAAATTTGATAAAATAGCAAGAGTTTTTGTTCTATCCCATATCATATTACCAATTTAACCTTATTTTAATTAGAACATCGTTATCTGGCGTTTTCTGAATAGGTCTACTTAATTTTGCAACAGCAAGTAATTCTGTTTTGTCATTGTAAAGACCAACTGATGTAATGTATGTTACTGGATCGTTTACAAAACACTCATACTTTAAGTGACCGCGTTTTTCACCATCGTTTAGTACATAAGTAGGATTTGTGCTATAATTTGCCTCAGTTGTTGGAACACGAACAAAATAATGATTTGTTGTTTTTGTTCTTACATTTCTAGCTTTAATAGGTTGTCCAAGAGCAGCTGCACCACTTATAGATGTATGTATTTTCCAAGCATTATCACCTGCAATGTTACTTCCAGTTACAGAATTAAATCCTAAAATACTATCAAATTTATCACCGTTCAATATAACAACGCCTATATTTGGATATACTCTACCATAAGTTGTTATGTTTGTATTGGTCAATATACTTCCAGTTCCACTATTATGAACACCATTTGAAAGTGAACCACTAACAATATCATAATATGAATACGGATCCTCTAAACAAAATTTACTTTCATCAATATCACCGGAATTATCAATTAGTGACAATATCGTTGGATTTGAACCAGATATTTGAACATTACTTCCTGTGTGAACATTATTAGCAAAAGCACTTCCACTTAATCCTGCAAGATTTATTTGAAAATTGCCAGGATCCAATCTGTGACTCAAACCATCTCTATAAAAGTTTATTGCATATATTCCCTTTGGTGTTGTTTCGGTTCCAACATCATAAAACTTAAATCTTGTTTCTGGATGTTCAAGTGCCAATAATCTATATTGTGAATATATTGCCTTAGTTGCACTATCACTATAATCATAACCAATACTTGTAGATCCAGAACCTTCATAATGTCCATAAGCAATTGCATAATATGGATTTGTTGTGCAACTATCACAATCAGTTATATCATAATAGTATTCTTTTGATGCAGTAGGTTGAACGGAACTTGTTAAATAACAAGTCGGTGATTGCATTCCATTGAATAAACCAAAAACTATATTTTTCTTTATACCTGTTAGCACATCTGCACCAAACAAGAAAGGATGATGCATTCTAACTGGTGAAGGATTACACTCTGGTCTTCCAGATAATACGGTTGAGTATATTCTTTCTGTTGCTCGTAACCAACGGTATTGTGGATCAGCAGGAAACTCCTTAGCAATTCTGTATTCTTTTACATGCGTTTGTCTATCCATGAAATCTGTATATGTAAATGAATCATATACATCATCGCAAGTTTCTATAATAAATTCGGTGCAACCACAAACATTATTTGGATCAACTTGTGGTTCTGTTCTAGCACATTCTTCTCTTGATGGCTGACAACCAACACCGTTTTTATTCAGAGATATTGTATTACCAAGAATTGTTTTGAAGTCTCTATTACCATTTCCATCTAAAAATGGTGTAAATACTTCTTTGTAAATATACCATTGTCCAGTTGATTCTTCAAGTATAGCACCTGGATAAGAACCCATTGTTGTTCCAGCACCACCTTTAACCATTTGAGTTACATATGGTCCTCTTGATATAATACCAGCATTTCCTGTAAAATCTGAATTGTCAAATCTTGAATCGCCAGCGGCTTTTGGGACATCTGTTGGTTTTGAAAAATATGGAATTTCGCCCCAAGCATTACATTCTAATTTAATATAAACTTTTTGTTGGCGTTTAATATCAATTTTGTATGTTCTTTCAGTTCCAACAAAACAAGGTTTACCAGGAACTTGGATGTTTGGAACATCTGTAAAGTTATTAAATCTCAATACAGATCCGCCACCATCAAAAATCTTAAAGATTTGTCCGGATGCAATTTTTACTGATCCGTCAAATGTATTATTATCTGTTAATCCAACAAATCTTTTTGTTGATTGATTATACGCATTTGAAAAATCTTCAATGTCTCTAAAAACATTTACAGGAGATTCTTTTAATATCCAATTAAATCCTCTAGTTTCACTAAATGGTCTATTACAATCATAACCAGTTGGTGTAATGTTTGGTGATTGACATGCAATTTCCCCACCACCTTTTGCTTTCACAGAAGGCACTAACGGATATAATCTATCATTTGGATTAGAGGATAGAGGATCAACATAAGGCCATGACGTTCTTTCAACTATGGGATTATCAAAATGCTGAATATCAGAAATTAGTTCAAATTCATTGGTTAATGATGCATTTGAATACCATTCACTTATACTGATACTACCAGGATTTGATTTTGTATTTCCTCTATAAACAGCTTCAACATGACTTATGAATCCTATATTTGTGTAATCAAACCACTTTGGTGAAGCATATGCAAATATTCTATCAAAATTATCTGGAAGCATCCCCTTTTTTGAACCAATTAACTCACCAATATCACCGTGAGGACTAACAAATTGTTTATTATACGCTTCGGTGCATAGAGTTCCAAGACTTGTGGCATATGCTCCACGCAATTCTCTTCCTCTATTGTTTGGATATTTACTGTAAACAGTAGGATCAATTGTTCTTGATATTAAATGTTCTTGTAAATTTACAAGAGAGAATTGACGAGATTGTGTTGAATATGGATAATCCTCAGGATCAAATTGCATATCAACTGCACATGATGCTTCATTTTGACCATCAGGAACTACTATATTGTAATTTTTTGTTATTGATAAAAAGTTTTCCCAAACTTCGTCTGAATCATACCAATAATTGTAATTTACCTTTTTTGTTTGAAGACCTTGACAATCTTGTAATGTATATGATAATTTTCCGGTAACTAATCTTGTCCAATCAATTATTATGTGCCGTTCATTTGCCTTATATTTTTGATTTGTTCCTGTAGGACAATTACCACATTGATCAACTACTTTTGGAACTTTGACATTGCAACATCTGTGTAACTTAAATTCTAAAACTGTTGGATTTTTTATGGTATATGTATTACTTCCAATTACTATACTTCTTGTTCCACCTGGATCAACTTCTCTAGTTTCAATATAAAACATGCAATCTTTTGCATTGTCAATTGGTAATGTAAATGGTTTTTGCATCCATGCTGCACGCTGTTGCATTCCCTGTGGTGGTGGTGGTTGGGTATAAGGTGTTCCAGTTTGACCAGTAGTTAGCATGTTTTTTAATTTTTGCCATGTACCATATTCCAATGAACTTTGATTTGTACCAGAAGGTAATTGTGATCCACTAACTATTGTTTTTGGTGATACACCAAGAAATGAATTATATTCATCAGCCCAATCAGTATATGGAGGAGTTCCTGTTCCGCCTGTATCAGTTAAGTATCTGAAATAAACATTGAATAATGTAACAAATTGTCTTGCGATATTTTGAATGAGAGTAAGTTCATCAACAATATCTTGTCTATCAAGATCTCTCCAATAATCTATATTACCCTGTTGTTTTTGTATTTCAGCTTGTAATGCGGTTATTGTTGTATCTATAACAGATGCATTCTTCTGTGTAATTGCGGTTACACCAGATGTAATTAAACCGAAAACGCCATCGTCAAAGTATTCATTCATATATCGCCTTAATAATCAAGTTTTACTTTAATAACAATTTCTTTGTCAAATGTTTTTGCAACCGCCTCATTTAATTTAGCAACAGCCAATAATTGATAATTGTCATCATATAAACCAACAGTAGTTAAATATACTCTTGGATCATTATACATACCTGGCCATTTTAATTCATTTCTACTACCAGAATAAAAACTTGGATTTCCTGTATAGTTAAATTCATTATTTAATAGTCTAGCATAGTAATAGGTTGATGCAATTACTTCACTGGTAGCACCTTGAAATGATCCACTATTTGGATCGTATGACATAGCACCACTTATTGATGTCCAAAATCTAAATATATTATCTGCACCACCACCAAATTGACTACCACTACCAGCAACAGATCTTGCAGTTGAAAATGAAGAAGATGCATCTAATGCCTTTCCGTTCAAAACAATTACACCATAGTCTGGATAAAACAATCCCCACGGAGTTGTATCTGCAGTATAAATACCATTTACTAATGATCCACTTCTAACATAATGTACTCTACCACCTAATGTTGCAGATTCGGTAGTTGATTGTCCAGAATCATCTATCAATGAAATCATTTTATTTGATGATGAAACAACAACTTGACCGAGAAGAGCACTACCAGTTCCATTTATATGCATTAAGTTTAATTGCCAAGTATTAGTGTCCATTCTATCTTTGAAACGAGCACGGTTTACATTAACAATATAAACATATTCAGATGTTTCATCATTTTCAAACTTAAATAAATTTTGATTGGTAAGCAATAATTGTCTATATTGAGAATATATCGCCTTTGTTGGATAATCTAATGTATCAAATCCATAAGAACCTGTTGATGAACCACTGCCCATAACATCGCCATACGCAATACTAAATTGTGATTCTGCACCTATTGTATTTGATTGACTATTAAAAATTTCATAATAATATCGTTTTTCATTATCAGATTGTGCGGAACTTGTAAATACAGTTGATAATTTACTTTGTTCTTCAGACCACAATGGTGCCGTAACTACTTCACGTTGCGATGTTGAAAGTGCATCGTTTGTAAATTTCTTAAATGATAATGAGTCCATATTTAATACTCTAATTTTACAGTTATTGATAATTCTTCATTTATATCATGTCTTACCGGTTTACTCATTTTAGCAACAGCCAATAGGTTGAAGTCTTTATCATACAAACCAATTGATGTTATGTAAACGGTTGGTTTTCCAGAAACACCGGATGCCTTTGCCCTCCAGTCACTATATTTTATCAATCCTGTTGCAGATATTCCTGTTTCAGCATCAACAGTATTTGGCGGTAAAACAAAAGTTGGATTATTAGATCCATAACCATTTGTTTCTGTTTTTACTCTTACATAAAAATGTGACTCATTTTTTACGTCAATTGAACGAGCATTAAATCCAGTTGATTGTAAAGAAGCAGCACCACTTATGGCTGTAAATAATTTATATGAATTATCACCGTTTACATTACTACCTGTTACTGAATTAAATGATGCTGAAAGGTTTAGTTTATCGGCATCCAATAACATTATACCCAAACTTGGATAAACAATACCGTATTGATGTGGTGCGGATGTATTATGAATACCATTTGACAAACTACCACTAACAATATATCTTGGAACAGATGTTGCAATACCGCTTTCGTCTACAGCACTATTGTTAATATCGCCAGAATCATCTATTAAAGAAATCATTTTTGGATTTGATCCGGAGGGAACAACTTTACTTCCAGTAAAATCATTATTTGGAATACCACTTCCACTTAATTCTACCAAGTTTAATTCAAAATTACCTGGATCCAATTTATCACCAAATTTATCACGATTGAGTGATACAACATAAAAATGTGTCATTGGGAATGATGATCCTGACAATTTCAAACCACCTTCATCTCCATCAAGACACATTTGTTTGAATTGGTTGTATATCGATTTTGATGGTGTATCGCCAGAAGTATTTTCTACGTTTGCATTATTATATTGTGAGCCAGAACCACTTACATGACCATATGCAACGGAAAAAACTTTTTCTTTGTTTTCGCAACTCAAAGAAGAAGAACTCCAAATTTCATAATAGTATTCTTGAGAAGCAGTGGTTTGTAATGAACTTGTAAAAAATGTCATAAGTTCACTTGTAGTATCATCCCACATACCACGAATGAATGGTGTTGTAATTACTTCTGCTCTACCATTTGGTGCTACAGTAAATTCTAATGGCTTATAGATTAAGCTACTCATGTTAAATTCCTATCTTTTATTAAAAAAACTTACTAAAATTAGTATGTAAATGATACCGGTAAAACTAATCTTGAGCCATACTTTTCATTAGTAATAATAATTTTTGTAGATTTTGTAGTTTCTACTCCACCCGGAACAGTTGGAACGTCTTTACCTCTAACTGTAAAGTTTACATATCTTTGACCATTAGTCAAAACATCACCAACTCCAGAATATGTCATTGAATTACCTGACATACTTGGTTGCTTGTTTGTATTCAATGGGATCGTTGTGTCAAACATAATATAAGTTGAATCTAAAATAGTAAGAGTATATGTTTGAGCTTCTGCATCCATTCTTGTATTACTTTGTGTACCTGTGTATTGGAATGTTCCAATTTCCACTAGTTTAGTAACAGGAAAAGTTGCAGCATTATTTCCCAAATAACCTTGACTGTATACTGATACGGATGTTTGTCCATTTTTTTCTTCAAGATATGGAATTGCTTTTGTTCCTGGAGGAAGTGTAATCAATTTATATTTCATTGATTGTGTTTCATCTGGAACAGCTTCAGTAACTGGCATGTTTTCAATTACTATACCAAAGTAATCGGAACCAAGTCCATGTTGTGGGTTCCATAAATCATAATCTACTTCATCATCAGAAAGTGCAAATTGTGTAATGTTAAAACTACCTTGACCTTTAGCAAGTAACTCTCTACCTTTTTTCGTAAGAATTGCATCTACGGTGATTGTGCCACTATTGCTCAAATAACCCATGTTAATACTCCTTTATTTTTAATTAGTATATTAAAATACATTTTATTGATACCCAAAACAAATAGTGGGTAGATTTCCAATATAAATATGGTTGTAAAATAATTTACCACAAATAATTGTTATTTTTAATTATTGTATATTATATTCAATGTCAGTATCAAGATTTGATGTAATTACAACAACAACCGGTCCACCGTCTGGCGTTACTGCAGGTATACAATCTTGGTTTATTGCTTCATTATTTTTTCCACGAAGTTTTGTTCCAATAAATCTATGATTTTTTATACCAGTTGGTAAATTTTCAGATTTACGATAATCTGTTGATATTTTTTCATAAGATGTTGGTGCTTCCATATTGTAACTTAATATGGTTGCATATCTTGGATCAAATTTTTGATAATAACTATCATCTCTGTATCTATCTATTTGTTGATAGTAAGCAGTTTTTCTTTCTTTAGCATTATACCCAATTGAAGTTAAATTTTCAAAATCTATTCTATTTGAACGCAATGGAATAATGGATAATATTCCAGTTGGAGAATAAAACATATTTGATTGAACACTTATCTTTGATGATTTTGCAATCAATGTAGTTTCAAGTGAACTAATACTTGGTAGTATTGACTTAAATGTTGATTGTATTTTTGTTTTAATAGTTGGTTTATATTGACTTTCAATTTTTTTGAATTTTGGAGTAATTTTTGCCTTTTTTCTAAATTGTATTTTAGGTTTTACTTCAGCTTTTATATCTCTATCACCTTCAATATCATCAACTACAACACTAAAATTAGTTTCAACATCATATTCACCTTCAACATTTGCAATGTTACTTCCAAAGTTTTCTTCAAATCCAATCAATAAAGTTGATTTTTTTCTTGAAATAGATACTGCCGGTTTTGGTGCCTTATCCAAAACATTAGTATCAACTACATTTACATTTTCAGCAGAAAAATCTCTATTTACTTTTACTTTTGAGCGTTCAAGAACATTTGGTTCTACAACCACACCTAAAATTTCATTTGTTCTTAATGGTAATGTTTGACGAATTTGATCAAATACACTAAAATCAAATTTTGCAATTAAACGAATATATGCAGTAAAATCATTTTTGTTTGGATATTTTTTCCAGTATTCTCTTGCAAAATGTTTTAAGTTTACATATTCATCGGAATTTACAGCAGAGTATTCACCAAAATAATCATCAAGTGTTGTATATCCTAATGCCTCATATATGTCTTCATTTATTATATGGTTTGGTGAAAATGCAACCATCAATTTATTTGTATCAATAGAAAATTTATCAAAATTTGAAACGGCAAATGATTCATCAACTTTTAATGGAGCAAGTAATGATGCGGAGTCAATTCGGATTTTTTCTGTAAACGGTGTGTTATTTCCTGCAGTTACAATTTCCATATTATATGTTTCAACAAAACTTTCAAATGCACCGGAATCAAATCCATAAAAATAAGCATTTTTTGAAGAACTATAAAATGTATTTTTTGTTTGGTCTGGATGTGAACTTTGTATACTTGTTGTAACTGCAACATCAAATTTTTGCCAAAATTTCCATTGTGCCTGTAAATCATAGAAAGAGGATGTTGGTGTATTACCATTGTAAGCACGAGCAGATAACACATGGTTATTGAAAGAAGTTTCATTTAATTGTTTTGCCCAATATCTCAATTCAAAAATTGAACCTGAAAGTATATTATTTGTTTGTGTATTTGATCCAGAACCAATGTATAATTGTCCACTTGATACCCATGCACGATTGTAATTTGATTCGGTGCTTCCAGTTACGGATATACTAGCAGACCTTTCTATTACAACTTTTCCGTATTTTTCAGTTTTAACTATAAAATCATAAATTTGATTTGAAGAAGAATTATCATTTGTATATCTTCTTTTAATCATTAAATTTAATGGAACATCATCATAGAAATAATCATCGTTTATTGATGCACTTTTGTAACTACTACCATTTCCTAAATAAAAAGTTAAACTTCCTTTTTCAATATCAGTTCCATTTTTATTTGCAGTAACAAACCAATCCACTCGACTACCACTTTGTTTTTGCAATACAGTTTGTATTGGATCCAAATCATATTTATACATTTTGTTTGGTTCCATTTTCCAACGAAATGTTAATGTATCTGGATATTGCCAATTGCCATCTTCATTGTTAATTTGTTCCCACGGAACTTCAACATAACGATTTGTTGTTGGTAGCGGATAACTTCCTGAAAAATTTAGATAATAAGTTTGTTTTTCAAATTCTGTTCTTGGTGTTTCACCGAAATCGGCATTATCTGGACCACCGTATTCTCTTATACTTAAAAGAGTTTTTGGTATGCCATAAGCAGCAAGTAATGCCCGTATTCCTCTTGCAGTTCCTTTTGTTTTGTAAATATATGGTAAATTATTTAGTATTCTACGCCAAACTTCTTTTGTTCTTTCTTCTTCTGTTTTTGCAAGGTATTTGTTTGTAGTTACTTTTCCAGACCAAATTGGTTCGCCACTACCACTTAAACCAAGTGCATATTCCCAAAGGTCTTTTGCTTGTGTTCCATGTGATAATGTCCAACCTAAATTTTTTGCAGTTTCATATATTAAATCTTGTGATAATCCGTCTTTTGGATTTTCTTTTCTTTGATTTTTTTTCAAAATATGGTCGGTATACAAATATATTATATCAAAATGTTGTCCAATCATATTTACAAAAACTGTAAATTCATCGTTATCTTCGTCATCTCTTAAAAATTCTGGTATTGCTTTATTGAGAGAGTTGTAATTTTTTAAATCATAGTTACTCGCAGACTCATATAAGTTATCATACCAATTTTGTCCTTCGGCAGATAATGTTGAATATAAACCAAATTTACCCTCTTTTGTTGCTATATTGTAATTACTTGCAGTTATATCCAATTCATATTTTGGAAATGGTGTAATTGTTGATGATAGTTGTGATGTGTAATAATTACTACCGGTGGTTTCGTAATACATCCATTTTTCAAATTCATCAAAACCACCAATTACCTTATCCCTTAAATTTGTAACTTTAATAACATTAGCATCAACGGAACCCGTATATGTAGATAATAAAACAAGTTGTGTGTTGTAATTTTCTATTAAACCCAATTTGAAAAAGAAATTTGCAAGTCTATCAGCAGCAGAAGAATAAAATATAAAGTTCTTAAACTCACGAAAATCTACATTTAATTTTACATTACTTCCGTAATCAAATACATATCTATTTAATAATTCTTGTGATGTTTGAACATTTGTGGATAATAAATCATTCCAAGATTTGTAATCAGTTTCAGTTGATAGCCAATAATCATAATCAACTTCAAAATTAGGTCCACTAATATATGGTATTTTACCAACACCTTCTTCTCTACGAACTGATACATTTTCTATCCAAGGTTTAAGTATCTGACTACCTAACCAACATTCGTAATAAACATCAACATCTGCTGGTAATGGCTCATATAATTTTGCATAAAAATATGTATCATCACCATCAGTTGTAATGTTTATTACATCTACTATTAAATTTTCACCAAAGTTTAATACTATCGGTGGCAAATATGTTGTTGATGATAGATATGTTAAAACAAAATCACTTAATCTTTTAATTGCTTCTTGATTTGCAGCGTATTTTAAGGAAAGTCTAACTTCTCTACGATCTGCAGACAAATCGGATATAAATAATCTATAAGCATCAGTTGATGGATCTCCAACCAAATTTCTAAAAAAGTTGTAAACAAATTTATATTCACCAACTGGTAATTTCAAAAACTCATGGATATGTCTATGAACATCCAATACAACATATTTTCTTTCTACGGTTGTTGATACACCATCAATTGTAACTTGTTCATTTACAGTTTTTGTTGTAAAAGGTATATCATATAACGATGCACCATCAACATATGCAGTTGTTGGTAAAAATGCATGAAGTTCTAAACTGGCATCAGGATATTCAAAAAATTGAGTTGTTGGTGCATCCAAAACAGGAACAACCAATTTTCTTTTTAATCTAATTGGTGTAAATCTGGTTCCTCGAATTGGACCTTTTGCTAATAAAATATCGTCTATATTTTTGTAACTAAAATTTGTCACTAAACCATCCGTTGTTAAATTGGGAATATCTTATCAATTGCCTGTTCAGCAGTATCAGTAGACAATACAGATGCCGCCTTTCTATTTGCCTCATTTATTTTGAAGGTTGAAGCATTAGCATCATTTCTAGCAGAATTTGATTGATCAATCGCATCATCTGCTGTATCTTGTGCATCTCTAATTTCTCCATCTTGTCTTGTATTATCAACACTTATATCTTTTACATCACTTGCTAGACCAGTAACAACCGCCTGTGTAGTTGCAACATCGGATTGAATATTAGTGATTTCGTCTCTTTGGTCTGCAACATCAAGTAATGCTTCTTTTAATTCTTCAGCAGCTTTTGCAGATTCTTCTCTTTGTTTAATAACTTCCAATTCGGTTCTGAAAAGTGTTTCATCTGCCTGTTGTTGTAGTGAAACTTTTGCTTCTCTTTGTTTTTCTGCAGTTGTTAAAGCATTTGCCCTCTCTGCACTAACGGATGAAAGAACATCATCAAAATTAGAAATGGTTTGTAATTGATCACTAATAATAGAGTCTTTTCTAGCGTTTTCAGATTCAAGTTCGGAAATTCTAACTTGCAAACCACCTATTGTATTATCACCTGCATTTGTTAAGTTATTTACTTTTGTTAAAAATTCTTTTTTTGCCAATTCACGAATTTGTTGATCATTTAATCCAGCTGGTAATGGTTTTCCTGTTATTTTTTCAAATTCACCTGGTAATAAAGCTCTGTTTTGTATACTTGATATTTTATTAAATACACTTTGTTCAGCGCTAATTGCGTCTGGTAATGACTTAAATTTTGTATCTATTATTCGTGTAAAATCACTACGAACATATCTACCGTCAAGAACAGCAACTTCTATAGATCCAAAGTTTTGAATTTCACTTTGTGGAACATAACTTATTATACGGCCATTTAACTGATCTCTTTTTAGCATATTTATCATATCACTACCGAGTCTACCACCTGGAGTAAGGAAAGGAGGTGGTGGCGCTGGTGGAGCCGGTGGAACACCAGGAGGCGCTGGTGGAGCCGGTGGAACAACAGGAGGCGGCGGTGGAGTAGGTGATGAATACATAGTTATCGTGTAACCTTAAAGTAATAATTGTTATCAAAAATTTGGACATTATCACCACCATCTGTTTCTACTTTCAAAACTATACGATAAAATCTTTCTGGTTGAAATGCATTCATCCAAACATTAAAGTAACTACTTGTTCCATCACAACTAATTTTTGAACCAGTGTAATTAAATGGTAGTATTATTTCATCCGTATGTGCATCTCTAATTTCATAATAAGATGATGATGGTAGATAATAATTTACAGTATGATACGATTGAGTTGTATAATTTTTTTGTGGATATTTTGTATTTGCATAAATTTTTACTTTTGCTTTTTCATCTTGTGAATAAAACTTTTTTAATTTCAAATTTATATTCATATTACTATCAGTTATTGGACTCAAACTTCCAGTAATAAAAACAGAATCATTCCAAATAACATGCAATCTTGGAACATATATTGTATTACTATCTGTTCCAAAAAATTTCAAACTGTTTAATGTATCTAATGAACTTTCAATATCATTACTAAATTTAAGTATAAAACCATCATTTTCAAATCTACCAGAACCAGTAACCCATTTTTTTACTATCTGTGTAACATCCATATACAAATCACTTGTCTGAAAAGAAAATGATTGTGTGCATTCAATATTATCATAATCCCACCATGTTCCTCCACCTTCTTTTGAGAAATATGATGACGTAACATTTGCAGATAAATTTGAACCAAATAATATGGCAGCATCAACCCATGTTTGTGAAATACTATCCCATTCCAATGAGGATGTTGCAGGCGGTACATCCCATTCTGTTCCAACAGTTTTTGAAGTTCTATATTTCCAAGAAACACCGTCTGTTGAAAATGGATTATTAAAAAATCTACCAGTTCCATTTGTCCATGAAGAACTTACGGGATATGCATAAACATCATATTCTTGTGGTATTTCTCTTACATCTGCTGTTCTCAATGATAAATAGTATTTTGCATTATTTGATATTTTACCTGCATTTATTTTTTCTTCAATTTCACTAATATCAAATTTTATTAGTATTCTACTATTGTATTTGGATGCAGTTCCAACTAATTCATGGGATAATTCTAATAATGAATCAAGACCTGAATTTTTTGATTCGGTTTTTTCATAAATTGTTGCATCTTTTTCAGCATATATCGAATATATCATCCAAATGCCCTCACTCTACCAATAATATCATTATCGGGATATTTTATTTCAAAAATAGATGGATCAAGTGACGGAAATATAATTCCATCTTTTGTTGCTTGTGGTATATTGTAAGCATTAGAAGAATATCCTAATGTTTGATCGTATAAATTATTTATTTTTACATCAACAACAGTTTGGACACCTTCTACTTTATCAAGTTCCGTATAAACATTACTGATAATAATTGGTTGGTTTATCTGCCATTTTTTTGTATTAAAGTATTGTTTTAATTTGTTTATACAACGAAGAACAACTTGGTTTGAATTTTGATCAGGAAATATGATTATATCAAATTCAATACCGATGTTTATTATGTAAGCGTCACGAATGTTAATTGCATCCGTAAGCATTCTATAATGATTTAGATATGTTTTTAGATTTTCTTTTGTTGCATTATTTACAGTAGTTAATTGTTTGTTAGCATCATACCCTAAAACATAAAAATTTAATGCTAAATCATTTTGTACCCGTTCACTATTAAAAATTGCTTCGGATATTAACTGTGTATCTTTTGTAATATATGCTTTAGCGATAGAACCATATTTTGAAGGCAAACTATATGCACGAATTATGTAATCTTCTTTTGTAACAGCACGATTTTGAGCAGCAAAAGAAGCAAGTGCATTTTGACGAATTTCGTTTATTCCTTCTGCTGTTTTTCCACCAGTAGCTGGTACAGAATTTGTTACCGCAAGACTCGATACCACTTGGTTGTATAAAACATTATCTAATCCAGTTTCATCAAGTAATATATTTCTGCTAATTACTCTTGTTAAAACATCACTTTGAACATTATCATCAATACCTTTTCCAATAGTATAATGAATAGTTAGTGTTGTATTGTTTGGAGCAAGACCATATGTTTTTGTATAGAGAAAATTTGAAGGATCAATATCAATTGAAGTATTTGCTTCTAAACCAGTTAATGATGAACCAACTAAATCTGGATTTGGAATAAGAACTTCATCATCTAAATCAGCAACACCTGCACCGAATTGTATTTCATATGATCCCAAATCAACAGTTCTTGTTGTAAATCTTCTAGCAACTTTTTTAAGTTTTAATAAATAAGGTGTTTCTGTTCTGTGTTGTGATAGGGTTTTATCATTTCTTGAAACGTTAATAACGGAATCAAAAATAGTATCTTGTGCTAAATATGGAACATGATGCCATACGTTTCCATCCGAGTCAATTGCATATAAAACTTCAATCATATCCAAATCTTGTAAAACAATTTTATCATAGGGTTTTGGATCTGTAAATTCGTAATCTACTGTTTTTATTGTTCCCGAAACAGCTTTAACTGATTTTTTTAATAACCAAAATAAAACTTCACCACTTCCATTTACTTCAAAAGGAGTTACTTCGGTTGGATCATTAGGACTACTAAACTTAAAATCAACAAAATCAACTGTTCTAAACTCAATAGTATTAAATCCACCGCCGGTTGTTCCAACAACCATACCCGGTTCTATTGCAAATGCATACGCATAATCTGGTACAATTTCACCATCAACTGTTTTTGCAGGAACTATTTGAAATATATCCAATACAACATTTGATGCAATTCTATTTTTTGGTTTATATCCCAATGATTGTGCCAAATTTAATATATTTGTTCTTTCACTAGAATGTAATATCATTGATTCTTGTAATGTAACATCGGTGTAATACGATAATACATCACCAACATAAGCGGCCATTTCCAAAAACATCATACCCGGAGATGTTTCATTAAAATCTTGGTATGTATTTGGAAAGTAATTTTTAGCAAAATCAATAAGATTTTGTTTAAGAGAAGAAAAATCTCTTGATAAATAACGAATGTCTTTTTTTACCAAATCAGCCATTTGTAACCGCCTCTTTATTTATTTATTATTGACTCTTTAATTTCTAAATTGCCTGTGTCATCAATAAATATCTGAATTGGCAAATATATGTTTGTTCCACCTATTTTTACAGTTAATTTTATTTCAACTGAATGGTCTTTTTCAACAATATAATCTTGTTCACTTGGTATTATTGTTTCCAATTCTTGTATTACAAGATATGGCATCCATTCTTGAATTGCACTTTCAATTTCACCGTTTATTCTATTGAAAAAATCTTCTTCATTTGTAATGTTTTCAAATAGTATAGTTCTAATATCTGTTCCAAATGTTGGCAACATATATCGTTCACCACGAGCAGTCAATAACAAATTTTTAAGATTTGAAAGAACTTGTTTTACATTAGTAAAACTTTGAAAAAATACACCATTTGGATTGTTAAACGGTATAGTTATACCAATTGGTCTTGCATATTTTAAGTTTGGAACTGCAGTATTTACAATTTCTCTTTTTCTACGGTAAAATGACATTTATCATCTCCCTTTTTTTTCTTCTATCTTTTTCATAAGAGCAGAATAATCTTTGGTTAAAGCAGACATTACTTCGTCTGGTATTTGATTTGGTGTATAACCTTGTGGAACTGCACCAGTATTTTGTCCAAAATTTTGAGCCATATCGGCAGTAAACATAAATTCACCTTCCATATCTGCACTTTCATTTAGTGTTCTACGCGTTTCTTCCAATAAATCTTGTATAGAATTAAAATTTATTTTTGATTGTATTGGTTTTTTTACTGTTTTTTGAGCTTCTGTATAAAGAGACATACCGTGTTCAATTGCACGTTTTTGCGAAGGTTTACTTGCTTCTTTTTTTGTCACCTTTTTTTCCAAAGCAATTTCAATTTCTTCACGGATTATTTCTCTAATTTTTTTGAAAAAACCATTGCTGTCCATCACATCACCTTTATATTGTTAATTGTTTATGTAAATAAATATAATAATTTTATCTTCCATCCCAAAGTTTAGGGTAGTTTCCAGGTTTTCTAGTATCTGTTTTATATGAAAAATGCCAAACTTCATTCCAATATGGATACCAACCAAATTGCATACCATTTTTACGAATCCATAATTGTGCCGTAGTAGCATTTGCTTGATGGTATCTCTCTATTGCTTCTAGGTTTTTCGTTCCCGCTCCACTTCCTGTTTTGCCTCTTGTATCTATCGCTCTCCCTTGTTGGTGTGGTCCACCAGCTTTTTCACCTTTCAGATTATGTTTGCCCATAGGTGGAGCTACTAACGAAGTGTCACCATTTATTGAATTAAATCTTCCGCCGGGTGTTACATAACTACCAGCATAGGGTCTCCAAACATCAACTTGTCCTTGCTGAGTTCTAAATGAATCACTTATCATCAATAATTTGCCTCCAAGATTTCCTTTTACATCTGCACCTGGAGTAGGAGTCGGCAAAAGTCCTGAAGCAAATCCGGCTTCAAACATTCTAATCACTGCAGCTACAGCAGGTGTTGCTAAGTAATTATCACCAGTATTTCTTCTATATTTTGGAGGAATTGCTGTTAAAATACCTCTTGCTAATGCATCTTTTGGATCACCCAAAACAGTTTTACCATCCCCTCCACCTGCACCAGTTTGTGCAGGTTGGTTATGGCTTGCAGCAATTTTATCACCAATACTTTCTCCATTTGGTATTGGATCCGGAGCAGGTGCAGCTGGTTTTTTTGAAATATATGGAACAAGAGTATTATACATTCTTCCTGTTAATTTTCCAGGTTCTTTGTCTATTCTCTCATAATAATCCTTATAGATAGAACTAACGTAAATTTTTGAATCCAATCCACCCTCTCTATGTCCATCTGGTGCAGATTTTACATTAGATATAAATACTGCTCCATGAACCCATGCATCATTTGCAATTTGAGTAAATTCCTTAAAATTTGTTTCTTTTATTGCAATATGATGTCCTGATGATGCAGATGAATCTGCACCTTTTGGTGTTGTGTTTCCTCCAATAGTTACCATTCTACCAAATTCATCAAGAAATATCAATACTTCAGCATATAACTGACTATTTTGAACAGTATGATGCTTTACTGCTGAAATTACACCTATTTTCCAATTTAATTTTATTAGTTGTTTTAATAGTTTTTCACCTTTTGGTGTAATTCCACCATCTTTTGTAAAATGAAAATCTGGAATAAAAATAGCAATATTACCGGAATCTTTAATCAATTCTTCTGAATTTAAGTTAGCAGGATCTAACCAAATTTTACTTGGTTTGAAAACATTATCTTGTGTTCCTGCCGATTTCAAGTCTTTCCATTTCCACTGTTTATTTCCAGGATAATTTATCAATTTTTCTTTTTTTAGTATTTCTTCGTGGTAATTATTTATGTTTCCCTCTATACTTGTTGATAGTAATGCATATCCAGAATGTTTAAGACAATGATTAACCCAAATACCAGACCATTTTGGCCAATTTCGCCATGATGAATCTAAATTTTTTTTCTCAATTACATTAGTATTTGCAGATTTACCTATTCCTATTTGACTTTTTCCATTTGTAATTATAGATCCATCTACTATTGTCATATGTAATTCATTACCAGCTTCAAAAATATATTCTATATTATTATTATAGACACCAACATCGTATACATTCAAAAGTATTGGTATGTCCAAAAAAGATTCAATACTTTTTTGGCCTTCTATTAAATTTTTCCATTTTCCAAGTATTGTTGGATTTTTTTCACGAGATCCATCGGTTGGTGATGCTGATCCAGTCATTTCTGGAGGTGGCCAGTATGGTATCAATCCAGCAATTAAACTTGTTCCTGTTGGTGATGTAACAACATTTTCATTTTCTTTATATCCAAATCCTGGACCTTCATCTGGTCGCCATCCCCAATATCTTTTGTGATATTTATTTTCTTTTTTAACCATATCTGCAAGTGACATTGGTTGATTATCTTTTAATGGAACTAAATAAAACCTATGGTTATACTTACCATCTGCACTAACAGGAGCATCATTTTTTGAAGGTGGTAGTGGATCTTTATCAACACCATCAGCACCTTGTGGACTTTCATTTGCCTTCGCCTTTGCATCTAATTTTGTTAAATCACCACAATCATTTCCAGATGTTACTGGTTGACCTGATGTGTCATCTGGTGTTCCACCGTCTTGTCCTCCGCCACCGCCATCATTTACACCCTGTGTGCCGTTTGTTCCAGATGTTCCTGTTGTTCCAGATGTTCCTGTTGTTCCAGAAGTTCCTGTTGTTTCACCAGGATTAGTAGGTGGGTTTGATGATTGTGCGGTATTATTTACCGGAACATTATTCAAAATATAACTTGCCATAGCATTTGGAAGACCAGAATGTGAAGTTGCACCAAATGGTTTGTCTATAAAATGACCACTTTTTGCAGCATCTTTTAATTTTTTAGTTGCAGGAACTCCAGTTCCATCTTCACCGGAAGAAAAATAATATACTTTATCTGGATATTTTACAAGATGGCTAGCAATTCTATCAACTGATTGTAAAATTGTATCTCTTCCTGGATCACCTTGTCTAGAATAAACACCACCTATTAAAATTAAATCCCATTTTTCATAACCACCGCCAAATTCGTCAATTGCTATTTGATATGCCTCACAACCTTTTGAAAATGCAACAATAATGTGTTTGGTTGGAGATATGCCATTATCCGATAGAATTTTTTTACATTCCGCAGTTCCTCTTTTTATACCATTACCATCAACTTTTTTTTGTGATTTACCACTTACAATTGCAACTTTTGTTAAATTGTAAACATTAAAATCTGCACATCTACTAAAACCTTTACTATACCCACCTGCACTACTATTATTTGTTCCCCACATATATTCTCCTGGAAAAACAACAGGTGTTTTTGGATTTGTTGGAACACCCACACCACCTACTAAAAAAATAAGTGGAGCATTCAAATCTTTTATAGATGATTTGAACGAACCGTATTCAAAATTTTTATCTATTCTTGGTTCTTTGGGCGCTGCCAATTATTTCTCCTTTACTATTTAATATAAATAGATTTTTGTGTTATATTGCACCTAAAATTTTTGCAAACTCTAATGTAAATTTTTCTCTTTTATCTTGGTGAACAGGAACTGAATTTACAGTTAATGAAACTGCTTTACAATTTGCAGAAGAAAAACCAGCATCAGCTTTTTTTAATGTACCTCGACTTGAACAATAATGTCCAGCTGATGCAGGAGACAATTCACCTGCAACCAAATCTGAATTTGTCAATATGTCTTGTCTGTTCATTGAATTAGCAAACGATTTGTAATTGGATTTGCCTGTTAATTGAATCCACCCTTTGCCTCTAAATCTGAAACCGTCACCTGTTTCTTCTGAACCATTTCCTAGTTTATTAGCATATATTATATTTGCAATTTTTTCAGGATTTCCTATAAATTGTGCAGCTCTATTTCCTCTCGTACTACCAAATAACTTAATCAACGACGCAGGTTTTGTGTAATTAGTATTTTCCGATCTTGGTATTATCAAACTACATTCAGTTTTACATTGACCTAAAAAATGTGCCATTCTAACATTAGTATTAACATTATATTTTTCAACACAAAGAATAAGACCAGAAAAGGCATTGGGTGGAACATGACCTTTTAATTTACCCAAATCCACTTTTCCAGCTTTAACTGGTATTGGAACTTCTACTGGTGGACTACCAGTTCCACCAGCGCCTCCTGCTCCACCGGCTCCACCAGCGCCTCCTGCTCCACCGGCTCCACCAGCGCCTCCTGCTCCACCGGCTCCACCACCTGAAGTTGCAGTTCCACCTGTATTATCGGAGCTTAAACATGGTGATTTTGATACACTACTTGAACCAGCTCTATATGTATCTGCTGTTTCAGCTGTTAATGTTTTATATGCTTCACGATTCATTAAATCATCAGACCAATCTTCTTCTCTAACATCAGTTAAAGCAACTTCTGCTTCTTCATCGGATATTACAACATTTTCTAAAAGTTGTGCCCTATAAGCACCAACAAAATTATTTATGTCTGGTTCAGCTTCTATTTCTTCTCTATCAGCATCAGTTAATGCCATAATAATCTCCAATTAAACTTCATATGTTATGTCACTACCAAATTTATCTTGTAATAACCTTGAATTTAATACACCGTCTCTTTGATTTTTTGCAATAAATTTAGTTTTTACTCTTATTAAACATCTTTGTAAATTCAAATTATCATTTGACAATTGATTTGAAGAAATGTTAAATTCTCCGTCTACTGTTATATCACCGCTAAGTAGTGATTTAATATCGTTATTACTAACATTAAAATTTCCTCCATTAAGAATAGATACTGGATATGATATGTCCAATGAACTTATGTCATTTTGTCTTAATGTTATACCACTACACGATCTAGGTAAACCTTCTAATGATGTTATTTTATTATTTGCAGCATTAAATTCACCATTTACTTGTTTAGGTGCACCTTGTAAAGATTGTAAATTATTATTTGAACAATCAAAATTTCCAGTTACCAAATCTGGCGCATTTGTTAAATCTTTCAACCCAATATCTCTACAAATAAAATTACCATTTACAGTCTTAAATTTGAATGGTATGCTGGTAACTATTTCTCCAGTAGTATATTGTTTCTTATTCCTTAAATCAATAGTTCCATTATAGCCAATAATTTCATTTGTTATTTCTTCTCTTATTACAAGTTGTGGTGATAGTCCCAACTCCCATATTGGATCGTTTGATGTTCTTGCATCACCACCAGTTTCTTCTTCATTTTCTGGTGTATCTGGATTATCTCTTTCATCGGGATCTACTGCTTCACTGCATAATGCATCTTCTCCAAAATTTGTAAATTCTGGAGAAAATGCTGTTTGTATAGATTCATCAAATTCTTCATCATTTAATCCATGTTCTTCTTTATAGTTCTTAAAAGCATCTTTATTATTAACACTTTGTAATTCTATATCATTGATATGGTCAGTTAATGATGTTCTTAACGAGTTTGACTCAGCAGATAATTGCACATATTTATTTATTTTTTCTATCATATCTCGCAATTCAAGTACACCACTTTCTTCAATTCCAAAACCCATTGCAATTGCAGCTACTTTTTGTACCCTATAATCTATTTTTGAAAAATTAGTTATCCAGATACTTTGTTCTATTGGTAAACTATTTGGATAATTTTCTATATCAGGTTCTGTATCTCTAGGTGTCATTAAATCAATAAAATCTATTTCAAGTGATAATGCCAATTTTTCTGCTTCTTTTCTATCATCTTCATTTTTTGAATATAATAATGTAGAAATTTTAACAACCGATTCAAGTAATTTTTCATCTCGAAGACCATTATCATCTATCAATTTTTTCTTAAAAACAGAATCCAATATATTGTATATTTCCATATTTTTTATATCTGAAAATGTTTTTATTTTTATTGAAGAATTTAACATTTTATCAAGAGTTGGAACAGAAATACCAACAGATTGCGCCAACATTTCTAATACATCTGGATTCAATGCATCTTCTACTAAATTTGTCAATTCAAGTTGTTCTAATAATCTTTGTTTTATTTTATTTATATCACCACTTGCAATATCAGATAAATTTATACTATCAGTTATTCTTGATAATTTTCTTAATATGTTTGTATTTGATCCAATACTTTTAGCAAAAGATCCTAATTTATTTGCGGATAAATTTGATATGTCATCTATACTAGGAATATCTTTTAGTATATTGTTTTTTACACTACCAATTATATTTGAAGTTCTATCACCTATCGCTTTTGATTTGGAATACTCATACGATAAATTTTCTTGTGAAACATTTTCAAATAATTTATTTATATTAGGGTTTGGCATTAAACTTCTCCATTTTATTCAACAAAAATATTTGTTGCACCCGTAAATTCTTTTATCATTTCTTTGTCTAATAAAACACCATCATCGTCAAAATAATTATTTTGTGATCCAACAGATATTGTTCCACCTGTAATTTTTAATTGGGTCATTCCTGCAAATATAGTATCATTTTTCAAATCACAATCTCTTGCTACAACTCTTTGGAAAGCCCATCCAGTATAATCACTTGGTAGTCCAACCAAAGATTTTAGGTTTACATTACCACTACATTCAAATTGAGCTTTATCTCCAAATTTTGTAGGTGCTCCAGTTAAACTATTCAAATTATTATATCTAACATCCATACCTAATTTAACATATTCAGGACCACCCACAAGATTTGTTATACCAGTTTTCTTACATCCAAAAAATTCTACTCTTTTAGGACCACCAACAAGTGATTTTAAGTCACGGTTATCATCACAGAAGAATTTTTCTGCCTCTTGTGGTGCATTTACAAGTGATTTTAATTTACAATTACTTACTATAAATGATCCTTTTACCTTCCCAAAAGGTATTGGGATTTCATATAAATCTGGTCCAGTTGTGGATTGAACTTTATTTAATATATTTTTACCAACAAATGATATACTACCATCATAATCCCACTTACCATTAACAAATTTCATTTTAGTCTTATCTACACCCATTTGCTCAAATGTTATACCATTTGGATTTGTTGATGAAACTGTTCCTGGAATTACATTTTCATTTACACCCTGTGTGCCGTTTGTTCCAGAAGTTCCTGTTGTTCCAGAAGTTCCTGTTGTTCCAGAAGTTCCTGTTGTTCCAGAAGTTCCCGATGTACCAGAAGTTCCCGATGTACCAGATGTATCTTGACTATTTGGATCAATATTTACAGGTGCAGGATCTGTTGAAACGCCGGATTTTTCTGATATTTCTTTTAGTATTTTTTGTTTTTCTTCTTCAACTTTTTTAATATCAGTCAGTATAGTCACAACATTAGTTGGTTGAGGATCTTCTGGTTCAGCAGCTAATGAATCTGCTCTATCACCACCATGTTCACTTGTTGGTGTTGGTTCAACATACCCTTTATCACTATCTGCCCTTTCTTCCGCTTTTTCTTGTTCCGCTGCACTTGGTCCACCACCAGATTCACATACAAAAACTAAATCACTTGGTAAATTTTTTAATGATGATCTTAACGATTTTATTTTTGATTTTACTAAATTAAATGCGGCAGCATTTATTGGTGGACCAGATGGTCCTGTTCCCGTTGGATGTGTTTGATTTGATATATTTGTGCATAAATTTGCCAATGCGTCACATAAATCACCAAGCCATTGAAGTGTTCTATCCCCCATTAAAACAGGAGAAACTGCATTTATACCCAAATTTATTCTCTGTGATTCTAACTCTACTACCTGTCCACCATCAATAGTAACACCTTTGTTTGAAGATAATCCTATACCTTCCGAACTAAATGCCATAATTTCTTGTTTTCGTGCATTTAGTATAATTCTATCAGAAGCCATGAGAATTTGATTTCCTGAAAAGGCATTTGCACTATGAAGATCAACACTTCTATTTGTTGCAGCATCCTTGTATTCGGATGCAGGTGTAAAGTTTAATGCTTGACCAGATGTCATCCAAATTGCAGAATCATCTTTATCTGGATCTTCAAGTATAAATTCATTGAAAGGTTTTGAATCTGGATTGGTTCCATTTGATATTATTAGTATTGGGTTTCCTGTATCACCCAATCCTTTTTTCCATAATGGTTTTTGTGGATATTCTCGTCTTTCATCAACGGTAGAACCAAATCGTATTGATTGTCCCCATCTACCTTCTATGATAATATCTCCAGGAAATGGTTGTATTGGGTAAACATCATTTCTTTCTGGAAATCCTGGATCTATTGTCTTATTTACATTTAGTCTTGATGTTACTTGTGCAGTAACACCATCTTGTGCATTTTCTCTAGCACTAGGACTGGTATTTAGTGCAGATTTACCCATGTCAGTTATTCCTGGCAAACCATTGTGGTGTATTGAACTCTGCACAGAAACAGGATTTGTATAATAGTATTCTTGACCAGTTCTTAATGCACTATTATATGCAGTTGGTGCTTTTAATAACATAACAACTTCGCCCTTTATGGGTATATTTTTTATGTTAGCATCAAGTGCACGAGCGGCAACTACATTATTATTTGCTTGAGAGCCAAATGCACCAATCAATTTACATTGAATTGTATACAATTTCTCTTTACTCTTTCCATCAAAATCAACAGCAACTACCTCTGCAGGTATATTCTCATAGGTCTGGCCGTTGATTTGGGTCTTTTGTGGATCTAGTGCCAATTTCTTCTTCCTCTTGTTCTTCTTGAATTTCTTGAATGCCCTTTAATAGAGCTTCTTTTTCTTCATCAGTCAAGAACGAAGATGTTTCTTCACCCTTATTACTAACAGCACGTTGTATAACAGCAGCTAATTTAACTAAATGTTCATCATTCTTAACTGAAACTTCAATGAAATCTTTGATAGCTGGAACTAAAATAGCAGCATCACTTATGTTATTTAACATAGGTTTTAGATCAGCAATAAGTAAATTTATTTGCCGATCTTTCTTTTTCTGATTGTCATAGATGTCTTTTAACAAGTCAGAAAATTTTTTATTACCAAAAAGTTCTTGATTAAAGTTCATATAAATAAATATAGTTTAGTTTGAAATAATGTCTTGTATTTGATACCATGATAAATTATCTATATTAACACCATTTTTGTATTCACCATATAATTTTGCATATATTAGTTTTACTTTTGTTATTACATTTGTTATGTATTGTGATGTTATTCCAGTTCTTTCTCGTATCAAAATATAAATTGCCTTTTTATTATAGTTTTCAATGTTATCTCTTGTTCTAAAAAGATAGATTATTGTGTCAGCAACTTGAATGTCTCTCTTTTTTGAAAAAAATAATGGTAAGTATTTTTCAAAAACAATTATGAACTGATCAATAAAGTCTGATTTTTCTTCAATTAAATCTTTTCTTATTTTTTCATTTACAACATTTCTTTCCAAATCAATTGCACCAATATCTTGACTACGCTTAAAATGATAATAGTTTTTATTATTTTCTGCAATTAGATAATTCTTAGCAACAATTGAAAAGTAAGAAAATGCTTTACCGTTTTCTGCTTTATATTTTCCAATTTTTTCGTGAAGAAAAGATATGACTTCATGTTTAACATCTTCGTGTCCTACATCAAAATTGTAAAACTTAAAACGATGTATCATTATTTCTGCTAATTTGTAAAATGCAGGATGTATTTTTTTAGTATAAATGATATTTCTTTGAATGTCATCTTCCATCGAATTATACAATACTATCGCATCTTCCGTTTCTTGTGTAAAGTAAATATTAGGTTTTTTGGGAGTTCGTTTTTGTTTCATAGATAGTCCTTTTCAAATCTTACATCAAATTTTGGTTTTTCAAGAACAGAACTTCTTTGATCATCCAATGGTGCTTCACCAAAATAAACTACAATATCATTTACAATATCTTTCATTTCTTTGAAAAAATATCCTGTTTCATCGTCGGCTTCAAACGAACCAATCCTATCTAATTGTCTTAAATAGGATTGTTGTGATAAAACTCTATTTTTTAATTCGGTTAGGAACCTTTCATTTTCTAAAAGTGTATCAACACTATTTTCTGCCATTTCTTCCAATTTATCAAACTTTTTATACAAGTTTACATTTACATATACCGATGCCGTTAATAAAACGGATAAAACAATTATTTCAATTATCATATCAACCTCTCTTATGTTTTGGTGGAATTATTGCATCAATTACACCCATATCTAATGCATCTTTCGGTGTGATATAATAATCCTTGATTGTTACATTTTTCCAATACTCTTTTTCTTTGTTTGAATTTGATTTTAGTATTCCCAAAAGTATTTCTTCCAATTTTTCCATGTGTTGAACATTGGCTTTCATATCAGAAGATTTACCGTAAATATCTGAACTTATTTCATGGAACATGATTGTGCTGTATTGAGAAGCAGCACGAATACCGGTTCCTGCACAAAGAATAAGAGCAGCAGCAGACATTGCTCTACCCCTACAAATTGTGTTTACTTTAACATCAAGACTTTGAATATAATCAATGATGCCAAGTGCCTCATATACTGAACCACCATCTGAATTGATAATCAAGTTAATAGGATCATTTTTATTTTCATCTTTTCTCATGTGTAGTATTGCACGAATACGAGTGATAATATCATATAAACTACCATCCATTATTTCACCGAACAACAATACAGAGGATGTCTCAACATCAATACCATAATCCATTTGTGTAGTTGCTTCTTTCCACCTAACTGGAATATCATTTTCACTTTCTTTTGATTTATTACTTGCTAATTTTTCTTCATCAGTATCTTCACCATCATAAAAATCGTTCATAGTAGAACTCCTTGTTAAAATATGATAATGACATTCTAAAAAGATATTCCCCTCCTATAACCTAAATCGGGTCTAGGTGGTTCTTCATAGAATGCCCTTTGTTCTTCTTGTTCGTCTAATATACCAATTTCTTCTTGAACTGCCAAATCTTTTTTTATTTTTTGTTTTTTGTGTGTAACAATTTTTTTTTCTTTTGGGGGTTCCACAACATCTACAACGGTTTCCACAACTTTTTTATTTTTTGGTGGTGGTGGACTTTCATCATCTTCCGGTGGTATCTCCTTTTCCTTATGACGAAGATGATTTGCTGCTATTACCAAACTAACTGCAAGGGGATCAAATACTGATACAAGAACGAGTATAAACCAATTAACTATTATGTCCATTGGTGCACCAGTTAATCTACTCAAATACAATAATGGTCCTATTTCTGATGTAAATGTAGAATTTTCTAATATCAATTTTTCTTGTTCCAATTTAGCAAGACTATCAGATAAACCAATAGATTTTTGATTTAGTTCCGATATTTCTTTATTTAGTGTTTGAGTTGAATTATCTACGGATTGAATATTTCTCTGCAATCCCTTTGTTCCTTTCTTTGATGATAGTTGTGCGTTCAAAGATGTTTCTTGGGTAAATCTCAATTGGTCATAAGATGATATTCTTTGTGATTTTTGTTTTACAAGAGTATCTATTTGGTTTTTTTGTTCAACAAAGATTTCTTTTTTCTTATCAATTAGTGCAATTTTATTCTGTGTTTCATATATTGACTTTGCAGTTTCCTGGTAAGAATTGGTTAAATATCCATAAACACCAACCGATGTCAATATCATAAGGACAGCGGCTGCACTAATAAGGTAAACTTTGAAGGTAGTTTTTAGGGTTTTATAGTGGTCATGTAGGAATGTGATAACCACTAATTTTGAAAATTCCAACATCCCAGCCATCCCCACGATTGACCAAGATCCACCAGAAAATAATTTGGATATGCCGTAAACAGAATAATAACCCGAAAAAACAGCTAATCCAATCGCACAAAACCAGATTAGATTTTTCAGAGAAAGTAATTTACTTGACATTTATATCCCATTTTTGTTCATAATCATGTAATCATAAATATGAACTTTTGGAATTTATAGGTTAGATACCATATTCGGTTAGGTATTGTTTGAGGGCTAATTCTTTGGCTTTACATTCCAACATAATATCAACATTATGTCCGTATGTGTTGATTTTTTCTAATATGTAATCAGCGTGTGCCTGTGGTTTTTCTTTGGAATTACCTGTTTCTTTCAGTCGTGATGATGAATAATGAACAACTGGTGTAATACCATCTGGCCAAGTAGATATGGCAAGTTCAAGAGCTTGTTGTTCTGATAAGTCACCTGTGCAAAATTGGTGGTGGTGATAGTCAAATACAATTGGAATACCAATACATTCGTGAATACGCATAAGGTCTTTGACTGAATACATACTGGCTTTGTCATCATTTTCAATAGTCATTCTTGAACGAACACTATGGGATAATAAGTTGAAGTTACGGCACCAACGGTCAAGTGACGCAATCTTGTCACCATAAACACCGTTGCAATGTATATTGATTTTGTTGTATGGTGTATGTGATAATCCCATCATATCGAATACTTTACCGTGTAATTCCAAATCAACGATTGTATTTTTTACAACATTTTCGTTTGGTGAACAAAGAACATTGAAAGGTCCAGGATGACATGATAAACGAATACCGTGTTCATTTGCATAGTCACCAATTCGTTTGAGAACGATTTTGATTTCTTCAATGTCTGGTAGTGTTTTCAAGTCATATTCAGAACCCCAAGGAAATACATTTGATGATGTTCGGAAGAAATAGATACCATTCTCAACATTCCATTTGAGTATAGTTTCCATATCTTTAACATTTAGGAGAGCAAGTTCGGAACAATAATTGATACCTTTTTGTAGAAAGGTTTTTTTAATCATTGAACGATTTGTAGTAATCTTATCTTTTGATAAGGTCATATTGATACAGGCATAGCCGAGTTTCATAGTAGTTGGCTTTAATGTATAATGTTTAATTCAACACCAATATACGGATCTTTTTTGTAAGATCAAAATTTATTTTACTTTATGACCGTGAAACTCTGCCAGACTATCATACATGCCATCCATATTAAATCCACCATCAACTATTTGTTGGCATCTTTTTTGGAATAATTCTATATGGTCTCCCCATCTACTTTCAAAAAGATGATAAGTTTTATTTTCATAAACAGTTCCTATACCATAGTAACCATAATTAGATAATCTCCATACACCATCTTTTTTAGGAACACCATCGAACTTTGTTGGATAAAGACAACGGTATCTCTTTCCAATTTCATCAGCAACATGACTGATTTCTTCTGCAACATCTGAACGAATTGTTGGATAGAAGGTTGGTTTTCCCAATTGTTCATAACATGATTTTGTTATTACAAAAAATGACGGTGCAACAAACACATGAGTTTTTGGGTGTATATGATTTGATACTTGTGCATTACCAAATAGACTATCATTTGCAGTAACATAATGGATTGCTTCGTCATAAACTTCTCTATTGAGTGGAACACAATCAACATCGAAGAAAACATAAACATCTGCATCTGTATTACGGCAAACTGCATTCATCCATAGCCCATGTTCGATATTCATATTGTGATATTCGATAGGAATATCAAAGTGTTTCATAACCATTTTATGTGATTCCAGTATTCTGGTATCTACATTATCCCAATGAAGTGAATTTACAGAAATTTTCATAACATAACCTTTAATATAAAAAAACCCACCGGTTTACATTTCTGCATTAACACGGTGGGAATAAGATACCCATTCCGAACAATAGGTAATTACGGTTTAACTCTATCACATGGAATTTTACCAGTTGCCTTCCATAAATTCCAAAGAGTGAGTTGGTCTTTTCTTAAAATTGCTTCAATATAAATGAATGTATTTTTTACACATTGTTCCATTTTAAGTCTATGTTCTTTTAACAAGTCTCGGTGTAATTGACGAAATTCAAAATTTATTATTTCAATTTCTTTTTTTATTTCATCTGTTTTACGAACACCACGATACTTTTCTAATTTTGCCTTATGTTGTTCTTGTAATGTTTTAATGGCATCATTAAATTCTTTTTTACATTCCATTGTGCAAATTTGTTCTTCACGAATTATACTATCAATCACCAATCTTTGTTCTCTTGTCAAATTAAGACATTCTAATGCTCTTTGAAGTGGAACACGATTTTTTACACTATCACGATTTGTGATGGGTGTTCTTTTTTCAAACATACTGATGTCTTGTGGTTGGTTGATATTCTCATTACAACCAACAAAGAACAAAGTTACAAATAATAAACTGATAAAACTTTTCATTTTATTCCTCCGAATTAAAACATATTGGTAATATCAAAATCACCGTCTGAACAATTTTGACTTGATCCGGTGCAAATCAATCTAACTGAAAGTCCCATATCGATTGGTGCATCAACAGATATACACTTTCTATTTGACCAATACAATCTTTTACTGATAATTTCGGAAGCAGATGCTGTTGTTTGTGTCCAAAAGTTACTACTCCATCCGAGATCCCAAAATTCTGCGGTTGCAGATTTGATATATCCACCAGGATTTGCTTTGAAATTACTTTCATTTGAACCATTACCAGATGTTCTACCCAAGGTCAACCAGTATTCCCTATTTTTCATTTTGTAACCAGCTGGATCAATTCCACCTAAATAAGTTACTAATGTTGAATAATCGGCTTCAGTTGGTATTCTAAATCCTATTGGACATATTGCAGATGATTGAGAAACTGCATACCAATTATAGAGTTTTCCATAAAGATCACCATTACTCGAATCAAATTCATAATATGACCATCCTGGTATATTTGCATCAGCATATTCAGTCCATTGTTCAGATGAGGATATTTCAGCGATAGGTGTTCCATCTTGAAATGTTTGAACATCTAAATTTGTATCACTCCATTTTTGTGTACCTATTGTTTTAATTGCCATTTATATCTCCTACAAATAAAAAAATGGTTGTTATTGATATAAATATATGTCAAACAATTAAAAAAACAAATAAATATTTTTTATTTTTTATCAGTATTTTTTGTGACTTTTTTAACTTTTTGGGTTTTAGTAACTTTTGCATTATGTTCTTTTGCAAATGTTTTTACATTTTCTCTTTCGAGTTGATTTGCATGTTCGTGGATTGTTGAAATGATAATTTTTTTATCTTCCAATTCCGTTAATACTTTTCGGAATTTATCTCGGTAATAAAGCCAAGATGATACAATTCCTACAATGAATCCTGCAACAAAAATTAAAATAAGTTCTAACATAACATAGCTCCTGTTATTTTATTATATGAAAAATATACTTACCCGCATCTATTTTTTTAACAGTAACGGCATTATATGCATTTGTAAAATGTGAGAATAGATATATCATACTATACTTAAAATCCGATGATACATTTTCATCTATCGTTAATATAACATTATCAGAAAACTCTAAACAAGCTGTTATTATAGTATCTATGTATTGATACTGCCTCTCACTATAAAGTGGTTTATCAAATAAACCGGTTATTATTGTCCATTTATATTTTTGGTCTTCGATGTTGTCTATAAATTCTTGCATACTTTCTTGGGTAGAAATCCATATATGAGTTCTTTCCATTGGTTCAAAGTCTGTGAATAATGTTTTTACTTCATCTTTAACATCAACAGCAGTATATTGAATATCAAGACCATGTTCATCCAAATTTTGGATAAAATTTAGATTATGATCACATGCACCAAAATGCAATACACTTTCATATTGTCCAATTCCACAATAAATTATTTCTCTTGCGAAATTTCTATCATTTTCATAGTCATAAATCATTTTATTCTATCCTTAATTATTTTTCCAATTTAGTGCTTCTGAAATATTTGGAAATTGATTATTAAAAATTGATTTTATACTTTCCGCAATTAGTCTATGTTCCTTCTGTGTATCAGGCGAACATCGTAGTTCAAGATAGTGGATCCAACTTCTAACAGAACCTTTCATATACATTGTAGTTTCTGTTGAAAGTGGAAGAACATCACGAGCAGTTTCTCTTGAAATACCTTGTTTTATTAACTTATCATATAACATTTTTGAATTTGCAAAGTGTTGTTCAATATCCCTTTCAAGTATAAAATCCGAAACAGTTTCTTCACTACTTTGTCTATTTGTCTTTCCTTGTTTACGCATTTCAATCGGTTGAATTTCAGTTGCAGTTGAATATCTTTGAGAAAATTCTTGAAATGAAAATGATTTGTGACGAAGAATTTGAGCAGCAATACTTCTACGAGTAATTATTTCAACTGTCATATCTACAAATTCAAATGGCGACCAATGTTTATGTTTAATCAAATAGTTTATCAATTTAGAAGCTGTTTGAATATTTTTCTGATTAGATGGATTACTGACTCTTGCAATATAAACTATCAATTCTTCAGAAGACAATTTTTCAAAAGGATTTATGTCTTCAATGATCATGCTTCCTTTTTCAATTATAGGTTGAGTTACTGAAACTAATTTTACGGACATAACTTATTTTTTGCCTTTATTTATTTTTACCAATTTGATATTGATACCATTTCTATCTTCTGTAATAATAACTGAATGGTCACCTGTATAAAGTATCATCGTAAGCCATTTCAGAAATTTATTTATATCGGTATCTATTGAATCATTAAAGTTTTTATCTTTACCTTTCAAATTATTTTTACCAAAAAAATCTTCAGGATTTTTCATCATTTCATTTTCAAATGTATCTTCATCCATGTTTGGTAATTCTTTTGGTGGCATCATAAAGTCTTGTTCATCATCATCACCATCTATTTCTTCTCTGCGTTTTTCTTTAATTTTACTCATTATTTCTTCAAGAGTATAAAAGTCATAAATTTTATTAAAGCTATCAAGAAATTTACTTAATGTTTTCTTTGACATCTTTTCATCCTTTTTTCCACCTAAATTAACTTCATAGTAATTTAACATGGATTTTAATTTATGTTCTTGTTTTGTCATTATTTTGCCTTTTAATTATATCTATGACTTCAACATACTCATAGTTTCCATTCTTTATTTGTTTGATGGAATAATCTTTTAACTCTTTACAGATTTTTTGATTACCGCCATATTGTGTTGCCATTTCAATCATTGTATTTTTAATTTGAACTTTACTTGGTTTCATTATATCAAGTCTAAGCACAAGCCACATCGATACAAACCCTAATAAAAATGATGTTAGTATTTCCACCTAACTCTCCGATTATGGATAACTGTTTGTAAATAAATAGAAACTTTACGAGAGAAAAATGGTCGGTATGTAAAAAAATTCTCTCGTTTATGATATAACAGTTGTTATACCTTAACTCCCCTTTCTTTTAGGTCTTTATAGACCATCTTTGAAACTTTATTCCAATAGTGCTTAGTAGCACCTTTTTTATGTCCATTAGGACCTCCATTCCACTTTCGTGCAATGATCTCCATCTCACTCATTGTGATGGTTTCCCAGTTAATGTTGGGATTGTAGAAATTCTGAAAAATCCAAAACATTTGTTCTGACTTTTCAGGATTTAGCCTATCTTGTAAAGTAAAAGTTTTATTGATACCTTTCATTTTACAGATACGGTTCACTTCCTTCACCATTACTGGTAAAATTTGAACTATTCCAAGTGAACCATCCTTTGATCGTGCGGTTGCATTGCCTTTTGACTCAACCCAAACGATAGATGAATATAGCACTTTTTTCATTGTTACCGATTTTATTTCAGCACTTCTGTTTAGAGTAGTAGTCATTGCTACTAACGGAAAACAGAAACCAATGAAAAACAATGATATAACCCGTTTACATTTGTTAGTCATAATCTTGTCCTCATTTATGGATAATATATTTAACGAACCATTCCGTTGAAATTAACGATATGGTTAAAACATATACCGACCATGTTTTCAAAGAACTTACTTTGAGTATCTATCAAAGATACGAAAAATATAAATATGTAGCAAGCACTTTTTTACTTCTTAGATCTATAGATCTATATTAGATCTATATCTGATCACTTTCTTTGTGTTCACACTTTCTCCGTGTTCACTGGCAAGATAATACATTTTACCTATATGATCAAAGCAATTATTATTACCAAGCAAGAACATTCGGATATTTCCTCATTTTTTTAATTGGCATTTGAACATAATCATATTTGTTACCACGATATAGGAATGTTGAACCGCCACCATCCATGTTGATGGCATCCTTACAACCAAGTTCCAATAATCTTTTTGGTAAATCTACCACTCTGATACCAGTATTGATGTAAATGAACACACTATCTTGATGATGACTGCCAAACACCGTTCTCGGCCGTCTGGCTGTTGTAAAACTGTTTTTACCTATCTTTTGTGGTAAACTATCCTTAACGAGTAGTGGCGTCCCCGCAAAGATGTATTTTGACCATATAGCAGGTACACCAAACCGGTCGCTGAAGTGTAAATGTGGTCTTAAATTTGGAACACCAAAATCATGTGGATCATCAATAGATACAAATGGCCAACCATGTGGGTTGTTTGGTTTGATATAATCATGGTTCTTGAACGGTGGAACTACCGCCTTTGTAGTAAAGAACGATAGATTTATCATATTCCTCAATTTATACTTTACAGAATACCATGATGGGTGGCGTAGTGTATCAGATGAATACACCCGAACTTTTTTGAGTGGCAACTTAATAACCCATTCCTTCCCCCAAGTAATAGATGATGCCAACAATAATACTAAAATAAACCTTAACATTGTTTTCCCTTGTTGAAAATAATAACTATAATAAAAAATTTCAAAAATTGCTTGCTTCGTATCAAACTATTTCTTATATTCGTATCAAATATAATCATTTTATTTCACATTTCCAAAGGAATTGTTATGGCGTTCTACCTCGCAAAAGTTCAATTTGAAATCACAAATGAACAAGGTAAAGTAAAAAAACACAACCGCACCTATCTAGTTAGTGCAGTTTCAGTAACCGATGCAGAAGTTTTGGTGAATAAGTATCTAAAAGATAGCACCGAACCATTTGAAGTCAAAACTATTGCAGAATCAAAAATTGTGGATTGTATCTATGAGCAATGAAAAATTTAATCAACTACTTGATGAATTTAAGAAGAATTTTGAGTTGGTTTCAAATTCAAATGATTTACAAGACTTAAAAGAAAAGTATAGTGCTCTTGAAATCAGTCGTGAAAATATCTTTGAATGGATTATGTCATCCATTCAACATGATGAACAAAAAGGTGAATACATGAACAAGTTTGGTAAATTTGAAAATTCATTGTGGTATAATGACAATGAAGATAGTGGAATACCTATTTTTGATTTAGACACAAGTTTCGATGAAATTGATGATATGTTTGAAGAATATGGTTCATATTTTCAAAGATACGGATGTCTTACACCGGATCAAATTGTATCATGGGATAAAGAGAATGTTCTTTTCGATGATGAATTTGGGAATGTAGAAATAGTAAAAAGACCAGATGTTTTGCTGAATATTCAGTAAAAATCGGTTAAGTCTTTATATTTCAAGGATTTACGTCATTTCCGGCGTAAGTCCTTGATTTTTATAGACTTAGCGTAACTCCTTAAAAATCAACGGTTTACAAATTATTTTCATTATTGCTTTGATCTTACAAAAAAATGCCTTATATTTGTAATATGCAATGATGACAACCAAACAAACAAATATGAACATTGTTACAATTATTTCAAAAATTGCTTTGATCTTAGTTGGCAATGCCTTACATTTGTATTGTAAACTGATAACAACCACATATTCAAGGATCTCAAAATGAGACAAGTAACACAGCTCGCCGTATCAAATTGGTTGATGCGTAAAAAATTCCGCAGAGACAATACCCAAACAGACGGCACAACCTTATACCTACATGGCCATGCCATTGCAAAGATTGACGATACTGACGGAATTATTTATGTTCGTTCTGCCGGTTGGGAAACTAATACTACCAAAGAAAGATTGAACGGTATTCCTGGTGTCCGTATTCACCAAAAAAATTGGATGTGGTTCTTGAACAACCAACCTTGGCCTCATAGCCAAAATTGGACACCTATCGGTAGATATTCTTCTGAAAATGGTGGTATGGTAATCACAAACCATATTTAATCCACCACAACAACGGTATTGAGAAATAATTTATTATGATAAGGAAACAAAATATGAAACGCAAAGGAACTGCAAAGAAACAAACAAGAAATCTTGAAAATATCAAGATGCGAACCGTAACTTGTGAAGGTGGAAATCCCGCAAGTAAATGGTATTCTGGTCGTGACTGTAACGAAAAACTGCGTGTCATGGAAGGTGTTGTCTCTGCCACTTGTTGGCGATGTGTTGCTGGAAAGATTCCAGGTCCTACTCTCAATGAGAAAACAGTTTCGACTGGCTTTCCTCGCGGTTGGAAATTTTTTAAGGAATTTGTACATGAGAACGGCAAGGTATATCATAAGGGCGTAGAAAAACCAGAATTGTTCGGTAGTTTACCGGCAACAGAAATCAAACCCGCAACACCAAACAAGAAAAAGAAAGTCACGCTTGATGATAAAATTTCCGCAGAGATAACCAAAAAGTTGAAGAAGAAAAAGACACCTGCAAAGGCGGCTACGAGAACTACGAAGAAGAAAACTGCCAAACCGAAGACTGCGAAGACAACGAAGAAAACTACAAAGAAAACGATAACTAAATCTATTAAACCAACCAAAACAACCAGGAGAAAGAAATGATTGACACCCCACAAGGAAAATGGTACACAGTACCAGAAGTTGCAAAAATTCTCGGATGTTCATTCCAATATGTTCGCCGTCTTACAAATGGAAGAACCCGAAAATATCAAAGTTACAAAATACAAGAGAAACCCGTAGTTGATCAAACTCTTGTTATGAAAATTCAGAAAGAGAACCAAAAGAAAGTAAAATATATGGTTCACGAAGATGCAGTTAAGTTTTTGGTAGATAAGAAATTATCTAAAATTAACAAAAAAAATCAAAATAATGCTTTGATCTCTCAATAAAATGCCTTATATTCGTATATGTTAAAAAACAACCTTATTCATTTCTTACAGGAATTGTTCTATGTCTAGAACCAAAACAACCAAAACCAAAACACAAAATTTGTCTGTTGCAGATATTGTTGCTACAGCTCCATCATTCCGCCCGGAGTCTTTAATTCTTTCGGACATAAAATGGAAATATCTTGTCCGTAGTGTTCTCCGTGGTCAAAATCTTATGATAACTGGTCCTGCAGGTTCCGGTAAAACACTTGCCGTCAGAACGGTTGCAGACGCAATGGATAGACCGTTCTTTTATTTCAATTTGGGTTCAACGCAGGATCCAAGAACGGCTCTCATTGGCACCACACATTTTGACAAATCAACAGGAACATATTTCAATCAATCAACCTTTATCAAGGCAATTCAGATTGAGGATGCTGTTATCCTGCTCGATGAATTATCCCGTGCCCATCCAGAGGCATGGAATATCTTGATGACCGTTCTTGATGACGGACAAAGATATGTGCGTGTAGATGAAAGTCCTGATGCAGAAGTTATCAAGGTTGCACCCGGTGTTTCTTTCCTTGCTACCGCCAATATCGGTGTGGAATATACCTCAACCCGTGTAATTGACCGTGCTATCCAAGACCGTTTTCTCCTTCTTGAAATGGATTTGTTGGACAAAACACAACAAGGTAAACTTATCAATTATGTTTGTCCAAACCTTGACGAAAAAACAGTAGATATTTTGTCCTCAATCTATACACAAGTTTACACCGAAGTTCTTTCCGGTCACGGTAAAGTTTCAACCACAATATCAACCAGAACCATCCTCCGTGCTGCTGCTCTTATATGTGACGGCTTTACTATCGGTGAGGCACTTGAAGTGTGTGTATTCCCATATTTCACCGAAGAAGGTGGTGCTGATAGTGAGAGAACTTATGTTCGCCAGATTGTTCAAAAGTTTATTCCTATTGACAGTCTTGATAATGACAATATGTTCGATGAAGGCGATACTGCTAAATCTTGAAATGAACCACTTTTCTAAAAATAGTGTGGGGGTTCGCTTCCACACTATGTTATATTTATACAAACAACCAATAACAACCATAAGGGATATGTAATGAGTATTTTCAAAAAGTCCGTAAAAGGTATGCTTGCAGAAGCAAGTGCTAGAACAAACCAATTTTGGAACAAATATGCGTCTAATTATCAGGACGAGTATTCAGCCGGAACCAATTACTGGCTCAAAGGTAGCTTGTTTGATAAGAAACAATCCATGTTTGAACATGAATATGGCTTCAAAGAAGAAAAATATGACTACTTTGCCCTCGCACAATACCAACGAGCCGTTGCAAACTTTGTTCATATTATGACCGGTGATCCAAACATTCATGTCCAATACAACAACAATGGTCAAAATATGACCGATGGAAAAACCGTTCACCTTTCTGCATCCATAAATGAAAAAGACTTTGACTCAAATGTTGGCCTTGCCCTACATGAAAGTAGCCACATTCTTTATACGGATATGGGAAAGTTTCGTGATGCAGTATCTAATCTGGTATATCATGCCCATCAACATTTGAGGGATGAAAACGGTAATTATCTGTTTCAAGAACAAGGTGATATAGAAAAATTGTTTGAAGGTTATACCGATAAACAAAACTTTTTCAAATCTCTTGTCAATATCATTGAAGACTTGTATATTGATGCGATGACATATACGGCTGCTCCCGGATATCGTATCTATTACAAATCTCTTTACAATAAATTCTTCGGTGACGAGAAAGTAACCCGTGCTTTCTATGACGAAGAATTTATGAAACCTACGGCACACAATTATCTTTTTCACTTGTGTAATTTCCGTAGCCCATACCGTAATCTCAATGCCCTACCTGCATTGCAATTAGTTTGGGACACGCTTGACTTGCAGAACATTCGTAGATTGAAAACTGATGAAGACCGTATCAAACTTGCTTATACGGTTGCCGGTATCATTCTGAAACAATTAAGTGAGATTGAAAAAGATGACCAACCAGATGACCAAGACGGTTATGGTGACGGTGGTGGCATAGGTGACGGTGAAGGTGACGATATGGAACCAACCACTGGTAGACCAAATCCTATTCCAGACGGCGTTAGTGACAAACCACTAACAGACAAACAAAGAGAACAAGTTGAAAAGTTGTTTCAGAAACAAAGAGACCTTATCAACGGTGATACCAAAAAAACAAAGTTGTCCAAAGCTGATGCTCAGAAGGTTGATGCGGTATCTTCTGTGGATCTTGACGAACAAATTGTTGCCAAGAATTTTGAGGATGACTACGGTAGATTTAATCCACGCGGTATCAAAACTTTTATTGTCCGTAATATCAACCGTAAATTTATGGAAAGTGATGTGTCTGCACCATTCGGTGTTCGTAAATCCGGCTGGAGAAGACGCGATGTATCCAGATACATTGCTTTAGGTAAAGTGCTCGCCAAGAAGTTGCAAATTCGTAACGAAGAAAGAGTAACTACTTCTACCCGTCTCAAATCTGGCAGAATTGATGCAAGATTGTTACATGAAATTGGTAGTAGTAATTATGAAATCTTCAAACAAATTACTATCCACGAATACCAACCATCATTCATTCACTTATCAATTGACCAATCCGGTTCAATGTCTGGTGACAAGTTTGAAGAATCAGTCAAACTTGCTGTGATGTTTGCGGTTGCTGCTAAACAAATTAAGAACCTTCATGTTGTAGTTAGTGCTCGTTCTGTATATTCAGATAATTATAGTGGTGGTAGAGGTAAATCATCAATGCACGATACACCTTATCTTATTTACCTATATGATTCAACCAAACATAACATTGCTCACATTCGTGATGTTTTTGAGACAATCTATGTCACTAATACAACACCAGAAGGACTTTGTTTTGAGGCAATCATGGGTGAAATCATCAAACAATCTGCTAATACGGATGCTTACTTTATCAACCTATGTGACGGCGAACCATTTATGACACATGATAAACAACATTTTTCATATCGTGGACAGTCCGCTCAGACACACTCCAGAAAACAAGTTGAGCGTATGCGTGCTCGCGGTATCAATGTCCTCACATACTTCATTGGTGGTGCCCATGATTTCTGTAAAGTTGTTGAAACATACAAAACAAATTGTGTTCACTTGCGTCGTGCTGATGAAATTGCAAAAGTTGTTAAGGCCATGAACGATGAGTTATTATCGGCGAGTAAAAAGAATGGTTAAAACAAAATCACTTAAACGATTTGCAATGGCTCCGCCGGTAAAACCAATACCGGCGGAAACTATGTATCTGTCTCGCAAGAATGTTTCCGATGATATTATTTCATCTATAATTGACCATACTATTGACTGGTGTATTGATACCTTTGGTATGAACACCAATAGAGAACATCCGTATATTTCTTGGGAATGGAATACTCTTGATAGTGATGACAATGACAAACAATCTATTGCAAGATATGATCCAGATACCAATACAATATCGCTTAAGGTTCGTGGCCATAGAACTGCTAAAGTCTTTATCAAGACTATCATACATGAATACATACATTACCTACAACCCACAAAGGGCGGTTGGTATGAACGATGGAACAAAGAACATGGTTACTATAAAAATCCTTATGAAATTGAAGCATACTATTTAAGTGATATGTATGCACAAACCGCAACTAATTTTGTCATGGAAAAAATTTAATTGCTTGCTTTGTTAATAAATTTTTCGTATATTTGTTATGATTGAAATGAAAAATAATGATGATAAAAAATTGAACATGGGTTGTCTTTCTGTGTTCTTTACGGGCATGAAAGGATTTATTATGATATGTGCTTTAATAGTGGTATTATTTATCATGGTAGCTCTAGGTATAACTGTGTTCTATTGGTATATGAATTTCTTATTATCTGCACCCATGTGGCTTACTTTAATTGGTATTGCAATTCCAATTATATTTTTCATTGGATATTATACCCGGTTATTCCAATGGACAGTAATTAAGGCAGAAGAATATGAGAAAGAAAATAAATAATGGTAGGTCCCATCGTTTAATGGTTAGGACACCGCCCTTTCACGGCGATAATAGGGGTTCGAGTCCCCTTGGGATCACAATAAGGGCTTATAGCTCAATCGGTTAGAGCAAACGACTCATAATCGTTAGGTTGCAGGTTCAAGTCCTGCTGGGCCCACATAGGAGAATAAAATGAATAATAAAGAAAAATTAGAACAAATGATTGAAGTTGCTAAACAAGTTCTGAAAGAAAATCCAGATGATACATGGGTTCGTAAAGGTTTAGTTGAAATGGAAGCAGAACTGAAAAGACTTGAAGAATTACAACAAAAACAATAATTATATTTGTTATGAATGAAGAATACAAATACTATCAAAAAAAATATGTTCGTGTTGGTGACAAAATTCGTGTTTGGGTAGAAAGCATGAATCGATGGTCTGATGAACTTATTGTTACTAAACTTACAGCGTTGCGTATTGTTGTTAAACTTACCAATGGAAAAGAAATAAATTTTTATAGGAAATCGTTTGAAACATCAAATGAATTTATATTTTCCAGTTGTAGACCGTTAGACTATGTAGTGGAAAATGACAATTAAAATGGAAAAAATATGAGTGAATTAAAATTAAAACAAATAGAAGATAAACTTGAACAGTTAGAACACAATCAAATGCTAATAATAGATTTATTGTATTCTATAAGAACAGCGGTTTTAGATAAAGAAACAATGGAAAAGGAAATAGATACCGTTTATTGGATGAACAGATTTTCAGAAGTCTATCCGTCCATGCAAAAATTCAAACAACTTTCTCAAAAAACATATATTTTCCATAATGATTTGATGTCAAAACTAGCTGATACTTCAGCAAAATATAGACGAGAATTTGATGGTATTCAAGATGATTGGGGTATTTCAAATATCAAAGACACCAATGACCAAGATAATACACCCGATGGTCCAGAAATGATTGATAGAAATTCTTACTAAATAATTACTCCCTACATACTCCTCCCCGGAGTTTGCAATCGGGGCACCGTTTTCGTGGTTGTTTTCGGTGCCCCACTTTTTATTAACCAACCGAATAAACTATGATTAAAGGAAACGATCTAACTCTTGTTGAGGAATCATATAACGAAGGATATGAGACCGGTATAATGGACTTTATTGCCAGATTGAAAACAGTATTCCCTATTGACGAAGAACACTTTATTACTATTGCAAGAGACTTACTTGACGAGTGATTGCATGAATAGTTTATATCCATCAACATCCCTTACTTCGATACCATTGTATTGTTGTGACCACTTTTCTCTACTTGGAAATAGGAATGTTGGAACACCTGCACCTATTGATGTTTTTATTAACTTTGCAGTATCATATCCCGTACATTTTCTACTGACATCCACATCAATTCTCTTGATATAATTTAATGCATTAGGAATATACATATCTTTTGAATAGATACGGTCTTCGTATTCTTCGTATTCATCATTACCGTGCATGCCATGATAATAATTGTAAGCACCACCTTTATATTTGTTTCCTAATTTTGTCCCATCCAATTCAAATCTAACAAAGTGACATGCATACCGGAATGACTTTGTATACCCTTCTATCTTTGTTCTTGCAACGGACATATAATACCCATCGTCATACTTTCTGCCAGGATCAACATTGGGTTCAACCGGCACATCAGTCAATCTAAAACGGTTTGTTTCTATTATATTATTTGCCGCTTCCGTAGTAGTAAAGTGATATACTATGTCGGATATGCGTTCCATCAATATGTCTTTTAATTTAATCATACCATGTTTACCTTATTTGTTATTTTGTATAAATTCAATGCCCTACCACTACCAACCTTAACAGGATTTTGTTTAATCAAATATCCGTCTCTCACAAGGGTATTGAAAAATTTTTCACCATCATCATAGAATGTACTTGTGCCAAACCATTCAGAACCCATACCAACATCACGAAGACCCCGTGAACCCCATTTAGCATTTAACTCGTTGTCGTAGTTGAGTCTTCCCATTTTCCAATCTCCAAGATACTTTAATACCCATGCTTTAGTAAATCCTTTTCCCCTAAACTCTTCCTTTGGAAAAAATGAGTGGATATAAAGAATAGGACTCGGCAATTCAGGATACGAATCAAAATTACCCCTAATATCATCTGGCAGTTCATTGGTGATTATATCAACGCCCTTGAAGGGTTTAGGGACATCCGGTGGTATATCCAACTCTAACATTATATTTTTTAATTTAATCATTCTAACTCCTCAAGGGCCGGGCGCCCACCCAACCGATCTCCAATGACTTATGTATTTGTGTCGCCGTTTACAACACCTTAAAATAAACCAGCAAACCTTACTGCCGGATAAAACAACCATATGACATACCACAATATTACAGCATACACAGCAATATGAAATACCGATATGCCACTTGTCCCCCTACCCATCCAACGATTCATCATACCCAATGGTGTCCACCACAGCCAAAACATATCACCATATCTAACCATGTCCTTCAATCGACCAAGAAGTATGTAGAATAAAACATCACATACTCCCATCCACCATAGGTAAAAAAATCCTAACACCACCCAAGTGTTCCAATCCGATAATAAACCCATAAGGGTTATGATAAGGATTTGCACACTTGTCTGCCCTATACGATAACGAACCATATTCTCACGATTGTCCGACCTAGCAGCTATCTCATAACATATAGCATCCCATGCTGAGAATAAGGTTATACCCAATAACAGTATAAGGGGATTACTGATGCCAAACCACCCATCAAGTGCAAGACCGAATAACGATACCACAAGTGCAGGAAATGACAAATCTCTTTTAATAAAGGTCCAAAATAATGATAAGTCTCCAGGCAACATAGTTCACTCCTATAAACATATAAACATAAATATAACAATAGTTATGTAATATGTTTTTTATTTACCTGGAGATAAGTTATGTTCATACGAAAAGATATTACCGATGTAAACCCTAATGAACTTGTAGATTATATGGAAAATGACCTTATATTCACAAGTGTTGGAGAATTGGTTAGAGGTGATAAAAATGAGGTTAATCCATGGGATATTGATTTATTTGATCCCGTTCCTAATAGAAGTGATGAAACTATACAAGTTAATAAGAAGGTTGTGAATGTGGATGGTGTTTGGGGTGATGATATATTTCATGGCGATAATGTTGAGTGGTGGTGAAACGAGCTGATAGAATTATTATACCCAATGGGGTATTCTCATACCACGATTTTCCTATAGCAAAAAATTGGCTCCGGTCTGGAAACGGACATGGCCGAACAGGCCTAACCCCCTACCCCATAAGGACTTACGTGAAATTACCCCACCCCCCTACCTAGTGGGTATCGTAAATCCTTGTGCGCCATAGGGTTATGACCATACCCTAGATACCCCTATTTTGACCTATTGCAACCCCTTATCCTTATTTAGACTAAATCCAAATTACACCTTATGTAAAATAATGCTTTGATCTTAACCAAAAATGCCTTATATTTGTATAAGAAATTAAGAACAACCAAATAGGACACCCTATGAAACATCTCAAAACCGGCGTAACTACCTTATTTTTCATGGTGTTATGTTACGGTGTAACCGTTCCAGACCGTGGCGCAGTGGTAAAGGTTGGTAAAACCACCCTATCAGATACCACAAAAACCGTAAAAAAAGTAAAATAATGCTTTGATCTTAATGCGCAATACCTTATATTTGTAGAGTAATTAGAACAACAACCACTATTAAGGAAACAACCTTATGAAAAACAACAGACACATCCATGAATACCAGGTTACAGTAACCGGTTTTCAACCTAATGGCGTACCAGTATCTATGGATATGCTCGTCCATGCTAATACAGAGACAGCTGCTATGTTCAAAGCCGAGGATATTCTTATGAATACCTATGGTATTGACAATGCTATTACAGAGTCTATTGAATTGAATACCTATCCATGCCAGACACCAGAAGGTTTGCATGTTAGTCAAGTGAATCTCTTTAAGGATGATATGGTTATCAATTGGACATACTTTACTGGTAAGGACTTTATGGATGAAGATGGTTATATCTCTCTGTAATCATTACCACCAGTAAAATTATTATTATTACCGTTTAAGGAAACAACCATGAATAAGACCAACGAACAAGTGCAAGCCGGCGTTACCAGATATTGGAAGCGTGTTGCTAGTCAGAACAATATGACAGTAGATGAATACCATGATTACCGCAAGGCACAGGCGGAGCAGAGACGCAGAGAATGGGGCTTATCTATGGCTTATGCCATTACGGTTGATGATGCTCAATCATTGCATGAGTATGCTGAGAAACTCGCGGAGGAGGCAAAGCTCGTGCTTGATTTCACTACATTGAGAGGAATGTCCAACGAGTATCTGGGTGAAAAGATATGTGCCCTACACGATAAGTTGCGTCTCGTTACTGCTGTGCTTGATAGGATAGATGAAAATAGACATTCTGAAACACCTTGGTATTGATTGGAGTAAGACATGACACACTTAAAAACATTCCAAGACGGAAGCTACATAGTGGAAACCGTCTTAAAAGCAAACACCTACTTAAATAACACCGAAGCACCATCACATCCTGATTATGGCATAGTTGATTACATTACCGCTATGGCAGGTGAAACTATCAATGTATGGGTTCGACCTTTTAGCGATGGTAGGGTATATTACACCGCTTATAGAAAATGTAGCAGGAGCTTCAAAAACATTGTGGGATACTTTACTCATACGGAAGGTGTCTATTATACATGCACCCACATGAAAGATGCAGGTGGCATATTGACAAAAAACTGTGGTGGTCATAGGGCTTCTTTTGAATTACAAGAACTATTAGGTTAAGGTTTCGTATTACATTGGAGAATGTTATGAAAAAGAAAACAGAAAACAGACATAACTATCGCTTAAAAGTTACGGGCAGTGAGGACACTATTCACTTTGATATTACTCAATGCACCACAGCTGAACGGGCCAAGGAGTATGCCATTTCTGTGTATCAAAGTCATTACGGTTCAAATGCAAAGATATACTCTGTTGAGGTTAAATTATTACCAAAAGACAATCCTCCTTTTCATATGATATATTAAGTTTATCTGTATAGTATAGTATTATTATTTTAGTTACCGAAGGAAACAACCATGAATAAGAGAACAAAACAAGAATTGATTGACGAGGGATATACTGTATATTCCGAACAAGGGGCAAGACGGATTATAGCCGAAGATATATTTGATGGTCTTGTGTATGACCATGGTGCTATATGGGATATTGTTCACATCGGCCACAAGGGCGTGAATGATATGACATTAGAAGATATAGAAGATTACTTCCGCTATGAAGAAGGGATTGCATTTGAATGGAACTTGGAGGAACAACAATGAAACGATTGCTTAAAGAGATTGGCGTATTCATCCTTATACTGGCCGTTGTTATATTCATGTCCAGTATAGACAGTATTATTGACCTATTATTATACAAGTAACCGAAAGGAAATACCCATGACAATTACACAGAAACAAAAGATTGTAAAGCAGATATTTGGTCAAGAAACGGGTACATTTCAAAAAGAACACATGATTTCAATGATGCAAGAATATCGTAATGGTATTAAAGCCCTTGCTGAAGTATGTGGTATTGACATAGAAGATGATATACCGCCGTCTGTAAAAAAGAATAAGACGAAAATGAAAAACTGGAATACATGGAGCTTCAAGGAATTGGAAACATTTATGAATAGTGCTTGGTGGTATTGTGACGAACCCGAAGGTGAATATGTAGAAGATGATGACTATGATGACGATGACGATGATGATGATGATGACGATGATTGGTATTGATATATTATTTTTTATTACCGAAAGGAAACAACACTATGAATTACAACGTTTATTATACCTATGAAGCACCAACATCCCGCACAGGAAGATTGGGCAGTTATGCCATATTTGATGCTCAGAATTTAGACGATGCTAGACAACAGGCAGACAACTGGTTGAGAGAAAGGCATGGCGATGGTCACTACAATATATGGGATTGTATGCCATCCCATGAGTTTGTTGATGAAGATGACTATGCTACTGGCTTCTAATCAACAATGATGCCACCCAACAATCTGCGGTATGCCACCTAACAAAATGCAATATCGCTTGTATATGTCCGAAAATTGCCTTATATTTGTATATTCAAAATTGATAACAACGGTAAGTAAAAATTAACTAACCAATTGCTTACCAAATTTCAAACACCCTAATTACAGGAGGCCATTATGGCAAAGTCTAATTCATCCAAACCAGTTTACGCACGTTCAAACGGTCAAAAGGTTGCTATCGCATCCATGAACGAAAATCACTTGCGTAATGTTCTCAAACAATATGTGAACAACGGTAAACCGAATGGACGCAAATCAACATGGACATCATCTGATGGATCTAGAACATCTATTGACAGCATGAATGTTGGTTATCTTCGTAACGCTCTTGCTTCTGTTGTTACACCTGCTGGTAAATTCAGAACAAGTAAAACATCACGCTAATTCAGCGTGATAATGTGTGAGCGAACCGTGGTTTGAAATAGAACCCGTCAGTACCTCACACTGGTGGACATGATGGAAGGCAAGTTTACGGTTTCGTTTACTGATGGTTTCAATTACCTCCATGTCCACAGAGTTTGATGAACTCACTCCCTATAAATTAAAGAATTACCGGTGGCCCCGGCACGGATGATAGCTCCCCTGCTACATACTATAAGGCCATGCCATCGGTAACTCTTTTTTAACAACGGTAACTATTATTATTTTACATACCCTTTAAGGAACAACCACATGATTTCCAACCTAATTCGCAAAGCTCTCGGTCCTACATTCGAGGACATTCTCAAAGAAGAACGAACACGCCTGAATTATGTCATCAATGCACTGGATGATGCACTTGATGATGTGAAGTCAATCCGTGCCTCTGATATTGCAGACAATATAAGCACCTACGATATTGC
>Ga0194118_10000119_pt1 | contig 148052 bp, 144 predicted proteins | sample TA2MahsurfametaG_2_FD_148662 | JGI IMG/M metagenome (GOLD analysis project Ga0194118, IMG submission 148662) | Freshwater microbial communities from Lake Tanganyika, Tanzania - TA2015013 Mahale N5 surface | ecosystem: Environmental > Aquatic > Freshwater > Lake | place: Tanzania: Lake... | reverse complement strand
GCCCAAGTCTACAAGCGCGCCCGGAGGGACTCGAACCCCCAACCCTCAGATCCGAAGTCTGATGCTCTATCCATTGAGCTACGGGCGCTAACGAGGAGATTCTAACCTTTAGCACCACCTTAGATAACCCTGATATTTACTCTCAAAAGGCGCTCAATCCAACAACTTGTTAGTCTGTAAACATGTTCGGAATGGCAGCATTTCTCATACTCGCAACTTTTCTAATTTCCTTTAACGCAAGCGTAACCGTTCGCATTGGAGATTTAGATCTAAAAACTAGTTTTGTTGATGTCAAAGTTGCTCGATCACTCGGCGGAAATGAGAGAGGCCCAGCACTTGGAGTACTCTCAAATGGTTCTCTAATTCTTGGCGGTGGAGATAAAGGCGGAACCCTATTTCTCTGGAGTGAGAAAGATGCAAAATTAAGAACGCTCGGGGATTTCATAAATCCTAAAGAACGTATACGTGATTCACGATTCGCTATCACTGATATCGCAGTACTTAAGGAGAATGTTAATTCTGCAAACATTTTGATTTCATTTCCGAGATTAACTAATAGAAACTGCGTCGAGGTTGTTGTAGACGAAATCTCATTAAATCTGACTGCAACAAGTGCCAAGAAGATAAATCGTTGGTTCACAAGCAAACCTTGCGTACCGGTTTCAGCCGTTCAACATGCGGCGGGACGAATGGAAGTAATAAATAATAAATCCGTATATCTAACTATTGGCGATCTGGGTTACCGAAAAATTGATTCGAGGAGCTTAAGAGGCGATCTTGGATCAGTTTTTAAAATCTCTAAGAAGAAAATTGAGAAGATTTCATCTGGACATCGAAATCAACAAGGAATTCTTCTGGTTGATGGAAACACCTTAATCACATCCGAACATGGACCTCGTGGTGGCGACGAGATAAACGTCATTGAAAAAGGTACAGATTACGGTTGGCCCTTCGTAACTTACGGAGAGCCATACACTCAAGGTGATTACGTAATTCCGAGAGAAACTGGAACTCATAAGGGTTTTCGTGAACCAATAAAAGTCTGGACGCCTTCGATTGCTCCCACTGAATTAATTCAGCTTCCTATAAACGGATTTGGAAAATATTCGGGTGGAATTGCTATGGGGACTTTGCGTGAAATGGCTTTGGTATTTATGAAGTTTGAAAATGGCAAAATCACTTCAAGCGAAGAAGTAAATATTGGTGCTCGAATTCGAGATCTAGACGTCTTGCCAGATCAACGAATAGTTGCTTCGACCGATGATGGTCGACTCTTGTTTATATCAAAGTGAACTTGTTGCTAACACGCCTGCAAAAATCTGCCAAGCCAGCGCTGACTTAGCAATAAATGAAAGCGTTATGTAAGCCCGCTCGCCCACTAGATAATCCGCAAATCTTCCAATTTTTTTGTATTGAAGCCATTGAACTATCGCAAAAGAGTTAAAGAATAAAAAGAGCGAGAAGACCACACCGTAGACAAATCCCGGTGCTTCAGCACTGCTGCCAGGCGAGAAAAGCAACCAGAACATAGCAATCCAAGGAACGATTCCAGCAATACAACCAAACCAGAATGGCAAGAGGCTACCTTTTCCTGGTTCCTCATACTTCTCTTGCAACCAACCAAAAAGAATCATTGCGATATTTGCGCCCGCAATTGCAATTAATGCTACGACATCCCAAACCGCATTAATCATAGAAATTAAGATGATCATCAAAGTCGATGAAATTGAATACTCGATCCAGCGAGCAATATTTCTCATATTGCTGAGGTCATTCGCATACTTCTTGAAGCCAGGACCAACAATCCAGAAATGAGCAATTGCACTAAGTAAAGAAAATAGAGCCACGCCTAGGGCAATCGGAAGATTAAATAATGAAACCTCTTCAAACTTTGCCCCCGGAATCGGGGCATCCAATAAATAACTTACAGATACCGGAAGGGCAAAATCATTCGCTAAAGCAACTATTGCGATTGCTTGGATTAAGTGAAAGATACCCGCAATAGCGTTATATCTTCTCAAACCCTTTAGTCGTTCTGCTGGAATTTGGATTGGTGATGATGCGGCCATTTGGCTCTCCTAGCTCTTACTAATTGGTTGGCGCGCCCGAAGGGATTCGAACCCCTAACCTTCTGATCCGTAGCTTGTGAACTTCTAGGAACTGCGTTCATCTAGAAATTCACTAAGTCTCTGACGTGCTTTACAGCAGTCAGAGGACCAGACGCTCTATCCGTATATCTTTTCTAAGTATGTCGCAGAAATGTTTGTGCGGCAAGAACCCCAAAACCAGACCCCACGTTGCTTATTAGCAACGCAGTGCCGGATGTACTACCCCTCTAGAAAAGTCGACTAAAAAGAATCCTGCCTATTCCGTACTTTTTGTTTCACTACTATCCTGTCTAGGTGTCCTGGATACAGAAAATTTCCTCTCCACAGAGAGTATAAGCAATTGAAATAGAAAAAATTTAATTATCTGGTACTTGTATCTACTTCTTTTTAAATCCTTTTGGACATTTTGGATTAACCGCAGTTACTTTTTTAGTGCTCTTACCCTTAACACAGGTTATAGTCTTTTTAGCGGCCACTAGTGTTGGAATTTGATTTGAAATTTCGCTAAATGCATACGCTGTGGTTGGACTTGGTCGCTCTCCTACTCTTATTGAATAACCCCGATCACTACTACTTGGGGTGTAGGAGGAGTTGGTGGCCCCTGGAATATTGGTACAGCTAGTAGCTGATATACATCTTTGCCAAACATATGAAATATTAGAGATTGCTAATCCCTCCCAGGCACCTTTGAAAATATCTATTTTATCTCCAATATATGCGGAGGATAAAAGTGTTGGTGGAATAACATTTGTATAAGCCTTTTTGATAATTGGGGTTTGATTGCTAAATGCTTCAACATTTTTTTGTGAGTAGGGTGCGATGATCTTTACCCTAATTGTCTTGCCAACATCATTGCTACTTGCAGTATAAGTAGCTGAGGTGGCGGATGGAATATCGCTGCAACTTATAGCAGTAGTGCAGATTTGCCATTGAGTTAATAACTTACTCTCTTCAATGCCACTCCACTGTCCCTTAGAAATTATATTGATAATCGAAGTTTCAAAGGGTGAACCTGAAACAATTGGAATACTTGTATTTACAGGTGGTGCAGTCGCTGCCACTTGTGCACTAAAGCCTGAATAAATAGTAGAGCCGCCCACCTCATTAATTGCGGTGACTGCAACCCTTAGATATTGATTTAAATCTAATTGTGATACTAGGTAACTTGCGGTGGTAGCACCGGAAATATTTAGACAAGCTGTTATGGATTGAATGGAGCATCTTTGCCACTGATAAAGATAGGTAGTATTTCCGGAGGTACTCCAGGTTCCTCGATCTATGGTTGCAGTTCCACCTACGTAAAGGTTTGAGGTAAAGGTTGGAGTTGATGAAACTGTTGGGCTGCCTAGTACTGGTTGAGTTGTCAATGATTTAGCAGAGCCACTAATTCTATTTGTAATATCTCTTACAATTACATTTACCGCCAGCCTAAAACTTGCATCACTATTTTGAACTGTGTAGGTATTACTTGTGCCAGTTAAAATCACTGTGCAATTACTAGTATCAACTGAGGTACATCTCAGCCATTGGTATTGATCACCAGTTGCTGCCGCTCCACTCCAGGTTCCTCTAGTTGCTTGTAATGCCGAACCTGGTGTTGCCACTCCAGTGATCACCGGTAACACACTTGCTTGTGGGGGTGTAACGACTGGGCCCACTAAAGAGGTAAAGACAGTTGAGCCACCGGTCGCATCTAAAGCTGTCACCGAAGCTCTTATATATCTAGTTAGATCAGATGTAGTGATTAAATATGTACCAGTAGTCCTACCTGATTGCGCTACGCAGCTGGTAGAAAGATTGGTTGAACAGGAAAACCATTGAATATTAAAAGTTACTTGCGTACTACTCCAACTGCCAGTATTAACTGTAAGTGAGGTGCCTACAGTTGCCTCACCAGTAATACTGGGTAGAGATGTATTAGTAGGTGCAGCGGCAGCATAAGGAATACCACCGGCAAGAAATATGGCTGAAAAAGTTAATAACAAAACTTTATTACAGTAAATTTTTCTCACTTAATTATCATAACTTTTTAATACAGAGAATTTGCTCAAACACGCATCGAAAAAGAATTTATTCGGCATATTTCTAAAGTATAAAGTAGCCTGAGAGTAATTTATTATATGAGTTGTGTGGTTCAGCCTAAATATTGGCGCGCCCGAAGGGATTCGAACCCCTAACCTTCTGATCCGTAGTCAAATGCTCTATCCGTTGAGCTACGGGCGCAATGAGTCAGCGAAGCCTAGCATCTCCTTACGGTCAATAAATTTAATGCGCGGTTTACCAGATGAGGAACCAGCCGCAACTTCTGCGGAATTTAGTTTCTCCCAATTGCCTTGCGAGATATGTACGACGCCACGTTCCTTCAATAAATTAATAATACCGTTATTCATTTTTGGTTCTCTTAAATCTGATACAAGATGTTCGATGACAGTCGCCGAATCGCTCTTATTGGTTCCGATAACTCCAGATGGTCCTCGTTTTGCCCAGCCAACGACATAGATATTGGTACCGCTAACGCGCCCTTCCACATTTTCTACTTTTCCATTTGAATAGGGAATACCCTCAACAGGCTCTGATTCATAACCAATCGCTGAAACAAACAAACCTGCTTTCACTGCGAATGTTTCTTCGGTCTGAACCGCTTTCCCGTCTTGGACTTTATTTACTGCAAAAATAATTTCCTCAACTTTTCCTTCACCCTTGATCTCGATTGGTGAGGCTAGGAAATGAAAATTGAGTGTTCTTTCATGATTTGCACCTAGATTAATTGCAATTGCCATCATGGCATCTAAATTAGATTTAACATCTTTTGGGATTTCCCCGGCGCTTTTAGCGCGTTTTATGGCTTCTTTGATCTCCTCTTTATCAATGACGACGTTGGTGTGTTCTAACTTGGGTAGTTCCCTTAACTCGGGTGAGGTAAATGCAGCATGCTCTGGACCTCGTCGGCCAAAAACATGAACAGTTCGAATTTTTGAATTATGAAGCGCATCTAGCGCATGAAGTGCGGTGTCGGTTATGTCTAGTTCTCGAGGCTCTAGAGCGAGCATTCGAGCAACATCCATCGCAACGTTGCCTGCGCCAATTACTACGGCTGTATCGGTGTCTAAAGGAACTTCAACATTTACGTAATCTGGGTGAGCGTTGTACCAGGGCACGAAATCAGCTGCGGATAAAGACCCTCTTAGATTTTCACCCGGGATATTTAGTTTCCTACCAATGCTGGAGCCAGTCGCAATTATTACAGCGTCATATGAAGAGGTTAATTCGTCCGTAGAAATGTCTTTTCCAAGCTCGACATTGCAAAAGAGTTGGAATCCCACGGTGGTTGCTATTTTTTCAAATACTTTTGAAACAGTTTTAATCTTCGGATGATCCGGAGCTACTCCGCTTCGTACCAGACCCCAGGGCGTGGGAAGTTTTTCAATCATGTCGATTTTGAATTTAAGTTGATCAGTTTGAAGATTTTGAAGTGCTTGAGCTGCAAAATAACCGGCGGGTCCAGCGCCGACAATTGCAATTGAGAAGGTGCTCATTTCTTAATCTTAGCGATTCTGACCTTTTCTTAGGTACTAAATTTGTCTTGCAAGTCATACTCATGTGTAATCAAGCCACTCGAGGAAGGTGTATCTCCATTAAAGGCATCCCACTTGAAAATGGAGATTGGCTAAATCCACCTTTGAGCGCTGAACTCATTGGCTCTGAATTTATTATCACTGCGAAGGAAAAGACTGACTTTTGGCAGAAAACTTCTTATGGTCTTATTCATAATTCTAGTCATGCGCTTCTCAATGATTTTCCTGAGGAGTCTTCACTGGAGGCAAGTTGGATTCTTGATTATAAACATCAATTTGACCATGCCGGATTGATGGTCTATTCAGATGAAACTAATTGGATTAAGGTGGGCGTCGAATTTGCAGATGGCATTCCTCAATTAGGTGCTGTTGTCACAAGGGGTATCTCAGATTGGTCAGTTGCGCCGGTTCCAAATTGGATGGATATGGAAGTCACCATGCGATTCAGTAGATCGGGGGATGCTTTAACGATAAGAGTAAAATGCGGTGGAAATTGGCAGTTTGTGAGATAAGCACCGCTTGATCAAAATATCAAGTGGCGTATGGGTATGTTCTGCGCAAGTCCCTTGCGGGCTGGATTACAGGTTAGGTTCACCAGCTTAGGTTCTGGTGCGCCTGATAGTTCGCTTCATTAGACCTTGAAATATCCATGTAAATCAGTACCTTTAGCAAGAAATTCGTGATTGGAGAGAAATGATTGTCACAGCAATATTTGAAGCTAAGGCAGGAAAAGTCGAAGAGTTACGTAAACAACTTCACAATGGTGCTTCGGAATCATGGAAAGAGGCAGGAGTCAAAAGTTATGCGGTCCATGAACTCATTGATCGACCTGGTGTTTTTATGAATATTGAAGTTTATGCAGATGAAGCTGCTTTCCAAGCCCACCTTGAAACACCACATGTGAAAGCCTTTCTTGGGATGTTAGATGATCTATTGGCAAATCCACTAACTGTTTATCAAGGTAGAGCACAATTTGCAGGCGAGAATCCAAAGTCTGCAATTTAATATTATGTCTCGAAGATTGTTATCAATAGAACGTCATCAGCGCATACTTGAAAGAGTCGCCGCTGAGTCAGCCGTTGATTATGTAAGTCTCGCTGACGAACTTGGCGTCTCTTCGATGACTATTCGTCGCGACGTGCGAATTTTGGAAGATGCTGGGCACCTCACCACAACGCGCGGTGGCGCTTCAGCTCAAATCTCAAATACGCAAGATATTTTGACTAATCCCAGAGCACAAGACCAGAGCTCTGCAAAAGCCCAGATTGGTCAATTTGCCGCTTCACTGATGGAGAAGGGCGAGGTAATTTTTCTTGGAACTGGTTCTACAACTGCGGTCTTTGCACAGTTCCTTCCATCTAATCTGGATCTAACAGTCATTACGCCCTCACTCCCGCACGCTTCAGTACTGGCGGCGCGTGGTATTAAAGTAATTAGTACCGGTGGAGTTGTTGCAACGGCAGACTTAGCGCAAACCGGTGTGATGGCTCAGGAAGTTTTAACAAGATTTTTTGCGACGCGAACTGTTATTGGATCCGGCGGCGTTTCGCGTCGTGGTGGTTTGACTGAATTCGATCAAGAGATTGCAGATTTAAATCGAGTGATGGTGGATAGATCAGAAGCAATAATGGTTTTAGCAGATCCATCCAAATGTGGCGTTAGTGCGAACTATCGAGTTTCTCGAATTGAAATCGTTGACGAATTAGTGACATCAATAGGCGGAAGAGCACTGTTTACAAAAGAGATGGCAGGAGCAGCTCAAGTATTAACCCCTAATTCCTAACATTTCGTCACATTTTGTATGTTAGGATTTGTCGTCTACGAAAGGACGCCAGATGGCAATTCCGTTAAATTCAATCTTTAAAGCCAAGAAGCCAATTATTGGCATGGTTCACCTGCCCGCATCTCCTGGCCAACCACAAGCAAAATCCGCTCCTGATATCAAACAAATAATTGCTGGAGTTAAATCTGATGTTAAAGCTCTTCAAGATGGTGGCATCGATGGGCTGTTGTTCTGTAATGAATCAGATTTACCTTACACAACTAAGTTAAGTTCTGAAGTTGGCGCTTGGACTACTTTTTTAGTCGGCGCGGTTTACGATCAAATCAACAAACCATACGGAGTAAATCTTCTCTGGGATCCGATTGCATCAATAGAAGCTGCTGCGGGGTGCGGCGCTTCTTTCGTTCGTGAAGTTATGTGTGGATCATTTGCCAGCGATATGGGGCTTCTTGCTCCCGATCCTGCAATAGTTGCCCAAACAAGAACTCGATTAAAAGCTGATCACATAGCACTTTTTACGAATATAGTCCCTGAATTTGCATCAGCTATCGAAAACAGGACCGTACAACAGCGAGCAAAAGCAGCTGAGTTCTTTGGTTTCGACGCAATGTTAATCTCAGGTCCGGCAGCTGGAGTCCCGTACAGCGAGAGCGATCTACTAGCCGCAAAGTCGACAGCAAAGAACATTCCTGTTTTTGCAAACACTGGAGTAAATGCACAGAATGTAGCGAAAACGTTAGAGGTAGCTGATGGCGTTATTTCTGGCAGCGCAATGAAAATTGATGGTAAGACTTTTAATTCAGTTGATCCCAAGCGGGTAATTGAATTAGTTAAAGCAGCAGATAAAGCTCGTTAAGTAGATTAAGGAGTTCGTATGGCTCGGATAGGTTTTATTGGGCTAGGAATTATGGGATCTGGCATGGTTGCCAATCTCGTCAAAGCCGGTCATGAAGTTACAGTTTGGAATAGAACTTCAAGTAAATACCCAGAAATTGAAAAAGTCGGTGCCAAAACCGTGAAAGACCCGAGTCAGATTCTTGCTGGCGCTGACTTTTTTATGTATTGCCTTGCTGATGATGCTGCCATTAAAGAAGTAATTACCGGCGGTCAAAATTTGGCTTCAAAAGTTAAGCCGGGAACAATCGCAATAGATCTATCAACAATCGACCCAGAGACCAGTGCCTCCGGACGTGCTATTTATGAGGCAAACGGTGTGGAATTTCTTGATGCCCCAGTTTTTGGCACCAAAGGTGAAGCTCGCGACGGAGGCCTTTGGATTGTGATTGGAGGAAAAGAAGAGACCTACAAGAAGAGTTTGTCGGTATTAGAGCCGATAAGCGCAACGACCCATTACATGGGCAAAGGTGGAAATGGTGCAAAGATGAAATTGGTTGGCAATCTGCTGGTTGCATCTCAATTAGTTTCAATCGGTGAAGGTCTAATTTTGGCAAAAAGTGCTGGTTTAGATTTGCGAAAAGTGCTTGAGGTTGTTGGCGTTGCAGACTTCAAGACTCCAATTTATTCTGGAGTCGGTGCCGGTGCTATTGCCGGTGATTATGAAGTTAATTTCCCGCTGAAATTAATGTTGAAAGATGCTCGCTTGATCCAAGCATTCGCTAAACGATTTAACACGCCGGCCTCATCCGCGGTTGTTACCGAGGAACTAGCTAAGGCTGGAGTAGATGCGGGACTTGGTGAACTGAATGCTTCTGCAATTGTAAAAGTAATGGCAGATCGAGTAGGAGTAGATTTAGTTGAGTAAAAAGCGGCGTTCAATGTTTAATTCAAAATCAAAGAAGTGCATCAATATCGCTCTTGATCTCGGTGTTTTTGGTGATCGTGCATTTGCGAAGGGTATTGAAGATTTAGCAAAGTCAATGCCGCAAATACTTGCTGGTAAACCAGATGTAATTCAACTAAATCCAGGTGGACTAAAGATATTTAATCGTTTGAAGAATAAACCCGATATATCTATTGCGCTTCGCTTAGATGTTACGAATGTATATGAGGCAAGAGATATTGAATATGCCTGGGATACCGCCGACATATCCTCAATTGATTTTGCTAATGATCCTCGTGTTGCCTGTGTTGTTCTAAACCTCTTGAATGTAGATGAAAATTCAAGACTCCAAGAGCAATGCATACAGAACATCCAAATCGTTGCAGCAAAGTGTAAGAAATTAGGAATCCCCTTAATGGTGGAACCGCTGGTGATGACTGCTAAACCAGGCGCGGGCTCTACATCGGTAGGCGATCCATACAAGATTTCGTCATTGGTTCGTCAGGCCGTCGAACTAGGGGCTGACATCATTAAAGTTGATGCGACAACGCCAATGACTGACTTTAATCAAGTCGTTGAAATCGCATCAGGCGTTCCAGTCTTGGTTCGCGGCGGCGGCCAAGTGACTCCAAGAGAACTTCTAGAGAGAACTCGAATCGCTATGGATGTTGGTGCTTCCGGTGTGGTTTACGGTCGAAATGTTGTTCAACATCCAACGCCCGCTAAATTCATAAAGGCTATTCGCGCAATTGTTCATGACAACGCCAGTGTTGAAAAGGCGCTTTCAATCGTGGGGGGAGAGTAAGTGGCTGATTCTATGAAAGCTGCAGTAATTACTGGGGTAAAGAAAATTGAAGTTTTAGATGTTCCCATGCCAAAAATCGGACCTCGAGACGTTTTGCTAAAAATTAAATCAACTGGACTGTGCACGTGGGAACAGCGAATTTATACCGGCCAAACCAAGGCCGATTTTCCATTTCTTGGTGGCCATGAAGTTGCTGGAGAAATTGCTGCCGTAGGTGATTTGGTAACTAATGTAAAAGTTGGCGATCGAGTAACTATGGGTTCATCCGCTTGCGGCACATGTAGGCCCTGTTTGCGTGGCCAAGATAAGGGTTGCTCTGAACACTTCTTAAATTTTTCGCTGAAAGGCGGGCAATACGGTCCGGGCGGCTTTGCAGAATACAAAATTCATAGAAGTGATGGCGTATTCCCTGTTGGAAATGCGCGCTGGGAAGAGGCTGCTCTCGCAGAGCCATTATCTTGCGCAATACACGCCGCACGACTTCTCGATGCCAAGCTTGGAGATACCGCGGTTGTCTTTGGTGCCGGAACTATGGGTCTCATGAACTTAATTGTTTTGAAGAAATCCGGGCTCCGCGTAGCTGTCGTAGATGTCAATGAAGGCCGGCTAGGTAAGGCTAAATCCCTGGGCGCTGATTTGATTTTTCAGTCAGGCGAGAAGATAAGGGATGAAATCAAATCCGCTTTTGCAGGCGGGGTCGATTTTGCAATAACCGCTTATGGAAGCGATGCCGTTAATCAAGATGCACTAGATGTTTTAAATAGCCGAGGCAAGATCTGTCTTTTTGCCTCAGCCCATCCAGTAACTCCGTTTGCGATAGACCCGAATGTGATGCATAACAAAGAAACATCAGCCGTCGGCGTTGTTAGTGCTGATCGTCAAGATCATGCTGTTGCCACGGAAATGATTGCTCACCACCAAGTGGATCTATCACCCTTAATTGATCAAGCTTTCCCAATTAGAGAAGCCGCCGATGCTTTCCATAAAGCAACATCTTCGCCAAGCTATCGGGTGATGATTAATTCTTAATTAGTAATCTAATTCGTGCAACTTATGCATATGATCTTTAGTTGCATCATAAAGCTTGGAATAAATATCGCTCAATGGAGCGTAAACATCACTAAGCGATGAATCTGGTTGGACAGTTCTTGGAGCGCCTTGCCAAACACGAATCTCCTCTGGACTTGAAACAAGTCCAACAGCAACACCCGCCAAGAGCGCATCTCCGTAAGAAGCACCGAATGTCAACGGAGCGACTTCCTGGGGGACGCCTGAAATATCGCTTACCGCTTGGAGCCAAACTTCATTCTTAGTTCCGCCACCTACCGATTTAATTGAATGTGGGCGCGCTCCAATTGAGGTAAATAAATCAACATGCTGTTTAACTCCGTGACCCATTCCTTCTAATACCGCTCTAAAAATATGACCTCGCGTGTGCGGAAGGCTTAAGCCAAAAATCATGCCACGCGCTCGCGGATCCATAACTGGCGTGCGTTCCCCGCTGAAATACGGGAGAACCACTACTCCCTCCGCACCAGGAGGTGTTGCTTTAGCCTCTTTGACTAGTTCGGCGTAAGCCGGAGCGCCACCTGACTCTTCTTGCGCAACTAAATCAGCGGCGAAGTTATCGCGGAACCATCTCGTTAATGAACCACTTGTTGCCATGCCAGCCAATAAACACCAAGTGTTTGGGAAAAGATATGGACCAGCCCACAACCTTTTCTCTCGCGCTTCGTTGTTATCAGTAACTTGAATCATGAAAATAGTTGAGCCATACATCATCATCATCTCACCTGGTTTAGTAACTCCGACACTGAGAGCTTCAGCTCCGGCATCGATTGTTCCAACGGATACTGGTGTGCCAACCACTAAACCAGTTTGCTTTGATGCTTTTTCTGTAACGTTGCCAGCCAACTCATGGCTCCAAAGAATTTCCGGGAGTTGCTTCAAGTCCACGTAATCTTTGCAGTATTTATCGCTCCAACTATTAGTACGAGGGTCATACATCGGAACCATGCAACCAGCGGAGAAATGATCAATAACAACTCTTGAAGTTAATCTTGCCACTATAAAGGTGGTTGCATCCACGAACCATCGCGCCTTCTTGTACACCTCAGGCTCGTTTTTCTTAATCCATAAAATTTTTGGACCAGTTGCTTGAGAAGAAAGGCAATTTGCTGTCGCCTTAAAAATTGTATCTTCACCAAATTTTGCGTTTAGCTCATCTATCTCATTTACAGCTCGCGTATCGACTCCATATAGAATTCCCATGCGCAGCGGATTAAAATCTTCATCAATCGGAAGAACATCTGGGCCAATCGCGCTTACGCCGACACATTTTATATCTGAGGGTGAGATTCCCGGGGTCTCCAATAGTTGCTTTGTTAAATTACAGAAATCGCCCCACCAAGTAGCTTCTGGATCATGTTCCGCCCAACCCGCTTTAGGGAAAAGAAGTTTGTGTGGAATCGCAGCCTGAGCAATAACCTCACCTTTGGTTGTTGTTAATACGCCCTTTGATTCATATGTGCCAATGTCTATTCCTAGAAGTATCTCTCTGCTCATCCTCGCTCAAACCTCTCTTTCGTTGGGAAACTTCCGATAACTTCGATTAGTAATTCCCTTAAGCCCTCTAAATCTTCAAGAGAACAACTCTCAACTCCAGAGTGGGTGTAGCGAGTGGGCCATGCAAGATCAACGGTTGCGACTCCTTTGCCAACTAATTGAACATAAGAAGCGTCTGTCAACAATCCTAGAGTTGCATGTCTTTGTAATTTAATTTTCTTAGAAGCGGCTGATTTTTCCACGAGTTCGACCATTTTTGGATGAGGGATCAAGCCATTTAGAGTGCCGCGGCCGTGGAAGGTATATGTACCGACAACTGGTCCTGAGCCAATTCGTACTCCATTTCCTGATGGAATATCTGGCGTATCTGAGGCTGCAACTAGATCAATGCAGATAGCAGCTGTGGGATTTAATTGCGCCGCTGCGACCATTGCGCCACGAAGATTGAATTCTTCTTGAACCGTGCCAACAATATGAAGAGTCACGGCTGGACGGTGCTTCTTGAAATGTGCCGCTATTTCAACCAGTAATGCGCACCCTCCTCTGTCATCGATGGAAGTTGCGGCCACACGATTATTAATTAATTTCTCGAAACTTGGACGATAAAGAACCGGAGTTCCTACCTTTATGCCGGCACCTGCAGCTTCGGCTGCACTTGTGGCCCCAATATCAACATAACAATCATTAATTTGACGAACTTTATATTTATCTTCCGGAGGAGTCAGGTGATGTGATACAAAACCAATCACGCCATTAATAGTTTTTCCGGGTGCTACCTGAAGAACCACATTAGATGCGGGGAGAATTCTCTCTGGAACGCCACCAACACGCTCTAATCTTAGATATCCATTATCTTCAATTTTCTTGACAATCATTCCTAAAGAATCGGTATGAGCGAAGACCATAAGACTAGATCCACTGGAATCTGTTCCCTTAATCGTGGCAATAACATTGCCGAGAACATCGACTCGAACTTCATCCACGTACTCATTCAAATCGGCCTTGAGATTTTTTATCATTTCGTCCTCAAAGCCAGCCATTGCTGGGGTCAGACAATATTTTTCTAACCGCTCAATTAATTTCATTATGCACCTAACGATTTACTGATAGAACGTGCGGTACGTATTCGATCAAGAATCACATTTAGCATCATAACTAGGACAAGGACTCCTCCTTGGGCGGCAAGGTAAAGAAATTGGCTAAACCGCAAGGCATTAAATCCAGAGGCAACCATCTGAAGCACGATTGTCGCAAGAACTACTCCGGTAACTGTCCCAAAACCTCCCATTGGATTTACCCCACCAAGAACAACGACAACTATCGCAAGCAAGATATATGAGTTGCCGAAATCCGGACTAGCTGCGGAAACTCGAGCAGCAATCAATAAACCTGCAAGTGATGACAAGAATCCAGAAATCAAATATGTCCAGGCAACTACTCTTCGATCTCCCATAACACTGTACTGAGCAGCTTTTCGATTTGTGCCGATTAAGAAAACTTTAAGACCAAGGCCAGTGCGATTAATAATGAATCCAGCAAAAATAGCAATAAGGACCATTACGACAAACGGCGAGGGAATTCCATAAAAAGTACCCGTTCCGATACGCACAAATTGTTCGGGCAAACTTGAGATAGATACGCCGTTGGTGATTCCTATCGCGATTCCATTAAAGAGCGTCATCGTTGCTAAGGTGGCTAAGATTGGAGTAATATTCAAAATCGCGATAAGCACCGAATTTATCAGGCCGCATATTAAACCCATTGCAATACCAGCAGCACAAGCAATTAAAATCCATGAATTTGTTATCGCGCCCTCTTCGGTCATATTTTTAGTCAAAATATAAGCAGCGACTAATGCCGCAGCATTTGAGATACCGACAATGGAAAGGTCAATGCCTCCGGTTAACATAGAGAGCATGACTGCGATAGAAAGAATCGCAACTTCAGGTACTTGGTATGCCATTGAGCTGAAGTTCTCGCGAGTATAAAAGATATCAGACGAGATGTATGAAAATATTGTAAAGACTAAGACTGCAAAGACCATTAGTTGGGTTACTTTGCGATCAGAGAGTAGGCCAGCGGTTGTAAATCTCTGAAGTGGATTACTCATGTTAATCTCCTTCTGCTTCTGTTAATGCCCTGCGAGCTTTATTTCGCTTATTTTCGCCGATTGCTTGAATGGTTATACCGATAACAAGAAGAATTCCGACCGCCGCTCGCTGCCAAGAGCTACTCACCCCGAGAAGAATTAAATTATTTTTAATCATATTAATAAACAAAACTCCGAGAACTGTTCCAAAAACAGTCCCATATCCGCCCATAATGCTGGCTCCGCCTAGAACTACCGCCGCTATAACATCAAGTTCAGAGCCGGCTAAATCATAAGGATTTGCTTTGCGTTGAAGTGAAACGTAAAGAATTCCAGCAAGGCCCGAAAGGCCACCAACCAATAGATAAATCTTGATTTGAGTTCGCTTAACAGAGATTCCAAGTCTTCTAGTTGCTTCGACCCCGCCACCTAAGGAATATACCGATCTACCAAAAATTGTTCTTGTCAACAGCAGATGGACAAAAATCGTAATTATCGCGACTGGAATTACTAATACATGTAGTCGGACCAAGAATCCAGATTCCGATTCAAACTTGATTAAGTCGGCAGTAGAGAATTCATCTAGTGCAATTGGAATGTCACTAATAAAGGAAGCTCCGACGAAGGAGAGCATGACTCCTCTAAATACGCCAGCAGTTCCCAGCGTTGCAATCAGAGTTGGAATACCAAATCCGGCAATTGCTACTGCGTTTACGCCACCGAGCAAAACACCGATGAGGATTGCTAGAAGTATTGGAATGAAAAGGCTCTCACTGTTCAATTCAAACTTCTGCATGATTACTACCGCTGCATATCCGGCAAAAATTCCCACAATGGGAAAAGAGACATCGATACCGCCACTGACAATTACGATGAGAACGCCTAAGGCAAAAATCAATTGAACGAAGGAAGAACGTAAAATATCGAAAAGATTGGCAACAGTGAAGAATTCGGTGCTTCGTGATCCAATTATTAGTGAGAATATGATTATTGCTACAAGCAATACTGTCTCGTTACGACGCAGTAATCGTTTCAAATTAATACTCAATTTAGTTCCTTATAAAGAATACTTTCCTTGAGTTGGCTTTCGCCGAATTCTTTTGAAATCCGTCCATTCTTAATGACCAACACCCGATGGCAAATTTGAATTAACTCGGGAATATCATCTGATACAACTAGAAATGACATACCTTTGGTGGCGCGTTCCTTGATAATTTCAAGAATTTCTCTTTTGGATCCGACATCTACACCAACTGTGGGTCCATTCAAAATCATGAGGTGAGGATCCATGGCTAGCCACTTTGCTAGCACAACACGTTGTTGATTTCCGCCAGAAAGTGAAGTTACCGGATTGTATGGGTTCTTTGTTTTAATCCGGAGATCGGTAATCCATTTCTCTCCAACTCCACTTAATCTACGTTGCGATAGTGTGCCAACACCAGTTCGATATGAATCAATTCCTACAGCAACTAAATTGCGAAGAATTGATTGTTCGAGGAATAATCCTTGGGTTAATCGATCTGGCGGAACATAACCGATTCCCGAGGCTAGAGCCGCCGGTGAGGAATTGAGCTGAATTTTCTTTCCCTCTACATATATCTCACCTGAATCAATTGGATATTTTCCGAAAATAGCCTCTGCCAGTTCGGTTCGGCCTGAGCCAAGTAAGCCCGTGATTCCGAGAATCTCACCGAAAGCAACTTTGATAGATATATCTTCAAAAGTATGTTTGGAGCAAAGATTTTTGATCTCTAATACTATTTTCTTACTCCTCTTCAATTTAGGTGCGATTCTTGTGGTTGAAACATCTTGACCGGTCATCGCTTTTGATATGGATTTTGAAGTAAATTTCTTCATCGGACCTTCAGCTACAACTTCACCATTACGTAACACTGTGATAGTGCTACAAATCTCTTGAATCTCGTCGATTTTATGGCTTACAAATACCGTTGCAACCCCACGTTTTTTCAGTTGTCCAACTACAGAGAACAATCGATTAATCTCTTTGCGAGTTAATGCAGTTGTTGGCTCATCCATGAATAGTAATTTGGCGCCTAGATTGGTCGCTCGTGCAATTGCGATTAATTGCTTCTGAGCAATCGAAATTTCGCCAACAGGGGTATCAATATCCATTTCAACTCCGATTAAAGCAAGTGCTTCGGAGGCAATACGTTTGGTGTCGCGCTTACTGACTAATCGCGTCTGATTGACAATTCGATTTGGTAACGCGATATTTTCTGCGACCGAAAGATTAGGTAAAAGTGAAAAGTCCTGAAAAATTACTTGCACGCCCTCTTGTACTGCTTCCCGAGGAGAAAGTTCGGTCAATTCTTTACCCGATAATCGAATAACTCCGGAGTCAGGTGCATGTACTCCAGACATCACCTTGATCAAAGTAGATTTACCAGAACCATTTTCACCGGCCAAACAATGGACCTCACCAGAGGCAACCGACATTGAGACATCTGAGAGCGCACGTGCGCCACCAAAACTTTTGACGATTCGCTCTGCGCTGAAATTTGCGATTTGAGACTTTGTCATAGCTTTAACCTACTCCTGCACCCTATTAAAGAGAGTGGGGCACGGAATCCGCGCCCCACTCCAATCCCATAGGGATAGTTAATACAACTTAGATGTTGTACTTGCTCGCGTTGTTCTTATCAACAATAACCCAAGCAGCTCCTTCGAAGCTTCGTGGATTTGCTTTGCTGACAGTGATCTTCTCGTAACCCTTTACGTTCAGGCTCATACCGGCTTTGATCTTCTTACCCTTGTTTAGGATCTCGAGCATGTTAAGCATTGCTTGACCAGCTAGCGCTGAATCCCAGAAAAAGATCTTGTCGATCGCTCCGGTTGCAAGCAGCTTATTGGTCATTGAAGGAATTGAAGTTCCCATGACGCAGATGCTGTTCTGCTTGCCAAGCTCTTCAACGGCGCGGCCGATGCCGACAACGTCGTTAGCAGATGAGCCTTCGAAGCCCTTGATATCTGGATATTGCTTCAACAATTCTTTTGTCTTGTTGTATGCAACGTCCGCATCTTCCTTGGACTCGACTGGATCAACTACGCGAGTGACATTTGGATACTTTGCCTTTGCTTGTGCAAGCGCACCAGCGACCCACTCGTTATGAGATCCGTTTGTCAAAGTACCGACGAATGCGACGTACTTACCGGAGTTGCCCATGCACGTTGCAAGGTTATCCATCATCACGGCGCCGTAAGCAGCGTTGTTGAATGCCTCGATATTGGCATCGGCTTGCTTGCTTCCAGCAGCTTCGTGAGTTACAACTTTAATTCCAGCTTTCTTTGCCTTCTTGATGACACCATCAATTGAAGCAACATCGTTTGGAACGATTCCGATACCAGTCACCTTCTGAGCGATTAGGTCTTCAACCATCTTCGCTTGCTTCTCAGGTGATGCATCGGTTGCACCTGTCATAGAGGCGTCGATCTTTGTCTGCTTCGCCCATGCCTTGATGCCTTTATCCATGTTGTCGAACCAGCCAACGCCGATCAACTTCACGGAGATTACGTATCGCTTCTTAGCAGCGCTGCTTGTTACGGTTCCAGCTGTTACCAACATGGCCGTTGCTGCAGCAAGAGCGATTACTTTCGTTGTTTTCTTCATTCACACTCCTAGGTCGAATGGACTCCAAGAGGGCAGCTTTTCTGACCCCATGGGTTTGGAAGTATTTAAGTGGCATTCACAACTTCGGTCAATATTTATGTTCAAACCCACGCGTGGGGATTGTGACGAATTTGTTATAAACTGGCTGAAATTCGAGAGATAGGCTCACCCCATGCAAAAAATCCTTAATCAGCCGAAAGAATTCGTCAACGAGATGCTCGAGGGAATCCTCGAGGCATATCCAAACCAGCTCCGCGCCGTTGGTGGGGACAACCATTCTCTAGTTCGGAAAGACTCGCCTGTTAAAGGGAAGGTTGGGATAACAACCGGTGGTGGCTCTGGACACCTTCCACTATTTCTTGGATACGTCGGAAAAGGCCTTCTGGACGGAGTTGCTGTTGGTGATGTCTTTCAAAGTCCAACGGCAGAACAGATGCTCGCCGTAACGAAAGATGTCGATTCCGGCGCTGGTGTTCTCTATATATATGGAAACTATGGCGGCGATGTAATGAATTTTGATTTAGCTGCCGAATTAGCTGCGGCTGAAGGAATTCGTGTTGAAACAATTCTTGGCGCTGATGATGTCGCTTCTGCTCCGAAAGGTGAAGAGCCTCGCCGCCGCGGTATTGCCGGAATTTTCTTCCTCTATAAAGTTGCTGGCGCTGCTGCCGCATCTGGAAAATCGTTAGATGAAGTCGTGGCAGTAACTAAAAAAGCTGCAGCTCACACAAGGACTATGGGTGTTGCGCTAAGTCCGGTAACCCTTCCAACGGTTGGGCACCCAACATTCGAGGTAAAGGCTGGCGAGATGGAGATCGGCATGGGTATCCATGGTGAACCCGGCATTAAGAAGAGCAAACTGGAAACTGCCGACCAAATTACTCAACAATTAATATCTGCAATCAAGGATGATCTGGATTTAAAATCTGGCGAAACGGTTTGCGTATTGATGAATAGTCTTGGAGCAACGCCTCCAGAGGAACTCTACATTATGTATCGCCAGGCGAAGAGGAAGCTCTCCAGTTTTGGCGTAGATGTTGCTCGCGTATACGTTGGTGAGTTCGCTACATCGCTAGAAATGGCCGGAGCATCAATCTCAGTAATTCGCGTTGATTCAGAACTTTTGGGATACATTAATGCGCCCGCGCACACCCCTTTCTTTACTCAGGCATGAGAGATTTCAAAACTTATCTTGATTTGGTTGCTGTTGCGCTCGAGAACAATTCGAAGCGATTTGAAGAGTTGGATTCAGCCGCCGGCGATGGTGATTTGGGAATTACTGCCGGAAAAATTGCAGGAGGAATTCGTGCTGGCTCTAAGTCGATGACTGGAGACTTAAAGGCAGACTTGATGGGAATTGGTCGCGAGATCTCCAAGTCGGCACCCTCCACATTTGGCACACTTTTTGCAACAGGTTTCATTAGAGCCTCAACGGTGGTTGCTGCCGAGAATGATGCGTTAACAAATCTTCGCAAAGCTATACAAGCTGCTTTCGATGGCGTATCCGCAAGAGGAAAGGCGCAACTTGGGGAACGCACTCTCCTTGATGCTCTACATCCAGCACTTCAAGCTCTCAACGAAGCTAAAGATCTATCTTCGGCTCTTCCCTTGGCCGCGACTGCCGCTCGCGCTGGCGCAAAATCGACAGCAGAAATGATGCCAAGACATGGTCGTGCTGGTTGGATTGGTGAGAGAGCAAAAGGTTTAGAAGACGCCGGGGCAAATGTTATTGCTGTAGTTTTTGAAGCGCTTGATTAGTCTCATCAGTAAAGTGTTGCGAATGGGGATAAGAGGAGTGTTGAGTGAATAAAAAGGTGGCAGTTGTGACTGGAGCGGGCTCTGGGATTGGTAGAGCAATCGCAAAAGAATTGAGTGATAGGGATTTTCACGTCATTGTTACTGATCTGAATGAGCAAGCTGCCAAAGATGTAGCCGAAACGTTAGATTCGGCCCGAGCCCTTAGATGTGACGTTACTAAACCAGAAGAAAGCTTGGCTGTGGCCAAATCTATCATAAACATAGAAAAAAGATTAGATGTTTGGGTCTCAAATGCCGGTGTATCAAAAATGGCACGATTTTTAGAAATTGACGAAAAAATGTACGACCGAACACTTGATGTAAATTTAAAAGGAGTTTTTTTCGCAAGTCAAGCGGGGGCAAAAACTATGATTGAGCTTGAATCAAAAGATGCAAGAATCATAAATATCGCTTCAATGGCTGCGAAAGCAGGGAGAGTCCCATTTTTGTCAGATTACGTTGCGAGTAAATTCGGAGTTGTGGGCTTAACTCAGGCAATGGCGTACGAGTTAGCTCAAAATGAGATAAGAGTAAATAGTGTCTGCCCAGGCTTTGTTAGCACGCCAATGCAAGTAAGAGAACTTGCTTGGGAGGCGGAACTCCGTGGAATTAAACCTGAAGATGTCAAAAAGATGTGGATTAGTGATACCCCTCTTGGAAGATTAGAGCTTCCCGAGGATGTCGCCAAGGTTGTCGGTTTTCTTACTAGTAAAGATGCAGAGTTCATCACCGGTGAAGCAATAGCGGTAAACGGTGGTGCATTTATGGATTAGTTGAAAAATCAACGAAGTCCTCTATTAAAGAATGAAAGGGGTAAAAGTGAAAAAAATAAGTAAAGTAGTGAGGTTAATAGCCGCCACTACGGCAGTTGCTGTCGTCCTAGTTGGTTGTACAAGTTCATCAGAAGAGCCCGCAACTGATACAACTGCAACTAGTGGAACAGTTCGCGTTTTGATGGAAGGTGTTCCAGACACTGATATCGTGAGTGGATTGCTAGCAGAATTCAATGCTGAATATCCAAATGTCAAGATTGAAATTGAAACTGCCTCGTATGACCAAATGCGCGATAAATATGTTGCATCTTTCACTGCCGCAGAACCAACTTATGATCTTGCAATTCTAGATAATCCGTGGGTTGGCGATTTTGCAAAGGCAGGCTTTGTTAAACCACTTGACAACTTAATTGCATCAACTAATGGTTATGACTATGAGGACTTTACTGCACCGTTGCGTGCGATTGGCGAAGCCGATGGACAAATTTATGGTGTCCCTTTTTACAATTATGCGTTGGGGCTTATCTATCGCTCTGATCTCGTGTCGGTCGAACCAACAACATTGGATGAATTAGCAGCGACTGCTAAGTCATTGACAACTGCCGGCCGCGCAGGTATCGCAATGCAACCTCAGAAAGGGTACAAGGCGTTTGAAGAGTGGGGTAACTATCTATTTGCCGCAGGTGGAACTCTTTACACTGATGGCAAAGTCAAATTGACAACTCCTGAAGCGAGGAAGGCTTTACAGACCTACATCGCGATGTATAAATCAAGTGCACCAAAAAATTCACTCAACTGGGGATTTGATGATGCATTGAGATCTGTATCAAGTGATAAATCAGTCATGATGGTCTCTTACAACTGGATGTTACCGACACTTAACAACCCCGAAGGAGACTCCGGTGCTTTAGCGGGTAAATTCAAACTGGCAACTATGCCTGGTGGAAAACAAGTGCTTGGATCTTGGCATTGGGCGATACCAAGCAACTCAAGTGCGAGTGACGCCGCGTGGGCTTTTGTATCTTGGATTTCGTCGAAAGCTGGAGAGGTCAAACGTGTTACCGCAGGTGGCGCGCCGACACGCACTAGTGTGTTTAACGACCCCACCGCAACCGCAAAAGATCCTAATTACTTTACGACAATCTCAAAGATTCTTTCAAACGCTGAGCCGCTATGTCAGGGTTCGAATTGTGATGAAATGATCAATGCGGTTGGGACTGAACTAAATGCCGCGTTTGCTGGCAAGAAGTCAGTAGATGATGCATTGAGAGCAGCAGAAGATCAAGCAAACAAAATTCAAGCTGATTAAGGATTTTGTAAGAATTGTTCTGATGCATGTATGAAGGAGTGCAGATGTCCTTACGGTTAAGGCTAATGCTACCTTTAGTGGTAGTTTTTTCCGCGAGCGTAGGATACCCACTCCTTCATGCCTTCTATTTATCTTTAACAAACTATAAGATTACGTCTCGCGGCGACACTAAGATTGTGTGGTTACAACAATATATTGCAACTCTTCAGGATCCTAATTATTGGAGTTCTCTTCGAGTCACAGCTGTTTTCGTCATTTTAGCCGTATTTATCGAGTTTTGGTTGGGTTTATTTGTTGCATTAGCATTACAAAAACAAAGGAAAATTAAAGATTTGACCAGATCTTTTCTTCTCGCTCCTATGTTTGTAACTCCTATCGCTATCGGACTAATGTTTCGATTCATATTGAATCAACAATTGGGAGTAATTCCTACCTTTTTGGCCAAGTTTGGTCTCGCTTATGACTTTTTTGGACCGGGAAAGGCATTGTTTACTATCGTCTTGATTGATGTATGGCAGTGGACACCATTCATGGTTCTTCTTTTATTAGCCGGTCTCGAAGGATTATCTAAGTCACCCTTCGAAGCAGCAAAGATTGATGGAGCAAGTGCTCTGTTTACCTTTCGTAAAATTACTCTCCCAATGTTGATGCCGGTAATCTCTGTTGCAATCTTGATTAGGTCTTTGGATGCGATGAAGATTTTTGAGTATGTATTTGCTATCACAAGAGGCGGGCCTGCCATTGAAACTATGACGATTCAATATTATACATACCAAACGGGTATTCAATTTTACCGACTCGGACTAGCTTCCGCTATGTCCTACTTAATGCTAATAATTGTTATGATTATAGCGGTTATTTTATTTAGACGCGTTGAAGCCACTAGAAAAAATCAATGAGTACAAATCATTTATTCCGTGCAAGGCTCACTTGGACAAACCTTGGAAATGGGTTACTGGTTTTAATGGGATTATCGGTAGTTTTACCATTTTTTTGGTTGATACTTGGATCATTTAAAACAGGTGCGCAGTTAAATGACCCGACATTACTCTTATTTAATCCAACTTTAGAAAATTGGAACGAAATATTCAGAAGCGGAGTTTTAGAGTCGACTTGGCGAAGCGCAATGGTGGCGTTTATTACCGTTATCTTTTCAATCATTATTGGATCTATGGGCGCGTATGCCATTAGCCGATACAGATCAGGGGGAAATGTGGCTAGATTCAGTATCTTGGCTGCTCAAGTTTTGCCACCTGCTGTTTTAGTTTTCCCTTTTTTAGAAATTTCGTATCAGTTAAGATTAAACGATACAGTTTTTGCCGTATTAGTTCCTCATCTGAGTTTTGTGTTACCTGTTGTAACTTGGTTCTTAATTGGTTTTTTTGACGCTGTCCCTAGGGAGGTCGAAGAACAGGCATTAGTTGATGGATTATCAAGAATTCAGGCTCTCAGAAAAGTAGTAATACCTCAGGTATCTCCCGGCATTGGCGCAGCTGCCATATTTGGTTTTGTTTTATCCTGGAACGACCTTTTCTATGCTCTGATTCTTGCTCCGGGAAATTCGGCAACACTGCCGGTAAAGATTGCCAGTTTTAATACGTTCAGAGGTGTTGAACTAGGGGCAATGTGTGCAGCAATTTTGGTCGCAGTTGTTCCAGTTTTGTTTATGAGTTTTTTCATTCAGAAAAGATTAGTGAGAGGAATTAGCGGTGGTGCAATTAAATATTAGGGAGACAGATGGCAACAATTGAGTTAAGAAAGGTTTATAAGACCTTCGGCAATATAGATGTAGTTAAAGGGTTAGACTTGGTAATTCCAGATGGTCAATTTACGGTATTAGTGGGTCCATCAGGTTGTGGAAAAACCACTACCTTAAGAATGATCGCAGGATTAGAAACTGTTAACTCTGGTGAAATTATTATAGGGGGAAAGGTTGTAACAAAATTAGAACCCAAAGATCGAGATATCGCGATGGTTTTCCAAAATTACGCACTTTATTCTCACCTGACTGTCGCAGATAATATTGGCTTTCCTTTGAAAGCAATAAAATTTAACAAATCAGAAATAAAAACAAGAGTTTTAGGGGTCGCTCAATCTCTAGGTATTCAAGAATTACTAGATAGGAGGCCCAAGGAGTTATCAGGAGGACAACAGCAAAGAGTGGCAATTGGCCGTGCCATTATCAGAAGCCCTAAAGTATTTTTATTTGATGAACCTTTATCTAATTTGGACGCCAAATTAAGACTTGAGATGAGAACAGAAATTATCAGGTTACAAAGAAGGTTAGGTACAACAGTTGTTTATGTAACTCATGATCAGGAGGAGGCAATGACTCTCTCCGATGTAATGGTTGTCATGAAAGATGGTGTAATTATGCAAATGGGTAAACCCGAAGAAATCTATAGAAAGCCAAAAGATGTTTTTGTCGCTGGGTTTGTGGGGAGTCCAAGAATGAATCTTATGAGCGGTAAGGCAAAATCGGGCCTGTTCACCACAGAATCTGGATGCCAATTCAAAATCGACTCTTCAATAAACGGAGAAATTATCTGGGGAATCCGACCTGAAGATGTGAAAATCTTGAATACAAAACCAGACGCACCCCAGGCAAAAGTTGAAATTATTGAACAATTGGGGCCGAGAGCAATTGTGACATTACAAGTAAACGAGCAGCAAATCACGGCTGTTGTGGATAATGATCATTTACAAAAAATAGATAATAGGTCAGACATTGTAATAGATAGTAGTGTTGAGGATCACCATTATTTTGATGCTAAAAATGGTTTAAGATTAATAGATAATTGATACTAAGCCACGTTTTCGACCGATGGGAAGCACATATGGTGGTAACTGATAAAGATGGATAAAAACGCGCATCATTACGCACAAAAGTGAGAACTCTGACATATAGTTGGTTTTGAGCGGAGACGACAGGATTTGAACCTCCGATTCCCTTTCGGGAAAACCTCATTAGCAGTGAAGTGCTTTCGGGCCGTACACCAGTTTGCCACTTAGTCAAGACTAAATTTCTGGCGTTAAGTGCGCTAAAGAGTTGGTAAGTACACTTAAGGCTTGACTAAATATAAGGTAAATCACGAATTTGAAACCATGGCTAATTTCTCTACCTACGCGAAAAACGCCTCTGATTCAGTAGGGGTGTTTTGGATTTCTACTTTTGCCCCGTTATACAAAAGACAATTTTATTCACGCTAGTTCTATTTGTTTGAAACTCTCCGACATACTCCCCTCGTCTCATTACTGAGATATTTTTTGATAAGCGAAATACTTGATCTAAATTATGAGACACCATGAGAATTGCTACACCTTCTCTGGATAGATCTTTCACCAGTTTTTCGACTTTTTTGGTCTCGGCTACACCCAAGGCAGCAGTTGGCTCATCCATGATAACAAGTGATCTACCCCAATTAGCTGCTCTCGCAATTGCAACTGCCTGCCTCTGTCCTCCTGAAAGATTTCCAATAGGAAGATCAAGATCAGGAATTGAAATTCCTAAAGTTTTGAATAGGTCATTTGCCTGTTTACGCATTAACTTTTTGTCTAAAAGTCTAAAAGGTTGCTTGATCAGTTCTCGCCCTAAAAAAACATTGAGAAAAATAGGTTGCTGAGTTGCTATCGCAAGGTCTTGACGAACCGTCTCGATTCCTAAACTTCTTGCCTGGGCTGGATTGGACAAGACCACTTCTGATCCTTGAATGCTAATTTTTCCACCATCTGGCTTTAAGGCACCGGAAAGCATTTTTACAATCGTACTCTTTCCTGCTCCGTTGTCTCCGACAAGTGCCTTTATTTCACCTGATCTTAAAGAAATAGAAAAATTTCTAACAGCGCTGACCGCTCCAAAGGATTTACTTAGATTTTCTACTTCTAAAAAATTACTCATTATTTATTCCAATTCACGTCTGATACTGCACCATTAGCGGCATAAAGTTTCTTCATACTTGGCGAATTATCCTCAATTAATACACCGGTCGTTAGGCCTCGCGTTACAAACACTTGAGGTCGGAAACCGAAAACGACTGTGGTCCCGATAGGCGGCACTTGACCTTTGATATTAGGTAACAGAATCGCGTAGTAGTCAATGGCTCCTGGTTTTGGCATATCGACGTCGAAAGTTTCCATTCCACCATAGCTATCAATAGCAACAGCCTTGCAAGGCGTTTCACCTAGGACAGGATCTCGATATAAGCCTCCTCCCAAAACATAAGCGTTACCGTTATGAATATGTGCAACTTCTGATACATAAGCAACGGAAGGAATTTCAAGAGTATCCTCAAAAAAACTCAAAGGTGTGGTGCCAGTTAAGCCATGACCCGGTTCTACTTGAGTGGCGCCATTTTTAGCAAGTAGCTCTAAACCCTCTAACGAGGTGGTTCCGGGCATATTTCTAATAACTTGATAACCTAAAATATTGTCAGCTTTTTCAGAGGCTTGGTTTATCGCATTGGCATTCGCCGTTACTTCCAACTTTTTTTTCTCTTTATTGAAAAGTAATGCGGGAAAACTAGTTATTCCGCTAACTTTTACATTACTTATTCTCTGAATCTGTCCTAAAGTTTCCTCTAAGTCTCTTACGTGAAAACCGCCCTCATGACCGGGATAGAATTTACAATTATCATTCCAAACGCGTAAGAATATATTTTGTATGACATTATGATTCTTTGCAATGCTTGATATTTGCTGAATGTGATCAATTGAAAATACAGTCCAATTTTTTGGACTTAATTCTATCGTGGAATTAAAGAATGCTTTGGGAATTTGTACAAGATGCCCAATATGACCTATTTCTAAACCATTCTTCTTAGAATATATCCCGCATTCAAAATCTACTGCCACGGCATCTGTGATCCCACTATTTTTTATAGCTGTACATGCGTCAGGATTCCGACCGATTTGTTTCATCATGGCAATTACATTTATTCCAAGTTCATGTCCTCTATCGGCTATCAGAGCTGCATTTTTCGCAATATTTTTGAGATCGAGGGCGTATGTATTAGCTGGCAAAACCCCTTGCTTATGCAACAAGCCAATTGCGGACAAGAATTCATGATTCCGTCGCATTAGTGCATTAAGAAACATGTGTCCCTCTTCCTCTGATCGACACCGCCATGGAAAGAATTAACACAACTCCTTGAACAATCAATTGCTGTGTAACTGAAAAGCCAGCAAGTAGTAAACCATTCACAAGCATGGCAAGTAAAACGCTGCCGGCCAGTGCGCCATAGATGCTGGCTCGACCTCCAAATAAGGAAGTTCCTCCAATTACGGCTGCTGCGATAACCGTCAAGGTATCGTTCACGCCGATGGAATAAGAAGCGCTCTGAAGACGACCGGCATATAAAAGTCCAGCAAGGCTTGCGCCAAGTGAACCGAGAATTAACACTAGTAATCTAACTTTCTTGACATTAATTCCTAGTGATTCGGCTGCAGCCGAATTATCTCCTACAGCGAGCACCCAAGCTCCAAACCGAGTGTTGAAAAGTAATATATGTCCTAAAAATACAATTCCCAAAGTCCACAAAACCAATGAAGGAATGCCGAAAAATGAACCACTTCCCATAGCGCTCACAAATTTTTCGTCAGTAATGGAAAATGTTTTTAGGTCAGTAATCCATCTAGCAATTCCAGTGACAATCCCTAACATAGCCAGCGTCGATAAAAATGAGGGAATCTTTAGTTGATTTACAAGTAAACCGTTCACAAGACCTATGAAGAATCCACTAAATATCGCCGCTATAGATGCGATAAAGGCATTATCTCCATTCTGAATCACTATCGCGGCGATGACTCCCGATAAACCAACTACTGCACCTAAACTTAAATCTATTTCTTGAGAAGCTAATACAAAGTTTAGAAACACAGCCATAACAGTAATGGGAGCCGCTTGAATAACGATGTTTAGAATATTGTTTGATGTTAGAAAACCTTCTTCTCTTAGGAAGAGAGCAAATAAGAGAAAAACTGCTAGCAACGCAACATAGACGAAATTTCTTCTCAGAAAGTTCATGCAATCTCCTCTGGATTTGAAGTGGCTTCTGATTTCCTTAGAAATCAGAAGCCACTTTCTCCCTATGTAGTTACCTTACTTAAGCTCCTTCTTTACTGCCTTTGGAAGAGGCTTGTTCAAAGACTGCTTCCATCCCACTTCAACATTATTCTTTGTAACAGTTAAAGCAGGGGCTATTAGAAATGGCTTTACTGTGGCACCGATAAGACCTAATGCACCAGCACGAGCCATACACGAACCAAGTTCATACGCTTGATCAGCAGTTAAAGCGGCCACATTTCCATTTTTGACCATATCTACTGCTAGTGGCTCAGATAAATCGAGAGTAACAATCTTGGTTTTCTTATTACCGGAAGCTTTTAGAGCTGCTAATACACCTTCGGCGGGTTGTGCCCAGGTGACATAAACTCCACCAAGATTCGGATTTTTCGTAAGCATTGCTTGAGCAATCTCCTGACCTTTTGATGGGTCTGCTAAGCCAACCTCTGAAACAATCTTCATTTGCGGATACTTAGCAAGGATTTGAGCTTTGAATGCTTGGTCTCTCTGATTTGTAACATAATAGGTGGCATCATGATAAATGTAGCCAACTTCGCCTTTGCCACCCATCGCTTTGGCCAATGCGTCAGCTGCTTGTATTCCCATTTGAGCTAAATCGTCAGTTACTATAGTGATAAATTCCTTACCGTAAGTGAATTTATCTGGAGTGTTTGATAGAAATACCAATTTAACTCCGGCGTCAACTGCTGGCTTATAAGCAGCAGCTGCAGCAACTCCATCAAATGGCAATCCAAGAATCACAGATGGTTTTTTTGCCATTGCATTTTCAACGTTAGCTTTTTGCTTTGCCACATCGAATTGCGCATCAGCGGTCGCAACAACTTTTACACCTAAAGATTTGAATGTATCGCTTGCGCCTGAATTAACTGCATCAACAAATTCCCCAGATGTGTGCCACAAAAGAGCAGCTGAAAACTTGCCATTCTTAACCTGGTTCTTTTGGCTAGTAGTTACTTTTATGGTTTTACATGCTGTTGCTTTTTCTCCATTTGGGCCCTGAGTAACTGCCGAAGCTGCATATGAATTCGGAGTAGAACCCACGATTAGCGCCGAGACAAGCAATAGGGTTTTTGCTATTGTTTTTTTGTCTTTCACCTTGATTTTTCCTTCCTTTTAGGTTTCCTCCAGCATGAGCCGGCAGGTACTACATCTACATAGACGGCCATGGCAACTCCATGAAGCTCGCCAATGAGACTATTGCGTCGTTATATTGCTGTAATTCGATGTGCTCTTGAGGTGTATGGCAGACAGAGATATCGCCACCCGCCCAGTAAACACACGGGATGCCAAGCGCATCATTAACTAAGGGTGCTTCCGACCAATACGGTGCACCAATAAAATTGCCAGCGTTGGACGAGATGTTCTTTACGGTTTTTTGAAGTGAAATCAAATCCAAATTGATTGAATTCTCAATCGGAGTACCACCGGTCGGATGATCTCTAGATGCAGAAAATTTGATGTCTATACTCGCGCCATCTGGTATCGATACCGAGTGAATAACATCACGCAGTCTTTCTGCAGAACTATCTAAAGATTCCCCGGGTCTTAATTTTCTAATTAAGCTTAATGAGCTAGTTCCTGGGACGGCGATTAAACCTCCTGAAGAAAGTGAAGTCACCAATAAATTTGATTCTCCAATTAGTTCATGTCTACCGCCTAACTTCATTTCTTCATTCAATTTCCATAAAGCGCTCAAGACATCATGCGTGATCTTCAAGGCATCAATACCTAATTCTGGAGTACCAAAATAGGCTGTCTTTCCTTGAATTGCTATATCCACTATTTGAAACCCCATCTGTGCGACATAAATATCAAGTTTTGTTGGCTCAAGATAAATTGCCAATCTAAAAGGAAGACTTAAACCCTGCAAAAATGGAATTGCTGACTTTATGCCAAGACTTAGTCCCATGCCGGGCTCTCCAGACTCTTCATCGGAAACAAATGCCACTACTACCGTCTTGCTTTGCTTCCCGGCTGACTTTTTTATACTTTCAAGTGCGGAAATAACGGTCGCGATTCCACCTTTTGTATCTGAGGCACCTCGACCCCAAATTTTCCCGTCTATCAAAACTCCGCAGTGTGGATCACACCGAGATTCATCCTTGCCGGTCCAATACTCTGTCCATCCATTCGTTGAAACTGTATCTAAATGAGCTATCAGGAGCAGTGCATCTTTCTCCTCACCTTCAAACACCGCGATAACGTTTGAACGAAAACTTGTTCCCTTTTGTAATTCTAGAATGTTCGGTTTTAACTTACTGAGTTCGTCAAACAGATACGAAGCTAGTTTGTCTTCATTTCCAGTGACACTGGGAATCTTAATCACGGACTGCAATCTTGAAAGAGCTTGATCCGGTTGTTTCTGGACTGAGAACTTCATGATGTCACACCATAATCCAACTTTTGACCTTTATCTATTGCTGTATCTCTAATCTCCTTCACAGCTAAAGACATTGCACCCACAATTCCTGCTCTTGAGCCTAGGGAGGTAGTTCGAATATCAAATTCTTGATTGACTTGATTTTGTAAGCTCTTTTTAAGTTCACTTAAGACGTCTTTGCGGGATCCAATTCCTCCACCCATTATGATTGTGGCCGGGTCTAATATTGCAATTATATTTCGTAGACATGACGACAATTGCTTCACCATATTCTTTGTAAGAAATGAGGCATATTCATCATTATTTTTAGCAAGTAGGAAAATTTCTTCCACTGTAAGTTGATTTCCGGTATTTCCTTTGTACAATTTTTCTAGAGCTTTTCCGCCTAACATATCTTCTAGTATTTTAGGATTGAGAATATTTTCGTCGAATATATCAAAAAGCATGTACCCAATTTCTCCAGCGCCGCCTTTGGAACCCCTACGAAGCTTTCCATCCAGGACGACTGCCATACCAATTCCAGTGCCAAGAGATATAAAAACAAAATCTTCCAACTTGAGCGAATCTTTTTCCCCGACCGCTGCTAGATTGATGTCATTTTCAATAATAACTTCAAATTTAAAGTATTCCTTTAGCTGTTTCCTTAAATCTACGCCGTTTAAGTATTCAACATTTGGTGCCATGGATACTACTCCTGTTACCGGATGCACCACGCCGGGTACGCCAATTACTAAGAGATCAATTTCTTCTTTAACGCCCGCTTGATTCTTTAATGTTTGTATTGAATTTAAAATAGCCTGGATTAAATCATTTAAGTTGGTCAACGGGGTCAATCGAGAAAATTCACTTCGAACCTCGCCTGAAAAGTCAATGAGACCTGATCTAAGACTTGTTCCTCCGAGGTCAATGCCGACTGCAAAACTTGCACTAGGTGATAAGCGATATGTAATGGCGCGACGTCCTATATGACCCTTTGTACTACCCACAGGCGTCACAAGTTTCATGGCTTCTAGACCCGAGATTGCCGATGAGACCGTTTGTTTGGACAACCCTGTCATACGAGAAAGTTCTGCTCTTGAAATTGATTCGTGACTGCAAAAAAGTTGAAAAATTATCTGCTTATTTGAATAGGTGGTATCAAATTCAAGATTTCCAGCTAGTTTGTTCGTCACGCGAACAAACTAATCCTCTGTTCAGCGTTAGTCAATACCCTTTAGCCCTTATTTCGGCCTAGTCTGAACTAGTTGTAACCACCCTAAGTCGACTTTAGAAGGATTGGTGCGTCGCCACAGACCGCAACCGGTGTTGATTCAACTCTGTAAGAAGCATGTGTAATCCTTGCGGAGACGAGAGGATTTGAACCTCCGATTCCCTTTCGGGAAAACCTCATTAGCAGTGAGGCGCACTAGACCGGGCTATGCGACGTCTCCCATTACTCGGAGAGTTTACCGCTAATTTATCGCCTTACTTTTGCCAGGAGTACGCTCGTTTTATGAGTTTTGATGAGGAGAAGCTGAGGCGATCTATTTATCGCAACTATGACCTTCCGACTCCTGAGCCGCTAAAAAAATTCATGGAAGAAGGTTGGGCACCTTCACCACTTCAGGATCTTAAGAAGAGTCCAGCTACTTCGTGGGCGGTTGCGCGACGAGAAAAGCTTTCTAAGGCATTTCCTGGAAAAAGATTGGTAATTCCTGCTGGAAATTACAAAGTTCGAAGTAACGATACCGATTATCGATTCCGCCCCCACTCTGCATTTTCTTGGAGTACAGGAATAAACGGATGCGAAGCAGTTCCTGATTCAGTTTTAGTTATGGAGCCCACGAACTCTGGCCATGTATCAATTCTTTTCATTCATCCGCGATCGCCTAGAGAGAAAAGTGAGGAGTTCTATCGCAATTCAAAATATGGTGAATTCTGGGTTGGGCGCCGGATGACTTTAGAAGAAACTGAATTTGCCTTCGATATCAAGGTCCAACATTTATCAACTCTTGAGGACTTTCTTGGAGTTAAAAAGGAATCTCTTGCACTCCGCCATGAAGATGCTTTGGTAGATGAATTAGTTCCAGAAAATAAGGGTGATCAAGAATTCGTAATCTGGCTTTCTGAAGCTCGGTTGATTAAAGATCAATTTGAGATTGATGAGATGCAGAAAGCAATCGACGCAACTCATCGCGGATTTGAAGAGATGATTCGAGCAATCCCAAATACTGTTGGTAAAAAACGAGGTGAGCGATTAATCGAAGGCGCTTTTTTTACCCGAGCAAGGTTTGAAGGTAATGACATTGGTTATGACAGCATCGTTGCATCGGGTGCACATGCCTGTATCCTTCATTGGATAAAGAACGATGGCGAATTAAAGAATGGTGATTTACTTTTAATTGATGCTGGCGTTGAAGTTGATTCGCTTTACACCGCTGACATAACTCGAACGCTTCCCATCAATGGGAAATTCACGCCCGCCCAGCGAGAGATATATGAATTAGTTTATGAAGCACAGTCAGCTGGAATTAAAGCGGTGAAGCCAGGAGCCAAATTCCGCGATTTTCATGTAGCAGCTATGAAAGTTGTAGCGGAGGGATTGTCGAAATTAGGAGTGCTACCGATTTCTCCTGAAGAATCGCTCAAGCCGGAGAGTGGATTACATCGTCGTTGGACAGTTCACGGTACCGGTCATATGTTGGGGATGGATGTACACGATTGTGCTCATGCTCGTAACGAGGCTTATTCGGACGGAATTCTCGAACCAGGGATGATTCTTACAGTTGAGCCCGGGATCTATATCCACCCGGATGACGCTCTATTCCCAGAGCAATATCGAGGTATTGGAGTGCGAATTGAAGATGACGTACTTGTTACTAAAGATGGTTGCCGAAACTTAAGTAGCGCTATGCCAAGACATCCCGATGAGATTGAGGCGTGGCTAGCTTCGCTTTGGAGATAGCGCTCGGCGTAGGCCTCGGCGAATTCGATAAATCAAATTCCTTCTCAGCCATGTAATTGGAACATGAGAAATAAGTTTCTTATCCATTGAAAGCATTGCAGTTGCAACTGTATTAACATCAATAGTTGCAGGTACTGTCGAGGTTCCCGTAGGGATTTCTACTCTATCTAACGAATTAATATCTCCGATTACCTTGACGCCGGATTCTAAAATCTGATTTTTTGAATCTTTACCTAGGGAATTAGCGATATCAACCGCCCATTTCGGAGTTAATAACTTCTCTTTCCCGGCTGCAACTTTTGAGTTATCAGTTATCTCGCGAATAAAGCCATTGCGGATAAATACTCGATACTCATTCCATGTGCGTTCTTTTGGAAACCGGCGATTGATTTCAAGAATTAGCGCGATCTCCTCAGTGGTCATGGAGCGGTTCAAGCCGGTTTCTTGTGCCTGAAGAGTTCTTTCTGGGAGCCCCAGGTATGTATTGGCTTCAGTAAAGAGAAATTCTGGCTGGCTCTCATCAATTATTAATACCGTGACCTTTGATGGGCCAAAGACCTCACTCCATCTAGAGATTACTTGGCCATGAAAATGCCTCCGCCAGAAGGTTGGACTTAACTTGGATTCACCGGGGGCATCTAAAACCGAATGGAGCCACTCTTCGTAATCTGCTTTCAAACCATATTTTAAATACTGTTGATAGGAAGAAGAGAGAAGTTTGGCGAGTGGACGAAGCGTGAAAAGAATTTCGATTTCGTGTTTCTTTATCTCATTCTTAATTCTCGTTATTGTCTCAAGATCTATCTCCGAGAAGAACTCACTACTAATTATTATGTTTTTGCCGCTGGAACGATTAATGCTTCTGACTGATTTACTCCACAGTTGTGGCGATTCACCACTGCCGCCGCGATTAAGCCAACCCCAAACTTTCCCGCTTAACGACCAAGCTAATCGATGATGGGCTCGGTGTCTGGGAAATGGATATGAAAGGCCAAGATCTGTAAGGCGATGGCGATTGGCATGAAGTGATTGTTGTAGAGCGGTAGTTCCAGATTTATGAAATCCGGGATGGATTATTAAGCGCTTCACTTCTTACTACTTTGAAACTTTAGATCTGTTTCAGGAATTGGGCAGGGCGCACTATCACAACAATTTGTTTTGGAGTGGCAATGCGGGCAGAGCCAACGCGTCGCAACCGGATCGTAGGGTCGCCCACAGAAATCGCATGGCATCTGATTATTGGCCTTCATTGTCGGATTATTGCGTAAGCCAAACTCCCAACAGGGCGGCTGAAACGCCTAAAAGGTAATTTCCCAATAGATTCAAGGAAAACTCTCTTAGTCGAGTTCTTGATTCAAATAGATCCCATGCAAAAGCCGACCAGGTCGTTAGAGCTCCACAGAACCCAAAGAGTAGATAGGGGATTTCACCCTCGTCTCTAGAGACAACTCCCAGAATAAATGATCCCAAGACATTGACTATCAGAATCCCAATTGGGAATCGGTATTCACTGCGGAAATACCTATCGATTACATATCTAGTTGGGGCGCCAACCCCAGCGCCAATAAAAAAGTAAATGATCCTCATCGCACAACCTTTGGCGCCAGCGCGTAGAGAATCAGAAGGCTGGCTGCAACGGTTCCGAAGAAGTAAGCAATGGCAAGGATATCGCTCCGCTCCGCATGGATTACTGCGACCGATGAGAAGGTAGTCATTCCGCCAGCAAACCCTGGAATCCAAAACAATTTACTTAATTCAGTTGGTTTTAGACAAAATGCAATGAAACCAGCAATTGCAACTCCAAATAAATTGGCTATAAAAATTGAGATTGGATAGCTGAGTAGTGACTCAGAAATCAGATATCGCGAGAGTGAGCCAGCAATTCCGCCGGCTGCAACAATAAGAAGTTTTTTCACGCCCGCCGAATTACTTTATTGGTAATACTTGAAAAGATACTGATCAGAAGGCTGCCAACTAGTGCAGAGGTAAAACGGTCAATAGTGATGGTGTCACTGAACCGATCAGTTAGCATCAACATAGCGGCATTGATAATAAATATAAAGAGACCGAAGGTGAGAATTACGGCTGGTAGGGTGAAAAGCTTAAGCAGCGATCCGATAAAGGTATTTATCAATCCAAAGAGAGCGGCAACCCAGAAGTAATTCCAAGCACCAGGTTCTATTTGAATTCCATCAATAATTAGCGTTGTGACCCAAAATGCGCCAGCCAGCATTGCCCAGCGCAACACTAGCGCCAATAGTTAATCTCTTCTCGCTTACGTATCTTTGATCCGAGCCAACGAATCGGATCGTACTTCTCATCGACTACACGCTCTTTCATCGGAATGATTGCGTTATCGGTGATCTTGATATGTTCCGGACAAACTTCGGTACAGCACTTCGTAATGTTGCACATACCTAAGCCATGTTCTTCTTGCGCCTTTTTCTTGCGATTTCGTAGCCGGTCAAGAGGATGCATATCAAGCTCTGCGATTCGGATAAAGAATCTTGGGCCGGCAAAGGACTTCTTATTCTCCTCGTGATCGCGAATTACGTGGCAGGTACTCTGGCAGAGGAAACATTCGATGCATTTACGGAACTCTTGGCTCCGTTCCACATCTACTTGCTCCATTCGATACTCGCCTGGCTTTAAATCTGTTGGCCCTTCGAATGCTGGAACTTCCATGGCTTTTTTGTAGTTGTATGAAACGTCAGTAACTAGATCTTTGACGACTGGGAAGGCGCGCAGTGGCGTGACAGTTATTGTCTCATCATCGCCGTACATATTCATTCGGGTCATACAGGCAAGTCTTGGTTTGCCGTTTATCTCCATAGAACATGAGCCGCACTTTCCGGCTTTGCAATTCCAGCGAACTGCTAGGTCGGACATTTGGGTGGCTTGCACACGATGAATTACATCTAAAACTACTTCACCTTCGTTGGCGTCGACTGTTACATCCTTGAACTCACCGTCCTTAGAATCACCGCGCCAAATTCTTAACTTCACTTTGCGAGTCATGATCCGCCCTTCGCGAGTTCCTTCTCGGTGAAATACTTTTTCAACTCTTCCTGATCGAAAAGGTTGGTTAGTTCATCAGGCAACATCTTCGCTAGCTCTCGAATAATTTCGATGCGCTCACCATTCCATAAAGAGAGGAGGTTGAACTGGCGCCACTCAGGATCCATCTTTGGAAAATCGTCGCGGGTATGGCCACCACGAGATTCTTGACGATTCAGTGCTGAGCGCGCGATTGATTCTGAGACGAGCAACATATTCTCAAGATCGATTGCAAGATGGAACCCCGGATTAAAGGTCTTGCCTCCGGAAACAGTAACTTTTGCGGCACGCTCACGAATCGACTCTAATTTAGTTATTGCATCACGTAATTCGTTCTCGGTGCGGATAATTCCAACTAGGTCTTGAGTAACGTTCTGCAGTTCTTGATGAAGTGAATAAGGATTTTGACCCCCTTCACGCGTGAATGGCTCGTTAATCACCTCGTGCGCCTTTTCAATTTCCTTATGGGTAACAGATGGCTCGCTGCCTCTAATGCTCTTTACATATTGCGCAGCGCCCGCGCCCGCTCTCCTTCCAAATACCAAAAGATCTGAGAGTGAGTTTCCACCTAATCGATTAGAGCCATGCATGCCGCCAGCAACTTCACCAGCTGCGAAGAGGCCAGGAACGCCATGTGCAGCGGCGGTATCTGGATCTACCTTTACTCCGCCCATTACATAGTGACAAGTTGGACCAACTTCCATTGGTTGTTCCGTTATATCGACATCGGCAAGTTCTTTAAATTGATGCCACATTGATGGCAAGCGACGTTTGATTTCTTCAGCGGGAAGACGCTCTGAAACGTCTAGGTAAACGCCACCTTGTTCTGAGCCACGACCAGCTTTAACTTCAGCGTTAATGGCGCGCGCTACTTCATCTCGTGGGAGAAGTTCTGGCGGGCGGCGATTGTTATTCTGATCTTTATACCAACGATCGGCCTCTTCCTCGTTATCTGCATATTTATCTTTGAAAACATCAGGAATGTAATTGAACATAAAGCGCTCACCTTTATTGTTGGTGAGAACTCCGCCGTCGCCTCGAACAGATTCAGTTACCAAAATTCCGCGAACTGATGGCGGCCAGACCATGCCAGTTGGATGGAATTGAACGAATTCCATATCAACAAGAGCCGATCCAGCTTTTAGCGCAAGCGCATGGCCATCGCCAGTACCTTCCCAGGAATTAGAGGTAATTTTGAAAGATTTTCCGATTCCACCAGTTGCAAGAACAACTGCGAGCGCCTCAAATAGAACTTCTTCTCCGGATTCGCGCCAATATCCGTAACATCCAGAGACTTTCTCGCCCTCTTTAAGAATTGAAGTAATTGTTAATTCCGGAAAAACCTTTAAATATTTTTCCGCATCGCCAAACTCTTTGGCATCTTTCTGTTGGAGCGCAACTATTTTCTGTTGCATGGTACGGATTAATTCCAAACCAGTTCTATCGCCCACGTGAGCAAGACGTGGATATTCGTGACCTCCAAAATTACGCTGTGAGATTCGACCATCTTTAGTGCGATCAAATAGCGCGCCCCAAGTCTCAAGCTCCCAGACACGATCTGGTGATTCTTTGGCGTGTAGTTCTGCCATCCGCCAGTTGTTTAGGAATTTTCCACCACGCATCGTGTCTCGGAAGTGAACCTTCCAATTATCTTTATTGTTGACGTTACCCATCGCGGCGGCCGCGCCACCTTCTGCCATAACAGTGTGGGCCTTTCCAAATAGGGATTTACAAATAATTGCCACGCGTAGTCCAGCTTCGCGGGCTTCAACAGCAGCACGCAAACCAGCGCCACCGGCGCCTATGACAACTACATCAAAGCGATAGCGATCAAATTTGATATCGCTCGCTTTAATTCCAGTATTTGCGTTGGCCATCATCTCTCCTAGAAGAAGTAAAGGTTGGTGATAATTCCGGATGCGACCATACGTACATAGAGATCTGTCAACGCAACCACGAAGAGTGAGATCCAGGCGTACGTTGGATGGCTATGGTTTAACTTCGAGACCCAAGACCAAGCCTTGTAACGGATCGGATGTTTTGAGAAGTGACGTAGCCGACCACCGATTGTGTGGCGACAGGTATGACAAGATGCTGAATAAAGCCAGAGCATGGTTGCGTTTAGAAGTAGCACGAGCGTACCTACACTCATATGGCCCCATTCACCTTCGGGATTCTTAAAAGCAATGATTGCGTCATAAGTAAGAATGATGTTTAAAGCTAAACCGGCAAAGAAAAACCATCTATGGCCGTTTTGCAAAATTAGTGGCGCTCTTGTCTCTCCGGTGTATTTGGAATGTGGTTCTGCGACCGCACAAGCAGGTGGCGACATCCAGAAAGATCGGTAATAAGACTTGCGGTAGTAATAACAAGTTAATCGAAAACCAAGCGGAAATATAAGAATAAATAAGGCCGGCGAAATAATCATACCAAATATTGTGAAAGTTCCGATTGGAGTTCCAAAATGTGCCGCACCTTCAACACATGCAGTTGAAAGACATGGTGAGTAGAACGGTGAAATTAGCGGTTCTGCAAAATAGTAATTCTTTTCAAAAGCCCGAAAAGTTGCATAAATAATGAATGAAACTAAAACTACGACGGTTATTGCGGGCTGTAACCACCACCGATCTGTGCGAAGCGTGCGCTCTTTTATCTCAGCGCGAGATTTTGAGAAAACGCCGGTCGCCACAATTTGCCCCCTTTGGGAATGCTGTAATTTTCCTAGCGATTCCCAGAGTTTTCTAGGTGAAGGGCTATGAGTTCGCCCACAAGAGCGGAGGGCGTGGGATTTGAACCCACGAAGGTTTCCCTTGCCGGTTTTCAAGACCGGTGCACTAGGCCACTATGCGAGCCCTCCGTGGGAAAACTTACCTTCCTCGGTTGGGCTCCTCAAAATCATCAGCGCCTTCAATACCTGAAATAGCTGGTTTTAAATGGATTCGGAATCGCACCGAGGTCATATGGATCAACACAATTGATGCCACAGAAAATACAACTGCAAGATTGAAATTCAAATCAGTTCTCTCCAGAAAAACAAAAATGGTTGCTCCGATTGCGGTTGCAGTGGCATAAAGCGGTCCACCAGTAAATATCTGTGGTGTGACTCGACATACGATGTCACGTAAAACTCCACCACCTACAGCTGTGATGATTCCAAGGATTATGGCAACTAAATCGGTCGTGTCATAAATCAACGCTTTATATGTACCCGCGATTGCAAAGAGCGCCATAGCAATTGAATCTAGAAAAACAATTATCCCGCTGGATTTTCGATACCAACGACCAATTATGAGAGCGGCAACAGCGCCACCAATGGCCGTAAGAATATATTTATCTTGCAGACCAACTGGACGCCCTGCAGATAAAAGTAAATCTCTTAAAATTCCCCCACCCAAACCAGTAATTATCGCCACGGAAATTACGCCAATTAAATCAAATCTCTTATAGAAAATTGCAAAGAGCGCTCCCTGAAATGCCCCAAATCCAATACACACAAGATCCAGCCAGATGGGAACCGCCCGGATAATCATTCGGGTAACTCCAATAACTCTTCAATAACTTTAGCGACGCCATCTTCAGTATGAGGATCGGTTACTGACTTGGCATATTTTGGCGCATCTGGGTGGCCATCTCCCATTGCCCAAGATCTTCCAGCCCATTCCAACATCGCAAAATCATTTGGGTTATCGCCAAATGTCACAACTTGCTCTGCGGAAAAACCAAAACGTTCTGCCATCTTTGCCAGAGTAGAGCCTTTGGAAACGCCTAGCGCATTTATCTCAAGGAGTGAATCGAGCGAATTCGAATGGGTGACTGTTACAAAATCCGAGAGCTCTCGATTAGCGATAGCCAGCATTTCATCTGAGGTGAGTTTCTGTGTTGAGCAACGCGCTAATAGCTTTGCCGCTGGGTCGGTCATTAATTCTGTAATGTCGTGAACGCCCTCTTGATCTAGCCCTACATCCCAACGAGGGTTGTAGTTCTTTTCACGATAACAGTGATGGCGTAATTCCACTGCAAATGCCACATCTGGGACTGCATTTCGTAATTTCTGGACAGTAGCTATTTGATTCTCGATCGGTATTAACCATTCATCAATTACTTTTTCATTATGTATGTCGTAATGAATTGCCCCATTACCAAGAATTGCACCGCCAAATGGGAAAGTGGCCGCGATTTCCTTCATCCAGCGCGCTGGTCTTCCGGTAGCGAAATAAACTTTTACGCCAGCGTCGTGGGCATCATGAAACGCTTTTTTAGTGCGCGGAGTTATCTCTCCGTAATTTAAAACAATAGTTCCGTCGAGATCTGTGGCGATTAACTTCGGGCGTTTAGCTAATGCGCTCAATTAGGCCACCGGTTTAAATCGATCAGTGCCTAAGTAAGGTTGGAGCGCCTTTGGAACCAAAACTGAGCCATCACTCTGTTGATGATTTTCAAGAATAGAAACAATCATTCGCGGAATTGCGACCAGTGTTCCATTTAGCGTTGCTACTGGTGAAGTGCCCGAATCTCCCTTGGTTCGGACATTTAATCTTCTCGCCTGGAATTCACTGCAGTTAGAGGTACTTGTTACTTCTCGATATGAGTTCTGGGTTGGAATCCACGCTTCACAATCGAATTTTCGATTAGCGCTGGATCCGAGGTCGCCAGTTGCTACATCAATAACTCGATATGGAATCTCCATAGCATTTAGAAATTCTTTCTCCCAGGTAAGAAGTTTCTGGTGCTCCGCCACCGCATCTTCTGGTTTGCAGAATGAGAACATCTCCACTTTTTCAAATTGGTGGACGCGGATGATTCCTCGAGTGTCCTTGCCATATGAGCCAGCTTCACGTCTAAAGCATGGTGAATAGCCGGTATATCGCAGAGGCAATTTTGCCCCATCCAAAATTTCATCCATATGATAGGCCGCAAGTGGAACTTCACTCGTTCCAACCAAATAAAAATTATCTTCCTTGAAATGAAAGACATTCTCGGCTGCTTGGCCTAGAAAACCAGTACCTTCCATCGCGGCCGGTTTAACGAGAACCGGTGGAATCATCGGAATAAATCCAGCTTGCGTTGCTAGTTGAATCGCGTAATTAACTAGCGCTAATTCAAGGAGCGCACCGACGCCAGTTAAATAAAAAAAGCGTGCGCCAGAAACCTTCGCGCCTCGCTCAACATCAATTGCACCCAAGATCTTTCCAAGCTCCACATGATCTTTCGGTTCAAAATCAAACTTTCTCGGTTTACCTACTTCTTCCAAGACTTTGAAATCTGCTTCGCCGCCAATTGGCGCTTTAGGATCAACGATATTTGAGAGCCCTAAAGCCAATTTGTGAAATTCTGCCTCAGAATCAGCTCGCTTGGTATCCGCCTCTTTAACTTCGGCCGCCAAAACTTTTGCTTTTTCAAGTAGCTCTGATTTCGCATCACCTGTTGCGCTACCAACCAATTTAGAGAGTGAATTCTGTTCTGCACGAAGCGCTTCAAAGTCAACGATTGCGCAGCGACGTTTTTCGTCAGCCTTTAAAACTTGGTCGACTAGATCGGCGCTTTCCCCGCGCGCTTTCTGGGAGGCTCGAATTAAATCTGGATTTTCCCGAAGAATCTTCACATCAATCATATGCTTTTACCCGCTCTTACCTTTTCTAACCAATCATCTGCGGATTTAAATGCGCTATCAGTTACTGATTTAGAAGTTGTCGGTGCAACTTTATCGGCGCGTGGATATGAACCAAGGAATCTAACTTCCTCACAGATTCGCTTTAGCCCAGTTAACGCATCTCCGACGCGCTCCTCATTGATATGCCCTTCGGCATCAATAATGAAGTGGTAATGGCCAAGTTCACGACCAGTAGGTCTTGATTGAATAAAAGTTAAGTTAACGCCTCGTACTGCAAACTCTGTCAGGACTTCCAGAAGTGCGCCAGCATGGTCTGCGCCAATGAATGCTGCGAGTGAGGTCCGATCATGTCCAGTTGGCGCAGGTACTGCGCCAGGTTTTCCGACTAAAACAAATCGAGTTACCGCTTCGCTATTGTCACCAATCTCGCTATTTAAAATTGTTAAACCATAAGCTGCCGCGGCATTTGGCGCGGCAATTGCAGCGTCAAATTCACCACGACTCAACGCCTCAGCTGCCGCGGCGGTCGAGGAAGCCGAGATAATTTCAGCGCTTGGATGATTCTTCGCAATGTAAGCGCGACATTGAGATTCTGCATGAGGGTGGGTAGCAATCCGCTTAATTGATTTCCCATCACTTCCCTTTCGAACCATTAGGGCAAATGTGACGGAGAGCGTTGCTTCACCATATATAACTAGCGGATCTCCGATTGCTAATTCATCTAGTGTTCTTGAAACGACGCCTTCTACCGAATTCTCAATGGGAACTAGCGCTCTATCTGCTTTGTTGGTACGGACGGCATCCAGAGCGGCTGTGACATTTGAAAATGGAATCGACTCATCATCAGGGCACGCGACAGTCTTTAGCGCAGCTTCGGTAAATGTTCCGGTTGGGCCTAGATATGCATACCTCGTCACTGCGTAAGGATACTCAAGTGAAGAGTTAGCTTGCGCGGAGGGGCCTTGCGAGTACTGGTACCTGAAGCCAGCACGACTGCTATTTCGCCATCTGCGCCTTCAGATTACAGCGTTAGGCTTGCTGATTATGAATCGAGATCTCCAATTTTCATCCATTGCATGGCGATCAGAGTTGGGGCTGCACCGTCAAGGAAATGAAGATTCTGGATTAATTGCAACAAATATCATCGCAGTAGCGGATGGCATGGGTGGATACGCCGGCGGAGAAATTGCATCAAAAACTGTAATTGAAACGCTCAATAGGGCGCTTCCACTTTTAGAAAATAGAGAAATTGATCGAGAATCAAGAGAAGATATTTTTCGTTCATCGTTAGAAGATATGGATCAAGCTATCCGTGAGAAATGTGAAGAGAGGCCGGAGCTTGATGGGATGGGAACAACTTTCACCGCATTTCATCTCGATGGCAATTCCGTCGCTCTTTTGCATATCGGAGATTCACGTGCCTATCAAATTCGCGGTAAGAAGATTACGCGTCTTAGCCATGATCACACCGTCGTGCAAGAGTTATTTGATCAGGGCCGCATTTCCACAGATGAAATTGGTGATCATCCCCAGCGATCTTTTTTAACTCAGGCGTTGATGGGTAAGGCCAACATCAATCCTGTCCTTTCACTCTTTCCAGTAGAGCCTGGTGATATCTATCTAGTTTGTAGCGATGGATTAACAAATGTTGTAGATGAGGGGAAGATTCTTTCGGCTTTTTCTGGCGACTTACAAAGTGGGGTAAATACATTAATTAATCTGACTTACCAGAATGATGCCCCAGATAATGTCACTGTTATAGCTGCTCAAATTGGAAGCGAACGAAATGAAATTACCACTGAATTAATCGGAGCCGCGAGATGAAGCGCCAACTTGGTGGTCGATATCAATTAGGTCCGATGATCGGTACCGGCGGTATGGCTGATGTTTATTTAGCAGAAGATCTTCGACTACATCGAGAGGTCGCAATCAAGATTTTAAGAAGTGATCTGGCTCGCGACCCAGCTTTCGTCACTAGGTTTAATAAGGAAGCGCTGGCAGTTGCAGCGTTAAATCATCCTGGAATTGTTGCGGTTTATGACTCTGGACAAGAGAAAACGAATAGCGGGGTTATGCCTTACATAGTTATGGAGTGTGTAGAGGGTAAAACTCTACGTGAATTGCTACACAGCGGTGATCGGTTGCTCTTCGATCGCGCTATTGAAATCGTAGAAGGAATTCTAAATGCGCTCGCGTACTCACATAAAAGCGGCATCGTTCATCGCGATATTAAGCCCGGAAATATCATGATCACCGAGAGCGGTGCGGTAAAAGTGATGGACTTTGGAATCGCACGCGCCTTAGCTGATGCTGGTGCAACGCTGACTAGTACCTGGAATATCGTCGGAACTGCCCAATATCTCTCGCCAGAACAGGCAACTGGCGGACAGGCGGATCTCCGCAGCGATCTCTACTCGGTTGGTTGTCTCTTTTACGAATTAATTTCGGGAGAGCCTCCATTTAGCGGGGAGACACCCATTGCAATTGCGTATCAACATGTTTCGGCTCCGCTAATTCCAGTTACCACGCTTACTACAGGTTTAGATCCGGCCATTGATTCTTTCTTCGAAGTTGCACTGGCGAAGAGTCCGGAAGATCGTTATCAGAACGCAGCTTCTATGCTTAAAGACTTAAAGCGGCTTTCACGAGGCGAGCGCATCACCGCAAAAATTCCAACGCAAAAACGGGGCCGAAAATTCTCTCGCCGCCGTGTAATTGTTCTGACATCTATTCTGCTTATTGGTTTAGCTGGATTTTTGACGCTTCGACCAAGTGGTCCTGCTGAAATTGTCACACTGCCTAATGTTGTTGGTTTAACCGAGAGTGAAGCGCGCGTCCAATTAGCAGATTTCACAATCACGATTCAGCGTGCACCTGATCCGCGAATACCTAGGGATCGAGTAGCGAGCCAACTACCTCTTGCCACGGTGCAAGTAAATAAAGGAAGTGCGGTAACCCTAACGCTCTCCGATGGGCCTGGCGATGCCATCGTGCCAATCGACATTATTGGAAAACCGTTAGAAGAAGCGCGCGCACTACTAGCCTCGGCTGGTCTTCGGGTTAGTAAAACCATCGCAGTAGCCTCCGAAGAACAACCAGGCATAGTTCTTAAAGTTTCACCAGATGCGGGAAGCCCTGTGGAAGCTGGTAGCGGTGTAACTCTTGAGATTGCTAGCGGTAATGTGCAAGTTCCAAACTTGGTCGGAAAGAGTGAAATTGAGGCAAAGACGCTACTTACTCAAGCTGGTTTCTTGGTAAGAACCGTTACCGCGCTTGATGCTAATCAACCACTCGGAATTGTTCTTGCTCAAGCTCCAGCCGCAGGAGAAACGAAGATTATTGGAAGTTTTGTAACAATAACTATTAACGCAAATAGTTAAAGAATCGGTTCGAGTTTCTTGGCTTTTGTAACAGCATCGGTCATTCCACAAACCGCCAGCCAATTTGCGAGTAATAGATGGCCATATTCAGTTAATACCGATTCCGGGTGGTATTGAACGCCAAAAATTGGTAAGTCTCTATGTTTTAAAGACATGACAACACCGCTCTCGCTTCGTCCAGTGATTATCAAATCGCTAGGTAATGTTTCTTCGCGAATAGCAAGAGAGTGATATCTAGTTGCTATGAAGGGATTAGGAATTCCTTGATAAATTCCACTTTCATCATGGGTGATTTCTGAAGTTCTGCCATGTAACAATTCTGGGGCGCGAGCAACAGTTGCGCCGTAAGCTGTTGCGATTGCCTGATGGCCAAGACAGACGCCCAGTATCGGTTTTCTTATCTCGGCGGCTTTCTTAATAATTGCCATTGAAATACCCGCATCTTCGGGGGTTCCTGGTCCCGGTGAGATGAGAATTCCGTCGTAGCCATTCGCTGCCGATTCATTTACCTCATCATTTCGAACGACTACGCAAGTTGCGCCAAGTTGTTGTAGATACTGAACTAAATTGAAGACAAAGGAGTCGTAATTATCAATTACGAGGATCTCTGTTCCCATGACGCCATCTTCTCGTGTAATCTCCCGCCATGCCTAAGTCGAGAATTCGAAAGAAGAGGCGGGATAACCGTCCACAACAAGAGCTTGCGGTAGAGGGTTCACTCCCGATGGAGAGCCCCCGTTGGCTAGCGCCTGCGATGGTTACGACTTTCTTAATTGGTCTGGCTTGGATTGTTACCTTCTATATCTCTGAGACTCGTTACCCGGTACCTGGGATCGGTGCTTGGAATATGGTCGTCGGATTTGCCATTATCGGAATCGGCTTCTCGCTCGCCACACGCTGGCGCTAATTACACCCCTGTAATTCTCCACAACTTTTCCACCTCTGTGAATTGGGAGGAAGAAGCCAGGTTATTCTCAGAAACTTCTAAGGTTTGCCCGGAATCCTCCGCGCCATGAAGAACACAGCACTCCTTGAGAAAGAGCCCACCATGACAGATGAGAGCGAAGTTGCCACACAGCGCGTTCTTGTAGTCGATGATGAGAAAAGCATCAGCGAGTTGATCACTACGAGTCTTCGTTTTGTTGGTTTCGATGTTCGTACTGCTGCGACCGGAGCTGAGGCGCTTTGCGTAGCCGAAGAATTTAAGCCACATGCCTTAATTCTTGATGTAATGCTTCCCGATCTTGATGGATTTGAAGTTTGTCGCCAACTGCGCGAAAGCGGCCAAGAAGTTGGTGTTTTATTTTTAACTGCAAAAGATTCGACTGATGACAAAATTAAAGGCTTAACTTTAGGCGGCGATGACTATGTTACAAAGCCATTTAGCTTAGAAGAGCTAGTCGCAAGATTGCGGGCCCTTCTTCGCAGAACTGGAATCATCACCTCACCTCTTGATGAAGAGAAGATTCGCTTTGCTGATCTTGAATTAAATGAAGCGACTCATGAAGTACGCCGAGCTGGAAAGCTGATTGATCTTTCACCAACTGAATTCACTTTGCTTCGTTATTTAATGATTAACGCAGATCGCGTAGTTTCGAAGTCCCAGATTCTCGATCACGTCTGGCAGTACGATTTCCGTGGCGATGCAGGAATTGTCGAGACTTATATTTCATACCTTCGCAAGAAGATCGACATCTTACAGCCGCCACTTATCCATACCTTACGCGGCGTGGGATATCGACTCCGCCTCCCAGCTCAAAAGTAATTCAGCTCTCGATTAGCCTTGCGCTGTGAATCAGCCACTCCGGAAGTTCAAGCGCGCTCCTGGACAATGGAGCCTTCGCAATCGCTTGGTACTCGGCGTTGTTATCTTGGGTACGCTCGGAATTACCGGCTCAGATCTTGCAGCACAAACTGCATTTAGAACTTTCTTAATCGCTCAAATTGATGCTCAACTTGCCACAACTTCTACTTCTTCTGTTCTCAGATTAGATCGCGCGGGAATTTACAACGAAGGTGAAGAGCGAGAGGAAGGGGCGCCGTTATTTCAACCTTTTGAACCAATTCGCGAAGTGCCCTCAGATATCAGCATCAGCCTGCTCGATGCGGAAGGAGTCGTGATAGGAACTCTGGGTGGTAGCCAGAGTCCGCAACAAGTCCAGACTGTGATTAGCGGGCTAACTGTCGCAGAGCTGCAAGATAAAGTTGAAAAGCCTTTCACGATAGAGAGTGAAGGTCGTTTTAGATCTGAGTTCCGAGCTTTAGCGCGAATACTTCCGGACCAGACTGGCAGCATAATAATTGCGGTATCACTTGATGGCGTTAAGAAATCAATCAATCAACTACGATTTCTCTTCTTCGTAGTTGGTTTAGTAGTTCTACTCTTTCTCGCGCTGATCGCGCGACGTATTATCGGAATATCGCTTCGCCCCTTAACTCAAGTTGAAGAAACTGCTGAAGCTTTCGCCAAGGGAAATTATTCGGCTCGCCTACCTGATGCTCGAAGTGATACCGAAGTTGGACGACTTACTTGGGCGCTAAATGAGATGTTGGCGCGTATCGCTGAAGCTTTCTCAATTAGAACTGCAAGCGAAGAGAAGTTGCGTCGATTTGTTGCTGATGCTTCTCATGAACTTAGAACACCGCTAACTGCTATTCGCGGCTTCGCCGAGTTACATCGCCAAGGTGCCATTAAAGGTGAAGAGAAAACTGGTGTATTAATAAAACGCATCGAGCAAGAATCGATTCGGATGTCTACCTTGGTTGAGGATCTGTTATTGCTCGCGCGTCTCGATCAATCGCGCGAAATGGCGATGGAGCCAGTCGACTTAAGTACTCTGATTAATGAAACTGTTACCTCGGCGTGCGTCTCCGGACCTAACCATCCAATCAAAGTGAATCTGCCTGCCGGTGATTTATTTGTTCTTGGAGATTCGATGCGGATACATCAAGTCCTCGCCAATTTACTGGCTAATGCTCGCACTCATACTCCTGAAGGAACCAAGATAGAAGTTAATCTCGAACAACGCCCTGATGGTTTAGTTATCGAAGTTCGTGATGATGGTCCGGGTTTATCGAAAGCAGACCATGAAAGAATTTTCGAGCGCTTCTACCGCGCCGACCCGTCGCGCAAACGCAATGGAAGTGAAGGCACTGGCCTTGGTCTATCAATTGTTGATGCCGTTATGCGTGCACATGGCGGTCGAGTTGATGTGGAATCTGAGGTTGGTGAAGGCGCGAGCTTTAAACTCTTCTTCCCGCTTTCACAATTCAACTCCGAAGTATGATGACAAGGTGAAAAGTAGCGAGGCAATACTTCGAGTGCTGGAAAATGAGTCCATCGAGATTCTTCGTGAGACCGCGGCTAGCTTCAAGAAACCTGCACTTCTCTATTCAATCGGCAAAGACTCAACGGTAATTCTTCATCTGGCCCGAAAGGCTTTCCATCCCGCACCAATTCCATTCATGCTTCTTCACATTGATTCAACTTGGAATTTCAAAGAGATGATTTCCTTCCGCGACGAAGTAGTGAAGACGCATAATCTAAATTTGATTGCTCATATAAATGAAGAGGGTATTAAGAACGGAATAGATCCTTTTAGCCATGGCATCTCGGAATACATTCGAGTGATGAATACAGTTTCACTAAAACAAGCCTTTGAAAAACATGGTTTTGATGCAGCTATCGGCGGCTCTAGGCGAGATGAAGAACGTAGCAGAGCTAAAGAGAGAATCTTCAGCGTTCGCCAAGCGGGACATCGTTGGGAACCGCGCGAGCAACGCCCGGAACTTTGGCGCACTTACAACACACGTATCCGCCCTGATCAAACTATGCGAATCTTCCCAATTTCAGATTGGACTGAATTAGATATTTGGAGTTACATCCAATTAGAGAATATTTATGTAAATCCTCTTTATTTTGCTAAAGAGCGACCAGTCGTGAAGCGCGGTACTCAGTGGATTATGGTCGATGACGAACGCTATCCACTACAACCTGGCGAGAAACCGATGATGAAGATGGTTCGATTCCGCACTTTGGGTTGCTATCCCTTAACGGCCGGCGTTGAATCAACCGCTACTACGCTTGAAGATATTGTTGAGGAAGTAGCAGGTGTGAAGTTAAGTGAGCGTGCTACTCGATTAATTGATGGTGAAAATGAAGATTCGATGGAGAAGAAGAAGCGCGAGGGATACTTCTAATGACAACTCCCTCGATTGTTAGGCTGGTAACTTGTGGAAGCGTTGATGATGGCAAAAGCACGCTCATTGGCCGATTACTTGTTGAGACTGATTCAGTACCACATGACACATTAGACGCCACGAAAAAGACTCGGAGACCCGGATCGGTAATTCCTGCTGGCGAGATTGATTTCAGCTTGCTCACTGATGGTTTAGAAGCCGAACGTGAACAGGGAATAACTATTGATGTTGCCTATCGTTTGATGTCTCTGCTTGACGGCCGTCGTTTAATCATTGCAGATGCCCCGGGCCACGAGCAGTACACGAGAAATATGGCCGTTGCCGCCTCTCGAGCTGATATCGCCCTGGTCTTAATAGATGCAACTCGTGGCATTCGCCCACAAACTCTGCGCCACTTAACAATTTGCTCTTTGATGGGAGTAAAGAAAATTATTGTTGTAATCAACAAGATGGATGTCTCTGGATTTGATAGAGCTCTTTTTAATTCTTTGGTAGCTGAATTAACTCTTGCTACTACACGCCTAGTGCTTAACGAAGTCTTTTTTGTTCCGGTGAGCGCTCTTGAAGGTGACAATGTAACTTTTAAATCGGATCGAATCTCTTGGTATAAAGGAAATTCTGTATTAGAGGAGGTTCAAGAATGGCGTGATACAAGCTCAGATTCTGCACACGCCAGGCTCTCCGTCCAATTAATTAATCGCGCAGATAGCTTCCGTGGTGTCTCTGGCACCATCTCACAAGGTCGATTCAAAGTAGGCGAGGAAGTAACGGTCTTGCCTAGTGAACGAAGAGCAAAGTTAGCTCGCATCGTAACTTTCGACGGAGACTTGAAAGAGGCCCGCTCGGGAGATGCCATCACTATGGTCCTCGAACCAGATATTGATGTTACTCGTGGGGATTACATTGAGCGTGCTGAGTTTTACACACAACCTGCCGATCGCTTCGCTGCAAATTTAGTTTGGATTGACGACGAAGAGTTGGTTCATAGCCGTTCCTACTATCTCGTTAATGGTTCTGGAATGGTCCCGGCAATAATTACTAGTATTAGGTACCGCCTCGATGTTCTTGATGGATCACACCAGTCAGCTCGAACTCTCGCAATGAACGAGATTGGATTAGTTGAAATTGCAACTGATGCCCCAATTCCGCTAACAACATATAGCGATAATCGAAACTCTGGAAACTTTGTCCTGGTCGATCGAGTTACCTTCAATACCGTTGGTGCTGGAATGATTGTGCACACGCTCCGTCGAGCGACCAACATAACGAAGCATGATTATGAAGTAGATAAATCAGCACGGGCAAAACAGAAAGGCCAGCAGGCTAAATTAATCTGGCTGACCGGCCTATCAGGTTCTGGAAAATCCACTATTGCTAATGCGTTAGAGAAGCGCTTATTTGAATCTGGTGTTCATAGCTATGTTCTCGACGGCGACAATCTCAGACTTGGTCTAAATAAAGATCTTGGCTTTACCAAAGAGGATCGCGCCGAAAATGTAAGACGAGTTTCGGAAGTTGGTAAGTTAATGGTAGATGCCGGTTTGGTCGTTATTGTTGCTTTGGTAAGCCCATTTAAGGTTGATCGAGATCATTCTCGTGAACAATTTGGGAGCGATGAATTCATAGAAGTTTGGGTGAAAACTCCAGCAGAAATATGCGCGCAGCGGGACCCTAAAGGCCTATATAAGAAGGCTAAATCCGGTGCCTTGCCCAATCTCACAAGCGTCGGTCAAGATTATGAAGCACCAACTAGCGCAGAATTGGTGCTCGATGGAACGGAGGATGTTTCAATCAACGTTGAAAGGTTGATTAAAACTATTTTGTGAACTGGTTATTTTTCGCGCTTGCTGGATCTATCGCACAATTAATTGATGGCACCCTCGGTATGGGATTTGGATTAACTAGCTCAACTCTTCTTCTGACTCTTGGAACATCGGCTGCAGTCGCATCTGCAGCGGTACATGCCGCTGAAATCGGAACTACCTTCGCATCCGGTGTCTCTCATTGGCATCGTGAGAATGTCGACTATGAAATTCTCAAGAAATTAGCAATCCCCGGCGGAATTGGCGCCTTTGCCGGGGCCACATTTCTTTCATCAATAGATCTCTCCGGTGGCAAGATATTTATCTCAACAATCTTGCTATTACTTGGGTTTGTACTTCTCTATAGAAATGTTTTTCAAGCGAGCTTCCGCGCCAATGTCACCGAGATTTCAAATCCGCGCTATCTGACATTTTTAGGAGCGACTGGCGGATTTATCGACGCTTCAGGTGGTGGCGGTTGGGGACCAGTCGTAACACCAACATTGATGGCAACAACTGAACATGAGCCGAGAAAAATTATTGGAACAGTAAGCGCTTCTGAATTTATTGTTGCCGGCTGTGCCAGTACCGGATTTCTCGTAAATCTTTCGCGAATCGATATGGATTGGACCGCCGTCGGTGGATTAGCGTTAGGTGGAATGTTGATGGCTCCGTTTGCCGCCAAATTGGTATCGGTAGTTCCACGACGTCCGCTCGGAATCGCAATTGCTGTGGCGATTATTTTGATTAACGGCTACCGCTTGATTACTGCGTGATTTCTGGATTGGCTTCCATTTTTCTAAGGGTGGCTATTCGCTCCTGAATCGGAGGATGGGTAGCAAATAACTTTGAAGCCGCTGATGCATCAAGTGGTGATTCGATATACATATGTGCCACAGCGCTGGAGCGAGCTTGAACCACAGTGTTATCTCTTGCAAGAACCTCTAAAGCAGCGCGCAAACCAGCGGGATTTCTTGTGAATGCAACTGCGGTGGCATCCGCTAATGACTCACGTTTTCTAGATACAGCAGCTTTCAGCATAGTTGCGGCAATTGGCGCGAGAATTAGCGGGATTATTGCAAGAAAAATCGGCATCTGATTTCCACCATGATCTCGATTTCGCCCGCCACCAAACCAGAGCATCCTCATCAAAATATCTGAGATGAGTGCGACTATTCCAGCTGTTGTTGCGGCAACGGCGGAGACAAGTGTGTCTCGATTAGCGACATGTGCCATCTCGTGAGCCACTACGCCCTGTAATTCATCGCGATCCATTGATTCAAGCAGACCTGTAGTAAATGCAATGAGAGCATGGTTTGGATCTCGACCAGTCGCAAATGCATTTGGGGCTGGATCATTAACAATCGCAACTTTAGGCATCGGTAGACCAGATGCGATACAGACTTCATTCACTAAGTTGAAAAGTTTCGGATTATCCGATTCTTGAATTATACGTGCTCGCGTCATTCTTAAAACTAATCGGTCAGAGGCGTAGTAAGAACTCCAGACTGAAACCAGTGAAATCAAGACAGCTAGTGGAATTACTCCGACTCCAGAGCCGCCAAAGCTAGCGATTGCGATGTATGCGATGAACCAGACTAAAACTCCCATGAAGAAGAGGAGAAAGAAGGTCTTTCTTCGATTCGCGCTTTGAAGCGCGCGGAAGTTGGCCATTGTTAGAACTTGACGTTAGGAGCGTTACGAGCTGATGGATCATCAACCTCGTAAAACTCTCGTGCTCCCACTTTTGCCAAACCAACGAAGAAACTGGTGGGGATTGTCTTTACCGCAGTATTTAAACTGCGAACAGTCTCGTTATACAACTGTCGCGAGAATGAAACTTTATTCTCGGTAGTAGCTAATTCTTCTTGAAGTTGTAAGAAGTTACTGGAGGCTTTTAGATCTGGGTAAGCCTCAGCCACAGCAAGTAATCCGCGTAGCGCATTTGTTAGCGCTCCATCTGCTGCGGCGATTGCTGGCACGGTAGAGGCTGTTGTTGAAGCAGCGCGCGCCTGTACTACTTTTTCTAGCGCTTCTCGTTCATGCGAGGCATAGCCTTTAACGGTCTCAACTAAGTTGGGAATCAAATCTGCGCGTCGTTTAAGTTGAACTTCAATCTGGGAGAAGGCTTCATCAACTTGTACATTTAAACGAACAAGGCGGTTGTATTGAATAATTGCATAGATAACAAAAAGCGCTCCTGCAATGATGATGAGTAAAGAGGCGTCCATGTCCCTAATCTACTTAATATCGGTTTTATGGAAATTCAACCAAGACTTGCTTGGTGTCGGCCCGCGCTGACCTTGGTAACGCGAACCATAGATGGCAGAGCCGTAGGGATGCTCAGCCGAAGATGAGAGTTTGATGAGACAAAGTTGGCCAATCTTCATGCCCGGATATAGCCTCACAGGAAGGTTAGCCACATTGGAAAGTTCAAGGGTTATATGTCCGCTAAATCCTGGATCGATAAAACCCGCTGTTGAGTGGGTTAGAAGTCCTAGCCGACCTAGAGATGACTTTCCTTCCAATCTTCCCGCGATGTCATCTGGAAGTGTGATGACTTCATAGGTAGAGGCAAGCACAAATTCACCTGGGTGGAGAATGAAGAATTCATTCGGCGCGACCGCCACTTCACGAGTTAACTCAGGTTGTTCAATCGAGGGATCAATAACCTCGTAACGATGGTTTTCAAAGACGCGGAAGAAACGATCTAGGCGAACGTCAACGCTTGAAGGTTGGATCATCTTCGCTTCGAATGGCTCAACTACAACTCGGCCACCTTTAATCTCGGCGGCAATATCACGATCACTTAGAAGCACGGTTGGCGACCCTATCGCTAGTTACTGATTGGGTTCTAATATGCGCCAACGATTTGTGCGGGCGTAGTGAAATGGCATCACGTCAGCTTCCCAAGCTGACAGCGCGGGTTCGATTCCCGTCGCCCGCTCCAGGGGCGCTGGGATTGCATAAGTTACTCATCAGTAGGATTATTCTCCTATGAGCCACTATCTAGCCAACCTGCGCGATATCGAATTCTGTCTCTTTGATCTCCTTGATCGAGAATCCATTCTTGGTAAATCGATTTACTCAGATCTCGATCGTGCGACTGCCATGGGAATGTTAGAAGAAGTTAAGCGGCTCTGTGAAAATGATTTAGCAGCATCTTTTGTTGAAGGCGATCGCAAAGGAACTGAATTTAATAAGGCAACTGGCGATGTGAAGCTGCCAGAAAGTTTCAAGAAATCTTATAAAGCATATGTGGATGGTGAGTGGGGAAAGATTGATGTCCCAGTAGAACTCGGCGGAACCGCAATTCCACCATCGGTGCGTTGGGCAATTGCGGAAATGGTTCTTGGTTCGAATCCAGCGGTGCATATTTATGCTTCGGGTTTTGCTTTCTCCCATGTCGCTTACGTACTTGGTACGGATCAACAGAAGAAACTTGCTAAACATATGGTTGATCGTGCTTGGGGAGCAACGATGATGCTAACTGAGCCAGATGCCGGTTCTGACGTTGGCGCTGGTCGAAGTAAGGCAGTGCAACAACCAGATGGAACTTGGCATATCACTGGTGCTAAGCGATTTATTACATCTGGTGATGGTGATATCTACGAAAACATAATTCATTTTGTTTTGGCTCGTCCAGAAGGTGCAGGTCCTGGTACTAAGGGACTCTCTCTATTTTTAATTCCAAAGTTTATGTTTGATTTCGAAACTGGAACTCTCGGTAAACGCAACGGTGTTTATGTCACCAATGTTGAACATAAGATGGGTCTAAATGTTTCAGCAACTTGCGAGATGAATCTAGGCGAGAAAGAACCTGCGGTTGGATATTTATTGGGTGAAGTACATAACGGCATCGCCCAGATGTTTAAGATCATTGAATTTGCACGGATGATGGTTGGAACTAAGGCGATTTCAACGTTATCTGCAGGTTATCAACAAGCTCTTTCTTATGCAAAGACCCGCAGCCAAGGCGGCGATATGAAAGAGATGACTAATAAAGCAAGCCCGCGAGTGACCATCATTAAGCATCCAGATGTACGTCGTTCGCTGATGACGCAGAAAGCCTATGCTGAAGGCATGCGCGCATTAGTTCTCTACACCGCTTCAATTCAAGATGCGGTACTCCTTGCTAAAGCTGAAGGAAAATCAAGCGATGAAATTGAAGTTCTAGAGCATCTCAATGATCTCTTATTGCCAATTGTCAAGGGTTACGGATCTGAAAAGGCTTGGACTCTTCTCGGTACTGAATCTCTTCAAACCTTCGGTGGCTCTGGCTTTACTCAAGATTGGCCGCTAGAACAATATGTGCGCGATGCAAAAATCGATACTTTGTATGAAGGCACGACTGCTATTCAAGGTTTAGATTTCTTCTTCCGCAAAATTATTAAAGATAATGGTCGCGCCTTAACGAAACTTTCGAAAGAGATTGGCGCCTTTGTTGCTACTGGCGGAAATAATGCTGAGGAGAAGGTGTCTCTTGGAAAAGCGCTCGCAGATCTTCAAGCTATAATCACCCAACTAATCACCCATGCGATGGCGAGCCAAGAGAATCCCGAAGAGATATATAAGTGCGGATTAAATACAACTCGACTTTTGATGTCGGTCGGTGATGTGATCATCTCGTGGTTACTGCTTCGTCAGGGAGATATCGCGGCTGCGAAAATTGGAAGCGCTGCCGGTAAAGATAAAGACTTCTTCGAAGGAAAGATTGCTTCTTCAAGATACTTTGTTCACAATTTCTTACCTCTTATCGCTGCTACAAGAGCGATTGTTGAGCGTGAGGATGGCGAAATTATGGGAGTCTCTGAGAACGCCTTCTAATTGATATAGGGTTCGCAGGTGCTTCAGAAATTTCGTGGAGAAATCTATTGTTTGCTGGGAGCGTTATTTTTTTCATCTAGCGGTATCGTCTCCAAGATTGTTCTTCTCGATGAAATTTCGGCCTGGCGGCTTACACAAGCAAGGACTACGGGAGCTTTCTTAATCCTCTTTACTTTCTTTATCATTTTCCGAAGAAGCGAGCTTAAGCCCACCAAGAAAGAGCTGCCTTGGCTTCTATTATTCGGAATTATCGGTGTTGCTTTAGTACAAGCTCTTTACTTTGTAGCAATAGAGCGGATGTATGTTGGAGTAGCGCTCTTGATTGAATTTACCGCGCCGATTTGGATTCTCCTGTTTCTTAGGTTTGTTCTTCAAAAACACGTTCCGAGTGGGCTCTGGAGCGCAATTTTTCTTGCTTTCTCAGGACTACTTCTAATCACCCAGATTTGGAATGGTTTAACGCTCGACAGAATCGGCTTTATCGCCGCAGTTTTCAGTGCAATTACCTTGGCCGGCTACTTTTTGATTGGCGACCATTTAAGTCAGACAAAAACTACGGGTGCAATTGCAGTGTGGGGATTTGGTGTCTGCTCTTTCGGCCTGCTTTTTATTTTTCCGATCTGGGAGTACCCAGTAGATGCACTTGAGAAAGATTTGAATCTGCTCGGTGTATTTTCGAATAACTCGCTACCAGCATGGGTTTTAGTGCTATGGATAATTGTTATGGGAACCATTGCTCCATACCTTTTGACTCTTGCAGGATTAAAAATCTTGAGCGCCTCAACAGCCAGCATCTTTGGCATGATGGAGCCAGTTCTCGCGGGAATGATTGCCTGGTGGTGGTTAAGTGAGAGCCTCACCGCAATTCAATTACTTGGCTGTTTAGTGGTTATCGTGGGCATCGCGATCGCTGATCGCGCTCGTCAACATACGGTAAAGATTTAAGCGCCTACAAAAACCAGCGCCAGCGCTTTCATTAGCGGAATTCCAATCAATAAATTAAATGGGAAGGTAATTGCCAGGCTCGAAGTAATTGAAAGTGAAGGATTTGCCTCGGGAATCGCAATCTGAACCGCGGCAGGAGCGGCAATATAAGAAGCGCTAGCGCAGAGAACCCCGAGAATCGTTGCGCCGCCAACGGATAATCCCGATAGCGCGCCTCCGATAACACCAAGAGTTCCTACAAATATCGGAAAGGCAATTGCAAAGATAGCTAAACTGGGGCCAACTTCTTTAATTGCATGGGCCTTTGCTCCAGCGAGAAAACCGAGATGCATTAAGAAGAGCGCCAAAATACCAGGAAGGATATTTACAAAGAATGGGGCAACTTTTTCATATCCAGCATCACCAGAGATTGCTCCAATTATTAGACCGCCAACTAGTAATACGACAGTCTTTCCCAAAATCGCTTCTCGTAATGATTCACTCCATGAGACTTTTCGATTCAGATGTCGTGTCGCCAGGAAGATTCCTACGATGATTCCCGGAACTTCCATAACCGTTAACAGTGCAGTCGCAAAACCTTCATAGCTAACTTGAGCATTTTCTAGAAAGACAAGGGCAGCAGTGAAGGTAACTAATGATGTAGATCCGTAGTGAGCCGAAATTGCGCCGCGATCAATCTCGTTTAGATTCTTTATTAGCTTTAGCGCGATGAAGGCCAGAATTGGAATGAGAGTTCCGAGAAGAATAGTTGCGAGCAGTGGTTGGGCCAAACCACTTGCGCTGGAATTTCTCAGCGCTACTCCACCCTTAAGCCCGATACCAAAGAGTAAATAAACTGAAATTATTTGGTAAACCGGTTCTGGAATTCTTATATCGCTCTTAAATCTCGCAGCAATGAACCCAAGGGCAAAGACTAGAACTGAGACTGAGGTAAAATTCTCTAGCACAAGTTGGAGATTCGACACATTTCTATTCTATCGTTATGTGAAGCAAATCTGTTATTAATTATCTTTAACAATCTTCTCTTCTGCTACATATTTCGGAGCCATATCTGCAAACTTAGCGAAGTGGAGCAGTGAAGCAACTGTCACAGTCTTGGTCGGTCCATTTCGATGCTTAGCCACAATCAGATCGGCTTCGCCAGATCGATTCTGGGGGTCATAGAGATCATCGCGGTGGAGTAGAACTACTACGTCGGCATCTTGCTCGATCGAACCAGATTCACGTAGATCAGAGAGCAACGGTTTCTTATCAGAGCGTTGTTCGGGTGAACGATTTAGCTGGGAGATAGCGATTACCGGAACATTTAATTCTTTAGCCAAAAGTTTAAGTTGGCGGGAGAATTCAGAGACTTCCTGTTGGCGGTTTTCGACTTTCTTTCCAGAGGACATCAGTTGGAGGTAATCGATAACCACTAACTTCAAATCGTGGCGCTGCTTTAATCGGCGGGCCTTAGCGCGAATCTCCATTATCGAAAGATTCGGTGAATCATCGATAAATAGTGGGGCATCGTTAATTTCACCCATACGCCTTGCCAGCCGTGCCCACTCATCATCGCTCAGCGTTCCGGAGCGGATATTGTTTAATGAAACACGCGCTTCGGCCGAGAGCATACGCATCGTAATTTCAGAGCGGCTCATTTCAAGAGAGAAGATGACAGAGCAATCACCATTGTGAATAGCAACGCTACGGGCGATATCGAGACCGAGAGTTGATTTTCCTACTGCGGGACGAGCCGCGATAACAATCATATTTCCAGGATGTAATCCATTTGTAAGGCTATCTAGATCTTTAAAACCAGTCTTTACACCTTCGGCAAGTTCACCAGATTGCATCTTTTCAATCTGGTCTAGAGCGGCGGGAATTAATGTATTTAATTGGACAAAATCTTCACCGGCGCGACGTTCTGTTACTTGGTAAACCTCTTGTTCAGCGAGATCTACAACATCATCAATCTCACCTTCGGCGGCATATCCAAGTTGGACAATCTTTGTGCCAGCTTCCACCAATCTTCTAGCGATAGCGCGCTCTCTAACAATCTTTGCGTAGTAGCTCGCATTTGCTGCTGTGGGAACGGCAGAGATAAGAGTATGGAGATATGGGGCGCCACCAGCCTTCGCAATTTCACCGCGCTTAGTTAATTCAGCAGCGACGGTTACCGCATCGGCTGGTTCACCTCTTCCATATAGATTGATAACCACATCAAAGATAAGTTCATGTGCAGGTCGATAGAAATCACGTTGGCGGAGGATTTCTACAACTTCACCGATCGCATCTTTAGATAAGAGCATGCCGCCGAGGACGGATTGTTCGGCGACAAGATCTTGTGGTGGCGTTCGATCAAATTCGGGTATGGCAGAACGACGATCGTCGTAATTAGGGAGTTCCGCCAAACTCATGTGCGTATCTTCTAGGCGACCACTGACAGCGCCTAACTTCCACTTTCCTACGTGTGGAGTGGTTGTGGATTAAGGGGATTTAGCTGTGGGTGTGGCTGTGTAGAAGTTGTGGAGGGGTTGTGGGCAAGATTGCTATTAACTCGGAAATACGCAGGTCAGGTAGGTATTAACCCTGTGAATAAAAATATTTTTCGGAATCTCAAAGATTGAGATAGGCCCACCGAGAAATGGCGGGCCTAGAAATTACTCAACTACGTTTACAGTGATGTTTGCAGATACGCCAGTAATAAGCGAAACCTTGGCAGTATGTTTCCCGAGATTCTTTACATGCTTCATCAATTTAATCTTATGACGATCGATATCGACTCCGGTCTCATTCTTAATTACCTGAGCAACATCTTTCTCGGTTACTGAACCAAAAAGTCGTCCAGTTGAACCGACTTTAACCTTTATTTCAAGGAGAGCTCTCTCAAGCTTTGCCTTGATTTCATTTGCATGGTCCTTATCGCGGATCTCGCGAGCCTGGCGGGCGCGACGGATACCAGCAATCTGTTTCTCGCCGCCATCGCTCCAAAGAATCGCAGAGCCGCGTGGAATAAGAAAATTACGTGCGTAGCCATCTTTGACGGATACCACATCACCAGCTTTACCAAGTCCGGTTACTTCGCGAGTAAGAATTAGCTTCATGAGTGCTCCTTATCGCGCCGTCGAGGTGTATGGAAGAAGTGCAACTTCACGACTATTTTTAATCGCGGCAGTTACCTGGCGTTGGTGTTGAGTGCAGGCGCCGGTAATACGTCGAGCGCGGATCTTGCCGCGATCGGTGATGTATTTACGTAACGTCGCTACATCTTTGTAATCAATATATGTGACCTTGTCGCGACAGAATGCACAAGGCCTCTTCTTAATCTTCTTTAACGCTGCCTGCGAAATTTTTGGTTTCTGCTTCAGCGTTCGGTTGGAACGTGCTCCCATTGTGGTGCTCCTTTCGAGCCCGCTTTCGCGGAATGGACTTTAGAAGGGTGGTTGTTCGTCAGCAGTGGTGGATGTCCATCCGCCGCCGACGCTTGTGGTCGAGGACCAATCATCTGATGGTTCAGTTGGTGCGCTAAAGCCACCAGCGCCACCTTGGCGGGTGGTCTTAGTTATCTTTGCGGTTGCGTTACGGAGTGATGGGCCAACTTCATCTACTTCAACTTCGTAGACAGTTCGCTTCTCACCCTCTTTCGTCTCGTAAGAGCGCTGCTTCAATTTTCCGGAGACAATTACTCGCATACCGCGGGTGAGTGTTTCGGCAACATTTTCTGCGGCTTGGCGCCAGATCTGGCAATTAAGGAAGAGGGTATCCCCGTCTTTCCATTCATTAGTCTGGCGGTCCATATAACGAGGAGTTGAGGCGACCGTGAATTTTGCGACTGCTGCACCGGAAGGTGTGAAGCGCAATTCAGGATCGCTAGTTAGATTTCCGATCAAAGTTATCTGTGTATCGCCCGCTGCCATATCTCTATCTCTCTACTTAAGTGTCAGTTCTATTCGGGACGGACAACTTTTGTACGAAGAACTGCTTCGTTCAAATTAAGTTGGCGGTCTAATTCTTTAACTGCGGCTGGTTCACAGTGCATATCAACGACGGCATATATTCCCTCGCTCTTCTTCGCGATTTCAAATGCCATTCGGCGACGACCCCAGATGTCGAGCTTGTCGACACGACCACCTGATTCCTTGATGATCTTGAGGTATGTCTCAAGACTTGGTGCAACTGTTCGCTCTTCTAGATCTGGATCTAGAATCACCATTAATTCATAGCGACGCATGCGTTAACCCCACCTCCTCTGGACTAATCGGTCACGGCATTTCCGCGACAGGAGGGTTGCTGCTTCTTCAAGGACTAGCCTCGAAGGTGGTAAAGAGTATCCCCGCCCGATGACAAAGGTGAAATTTGAGCGGAAAGATTGTGGATTAAGGGAGCGCAGCCTCGGGGTACTTCTTTAAGGCTTTCTTACAGAACTTCTTGAGGTCCTTCATCGCCCCTTCTAAATCAGCAGTTACACACCACTTCGCTGCATCTAATGGCGCGATAGTTGGAATCGGATCTGGAATTGGTAGTGATTCTGTTCCCCCAATAAAGGTTGGTGTTGCAAAATCCAATTTAGGTTGACCGCGGAGCGCAACTTTCATATATGCGTTCCAAATTCGCGCTGGAAAACTGCCACCTGTTACCGAAGTCAATCCACCGATTCCATTTAGCGATTGGGTGGCATCGTCGCGGAAGAATGCAATAGATGTTGCAAGTTGTGGGGTGTACCCAGTGAACCAGGCAGAAGCATTCTGTTGTGAAGTTCCGGTTTTGCCCGCCGCTGGTCTGCCGAAGCCTCGTAGCGCAGATGTCGCAGTACCGGCGCGAACGACCTCACCTAGCGCATAATTTAAATCCGCCATTATCGATTCATCAAAAACTTGTTCAGTCTCAATTCGTGATTGATAAAGCAGGCCTTTATTGGACCCGAGAACTTCTTTTATCAAAATTGGTTTAGCTCTCACGCCATTTGCCGCAAAGGTTGCAAATGAGTTGGCGACATCAATGACTCGTGGGCTTGAGACGCCGAGAACTACAGATGGTGAAGGAAACATAACAACACTCTCTGGAATTCCAGCACGGCGAGCAGCATCAATTACTTTCTCTACTCCTATTTTTATTCCTAGTGGAACATAAACCGTATTTATTGAGCTAGCGCTTGCCGCTAGAAGAGTTACATCGCCAAATGACTTATTTCCATAATTTGATACCTCGTATGGCCTACCAATGAAATCATCAAAAATCTTCGGTCCATCACCGTTCCAGATAGTTTGCAGCGAGATACCTTGCTCTAAAGCTGCGATTAAGGCGAATGGTTTAAAGGTCGAACCGGCTTGTGTAATCGCTTGCGTTGCATCATTTAGTTGGCGTTCTAAATAATCTTTTCCGCCAAACATTGCGACAATTTCACCGGTGCCTGGTCTAATTGAGACCAGTCCGAGGTGAAGATCTGAGGGAGCATCTTTAGGCGCTTGGCGAAAAACGGCGGTCTCGGCTGCGGTCTGTGCCTCTTTCTCTAAAGTTGTTCTAATAACAAGTCCACCAACCATTAACTCTTCGTCTGGGAAACCAAGATTGTTTAACTCTTTGCGAACTGCTTCGATTAAATGCCCCTTATTTCCGGCGAACTGTCCAGTTGAGATGCGTGGACGAATATCGGGAAGTTTCTCGATGAATTTTGCTTCATCTTCTTTAGTTAGCCAACCCTCATCCACCATATTTGTTAGCGTGTACTTATAACGAGCCTTTAAACGCTCACGATTTCCCTCGCGAAAATCTGGGTCGTAATAGCCAGGCGAGCGGAGAATTGAGGCAAGTACCGCTGCTTGAGGAATCGTTAATTGATCAACGCTCTTTCCAAAATAAACCTGAGATCCAGTCTCTACTCCATACGCACCGCGACCGAAGTAAATTGAGTTCAGATAGTTTTCGAAAATCTCATCTTTGCTTAATTGATTCTCTAATTTAATCGCGATTATCAATTCCCTAATTTTCCTCTCAATGGTTCTATCCGCAGTTAAAAAGGCAGTCTTTGCATATTGCTGGGTGATTGTGGAGCCACCTTGTAATCCGCGACCAATCGCGGTGTTAATTGCGCCGCGCAAAATTGCTATTGGATTAAAGGCGCCTTGCGAATAAAACCCTTTATCTTCCGCCGCTAATACAGCATGACGGAGATCAAGCGGAATTTTCGCTAATGGAATAATGGTGCGGTTCTGGGCGCCGATTCTTCCGATTTCATCACCACTTGAATATTGAATGATGGTGGCCTGCGAATTTACATATTCGTTAGGGTCTGGGATGTCAGTATTGAAATACGCAAAGATAAATAGAGCTACGCCAGAAATAGCGAAGAAGGCAACAATCCTTATCAACCATTTCATATCTGAAGGTTACCGAGTCTTTACTTTACGGGGCGGTTTTCGCGCCACGCCATCACCGAGAAGATAAGAAGCCGATAAATGGTTCCAACCGCAATTTAGGCAAATTTCAACTACATAAACGCGAAACTCGCCATATTCACTCTGCATCTCACTTAATTCATCATCACTTTTAATCCGCCCTGAGTGTTGGCCGAGTTGGTCGCCGAAAACGTATTGCAGTTCCGTGACTTTCTCTTTATGACAGATTGGGCAATCTCGTTCTGTGGTTACGCCGTGAAACTTGGCAGCACGCCTCAAATATGGATCCGCATCGCAGGCATCCGAAGTCGTATTTAAACCTCGATAGATGCTCGCTACTGTCGCTCGCTTCCTTAGAGCAAAATCGACATAGGCGCGTTTGGACCACATGAGGAGAAGGATAAAGCCCTCAAAGATAACTACGCTTTCTTCTTATGAGATTCACAGCAGCGATGAAGGTAACGTCGATCCGCAGATTACTCGCGCTTCGTTGGACTGGACAGATGACTGATGGAATATTCCAATCAGCGCTCGCCTCATTTGTTCTTTTTTCGCCGGAACGACAGCCCGATGCTAAATCTGCTGCAGCGGCTTTTGCTGTGGTCTTACTTCCATATTCGCTTGTGGGACCGCTTGTTGGAACCATCTTGGATCGCTTTTCGAGACAACGAATTATTCTCTTTGCCAATCTCTTTCGTGCTCTCACATTAATCTTTGTCTCTGGCTTAGTGAAAAGTGGCGCAACTGGAGTTGAGTTAACAATCTTTGTGCTACTTGCATTTGGTGTAAATCGATTGATTCTGGCGGGACTCTCTGCTGGTCTACCACTCTTGCTTGACACGACAGGTCCGGAAGGAAGAACGACTCTAGTTTCGGTAAATGCAACAGCGGTAACTGGTGGCACTGTCTTTGTCGTAATTGGCGGCGGGATCGGAATTGGAATTAGAAATTTATTAGATGGTCGATTACGCGCTGATCAAGCTGATGCTTTAATAATAAATATTGCATCTTTTGCATTCTTTATCGCCGCCTTATTAGCACTCCGTTTGAAGAAGGCAAGTTTGGGTCCACTGCCGAGTGAGGTAAGAAGAGAGAGTATTGTTGAAGCATATCGGGAGATGGTCGCTGCTTTTAAACTACTTCGAAAAATAAAGGATTGTTTCTTAGGAATATCTGCAACTGCAATTCAGCGCAGTGGATTAACTGCGCTAACTTTGATGGCGCTCTTGCTTAACCGAAATACCTTTAATGATCCCGTAGATCCTGAGAGCGGACTTTCTGGATTCGCCTTCGCCATAACAGTAGCGGGCATCGGCATAACACTCGGTGCCATCTTGGCGCCATTTGGTGTTGCTCGCTATGGGCGCCACCGCTGGATAAGAATCTCGCTCTTCGCTAGCGCAATCCTTCCAGTAGCCCTTGCCTTTAACCAGAATGAGTTCTTCTTAGTTGCAACTGGTTTTTTCGCAGGTATGGCGGGACAAGGAGTTAAAGTCACGAATGATGCGCTAGTGCAATCGAAGATCGCTGATCAGTATCGCGGCCGAGTATTTGCAGTTTATGACGTAGTGGTAAACGGTGGCATTGTTAGCGGAGCTGTAATAGCCGCACTGGTCTTGCCGCCCGATGGAGTTTCTTCAATTCTGCCAGCTTTAATTGCGCTTAGTTATATTCTCTTTGCTGCGTTAAAACTACGACCAAAATTCTTTAACTCTGATTTTTCGACCACCAATTAATTAACTCTTCCCGCGCCTTGGCTTCACCAAGCGGTCCTTGTTCTAACCGAAGTTCCAGCAGAAAGTCATAGGCTTTTCCGACCGAAGGGCCAGCGCTAACGCCCAAAATCTCCATAATCTGATGGCCATCTAAATCTGGACGAATCTTCAATAATTCTTCCTGCGCCATTAGCTCTTCAATTCGCGACTCTAGATGGTCATAGTGTTTCGCCAGAGTTTCAGCTTTGCGTTGATTACGAGTGGTGCAATCAGCTCTAGTCAATACATGAAGATGAGTTAACAGTTCTCCCGCATCTCTGACGTATCTACGAACTGCAGAATCACTCCACTCGCCACTTCCATAACCGTGGAAGCGGAGATGTAGAAATACCAACTTTGCTACTTCTTCTACTACATAATGATCGAAGCGGAGTTTTTTTAGTCGTTCCTTCGCCATACGGGCACCGACAACTTCGTGGTGGTGAAAAGAGACGCCACCTCCGGCAATAAGCGCCCGAGTTTTTGGCTTTCCAATATCGTGAAGTAACGCAGCAAGACGAGCGATTAAATTCGGTCCACCTAAGCGATCTTCAAGCATTATAGATTGTTCAACCACCGTGAGCGTATGTTCATATACATCTTTATGGTGGTGATGTTCATCAATCTCAAGCCTAAGCATCGGAATCTCCGGTAAGAATTTTTTGCAGAGCCCGGTTTCAACCAAAGTAGTTATGCCACTTCTTGGGTTTGGCGACATGAGTAGCTTTACAAATTCATCGCGGATTCGTTCTGCAGAGATGATTGATAGTCGATCCGACATTTGGCTCATCGCGGCTATCAATTCTGGGGCGATAGTAAATCCAGTTTGGGCAGAAAAGCGCGCAGCTCGCAACATTCTTAAAGGATCATCGCCAAATGAAATTTCTGGCGTACTTGGGGTCTTTAATACTTTTAAGAGTAAGTCGCGTACACCACCATGTGGATCAATAAAGTGAATCTCACCAGTTAACTCGATTGCCATGGCATTCACTGTGAAATCACGCCGGCTTAAATCAACCTCAATCGATTTACCGAAAGCCACTATAGGTTTACGTGATTCTTCGACGTAAACCTCGCTTCGATAAGTCGTTACTTCAAATATTTTATCGTTTTTGCGAGCACCAATAGTTCCGAAGCGAATACCGACTTCCCAGATATCGTCGCCCCACTTCTTGAGTATCTTCTTTGAATCTTCTGGGTGTGCATCAGTAGTTAGATCGAGATCATTCCCAAGTCGATTTAAAAGAATGTCTCTAACGGATCCACCAACCAGCGCTAATTTAAAACCGGCGCGCGCAAACTCTTTTGCCAGCTCAATTGCCGCTGGCGCTTTCTCGCGCAGAGCCGAAATTGCGATTTCACTCGCTGCTTTTGCTGGGGTTTCCATTTGCGTCTAAGGCTACCGAGTAGACTTCGTCCCATGACCCCGGCACCTAGTGCGGGCGGCGAAGGAGTCAAAAAACAGCGTAAACGGAGACGTTCACGCTCAAAATCTTCAAGACGCTCCGCACCAAACAAGAATTCTTCACGTCACGCCAAGCGCGTTGATGAAATTAGCGCAGGCGGATTGGTAATTGATCAATCCGGAACCAAAGGTTTATTAATTGGTCGTATCGATGCACGCGATAAGAGCCGCGAAAGATTGCTCTGGTCGCTTCCCAAAGGACATATTGAAGAGGGTGAATCGCCAGAAGCTGCTGCGTTGCGAGAGGTGAAGGAAGAGACAGGAATAGAGAGTGAGATTTCTAAATCACTTGGTGTAATCGATTTTTGGTTTATGGCTGGCGGGAAACGGATTCATAAAACTGTCCACCATTTTCTCTTCAAAGAAACTGGCGGGAAAATTGCGCCTCAGGTAAGTGAAGTTGATGATGTGCGCTGGTTTCCGCTAACTGAGATTGTAGATAGATTAGCTTATCCCGACGAGAAGAAATTAATTGCTCAATCAAAAAAGCAGATTCCGTGAGACGAGCGCTCCTTCTAGCCTTATTCTCATTAGTTCTGATACCACCCGCTTCAGCCAACTCTTCAATTTCCCTTACTGAGCCAACTCACCGAACTGCAACTGGCATTTTTATTGACAATGAATTAGCCAATTTGATTAAACCGAATGGACGATTAGGAAAATTGGTATTGGGTCAAGGCCAGATTCGTTCTGCAACTATCGATATCTCACTTATTGAAGAGATTCAAGATATGGCGGATGGCTACCAGTACTTTAACCCCGATCAATCTCTCACGACTGTAGATGTGTTGCCCTTTGCTTCGAATTGGTTAAATACACTTAAACGAAAGAGTAAAAATAGAGAGATTCTTCTTTTGCCTTATGGAAATCCCGATATTAAGTTTCTGCAAGCAAACGCTCCAAATGAATTGGAGTTCTATCGCACAATTGCCCAAGAGAGAGCGGGCGCCTTCTTTGGAAGAACAATTACCTCTATTTCACCAATAAATTCAGTCAGATCATCTGACGCCGCCCAATCCTTACATAACAGCTATCAACGTGAGGTAAGAGCACTGGCCTCAATTTCGATAGCCAATGAGGTGATCTCGCTCCGTCTTCAATTAGCAAAAATAATTAATCCGGCAATATCTGATTCTCGCTTACCAATATTGACCAAGGGTCTTCGCGCTGAATTAAGAGAAAATCAAAAGAAACTTCGAATTGTCGCGGGGAATTACACGATTACCGCAGAGCGATATGACTTACCAGTAACTGTCATTAACGATTTTACGGCTCCAGTCTCAATAAATTTACAGACACGAACTAGTAATTCCAGAATGAGAGTTGGCGCGGTTGAACCTTTGGTGCTGGCTGCAAACTCGCAGACCCAGATACAAATTCCCATTGAGGTTATCGCTTCAGGTGAAACCCGGTTAGAAGTCAAATTGACAAATAATCGTGGCTCACAAGTTGGTGAATTAGAGAATATTGAGCTAAGACTTGCGGTGATCTCGCCACTTACCACCTGGTTTACGACTGGTATGGCGATAATTCTCTTATTGGCAGCGGCGGTCCAGAGTGTTCGCCGAGTTAAGAGGCGAAAGCATGAGTGAACTAATTAAATCCTCTGCTTTTATGGCGCTGGGAACGCTGCTCTCGCGTATTACTGGACTTATTCGCGGACTACTTACCGTGGCACTGCTGGGCACTGCTCTACTAGGCGATACCTATAACGTGGGAAATACCGCGCCAAATATTATTTACAACCTGCTTATTGGCGGTGCGCTTACTGCAGTTTTTGTTCCACAGATGGTCCGTTCATTTCGAGATGATGATGGTGGAAGTGGTTTTGTCTCACGGTTAATTACTCTTATCGGAACTTTAATTCTCTCGGTAACGATTCTAGCGATGTTATTTGCCCCGGCTTTGGTCTCTCTCTATGCCCCAACCTTTGATGGTCGAGCCCGAGAGATAACAATTGCTTTCACAATCTACTGTCTGCCGCAGATTCTTTTTTATGGCTTATTTGGAGTTCTTGGCCAAGTAACTAATGCGAAAGAGAAGTTCGGACCAATGATGTGGTCTCCTATCGCGAATAATCTCGTTGTTATTGCGTTATTTGCCTATTTTCTCTCGGTAACAGATGGCTTATCAATCGGATATATCTCTGACCAACAGGTTTTAATTCTTGGATTAGGAACAACATTAGGTATCGTAATTCAAGCGCTAATTCTGATTCCCTATATTAGAAGTTCTGGATTAAAACTTAGCCTGCGTTTTGATTGGCGCAATAGCGGCCTTGGGAAATCCCTCCGACTCGGAAGTTGGACCTTGATCTCAGTGCTTATTTCACAATTAGGTTTCTTGGTAACAGTAAATCTAGCTACTCGATCCGGATTAAGCGCGATAAATTCTGGCGTCAACTACGGAGTTGGTTACACGCCATACGCAAATGCCTATCTGATAGTGATGTTGCCGCACTCAATCGCAACAATTTCAGTAGTTACAGCAATCTTGCCTCGTCTCTCAAAACTGGTTTTAGACGACAAGAAAGCTGAACTTCGTTCGGAGATCAGGCACGCACTTCGCCTAGTTGCCATCATCGCAGTCCCGGCGGCCTTTACCTTCTTTGCATTTGGAACCTTAATTGGAAAATCATTGTTTTTTGGCATTGATGAGAAAAGTGCAGAGTATCTGGGTCGAGTCTTGGCTGCCTTCGCCTTTGGAGCAATTCCACTCTCGATGAATCTAGTCGGTATTTCAGGTCTAAATGCTTTTGAAAATACTAAATATCAATTCTTCTCCACTTTGGTGACAAATCTGGTCGCGGTCATCAGCTCATTTATTTTCTTCTATCTCTGGAAACCAGAAGAGGTTGTAGTCGGTCTTGCAATTGCATTTGCAATTAGTTATTGGTTTGGGTTATTTGTAACGGATGCCTTCTTGGCACGTTTCACTGGAAAACTCTTACTATCTGCAGAATTGGGCTTTTATTTAAAGGTTGGACTTACTGCCGCAGGTTCAGTCGCTATCGTCTCTCTGGCTAGTCGTGCCCTGGGTCACACGGGGAATTTCATCGAGCTGATCTTGGTTCTAACGAGCACGACTGTCATTTACTTGCTTCTTGCCAGACTCTGGCAAATTGAAGAGGTGAGCGAAACACTGCGAGTGGTTTTGCGCCGAAGTAAGTGAAGAACGAATAGATAGGGTGTCTGGGTGAGTATTAATTACAACAAGATCCAAGATGTAGTTGTTGTTGGATCTGGACCAGCTGGATATACCGCAGCTATCTACACCGCTCGCGCTCAACTCAACCCGATTGTATATGAGGGTTCAGTTACCGCAGGTGGCGCGCTCATGAACACAACCGAGGTTGAGAACTTTCCTGGTTTTGAAAACGCAATCATGGGCCCAGATTTGATGGATCAGATGCGCAAACAAGCGCTCCACTTCGGCGCTAATTTAGTTACTGATGACATTATCTCAATGAAACTTGATGGTGAAATTAAAGAATTGGAAGATGGATCCGGAAATAAAATCCGCGCAAAATCGGTAATACTTGCGATGGGATCAGCATATAAAGAGCTCGGTTTAATAAATGAAAAGCGGCTCTCGGGGCGTGGCGTTTCTTGGTGTGCAACGTGTGATGGCTTTTTCTTCCGGGAACAGGTGATTGCAGTTCTTGGTGGTGGCGATTCCGCCATGGAAGAAGCCAATTTCTTAACTAAATTTGCCGCAAAAGTTGTGGTCATTCACCGCCGGGAATCATTACGCGCCTCAAAGATTATGGCTGAGCGTGCCAAGAATAATCCAAAAATTGAATTTCTCTTTAATACCGAAGTACTTGATATTTTCGGTGAAGATAAAGTGACCGGATTAAAACTGAAGAATTCCATTACCGGTGAGGAGAGCGTCCGAGAATTCACGGGGATCTTTATTGCAATTGGCCATCTCCCAAGGAGCGGGTTGGTAGCGGGCCAAGTGAAATTAAATGGTGAAGGTTATGTCGAGGTAGTAGGTCGCTCCACAATGACAAATATTCCAGGTGTCTTCGCATGTGGCGACCTAGTTGACTTCACATATCGCCAGGCAATTACAGCAGCCGGTTCGGGCTGCCAAGCCGCTCTAGATGCAGAACGTTTCTTGAGTGGGCATTAGAGTTTGTCAGTAGCCGATAAGTAAAAGGAGAATCCATGGCAACAGAGAGAGTAACAGCTGCAAATTTTGGTGATGTTGTGTTGAAGAGCGCAACCCCAGTACTTGTGGATTTCTGGGCGGAATGGTGTGGTCCCTGCCGCGCCGTGGCTCCTATCCTCGAGGAAATTTCCAATGAATACTCCGGCAAAATCAAGATTGTTAAATTAAATACCGATGAAGAGGGTTCAATTGCTATGAAGTATGGAATTAATTCAATTCCAACTATGAATGTTTTCGTTGGTGGCCAAGTTGTAAAGAGCATTGTTGGAGCGCGTCCTAAGCCTGCTCTAGTGCGCGAATTGACTGAATACCTCGGCTAATGAAACCCGATCGCGGGGATCTAGTAACTGCTGTAACTAGCACCCTGCATCGCCTTGGCTTTTTAGCAAATACAACTGATCAGTTGGATCAAAATGTAACTGATGCGGTTAAGGCATTTCAACAGGCGCGCGGTCTCTCTGTCTCTGGTGAGATTGATCAACCAACCGAGAAAGCCCTTGAAGAAGCGCGCTGGAAACTCGGCGATCGAACTTTGAAATTACAACAGCCGAATATGCGTGGTGATGATGTTGCTTCGCTGCAATCACGGTTGATTGATATGGGATTTAACCCGGGGCGCGCAGATGGAATTTTTGGCCCAAAGACCGAGAACGCCGTAATTGAATTCCAACGCTCTGCAGGAACTAATGCAGATGGAGTCTGTGGCCCTAGAACGATAATTTCGTTGATGCGCTTGATACGAACTGTTACGGGCGGCGCGCCAACAGAGTTAAGAGCTCAGGCAGATCGCGTTAAACGAGGTCCTGCGCTGGCCGATAAAGTAATTGTGTTAGACCCAAGTCCCCGAGAAGAAATTGCCTCACTCACATTCGATATCGCGGAGAGAATCGAAGGCAGGTTAATTGCGCTCGGGGTCTCGGTTCTCTTGACTCACGGAAAAAACACCAGCCCAAGTGAATCTGAGCGAATCTCCTTTGCGAACAACACTGAAGCTGACCTAGTAATTTCTATTGGAATTGATAATTACCAGAACGAAAAGGCAAATGGGGTTTCTACTTATTTTTATGGCAGCGATCAACATGGAATTCACTCAATTGTGGGAGAAAAATTTGCAACTTTGGCGCAGCGTGAGATCTGCGCCCGCACCAATCTAGCTAATAACCGAACCCATGCAAAAACTTGGGATTTATTACGATTAACAAAATCTCCGACTATTCGCTTGGAGTTGGGATATCTGACCAACCCTAAAGATGCCGCTCGATTAAATGATTCATCTTTTAGAGACACGGTTGCAGAAGGATTGGTAATCGCGATTCAGAGACTCTTCCTATCAGTAGAAGAAGATGCCAAAACTGGCACGCTTCGTATTGAGGATTTACGTCGCGCGGGATTGCGAAACCTGTAATCAACTCTTTTCTTATGAGAGAATTACGCCATGACCGAGACTGAGCGCTACCAGACCCACGCGCCCGAAGATCTGCAAGAGCGCTTTGCACATCGCGCAGCTCATATGAAGCCAAGTGAGATCCGCTCACTCTTTGCCGTCGCCTCTCGGCCTGAGATCGTTTCACTTGCTGGGGGGATGCCAAATCTCTCCGCAATCCCAATGGATGTAATGGCCTCACTTCTCGAGAAGCTAGTTCGAGAACATGGGCGGGAGGCGCTCCAATATGGCAGCGGACAGGGCCATCCCAAACTTCGTGAACAGATCTGCGATGTAATGGCGCTCGAGAGTATTCGAGCCAATCCCGATGATGTGTTAGTAACTACCGGTTCACAACAGGCCCTTGATTTAATTTCTAGAATTTTCATAGATCCAGGCGATGTAGTCCTTGTTGAAGCCCCTTCCTATGTTGGAGCACTGGGAACTTTTGCCCAGTATGAGGCTCGGGTCGTTCATATAGAGATGGATCAATCCGGGCTATCCCCAGATGCGCTCCGTGATGCGATTAAGACCTTGCGTTATCAAGGTTCAAAAATCAAATTCATCTACTTAATTCCGAATTACCAGAATCCAACCGGTGTAACTATGCCAAGTTCGCGGCGAACTGAGATTCTAGATATTTGTAGAGAAGAGAGAATTTTTGTAGTTGAAGATAACCCGTATGGACTCTTGGGGTTTGATGGACCATCGCCGAATGCCATGCGCGCTGAAGACTCAGAAAATGTTATTTATCTGGGTTCGTTCTCTAAAACCATTGTTCCTGGATTTCGAGTTGGTTGGGCGTTAGTTCCACCTGCGCTCCGCGAGAAATTGGTAATCGCCTCTGAATCTTCGATTCTATGTCCATCTAATTTCTCACAGCTTGCAATCTCAAGTTATCTCGCAAATCAACCATGGCGCGATCAAATTGCTTCTTTTGTAAATCTCTACCACGTAAGGCGAGATGCCATGTTGGAAACTTTAGATGCCACCTTTCCAAAGTCTGCTAATTGGACACGCCCCAAGGGCGGCTTCTATGTCTGGGTAACTCTCCCGGCAGGGATCGAAACTAAGGCGATGATGCCAAAGGCAATCGTTGCCAAAGTTGCTTACGTGCCTGGGAATGCTTTTTATGCTGACGGTCTTGGCGCTTGGTCGTTGCGTCTCTCTTACTGTCACCCGACTCCCGAGCGAATCCGTGAAGGTGTAGCCGCGCTCGCCCATGTTATTGATGGCGAGATTGAGCGGACAAACGCGCTGCGACTTAACTAAGTTTTTTTGCAATCCTAAGTAAATCTTGGCTATCAGCAAATTCGATTTGAATTCGACCACCGTTTGCTCCACCTTTAATTCGAACTCTGGTATCTAGCGCATCGCCAATCTGTTCTTCTAGTTCCTGATATTTACCAAGCGAGCTGGTATTTCCTTTTTTGCCAGAGCTCTTCTTTCCACTTCCAACGGCAATAAGTTCCTCAGTTGCTCTTACACTTAAACCTTCGGCAACAATTCGATTAGCAATTCTCTCTATTTCACTTGAATCACTTATTCCAAGTAGTGCTCTTGCGTGGCCCATACTCAAAGTCCCACGAGTCAGCTTATTCTGGACCGAAGGCGGGAGATTTAAAAACCGGAGCGTATTTGAGATAACCGGGCGTGATTTACCGATTTTCTTCGCTAATTCGTCATGGGTAAGACCGAAGTCACTTAACATCTGATTATAAGCAGCTGCTTCTTCCAGTGAATTTAAATTGCTGCGATGGATATTTTCAATCAACGCCTCTCGCAATAATTCGTTATCACTCGTTTCACGGATAATGACCGGGATGGTTGAAAGTCCAGCAAGTTTTGCGGCGCGTAATCGTCGCTCTCCAATAATTAATTCATATTGATTATCTCCGCTACGGCGAACGACTGGTGGTTGGAGGATTCCGATTTCGCGGATTGATGCCGCTAATTCTTGGAGCGCTTCATCATCAAAAATAGATCTTGGTTGGCGTCTATTTGGTTTAACACTTTCAATTGAAACTTCTAATTTTCCCGCCACTGGCTGTGCAATACCGGGTGCCCGGATTGGCGTTGGAATTAATGAATCAAGATTTCTACCTAGGCCACCGCGTTTTGTAACCATTAAATAACCTCGGCGTTATTTATTGGAGGTGCGCCGCGTCGAGCTATCTCTCTTGCGATTCGCGCATATGCATCTGCGCCATTTGAGCCAGGGTCGTAAGTCATAACCGTCTGTCCGTATGATGGCGCTTCAGAAACTCTCACGGCGCGTGGAATTGGGACATCAATCAACTCTCGCGGATAGTGACGGCGAATTTCATCCGCTACATCATTTGCCAATCTTGTACGACCGTCATACATAGTTAAAATAATGGTTGATAACTTTAAATTTGGATTTAGATGTTCTTGAATTAACGTCACAGTGTGGATTAATAATGAGAGACCTTCAAGTGAGTAATACTCACATTGGATTGGAATTAATAATTCATCTGCGGCAACGAGTGCATTAATTGTTAATAAGCCCAGACTTGGTGGACAATCAATGATTACATAATCAAATCTCTCTCCGCGGCTTGCTGCTCCCAATAAGTAATTAGTTAAAGCTTTTTTCAGCCTGGTTTCGCGAGCAACCATGGGCACTAATTCGACTTCTGCATTTGCTAAAGATTGTGTCGCTGGAACAACTTCAAGTGATGGATAGCCTGGAATTTTTAACGCTACGTTTTTAAGCGCTTCCTCTTCGATAATTACTTCATACATACCAATGACTTCATCGCGGGTGATTCCAAAAGCTGTGCTGGCATTTCTTTGAGGGTCTAGATCCAGAATCAGGGTCCGCAGGCCCCCCATGGCTAGAGCTGCCCCAATATTGACGGCAGAGGTGGTTTTACCTACACCGCCTTTCTGGTTAGCAACGGTGAAGATTCTTGTAGAGATCGGATGGGGCATTGGCTCGTGAAAACGCCGAGTACCGATTATCTGTCTAGGTGCAGTTGTTTCACGTGAATCACTCACGCGGGAGAGTTAACCAGCCTGCCTAACCTCAACCACGCGTGACACAGGTAGATCGGCCATCTTTATCTCGTGAAGTTGAACTTTTTTCCAAGTTTTGAGCGCAGCTATCTCGCTCTGAGCGCTCTCGCCTTTAATGGCGAGGAGTGCTCCTTTAGGAGCAACTAGATGCCAGGTACTTTCAATCAAGCGAGTAAGTGGGGCAACCGCCCGCGCGGTCACAAAGTTGTATCTGCCACGGATTGACTCGGATTTTCCTCTAATTACCTCTACCGGCAGGGCTAGCTCATCGATCACCTCAAAGAGAAACTCCACCCTCCGCTGCAGGGGCTCAATCAGGGTGACCTTTAAATCCGGCTTCGCCAGGGCAATTACTAGACCAGGGAGCCCTGCGCCTGAACCAACATCAGCGAGGATTCCGGCGTCGGGAAGGAGTGTTGTGATTGGAAGGCAGTTCTCAATATGGCGCTCCCAGATGATCTCTCCCTCTTTGGGTCCGATCAACCCCCGCTCAATCCCTTTGCTTGCTAGAAGCTCGGCATACCGAAGGGCTTTATCGCTCCGCGCCCCAAAGAATTGGGCCGCCCTCGTTTCACGTGAAACGGTCAGGAAGGCATCACCACAACGCAGCGATCTGGGTCTTCGCCCTCAGATTCGCTCTTTAGCCCAATCTTCTGAATCGTGTCATGGACAATTTTTCTCTCAAAGGCATTCATAGGGGCGAGTTTGATTGCTTGGCCGCTCGACTTAACCTCATCGGCAATCTCCTCAGCCAGTTTGGCCAGGGTATTCCGCTTATCGGCTCTAAAGCCACCAAGGTCGAGCATTAACCGCGATCGCTCACCGGTTGACGTTTGGACCGCAAGGCGAGTCAACTCTTGGAGGGCATCTAAGACCTCACCATCCCTGCCCACTAGATGGGAGAGCTCTCCCCCCTCCACAACTAGATGGGCTCGATCATTCTCAATCCCAATCTCGATATCACCATCTAAATCTGCGATATCCAATAGCCCCTCCAGATAGTCGGCGGCAATATCGCCCTCATCCTCCAGTTGGGTAGCCCTACTCTTCTCGTTCTCACTCATTTTCTCTCCTTTTGCCCTTTTTGAGGCTTTTAAACCTATTTGTTCTTCTTACGCTTCTTTGGCTGGAAGCGCTGCCCCTTCTTCTCTGGCTCTTGGGTAGCCACTCCGCCACCCTCTTCTGAGCCATTCTTGTTTTCGGTGAGTCCGCGTTTTCGTTGTAACTCCTCCCAAGCCGGAGATCCTGGAGCTGGATTTCGTTTAATTACGTAGTACTGCTGTCCCCAAGTCCAAAGGTTTGTGGTCGACCAGTAGATAAGAACGCCAATTGGGAAATTAACACCAGAGACTGCAAATATCACTGGAAATAGATAAAGCAAAATCTTCTGTTGTTGCAACATCATATTGTTGCTGGTATCCATTTTCGGCATACCTTTGACCATCAATTGACGTTGTGTTGTAAAGGTTGTCAACGACATTAAAATAATAAGAAGAACGGTAACGAATTTTACTGTTGCATTACTTGAGCCAAGAAATGTCTGCGAGATTGGGGCGCCAAAAAATTCCGCTTGTGCGGCCTGTTCTGCCAGAGTTTGGGTAAATGTTCCGCGGGCCTGTGGTGGGTTCTTGCCTATTCCATTTAGCACCGTAAATAGTGCAAAGAATATTGGTGCTTGAGCGATGATGGGAAAGCATGATGCTAGTGGATTAGTTTTATGAGTTTTGTATAACTTCATTAACTCTTCCGATTGCTTCTGGCGATCATCTTTGTACTTCTGTTGGATCTTCTTCATCTCTGGCGAGAGCGCTGTAAGGGCGCGTTGCGATTTAATCTGTCGCACAAATAGTGGAATAAGTAATACTCGAATTAATACAACTAAACCAACGATTGAGAGGCTCCAAGTGACTCCACTGGTCTCTCCGAAGACCGGAGAAAGAGCACGATGGATCGCGACCATAACCACTGAAACCAGCCAATATAAGGGGTCTAACATCTATCTAGCTCCTAATCTGATAGGTCCAAAGTGAATCTTCTCTGGTACATAATCAACGCCGCCATGACTAAAAGGATTACAGCGAACTACTCGCCATGCTCCTAAAAGCAATCCAAACAAGTTGTACTTCTTGATTGCATCAAATGTGTAATGAGAACAGGATGGATAATATTTACAGCGCGGCGCTAAACCAGAAGCAATAAATTTCTGCCAACCGCGAATCAATATCAAAAATGGGTAGGTGAGTAGTTTCACCGGGCTGCTCGTTTCTTTAATTCACCAAAAAGTTCTGAGATTTCCTCAGCTGGATTCTCGCTCCTGGTTGCTCGCACTACAACAAGTGAAGTTTTTGGTAAAACATGAAGCGCAGCTTTAGAAGCATGTCGAAGTTGGCGTGTTACTCGGTGGCGCTTTACAGACCCACCAATTGCTCTTGAAACAATAAAACCTATTTTTGGAGAATCAATATCTGATTCAGTGAGCAGGTATCCGGCTAAAGATTTGGTCTTTGATCTAATGGGGGATTGAGTTACGCGCAGAAAATCTTCATGAGAGGTAAGACGATTTGTTTGCGCAAGCACATCAAGCTCGTTGTTAAACAGAGAGGCGAGCGCGGCCTTTGGCGCGGCGTGCAGAGAGAACTGCGCGACCGGCTCGGGTTGCCATGCGTGCACGGAAGCCATGCTTCTTTGCGCGCCGACGGTTATTCGGCTGGAAGGTCCGCTTCATGGGATTTTCTCCTTAGATCTCGTCCCGCCCCCCCCAAAGGGCGCGAGAACAGGGAGTAACCGTAGCGGGGGGCCGCCCAATTTGGAAAATTGTGGATAACCCCTTGCTTTTATTAAGGATAGGTCTTACTTTCCGCCTCTATCCACAGGGTCGCCCCAAAATAAGGGGGTTGAGAGGCTAAAGCCTTACTTTAGACCACAGCCTGTGGATAACTTTGTGGATTTAGGGGGATTTAGTGACTACCGCCGAAACCGACCTACTTGAGGGGTTATGGAGTGGAGTCATCGACTCTATCTCTCAGGATTCTCCCCAGAATAGAGCCTTCTTAACTCTCACTAAACCCTTAGGGCTACTAAAAAGTGAGGGCGGCTCAAACCTTCTCTTAGCAGCGCCGAATAGTTTTGCCAAAGATGTCTTAGAGAGCCGACTTAAAGGAGCTCTAAATGATGCCCTTTCAGCAAAGTTGGGTGAGCGGATCAATATCGCAGTCACCATCGATGAGTCATTAGATGTTCCCGAGAGTGAAGTTGTTGAAATCGATGAGACTCCCAGAGCGGGAACGGGGCGCCAAGAGGGGTTAGCCAAACCCCAAGAATCAACTCAATTAAATCCTCGATACATTTTTGAAACTTTCGTTATCGGTGCATCGAATAGATTCGCTCATGCTGCCGCTGTTGCCGTAGCTGAAGCTCCAGCTAAGGCATATAACCCGCTTTTTATTTATGGTGAATCTGGTTTGGGTAAGACCCACTTACTTCACGCAATTGGTGCATATGTAAAAGAGTTATATAAAGGTTTAAGAGTTCGTTATGTATCTTCAGAAGAATTCACTAATGATTTTATTAACTCAATTCGAGACGATAAATCCTCGGTTTTCCAGCGTAGGTATCGCGATTTAGATATTTTGTTGGTTGATGATATCCAGTTCTTGGAAAATAAAGAGCGAACTCAGGAAGAGTTCTTCCATACCTTTAACACTCTTTATAATGCCAACAAGCAGATTGTGATCTCATCTGATAGACCGCCAAAACAATTAACAACACTTGAAGATCGTTTAAGAAGTCGATTTGAGTGGGGTTTGATTACTGATATCCAACCACCGGAACTTGAAACTCGAATCGCAATCTTAAGAAAGAAAGCTGCTCAAGATAAGTTAAGCGCCCCGGATGATGTTCTGGAATTTATCGCTAGTAAAATCTCGACAAACATTAGAGAGTTGGAGGGGGCGTTAATCCGTGTCACCGCTTTCGCGTCGCTAAACCGCCAACCAGTTGATATGGGGCTCGCTGAAATTGTTCTAAAGGATTTAATACCTGATGAAGGCGCTCCGGATATAACTTCCAACACAATCATGGCTCAGACTGCTTCTTATTTCAGTTTAACTATCGATGATTTATGTGGCACATCAAGATCGCGTGTTTTAGTTAATGCGCGCCAAATTGCGATGTATTTATGTAGAGAATTAACCGATCTCTCGCTCCCAAAAATTGGCCAGACATTTGGCGGGCGCGACCACACGACAGTTATGCATGCTGACAGGAAGGTTCGCCAGTTGATGGCAGAACGCCGCTCGATCTTCAACCAGGTCACTGAGTTGACCAACAGAATTAAGCTCCAAGGAAGGGTTTAGGTTTGGGGATAACCTGTGGATATCTGTGGATAATCGGTGGATAGTCCAAGGATAAGTAGCGGGGCCGTTTTTTAACCACAAAACAAACACAAGTTAGCCACAAAGAAAGGAGTGGTTAAGTGAATAAAAAAGTAGCTTTGAACTGCGGTTTCTTTACTTTCCCACAATTTACACTGCTGCTTATTACGAATAATTCTATAGATAAACAAAAGTTTATGAGCGTACCTCATCCACAAACCAAAACGATAGGCTCATAATCATGAAGTTTTCAGTTGATAGCGCATCACTTGCCGATTCAGTTAATTGGGTATCTCGCAGCCTCTCTACCCGCCCCATTATGACCGCCCTACTCGGAATAGTTATCGATGCTCAAAAAGATGTGACCTTATCTGCCTCAGATCTTGAAACATCCGCTAAATCTTCTTTCACAGCTGAGATAAAAGAACCTGGTCGAGTTTTAGTTCCTGGGCGTTTATTAACTGAGATTTCCAAGACGCTACCAAATAAAACTGTCCTATTTCAACTCGACGGCACAAGAGTTTTAGTTACCGCCGGTTCTGCAAAATTCACCTTGCCAACACTGCCGTTAAATGAATATCCAAACCTTCCCAACCTTCCGGAAACTTCTGGAACTATAGCGAGTGAGTTATTTGCAACAGCGGTAAACCAAGTTGCAGTAGCCGCCGGTCGAGATGACTCCCTGCCAACTCTTACCGGCATCCACATTGATATAGCTAAAGAGACCATAACTCTCGCCGCAACCGACAGATATCGGTTAGCGGTTCGTGAGATTAATTGGACCCCAAACGATCCAGAGTTAACAACCACCGCACTTCTTCGCGCCCGGACTTTGGCAGACGCCGCTCGGAGTATTGCAAGTACAAAGAGCGTCTCAATTGCAATTGCCCCAACCTCAAATAATGAGCGCTTAGTTGGTTTTGCTAGTGATGCAAAAACTATGACCTCACGCCAATTAGATGGCTCATTCCCGCCATACCGCCATTTACTACCCAGCGAAACAAGTGCCAACGCAGTAATCGAAGTCGCCAAACTTCTTGATTCAGTTCGCAGGGTAGCTCTGGTTACAGATAAAACTGTTCCGTTACGACTTAAATTTAATAACAACACGCTACAACTAGAAGCTGGCGCTGGAGATGAAGCCCAAGCAACCGAAGAGTTAGAGATTATCTACAACGGTGAAGCAATTGATATCGCATTTAACCCAACTTTCCTTACCGATGGTTTAAGCGCTCTCAGTACCGTTTATGTAAATATCGCTTTCACAGGGTCAAATAAACCAGCGACGCTCACCGGTAAAAGCAAGGCAGATGGTGGCGCAGATACCTCATTCCGCTATCTATTAATGCCGATGCGTTACGCCTCCTAACTGCAGTAAATGAAGATCACCCATCTTTCCCTGCAAGATTTCCGCTCATATAAAAACCTGGAACTCCCACTAACCAGTGGAACCCATATCTTCATCGGGGAGAATGGTGAGGGGAAAACAAATATCCTCGAAGCAATTATGTATCTAGCCCTACTTTCATCCCACCGCATCTCAAATGACGCCCCTTTAATAAAACTAGGAGCCGAGAAAGGTTATATCCGGGCAAAAGTTTCAGATCAAGATCGCGACACTTTAATTGAGTTAGAGATTAACAATGGAAAAGCTAATCGCGCCAAAGTTAATCAAAACCCAGTTCGCAGCCAACACGCAATCTCAGGAATTGTCAAAGCAATCTGTTTCTCCCCAGAAGATCTAGATTTAGTGCGCGGCGATCCAAGAGAGCGGAGAGCTTTTCTTGATTATCCTCTAATTCAACGAAACCCCCGGTTAGGTGGCGTCATCAATGATTATGAGAAGGCTCTAAAGCAGCGAAATACGCTCCTTAAAGCTCGTGCTACTGAAAGCACCCTCTCTCCTTGGAATGAGCACTTAGCAAATTTTGGTGGCGAGATTGTCGCCTCAAGACTCAAACTAATCAGAGAGCTGACACCTCACCTATTAAACTCGTATGAAAACATTTCCGTAAAAAAGCAGCCATCATTAGAATATAAATCCAATCTAGAAAATTTGACTGAAGATAAAGAGGCGAATAAAAAGGAATTGTTAAGAAAAATTGAGGAAGTTTCCCTACAAGAGCGGGAACGGGGCGTCTCTTTAATTGGACCACACCGCGACGATCTTCTCTTAAATTTAGGGGAACACCCAGTAAAAGGCTTCGCTAGCCATGGTGAATCTTGGTTAATTGCGCTCTCGTTAAGGTTAGCTAGTTATCAACTTCTGAAAACTGATGGCGATAATCCAATTTTAATTTTAGATGATGTATTTTCAGAGCTTGATGAGAAGCGACGGGAACGACTAGTAGCTCTAACTAATACTGCTGATCAAACTTTAATTACCGTAGCGGTTGCAAGCGATCTACCTTCTGAATTAACTGGTAAGAGATACCAAGTAGCAAATGGTGCGGTTAGTGAATTATGAAGCGTGACATCGCTCGCGAGCTTTTTCGCACCTACCGCACAAAATTTAAGAAGATTGTCGAGAGTACTAATGAGAGATCTCATCGAGATGATCCGGAACCCATCGGATCAATATTGGATGCCATAACTGTCTCGCGCGATTGGAAACGTGGCCTCGCTGAAGGAAACATCTTTACTAATTGGAGAGTTATTGTTGGCGACGAGATTGCTAACCATGCCGAGCCAATAACTATTTTCGAAGGCCAATTAACAATCCGCGCCGAATCAACATCTTGGGCAACCCAACTACGATTATTAGAGCGAGAACTTTTAAAAGGTATTCAAAGCGAGAGCGAGGGCGCTCTCATTGAAAGCTTGAAAATTATTGGACCAACTGCGCCATCTTGGAAGCGTGGCCTACGCACAATTCGAGGGGCTAGAGGCCCTCGAGATACCTATGGTTAAACCCAGTGGTTACCTGCGCGCTAAAAGTGCGCCAAATCCACATCCAGAGCCTTTTTCTGGCCAGCCTGGAGCCAGCCAACCACTAGGATTTGAGGGTACCCAGGCCGATTTTGCGGTCCTAGTCGTTTCTAAAGGGGTTTAAGTGGCAGATAAGAAGGACTCTAGCAAAGTCGCTAGGGCCTACGACGCGAGCGCTATTACTGTTCTAGAGGGGTTAGAAGCGGTTCGAAAACGCCCTGGAATGTATATCGGATCCACTGGTGAACGCGGTCTACACCATCTCGTTTACGAAGTTGTAGATAACTCCGTTGATGAAGCTCTCGCCGGATATTGTACCGATATCAATGTAGTTCTACTTAAAGATGGCGGCGTACAAGTAACAGACAATGGTCGCGGCATCCCAGTAGATATACATCCCGTTGAAAAGAAGCCTGCACTAGAAGTTGTGCTAACTGTTTTACATGCCGGCGGAAAATTTGGCGATGGTGGTTACGTGGTCTCTGGTGGACTTCACGGCGTTGGCGTCTCAGTTGTAAATGCGCTAAGTCGCGATCTAACTGTTTTAGTTAAACGTGATGGTTTTGAATGGACCCAGAGCTACAAACTTGGCGTTCCAACTGCGCAACTTAAGAAAGGTAGCACCGCAACTGATACTGGAACCCGAGTCACTTTCTGGCCCTCTGAAGAAATCTTTGAAACTACTGACTTCTCTTTTGAAATTCTCTCCACACGCTTCCGAGAAATGGCACTTTTAAATAGAGGTCTAAAAATTACACTCCGCGATGAGCGCCCAAGCCATGTTGATGAAAAAGGCGAGCCAATCTCCGTTGCATATAAATACGATGGTGGCATCGTTGATTTTGTTAAACACTTAAACACCACCAAAGGTGTGACTCATAAATCGATAATCTTCTTTGAAACCGAAGATAGCAAGAACAAAATGTCTCTGGAAGTTGCAATGCAGTGGAACACTGGATTCAGCGAGTCGGTTTATACCTTCGCAAATACCATTAATACACAAGAGGGCGGCACCCACGAAGAGGGTTTCCGAACCGCGCTAACCTCAATCGTTAATAAATTTGGCGAAGAGTGGGGATATATCCGCAAGAAAGAAGATCGTTTAACTGGCGATGATATCCGCGAAGGTCTAACTGCAATCGTCTCTATCAAAATTGGTGAACCACAGTTTGAGGGTCAGACTAAAACCAAACTTGGTAACACCGAAGCGAAAACATTTACTCAAAAAGCGCTAAATGATTTTGTCAGCGCCTGGCTTGAGCGAAATCCATCTGAAGGCAAAGAGATTGTTCGTAAAGCCATCGATGCGGCGACAGCCCGAATCGCGGCGCGAAAAGCCCGCGATCTATCTCGATCTAGAAAGGGTTTATTGGAGGGCCGGGGCATGCCTGGCAAATTGGCGGATTGCCAATGGACCGAACCAGAGAAGTGCGAGCTATATATCGTTGAAGGTGATTCCGCAGGCGGTTCCACTAAAGGCGGTCGTGATTCAAGGTTCCAAGCGGTACTTCCAATTCGCGGAAAGATACTCAATGTTGAGAAAGCCCGGATCGATCGAGTTCTCCAAAATAATGAAGTCCAAGCGCTAATAACCGCTCTCGGTACTGGTATCCATGATGATTTCGATCTTGCAAAACTTCGCTACCACAAAGTTATCTTGATGGCAGATGCCGATGTTGATGGCCAACATATCCGCACTCTTCTTTTGACTTTACTTTTCCGATTCATGCGCCCACTAATTGAAGGCGACTTTGTTTATCTTGCCCAACCACCACTTTACAAGATCAAATGGGGCGGCAAAGAACCAGTTCAATATGCCTTCTCTGATAAAGAGCGAGATGGATTTATCAAAATTGGAAGCGATGCCGGCAAGCGTCTTCCTAAAGAAGATGGCATCCAGCGCTTTAAAGGTTTAGGTGAGATGCCCGCGAAAGAACTTTGGGATACCACGATGGATCCAGCAAACCGCGTCTTGATTCGAGTGACACTTGAAGATGCCGCTGCCGCCGACGATCTCTTCTCAGTTCTAATGGGTGAAGATGTCGAACAGCGCCGCCAATTTATTCAACGTAATGCCAAAGACGTTAGGTTCTTGGATATTTAATGGATACTGAAAAATCTTCCGATAAGGTCGAATCAGTCGACCTACAGGTCGAGATGGCCCGTTCTTATCTTGATTACGCGATGTCGGTCATTGTTGGTCGCGCCCTTCCAGATATTCGTGATGGTCTAAAACCAGTTCATCGCCGCGTTCTCTATGCCATGTATGACGCGGGTTATCGCCCAGATAAGGGTTACTACAAATCATCGCGCATTGTTGGTGATGTGATGGGTAATTACCATCCCCACGGCGACGGCGCTATCTATGACACTTTGGTGCGTCTAGCCCAAATCTGGTCACTTCGCTATCCGCTTGTTGATGGCAATGGAAACTTTGGTTCCCCTGGAAACGATCCCGCTGCCGCAATGCGCTATACCGAAGCTCGGATGGCACCACTTGCCATGGAGATCATGCGAGATATCGATGAAGCAACTGTTGATTTCATTCCAAACTATGACGGCCGCTCTCAAGAACCAATCGTTCTACCAAGTCGCTTCCCAAATCTTTTAGTAAATGGCTCGGCTGGTATCGCAGTCGGAATGGCCACCAATATTCCGCCACATAATTTAAGAGAGATCGCCAGCGCAGTTGAGTGGGCCCTGGAAAACCCAGATGCAACTAGCGAAGCTATTTTAGAAGCTTTATTAGGAATCGTTAAAGGTCCAGATTTTCCAACTAAAGGAATCATCGTTGGCCGCCAAGGAATTGAAGAGGCATATCGCACTGGTCGTGGCTCTATCACCATGCGTGCAGTTGTTGAAATCGAAGAGATAAATAAGCGAACGTGTTTAGTTATTACCGAACTTCCCTATCAAGTTAACCCAGATAACCTCGCACTAAAGATTGCCGAACTCGTTAAAGATGGCAAAATCAAAGGAATCGCAGATGTTCGCGATGAAGGCAATGAACGCCTTGGTCAACGCCTCGTTATCGTTTTACGAAACGATGCAACGCCAAAGATTGTTGTAAATAACCTCTACAAACACACCCAATTACAAGATTCCTTCGGTGCCAATATGTTGGCTCTCGTCGATAACGTTCCCCGCACCCTTCGCCTTGATGAATTTGTTCGCCACTACATCACCCATCAAATTGAAGTCATTATCCGTCGCACCAAGTTCCGCCTCTCTGAAAAAGAGAAACGCGCCCATATCCTGCGTGGTTACTTAAAAGCGCTAGAAGCTCTTGATGCGGTGATCGCACTTATCCGCGCCAGCGCAAACTCAGATGCCGCCCGCGAAGGTTTAATGAAACTTTTAGAAGTAGATGAGATTCAAGCTAACGCAATTCTGGATATGCAACTCCGTCGCCTCGCAGCCTTAGAGCGACAGAAAATCAATGATGAATATGAAACTTTAATGGCGGAAATAATTGAGCTAAATAAGATTCTCAACGACCCAAAACAACAACGCGCAATCATCAAGGAGGAGCTTGCAGAAATCGCCGAAAAATATGGCGATGAACGCCGTACTCAGATTATCGCTGGCGGCGATACCGATCTCTCAGTTGATGATTTAATTCCGAACCAGGAAGTTGTAGTAACTATTACTCGCGGGGGATATGCAAAACGAACCCGTGCCGATCTATATCGTTCACAGCGTCGCGGCGGTAAAGGCGTTAAAGGCGCAGCTTTAAAACAGGATGACATCGTCGAACATTTCTTTACTGCATCAACGCATAACTGGTTACTCTTCTTTACAAACCAAGGCCGCGTCTATCGTGCCAAAGTTCATGAACTACCTGATGCCGGCCGTGATGCTAGGGGCCAACATGTCGCAAACTTACTTGCCTTTAAACCCAACGAAGCTATCGCATCAGTTATCTCTATTACCGATTACACCTCACTTCCTTATCTGGTTATGGTAACAAAAGCAGGAATCATTAAGAAGAGCCCGCTAGAAGAGTATGACTCACCTAGAACTGGCGGCTTAATTGCCATTACACTTAAAGAGAAAGATGAAGTAGTCGCTGCTTCTGCTTTAAGTAAGAAAGACGAACTATTGCTTATATCAAAGAAAGGCATGTCGCTTCGCTTTACCGCTGATGATGATGCCCTGCGTCCAATGAGAAGATCAGCAACCGGTGTAATTGGAATGAAATTCCGTTCCGGAGATGAATTACTATCCATGGCCACTATTCGAAATGAAAAGAAAACCGAAGATCTATATGTAGTCACCGCAACCGATGGCGGTTATGGAAAGCGAACGAATTTAGATGAATATCGCTCACAAGGTCGCGGCGGAATTGGAGTTAAAGCGGCAAAGATTGATGAAGGCTCTCGCGGTGTTCTGGTTGGGGTTTTAATCGTTAAAGAGAGCGATGAAATATTGCTAATTACATCAAACGGTGTTGTAATGCGAACCCCTGTGAAAGAAGTTCGTGAAACTGGTCGTGACACTATGGGTGTTCGAGTTGTAAACCCTGATCAAGGAACTGAAGTTGTCTCGCTAACAAAGGTGAGAGAGCAAGAGTAAGCGCAATCCGTGCTATTTTTACGCCCGCCCGCGGGTCAGGTAGCCTTGCGCTTCCGTTTCGCGGGCCTATAGCTCAGCCTGGTTAGAGCGCTTCCCTGATAAGGAAGAGGTCAGTGGTTCAAGTCCACTTAGGCCCACCATATCTACGCTCAATCGCTGCGATATGGGGACTTAGCTCAATTGGTAGAGCACCTGCTTTGCAAGCAGGGGGTTAGGGGTTCAATTCCCCTAGTCTCCACAAAAGGATTGCCTCCACAAATGAAAGGCCTCCACAAAATGAGTTCAATTAACGAAATAGCCCAGAGTGATAAAGCTGCAACTTATGAATTCCTAGCAACTATAAAAACACACTCTGAATCTGATTTAGATAAATCGGCATATGGTTGGAGTCCAAGACAAGTAATTAACCATCTTGCCGATAGTGAAGCCCAGTCTTACTCAAGACTTCGTCGACTGCTTGCCGAACCAGGAACCACAATTCAAGGGTATGATGAAAGTAGGTGGGTGGAAAGTACAACGCTTGGACATGAAAGCCAAGGAATTCAAGATTCACTTGCGGTATTTACAGCAGTCCGAAAATCTTCTTACGAATTAATCAAACGTCTCACCGAGTCCCAACTAGATAACACAGGTACACATACTGAATCAGGTACCTACACTGCTCAGAATTGGCTAAAGTCCTACACCAACCATCCAATCAATCACGCAAATCAGATCCGTCAACAGAAAGCGAAACCATGAGCGATACGCCACCAATTTACCGCGCCACACTTCACACCAATAAAGGTGATATCGTGATTGAGCTCTTTCCTAATCACGCCCCCAAAACGGTAGCTAATTTCGTTGAACTAGCTGCTGGAGTACGCGAATGGGTAAATCCAAATACTGGCACGAAGACCAACCAACCGCTTTTTGACGGAACAATCTTTCACCGAGTTATAGCGGGGTTTATGATCCAAGGAGGCGATCCACTTGGAACTGGAACGGGCGGACCAGGTTATAAATTCGCTGATGAATTCCACCCAGAACTTGTTTTCAATAAGCCATACCTACTTGCCATGGCAAATGCCGGACCAAATACAAATGGGTCACAATTCTTTATCACTGTTGCCGAAACTTCTTGGTTGAACCGAAAGCACAGCATCTTTGGCGAAGTTAAGGATTCGAATTCACAGGCAGTAGTTGATGCAATTGCCACAGCGAAAACCGGGCCCGCCGACCGCCCAATTGAGGCTATCAAAATCAACTCCGTCTCGCTCTCCTAATGCGAATTCGCTCCACCACCAATCTCTTGGTTGGAGCAATCGCGCTCTCGTATTTAATTCAATTATTAGTGCCGAACTATGAAGAGAGCCTCTGGATTAGCGGCGCTGAATTTGATCAAGGCCAATACTGGAGATTAATTACCGTCGCCCTCGTACACGGCGGGTTCTTTCATCTTGGCTTTAATCTCTATGCGCTCCATGTTTTAGGTTCACCAGTCGAGCTTTATTTTGGAGTAACGAAATATGTAACAGTCTTACTTACTTCTCTAATCTTTGGATCGCTCGCAAGCGCACTTTTCAACAATCCTTACACTGCAAGCGTTGGAGCCTCCGGAATGGTCTTTGGTCTTTTTGGAGCGCTCGCTTTAATCGGAGCTCGCATTGGAATCGAATGGCGCGGGATTATTGGCATCATTCTTATTAACTTCGCGCTTGGTTTCATCTTGGGTGGCATCGACTGGCGCGCCCATGTCGGCGGCTTGATTGGCGGAACGCTCGCCACTCTCGTGCTTGACCGTACGAAGAAGCGCTTGAGCGACATCTAATACTGCAACATCAGCCCCTCTACCGGTCATTCCATCAGATACCATCACTCGGCAGAACGGGCAACCCACCGCAACCTCTGGAGCCCCAGTATCAATCGCTTCGTCAACACGATTCAAATTGATTCGCGTACCTAATTTTTCTTCCATCCACATTCTTCCGCCACCAGCACCGCAACAGAATGAGCGCTCTTTATTTCTCGGCATTTCAATGACTTCAACACCCGTTGACTCCAACAATTCTCTAGGCGGTTCATAAATCTGATTATGGCGACCCAAATAACATGGATCGTGATAGGTCAATTTATTGGTTGCTTTATTGACTGGCTTTAACTTCCCAGCTTTTACTAATTGATTCAATAACTGCGTATGGTGGACCATCTCTAGTTCATAACCCTGCTGGCGATAATCCCTACCAATCGTTGTGAAGCAATGTGGACAAGTCACAACAACTTTCTTCTTACCTTTGTAATTCGCATAAACCTCTTTAAAAGTCTCAATATTTTCTCTAGAGAGAATCTGATACAAGAATTCATTTCCGGCTCTCCGCGCCGGATCTCCGGTGCAGGTTTCTCTCGCACCGAGAACGGCAAATTCGACGCCGGCCATATAGAGCAATTCCGCTACCGCTTTAGTGGTCTTCCGAGCTCGTTCTTCATAGGCACCTGCGCATCCAACCCAGAATAGATATTCAACCGTCTCAGGTAGCTCACCTTCAATTACCCGAACCGGAAAATTACATTCCATAATCCATGAATTTCGATCCATCCGATTAGCGCCCCAGGGATTTCCGGCCTTCTCTAAGTTCTTAAAAGTTCCGCCTAACTCAGTTGGAAACTCAGACTCCACCAAAACTTGAAACCTTCGCATATTTACAATGTGATCGATATGTTCAATATCTACCGGACATTCATTTACACAAGCGCCACAAGTAGTACACGACCATAAGACATCCGGCGAAATTGTTTCGCCAACAATCGGTTGATCAGATGGAACCTTTGCGAGTGCATGATCACGCATCGCCATCACCAATAATTTTGGCGAGAGCGGTTTTTCAGTATGCCAAGCCGGGCACTGGGATTGGCAACGCCCACACTCAGTACAGCTCGCCATATCCAGCAAGCCTTTCCAGGAGATATCGGCGGCTTTACCAATTCCAAATAAGTCATCTTCTTTAGGATCTTCAAAATCAATCGGTGCACCTTTAGACAACATCTCAGGAAGCGCTCCCAAAGTCGGAGCCGAACCAACATTTCTTTTGAAAAAGATATTAAATGGCGCTAAGAAGCGGTGCCAAGCAATTCCCATTCTTAAATTAGAAGCCACAACGATAAACCAGGTCATCGAAACTACAATCTTGAGCGCTGCAACCAGAGAAATTAGTCCTCCAACATCTTCACCGTTTTGTAAACGGACTTCTAAATCACGAATTCCAACCACGCAGAAGACCACAACTAAAATTACGGCCTCCACGAAATAAGCGCGTTTGTTATACGAACCAAAGAACCTTGAAGTTCTTCCCTTTCTAACAAACCTTGTTATCTGTCTTACGCCAATCAAAGTAACAATTCCAAACCCGGTTAACCAAGCAATTACCAATACAAAATAAGAATATGGATCCCACTTACCAACAATCGGTAATACAAACTCCGGATCTACGACCTGTCCATAAGCGTTTACTAAAGTTCCAAGTAGCGCAACAAAACCGATCATGACAAACCAATGCGCGATGCCACTTCCCGTGAAGTTGAGCATCTTGGTATGGCCCAAGACCTCTTTGGTCATCGCCGCAAACCGCTTACCTTTTTCTCCGCTACGAGTTGGATCTGGTTGCCCGGATTTAATCGTGCGATACAGCTCGAGGCCCCGAACAGTGAATAGCCCGACCGCGATAAAGGTTATGGAGTAGCTAATAGAAGCCAAGACCAAAGTCACGAGCACAGCCTAGGCGAGGATTACATTCCAAAGCACGACGGGGCTGAGCAGACGTTGTCGAGCGAGAGCGAGACGGTCTGCGTGCTCCTTCGTATTTGGGAATAAATATGACATAGGAGGCGGTTACAGAGTCAAATTCATAAATCTTTAAGGAGCAGCAACATGGCCAGAGCCGTCGGAATCGACCTGGGAACTACGAATTCCTGCGTATCAGTATTAGAAGGTGGCGAAGCTACCGTCATAGCTAACGCAGAAGGCGCACGCACCACCCCATCAATCGTTGCCTTTGCGAAAAACGGCGAGGTGTTGGTCGGCGAGGTAGCGAAGCGTCAATCAGTCACCAACGTTGAGCGAACAATCCGCTCCGTTAAGCGCCATATGGGTACAACTTGGAACATCGATATCGATGGCAAGAAGTACACCGCACAAGAAATCTCTTCTCGTATCTTGCAGAAGTTAAAGCGAGATGCCGAGTCTTATCTTGGTGAAACCATCACCGATGCCGTAATCACCGTACCCGCATACTTCAATGATGCGCAACGTCAAGCTACAAAAGAAGCTGGCGAGATCGCAGGACTTAATGTCCTTCGTATCATCAATGAGCCAACTTCCGCAGCGCTTGCTTATGGTCTTGATAAGGGTGATAAAGAACAAACCATTCTGGTATTCGATCTTGGCGGTGGAACTTTCGATGTATCGCTACTTGAAATCGGCGAAGGCGTCGTAGAAGTTAAAGCAACCAATGGCGATAACGTTCTTGGTGGCGATGATTGGGATCAAGCGCTAGTCGATTATCTAGTTAAGACCTTCCAATCAAAGCACGGCGTCGATCTTGCAAAAGATAAGATGGCGATGCAACGAGTTCGCGAAGCTGCTGAAAAGGCGAAGATTGAATTATCCTCTTCACAACAAACTTCTATAAATCTTCCTTACATCACGGTTGATGCTGAGAAGAACCCATTATTCCTTGATGAAACTATTACCCGCGCTCAATTCCAAGGAATGACCGCTGATCTATTAGATCGCTGCCGAAAGCCGTTCCAAGCTGTTTTGAAAGATGCGGGAATTCCACTATCTGAAATTGATCACGTAGTACTAGTTGGTGGCTCAACTCGTATGCCAGCAGTTGTTGATCTTGTTAGAGAGCTAACTGGTGGAAAAGAGCCAAATAAGGGCGTAAATCCGGATGAAGTCGTAGCTGTTGGCGCCAGCCTTCAGGCCGGCGTTATCAAGGGTGAAGTTAAAGATGTTCTACTTCTTGATGTGACTCCGCTATCTCTTGGAATTGAAACCAAGGGCGGAATCATGACCAAGTTGATTGAGCGAAATACAACTATCCCAACCAAGCGCTCCGAAATCTTCACAACAGCTGATGACAATCAACCAGCGGTACAGATTCAAGTCTTCCAAGGCGAGCGTGAAATGGCCGCTTATAACAAGCGCCTGGGCATGTTCGAACTAACCGGAATCGCACCAGCTCCTCGTGGCATCCCACAGATCGAAGTTACTTTCGATATCGATGCCAATGGAATCGTCCATGTATCAGCGAAGGATCTTGCTACCGGCAAAGAGCAGAGAATGACCATAACTGGCGGCTCTGCGCTACCAAAGGATGAGATTGATCGAATGATGCGCGATGCTGAATCACATGCTGAAGAAGATAAGAAGCGTCGTGAAGAGGCCGAAATCCGTAACTCCGGAGATTCACTTGTCTACCAGACCGAAAAGTTCTTGAAAGACAACGAGGATAAATTGAAGGAAGGCGAGTCAGCTGAGAAGAAAGCTGAAGTCGAATCCGCAATATCAGAACTCAAGAAAACTCTTGAAGGAACCGACACCAACGCAATTAAAACTGCAACCGAGAAACTTGCTGAGGTAAGTCAGCAACTAGGTGCCGCGCTCTACGCAGCGAGCGCAGCACAAGCCTCATCTGAGAAGCCAAAAGAAGATGGCGTTGAAGATGCGGAAATTGTTGATGAAGGGAAGTAATGAGCGAGGAAATCGCTACTGATTCATCCGAGGCGACCGAGTCGAAAGACCCGGTCGCTTCGCTTACTGAAGATCTACAACGCCTTCAGGCGGAATACGCAAATTACAAGAAGCGAGTAGATCGCGACCGAATTCTTGTTGCCGATATCGCCACCGGTGCCGCGCTTATTGAATTACTTCCGATCCTCGATGATCTAGATCGTGCCGCTGAACATGGCGAGCTAACCGGTGGATTCAAAGCTGTCGCTGATCAAATTACAAATTTCTCGCAAAAGCTCGGCCTCCAAAAATTTGGTGAGGCCCCATCAATCTTTGACCCAAATATCCATGAAGCGCTAATGCACGAAACTTCAAAAGATGTAACCGAAACTACCGTTACCAAGATTCTGCAACCAGGATATAAACATAAGGAGCGAGTACTACGTCCAACTCGAGTCGTAGTGACAGACCCCGAACATGGCAGCTAAAGATTTATACGAAAAAGATTATTACGCGATTCTCGGCGTCGATAACAAAGCCGATGGTGCTGCTATTAAGAAGAAGTACCGCCAATTAGCCCGCGAACTTCATCCGGATAAAACCAAAAGGTGATAGAAACTAGAGGATAGATTCAAAGAAGTTTCAGAGGCTTATGACATCCTCAGCGACGATAAAAAACGGGCAGAATACGATCAAGCCCGCGAAATGTTTAAATCCGGGGCATACCGCCAAGGCGCCAATCAATATGGCGGCGATTTTAGTGATCTCTTTAGCGGCGGCGATATCTTCTCTTCAATATTCGGTTCACGGCGCGGTCCGCGAAAAGGCGCCGATACCCAGAGCGAAGTCAGTATTTCTTTTAGAGATTCCATCTTTGGCAAAGAGATTGATATAAAACCAAACCTAACTGTCCGCATCCCAGCTGGAATTAGCGATGGTGGCAAGATTCGGGTTAAAGGACGAGGCCAACCCGGCGAAGCTGGTCCCGGTGACCTATACCTATTAGTGAGCGTCGTACCTCATCCCGTCTTCTCCCGTAAGGGCGAGAACATCCACCTCAAACTTCCGGTCACTTTTACCGAGGCAGCGCTTGGCGCAGATATCCCCGTTGCGACTCTCGAGGGCGACCTAGTCACGCTTCGCCTCTCGCCGGGAACTACCAACGGCAAAACGTTCCGAATAAGAGGTCGCGGAGTGAAGAAAGGCGTCAACGCTGGCGACTTAATGGTCACGATTGATGTACAAGTTCCACAACGAATCGATGGCAAAGCTAAGAAAGCGTTAGAAGATTTTGCAGCTGCAACAAAAACGGAAGATCCTCGCGGAGATTTCATGCAACACTCTAAAGCGTAATAGGCTTGCGTTATGTCGGTGCGCGATGTATTGAAAGCTGAAATCCTAAATAAAGCAGTTGTTCGTGGGAAGGTAATTCTCTCTTCCGGTAAAGAAGCAGATTTCTATGTTGACTTAAGAAGAGTAACGTTAGATGCAACGGCAGCCCCACTTGTTGGTGAAGTAATGTTGGAACTTACAAAAGATTTAACTTATGAAGCAGTTGGCGGACTAACACTCGGTGCCGACCCAGTTGCGACTGCGATGTTGCATGCTGCAGCAAAACAGGGAAAGAAGTTAGATGCCTTTGTTGTCCGTAAAGCGGAGAAAGCTCATGGTCTACAAAGAAGAATTGAAGGACCGGATGTAAAAGGAAAGAAAGTTTTGGCGGTTGAGGACACATCAACAACTGGTGGATCAGTCCTAACTGCTGTTGAAGCGTTAAACGAAGCTGGCGCAGATGTTGTTGGCGTTGCGGTTATCGTGGAACGCGGCGCAAAAGAAAAGGTAGAAAGCGCTGGTCTTAAATACCTCGCAGCCTTTTTTCTTGCAGATCTTGGTCTATAAGAAACCCCCAATTACGCGCAGGATTAGGCAATTAGCGGGGGCATGCGCTTACACTTTCGCCTAATCACAATAACCTGGAGGAAATATGAGAGCCCTAATTGGCGCTAACTCACTCGTGGAAGTAACCGGAGATAACCTAAATCTGGTTTATCTAGTCCTTGGCGTATCTCTTGTCGCACTTGCAATCGCCTTCGCGCTTCGCGCTCAAGTACTAAGCGCATCCGATGGCACAGCAAAGATGCGCGAGATCGCCGAAGCGGTCCAGGAAGGCGCAGCTGCCTATTTGGCTCGCCAATTCCGAACTCTTTCTTTCTTCGTCGCAATTGTTGTCTTTCTTCTCTTTGCGCTCCCTGGCGAAACCGATGTAAAGATTGGTCGCTCAATATTCTTCTTAGTTGGCGCCGCATTCTCAGCGCTAGTTGGTTATCAAGGTATGTGGCTTGCCGTACGAGCCAATGTTCGAGTTGCTGAAGCTGCGCGCCAAGGCTCGGCTGAGCGCTCAGTTCAAATCGCCTTTCGTACCGGTGGCGTAGTTGGAATGCTCACCGTTGGTCTTGGACTTCTCGGAGCTTCGTCAGTAGTTGTTATCTATCGAGCTGATGCTCCGGCTGTGCTTGAAGGATTTGGATTTGGCGCAGCGATGCTCGCGATGTTTATGCGCGTTGGCGGCGGTATCTTCACCAAGGCCGCAGACGTAGGAGCGGATCTAGTTGGAAAGGTTGAAAAGCACATCCCTGAAGATGATCCTCGAAACGCCGCCACAATCGCAGACAACGTGGGTGACAATGTTGGCGATTGCGCCGGTATGGCTGCCGATCTCTTTGAATCTTATGCAGTGACTTTGGTGGCTTCACTAATTCTTGGTAAAGCTGCATTTGGTGATAGCGGACTTATTTATCCGCTAATTGTCCCGGCTATCGGAATTCTCACCGCAATTCTTGGAATATTCTTAACTCGATTACGATCTTCGGATAGAAGTGCGATGAGCGCAATTAATCGCTCCTTCTATATCTCAGCGGTAATTTCTGCGGTATTAGTAGGTATCGCAACCTTTACATATCTTCCAGATAGTTTTAGCTCGCTCTCTGGATTAGATCCAGCGTTTGCCATTTTAATAACTGGAAATCCGCGAACCGTCGCACTAGGCGCGGTCATTATCGGAATCGTTCTTGCCGCCGCAATTCAAATGCTCACCGGTTTCTTTACCGAAGTCGGTAAGCGTCCCGTAAATGATGTAGCCGCCTCCTCAAAAACCGGCGCTGCAACGGTAATTCTCGCTGGCGTCTCGGTTGGTTTTGAATCAGCGGTCTTCTCAGCGCTACTAATCGCAGCCGCGGTATTTGGTGCTTATCTTCTTGGCGGCGGTGTAGTTGTGCTCTCGCTATTTGCAGTTGCGCTTGCGGGATGCGGTCTATTAACCACAGTCGGTGTAATTGTTGCTATGGATACCTTTGGTCCAATCTCAGATAACGCGCAAGGCATCGCGGAGATGTCAGGTGATGTTAAAGGTGAAGGTGCCAAAATTCTTACCTCACTTGATTCTGTTGGAAATACCACCAAAGCAATCACAAAAGGAATTGCAATCGCCACAGCAGTTCTTGCAGCCACCGCGCTCTTTGGAGCATTTACCGATGCGATCAAGAACACCGTAAAAGAAGTTGGTTCAACCGTTGCCGGACTTGAGTACCAGGGAGTTCTCGATGTCGCAGATCCACGAAATCTCGTCGGTCTAATTATCGGCGCTTCTGTTGTATTCCTATTCTCTGGTCTTGCGATTAACGCAGTATCACGAGCAGCTGGCGCAGTTGTGATGGAAGTTCGTAATCAATTTCAGTTACATCCTGGAATTATGAAGGGAACTGAAAAACCAGAATACGGTCGCGTTGTAGACATCTGTACTCGTGATTCACTCCGCGAACTTGCCACACCAGGATTACTTGCTGTTATGGCACCAATCGCTGTTGGTTTCGGCCTAGGTGTTGGCGCTCTTGGCGCTTATCTTGCTGGTGCAATTGGAACTGGAACATTGATGGCGGTATTCCTAGCTAACTCAGGTGGTGCATGGGATAACGCTAAGAAAATGGTTGAAGATGGAAACCATGGCGGCAAAGGCAGCGATGCACATGCTGCAACAGTTATCGGTGACACCGTCGGAGATCCATTTAAAGATACTGCAGGCCCTGCAATTAACCCTCTACTTAAAGTAATGAATCTGGTTGGTCTCCTTGTAACCCCCGTAGTCGTTCGCTTCTCGCTAGAAGGTAGAGATTCGACCAATTTAGGAATCGCCCTGGTTGCAACTGCAGTCATTGTTGCCGCCCTAGTTATTGGTCGTCGTAAGTCCACCTCTATCGGCTAACCGATTTGGCTACACAACTAAAGACGCTGGTGATTGTTGAATCACCAGCAAAGGCCAGAAAGATTGGTGGCTATCTCGGTGACGACTATGTTGTCAAGGCATCAATCGGTCACATTAGAGATTTACCGCAACGCGCTGCAGATATTCCAAAGGAATATAAGAAATTTGCTTGGTCGCGCGAAGGCGTGGATATCGAAAATGATTTTGCCCCACTTTACGTAATTAATCGCGATAAAAAAGATAAAGTTCAAGAATTAAAGGACTTATTAAAAGACTCAGCTGAACTCATCCTGGCGACTGACGAAGATCGCGAAGGTGAAGCAATCGCCTGGCACCTAATGGAGATTCTCCGCCCAAAAGTTCCAGTAAAACGAATGGTTTTTAATGAGATTACTAAAGATGCAATTTTAAAAGCTGTAGATGAAACTCGCGATATTGATCAAAGACTAGTTGATGCTCAAGAAACCAGACGCGTTCTTGATCGACTATATGGCTATCGGTTATCGCCAGTTCTCTGGAAAAAAGTGATGCCTAGAATTTCCGCCGGTCGCGTTCAATCTGTCGCAACTCGATTAATTGTGGAACGCGAACGCGAACGTATGGCTTTCATTGCCTCAACTTGGTGGGATTTAACGGCAACTACAGATCAAGGTTTCAATGCTCGACTCATCAGCCTCTCGGGCCAGCGCGTTGTAACCACCAATGATTTTGATAGCAATGGCGCGCTGAAAGAAAAGAGCGCTAATCAAGTACTTCTGCTCGGCGAATCTGGTGCTAAGAAACTTTCGGATTCATTAAGGGGATTGAAGTTAACCGTTAAATCAATTGAGGAGTCCCCTCGTACCGAGCGTCCAAAACCGCCATTTACTACTTCAACAATGCAACAAGATGCCGGGAGTCGCCTGGGGTGGGGCGCCCAACTAACAATGCGAATCGCGCAGAGTCTTTATGAGGGTGGCTATATAACTTATATGCGTACCGATTCCGTAAACCTTTCCGATACTGCAATAAAGGCTGCAAGAGCTTCAGCTAAATCACTTTACGGCGCTGATCATCTACCTGATTCACCTCGTGTTTATGAAGGTAAATCAAAAAATGCGCAAGAAGCTCATGAAGCGATTCGTCCTGCGGGCGATACCTTTAAGACTCCGGGTGAATTAGCGCCAGAATTAACCAGAGACCAACTTTCGCTATATGATTTAATCTGGAAACGCACTGTGGCATCACAGATGGCAGACGCCAAGAAGATGCAGGCTCGGGTTGATTTTGATGTTAAAACTAGCGATGGCAAAGATGCAATTTTCCGCGCCAATGGCAGCGTTGTTACCTTTCCTGGATTTCTTGCCGCCTATGAAGATGTTATTGATGAAAAGAGCGAAGAAGAGAGTGATAAACGTCTTCCAGCTATGAAGGAAGGCCAGCTAATTAATGTCAACGAGTACAAATATGAATCACATGAAACTAAACCACCGGCGCGGTACACCGAACCGACATTAGTAAAAAAACTTGAAGAACTTGGAATCGGACGACCTTCTACCTTTGCCTCAATCATTCAAACAATTCAAGATCGAGGTTATGTAGTAAAACGTGGGCGAGCGCTGGTTCCAACCTTCCTAGCTTTTTCTGTTACCGGTCTTTTAGAACAGCATTTCTCAAAATTAGTTGATTATGAATTTACCGCCAGCATGGAGGAAGACTTAGATAAGATCGCCAATGGCGAAGCCGATAGAATCAAATGGCTTACCGATTTCTTCTTTGGCCACGATGGCCAACCAGGCTTACAAGACCTCGCCGCAGATTTAGGCTCGATTGATGCCCAACAAATCAACACGATGAAGATGGGTGAAGATATTGAAATTCGTGTGGGTAGGTATGGTGCTTACCTACAACAAGGTCAAGGCGATGATCGTAAATTCGCCAACATCCCAGAGGGAATGGCGCCTGATGAATTAACGCTTCAGAAAGTAATCGAACTACTTGCAGCGCCTTCTGGAGAGCGCGAGCTCGGTATCGATCCAACCACTAGTCTGCCAATCATCGCTAAATCTGGCCGCTTTGGTCCTTACATCACCGAAGTCCTTCCAGAACCAGAAGGAAAAAAGAAGAAAGAAGTCAAAGCAAAAACCGCATCACTTCTCTCTACGATGACCCTAGATACCGTGACATTAGACGATGCGTTAAAACTTTTATCACTTCCAAGAACGTTAGGTGTGGATAGCCAAACGGGCGATGTGATTACTGTTCAAAATGGAAGATACGGTCCATATCTCAAGCGAGGCGAGGATTCCCGGACTCTAACAACTGAAGATCAGCTATTTACGATCACTCTTGATCAAGCCGAAGAAATCTATAAAAAACCAAAAGTAAGAAGACGTGGCGTTGCAAAGCCACCACTTAAAGATCTTGGTATTGATCCCACGACAAACAAAGAAATAATTATTAAAGATGGAAGATTTGGTATGTATGTAACCGATGGTAAAACTAACGCAACACTTGGCCGCGGTGATACCGTCGAAGCAATGACCATCGAACGCGCACAAGAGTTGCTTGCAGGCCGTCGAGCTTGGGAACTTGAGAATGGTGGAGCTCCGAAAAGGAAATCTTTCCGAAAGAAGAAAGCGCCAACCCTCACTGAAAAGACGATTTCCGACGCTAGCGCGAAGAAAAAAGCAAAGCGGAGCGCAACCGGGAAAGCAAAGAAAGACGCATAATAGGCTCCTCCTATGTCAGGATCAATTCCAAGCCCCACAAGATCATTGCGAGCAAGTGAGAATGTCCTGCGCATCCCAGCCTTTCGCAGACTTTGGAATGCCATGTCATTTTCATCATTTGGGGATTGGCTTGGACTTCTTGCCACGACAGCCTTGGCACAACAATTAGCCGGAGGAGATTACGCAACAGCTAACTTTGCAATCGCCGGCGTATTTATCGCAAGGCTGCTGCCCTCGGTAATTCTCGGGCCAATTGCTGGAGTAATCGCAGATAGATTTGATCGCAAACGGGTGATGGTTATTGGCGACATTCTTAGAGCGGCTCTTTTTATATCAATCCCTATAGTCGGAACTTATCTTTGGTTATATATCGCAACTGTTTTGGTTGAGTGTGTAACTTTATTCTGGAGTCCCGCCAAAGAAGCAACAGTCCCAAATTTGGTTCCGAGGAATAAATTAGAGAGCGCCAACCAGATGTCGCTCTTTGCCGCATATGGAAGCGCCCCAGTAGCTGCAATCATCTTCTCACTCTTATCCATCTCGGCAACGGCAGTCGGCGCTACCTTTGGACTAGAGAATTACACCTCTGTAGATCTAGCTCTCTACCTAAACGCCATAAGTTTTCTTTTTAGCGCGCTAACAATTGTTGGTTTGGAAATCCCTAAAAATCATATTCATCTGAACCGTCATTCTCCCTCTCTGACTGATTCGCTAATCGATGGAGCAAAATTCATTTTCAAAACTAAACTGATTCGTGGGCTAGTCATCGGAATGATTGGTGCATTTCTTGCTGCAGGGGCTGTTATTGGTTTAGCCAGAACCTTTGTGGGTGATTTAAGTGCAGGAGACGCTGCTTACGGAATTCTATTTGGAGCAGTTTTTACTGGTCTTGCTGGTGGTATCGCACTTGGTCCAAAAATATTCTCACAATTCTCAAGGCGTAGACTCTTTGGTGCATCGCTAACTGTTGCAGGATCTATGTTGATTATTCTCTCCTTGCAACAGAACTTGGTTCTAGCAATTCTCGTTGTTTTGATAATCGGTCTCTTTGCGGGCGTTTCATGGGTTAGCGGCTTCACCATGTTGGGCATAGAAGTCAGTGATGAGATGCGTGGTCGAACTTTTGCCTTTGTCCAAGCTTTAGTGCGAATATCACTGGTAGCCGTCTTAGCAATTTCACCATTGATTGCGGCTGCAATTGGCGAGCACACCTATGCTCTTGGAGAAGCGGTTCTCACCTACAACGGCGCCGCTTTCACAATGTTAGGTGGTGGCATTACCGCCGCGATTGTTGGCCAGATTTCCTATCACCAGATGAAGGATCGACCCGGTGTCTCATTCTGGTCTGATGTATTAAATGCGCTACGTGGCGAATTGGGCTCAATCACATTGATGAAAAATGACGGCGTCTTTATCGCCTTCGAAGGCGGGGAGGGTTCCGGAAAATCTACTCAAGCAAAATTATTAAAGGGTTGGTTTGAAGAAGAGGGGAAGCAGGTAATGCTAACTCGCGAGCCCGGCGGATCTGCGCTCGGTAAAGGGTTGCGAAAAATACTTCTCGCTAATGAAACTGGCGAAATTTCTCCTCGATCTGAAGCTCTACTTTACGCCGCAGATAGAGCTCATCATGTTTATTCGGTCATTAAACCTGCTCTTGAGCGGGGCGAGGTTGTCATTACTGACCGTTATTTTGACTCGTCAATTGCATATCAAGGAGCTGGAAGAACTTTGTCCTCAAGTGAAGTTGCTCGTATAAGTAGATGGGCGACTGAGTCGCTATACCCGATATTGACCATTATTTTGGATCAACCAGCGGAAATTGGTCTATCAAGAAAGAAGAATACAGATAGACTCGAAAGTGAGTCAATCGATTTTCATAATCGAGTACGCCAAGAATATCTCCAGCTCGCAGCTCTCGACCCAGAGCGTTATTTAGTACTTGATGCGAGAAGGCCTGTAACTGAAATACATTTAGAAATCACCTCTCGAATCAAGGAGATGATGAAGTGAGTGCGCGAGTCTTCGCTGGTTTGATAGATCAAGAGAAGATCATCGCAGCATTGGATAACGCGCTAACCGCATCAATCTCTGGCTCAAAAGGTCAAGAGATGACACATGCCTGGCTTTTCACCGGCCCCCCGGGATCAGGAAGATCCAATGCCGCAAAATCATTTGCTGCTGCACTTGTCTGTAAAGCTAGTGGCTGCGGTGAATGTACGGACTGCACGACTTCACTCGCCGGGACACATCCTGATGTTGAGATATTAGATGTCAGCGGTATCTCGATAAAAATTGATGAGATAAGAGAGTTAGTTGCAAGATCAGCTTGGGGCGCTTCAACTTCATCTTGGCGAGTAGCAGTAATTGAAGATTGTGATCGGATGACCGAAGCTGCAGCCAATGCGCTATTGAAAGCTTTAGAAGAGCCCGCGAGCCAAACAGTCTGGTTGCTATGTGCACCAACTCTTCAAGACGTAATCCCTACAATTAGATCGCGCTGCCGCCACCTCAATCTCAAAACTCCCAACAGTACAGAAATTGCAAAATATTTAGAGAAGAATTTAGGTGCCTCAAAATCCGAGGCCGAGCTAGCCGCTCGAATCTCGCATGGTCATATCGGTCGGGCCAAAGGTTTTCTTAGAGATTCGAATTTCCAAAATAGTCGTAAAAAGTATTTCGAAATACTTTTCTCTATAACAAACGAGGCGAGCGCAATCAAGGCGGCTAGTAAGTTCCTAGAGATTTCAAGCGAGCGCGCAAACTCCGCCGTCATCGAAAAAGTTGAACGTGAAACCGAAGAGTTAAGAAATGCTCTACAGGGAACCGGAGGAAATCTTGTTTCGGGTGGCGCCAAAGCGCTCAAGGATTTAGAGAAAGAACAAAAGTCGCGCCTTAATCGAATGATTAAAGATGAAATAGATAGCGCACTTCTTGATTACTCAACTCTATTCAGGGATGCCCTCTTAACCGCAGATCAGCGTATAAATACGGATTTAATCCCACAAATTGATCAGATAGCACAAGTAGCAAAACCTGATGTAATATCAAAGCTTCTCTCTGAAGTGGGCCAGACCCGAGAACTTTTAACAACAAATGCCGCACAATTATTGTTGCTTGAGAGACTTTTTCTTAGTTTCATACGTATTAATCGTGGTCATTAGCACCCCTATCCGTAGGGCAGAATTCACCCATGCCTTTTCGCCTCGACCATCTTTCTTATGCAACGTCATATGACCAACTAGTTGATGTAGTTCAGAGAATTGGCTCTCGAATCGGATCCCCATTTGTTGATGGCGGAATTCACCCGAGATTTGGTACTAGAAATTTTACGCTTCCACTCAAGAATGGTCATTACCTAGAAGTTGTTTGCCCACTCGATCACCCAGCAGCCGAAGAATCTGCATTCGGAAAAGCTGTCTCGAAGCGAGTCAACCAAGGTGGCGGTTGGATGACTTGGGTTGTTGCAACCGACGACATCTCACCGGTTGAAGAGCGTTTAGGAAGAAGTTCAATCGAAGGTTCGCGAAAGCGTCCCGATGGTTCGGAACTTAAGTGGAAACAGCTTGGCGTTATGGGGACCATTGAAGATTCTCAACTTCCATTTTTTATCCAATGGCAGACCAAAGAGCACCCGTCAGGTGATGGCAAAGCCGTAGCTGAAATAGTAAAAATTGAAATCGCCGGCGATGAATCCACGATAGAAAGTTGGCTTGGGTCGGATCCAAAACAAGCTTTTAAAGATGTCGAAGTTACCTATCATGACCCAGCAAAGTTTGAAGGCGAGACCGGAATAATCTCTGTCGTATTATCGACTCCGAAGGGCGAGATAACTCTCGACTAATCTTGCCGCCCTAGCTCAGTCGGTAGAGCGTCGCTCTCGTAAAGCGAAGGTCGCGGGTTCGATTCCCGCGGGCGGCTCCACAAAATCAATTAATTCTAAATTTCGAGCAATTACGATGGTGGGGTGAGCGAAAAGGATATTGAGCTTTATGACCTACGAGTCGTAGTAGATCGAATCGAAGGGCGATCCGTCTGCGGCTTGATGCCAGGAGATTACTTTGAGCTGACAAACTCAAATCAGATAAAGATTCCAGAAGGAAAACATTTTTGTATCTTTGCTATGCAAGCAGTCTCTGCGCTGCTTCCTGCTAAGCAGAGAGAACTTTCGCCCGAGGATTGGCTGGAGAAAGACAACTTCGTTGCTTGCCCCGACCCCGATGAAAGATTGATTATGCGAATCGAACGAACCCGAAAAGTAGGATTGAACTCCAGTGACCTCACCTAAGAAGTCTTAAATTATCTTCTAACAAGAACCAGCTTCTCATCGATTGTTACAGGTAGATATTTCTTCTTATCGAATGAAATTACATTTCCAGAGTCGGTCAAAGGTGGATTAGCGCTAAGAAGTTTCACCTGTGAAAGGTTTGTAGAGCAGAGTCGTTTACCGCACGAATATGAAACTTGGGCCCCATCGAATCTAATCGGCGCATCCATTACACCAAATTCAGGTGCAGTTAATGTGCTGATAGATCCGCCATCGGTCACATTAGCCACATTCAAAATAGTTGGATTATTTAAAGGATTCGTTCTGGCGGATAACCAAGCAGCGCTAACTAATGATTTACTAGCCGAAATAGCGGTAGCAAAGCCAGCAATGGCATTGCCCGACTTAGGCCCATCCAAAGTTTCATAAATCCAGTCCTTAACATCTGCAGAATCTCTCACGGCCAATCTAATTTCTCCCGAAGTCACAATATCATTAGAGTTTATGGTCAAGACCGAGTCATATAAGAGATAAACTGAATCTTCAAAAGTTGTGACTGCCAAATTGAAAGCCACATCACCTGTGGTTCTACCATTTGTATCAAGATCTCCGTCAACTATTTCATACTCCCAACCTTTTCCCTTATCTACAGCTCCTAGGAGAATTCCTTGGGATTCATCGCGATAGAAGACTTGAATTCCATCTTTCGTAATTACACAGCCATTTGAAACACTTACATCAGAGGCAGTTCGTCTTCGCTCAACTTCTTTGTAATCTTGAATAGATTCACCATTACCATCAACTGTCTGGTTATCCCACTTTTTTCCATCAAAAGTTGAGAGTACTAAATCTTTTCTTGTAAATTCTCCATAAAAAACATACATCTTTTCTTTAGCACCAGCACCACTCTTACATATGGAAAGTTGGCCAATCTGTAATCCTCTCCTTACGGTTGAGATACGCCACTTATCACCACTTCGAATGGCCATCTTTAGTTTATTTAAACCAGTATCGTTATAAAGAATGACTGCTTTGCCTCGGAACGTAGTTGAAGCTAAATGTGTTACTTTTGAAATGCGATCAACCTCAATCAATGCTGGCGCGCTCTGTGGCTTTATCGTATTAGTTGTAACCGGTTCTGAAGTTCCAACGGAATTTTCAGCAGTAATCGAAAATGTGTAATTAGTCCCGTTCTTCAATCCAGTAATACGATAAGGTGTATTTTTGAAAGTCCGAGTCTCACCCGAAGGACTAATTGTTATCTTGTAATTCTGAACCCTATCAATTCGACGACATTCGGGAGAATCGAGAGTAATAATGGCGTATTTATCACCAATTACTGCTCGAACATTTAATGGTTTTGCTGGAATATCTGAAGCAACAATTGCTGGAGGTTTGCGCAACATATCTTGAATCATGGCAAGTGCTATCGGTCCAGGTCCCGGAAAGACTTCTCCTTGGTCCATATTTGGCGTCATCATGGTGTTTGGGTTCCGGCTATCAAAAGTTCTTTCGTCGAGATGTGCGATTGAAGAACCCTCTTCAAATGGTGCAGGTGTGTATAACTTTGGCTTCACGCCGTTATTTGCTGAAATTCCAAATTCGCCAGACCAAACCAAAGGATTGATCATCGCACGACCTAAATCAGTTGAGCGTGAGCAAAAATTGTTAAAAGTTTTTCCATCGGGCAATTGAACGTAAGCATCGAAAGGCGTGGGTTGGGATATGAACGCGGTCCCCATGAATCGGTCATATTGGGCATTAGACATAAATCCGAGTCCGTGTGCTACTTCATGGAGTACCACAGAGACTAAATCGTAGGTGTTTGGTGTCGGGCGACCGTCAATACCGAAATACCAATTAGGAGTTGAGTTAATGCTTAAGATGATTTCGCTTTGATTTGGATTTAGATCTTTCTCAGCTAACACGTTTGCTAATACAGACGGATACCAGAGATCTTCATCAGGAGCTCCAAGGAATGAATTGAAGTAATAACCAGCTCTGGCTGCCCCGAGGACTTTGTTGTTCTTATTCGTTTCCCAAACTGCGTCAACTGTAATAACCACCTTTGATTCAAAATTGCGACTCCAAATGTCAATTGCTTGCTGAACAGCTAGCCGTGCGTTTTCGGGGAAATTCTTGTAATTAACTTTCCATTCAGATTTTGCCTCCCCTTCAAGGTTTGCGATGCGAGGCGCTTGTTTGAGAGAAGTCGAACCATTGGTTCCAAGTACGTAGCCCCAATTATTTGCAGGGGCAGAATTAAAGGTGAGAGCGGGAGAGGTGGCAGGAGTTAGCGGCGAAGCCAATAAAGAAAGGGCAATGACGCGCAGAGCCAGGTTACGCATGGCACTCATGCTAGTGCTCTGCGAGGATTAGGCATCATGGATACAGAAACCTCAACAAACTCTTTGAAAGAAAGTTATTTGAGGGCGCTTCGCGAGGATCCAGCAGCCGGTGTGATGCAAGGGATTAGACCCGAGCCTTCTCTAGATGAAGCGCGCAGTGAGTTAGCTGGTGCAATTAGTCGAATTGCCAATAACTTATTGAAAGATAGATATGGCCCACTTGTTGGCGTAATTAGTGAACCAGCGATAACTGAGGCGCTGAAAGGATTTGAGGCGAATCTAGATCGCGCAAAGGGAGATATCACTTTAGCGGTTGAAGAGTTAATGGATCGAGTTCTACCGGGAAGCCGGGTGAAGGACAAAAAGCGGTAGCGAGCGAAACTTCCGATTTTGCTGGGCTTTAACAACTAAGTCACATTTATTCTTGAGAATCTCATAAGCCTTCTCATTCATCATCGCTATTAATTCAGTTTTTTGGGAAATGTATACAGGTTTAGATGCAGAATGAGCTTCAGAATTAGAGGTGCAGTACCAATCTAAATCTTCACCACCAGTTCCCCAAGACTTTCGAGTGTATTCACCAATAACAACGACACTTAATTCAGTATCGCCGACATCACGAGTCTCCCAAGACCTTCTTAGCGGCAGTTGCCAGCAAATATCTGGTTTAGTTTCTTTTAAATGAGCACCCTCTCGAACTGCTAGATGATGTAGCGCGCAACCAAAGTTTGTATCCCCAAATGAGCGCTCGTTAAAGAAAATGCAAGTCTTGTTTACTCTCTTAGTTTTACGATCTTTATCTAATCCGATTTCAGAGATGTTGAATGTTCCACCTTTTCGCGCAACTGCGTAATTTTGCCAATCATTTTTGGTAAGTCTGCGGGCAGCTTTCAATACTCGTTTCTCATCTGATTTATCAAAATAATATGCTCCATCTGAACAGCAACCATGATCAGGTAGTGACTTATCTATTCCTTTACAGCCGTTTCCAAAAGTGCAGTTCCAATTAGAAGTCAACCAGGTAAGATCGCACTTAAAAATCTCTGAACTATCCAGCGGGTTGGGGAATTCGAACCAATCCCGGGGGAAGTTATCTTTAAATTCGGGCATAAGGGGCTAAAGGATACGGAATCAAAGTAGCCTTGTCATGTGACATTTACCAATCCAGCGATTGTTGGAGCTGGCGTTATTGGTGAAGCCATTATCGCTTCACTTTTGCGTTCCGGATTCTCAGCAGACTCAATCACCATCCTGGAGAAGCGTTTAGAGAGAGTTGACGAACTTAGAGGAAAGTATGGAGTCGATACGGGCACTATCGAGGGTTCGGATGTAATTCTCTTAGCCACAAAACCACATGATCTAGAGAAGACCTTGGAAGTTATTTCTAAAAGTATCAAAGCTAGCTCTTTATTGGTATCTCTCCTTGCTGGGGTAAGGAGTGGAAAGATCGAGTCTCTTATTCCCGCAAGTGTGCGAGTAGTTCGAGTGATGCCCAATACACCGTTGCTTATCAGCAAAGGCATGTCGGTAGTTGCTGGCGGCAGCAGAGTAAGCGAGAGCGATATCGCATGGGTTCGCGAATTGATGAGTAAATCTGGAAGAGTATTAGTTATGCAAGAGAAGGATATGGACGCCGTAACAGCCACAAGTGGATCCGGTCCTGCCTATTTCTTCGCCTTTGTTGAAGCAATGATTTCTGCGGCAACTCGACTCGGTCTTGATGAAAGTTCAGCAAAGACTCTCGTTTCACAGACTTTAGTAGGGGCAGCCGCTATGTTGGATCAATCGGGTAAAGAGGCAAGAGAGTTACGAGAAAATGTAACTAGTCCGAATGGGACAACCGCTGCAGCTCTAGATGTCTTTAACGCAAAAAAACTTGATGAAATAGTTTATGAAGCGATGAAAGCAGCGCGCGATAGATCTATAGAGCTGAGCAACTAAGAGCGTAGAACTTCATCGGCATCAATTATTCGATAAGAATAACCTTGCTCGGCTAAGAATCGTTGGCGGTTTTGTGCGAAATCTTGATCAATAGTGTCTCGAGCAACGACTGAGTAGAACCGAGCAGTTCTTCCATCGGATTTAGGGCGGAGGATTCGACCAAGGCGTTGTGCTTCTTCTTGGCGGGAACCAAAAGTTCCAGAGACTTGAATTGCAACCGAGGCTTCCGGCAGGTCTATTGAGAAGTTCGCGACTTTTGACACAACCAGACATTTAAGTTCACCCGAACGAAACTTTGCGAATAATTCTTCGCGTTCTTTTACCGGGGTCTCTCCCTTTACTATTGGCACACCCAAATCACCTGATAACTCATCAATCTGGTTTATATATTGTCCAATAATCAGAGTTTGATCTTCAGCGTGTTTCTTTGCTAGCGCAAGAACAATTTTCCTCTTAGTTTCCGTTGTCGAACAGGAGCGGTATTTATCCTCTTGTTCTGCGGTGGCGTAAGTGAGTCGTTCGTGATCAGTGAGAGTTACTCGGACCTCAATGCAATCAGCGGGAGCGATATAGCCCTGGGCTTCAATCTCTTTCCATGGAACATCAAATCTCTTTGGCCCAATAAGCGAAAAGACCTCACCTTCCATGCCATCTTCTCTAACCAAAGTTGCGGTTAATCCGAGGCGGCGGCGAGATTGGATATCTGCGGTAAATCGGAAGATTGGGGCAGGAAGAAGATGTACTTCGTCATAAATTATTAAACCCCAATCATGAGAATCAAAGAGATCGAGGTGGGCATAAACACCTTGTTTGCGAGTTGTCATCACTTGGTAGGTAGCGATAGTTACCGGACGTATTTCTTTCTTGGCACCGGAGTACTCACCAATTTCATCCTCATTAAGAGTGGTTCTTCGTAAGAGTTCACCGCGCCATTGGCGGGCAGCAACAGTATTAGTAACCAGAATCAGCGTTGTTGCTTGTGCGTGTGCCATTGCAGCAGCGCCGACTAGCGTTTTGCCAGCGCCACAGGGAAGAACTACTACGCCAGAACCACCGTGCCAGAATCCTTCAGCAGCAAGTTTTTGATATTCGCGAAGTTTCCAACCATCTTCTTTAAGAGCGATGGCGTGAGATTGTCCATCGACATAACCTGCGAAATCTTCAGCGGGCCAACCAAGTCGCAAGAGAGCTTGCTTTAGGTGACCACGTTGACTGGGATGAACGGTAATCGTCTCATCATCAATACGTGCTCCAAGAAGTGGTGCAACTTTCTTTGCACGAATTACCTCTTGCAGAACGGCAACATCATTTGAAATTAGAACCAATCCATGAACTGGGTGAGATTCCAGGCGCAATCTTCCGTAGCGTCCCATCGTTTCAGCGACATCAATAAGAAGGGCATTAGGAACTGCGTAGCGAGAATATTTCAATAAAGTATCGATAACCTGTTCAGCATCATGTCCGGCAGCTCTCGAGTTCCAAAGTCCTAACGAAGTCAAACGATATGTGTGAATATGTTCCGGCGATTTCTCTAACTCAGCAAAGGGAGCAATTGCGCGTCGACAATCAGTCGAAAGCGGATGATCAATATCAAGTAAGAGCGTCTTATCGCTCTGGACGATTAGCGGACCATCACTCATTTCAAAATCTCACGGACTAATTCAACTAATAACTTAGATCGCTCTTCCAAGTGTGGGATAGAGACATTTTCGGCGAGTGCGTGAGCGCCACTTCCAACTGCTCCTAGTCCATCTAGGACCCGGGTATGAATTCCAGCAAAGTTTCCATCACTAGCACCGCCAACAATTGCGGAACCAATATCGATACCTAGCCTCTTTGCGGAAGCCTCACAGAGCTTCATTAATTCATTTGTGGATCTCTTTTCTAATGGTGGTCGATTAATCCCGCCACTAATTTCAATTTTGGCCTCGGGGTGAGATGGCTTTAGCGCTTTGATTTCACCTTCAACTCGCTCCATCTCTTTTACTTGGAAGGAGCGTGCATCAATCTCTAGAGTTGCGAGCGCTGGCACGGTATTTGTTGTGGTTCCAGATTTCATCAAAGTTGGTACCACTGTGGTTCCAGTTGACGGGTCGGCCATTTTGATTACTTGCTCAACGATCTTGGCAATTTCAACGGCGGCATTAACTCCTTTTTCTGGCTCTAAACCAGCATGTGCGGCGCGACCATGAATGGTGATTCGATACATCGCCGTACCTTTTCGACCAACCTTTACCTTCCCATCTATGGCAGATTCCAGAACAAGAACCGCGCTAGCGCCTTTGCTAACTCTTTCTATTAAAGGACGCGAGGTTTTCGATCCGGTTTCTTCATCGGTGGTTCCAATTAACGCAACTTTTTCATGATCTAGTTCTTTCATGGCGTAGAGAGCTTGGATAAATCCAGCTTTCATGTCGTAACAACCAGGACCCCGGGCGATCTCACCCTTAACTTCCCAGAGCGGTGTAAATGATCCAATTGGCCAGACGGTATCAAGATGACAGAGCAGAACTACTTTTGGGTTCTTTGAGCCGAGCCAGAAAATCGGCCTTCCATTCTCATCAAAAACTTCCGCATCTTTTCTAGTAACTTTCTTACCTAATCTCTTAGAGAGTTCGATGACTTTTCGGCAAGCGGCCAGATCTTCCGTTGGACTCTCGCATTCAACAAGCGCGCGAAGATCTTCCAACATTTCCATAGGGATAGTCTGCCTTAAATTCATGAGACCGTGACTCCGGTAATTCGCGCAATCTTGAATGGAGTAACGCCATTGGTCATATGGTCACGGGCGACCAAGGTTCCTAACGATATTGAAATCGGGTCAATAGTTCGTATTGAGACCGCGCCATTTGTATCTGCATAACCAATCTGGAGTGCGACTCCTTTTCCACGGTACTCATTGAGAATCTCCAGAGTTTGGCTGGCGCTATTTCTCGGGATTTCACCGCTAGAACCTTTAGCGCCGCTTCGCTCGCCAGTTCTCAATGCTTTAAGGGCCATTCCCATAATTTCCTTACTCGGAGTCTGAAAATCTCCAATTAATCTCGGAGGTTTTGGGCGCGACTTAGCACGTAATGAAACCGGAAGTTGAATCACCGCTCCTTGACCGTTTTCGCCAGAGGGAAAGTAACCGGAATCGCGAAGTTCTTCCATCATGTCGCCGCTTTCGGCATCGCCAATTAATACGTAAGGCGCAATCTGGCGCAACCTTAAATGTTCTAACTTTTTATCTTTTAGGATCGCTGCGATTACGCTTTCGTCGTCACAACGAATATAACAATTTGCGTAGCCAACCCGAAGCCTTCCATGTTTACGTGAGACATCTGTGATCAGGTAATCGAGAGGTTGTGGAATTGGTGTCTTGGAACTCTCTTTAAGAAAATTACGGATCTCTTCACCAGTATGTCCATGGTCCAGCCCACGGCGAATTGAGCTCTCACTAAATCGATAAACGGTAGCGCTACCGCGACTTTCAATATCAGCGAAGGTAGAAAGGTGGCGGGCAACCTCTACCGTCAGTGGGCCCGGTGCAATTGCGGTGTTATCTCCTTGAATCAAGATGTGATCTACCGGCTCTGGTAGCGCGCTATCAAGTCCAATTCTCTTCTCGTCATTAATAAGTTTTTTTGCAAATGAGGAGAGGGCGCCGGCACCAGTTACACCTAACCACTCTGCCTCACGAACAGTCCATCCAGTAAATTCTTTAATGTTAAGTGTTTTACGATGAGGATAGCGCCAAGCAACAGTCGAAATTAACTCGGCCAATTCGGGTGCGATGTTTTGGTGGCTTTCCAGAATTTCAAGAATATGTCGGCGAATCTTGGGGGCATTTGGACGATCTAGTTCTATTCCTAACGCTGCGATATTTCTTGAATCTGTTCTGCCGATTAAACCAGCGACTCTTGAGATGTCACGCCAGGTTTCAACTATTTCACGCCACTGCGCTTCATAACTCTTGGTAAGGAATACATCAAAGTTTGCATTTGGCAATATTCGACCATCTGGTTCAATAGTTAGAATTGCAATTTGATAAGCGAGCTCTGCTAAAAATGCTGTCTCATCTTCACTTACTCCAAGATGTTCCGCAGCCTTCTTAAGATCTCTAATTCCAATACCACCGGATTGAATAGCAATCGGCGTCTCTTCTGCCCAGTAATTCAAGAGTTCACTAATCAGGCGAAGTAGTGAGGTGATAGCGGCCACCGCAGCTCTATCTATTTCACTAGAGCTTCTCTTCTTTCCAATAACTTTGGGCTCATCTGGCGAGAGGCTCTTAAATAACTTTCCTTCTCGCAAGTGAAGCGCTACTTCGCGGGGCAATAGAACAGTTTGAGAATCCACAGGGATTAGAAAGTAATTCTTAAGTAGCCACTCAATCGGAGTGCCCTTCTTATGAATATCCTCAACCTGGCCTTTGGGCGGACCCCAAGTGAGTTTTTCCAATAACTCAAAAGCGCCTGCGGGAGCCATTCTTAGAGATTTAAAATCAATCGCTTTGGCAACACTTGGACCAAGACCAGCAATGTTTGCCCCCAAGATATCTTTTACGGCGCGCTGCGTCCGATATTTCTTACCATCTCGATAAAGCAGACCTAGTAACCAGAGATCTTCGAGAGCTCCTTTTGCGGCAGCGTGCGTTAATTCAATTACTTCATTTGGAGTAAATGTGTTTTCAAAAATCGCACAGGCTTCAAGAAGGTTTAGCTGCCAACGGTTTAGCGATTCAATAGCTCTAATCAAACTAGGCGCTGAAGTGGCGCGAGTTGCGAGCGATGTAATATCCGCGGGTATCGGCGTGATTAGGTCGGGGCGGAGCTCAAAGAGTCTTACCAATTCAGCATCGCTGCGAGCGCGCAATTCATCAGCAAAGGTCGTGCCTACGACAGCATGAATTGATTCGGGAAGCGACATAACTGGCTAACATTACCGCTATTTCTTGCCCGCAGTGAGGTAAGCCCAGAAACCAGCAATCCGACTAACTAATGGACCGATATATCTATTTAACCAACGAAGTCTGCGAAAATCATGTACCGGCCAACCAGAAGAAAATGAGATAATTCGAAGTTTGGCATCGGGGTTTATGGCATTCGGATGTCCTACGGTGTTGAGCAGTGGTAAGTCATTATGTGAATCTGAGTAAGCAAAACAACCATTGATATCTATTCTTCGATCGTTTGTAAGCTTTGTAACTGCTTTAGCTTTCTCTTTTCCATGAAGCAGCGGGCCAATTAATTCACCGGTGTACTTTCCATCTTTTGTTTCAGCTTGCGTTCCAAGCGCTCCAGTGAAGCCCAACTTTTCAGCGATTAATTCCGCGAAATCTTGCGGAGATGCAGTGACTAACCAAACTTCGTCACCAGCATTAAGATGTCGCCGTGCGATTGCCATAGTTCCATCCCAAAGCGAGGGAGAGACAAACTCGGTGTATATCTCTTCTCCGATTTTTCTAATCTCATCGACCTTATGTCCGGCAATAAAATCAGTTGCAGATTTCTGAAAGCGCGCAATCACTTCAGATTTCTCAGTTCCCGTCATGCGAAATCTAATATTTGCAAGTACCCAGGCGCCGATATCGCGCTTAGTAAAGAAACCTCTCTCATACATACCTTTACCAAGAAAATAGAGAGTTGAACCACGCGTAAGAGTGTTATCTACATCAAAGAATGCGATACGTGGCATGTGGGAACAGTAACGAAACCACCTAAAGCATTCTCGTTTATGCTTATCTATATGAGCGAGCCGAACGCGATTTCATCAAGCGTCCATGTTGTGCGCCATGGCGAGGTCCATAATCCTGAGAGCATCCTTTATGGAAGACAGCCTGGTTGGCGCTTATCCGAGCGCGGCCTTGCGATGGCCGAAGCTGTAGCTAATTGGTCAAAAGAATTATCGTTAGGTGCAATTCACTCTTCTCCGTTAGAGCGAGCACAACAGACCGCAACTCCCATCGCTACCGCTCATGGAATCTCAATAAAGAGCGATGATCGATTGATTGAAGCGGCCAATATCTTTGAAGGAAAACCATTTGGCGTTGGCGATGGTGTGTTGCGCCAACCAAAAGCTTGGCGCCATCTTTGGAATCCGTGGCGACCATCTTGGGGTGAGCCTTATAAAGAACAGATTGTGCGGATGCAGGCAGCGATTGCGGCAGCGAGAGATGCAGCTAATGGAAAAGATGCGCTCGTAGTTTCGCATCAACTTCCAATTTGGATTCTCCGCTCTTCGATAGAGGGACGGCCGTTATTGCATGATCCGCGCCGCCGCAAATGTTCGCTCGCCTCTGTTACCTCTTTTCATTTCGATGCTTCGGGTCGCGTTGTAGGTCTTACTTATGCTGAACCGGCTCGTCATCTCTTGCCGGTGAAACGATGAGAAGAATCTCTGGAGTTTTTGCGCTTATTCTTTTACTTACGGCCTGCGGTAACTCTGGGACACAATTTGAAACAAATGAACAATCTTTTATCTCAGGAAATGGCATAGTCACAACCATCAATGAAGATGCAAGGCAGAGCGCGCCGCTAATTACGGGGCCAACCCTTGATGGCGGCACTTTCACTGCTACTAAAGGAAGAGTTCAAGTTATGAATGTCTGGGCATCTTGGTGCTCTCCATGTAGAGCAGAAGCTCCTGCGTTGCAAGATCTATCAGAAGCTCATTCGGAAGCGCAGTTCGTTGGCGTATTAACAAGAGATACTGTTGTTGCGGCGCGCGCATTTGTGGAGAGATTTGGAATTACCTACCCGACCATTACAGATGATGCGCTCTTAATTGATTTCACCGGACAACTCAGTGTTAATGCAATTCCGACCACGCTACTGATTGATAAACAAGGCAGAGTAGCGGCGCGAGTTAGTGGGGAAATCACTTACTCCCAAATGGATGAATTACTCACAGGACTTGCTAATGAGTAATTACTTCGTAAACCAAGTTTTTGATGGCGGAATACTCATTGCTATAGCCGTTGCGCTAATCGCTGGCTTAATCTCATTTGCATCTCCTTGTGTAATTCCATTAGTTCCTGGCTACCTCGCTTATACAAGTGGAGTTGCCGCAACGAGGCGAAGGGTCTTTCTTGGGGCGACGCTATTCATCTCGGGTTTCTCCTTTCTTTTTATTTCCTATGGTGCGCTCTTTGGTGAATTGGGCGCGCGAATAATTGGAAGCGCTGATTGGTTGGCTAGATTCTTGGGATCACTTACGATTTTCTTTGGCGCAATATTTCTTTTCCCAGAGAAGTTTTATCGTTCATTTAAGGCGCCCTTTGTAGCTCGAAGTGGCATCTGGAGCGCACCACTTCTCGGTTTCATGTTTGGTCTTGGTTGGACGCCTTGCATCGGCCCAACCTTGGGCGCAGTTCAAGCTCTTTCTTTTATGGAGGCGAGCGCGCTTCGAGGTGCGATACTTTCATTAGCGTATTGCGTCGGGTTAGGAGCACCGTTTTTAATACTCGCTATAGTTGTTGATAAATCTCGAGCGATCCAGAACTCTATTTCGAAGCGAAGCAAAACAATCTCGATCTGTGGTGGATCACTACTGATATTAATTGGCTTTTTACAGGTAACCGGACTCTGGGAAATTTTTATGGTTGATCTTCGAACCACTATCTCCGATTTTATTCCGGTGGTCTGATGAGCGCGCCCGAACTACAAGGATCGTCATCACTTCGCTATCTCTGGCGCCAACTTACGAGTATGAGAAATGCGCTGATACTTCTCTTACTTCTAGGATTGGCATCTATCCCTGGTTCCATCTATCCGCAACGCACGCAGAGCCCGCTAAAAGTACGAGAGTATTTCGAGACAAATCCTGAATTTGCCAAATGGCTAGATCGTTTCTACCTATTTGATGTTTACGGATCTCCCTGGTTCTCTGCTATTTATATTCTTCTCTTTGTTTCACTTATTGGATGTGTAGCTCCTCGCTCATGGCATTATGCAAAAGAGGCGCTCCGTAAACCAGCACCTGCTCCAAGTTCGTTAAAACAATTTGAAAATTATCAGCAAGCAAATGGAACGCTCGACAGTGCTGCGGATTGGTTGCGTGCTAATCGGTTTCGAATCACCAGAGATAGCCGCTCTATTTCCGCAGAGAAGGGCTACCTAAGAGAGACTGGTAATTTACTTTTTCATCTTTCGTTGATTGTGGTTCTACTTGGAATAGGAGCGAGCTCCGTCTTTGGAATGAGGGGCGAGGCTATTGTCACTATTGGCGAGCGTTTTATAAATGTTCCAACTAGTTACGACAATTTAGCGCCCGGTCGTTTTTTTAATCTTGAACGGATGACGCCATTTACCATAACTGCAGCGAAATTTGATGCCGAGTATGACGCGGAAACTCGCCAGCCATTGGATTACACCTTGGTGGTGACCGTTACCGATTCTCCTAATTCAAAACCAGTTGAGAGAATTGTAAAAGTCAATAAACCGCTTACCTTTGGAGATTCTCGCGTTTACTTGCAAGCAAATGGTTTCTCACCACTTGTGACTGTTCGAGATAAAACTGGTCTCATCAAATTTGAGGGTCCGGTGCCATTTTTGCCACAGGATTCCAACTTAACTTCAATTGGAGCAATTAAAGTTCCGGATGCGGACCCACAAATTGGATTTGTCGCATCATTCTTTCCAACTGCGGCGCGTGATGAGGTGCGGGGCGGCTTCTCATCTTTTCCCGAACTTCTCGATCCGCGATTATTGATCTCAGTATGGCAAGGAGATTTGAAGATGGATTCTGGCGTTCCGCAATCGGTCTATCGAATCGATACTGATGAGATGGAGCGGATTGGCTTAAAAGGTTTATCAATAGGTGAGAGTTATGACTATGGGGTGGGATCAATCACATTCAATGGCGTGGTTCCGTGGGTAAATCTCCAAGTAGTAAAGGATCCCGGGAAGCAAGCGGCGCTAATTGGAAGTATCTTTGCCTTCCTAATGTCTGCACTTTCTTTCTCTATCCGACAACGTCGGATTTATGTAAGAGGCAACGGAAATAAGATCGAAATAGCAGGTTTCGGAAATCGACCAGGTTTAGATGAAGAGATCAAGAGAATGGTGGAGAGATGACCGGAAGAGACTGGGCATATCTTTCAAACAATCTCATTTATGTAGCTCTCTTTACTTACGCATTCTCTCTTCTTGGCTATGCCTTTGCAACCGCTTTTTCGGTAAAGTCTGGTGGAATAGATCGAAGCACCACCAAGCGATCTAATCGATCTGCGACAATATTTTTCATCATTGCCACACTGGTGCTCACCTTTGGAGTTTTCACCCGTGGTTTATCAGCAAATCGAGTTCCTTGGGGAAATATGTACGAATATTCAATTACTGGAGCGCTTATTTTTGCTCTTGCTTATTTAGTAGTCGGCATGAAATACGATTTACGCTGGTTGGGTCTACCTATAACAATTCTAATTCTGATCATTCTGGGAACAGCGATCACACTTCTCTATCGCCCCAGCGCGCCGCTCGTTCCTGCCCTGCAATCAACTTGGTTAGTAGTTCATGTGGCTGCTGCAATTTTTTCAGGTGGCTTATTTCTTTTATCAAACACCGTTGCTGGCGCTTATCTTTGGCTGGATTATGTGGAGCGTAAAGGTGAAAGAAGTGAATTTGCGAAGAAATTACCGTCACTAGAAGTGCTTGATCAACTCTCATATCGATTAGTTGCGTTTGTCTTTCCTATTTATACCTTCGCTGTCATCGCGGGCGCGATCTGGGCTGAAGCGGCCTGGGGACGATATTGGGGCTGGGATCCGAAAGAGACCTGGTCATTTATAACTTGGATTCTTTATGCCGCCTATTTGCATGCACGTGTTACCGCTGGATGGAAAGGTCGAAAGGCCGCTTGGCTCTCATTAATTGCAGGATCAAGTGTTCTATTTAATTATGTTTATATAAATGTATGGGGAGCGGGCCGCCACACCTACAGCGGCTTATAGTTTCTTTAACCAATCCGGATTATCGTCCGGAGGAATAATCTTCTTTTTTCGGCGCCCGCGTCCCGGACCTTGCGGACGACCAGCAACTATCCATGCGATTGCGCCAATTCCTGGGACAAAAATAATAATTACCAACCAGGCCCATTTAGGCAGACTCCGAATTGAACTCTCTGGTGTTCTAGAGCAATCGATGATTGAAAAAATCATCAACGCAATAAGAACTATCGCGGCGATAAAAGCGAGGCGGAGCATGGCTCTATTTTACCGAGCGGCCAGAAGAGAGGCGAGAGAAAGGGCAAGGCTGTAGGTGATTTGAATTCGCCCAGTCTTTCCCAAGAGCTCTATGAGCGCATTTGTATTAACTATGCGGCTAACGCGAAGAAGTTGTGGCAGAACTATCAGAGTTAAAAGGAAGTAATTTGATTTTGTGAGTAATACCAACGAGAGCAAGAGTGGTAAGAAGATAGTCACTCGATAGAGCGCTCTAGTTCGCGCTGCGCCGAGCCGGACGGCAAGGGTGCGTTTGCCAGATTTGCCATCTCTCTCTAAATCACGCAGGTTATTCACATTCAAAATAGCTATAGCCAACAATCCCATTGAAATTGCCGCGAGCACTACTGGCCATGAGATTGATCCGACCTGAACGAAATAAGTCCCGAGAGTTGCAACTAAACCAAAGAAGATAAATACCGAAACCTCACCAAGTGCTTGATATCCATAAGGTTTTGGGCCGCCGGTGTATGTCCAGGCGGCAATAATTGCGAGCGCTCCAGCAATCAATAAATACCACTCACTTCTCGCCGAGAGAATAAGCCCGGCAAATGCTGCAACTGCAAAAGCAAGAAACGCTGCTCGTTTAACATCAGCAGGTTTAGCTAGCCCTGATCCCACAAGTCTTATTGGTCCTACGCGATCATCATCGACGCCATGGACTCCATCAGAGTAATCATTGGCGTAATTGACTCCGATTTGAAGCGCTAATGCGACAAGCAGAGCGAGAAGAAAATTAAGAAACTCGGCATCATATCCAGCAAAAGCGGTGCCAACAATTACAGGCGCAATCGCTGCAACTAAGGTCTTGGGTCTAGCACCTTTAATCCAGATCTCACGCGAAGTCATTTGCTAACCGATTTCGATCTGGTTTACCAATTGGTAGATATGGAATGGCGCTAACTATGTGAACTTCTTTTGGTGATACATGGCGGCCAAATTTAGATTTCAATTTATTGGAAACGGCATCCATCGATAGCGCTTGAGTGGTTGCGATACAGAGCTTCTCACCCCATTCAGGATCAGCCTTACTGAAAGCAACAATCTCTTGATTTGCGAACTCATTTTGAAGATAACTTTCGACGGCGCTAAGGGAGATTTTTTCCCCGCCCGAGATTATCTGGTCATCGGCTCTACCCAGAACAACTAATTTTCCGTCTTGAATTTCACCAAGGTCGGAAGTTATAAACCAACCATCGTCAATTGGAATTGTTGAGTCCAGATACCCAGTTGCGAGTTGGGGACCTTTCAAGGCAATACGCTCATCTATTAATTTAAATTGAACACCATTGAGCGGTACGCCGTTATAAATAACGCCACCGCAAGTTTCCGTTGTTCCATAAGTCGTAACCAGATTTAAACCTTTAGAAGTGGCTTGCTTCCGCAACTCTTCACTTAACGGAGCGCCACCTACCAAAATTGTTCGACATCCTTTGAGATGGCTAAATAACTTGGAGTCTGTAGTGAGTGCACGATGAAGTTGTGTTGGAACAATTGCGGAGAAATCTGCAGTGTTATCTACGCTTACTGGTATCGTGCCGAGTTCTATCGAACGTATCAAGACATTTAATCCGGCAATATGTGTGGTGGGTAATAGCAGTGACCAACGATCACCAACGCTGGCCCCGATAAATTCATGAGTTGCCCGAGCATTTGCAATTAAAGCGCGAGCCGAGAGCGAGACCGATTTCGGAGTTCCTGTTGATCCAGAAGTCGTTACCACCAGAGCAATTTCAGGTGGAACGGAATTCGAAAGTGGCGTCGTTGATAAAGCCGGTCCATCTCCGGTAAGGGCTCGCAATAAGGCTTCGAGTAACTGTGGGGTCGACCACTTCGTATCGATAGCGCGTAAATCTTGGCTTACCGGGGATTCCATAACCACCATAGGGTATGCCATGTGAGCAAACCAATTAAGCGCGAACCGGGAAGTCGAAAGATTCCTGATTGGAAAAGTGGCGCTGACGGCTTTACCGATATCAAATATGAGATTGCTGAAGGTATGGCGAAGATAACAATCAATCGTCCAGAAGTTCGAAATGCCTTCCGCCCAGAAACTCTCGCAGAATTACAGAACGCATTTAATTTGGCGCGCGATGATGACAAGGTCGGCGTAATTATTTTTACCGGAGAGGGTTCAGAGGCTTTCTGTTCCGGCGGCGATATCTCAGTTCGAGGTAATGATGGATATATAGGTAGCGATGCGGTCGGTAAGAAAGGAATCGGCCGACTTAATGTTCTCGACCTACAAGTACAGATTCGCCGCACTCCAAAACCAGTTATTGCGATGGTTGCAGGTTGGGCAATCGGTGGTGGACATGTGCTCCATGTCGTATGCGACATAACAATTGCTGCCGATAATGCAAAGTTTGGCCAGACCGGTCCAATGGTCGGTTCATTTGATGGCGGCTATGGCGCAGGTCTGTTGGCGCGACATGTGGGCCAGAAGAAAGCGCGAGAAATCTGGTTTATGTGTCGCCAATATGATGCAAAAGAGGCGTTAGAGATGGGATTGGTAAATACCGTGGTTCCAGTACATGAATTAGAAGCGGAAACAGTCTCGTGGGCGCGGGAAATTCTCCGCCATTCTCCAATGGCGCTGCGCCTTCTTAAAGCTGGGCTCAATGCAGCCGACGATGGTTTAGCCGGCGTTCAACAACTTGCCGGCGATGCCACGCTACTTTTCTATCTAACCGAAGAAGGTCAAGAAGGACGCGATGCTTTTAAAGAGAAGCGATCACCAGATTTCGGCAAATTCCCAAAGCGTCCGTGAAATGCAACTTGAGGAAGTTCTAACCTCACTTCGAGTTATTGAATTACCACTACGAAGTAAATTCCAAGGCTTAACTAAGAGAGAAGTTGCGTTATTTCAAGGTAAGAATGGTTGGGCAGAGTTCTCGCCATTTACTGAATATAACGATCAAGAATCTAAGAAATGGCTAGATAGTGCGATTGAAACAGCCACCAAGAGTTTTCAAGTAATACGCAGTGAAATACCGATAAATGGGACGATTCCAGATAGCGAGAATGAACAAGAAATAGCGGAATTAGTTGAGTCATACGATGGCGCAAAAGTATTCAAAGTAAAAGTTGGTAGAAACTTACAGAGTGATTTAGTGAGGTTGGCTCGGGTAAGCAAATACTCACCAAGCGCAAAGCTGCGGATAGATGTGAATGGTTTATGGACCGTTCCCGATGCGATCCATAATATTCGAGCTATTTGTGATCAAGTAGCTGGAAACTTGGAGTATGTCGAGCAACCCGTCGCAACTATTGATGAATTAAGAGAGCTAAGAGCAGAACTCGAAATCAATGTAAAGATCGCCGTTGATGAAGCGTTGCGGAAAAGTAACGCGCCACTAGATCTCAATTTAAAGGGTGCCGCAGATATATTGATTTTGAAGGTGGCGCCTTTAGGAGGAATCGCAAAATCTCTAGAGATTGGAGAGCGTCACAAACTTCCGCTTGTCGTATCTAGCGCTCTTGAATCTGCAGTTGGGATCACCCACGGGCTTACGCTTGCTGCAGCGCTTCCAGATATTTCTTATGCCTGTGGCTTGGCGACTGGAAAGCTATTTGCCGAAGATATTGCGCAACATGAGATTAGCGGCGGCAACATAAGAGTTGCTAAGCCAGAGATTGATGAAGATAGGTTGACGAGATTCACAGTCTCCAAAGGGAGATTAGAGTGGTGGCGCCAGCGAATTACTCGAGTCTGGGAGGTGGCGCCATGAGTATTTCTACAAATCTTGCTCGAAATACGGTGCGCCAATTAATCGAACTCGGAGTCGAAGATGTTGTTCTATCTCCTGGCTCTAGAAATGCACCACTTTCGATTGCGCTTCATCAAGCCGAAGAGCGAGGCTTGATTCATTTACATGTTCGCATTGATGAGCGCGGCGCTGCTTTTTTTGCACTGGGCATTTCGAAAGTAACTGGAAATTGTGTTCCCGTCGTCTGCACAAGTGGCACGGCTGTCGCAAATTTCTTTCCCGCCGTTTTAGAGGCTCATCACAGCAATGTAAATCTGTTACTGCTGACAGCTGATCGGCCAACACGGTTACGAAAAACTGGCTCTAATCAAACAACCGAGCAAAACGATATTTTTAATGGCTTTGTTCGAAACTCTATTGATAGCGCAGTGCCAATTGATTTAAGAGAGATTCTCTCTGCAACTGGACCCGTACATATCAACTTACAGTTTGATGAACCGCTGCTACCTAATGATTCAAAAGATTGGCTCTTTGGGATTTCTCCGGTCAATCTAAAACCAGTTCCCTTGCCACACTCTGAACTAAAATGTGGAACGAGTCGAAACATAGTAATTGTCGGTCATGATCGAGCTGGATTTGCCGAATCAGAGATTGAGAACTTAGCGAGAAGCCTAAATGCGCCAATGATTGCGGAAGATCCGCTTCGATTTAAAGATGCGCTCGCGCATGCATCAATAATTCTTTCGAGTGAGAAAGCAAGAACTGCCCTCTCCCCAGAACTGGTAATTGTTATCGGTAGGACTACTCTTTCTAGAAATATTAACTCCTATATTGACAACGCAGCACGCGTCATAGTCATTGATCCAAGAACTTCGCATATCGATACCGAGAGAAGTGCTGATGAAATTCTCCACTCGATTCCTAAAACCACAAATTCTAATCGAGACGATAACTGGTGGAAACTCTGGTCAGATTTTGAGAGCAAAGCAAAAGCAGCCCTTGCTGATTATCCAAGTTGGTCAGAGGGCGCGCTCGCATCAATCGTTGCCGCTGATTTAGAGAATGACACCGCACTATTTATCGCCTCATCTCGTCCCATTCGCGATCTCGAGGCTTTTGCAACGCCGCGAGCTGATCTCGTTACCTACGCTAATCGAGGACTAGCTGGAATAGATGGAAATATTTCAACCGCCTTAGGAATAGCTAGTCACCATGATGAAACTTTTGCCATCCTGGGCGATCTCGCATTTCTCCACGATATCTCAGCGCTAGCTAATCCGACTGATGATGCGCTAACCATCTTGGTAGTAGATAACAATGGCGGAGGAATCTTCTCAACGTTGCCACAACGTGGCGTTCCAGGATTCGAAAAGTTATTCGGGACGCCCCATAATCAAGATCTAGCGAAAATCGTTAGTGGATTTGGAATTTCTAATGAAGTTGTAACAAACACTAAAGAGCTGCAAATCGCTCTGAAAAGAATACATCCAAAGAATCATGTAATTATCGCCAGAATGCCAAGTCGAGAAGAAAATGCTGAGGCTTTAAAAGAAGTTAATGCGAAATACTCAATGTCTCTCTAAAGCGGTGCGCATCGGTAATAACTTGGCCTGCGACTCGGCATATTCACGCTCCGGGTCAGAACCAGCCAAGATTCCGCAACCGGCGTAGATGCGAATAGATTTTTGATCTTCTGAGATCTGGCCACAACGAAGTGCGATTCCTAGTTCACCATCTCCATGTGCATCGATCCAACCAATTGGTCCAGCGTAACGACCGCGGGAAACTCCTTCGATCTCATCGATAGTTCGCTTCGCAAGTTCAGTTGGTGTGCCACAAACCGCAGCGGTTGGATGTAATCGCGAAACGAGATCGAAGATGTCAATTGGGCTGGCGCTGTCATTAAGCACTCCAGTTACATCGGTTGCTAAGTGCATTACGTTCGAGAGATGTAGAACAAATGGTGATTCGGGAACGTTCATCGAGGAGCAGAGTGGTGTTAGGGCATCAGCAACAGAGCGAACCGCGTACTCGTGCTCTTCTAAATCTTTAGATGATCTTGCAAGAGAACCAGCTAACGCTAGATCGCGTTCATCATCACCGGTTTTACGAATTGTTCCAGCGAGGATTCGTGAAGTCACGAGAGATTTACTTAGGCGAACAAGTAATTCAGGGGTGGCACCTACTAATCCGGAATTGGAATAGATCCAAGTTGAAGGATATTCATGAGCTAATTCGCGAAGCAGATTACGAGTTTGAAACTGTTGACCACTCGTTGCAGTCGCAAACCGAGCTAAAACAACTTTTTCGAGCTCTCCTTCTTTTATTTTGGAGACGGCGCGAGCCACCCGTTCTTGCCAGACATCACCATTACTGCCACTCCAATTTAGGTTAAGCGGCGCTGATTTTGTTGTGAGGCTATGTAATGCCGGTTGAGGTTTAGCGCCGATCCAGGTAATCCAAGCTCGGCCGTTTCGTCTGCCAATAACCACCTCTGGGATAAGTAGCACTGACTCTTCGGATGGATCAAAAGAGAATGATGTGAAAAGTACCGGCCCGGTTCCAGTGCTGTGAACATTGTTATGGATTTCTAATGAGTTGATTTCATTACGCCACCAGCGTTGCGCATCCGCAAATCGGTTAGAGCCGGTTACGACATGTCTTTTGAAAACGCCGAGACCAACAAGTCCATCGCCACCGCGTACCCAAGATGTGAATTCCTGACCATATTCAGGTGCGTTGATTTCAAGTAGCTGTGGATGCTCACCAAGTAATTCGGTGATGATTGAAATATGCATTGCCAGCCTTCGTCTCGAGTTGTGGAGCAAGCGTACCGCCCGAGATGATGACCTCGTGAGTCGAGCAGATTTAGGAAAAGATCCCGAGGCGGTAGCCTCAATGTTTGATGCAGTTGCGCGACGCTACGATCTCGTGAATGACTTATTGAGTTTGGGAAGAACGAAAGCCTGGCGAAAGAAAGTTGTAAAGATAATTGCCCCGAGACCAGGGATGAAAATTCTCGATATTGCCGCGGGCCCTGGCTCTTCAAGTGAACCGCTACATAAAGCAGGAGCAGAAGTAATCGCGATGGATTTCTCTGAAGGAATGTTGGCAGTAGGAAAGAAAAAACGACCATACTTAAATTTTGTAAAGGGCGATGCTTTGAAACTGCCATTTCCGGATAACACTTTCGATGTGACAACAATTTCATTTGGTTTAAGAAACACGAAGGACTATGAGAAAGCGCTTCGTGAATCGCTTCGAGTCACGAAAATTGGTGGTCGGATGGTGATAGCCGAATTTTCAACTCCAACCTTTTTCATATTTAAGAAGATCTATATGAATTATTTGATGAAGTCATTACCAAAAATTGCAAAGCGGACCGCTTCAAATCCGGAGGCATATATGTATCTAGCCGAATCAATCCGTGCCTGGCCAGATCAAGGTGCGTTAGCGGCAAAAATGAGTGCTAGTGGCTGGCAAAACCCCTCATGGAGCAATCTCACAGGGGGAGTTGTGGCAGTTCACACAGGTATCAAGGGCTCCTGATTTCGCCCCCTTTCTAGGGCTCGCTTAAGATTCCTGATTATGAATCCCTATTTTCCGATATTCATTATTGGAGCAATTGGCTTCGGATTCGCAATCTTTTCGGTAGTTGCTGGAGCGCTCGCCGGGCCGAAACGTTACAACCGCGCCAAGTTAGATGCGTATGAATGCGGAATTGAACCAAGTCCTCAAGCTCAGGGTGGCGGCAGATTTCCAGTTAAATATTTTTTAACTGCGATGCTATTTATTATTTTCGATATCGAAATCGTCTTTTTATATCCATGGGCAGTTGCGTATGACGAATTAGCCCTCTTTGGACTAATTGAAATGATCATCTTCATACTCACCGTTTTCGTTGCATACACATATGTATGGCGCCGCGGTGGATTGGAGTGGGATTAATGGGCTTAGAAGAGAAACTCCCCTCCGGTTTTCTTTTAACGACGGTTGAGAAGCTAGCTGGATATATGCGAAGCAATTCGCTCTGGCCAGCTACCTTTGGATTAGCTTGCTGCGCGATTGAGATGATGGCGATCGGTTCTGCACAGAAATATGATGTATCTCGATTTGGAATGGAAGTTTTCCGTGCTTCACCAAGACAAGCGGATCTAATGATTGTCGCTGGTCGCGTCTCCCAGAAGATGGCGCCAGTAGTTCGCCAGATTTACGATCAGATGTCTGAACCGAAGTGGGTGCTTTCAATGGGAGCCTGCGCTTCCTCAGGCGGCATGTTTAACAATTATGCGATTGTGCAAGGCGTTGATCACATCATCCCAGTAGATATCTATCTTCCTGGATGTCCACCAAGACCTGAGATGTTGTTAGATGCAATTCTTAAATTGCACGAACAGATTAAAGATACGAAGTTAGGTGTAAATCGTAAAAAAGTTATTACAGAAGTTGAAAAAGCAGCGCTAGCTTCACTTCCAACTCATCAGATCCCAGTCTTCCAAGGTAAGGGTGAGTAATGAGCGAAAAAGGAATGTTCGGCGTCGCTGGAACTGGCGATACCTCTGGTTACGGCGGACTGGAACGTCAGCAGGCAAGTGCCAATTCGTCACAGCGCCCGTATGGCTCTTATTTCGATGATATTGCTGATCAATTAGAGCGTGCTTATCCGGAATTTAACGATGCCATTGAACGAGTAGTTGTCGATCGCGGTGAATTGACGTTACATATCAAATGCAAAAAGTTGGTAGAAGTTGCGTTAATACTTCGAGATCAACTGCGATTTGAAGTATGTCTCGGCGTGAGCGGTGTTCACTACCCAACAGATTTGGGACGAGAACTCCATGCAGTTTATCCATTGCTTTCGATGACAAATAATCGCCGAATTAGATTAGAAGTTTCAGTTGCAGATACTGATCCACATATTCCATCACTCGTTGAAGTTTGGGCTGGAAACAATTGGCATGAGCGCGAAACTTTTGACATGTTCGGAATTATTTTTGATGGACACCCGGCGCTAACTCGAATCTTGATGCCCGATGATTGGCCCGGCCATCCGCAGCGTAAGGATTATCCGCTCGGTGGAATTCCGGTCGAATACATCGGAGCAACTGTGCCAGCTCCAGATGATCGGAGGTCATATCGATGAGTACTTTTGCATCATCTCGGGAGACAACTGAAGGTCGCATCTACTCGGTTACCGGCGGTGATTGGGATGATGTTGCGCGCGATATTGGAAGCGCGAAAGAAGAGCGCGTTGTCGTCAATATGGGTCCACAACATCCATCAACACATGGCGTTCTACGTTTAATGCTGGAACTTGAAGGCGAGACCATCACCGAACTTCGCTGTGGAATCGGTTATCTACACACTGGCATAGAGAAGAACACCGAATATCGAACCTGGACCCAGGGCGTCACGTTTGTGACGCGAATGGATTATCTATCGCCATTATTCAATGAAACTGCATATTGCTTAGCAACCGAAAAACTTTTAAATATCACTGATCAAGTCCCAGAACGCGCTTCAGTGATTCGCGTATTAATGATGGAGTTGAATCGCATTTCATCTCACATGGTTGCATTAGGAACCGGAGCGTTAGAGCTTGGCGCTATCACTCCGATGTTCTTCGCATTCCGCGAGCGTGAACGAGTCCTAGATATCTTCGAAATGGTTTCGGGCCTTCGCATGAATATGGCATATATCCGCCCAGGCGGCGTGGCCCAGAATCTGCCGAGCGATACCGTTACAAAGATTCGCGAGCTCGTTAAAGATTTGCGAAAGAACTTTAAGGATAATGAGAAGTTATTAGTTGGTAACTCAATCTGGTTAAAGCGAACCAAAGATGTCGGGTACTTAGATCTTGCTGGTTGCATCACTCTAGGTGTTACTGGGCCAGTACTACGCGCAACTGGTATGCCATGGGATCTTAGAAAGACTGAGCCATATTGCGGTTATCAAGATTACAAGTTTGATGTAATCACCACAGATACTTGCGACGTTTATGGAAGATTCTTAATCCGTATGCAAGAGCTAGAACAATCTCTTCGGATAATTGAACAAGCATGTGACAAGTTGGATAAATTAAATGGCGCGCCAGTAATGGTTGCAGATAAGAAAATTGCTTGGCCGGCTCAACTTTCTCTTGGTGGTGATGGTCTTGGAAATTCACTTGAGCACATCCGCCAAATAATGGGAACGTCGATGGAAGCTTTAATTCATCACTTTAAGATTGTTACTGAAGGTTTCCGCGTGCCAGCCGGCCAGGTTTATGCACCGGTTGAATCACCACGTGGCGAATTAGCAGCACAAATAGTCTCAGATGGCGGAACGCGCCCTTATCGAGTTCACTTTAGAACACCATCATTTAGTAATTTGCAAGCAACATCAGCGATGTGTGAAGGATCATTAATCGCAGATGTTGTAGCAGCCGTCGCATCAATCGACCCAGTGATGGGAGATGTGGATCGCTGATGCCATTAACTAGTAAAGATGATGCCTTAATTGAAACTATTATTAAGCGCTATCCAAGATCTCGCTCGGCAATCATGCCGCTCTTGCATCTTGCGCAAGCTCGTGATGGATATGTAACTCCGGAATCAATCGAAGTAATCGCGGAGAAACTCTCACTTGAGACCGCTGAAGTTAATGCAGTAGCGACTTTCTACACTCAATATAAGCGCAAACCAGTGGGCGAGTATCACGTTGGAATCTGCACAAATACCCTCTGTGCGGTTATGGGTGGTGATGCGATATTTGAAGCAATTAAAGAGCATCTGGGCGTAGAGAACGACGAAGTGACTGGCGACGGAAAAGTTTCAGTTGAGCACATTGAATGCAATGCTGCATGTGATTATGCGCCAGTAGTAATGGTTAATTGGGAGTTTTACGATAACCAGACGGTGCAATCAACAAAGGATCTGGTTGATTCTTGTCGCGCTGGCAAGCCAATTCCACCAACACGTGGACCAAATGAATTGCCAACCTGGAAAGCCAACTCCGAAGTTTTGGCTGGAGTAAATGATGGAAAAGCTAACGAGGGCGTTGCCGCGGGTGAAGCGACGCTGCTTGGTCTAAAGATTGCGAAGGGCCAGTGATGACAAAATTGACGCCAGTTCTCTCTGCATTCTGGGACCAGAAAGATTCCTTCACCATCCAAGGTTATAAACGCAATGGCGGGTATCAGGCAATTGCGAAAGCGCTCGCTATGCCTGCCGATGATGTCATCAAAGTTGTAAAAGACTCTGGGCTCCGCGGTCGCGGTGGCGCCGGGTTCCCAACTGGAATGAAGTGGGGTTTTATCCCGCAAGGTGACAATAAAGAACATTATTTTGTAGTTAATGCCGATGAGTCAGAACCCGGAACTTGTAAAGATACTCCGCTTCTTATGGCAAATCCTCACTCCTTAATTGAGGGAATCATTATTGGCTCATATGCAATCCGTGCTAACTATGCCTTTATTTATATTCGCGGTGAGGTTGCGCATGTAATTAGACGCGTTCAGCAAGCAATTGATGAGGCATATAAAGCTGGATATCTCGGCAAGAATATTCTTGGCAAAGGCTTTGATTTAGAACTGGTGCTCCACGTGGGAGCTGGTGCTTATATTTGTGGCGAAGAGACTGCGCTTCTTGATTCACTCGAAGGTTTCCGCGGACAACCCAGACTTCGCCCACCGTTTCCTGCGATTGCTGGTTTATATGCGCGTCCAACGGTCGTAAATAATGTGGAATCTGTTGCCTCCGTTCCAGCCATTATTGATAAGGGCGTCGAATGGTTTGCCGCAATGGGAACTGAGAAGAGCAAGGGCTTCACGCTCTATTCGCTCTCTGGTCATGTAAAAAACCCAGGACAATTTGAAGCACCGCTTGGAATCACGCTCCGCGAATTAATTGAGATGGCGGGCGGAATTCGTAACGGCCATAAATTGAAATTCTGGACACCGGGCGGTTCATCGACACCACTATTTACTGATGCCCATCTAGATACACCTCTTGATTATGAAGGCGTCGCGGCAGCGGGATCAATACTTGGAACTAAAGCGCTTCAGATATTTGATGAAACAGTCTGTGTAGTTCGCGCAGTCTTGCGTTGGACTGAGTTTTATAAACATGAATCCTGTGGGAAATGCACACCATGCCGTGAAGGAACTTGGTGGTTAGTTCAAATTCTGCAAGATCTTGAGAGCGGAAAAGGTGAAGCTAAAGATCTCGATAAGTTATTAGATCTCTGTGACAACATTGCTGGTCGTTCATTCTGTGCGCTAGCAGATGGCGCGGCCAGCCCAATCATCTCGTCAATTAAATATTTCCGCGATGAATATCTAGAACACTTAAAGCAAGGTGGCTGTCCATTTGATCCAGCGAAGTCGACTCTCTTTGATCTGGCGGAAACTCGATGAGTACTCAAGAGATCTCAACTCAGACCGAGATGATCACCGTAACTATCGATGGATTCGAAGTTACAGTCCCTAAAGGCACTTTAGTAATTCGCGCCGCAGAGCGACTGGGAATTCAAATTCCAAGATTCTGCGATCACCCACTTTTGGATCCAGTAGGCGCGTGTCGCCAATGTCTGGTTGAGATTGAGATAAATGGCAGAAAGTTTCCAAAACCACAGGCATCTTGCACCATCCCAGTTGAACTAGGAATGGTTGTAAACACCCAATTAACTTCGCCTGTTGCAGATAAAGCGCAGCAGGGCGTTATGGAGTTACTCCTAATAAATCATCCACTTGATTGTCCGGTCTGCGATAAAGGTGGCGAGTGCCCGCTACAGAATCAAGCTATGAGCAATGGTCGCGGTGAATCTCGTTATGAGGGCTACAAGCGAACTTTCGAAAAACCGATCAATATTTCTTCCCAAGTACTTCTCGATCGCGAGCGCTGCATTCTCTGTGCGCGGTGCACTCGCTTCTCAGAGCAGATTGCAGGCGATCCATTTATAACTCTTAATGAACGTGGTGCGCTACAACAAGTTGGAATCTACGAAAAAGATCCTTTTGAATCATATTTCTCTGGAAATACCGTGCAGATCTGTCCAGTTGGTGCACTTACTGGAGCTTCTTATCGTTTCCGCGCTCGCCCCTTTGATTTAGTTTCAACGCCATCTGCTTGTGAACATTGCGCCTCCGGTTGCGATATGCGAACCGATGTCCGTCGCGGAAAGACGCTACGTCGTCTTGCTGGCGATGACCCTCAAGTAAATGAAGAGTGGAATTGCGATAAAGGTCGTTGGGCCTTCAAATACGTCACCCAGAAAGATCGAATTGCCACGCCGCTTGTTCGCGATAAAGATGGTGAATTGCGCGAAGCATCATGGCCGGAAGCGCTCCAAGTTGCCGCAGCCGGACTAGAAGCGAATCGAAGCGCAGTTCTTGTTGGCGGTAGAGCAACTTTGGAAGACGCGTACGGTTATGCGAAATTTGCTCGAGTTGCGCTAGAGACCAATGACATCGATTTCCGCTCGCGAATTTCCAGTAAAGAGGAGCGCGATTTCTTGGCAAGCTTTGTTGTCGGAAGCCAAGTTACCTACCGCGATATTGATCGCGCTGATCAAGTTCTTCTAGTTGGCTTTGAGCCAGAAGAAGAGTCACCAATCGTCTTCTTGCGCCTCTATAAGCAAGTTAGAAAGCGTGGACTTTCAATTACAACAATCGCCCCATTTAGATCGCTTGGTAGTGAGAAATTGGATGCGAAATTAATTAAGAGTTCTGCTGGAAACGAAGCTAGCGCGATCTCTCAAGTCTCTGGACTTACAGATCGTTCAGTAATTCTTGCTGGCGAGCGTCTCTGCGAGGCGATCGGTGGCTTATCCGCTGCTGTCGCTCTTGCAAAATCAAGTGGTGCAAAACTTGCTTGGATTCCACGTCGCGCTGGCGAGCGCGGTGCAATCGAAGCAGGTGCGATTGGAAATCTTCTTCCTGGAGGAAGACCAGTGACGGATGCGAGCGCTCGAGTTGATATTCAAACAGCGTGGGGCGTTGATTCGCTTCCTTCTAATGTGGGTCGCGACACTTCAGAGATTCTTGATGCGCTGCATAGCGGTGAGATTGAAGCGCTGTTGGTGGGCGGCGTTGATCCGCTTGATATTTCAGCACATCTCCTTGATGGTTTAGCAAAAGCTTTTGTTGTATCACTAGAGATTCGAAAGAGCGCATTAACTGAGGTTGCAAATGTGATACTCCCAGTTGCTGCCGTTGTTGAAAAGAGTGGTTCCTTTGTAAATTGGGAAGGTCGAGCTAGATTCTTTGATACTGCCATCACAGATTCCTTAACACGAAGCGATTTGCGAATACTTTCGATGTTAGCGGATGAAATGGGAACTCCAATCAAGCTGCCAACTGTCGCGGCCGCAGCTAAAGAATTTGCGTCACTTGGAAATTGGGATAAGCGCGGCAAATTTCATCCTCTTCCTGCCGGAAAAGTTTCGGTAAATGGCGAGGAAGCACTGCTTGCTTCATGGCGACTTTTGTTAGATGCCGGATCACTTCAAGATGGTGAGAGCAATCTTGCTGGTACAGCACATCCATCAATTGCCGTGATTTCGGAGTCACGCGCCAAGAAATTGGGAGCAGTTGCCGGCGATCTCGTCCGGGTATCAACAAAACGTGGCGCAATAACTCTGCCATGCGAAATTAGCGATATTGAAGATTCTTCAATTTGGATTCCGCGCAATTCTGAACATAGTCGCACTATTGCAACTCTAGGAGTTGCGCATGGCCCAGTAATGGTGGTGAAGGCATGACCGAATACGCCAGCCTCTTACTTGATGACCCAATCTGGTTAGTAGCGGTAAAAGCCCTACTCATCTTCGTTTTATGCGTTCTACTTACTCTGCTCGCCATTTGGGGCGAACGTCGCATCGTGGCCCGTATGCAACTTCGCGTTGGCCCGAATCGCGTTGGCCCATTTGGTTTGGTCCAGGGCCTTGCCGACGGTGTGAAGCTCGCGCTAAAAGAGGATTTAATTCCAAAAGCTGCCGACAAAGTCGTATTTATTCTGGCGCCAATAATCAGCGCATCAACCTGTTTCTTAGCCTTTGCGGTAATTCCAATGACTGGAAAAGTTATCTTCTTTGGCGAAGAGACGGTATTCCAATTAACAGATCTTTCTGTCGGAGTCCTGTATATATTGGCAGCAGCCTCAGTAGGCGTTTATGGAATTGTGCTTGCTGGATGGTCATCTGGCTCTACTTATCCATTACTTGGTGGCCTTCGCTCTAGCGCACAAGTTATTTCATATGAGATTGCGATGGGGCTTTCGTTTGTGGCGGTATTTATGTATGCGGGCTCAATGTCGACAAGTGAGATTGTCGAAGCCCAGGCGCAATGGTGGAATGCTGTTGTGCTCTTCCCATCCTTTGTTATTTATGTAATTTCTATGATTGGCGAGACTAACCGCGCACCATTTGATTTGGCTGAAGCCGAAGGTGAATTAGTCGGCGGTTTCCATACCGAATACTCCTCTTTGAAATTCGCACTCTTTTTCTTAGCTGAATACGTCAACATAATGGCGGTATCAGCTCTCGCAACAACTCTCTTCTTAGGTGGTCCATCCGCACCTCCAGGTCTTGGATTTACCGAGAGCTGGCTTGGCGGTTGGTTCACATTTATCTGGTTTATCTTGAAGGTAGCGCTCTTCTTCTTCCTCTTCGTTTGGTTACGTGGTACTCTGCCAAGACTTCGCTACGACCAATTTATGAAGTTTGGCTGGAAAGTTCTTATCCCTGTAAATATTGCCTGGATTTTGATCGTTGCCACCTTACGTCTTATGACTCAAGAGGGAGCTTCACGATTTATGCTCGCTGGATTCATCATCACAGTTGTGGTGCTTGTTATGTTGGCTACCACTATTTATGAATCCAGCAAGGCAAGAGCTGAAGCAGCAGCGCGATTTGTTCCGGAGATGCCAGAACCATCTTTCCCAGTCCCAGAACTTCCCAAGCAGAGGAGAGGTGAGTTATGAGCGAATTAGAACCAAAAGGCTCTGATGCAATCGAGCGCGCGAACGCAGAGAGCGTTCCAGCAAGCGGCCAAGAAAGCGCACCATTCCTCAAACAATTAAAGGGATTCTGGGTCACCTTTGCCACGATGTTTAAGAAGCCGCTAACTATTGAGTACCCAGAAATTAAACCAGAGACGCAACCAAGATTCCATGGTCGCCATCAACTAAATAGGTATGCCGATGGTCTAGAGAAGTGCATCGGTTGTGAATTATGCGCTTGGGCTTGTCCAGCAGATGCGATTTATGTTGAAGGTGAGAACAACACTGAAGATAATCAAGTTTCACCGGGTGAACGTCATGCCAAGGTTTATCAGATCAATTACCTGCGTTGTATTTTCTGTGGTCTCTGTATCGAGGCTTGCCCAACTAGAGCGCTCACTATGACCAATGAATATGAGATTGCTGATGATAAGAGAGAGAAATTAATTTGGGAGAAGGAAGATCTTTTGGCGCCACTTCGCCAAGGCATGTTGATCCCACCACATCCTATGTACCCAGGAACTGATCATCATTCCTATTACCGTGGCGAAGTTACCGAATCGCATCCATCACAAGATGTGGCTAAGTGACCGACGAAACAATAATGTTTTGGGTGTTAGCTCCACTCACGGTTTTTGCTGCAGTTGGAATGTTGCTCGTAAAGAAAGCAGTCTACTCCGCAATTTTGCTCGCCTTTGTGATGATAGCGCTCGCGATTTTCTATATTGCTCAAGATGCGCCATTCCTAGGCATCGTTCAAATTGTCGTTTATACCGGCGCGGTAATGATGCTTTTCTTATTTATTTTGATGCTAGTTGGAGTTGACTCATCTGATTCATTAGTTGAAACGATAAAGGGGCTACGTGGCGTGGCCATCACAACTTCACTCGCCTTTGCAGCAGCACTTACCTCTTTGATTGCAAGAGCAGAATTTGGCCAGGAACCACTTGGACTCGCCTCAGCAAATGCAAATGGCAATGTCGAGGGAATCGCGAACTTGATTTTTCGACAGTATGTCTGGGCTTTTGAAGTAATCTCGGCGCTTCTTATTACAGCGGCGCTTGGTGCGATGGTGCTGGCACATTCACCAAAGAGTTCCGAAGCTCGACTTTCGCAACGTGCGCGTTCCGTCGCTCGCTTCCGCGGCGCATCAATTGGAACCGCGGCGGGATTACCAGGATCTGGTGTATTTGCGCGTCATAACGCAGTCGATGTTCCAGCTCTGCTTCCAGATGGCAAACCATCCGATCTCTCAATACCTAGCGTTCTTGCCGAACGAGGCGATGTTCAAGAGACGAAGCGTTATGCCCTTGATGGATTGCCGAAATTAGATGAGGAAGATAAGTGAACCCCACAAATTATCTTTATTTATCTGCGATCCTATTTTCAATCGGCGCAGTCGGCGTTGTGGTGCGAAGAAACGCGATTGTTGTCTTTATGTGTATCGAGTTGATGCTTAACGCCGCAAATTTAGCTTTCGTTACTTTTGCAAATATGACCGGAAATCTACAAGGCCAAGTCATGGCATTTTTCACGATGGTTGTTGCCGCTTGTGAAGTTGTAGTCGGCCTCGCAATTATTGTGACCATTTATCGATCTCGCCGATCCGCATCAGTCGATGATGCAAGTCTGTTGAGTCGCTAGTGAATACATCAACAAATATTGTTTATCTGATTGCGCTGCCGCTCTTTAGCTCTGCGCTTTTAATGCTTCTTGGTCGAAAAGCTGATAAGTGGGGACACATATTTGCGTCCTTGATTTCTGCAAGCGCGTTTTTTGTTGGGGTAACGGAATTCTTTGCTATGTGCAGCCGCCCAGAAGAAGCGCGCGCAGTCACTCAGAAACTCTTTACCTGGATCTCGGTGGGTGATTTCCAGGTCGATGCTTCGCTTCTACTCGATCAATTATCAATCGCTTTCGTCTTACTTATTACCGGTGTCGGAACCCTGATTCACATCTATTCCATCGCTTACATGTCACATGACCGAGACCAGAGACGATTCTTCGCTTATTTAAATTTCTTCATCGCGGCGATGTTACTTCTTGTGCTCGGAGACTCTTATCTAAATCTATATGTAGGTTGGGAGGGCGTTGGTCTTGCCTCTTATCTCTTGATTGGTTTCTGGAATCAGAAACCTGAGTATGCAACGGCTGCCAAGAAAGCCTTTGTGATGAATCGAGTCGGCGACTTTGGATTGTCGATTGCAATAATGATTGGCTTCGCCACTTTCGGTAGCGTTTCATTTAGCGGTATTGAAGAGAAAGTTGGCGGCGCTAGCGAGACCGCTCTGACTGCGATGGGCCTGATGCTCTTACTGGCAGCCGCCGGAAAATCAGCGCAATTTCCGCTACAGGCTTGGTTGGGCGATGCCATGGCTGGTCCAACTCCAGTTTCAGCGTTAATCCATGCCGCAACGATGGTTACGGCCGGTGTCTATTTAATTACGAGATCTAATTTCATCTTTGATAATGCACCAACTGCACAACTTGCAGTTGTGATGATTGGAATTATCACTCTCTTATTCGGTGCAATTATCGGTACTGCAAAAGATGATATTAAGAAAGTGCTCGCCGCGTCAACGATGTCTCAAATCGGTTACATGATTCTTGCTACTGGCTTCGGCCCAGCTGGATATGCCTTTGCAATCATGCACCTTTTAACTCACGGATTCTTTAAGGCCGGAATGTTCTTGGGCGCTGGTTCCGTGATGCATGGCATGAATGATGAAGTAAATATGCGAAAGTATGGCGGGCTCGCAAAATTTATGCCGATAACTTCGATTACATTCGGTCTTGGTTATCTAGCGATTATCGGAGTGCCGCCCTTTGCTGGTTTCTACTCTAAGGACAAGATTATTGAGACTGCTTTTAATGCTGGCGGCCTCCAAGGAGTTATCTTTGGTGGCTCTGCGCTACTTGGTGCGATTATCACCGCTTTCTATATGACACGAGTAATGCTCCTTACCTTTGCCGGAAATAAGCGATGGGCCAGCGATGCTCATCCCCACGAATCTCCATTCCTAATGTGGGCGCCGATGGCAATACTTGCAATCGGTTCGGTTGCTTCGGGTTATCTTCTCTACAGTGGCAAAGCAATTGTTAAATGGTTGGCTCCGGTTGTCGATAAAGATCACCATGAACATGTGGAGTTTCTACCTCCAATTGTTGTCACGGCACTGGCAATTGCCGCCGTTGTAATTGGAGTATCAATTGCATTACTTAAGAACCGCGGAGAACAATCTGAGAGCGCGCCTTCTGATGTAAGCATCTGGACGAGAATTGCTAGACGAGATCTCTTACAAGATGATGCCAATGAATTCTTGTTTATGCGTCCTGGTCAAGAAGTCACTAAGGCGCTAGTTGCCACAGATGATCGGGTAATTGATGGCGCGGTACGCGGAGTTGCCGCCTCTGCGGTTGGAAGCGCCCGTGGCCTGCGCAAGCTGCAAACCGGATATGTCAGGAACTATGCGCTACTAATTCTTATCGGCGCAGCGGTAATCCTCGCCGCAATGTGGGTGGTGACGATATGACACTTTCAATTATCGCGGCGCTTCCATTATTAGGCGCCTTACTTCTTACCAGTTTAAAACAGGGTCAAATCGAATCAATCAAGAGAATTGCTCTAGGTTCTTCACTTATTACTCTGGCAGCCACCGTATTATTAGCGCTTAACTTTGAAATAGATCGCCCCGGATTCCAGTTTGTTGAAAGTTACTCGTGGATTCCAGCGCTCGGTATTAATTTCCGACTGGGTATTGATGGAATCTCGTTAACTCTTATTTTGTTATCGACAATCTTGGTGCCGGTTGTTTTAGTAGCTGGTTGGTATGAATCCGAAGGTGGCCGCTTTAGCGTCAAGACTTTCTACGTATTAGTTCTCGTTTTAGAGACGATGATGATCGGAGTCTTTGCCGCAACCGATCTCTTCCTCTTCTATATTCTCTTCGAAGCTATGTTGGTTCCGGTCTATTTCTTAATTGGTGGTTTTGGAACCGGAGCGCGACAAGCTGCGGCGGTGAAATTCCTTCTCTATAGTCTTTTTGGCGGGCTATTGATGTTGGCTTCAATTATCGGTCTCTACGTGATTTCTAGTAACCAGATTGGACGAACTTTCGATATCGGAGCGTTAGGAATGCTGCAGATTGATAATTTAACTGAGAATTTCTTATTCCTCGGATTCTTTATCGCCTTTGCCATTAAAGCACCGCTCTGGCCGCTTCATACTTGGTTGCCAGATGCCGCAAAGTCGGCAACTCCGGGGACTTCGATACTTCTCTTAGGCGTACTAGATAAAGTCGGAACCTTTGGAATGATCCGTTATTGCGTAGAACTTTTCCCTGATGTCGCAAAGACTTTCACTCCGTTAATCATTACGCTTTCAGTAATCAGCATAATTTACGGCGCCATCCTTGCAATTGGACAACGAGACATCAAAGGGTTAATTGCCTTTACCTCAATCTCCCACTTCGGATTTATCACCATGGGAATCTTCGCGATGACTACCCAAGGAAATTCTGGAGCAACGCTCTATATGTTGAACCATGGCTTTTCCACAGCGGCGCTATTTATGACAGCTGGCTGGATGATTTCGCGGCGTCGCTCTTCCACAATTGCAGATTTCGGAGGCTTGCAACGTGTGACGCCAATACTTGCCTGGTCCTTCTTTATCGCTGGCATGTCTTCATTAGCTCTTCCTGGACTCTCCAGTTTTGTAAGTGAATTTCTAGTTCTCGTTGGTACTTATACGCGATATCCAGTCGCCGCAACCATTGGAACAGTAGGAATTATTCTTGCCGCGCTATACATTCTTATTCCGGTACAAAGGGCGCTACATGGACCAGTTGCTGACGGCAACGCAGGTCTGCCAGATTTAAATCGCCGCGAACTAATCGCAATCGCACCAATAATTACTCTGATTATTGGCCTTGGTTTCTATCCAAAGCCAGCGTTAGATGTAATTAATCCAGCCGCGAAGGCGACAATTATAAAGGCGGGAATGGCAGATCCATTACCGGCTGTCGGAGGTGAGAAGTAATGGGATTTACTGCACCAGTTCTTGAATACAGCGCGCTCGCTCCGATGCTCGTAATTTTTGCCGCTGCAGTAATTGGCGTTATTGTCGAAGCCTTTGCTTCAGCAAAATTACGTCCATCTCTTCAATTGGCAATCCCACTAGGCGCGGTAATTCTCTCCTTTACCCAAGTAATAACGTTGCGCGGAACTTCAACAACTACTGCAGCTATGCAATCAGTGGTTATTGATGGGCCAGTTCTCTTCTTGCAAGGAACCATCCTGATTCTCGCATTCCTCGGTCTATTACTGATTGCTGATTTCGAACAATTTGCAGCGCAAGCCTCAGCTATTCCAGGTTCACCTGAGGAAGCAGTCGCAACAAAAACTGGAAAAGTTCAGACCGAGATTTATCCCCTAACACTATTTGCAGTCGGCGGCATGATGCTCTTCCCGGCGGCAAGTGATCTCATAACGCTATTTGTTGCTCTCGAAGTTCTCTCGCTTCCACTTTATTTAATGGCTGGCTTATCTCGCAGACGCCGACTTCTCTCTCAAGAGGCAGCTCTTAAGTACTTCTTATTGGGCGCATATTCATCGGCCTTCTTCCTCTTCGGCTCTGCATTTCTCTATGGTTTTGCCGGAAAAGTTTCTTTCCAGGGAATCCATAATGTAATTACCTCAGGTCCAGGTAATGATGTATTCCTATTAATTGGATTGGCTGCAATTAGCGTAGGACTTCTCTTTAAAGTGGGAGCATTTCCATTCCATGCTTGGACTCCGGATGTTTATCAAGGCGCACCAACGGCGGTGACTGCCTTTATGGCAGCAGCAACCAAAGTCGCTGCCTTTGGAGCTGCGCTTCGCATCTATTACACAGCAGTAAGCGGCGCAGTCTGGAGTTGGCGACCACTACTGATTGTGATTGCGATCATCACAATGATTGCTGGCTCTTTGATCGCCATCTCACAACGCGATGTGAAGCGAATGCTCGCTTACTCATCGATTGCGCATACCGGCTTCCTTATTACTGGAATTCTCGCCCTAAATCAGAGTGGAATCACAGCAACTCTCTTCTACCTTGCTACTTATGGATTAACTACCATGGGAGCGTTTGCGTTGGTTAGTTTGGTGCGCGATGCACCTGGTGAAGTAACTGATTTAAATCGTTGGGTTGGGCTAGCGCGTCGGTCACCCCAGCTTGCCATTATTTTCTCGCTCTTCTTACTTTCCTTCGCGGGGATTCCATTAACTGCAGGATTTATTGGAAAGTTTTCGATATTCAGCGCTGCATATGAAAACGGCGCCATCTCAGTTGTAGTTGTCGGTGTATTAGCCAGCGTAATCGCAGCCTTCTTTTACATCCGAGTAATCGTGATGATGTTCTTTGCAGAACCAGGTAGCGATAGCGTTTCAGTGATAATCCCATCGAGATTTACGATGAGCGTTATCTGGGTGGCTGCCATCGTGACTCTACTCATGGGAGTTTTCCCTGGCCCACTGCTAGATCTAATCGGTTCTATTTCTACGCTAGTGCGCTGATGAACCTCGGGATTCCAGGCGTAGATTCGCAATTTGCAAAAGGAATCGAGCGCAATTTAGACGAGGTAGAGAAGTTACTTTCACAACAGATAAAAGGCGAATACCCATTAGTCGTGGAAACCTCTCGCCACCTTGTTGAAGCTGGCGGCAAACGGTTTCGCCCAATGTTGGCGTTAATCGCCTCGCATTTTGGAAGCGGTCCAAATCAAAAAGTTATCGAGGCAGCAGTTGTCTGTGAGCTCACCCATGTAGCGACGCTTTATCACGACGATGTTATGGATGAAGCTCCTCTTCGCCGTGGCGTAATAAGCGCTAATTCAAAATGGGGCAATACCGTTGCAATTCTGACGGGAGATTATCTTTTCTCTAAGGCTTCAGATTTGCTGGCTGATTTAGGACCGGAAGCGGTTCGCCTCCAAGCGAAAACTTTTGAGCGATTAGTCATAGGACAAATTGAAGAGACTCAAGGCGCAAAGGCTGATCCGTTAGAGCATTATCTTCGGGTAGTTCAAGAAAAGACTGCATCACTAATTGCAACTAGCGCCCGCTTTGGCGCGCTCTTTGGTGGCGCAACTCCGGAAATAGTCGAAACATTGACCGACTTTGGCGAGAAGATTGGGATTGCATTCCAGTTAGCTGATGATGTTATCGATATTGCAAGCGACTCAAATCAATCTGGTAAGACTCCTGGTACTGATTTGAAAGAAGGTGTCGCAACTCTTGTGACTCTGCAAATTCTTCGCTCCAATAAACCAGAAGATGCGCGTTTGAAAAAGATTCTCTCTAGCCCAGTACCCGAAAACGAAATACCTGGCCTGATAAATGAGTTAAGGGAAAACCTCGCTCTAATTGAGGCTAAGCAATATCTGCACGGTCTTGCTGGTGACTGTAAAGAACTTCTTTCCAATCTACCTGGAGGAGTTGCGCGCGATACGTTAGAGCGTCTTTGTGACGCTATCGTCGATAGAACGACTTGATTTAACTAAATCCCTACTTAGAATTATTAGCGCTAACCAGATAAATACAAAGCCTATGAGTTTGGTGGGTGCCATATCTTCGTTATTGAAAAACACACCAATTAAAAACATCATGGTAGGAGTTAGGTATTGAAGTAAACCCACGGTGCTGAGGGGCAATCTGGTCGCGGCGCCATTGAAAAGGAGTAGCGGTGTTACGGTTGCAGCGCCAGCTCCGAAGAGAAGAATCGTTAACCAGATATCTTTACCGAATATTGCATCACCAGATCTTTCGATAGCAATCAGGTAAATAAGATTCGGGAGAAATGCGAATAACGCCTCAACAGATAGAGTTTCGAGCGCCCCAAGAGTCAATTTCTTCTTGATCAGGCTGTAACAGGCCCATGATGTCGACAACACAAGAGCAACCCATGGGAGCGAGCCATAACCGACTGTCAAAATCAACACTCCGATAGAAGCTAGTGCTACCGCAATTTTCTGAAGAATCTTAAGTCGCTCACGTAATAAGAAAATACCAACCATGACATTTATTAATGGTGTTATGTAATAACCAAGCGCGGATTCGACTACTCGGTCCTCAGTTACCGCCCAGATAAAGACGCTCCAATTGAGCATCAACATCCCAGATGAGAGGAAAAGAATCGAGAGAGTCCTTCGACCCTTAACCATTTGATAGGCACTTTTGAGTTGTTTACGTGCGGTAAGTAAGAAAATGCAGAGAAGAAGCGACCAAATTCCGCGATGCGCCAGAATTTCAAATGGCCCAGACTCCTCGACTAATTTCCAATAAAGCGGAAGAAGTCCCCAGAGAACGTAGGCACTTAAGCCATAGACCAAACCAGTGGTATAACGGCTCATCGATAGTTTGTGAATTGGACGGCGAAATCCAACTTTGCTCCCTTCACTAACGCGATGGCATCCTGTAAATCATCTTTACTTTTACTTGCTACTCGAACCGCATCTCCTTGAATCGTCGCTTTAACTGATTTAGCAGCATCATCTTTAAGTAACTTTGTTATCTTTTTAGCGTTCTCAGTCGAAATACCCTCTTTTATTGGTGCGAAAATCTTAAATACTTTGCCACTCTGTTCGGGGTCTTTAATTTCAAGATGCTTCAATGAGACATTACGTTTCACCATCTTCTCTTTGAGAACTTCTAGCGCCGCTTTAGCGCGTTCTTCAGTTTCGGCTTCAACGAGGATCCGCTCTCCGGATAACTCAATTTTTACTCCAGTATCTTTAAAGTCAAATCTCGTTGAAACCTCACGAGAGGCCTGATTGAGGGCGTTATCTAGCTCCATCCGATCAATTTTTGAGACGATATCGAAACTGCTATCTGCCATAGGGCTACCGTACCGCGTGGATTTTCTCTCTGGAAAATCGCCGACTAGAATAGTAATTCAATCAATTCAAGGAGATTTATGAATAGCGAGATGCTGCAACAGATGCGAACCGGAAAGGGATTTATCGCTGCTCTAGACCAGAGTGGTGGTAGCACGCCAAAGGCGCTATTGCAGTATGGACTTGATGAGAGCTCTTATTCAAACGAGTCCGAGATGTTTGACCGGATTCACGAAATGCGATCCCGTCTCATAAAGTCTCCATCATTTAACGGCAACCGTGTAATGGGCGCCATTCTCTTTGAAATGACAATGGAGAGAACTATTGATGGCATTGGAACCGCGGAATATCTATGGAGTAAGAAGCGCGTAGTTCCATTCCTTAAAGTTGATAATGGCCTAGCTACTGAAGCCGATGGCGTTCAATTAATGAAACCAATCCCCGAACTTGGCGCGCGTATCGCCGCGGCAAACAAACACGGAGTCTTCGGAACCAAAATGCGCTCAGTAATAAATTTGGCTAATCCCAAAGGCGTCGAGGCAATCGTTAAACAACAATTTGATATTGGTCGCGAAATCATCGCTGGCGGACTTGTACCAATCATTGAGCCAGAGGTAAATATCAAGAGCGCCGAAAAAGCAGAAGCCGAAGAGCTTCTCAAGAAATCTTTGATTGAGTATGCAAATAATCTTTCAGGTAATCATAATATTATGCTCAAGCTCTCGATTCCAACTAAAACTAATCTTTATCAGGAACTTGTTTCACACCCAAGAATTGTAAGAGTGGTTGCATTATCCGGTGGTCACTCGAGAGATGATGCCAATAAATTATTAGCGCAGAACGCCGGAGTTATTGCCAGCTTCTCGCGCGCTCTTGTCGAAGGCCTAACTGCACAGTTAAGCGATTCTGATTTCGATAAAGCTCTTGATACATCAATCCAGAGCATTTACGACGCCTCAATTAAGTGATATAGATTTGTGGGCGTAAGGGCGAACTTGTTACCCTTGCACTGCACAATTGGTAGATTGCCCGAGCGGCCAATGGGAGCGGACTGTAAATCCGCCGGCTTACGCCTTCAGTGGTTCAAATCCACTATCTACCACGAGTTAGATTTTTCTGAGGCCTTTAGGGCATTTGGAATTTTTCTTGTTTGGAGTCTTAGTCATTTTTCCATTAGCACAAGTTAGATTTGACGTCCTCTTTGACGTTTTCAATTCATAATTTACGTCCAAGCCCGCACTGCGATAATCTCCATAAAGTGTATATACACGGAAGAAATTATTGCCTTTATTTAGTTTTGAAGAACAAGATTTTTCCACAACTTTACATATTTCATTGCCATCACTGTCTGTGACAAGAAATCCAGATATAAGCTCTTCCAATTCTTCAGATATGGACCAAGAAATATATCCGATGTCATTCTTAGCACTAATTGAAATTGAGTCAACGGGCGGAACAACAAATTCAAAACTAAAAACCGCATCAGGTCTGTTGGCCGCAGTTTCGGCAAAAACGACAAAAACATTTGGCCCCGGGACTACTTTAACGCTGCAAATTGTTTGAACGGTTTTGCAGAATTCCAATCCACTCTGACCATCAATTACGGTATAACCTTCAATCGCAAAAAGATTTTCGTTTGGAGGGTCCCAAGATAGCGTAGCTTCACCGCTGGATATGTCTAGAACTAAGTTTTGAGACGGACCTGACCGATTATTTTGGATAAACATAGTGGCTTCTTCGAGCAAAAATTGAAACTCACCTGCAATTGTTGAGGTGATTTTCCATGGACCACCGTCTGGATCTCTGGAGCAAGGTCCTCGTGATCCACTGTGAATAGATACAAGAACAAAGTTATCGCCATACCGACTGATGGCAGGTCCGCCAGAGTCGCCAGGGCATGTAGAACCCTCCTCGCTTGCGTCATAATTCATGTAAAATCTTTCAAAACCTATGAAGCTTCTGGATTCTTCTTGCTCAATGGGATATCCAATCATTGAGTAAGGAGTGGATGTAGTTTGAGTTTGCGATATTCGACCATATCCATAGAGTCGAATTTCGGAGCCAAATTGAATTAAAAATTGAGTAAATTCATAATCAGCCAATAACAAGTCAACTGTTCCAGGAATCTTTCGATTCAAAACAACGAATGCAATATCTTTAGGACGAACAGTTCCATTTTCGCTTCCAAAATAGTCACTTGGTACAAACAATGCGACTCCATTGGCCACATGAGAGGTAGTACTTCGGTTTACACCTGGTGCCCAAACTCGAATACTTTCAGGATCCACTCTTTCTCCGTTTTTAATCACACAATGACCCGCAGTTGCAAGTATCTGAGGTCGAACCATGGTTCCTGAGCATGCTGTGCCTGTGCGTACAGCAACTACAAACTGAGAACCATCTGCTGGCTCGCCGTTGTAGATAGCATTAACAGCTTGATTAGGCAAAACGGCAGAGAAAATAGTAAAAACAATTATTAAGACTATTTTTTTTTCGTTAAAAAAGCACTAAACTTTATCAAACCTAATTTGCCTCCTCATATGTACAAAGTATATATGCTTTACAAGTTTTTGAATATGTTAAAGACATAAAGAGTAGACTCACGTTGTCCAATAAATTAAGAGAAGTGAGAAAATGCACCCAGTATCTAAGTGTTCACTTGAATTGATTGAAAAAGCGACATCATCGCTATTGAGCGGCGCAATTGTTGCATTTCCAACTGAAACAGTTTATGGCCTTGGAGTGGATGCTGATAATCAAGTTGCGGTCGCACGGATGTATGAGATTAAAGGCAGACCTGCTGATCATCCGGTGATAGTTCATATATCGAAAATAAACGAGGTTGATTATTGGGCAAAGGATTTTTCGAAATATGCGATTGCGTTGATGCGCAAGTTCTGGCCAGGAGCTATGACTTTAATATTGCCAAGAAGTGATAAGGCTAAGAACTTCATAACCGGCGGTCAGGAGTTTGTAGGGCTACGGATCCCTTCTAACACCATTGCGTTAAATCTAATCTCAAATTTTATAGAAAGGGGCGGCCACGGAATTGCAGCACCTAGCGCCAATAGATTTGGCTCTATATCACCAACTTCAGCTAGCGATGTTTCATCAGAACTCGGCGAGTTTTTAGATGAAAAAGATCTAATTATTGATGGTGGCAAGAGTGAAATTGGAGTGGAATCGACGATTATCGATTGCAGTAGGGCGTTACCGAGAATTTTGCGATTAGGAGCGGTAACTGAGGCAATGATCCGAGAGGTAACTCCGATAGATCTTGATAATGACTTGAATGAGATTCGGGTGTCGGGTTCGCTAACACGACACTATTCGCCGAAAGCGAAAGTTGTTTTAGATAGAGAAGCTAAACCAGGAGAAGGGATAATTGCATTGGCTGAAATTCCAACACCAGCTGGTGCTATTAGATTGGCCGAACCGAAGACGGTCACTGAATACGCAAGATCTTTATATAGCGCGCTCCGTGAGGGCGATACCAAGGGATTGAAAACAATTGTTGCGATTACCCCGATTGGTGACGGCTTGGCTGCTGCAATCCGCGATCGAATATCTAGAGCAAGTGCCTAGGTTGCGCTCAGACAATATCCAGTTAACTCAAGGTAGGTTGTCGCCATGAAAAGAGCCTTAATATTTCTCCTTGCGATAATTACTGCTATTTCACTTGCGCCTTCAGCGTCGGCAAATACCAGGCATATCACAGTGACTGGAACCGGTACCGCGACTGTGGCTCCTGATGCAGTTCGCTTCCTAGCATCGGTATCTATCTTGGATGCCACTAATAAGGCGGCACTTTCTAATGCAAATAAATCTTCCAGCGCTATTCGTGAAGCCTTGAAAGCTAATGGAATTGAGAGTAAAGATATTAAGAGTTCATCTCTAACGGTTTATCCCGAATACAACTACAGCCAGGATAAAGGGCAAGAATTAATGGGCTATCGCGCAACTCAATCCTTCACAATCGTTATACGAAAAGCCGCTAGCGCTGGTGAAGTTATCGACGCTGTCGTTAATGCCGGCGGCGATCCGCTCCAGATAACTGGAGTCGTCCCGTTTCTCTCCAAAGGTTCCGCAGCAGCAGCTGCTGCACGGAAAGCAGCGGTCGCAGATGCCAAGTCGCGAGCAATTTCATATGCCAGCGCTCTTGGACAACACCTCGGACGAGTTATCTATTTAAATGAGATTACCGCCCCTACTTATAACTTTCCCATAATTGGCGTTGAAAAAGCAGCTAGAGATGCCACCCAGATTGATCTCGGCGAGACTGAAGTTACCGTTACGGTAAATGTCCGTTGGGCGTTAAATTAAATCGGCGAGTTCGCTGACAGTTCTAACTAGATCGAGCGCTGGTCTAGTGGCATCACCAAAGGGATCTCGAGCCTGCCAGCCGACGGTCCAAAGTCCGAATGTGAATTTATCTGCGGGGGTTGGGTTTCTCATGGGCAGAGCCTATTCGCTATTCCAAGTCAAAAATCTGCGGGGATTATCAC